>Ga0209310_1000013_pt1 | contig 539494 bp, 485 predicted proteins | sample AD_UKC030_MetaG_FD_184415 | JGI IMG/M metagenome (GOLD analysis project Ga0209310, IMG submission 184415) | Active sludge microbial communities of municipal wastewater-treating anaerobic digesters from USA - AD_UKC030_MetaG (SPAdes) (version 2) | ecosystem: Engineered > Bioreactor > Anaerobic... | reverse complement strand
GCCGGGGCGAAGCCCATGAACCAAGGAGGTTTCGGATGGAAGCAACAACGTATCAAGAGGTCCAGGGGCTCTCCCGGATGACCGTCGGAGAACTCCGGGACAAGTACCTCGAGGTCTTCGGAGAAGAGACCCGCTCCTACCATAAGGAGTTTCTGCGCAAGCGAATCGCCTGGCGCATTCAGGCCCTGGCGGAGGGTGATCTTTCGGAGCGGGCCCGGCGCAGAGCCGAGGAACTGGCCAACGACGCCGACCTGAGAATGCGGGCTCCGCGTGATCCGGTCGCCTCGGGTTCCTCCGAGGTCAAAGCGAGAACGGCAACCGGCCGCATATCCCCGTCGCGCGACCCGAGGCTGCCTCTGCCCGGAACTCTGCTCGCCCGCGAGTTCCAAGGCCGCGACATTGTGGTCAAGGTACTCGACAACGGCTTCGAGTTCGACGGCCGACGCTACAAGTCCCTATCCGCCATCGCCCAGGAGGTCACCGGGAGCAAGTGGAACGGGTTCCTCTTCTTCGGTATCGCCGATGCCGCGGCCAAGGGCGGGAGCCGCAAACCCGAGAGGAGGAACGAATGAGCAGAAGCAATAACCGTGGCCGGGGAGAAGCCCGGGAGTCGGCATCAAGAACCAACGGGACGATCCGCTGCGCCATCTACACCCGCAAGTCCACAGACGAGGGGCTGGAGCAGGAGTTCAACAGCCTCGACGCCCAGAGGGAATCCGCGGAAGCCTATATCGCGAGCCAAAGGCACGAGGGATGGGTGTGCATCCCCGACCGATTTGACGACGGCGGATTCACCGGCGGCAATATGGAGCGGCCCGCCCTCAAGCGGCTCTTCGCCGGCATCGAATCGGGCGACATCGACTGCGTGGTGGTATATAAGGTGGACCGTCTGAGCCGGTCTCTCCTGGACTTCGCCCGCATGATGGAGCTCTTCGACAAGCACGCCGTGAGCTTCGTCTCCGTCACCCAGCAGTTCAACACGACCAGCTCCATGGGGCGGCTCACCCTAAACATCCTGCTTTCCTTTGCCCAGTTCGAGCGGGAGATCATCTCGGAGCGCACACGGGACAAGATGTCCGCCGCGCGCCGCAAGGGCAAGTGGGTCGGCGGGATGCCGGTCCTCGGGTATGACGTGGACCCGAAAGGCGGAAAGCTGATCGTCAACGAGGACGAAGCCGTACAGGTCCGGGGGATGTACCAGCTCTACCTGGAGCAGAGAGCCATGATCCCTGTCGTCCAGGAGATCGACCGCCGCGGTTGGCAGACCAAGCGGTGGACCACCAAGAAGGGTCAGGAGCGCGGCGGAAAGCCATTCACCAAAAACAGTCTTTTCCGGCTCCTGACCAACGTGATCTACACCGGCAAGGTTGATTACAAGGGAACCATCTACAACGGCGAACACAACGGGATCGTTGACGTCGATTTTTGGCAGCGGGTGCAGGATGCTCTCCGGCGGAACGGCAGCACCGGAGGAAAAGAGGTGCGCAACAAATACGGAGCGCTGTTGAAGGGACTGCTCTACTGCGCTCCCTGCGGCACGGGGATGGTGCATACCTACACGGCCAAGGACAACGGCAAACGGTATCGCTACTACGTCTGCCTGAACGCGCAGCAACGAGGCTGGGCGTCCTGTCCAACCAAGTCGCTCAACGCGCACGAGATCGAGACCGCGGTGGTCGAACACATCCGAGGCATAGGCAGGAATGAGGAAATCATCGCAGCGACCGCTGCAAAGGTTCGGGAAGAGAGCGGCAAGCGCATGGCGGAACTGGAAACCGAACAACGCGGCCATGAGCGTGAACTCAAACGGCTGCACACCAGAGTCCAGAAGCTGGTGAGCGAGTCCTTCACCGCCGTCTCGAACGGAGGGGCGGCCATGGACCAGCTCGCCGACCTGCAGGATCAGATTCGAACCATAGAACAGCGGATGACCGCCATACGCGAAGAGGTCATCACGATCCAGAGAGAAACTGTTGATGAAGGCGACCTGGCCCGGGCGCTGGCTGTCTTCGACCCGGTCTGGGAATCACTGTCTCCCCGAGAACAATCACGGATCGTCCGACTCCTCGTCGAGCGCGTCGGGTATGACGGGCGGGACGGTAGAGTGACCGTGACCTTCCGCTCACCGGGAGTAAAGGCGCTTTGCAGCGAAGCCGACATCCGCAATCGGGAGGTGTCGGCATGAGGAATACCGCATCCGACGGAACCGGACCGAGCCGGTTGGAGATCTCCTTCAGTTTCAAACCCAAGAACGGCAGGAAGAGCGACCACCATCCTCACGAGGAAGACCGAAGCATCGAGCCGGGGAATCTGCCCCGTATCTCGAAGCTGATGGCCTTAGCGATCCGCTTCGACGGACTGGTCCGGCGCGGCGAGGTGCGGGACTACGCTGATCTGGCCAGGCTCGGCTATGTGACCCGCGCACGCATCACCCAGATCATGAACCTGCTCAACCTGGCTCCTGACATCCAGGAGGCGATTCTCTTCCTGCCCCGGACGGTCAAAGGGCGTGACCGGCTTCGAGAGAAAGAGGTCCGTCCCATTGCCGCAGTTCCCCACTGGTCGCGTCAACGAAAGATGTGGGCGAAGCTGACCGCCGAGCGGATGAGCTGACGCCCCCGCTCAGGGCAAACGGCCGCCTCTATCCACCCGTCCGATCACCGACCTCTCTTCTCCTCACCCGCCAGCGATTCCTCAAACCCCCTGATTAATGTACATTTTTCTATTGACCTGACGCCTATCAGGTCGTATAATATCAGCCTGTAACGTGGCCGTAGTTTGCCCTGACCGGGCCCTGCGGCTGTTGGTGTTCGACGATAAGCCATTTGGATGGTTGAGGATACACATGAGTCAAAGACCGCGAGGCAGACGCCCCGTTCAGGAAATAACCGAGCCGCAGCGCCGTACATTAAAGGAGATCCGCCTCTTCACGAACCGGCGGGGGTTCCCCCCGACCATGAAGGAACTCGCGGATATCCTTGGGATATCGCATGCCAGCGTCCACGGTCAGGTGAACCAGCTTGTCCGCAAGGGCTACCTGAAGCGCGAACCCCGGAAGGCTCGTGGAATTGCGATTATCCGCGAACCCGAAGACGACGTCCCCGATCTTGTGGCCGTCCCCATTATCGGCCGAGTGGCGGCCGGCCAACCGATCCTGGCCGAAGAAAACATCATCGGAGAGGTGCTGGTCGAAGGCGGGGTCGCCCGGGCAGGCCGGTGCTTCGCCCTGGAGGTTACAGGAGACAGCATGGTGGACGCCGGAATCCGAGATCGCGACCTGGTGGTGGTGCGACAACAGCCCGTGGCGGAGAACGGTGACATCGTTGTCGCGTTGTTGGAGGACGAAGCCACGGTGAAGCGGCTTTATATCCGAGGCGAGAAAATCGAATTGAGGCCGGAAAACCGGAAGCATCGACCGATCCCCGTGGGGCCCGACGACGGACTCCGCATCATCGGCAAGGTCGTCGCCGTCAGGCGGCCCGGCTCGGAAACGCAAACGCCGGGAACGGCCTGGCTATAAAGAACAAGGAGGAAAGAACGAATGGCGACGTACAATCTCAGGCGTTTTGCCCATGCCGACGGCCTTAAGGCCATCGCGCGTGAGCATTTATTGGCTCTGCTGAATCCTCACAAAGCCTATTTCGACGGCCGAGGTCTGACGTTGCCACCGCCGTCCGCCTCCGACGGCATCGATTACGACCAACTCGTCAATGTGCTCATGAACCCAGATACGGACACGCCGAAGGGCCTGCTCGACGCACTCTACTTCGTGCATGAGATGGCCACGCCGGAAGCCATGGACGTCCTCTTACAGGAGGCGGAAAACAACGGCATAACCCTCAACGGGAACCCGGACCCCACCGCGGCCGACGTGGCCGTTCAGGTCTACCTGCAGGACAAGGACCTTCTCGAGCGCAAGCACGCCGAGCAGTACCTTTTGAAGCCCCGGTCCTTCGAGTATTTTCAGACCGATACACATCCGATCCCCAAGTTCAAACCGCCGACAGCGAAAGCGCTCATGGCTCTGGAGAAGGACCTCGACGATTGGTTCGAGAAGAAAAAGCGCGGACGGGGATCGAAGGTCTTCGTTTACCCCAAGAAGGATTCCGTGTGGTTTCTGGTGCGCCACGGTGATCCGTTGCGGCGTGAAGGCAGCCTCGACGGCGGTCAGGCTTCGAGCGTCTTCTACCGTCCCGAGAAATACGACGTGCTGGTTTACGAACCGACCATCGGCGAGATTCGGATGCATGCCTGCGGCAAGAGTGAGAAGGACCTCTTCCGCCAGCAGTTCGGCCGCCATGTGTTTAACAAGGAGGATTTCTTTCCTGAGACCGGCAAGTACACGCTCGAACCACTTCGAAACGACGGAAACACATCCATCGTCTGCACCGACGTGGACGGCATGGAATGGGTGCGGCTCAAGGAGATTCAGTTCTTCTGGGGCGGCGCGGAAAAGGAGACCGAGATACGCAAGGCCAACGACGTGTTCGCCGCCTACGCCGGGCGCGGGCGTGCCATGCCCCAGAAAGCGCGGATCATCCGGGCGAGCTTTCAAGTGAAGTTCACGGATTCGAATGCAGCACGGATCGTGACCATCCGTCCCTCAAATATCGCGCAGTACACCAGGGACAGCGATGCCGCCGTAGTCGAGGACTGGCTCACGAAGCGCGGATTCATCCTTGCCGAGCAGGAAGACGATGAGGAATAGGCCGACCGGATTCTGGCAGGCGCTTGAAGCCGTCCCCGGCGCGGCCGCGGTGGATGCCGAGTGGAAAGCCCGGTTCGGGATCGATTATGGGACGGCGAAGGCCTTCCTTCGTCCGAACGGCAAACTGGCATCTTCACATCCCTGCATGGTTCAACGCGGCTGCGGCTGTGAGCACGAAGTGGTCGTGCATGATTCAGAGGATATCGTTGCTGTCTGCAGGTGCGAACGTGGATGCGAGACCTTTGCCCTGCGACGAGCCGACATCGTGGCCTATGAGCTGGATCGTCCGGCTCTCGACACGGCGCTCGCCAAGGTCTTCGACCTGATCGAAGAAACCGACGCGGGAACCGACCTTCCCGGAACGACGCGCATCGGCGTTTACTCTCCATACGCCGGATACCGTTTCCCGGTCTACCTGGCCATCCAGATCGAACCCGACGATTTCAGCGAGGCAGTGGATGGTCTCCTGGGGAGGAATGGCACGCCGTTCATTCTCTTGTCTCCCACACGGGAACTCTGCTCCGCGAAGGCGGAGAAGCGGCTGACCGACAAGCGGTCGGGTTTCGTGTCCCTGTCGGAAAGCGTTGCCATCGGTGACAAACGACAACTTCGGCTCCTTCGTCCACTCGATGAAATCCTGGCGCAATTCCGCGGGGTCAATCTTCCGCCTCCAAAGGACGATGGTGCCACAGCCTTTTTCCCTACACCGCCGGATGCGTCATGGGGAGACGTGTCGATCCGCTTCAAGGACGGGCATACCGTCTCGGTCAAAGTCAAAACGGCCGGAGGCGTGTTCAATTACACGCAGATGGGCATGGCCAATAAGAAGAATGGGAACCCCACCGTTCAATGGGAGCTGCTCAAGGTATTCGCTGATGAACGTGGAGTATTGGACTGGAGCAGCAACAAGGCCCATAGACGCAACCAGAAACGCCGCGAACTCCTCGCCGCCAACCTGCGCGACTTCTTCCGCATCGAAGGCGATCCCTTCCGCCTGACGGATGACGGAAAGGGCTGGCAGGCACTCTTCCTTATCTCCCCCGACGAATAGTCTGTTCTCCGAGTCAGCGAAATTTCGCTGGGCCTCCGGAAAAAAAGTTAAAAAAAGTTTCCCCTCTGTAGCCCAGGCATCCGCCTGAAATCTCAGCATCTTCCTGTCCTTCGCCATCAACGCGCCGGGCCGTCCCGCCCCTCTCATCGAAATTTCGCCAAAGAGGGGTGACGGTCCGGCGAGACCCTCACCCCTGGAAGAAACGCCCGGATGATCCGGGTGAACGCCCCCTGGGAGGTCCATTCGCCGGACCCGCCTCCCAGGGGGCTTTTCGTTGATGCGCCCAATGGCGCGAAAGGAGGTCCGGTATGACGGATGTTGTGACAAAGGCGGCCCTGACTCCTGCCAGGAAACGCCTGGTCGAGCTGATGCAGGAGGTCAACTACGGGCGGATCGAGGGACTGCGCGTCCAAAACGGCGAGCCGGTCTTCGATCCCCCGCCCACCGTGCTGCGGCTGTTTTTGTTCGGCAAGGACAACGGGCCGAACGAATCCCGCGGCAACGACGGCTTCGCCCTGAAAAAGAAGGTGGCGGAGCTGTTCGAGGTCTTCGACCGGGAGCGTTCGCTCTCGATCCAGGAACTCATGATCGACAACGGATTGCCCGTCCGCATGACCGTGGCGGACGCGGTCCGGGTCTGATTCAGACCCGGCCATAGAGCACGGTCCATCACCAGACAACAGACTGGCCGCAGAGCGGAGGTCGTTGTGGGTGTCGCCGATACCGGCGTACTCGCAACACCTCCGCTCGCATCGTTTAGAGCGGTCGTCCCGGCATAGGTCGACACCCACACGAGCTCCTCCTCGGCCCCGAGGAGGCTCCGATGGGTTTCGACAAACGCTACGAAGGAATCGACGAGTATGCCGTTCAGATCATCAAGTACAAGGCAAGACAACTGGTCGGACGGGTGGGCTTCACCGAGTCCGACCGCGAGGACCTGGAGCAGGAGATGCTGATGGACCTGCTCCAACGCCTGCCCAAGTACAACCCCGACCGCGCTCAACGCAACACCTTCATCGCCCGCGTGGTGGAACATAAGATCGCCACCATCATCGAGGCGCGGAAGGCCGGACTGCGGGATTACCGGCTCTGCAATTGTTCGCTCAACGACCGCTTGGAAGACGAGGAAGGCGGCTCCGTCGAGCGTATGGAGACCATCGATCAGGAGGATTACCTGCGCCGCACGGGCAGACTTTCACGCCCTGCCTCCGAGTTGCGCGATCTCTCCCTCGACGTTCGCAAAGCAATCGAGAAGCTTCCGCCCGAGCTGCGTGAGCTGTGCCGGCGTCTCGATACCGACACCGTCACGGAGATCTCCCGCGACACCGGGATTCCGCGGGGAACGATCTACGAGTCCATCAACAAGCTGCGCGCGATCTTCGAAGACGCCGGACTGAGGGACTACCTCTGATCGTCCGACGGTCCGGGTCCGCCTCCGGTAGGTATTGACCGGGTCGGATGCATGGAAGGCGTCCGAGAGGTCGCCGAAAGCATCCGGCCCGGGCGCGCACTCCAACAGACCTTACTGAACGGAATGGAGGCAAGATCATGAACCGAGAACTTTACCGATACAACTTCGACTCCAAGGTCCCGATCCGGGACATCGAGGAGTCTCTGCTCCTGGCGGTGCTCGCCGCCGAAAGCCTTCACGGCCGGTCGCTTGTTCGGCTGGACGCGTCCTTCTGCCTGGATTCGCACAAGCGCTCCTGCGTCGTGGATGCAGCGACCGAGGTCGGCCGCGCCATCGCCCGCATCTTCACCGGCTTTCTCACCCGAGAGTTCGGCGAAGAAGCTTTCAAAGTCGAACGCGTGGGTGACGGCCCAGTGATCGGCCCCGAACTCAAAGCCACGGGGGCCGCCTGATGGAAGCAAAAACGACCACCACCTATTCGATGTGGAGCCTGTTCCGCAACTGCCGCAAGGCATGCGAGTGGCGCTACATCCAGGAACTGGTTCCCCTGGAACGGGACCACAACCTGGCCTTCGGCACGGTGATCCGCAAGTGCCTGGAAATCTGGCACGGCGGCAGGGACCTGGGGCCCGTCCTCGATTTCATCGACCGGACCTACCCCAACCGCGCACAAGAGGAAGACCAGAAGAGGGACTGGCATCTGGCCGCAGCGATGATGAAAGGCTACGCGGCCTGCTATGCGAGCGAGGAGTTCGATGTCGTCGTCCTCGAAAAGACCTTCGAGGGGAGCATCGTCAACCCGGCCACCGGCGCTTCATCCAGAAGCTTCGTGCTGGCCGGAAAGGTGGACGGCGTCGTCAGGATCGGCGACGAGCATTTCCTGATCGAGCACAAGACCGCCTCGCAGGTTGATGCGGACTACCTGGAGCGGCTCTGGACCGACTTCCAGATCGTCCTCTACTCCCGATACGTGGAACAGACACTCGGCATCCGCATCGCGGGCGTCCTCTACAACATCCTGGTCAAGGCCCGTCTGCAACAGGGACGCGGGGAAACCGAGGCCGAGTTCGAGGCGCGGCGGGCCGATCTGATCGCCAAGTCCAAGACCGGCAAGAGCAGCGCCAAGCGCAGGCTTCCGGAAAGCGACGACGAGTTTCAGGAGCGGCTGGCCGCCAAATACACCGAGCCGGGCATGTTCCACCGGGAGATGCTTTATCTCTCCCGCGACCGATTCGAGACCCTGCAGTCCGAACTCTGGGAACTGACCCAGGCCTTTCTCGACGCTCGCCGGCGCGGCGTTTTCTACCAGAACACCGCCTTCTGTTTCCACTACCGCCGGTCATGCGCCTATTTCCCGCTCTGCCGCGCCGACGGCAGCACCAACGTCATCGAGAACTTTTACCGCAAAGTCCCCCCGCACGAAGAGCTGCGGGACGAGACCTCGTTCGAAGAGGCTTCGGCTTTTTGAGGACCCCATAGAAAAGGAGAACCGACATGTTGCCTACGAAGAAAAGTCCCCCCAAGCAAGATCACGCCGATCTGACGGTGCTGGTTTACGGCCCGAGCAAGATCGGCAAATCGACCTGGTGTTCCCGGTCCGAAGGCGCGCTGTTTCTCGCCACCGAACCGGGGCTGAATTCACTGGATGTCTTTCAAGTCCCCATCAGGAACTGGGAAGAGTTGCTCGCCGCCTGCGGCGAAATCGCCGAGGGCAAGCATCCTTACAAGACCGTCATTCTCGACACGGTCGACAACGCCTACCGGATGTGCAGCGATTACATCTGCACGAAGTTCAAGATCGAACACGAATCCGATCTCGGCTACGGCAAGGGCTGGGCGCTGATCAATAACGAGTTTCACCGTGTCCTGACCAAGCTGGCCTTCCTGCCCTACGGACTCGTCCTTGTATCCCACTCCCAGGAAAAGGAAATCGAGACGCGGACCGGCAAGTACATCCGCATCATCCCGACGCTCCCCGACAAGGCCCGAAAGATCGTGCTGGGCATGGTCGACCTGATCCTCTTCTGCGACCTGGAAGTGACGAGCGACGAGAGCGGCAAACCGGTCTACCGCCGCGTCATGCGCACCAAGCCCAGCCCGCATTACGAGGCGGGCGACCGCACGGGAAGGCTTCCCGAAACCATCGACCTCAATTTCCAGGCTTTCATTGAAGCATTCAACAGGCCGGCGGCCGCGCCGAGGGCGAGTGCCCCGCGGTCGGTGCCGGCACCGGGGGACGGGCAGGACAAGAAGCCCGCACCCGCCGGTAAATAAACCCCATAGATGGAGGAACAGACCATGCAGAACGAAGACTACGGACATTTCGACGAGCCCCGCGGCACCGAGGACATTGACCTCGCACAGTTCGACGACGATTTCGCGCATGCCGAGGTCGAAGAACGCGAGTTCGAGACCATCCCGGACGGCAAGTACCAGGTGAACGTCGAGCGGGTGGAACTGACCCGGGCCCAAACCTCGGGAAACCCCATGCTCAAGTGGACGTTGCGCATCCTCGCCCCGAAGTTCCGGGGCAGGCTCCTGTGGCGCAACAACGTCATGGCCACCCGCGAAAACATCAAGTGGCTCAAGACGGACCTGCACACCTGCGGGTTGAACCTGGACAAGCTCTCCGAGCTTCCGGCCAACCTGGAGAAGCTCATCAACGTCAAGCTCGAGATCACCAAGCGCACGCGCGGCGAGAACGAGAACGTCTACATCAACCGGCGCATCGTGCTCGAAGACGGCGGAGACGAATACGACTCGGCGGCGCGCAACGCCCTGGCCCCGTTCTGACGTGAACCGGGTCACCGTCGTCGTCGACACGCGGGAGCAGGAACCCTACACCTTCGAATCCGGTTGCACGGAGGTCGTCCGCCGCGCCCTCCCCGCCGGGGATTACTCCGTCGAGGGGCTTGAGGATTCCGTGGCGGTGGAGCGAAAGACTCTCGAGGATTTCGTCTCCACCGTCATCCGATCCCGCAAGCGGTTCACCAGGGAGCTGCGCCGTCTCTGCGAGTACGACGCCGCGTGCGTCGTGGTGGAAGCGGACCTCCGGGACATCCTCGGAGGCCGCTACCGCTCCGGAGCGCATCCCAACGCCGTCCTGGGGGCACTGCTTTCCATCGTCGTCGATTTCGGCATCCCGGTGTTTTTCTGCTCCGACCGGCAGGCTGCCTGCCGGTTCGTGGAGGAATTTCTACACAGGTATCACCGGAAGGTATCGAGACGATGCGAACAAGATCAAACAACCAATCCGTAACCGTCCGCGGCCGAGTCGAGACGGTCTTCTACGCCGGACCGCGGTTTTCCGCAGGCCGTCTCACGACGGCCGACGGCGACGAGGTGCAGTTCGCCGGGCGGCTCTTCACCCGTGAGAACGAACCGGTCGTGCTGAACGGCCGCTGGGTGACACACCCGAAGTACGGCCGCCAATTCGAGGTCGATGGCATGGAATACGACCTCGACCTGGACGCCGACGGTCTCGCCAACTACCTGGCCAACCACCCGGAGATGAAGGGCATTGGCCCGGTCAAAGCCCGTCTGATCGCCGAACGCTTCGGTCATGATTTCGACCGGATCATCACCGACGATCCCGGACAAATCGCCGAGGCTGCAAGGCTGTCGCCGGATGCCGTACAGAAGCTCCGCGTGGAGTGGCTCAAGACGCGGGAGACCAACAAGGCGATCACCTGGCTGGCCGCCTTCGATCTCACCCATCACCAGGTGACGAGCCTGGTCAAGAAATTCGGCAACGACGCGTTGGGCCTGCTCAAGGCAGATCCCTACATCATCGTGCGCGAGGTCCGCGGTTTCGGCTTCAAACGCGTGGACAAGATCGCCAGGAAGATGGGCACCGTCAAAGACGACCCTGCGCGTATCCGGGCTGGTGTTCTCCACTGCGTGAACGAATCGCTGGATCAAGGAGACTGCTGGATCGAGTTCGAGGAGTTGGTCGACCAAGCCAACGTGCTGCTGGTCATGGACGTTCTCGACAGCCGCGACCGCATCGAGCAGGCGCTTGACCGGCTCATCGACGAGAAAGCCCTGGTCTGCGTCTCCCACGGCGGGAGGTTCCTCGTCGCCAAGCCCGAAATCCGCGCGATGGAGGAGGACCTGGCAAAGGTCTTCCGAAACGGCGGAGTGCCCAACCCGCACTTCCCCGACCGAGACCGCCTGCCCGACATGGTCGCTGAAACCGCGCCGCAGCTCAACGCGGGCCAGCGGCAGGCCGCCGTCACCGCACTTCGTCATTCGATTTCGCTCATCTCCGGCGGAGCGGGCAGCGGCAAGACCTTCACAGTATCCGCCATAACCGGCGTTTACGAAGAACAGGGACTGCGCGTCATCCTGGCCGCACCCACGGGTAAGGCCGCTAAGCGTCTCGAACAGGTCGTCTGCCATCCAGCGGGTACGATCCACCGGCTGCTGGGTTTCAACGGCAAAGACTACGCCCGGGGACCGGACGATCCCATCGACGCCGACGTGATTATCGTCGACGAGGTCTCGATGGTGGATGTGCCCCTGGCTTGGCACCTCTTCCAGAGCATCGACCTTGAGCGGTCCGCCGTGGTGCTGGTTGGAGACCACAACCAACTGCCTCCCGTCGGACCGGGCAATCTGTTGCGGGACTTGGTCCAGTCGCGGATGGTTCCCACGGTGCTCCTCGACCAGGTGGTACGGCAGGCCGGCATCCTGAAGGAGAACAGCATCGCCGTCTTGAACGGCGAGGTCCGCAAGACGAGCGAAGCCGAACCATCCGGCCGCCGCGCCTGGTACGTGGTGGATCAGTTCACCGATCAATGGGACGCGCAGCGGTTCGTACTGGACCTCTTCGAAAATGTGCTCGTGGAACGTCTCGGGTTCGACCTGTTGACCGATGTCCAGCTTCTGACCCCGACGCACAAGGGCCCGCTGGGCACACGCGATCTCAACTGCGAGCTGCAGCGTCTGGTGCAGCGCAGACTCTGGAATGTCGAAGCACCCCCGACGCCCCCGGGCCGCAGGCCCAAGTTTCTCGCACATGACAAGGTCATCCAGACCCGGAACAACTACGAGATCGGTGTCATGAACGGCGCGATGGGCGTGGTTCTCCACGTCGGCCGCGACGGCTCTCTGAGCGTGGACTTCGACGGCATCCCGGTGGAGATCGAGGCCGGTTCGCCCAACCTGCAGGACATCCAACTCGCCTATGCCCTGACGATCCACAAGGCGCAGGGCTCCGAGTTTCCATGCGCCGTGGTGGTGGTCCACAAGGCCCACTCCTTCATGCACCACCGGAACCTTCTCTACACCGGCGTCACGCGGGCCAGACAGACGACGGTCCTCGTCGGGGACCGCTGGGGCATCTCGAACTGCGCCAGAAAGAGGAAACAGGACGACCGCCGAACGTTCCTCTCCCTCCTGCTGGATGCAGGTCGCCTTGAGGAATCCCGTGTTCCCGCGACGACCGGTCAGTAGCGAATGGACATTCTTGGAGCGGAGCGCACATGGCATTCGAACGTCAGGACAACGTGAGGGAGTATTACCGGCGGATCACCGAGGTCGACATCGGTATGGTCGCGCGGGAACTGCTCGGCGCTCACATCCTGCATGAATCCGACCGCCTGCTCCAATGCGACTGCCCGAACCACAGTAGCCAATCGCACCGGTCCCTTCATGTCATGCTCGACAAGCAGGGTTGGTATTGCTTCGGCTGCGGCGTCGGCGGCGACGTGCTCCAGCTCGTGGAGTTCATCCAATCGGGCCAGGTGACGCGAGGACAGTCCGGCCCCATGCCGGAGAGCCATCAGCATGCCCGCGATTTCCTCGCGGCCAAGGCTGGGTTGCCGTCTTTGGCCAAGCACGGACTCTCGCCCGAGGAACTGGCGGAAGCGGAGGCCCAGCGGCTGGTCGAACTGCGGGTCCATGAGGTGCTGACGGCCCTGGCGGAACACTATCACGGGCGGCTCAAGGACAACCACGAGGTCCTCGAATGGCTTCGGTCCAAATACGGCCTGTCCGCGGAGACGGTCGACAGGCTCCTCATCGGCTATGCGGACAACGACGGCGACGAGGGAATCGTCCGGAAGTTGACCTGCAAGGAACGCGGTTTCTCCCCGCGGGATTTGGCGGCATCCGGCGCGTTCCGTCCCACCAACCAAGACGGACTTGATCCATTCTTCGACCGGCGCGTCGTGTTTCCCTACTGGAGCCGCGGCCGCGTCGTTTTCATGATCGGACGCAAGACACCGTGGACGCCTGACAAGCCATGGGAACAAGGAAAATACAAGAAGCTCCCGGTCCACGACGAAAACACCCGCAAGCACATAGCCCCGTGCATCGACAACAGCCACCTTTACAACGAGGACTGTCTGCTCGTCGACCCGGAGCGGTTGATCATCACCGAGGGCGTAACCGACTGCATCTCGCTCATGGAACATGGCTTCCCGGCGGTGTCGCCGGTAACTGTCCGTATCCGCGAAGCGGATTGGGAGCGGCTTCTGCCGCGTCTTCGCAACGTGAAGACGGTATACGTCTGCCAGGACAACGAGATTTCTCAGGCCGGGTTGAACGGCGCGCTCAAGACGGCAGCGGTCCTTTCCGAGCACCGCATACAGACCCGGCTTGCGGTTCTCCCCCTGGACGAAAGACGCGAGAACGCCCGCCGGGAATTGCGGGAGCGCTTCGGTCTCGACGCCGCGGTGGGAACCCGCGAACTGACCAAGCGCCTCGACGGCCGGACCCCGGATGAAATCCGCGAGGCCGAGCGCCTGCTCTCCGAAGCAAAAATCGACGTCAACGACTACTTCGTGGCGGGTCACTCGGCCCAAGACTTCGAAGATCTGCTGGCGAAGGCCGAGACGCCCCTGGAATTCGGGATCTCCCATCTGCCGACTGACGTCTCGGAGGAGGAGCGCAACCGGCTGCTCGAACCGATTCTGCGCGAAGCCGCATACCTCACCCCGCTTGAGCAGAACCGCCATCTAAAACTCATTCAGGAGCGGTACGGCAAAACGGGACTCTCGCTGGCCACGCTGCGCGACCAAGTACGGGCGGTGCAGAAAGAGCAGAGGTCCCAGGCCAGGCAGGAACGAAAGCGGGAAAAGCGCTCATCGGATGCGTCTCCCGGATCGTGCCGGGCGCGCATCGAGGAGGTGCTGCTCGCCACCGAAGAGGAGCGCGGCGCGCCCGATTTCACGCTCGCCGCCGAGGCTGCCTACGATTGGTTCGCGGCCAACGGAGCCCGGTTCTTCCGCACGCCCCAGGGCGAGCCGTTCATGTTCTTCGAAGACACGATCCTGTGGATGGATACGCCGGACCGCGGCCGCAAGCGGCTCTACGCGTCGCTCATGTACAAGCACACCGGGATGGTGCAGACCACCGGCGGCGGCCGCACGTTTTACGAGGTGCTGTCAAACCTGGCGGTGGAGCGCGGACAGGTGCGGGAGCATTTTTCCTGGCTTCACACGGACGTGGCCAGGGAAACGGTCTACTTCAACCTGAACAACACCGACCACGAGATCGCCAAGATCACTCCGGAGGGAGTCGAAATCCTCAAGAACGGCGGCAACGCGGACGGCGTCATCCTGGACGGTTCGCGGAAGATGGCACCGATCCGCTTCCTTGCCGACGCCGATCCCGCGGAAGCCGACCGGCTCCTGGTGGAGCTGCTGCTCGACAATCTCACCTGCGCACCGGGGGATCGGGTACTGATCCTCTCATGGCTTTCCTGCTTTCTCCTGATCGATTTCGCCGGCACGAGGCCCATGACCCGGTTCGAAGGGCCAGCGGGCTCGGGAAAGACCACCGCGAGTAAATTGATCTCGGCCCTGCTCTATGGCGAGCCCCAACAGAAGAAAAGCACCGATGCGGCCAACTACACCGACGGCTCGCAGAACCCGCTCATCGTCCTCGACAACATCGAGGTCAAACAGATGACCGAGGATCTGACGACCTTCATCCTGACCAGCATCACCGGCATCGCCAAGGAAAAGCGCAAGAGCGGCACGGACACCGAGACGGTCATCGAGCGGACCAAGTGCTTGCTCAACACCACGGGCATCGAACCTCTGGGAGGGGAGCTCGCCGAAATCCTGTCCCGCTCGTTTATCATCCGCTTCGATATGGACGAGCAGGCAAGCGACTGTTTCCTCGAGGCCAAAATCCTGGCCGCGCTCCGGGAGCACCGCGATCTGATCGTCTCTTCCCTGATGAAGCGCACGAGCCACCTGCTGGCCATGCTCCGGGCCGGCGCTCAAGAGAAGGTGATGCGGCTTCTGCACCGGAGCCTCGGAAACCACAGCAAAAGGCGATGCAATGATTACCTGAGCCTCATGTACCTGATGATGCTCGCCGGGGAACAGCAGGAAGTGATCGACCGGGCGCTGGAAGAACTCCATCCGCAGTTTGTGGGCCGGATCGCCACGCTCAACAGCGTCAGCCTCGAGACCGCCCGCGAGTCCAATCCCATCGCCACCTGCCTGGCGGCGCTCTTCAAGGCCTACCGGCACGCGCTCGAAGCGGACCGGGAGAGCACCGCACTGAACGTCGCCAAGACCAACAAGGCGGCCTTCCTCGAACGCTACCAGATCGATTTCCGGAACGAGACGACCGTCGAGGGCGCTTTGGCCCGCGACCTGTTCGTGGCCGTCAAACGGCTGTCCAAGGATTTCGGCCTGTCCTTCAGCATGAACTCAGTGCAGCAGTTCGCCCAACGCTTCTCGAACGACCTGGACACCATCCGACAAGCCGGGTTCGAGATCGCCGTCAACCGGTCGGAGCATTCCGTCCGGCGCACCGCCACCTACGACATCACCTACCTCGTCTGATCCTTTCCCCTGATGCCGCTCCCCTGTGCGAAGGGTACCCTTCGCAAACCGCGAAGGACCTTCGCACCCGTATACCTCGTCATATCAAGCTGTTGCGCCGACACTGCGAAGGTGCGAAGGGTTTCAGGGGTTCACCCCCCTTACTCAGAAAAAAATACCGCATGCCGTGACCCCGTGTCTCCCGACGGACCACCGATTGTTTTTTCGGTCCGCACGGGAGTGATTCTCCCGGTACCCTTCGCACCTTCTCTTTCCTTCTTCATATCTAACAGCAATATCAATCATCTACAGCACTGCGAAGGCTCCTGCGAAGGTTCGAGCCGCATTCATCGACCTTCGCACCTTCGCATCCCGACGGCACGGACCCCGCTCCGGTAGGTATCCCATGAAACGGAAACCACCCGATTGGAGCAGGGAACGTGAGCCTTCTCGAACTCATGATGCAACAGACCGCCGGAGGATCGGCCCCGGTCGATACGAGCAACCCATCGGTCGATGTCTCCAGGCCGGAGACAGCCGAAGTACCAGAGCGCAACGATCCCCAGGAAACCGTCGATTCCGATGGCACCGCCCTCTATGCGGCCACGAACCTGGACTCCTGGGAAACCGACAAACCTCGATACTTCGCGCGGGACGTGGGCATGGACGGCATCTGCTATCGCCGTCTGGACCCGGAATACTACGCTTGGCTCCGGCACAAGATGGCGCTGGCCAAAAAAGCGCTGGAGGCAGGACGACTCGATTGCGCCGCCTTCGACGGATTGCGAACCCGCTTCAACGACATCCATGCCTGGGCTGTCGCACGTTTCGGTGAGAACGAGCTTCTCGCCGCCGTTCGGAGCCTCGATTCCAAGACCTATCCTCCGCCGGCGATTGACCCGGCAGCCCAGAGTCGTCCCGCTTGTGCCGCACCCGTCCCTCCGGTTGCATGTCCCCCTGCGCCGGATATTGAGCAATACCTTTACCCCAAGGACGGGGAGTGGCGTTTTACGGAGAAGGTCCCGCAATCGGCCATCGACAAGGTCGATGCCATCCGCGACCAGGCGCTCTCCCTCGGCTGGTCCGAGGCGCGGCTCTATCAGAACCGGGGACGGTTCCGCTTCCCCTGCGGCGAAGATTTCGGACTCGTCTGTTTCGTCGGCTACAACGAGCGCATCGGCGAAGTGACCCGGCAGTACATCGAGATCGTCGGCCCGCCACCGCGGGAGAACCGTCTTCGTTTTCACAACCCCGACGTGGATCAACCATGGCTCAAGAGAACGAATCCGGAAACATGAAACGGCCCTACGCCAATGCCAGGGATGTCCTGCCGTCCGAGGTGCTCGACACCGTCCGGCAGCATTTCACCGGTCTCCTCTGGGTGCCGAGTGACGTGGGCTTCTACGAGGAACGCCGCAAGCTCGTGCTGGCGCTCAAGGGACAAGGCGTGCCTACCCGCGAGATCGCTCGGCTTTCCGGCGTGACACCCCGCCGGGTGCGCCAGATCGTGGCTCAGAGCCGCGAGGAATCCATTCCGACGCATCGCGATCCGCTCCGGTAGATATCGAGGGGGTTTCCCCTGAAGAGGGCGAAATTCGCCTTCCGCCCCGAACCCCGAGATGCCGAAACGAAAAACGCGGTGATCATGGCAGACGACAAGGCCCAAGACAGGATCGGAAAACACGACGCGGGTCAGCTCAAACGCTGGCACCGCAACGCCGCGCCCGAGCAGGAGGTCCGCAAGACCGCCAAGGCTCGGACCGGCAGCGGCGCGGCTCCGGGCAACCAGAACAGCCTGCGCCACGGCATCTACGCCGACCGCTTTCTCTCTCCGGAGGAGCGTCCGCTCTTCGAGGCCATCATCGGCCAACTCTACCAGGACTTCGTGTTCAACAAGAGCTCGGACTTCATGCAGGTCGAGCTGGTGGCGGTCTATTTCCTCAAGCTGGGCCGCGCTCAGGAGTCCGGCGACTGGGACGCCGCCGAGCGGTTGGACCGGATGATCCGCTGTCACCTCAAGGACCTCAAGGCCACCAAGATCGCCCGTGAGGGCGAGGCATCCCAGGGACCGGAGACGACGCCGGCTGAGTGGGCCACGGCTCTGCTTGAGAAGCTGGCGTCGTCGCAGAAGAAACCGGCCCGGAAAACGACCCCGAAAGGGAAAACACGGAAATGAGGTCGGATAACACCACCGCCCGCCATGCAGCGACCTGCGAAACACGCGGACTTGCGGCCACCCCCGGCCTGGGAATGTCGGATAAGACGTGTTCTCTGACATTCCGAGGCCGTCGGTCGGCGGAAGGTTCTCTCAATCAATGCTTCCGCCCGGCTCCCGAAGGCTCCGATGCTGCCCGCATCATTGCCTGCGGATGTGTTCGGGGACGCGACTGTAGGCTGACTGTCTCTTTCCTCTGTCATTGCCTGTCCGAAGGCGGGAATGGAAAAGCGGCCCAGGTGGACCGCTTGGCTTCCATGGTCGGCGGCGGATCAGAGGCGCTCGAGGGCGTCCTCCAGCGCGCCGTCCACAAGGTGGGTGTAGACCTGGGTTGTCGACAGGTCCCGGTGCCCAAGGGCCCGCTGGACCACCAGGATATCTCCGGTCCGGCTGTAGAGGTGGGTGGCGAAGGTATGCCGCAGCGCATGCGGACTGAGTTTCTTGTCGATGCCCGCGGCCTTGAGCCAATACTCGAGCCGCCTGGCCACCTGCCGCTCGCAGAGCCGCTCCCCGCGGTTGGAGAGGAACATCGCCCGGCATTCGCCGTCGCCCCGGCGTCGGCGCTCGACCAGGTAACTTCGCAGGAGGGAGCGCAGAGTGGACTTTAGAAACTTCACTTGCGGGACGGAGCCCTTGGCGAGCACGCGGAGATGCTTGGCGTCGAGGTCCACGTCCTCGATGTCAAGGTCGACGAGTTCCTGCAGCCGGATGCCGGTCCCGAGGAAGACCTCGATGATGACGCGGTCCCGGACTGCCATCGAGGATGCCCTGCCGCGAAGTTCCTTGAGCAGACGGCGCTTCTCGGCCTCGGTCAGAAACTTGGGGGGAGTCCGGGGAAGCCTGCGAAGGGTCAACGACCCGGCCGGATTCTCCCGGACGATTTCGTTCCGCTCGGCCCAGGTGAAGAACGACCGGACGGCCGCCTTGAACCGGTGCATGGACGCCGGCGACCGGACGCCGCCTCCGGCCGAGGTCGTCACCTCCGGTGAGGTCAACGCCTCGTCGACCATGGCGTTGGTCACCTCGTCCGGCACGATTCCCGGATGTCTCCGGAGGAGCGCCTCTGACAAGTACGACAGGTCGCGCAGGTATGCGCTGATGGTGTTCTCCGAACGCCCTTCGGCTGCGAGCCTCCTGCCGAAGGCTTCCAATGCGTCGGTGAAACCGGGCCGCGCGCTGGAAGGCTCAGGACTGCTCAGCAGCCGGAGACTCGATGGCGTCGTGTTCGTCATTACGCTCTCCTCCTTTCTTGGCGCTCCGGCCCATGGGCGTGTCCTTGGGCAGGGGCAGCTTGTCGATGCGGCCGGTATCCTTGGCCCAGATCAGAAACATGCGGAGCACCCGCTTGGTCTTTTCGACCGTGGGCACGGAGCGCTCCCGCCCGTTGGGCAGCTTGAGCAGCGCATCGGACTTGAAGAATTTTCCCACGTGCGGAATGAGGACGCTGGACAGCTTGCGCTCCGCACCGAAGAAGGCCTCGATCTGCTCGAAGTCCTTGCCGTAGGTGTAGAGCGTCCGCTCCTTCTTCCCCTGGGTCCGCAGGTGTTCCACATAGGCCTGGGCGGCCTGATGCAGGGTCTCGTTCATGACTTGTTCTCCTTTCGTTTGTTGAGTTCAGGTTTCCCGGACCGGATGGTCCCGGCGTCGAAAACGCGCATTCGGCACCTCCTTTCAAACGGCTCAAGTCCTTGTAAATCAAGGCTCTACGCACATTCACATACAGGCTTCGTGTGCGCCGGAAGTCAAGGCGTTCCATGCACATTCCAGAGAAACAATCAGGCCCCGGGCGGGCCGGGAGGGGAATCATGAGAAGACAGGTCGAAACGATCCTGAAGGCGCTGTTGGCAGCGAGTCTGGCGTCATCCCTGTTGGGTTGCGCCGCTGCCAGGCCGCCCCAGCGGATTCAGGACGCCATTCACACGGCGAACCGCTACATGCCGGAGTACGTGGCAGAGGCCAACAAGGCCCTGGCCGACGCGGAGCACCCGGACCGGGAGCGCCTGGCCGGCATCGGTGACCGGTTGGCCGAGGTATTGGACGCCCTGGACCGTTGGGCATCGGGGCAGGAAAAAACGCCGGAGGGGGACAAGCAATGAAGGAAATCCTGGAACGGAACAGCGAGGCCGTCCGCGAGGCTGGACGGCAACTGGTCGAGATCGGTGCGGAGCTGGCTGCCGGGAAGATCGACGATGCCCTGGCCCGGCTCGATACCGCACGGCAGGCTTACCCCGAGTGGGAGGAGCTCGATCAAGCCGCGGCTGATATCGAAGGGGTGATCCGCGACCGCGAAGGGATGCTCGCCGTCCAGCACATCCTGGCCGAGATCGTCGGCACGGTCCTCGGGTCGGCATTGAGGTCGAGGCTGCCCTGATGGCCCGGATATCCGCCAAGGAGCGCAAACTGGCGGAGACCCTGGCGGACCCAGTCCTCTGGGGACAGGGATACCTGCGCAACCGCGATGGGGGACAACGGGTCTACTGGCCGCACCAGGCGGAAGACCTGCTCTGCCCGGACAAGAATATCATCCACCTCGACGGGCGCGATGTGGGCAAGAGCGTCTGCATCACCACCGATGCCCTGCATTTCGCCTTCACCAACCGCGGCTGCCAGGGACTCGTCGCCGCGCCCCACCAAGGGCATCTCGACACGCTGATCGAGGAGATCGAGTTCCAGCTCGACGCCAACCCGGACCTCATGGTCAGTGTGGCTCTCACCAAATACGGCAAGCCCAAGATTCACCGCAAACCCTACTTCCGGCTCGAATTCACCAACGGCGCGATCCTCTACTTCCGTCCCGCCGGGGCTTACGGCGACGCCTTCCGCTCACTGCATGTGGACCGGGTCTGGGTTGACGAAGGGGCGTGGCTCACCGAGCGGGCCTGGAAAGCCCTTCGCCAGTGCCTGAAGTCGGGCGGCAGACTGCGCATCTATTCGACGCCCAACGGGCTGCGTGACACGACCTATTACCGCTTGACCGGCTCGACCCAGTTCCGGGTGTTCCGCTGGCCTTCCTGGCTGCACCCGGCGTGGACCCAGGAGCGCGAGGCCGAGCTGCTGGAGTTCTACGGCGGGCGGGACAGCGCGGGCTGGCAGCACGAGGTGGCCGGCGAACACGGCAAGCCTTCCTACGGCGCGTTCAACATCGAGCACCTCAATCTCTGCCGACAGGATGTGGTCGAGTACCAGAAGGTCGTCGTCACCGGCGAGGAACTGCGCGGCTGCGCCACCGAGGAGGAATCTCACGACCGCCTGGAGATGCTGCTCAATCTCATGCCGCGGACCGGCGTCTTCTGGATCGGAGGAGATCTGGGCTACACCAACGACCCGACGGAGATCGTCGTGTTCCAGGAGATCGAACTGCCCGAGCGCAGGATCGTCAAACTGGTCCTGCGGGTCCGTATGGAGCACGTGGCCTATCCCCACATCGCCCAGACCGTCGCTCTTCTGGACCGGTATTACACAGCCGCGGGCATCGGCGTGGACAACGGCGGCAACGGAATGGCCGTCGTGCAGGAACTGCTGACCCTGGACAAGTACAAGGACTTGGCTCTCCAGGGGCGGCTACGCGGTTACGAATTCGGGGGTATGACCACCCTGGCCGTGCGCGACGGCCACGAGGTCAGGAAGCGGACCAAGGAATTCATGACCAGCCTTATCGCCGGGGCGCTCCAGCGACGTCAGCTCGTGTTCCCTATCGAGGACCTGGAGATCGAGGATCAGTTCACCACCCACACCTACACGCTGCACGACGGGCGCATCGTCTACTCAAAGGGCAATGACCATGTCATCGACGCCGTGCGTTGCGCCATGCTGGCCCGGGAGCAGTCCACCCTCAACCAAGTGGGCGAGGAGACGGTTTCCTTGGTGCCCCTGACGACCGAGCCGGTGTTTATCTGATCCGGGATGACGCGCCCCCTTTCGTACCCTGGAAGCGTCCAAGCCCTGCTGTGTCCCGCCCACCGACGTTCCTTCCCCGCCTCCGGTAGATATCCCGAGGAGCGGGCTTTCCCCGCCACACGGCGCGAATGTCGCGCCCACAAGGGCAAGAAACCGAGAGGACCCCGGTGGAAACACGAAGCAACTCGACACCCGACAGCCCGGCATCCGGATCGGGCGCTGAGCCGACGCCGCTTTCAGCGGACGGTCTGGTGCTCGTTCCTCTGGCAGCCGCCGCGGCCTTGGACCCGTCCGTGTTCAGCAAGGTCAACGCCTCCGAAGCGATCCCGGCCTCCTGGGAGGACCGGGCGCGTAAGGCCTGGGAGTACTACCTCGAAGAGCCGCTGGTGAAGAACTGCGTCAACTCCTGGCGCACCTTCGCCGTGGGCGAAGAAATCAAGATCGCGGGCGATGACGAGAAGGTGAAGTGGGAGGCCGTGGATGTCGCCGACCGCCTGAGCGTCTCCGAGTTCGTCAAGGACATGATTCTCCAACTCCTGGTCAAAGGCGACGCCGTCGGATTCAAACGCTACACCAAGGACGGCAAGGACCTGGAGGAACTGGTCTGCGTCAACCCTGTTTCGGTCAAGGTCAAGTACGCCCAAGGGCGGCTCGTCGAAGCCCGGCAGACGCCGGAAGACAATCCCGCCGCGGACGAGGGGCTGGACCTACCGGTGGAGCAGGTGCTCCACCTCAAGTGGGACGCGCCGGCCTTCTCGCCACGGGGCAACTCGCTCGTCCTTCCCGCGTTCCAGTCCATCGAACTCCTCCGCGATTACCGCCGGGCCGAACAGGCCATCGCCAAGCGCTGGGCCACGCCTTTCAGGCTTCTCAAAGTCGGCGGCGCGTTCGGCCAGAAGATGGTCATGCCCGACCAGAAGATGCTCGAACAGGTTCGGGACATGGTCAACAAGATGGACCTCAAGAGCGGCTTGGTCGTCCCCTTCTACGTCACGGTCGAGACCCATGGCACCGAGGGGCAGGTCCTCAACGTCGAGGACAAGGTCAAGGAAGTGAAGGAGGACATCGTCGTGGCGCTTGGCCTCTCGCGGTCGCTGGTGACCGGGGACGGCCCTAACTTCGCCACGGCCTCGGTGAGCCTCCAGAAGATGCTGGTGATGATCCGGGAGATCAAGCAGGCAGCCCGGATCATCCTGAACTGGATATTCAACGACTGGCTGGAGCTCAAAGGCTGGGAAGACAAGACGCTCCAGTTCCTGTTCAACGACCTCGATCCCTCGGACGCAGTCGATTTCAAGCGCCTGCTCATCGAGCTCTACGACCGCAAGCTCATCAGCCGTTCGAGCCTGCAACTAAAGATGGACCTCGACCCTGACATCGAGGCCGCCAACCGGGAGACCGAGAAGCGCTCGGTGGACATGCTCGACGAAAAGCAGATCAAGCCCATCGTCGATATGGTGACGGCCGGGATCATGGGCGTCGAGACGGCGCAGGAGATGCTCGGCCTCGACCCGGCGAAGAACCCGGCTGGGAGCCGCGCCGAGGCATCGTGGGCCGGACCGTTCGCCCGCGCAAGCGTCGCCGCCGTCTGCGACGACTGCGCGCATTTCGACGGCGATCTCAACCACTGCCGGGTCCAACGAAACGAAACCACCTTCGATACACCGGTCTGCCGTTTCTTCGACCCGAAGACCGCCGCGATGGAACGCGGCTCCGACCGGGAGAAGGAACCGACGTCCCGGCAGGCAGCGTGCCGGGAGTGCGGGGGATGATCGGTGCGCTCGCGGCAGAACGTCCGCTCTCCCAAGCCGAGGCCATCCGCCTGGCCACGGAGAAAAGCGTCCGCGCCCGCAATCTCTATACGGAGCAAACGGTCGCCGATCTGACCGCGATGCTCGCCGCCGCCGAAGAGGAGGTGCGCCGCGCCATCCTCCGCTACAAGAGCCTCGGCTCCCTCCCTGACAACAAACTTGCCGCTCTCGAAGGCCTCAAGAAACTGCAAACCGACATCCATGAGACCACGAGCCGCCTGCACCGGGAGCAGACGCTGCTTTTCCGGAAGACGGCCAAGACATCCTTCCGCCAAGGCGTCTACCGCGGCATCGACGAGTTCGCCGCGGCCCAGCTTCCCTTCTACCGTGACTTGACCCCGGAGGGTATCGACAAGCTCGCCACCCGAGTGTTCACCCTGGTGGACACGGATGCCCTCGATTTCATGACCAACTACAACCTGGTCCTGGCCGGCGACATCAACCGCGAGCTGGCCGACGGCATCAAGCGTGTCGTGATGGGCGGCGTCGCCACCGGCAAGGGCGTCGAGGACATCGTCCGCGACCTCGGGCGCGTGGTGAAAGACCCGGAGTCCTTCCGCTACGCCGGTTCCAAGGTGTTCACCAAGGCCCAGTACCGCATGGAGGTGATCGCCCGCACGGAGGTCCTGCGCGCCCATAATCAGGGGCGACTCAAGTTCCACGACCAGGTCGGAGTTCGGAAGCTCGAATGGATGACCATGGAGGACGAGCGGGTCTGCCCGGTCTGCGGGCCGCTGGACGGCAAGGTGTTCGACACGAACCGCTTTCCCCAGCAACCGGCCCATCCCAACTGTCGCTGCACGAGTGTGGTCGCGTGGCCCCTGGCGATCTGCGGAGGAGAGCTGGGGGCCAAAGCCGCGGCTGAACCCGCCGCGTGCATCATCCCGCCCCAGACCATCGAAGAGCAGGCGAAGGCCAAGGCGGCGGAAGACGCGAAGCTCAAGGCAGCCTTCGAAGGCGGACAGATCGCCGACCTGAACACTCTGAGCGTGAAGCAACTCCAGACCCTGGCCAAGCAGAACGGCGTCTCCATCGCCCGGACCAAAGCCGACTTCATCCATCTGCTCGACGCGGCGGAGCCGGGCGTGGACCACTCCAGCCTCGCCGGAGCCGCGCTCGATGCCAAGCTCAAGGAACATAAGATCGGCCTGCTCCGCACCAAGGACGACCTGATCCAACTCCTGGCGCAGAAACAGGCGTCCCTCAAGCAGGCGCAGCAACTGGCGGACCAGCTCAAGAAGATTCCGCCGAGCGGCGGGCTGCATGACCTCACCGTGGTCGAGCTGCAGGAGATTGCCAAAGCTAAGGGCGTCTCCCTCAACATGACCAAGCAGGACGTGATCGACCTGCTCGACGAGTTGGAACCCGGCGTCGATCACAAGGCGCTCCAAGGCGCGACCCTGATCGACGCCAAGAAAAAGCACCACATCGGCCCGCTCAAGAACAAGCAGCAGCTTGTTAAGGCGCTGGAAAAGGTGGCCGGTGAGGAACTGGCGGAAAAGGCCAAGAAGGAAGCTCTCGAAGCAGCCGAGAAGGCCGCAATCAACAAGGCGAAACAGGCAGTCGAACAGACCGCTGCAAAGGTGATCGTGCCGGAGTCTCCCGCAGGATACGCCGACTTCCTCTCGGCGGTGAAAGATGCGGAATCGGCGCTCGCGGCTTCGCCCGGCCTGCCGCAGGAGATACTCGAAGGACACGCCAAAGAGCTCGCCATTAAGAAAAAGCTATTCCAGGACCAAGTCTCGTCCATGAAGGTCGGCGACCTCAAGACCCTGGCCAAGGACACCAAGCTCAAGCACTGGCAGTGGGCGAACAAGGACGAACTGGTCACTCTGCTTACGGAGACCGACCCGGCCAAGATCGAGGCCGCCAAGACCGGCATCGAAACGAAGCACGCAGCCTGGTTGGAAAAGCACGGCGGCAAAAAGAAGGTTGCCGCGCCCGAACCTGCGAAACCCGCGCCGACTCCGAAACCGACGCAGCCGTCGCCGCCGGTTTTCTCCAAGAAAGGCGCGCAGTTCGAGGAGGCGGACGCGGCCTGGATCGCCAAGGGCAAATCGGGAAACTTCACATCCGCGGGCAAGGCGCAGGTCGGCGGCGCGCACAGCAAGGAATTCTGGACCGATGAAGCGGGCGACCGCTGGCTCTTCAAGCCGGTTGAACGGGCCGGTGACGAGTTCATCGCACATGGAGAAGAAGCCGCCTACAAAATCGGACGCCTCATCGATCCGGTCGCCGTCGAGGTCCGCACCATCCGCCTGAATGGACGCCTCGGCTCCATCCAGAAGTGGCGGACCGACCTCAAGGATCGCTTCGACTTCGCCGGATTGGACCTCACAGACCTCACTACCCTCGACATCGAGCAGATTCAGCGGGAGCACGTCGTCGACTGGTTGATCTCCAATCACGACGGCCACGCCAAGCAATTCCTGCGGGGGCGTGACGGTAAGGTCTACGGCATCGACAAAGGACAGATCTTCAAATACCTGGGCGAGGACCGCCTGGCCGTCGACTATCACCCGAACGCCAAGTACGGCGAACAAGAGCCTTTTTACAATACGGTTTTTCGCGCCGCCAAGGAAGGCAAGGTCAAGATCGATCCCGCGGCGACTCTCCGCTACATCCGCGAGGTGGAGAAGATCGCCGACGAGGATTACCTGGCCATCCTGCGCCCTTACGCCGAGGGACGGTTCGGAGGGGACGAATCCCGCAAGCAGGCCTTCTACGAAACGGTCCTGGCGCGGAAGCGGAACCTGCGGCGCGACTTCGAGGGTTTCTATGCGGACGTATTGGGCCGTCGGGACTTCCGTTTCGAGGATGTGTTGGAGGCGCTGCCGAAGACCCGACTGGGGCCGACCGAGGAGGCGCTTCTTGAGGAAGTCCGTTCACTCGGCTGGCAGGGGAAGGTATTGCCCTTCGACGAGGACGACATCGAGGACCAGAACGCCCTGGTCTTCGTCGAGACCCTGAAGGGAAAGCAGCGGACCGTGGTCAAGATGAAGGTTCGGCCCGAAGCGGAGGGAAAGCTTCTTGAGGCGCTGCGCAAGGCGGGAGTCGATACTGCGACCGCCCGGGTGGGTGAGGCGCTGCCGCAGGACGTTTTCGCGCAGGACATATTGTCCGCGGTGAAGACGGTCAACCACCACGCTACGGACCAGCAGTACAACCAGGGGACGCTCAAAAAGGCTACGGACCATCTGAAGGCGTTGAAGCGACTGGCTGACTCGACCGACCCGGACGAACGGGCCATGGCCAGAAGCTACATGGACTGGATCGAGAAGGTCCAGGAAGCCGCCCGTGAACACAAACCGGTCGGGGGACGGTTCGATGTATATCTCAAGAAACATGCCGCGCCGGAAAAGAAACCCAAGGAGGCTCCCTTCACCGTGCGGCGGACGAAGGTGCTTCAGGCCAAACGGGAGCTGAAGAACGGCGAACTCGTTGTCGTGGACGAGGCGGCGGACAACTCGGCGCTGTTCCGCGGTCGTGCCATGAAGGCCGGCGAGCAATACGAAATCGACTTCGGCGACGGCACGCGCGCAGTCTACCGCCCGTGGTCGGACAAGAACCTCTATGCCCAGCAGGGCGAACTCGAGATGGTCCTCCCGGACAGACCTGACGCCAAGAGCCTCGAGCGGGCCATGGAACGTATGGAATCGCTGGGCATCAAGGCAGGTGCGGCCACGCCGCAGGACGCCGAGCTTCTCTATCTTCACAAGCAAGCCTACCTCGCCAAGGTGGACCGAGAGCCGGACTACAAGCGGCTGGTCGAGGAGCTGGACCGCCGGGCTGCGGGCAAGGAGGAACGGGTCCGGGAGATACGCGGCTTCTGGGAAAAACGGCTCGGAGTGAAAGACATCACCCGCATGCCGGGCTACGACCCCATGGGTGAATACCAGGCTGCTTTCAAGAATCCCGCCAAGCGAGCAGGCTACAGGCATCAATACCGCTTCGACATTTCCGACGCGGACATCGAGAAGCAGATGAAGGGATACGGCCTTCACCACCGTTTGACCAACGGCGAAGACGTGGCGTCGTTCATCGACGCGGCGCTGGGAAACAACGGAGCCATGGTAAGCACGGTCGAGAAGCTGCGCGCCGGTGTGCCGGTGGGCGGGATGTCGCCGGAAGCGGACATGGACACCGGCGGCGCGAGCTATTTCTTCACCCGGATCAAGAAGCTCCCGACGGCCGGAGGGTCGTCCGACACGGGGCTCTACTTCAAGAATCGAATGCTCCGGCGCATGGATGCCATCAGCTATGACCACGATGCCTTCGGACGGGTGAGGGACGAATACGTCTCGAACCACCGGGGGAGCACGCCCGAGGAGTGGAAACAGTTCGCCCGCCGAGGTAGCAACGAGACGATCTTCAAGTACTCGGTGACCCTGCTGGACAACATCGACGTGATCGTGGTCGGAAGCGAGCGGGAAAAACAACGGCTGCTGGAGGTCTTCCGCAACCGCAAAATCATGAAGCTGCCCGACGGCCGCAAGGTCGAGGACATCGTGCTGGTGAGGTGAGCATGAAAGAATTCATCGAAAAGGAAAAAGGCCGTCTGCAGGCGCTCTTCGAGCCGTTCAACACCAGAGGCTCCTGGATGACGCTGGCGGACAAAGGCCGGACGCCGGTCCGGGTCGGTATCGTGGACGGGTTCACCGTGACCCGCGTGGCCCCGCAATTCGACGCCCGCGGGGATGTGACGCGTGTCGATTTCTGGCTTCTCATCCGGCTCTCCGGATACGACGAGGGCTTCCAACACGCCCACACCATCAAGGTCGTCTCCTGGTCGCAGGACGACACCTACCTGCTCGATCTGCTCGATGATCGGGACCGCAGGTTCCATATTGAGCTCATCTTCCCTGACCAGGAACCCAACGAGGCGGCGGACTGGAAGCGCTGGCGAGACTATAAGGCCGGAAACCTGGACCGATTCAAACGGATCGACGCGGAGCTTCTGACCGAGCACACCCGCATTGCGGAGGAATGGGAATGAAGCTCAGATACATGATCGAATACGCGCTCCGCGACCGTATCCGCAACCCGCGCTATGAACCCATCGGCGTTTGGGCTCAGGGCCCGGGACCGGGTTTGGACCTGGTGATCGAGTTCCTGCCCGGAAACGCGGACGCCGAGGAAGACGCTCAGTGGGTGGTCAACCGGCTGGTGGAGCAAGGCGTCCGCAACCTCCCTGATGATTTTCTGGCTTACCACCAGGGCACCCTTTCCCAATACCGCGGCATGCGCGGTCCCGTGGTCGAAAGCGACGAATACCCGTCCGCAGAGGCCTGCGCCCGGTCGGTCATCGACCGGATCAAGTCGGGCCGCGTTTCCTGATCCCCCCTCCGACACTTTTCGGCGGTCTCCGGTAGGTATCCAAGCGACAGGGCTCTCGGCCTGATTTCGGGGTTCACCCCGGGCACGGGCCGACCGCCCACCGGCATCAACCGGATTTGTCGCGACATGACCGGAGAACCGAATGGAGCTTTTCGCAACCGACCGTGAACGGCTGGCGTTCCTCCTCGAAACGGACGCCGCCCTGGACCTGGACTTCGAGGCGCTCGAGGCCCAGGCCGAGGCGGCTGCCGAGGAGCCGTCGCCGGAAGAGCGGCCTAAATACATCACCAACTACATCGGCTCGAAGCAGAAGCTGGTCGACTGGATTTGGAAACACACGCCGGAGGGGGTGGAATCCGCGGCCGACGCCTTCTCTGGTTCGGCGGTCGTGGCCTACATGTACAAGACCAAGGGCCTGCGGGTCCTGGCCAACGACCGGCTGCGCTACTGCCACCACGCGGCCCGGGCGATCATCGAGAACGACAAGGTGCGTCTCTCCGATGAGGACCTGGAGGCGCTGCTCGCGGACAACGCGAAGGCCGGAACCTTCGTCCGGGACAACTTCAAGGGCATCTTCTTCGCCAAGGGCGTCCACGGCCTGATCGACACGATCCGGTCGAACATCGACAAACTCTCGGGTTTCAAGAAAGACATCGCTCTCTTCGCCCTGGGCAAGACCTGCATGTCCGGCAAGGGCGGCTTCGGGCATTTCTCGTCGTCGACCCGCTACGGCAAGCGCGAGGACACCCCGGAGGAATTCAAGGAGCGGCTGCGCAAGAACGTGGCCCGCATCAACGCCCTCGTTTTCGACAACGGCAAGGAGTGCAAGGCATCCCGCAAGGACATCAACGACTTCCTGCCGGAGGCCAAGGCCGACCTCGCCTATTTCGATCCGCCTTACGCCACGGAGTTTTCGACCACCAACTACGAGAAATCCTACCACTTCGTGGAAGGACTGATGACCTATTGGGAGGGGCTGACCCTTGTCGAAGACTCCAAGACCAAACACTACGAGACCGACCACAAGACCGTGACCCGCGCCAACGCCGCGGAGTTCTTCGAGTCCTTCCTCGGCAATGCCAAGCACTTCCCGCACTGGCTCATTTCCTACCGGGACCATGCCTATCCGAACGAATCGGAAATGCGACGGATCATCGCCTCCCTGGGACGGGATTCGTCGATGCGCTCCCACGATCACCATTACGCCATCACATCCCGGCACGGCGAGGCGTCCCACGCCAAGGAACGTCTGTTCATCTGCCGCAGAGCCGAGGGCGCGGAGCGGTCCGCCAAGGCGTCCACAGAGGACAGCCTGCGGGCAGAAGCCGTCTGGGAGGAAACCGAGAATGAGGTCCGCTACCGCGTCCGGAACCCGGACGAGTTCGAACCCGACAGCTTCCGCCGCAAGCCCCTGGAGGGCGTCGACGGCGTGGCGATCATCATCGGACGATTGAAGAAGGAGTTCGTGCCCGAAGGCGGCAATCCGCGCTCCATGGTGCTGCAGGCCTACCGGTTCGTCCGCAAGACGGAGAAGAACCCGGACGGCTGGACCATGGAAAAAGCCAAGGAGTGGATCGACAAGCACGAAGCCGGACGGGCCGTGGATGCCGCCCTGCGCGTGGAGGAGAACCTGATCGCTCTGGCGGATGCGCCGCTGGGCGAATCGCTGGACCTCTTGAGCTGCCAGGCCGGGAAAGCGGAATCGGTCCGCGTCACCGGTTTCATGGGCAGCAAGTACCTGATGCTCGGCTGGATCGAAAGCCATGTCCCCAAGGACGCGGAGAGCATCCTCGATGCTTTTTCAGGCGGGGCCAACGTCGCCTATCACTTCAAACGAAAAGGGCTGAAAGTCATCGCCAACGATCTCCTGCGGTATCCCCACCATTTGGCGCGGGCCGTGGTGGAGAACTCCAGCGAGACTCTGAGCGACGAGGACGTGGACCGAATCCTCGCCCCCAATGCGGACGCGGGCACCTTTATCGTCGATCACTTCTACGGCTACTACTACACCAAGCCGGTGCTCCGGTGGCTCGACCAGGTCTGGGCGAACATCCAGAAGCTTCACGGCTACAAGAAAGATCTGGCGCTGGCCGCGCTCGGCACCACCGTCAAGGCGAAGAGCGCCTTCGGTCAGTTCTCGCGGTCCAAGATGCACCGCAAGGCAGACCTCGACACGGATGCCAGCCTGGAGCAATCCCAGCTCTCCAATCCGCCGCTGTCCAAGTTCATCGAGTCGTTCCGGCGCTCGGTGGGCCAGCTCAACCGGCTCGTCTTCGACAACGGCAAAGAGTGCAAGGCCTTCAACCTGGATGCGGCCGAAGCGGTCCGGCGATTCGGCGCGGACGTTCTGTATCTGGACCCGCCCTACGTCACCGAGTTCGGCAGCAACGATTACGAGGACTCCCTGCATTTCATCGAGGGTCTCATGACCCGCTGGGCGGACAAGGAACTCCAGGACAATCCCCGCCGCAACTATCCGTCCCGGACGCGTTACACCAAGGAATCGATCCGTTCCCTGATGGAGACGATGGCAGCCGACGCCCGGGGCAAATACGGCACGGTGCTCCTCTCGTACCGCGACCGGGCTTTCCCGCGGGAAGAGGAAATCAAGGAGATATTCGCCGAGCACTACGGTCTCGTCCGTGTCCGCGGCATGGAGGTGGACTACAACATCGCCAAGGACATCGGCCGGGAAGGTAAACACGCCCGGGAACTGCTCTTCGTCGCTTCCAAATCACGCGGTGCGGCGCGCTCCAAAGCGGATACGCGGGCACCGGCGGCATGTCACACCTCGTTCCCTGTAGAGCTGTCGCTCGATACGTTCACCGGGCTCCAGACCGAAGCGGCGGCATTGGACCAGGCCGCGGGCGATCCGCAGTTCACCTTCATCCTCTGCCGGGCCGGCACGAACAAGAACGGCGACCACTTCACCCCAGACGAACTGGCCGCCCGTTACATGACGGCGGTCAACAAGAAGATCGACCTGAAGCATTCCCAGGATTTCACCGACATCGTCGGCGGCATTGTGGGGGCGGATTACGTGGAGGACGAAAGCGGCGGCCGGATCGAGTGCGCGGGCGAACTCTATGTCTCCGACAGCCCGCACGCGCAGTTGGCCTACAAGCTCATCCGCAAAGGGATCATCTCCCAGGTCTCCATGGAATGCGACTACGAGGAAGGCGAGTGCTCGATCTGCGGCAAACGCGTCGTTTCGAAGAGCGATTACTGCGTCCACCTGCGCAAGAACAAAGGCGGCGAGCTCCAGGGGCAGCCCGTCTACGAAATCCTCCACGGCGTCACTTTCACCGGGCTCGGGCTCCTCGACCGCAAAGGCGCGGACGAAACCGCCCGCATCCTGAAAGTCGCCGCGGCGGAAAACGATGGTTCGACAACCCACTCTGAAGGAGGTCCGACAATGGACGAGAAACAAAAGGATACCGAGGAACGGGCGGCGGAAGCCGCCAAGAAGAAGGACGACGGCGGCGGTGGGGCCGCGCCCGATGACAAGACCCGGCTCAAGGAGTTGGAGCGGGAGAACAAGGAACTCAAACAGCAGGTTCTCGCGCTGCAGAAGCAGCTCGAGGAACTGGAGGCGGAGAAAAAGGCCGCCGCGAACAGGAGCCGGGCCCAGAAGCTCCTGCGCAAGATCGAAAAGAGCGGGCTGGCATTCGAGAGCGACGAGGATCGCGAACAGGAGCTGAGCCGTCTGGCCGGTCTTTCCGACGACGCCTTCGCCGCCAGCGAAGCCGCTTTCGAGCGGATGATGAAGGCCGGTTCCCGCGGTCACTCCGAGGACAAGGGCGCGAAGGACCGAGGAGCGGGCGCGGAAACCACGAAGGCGTCATGCGGTTGCGACGACCCGCCCCTGCGCAGCGACGCGGGCGTCCGTCCGAAGGACGTGGAAGACAAAAAGACGAGCCTCGAGGACCGGCTGAAGAGCGGCTTCATGGCCGCCTACCGGCAACGAGTGGCGACGGCGACCGGCGAACCGGTTTCGACCAACTGACAAAGGAGGAATGACCATGGCTTTCATCAATCCCAATCACCGGGGCCTCGCATACGGCGACGGCTACCTGCAGGGCGACGGCCAACTCGGCCAGGTGGTGAGGATCGTCGGCAACGACCTCTTCGCCGTGAACACCACGCCGACGGCCAAGTCCTTCGGCATTCTGATCAAGGACTACAAGAACGGAGAGATGCCCGGCATCTACTGCATGGGCGGCGTCTACGAGACCGACGTCTTCGAAGGGACCGTGAATCCCGGCGACGACCTGAAGGTTTCGGCCAACGGCAAACTCACCGCGGGCGTGCAGGCGGGCGAGGAAGTCATCGCCCGGGCCGTCTCCGTCTCCGGCGGAACGATCAAGTTCCGGATGCTCATCTGATTACAGGAGGAAAACGATATGGAGACGATCCGCATGAACGTGCACAGCCAGGAATACATGGAGACGATGGCGCGCCTGATGTCCGAGGCGCTTGAGTCCCCGGAAGGGATGCGCGCACTGGCCGCGGCCATCGCCGAACCCATCGAACAGGAAATCAAGCGCAAGGAAATCTCTTCGCTCCTGCTCACGAAGCACACTCTGCCCAAGGGAGAGCGCCCTCTTTACCAGAAGAAGCCCAAAGTGAAGGCCTACTGGATTTCCACCGAAGGCGAGGCTCAGGAGCAGGAAGTCGGCAAGGACGAAGTGGAGTTTCCCACCAACCGCATCCACTCCGCACCCATGGTCGACGTTTCGGTGCTCAAGAACGGCAACATCGGCACCCTGATGGACATCCAGACCTCGGCAGCGGACGAAATCCGCAAGGAGATCGACAAGCGGACCATTACGGTGCTTTCGGCGGCGGTTCCCGCGGCCAACACCGTGGAGGTGACCGGCGCGACCCTCACCGAGGAGGCGCTCAACGAGGCGATCTCCATCATCGAAGACCTCGAGTTGACGGTGAAGTACATTGTCATGAGGGGCCGGCGTTTCAATGACCTGCGGGGCTGGAACCTCGACCCGGAAACCAAAGCCGAACTGCGGGCCAAGGGCGTCATCAAGAACTACGGGACCGGCGGCATTCTGTTGACGGCCGCGCAGGCCATCGACGAGGTGCTGCTCATCCCCGACGAGGAAGTGGGCAAGTTGCCGGTGCGCGAAAACCTCAAGACCGAAGCCATCGAGCAGAAGACCCGCTTCAAGACGGGCTGGCTCGTCTGGTCGGAACTGGGGCAAGGCATCACCCGCCCGGACATTCTCGCCAAGATCAAAATTCTCGGCTGACGGAGGTGAACCGTGACGGTGAAACTGAAAAACATCCGGCCGGGAGTCCTGATCATCGCCGACGCCAAGCTGCGTCTCGACCCGGGCCAGACCTTCGAAACGGAGTCGATCTCCCCTCATATGGAGTCGGCGTTGTCCGCGGGAAGGCTCGCGCGGATGGACGGCAAGGACGATCACCGGAAACAGGATGAAAGCCCCACGACCAGTATTCAAGAGGAAGACCTCTCTGCGCTTACCGCAACCGAAGCCATCTCCCGGATCGGCACCGAGGGTGATCCCGACAAGCTCAAAGCCCACCTGGTGGGTGAAAAACGCAGGACGGTGATCGACGCCCTCAAGAAGCGGCTGACGGAGGTGGAAGGTGGCGCTGGCTGATCTTGTCGCCGTTCTCCGGACCGATCTGTCCGATCCCCAGGGCGAGCTGTTCACCGACGACGTCCTTTCCCGATGCATCCTGAAGGGCGTGTATCGTTTGGCGCGCGACCTGGAGCTTTCCCTGTCCGTCGTGAACGGAGAGGTGGTTCCGGAGCCGGAAGGCGAGACTCGTGAACTGCTGCTTTTACTTGGCCAAATACATGCCTGCCAGGTCATGCGGGCCCAGACCGCCAATGCGTTTTCCTTTTCCAGCGGCGACAAGCGGGTAGACAAGACCAAGCAACCCGAGCATTGGGCCGGACTCGAGGAAGACCTCAAGGCCGTGTACAAGCAGCGGCTGAGTGAAATCAAACCGGGAGCCGCCGCATCCCCCGAGGACTACATCATCACCCCCGGAGGACTTGCGCCGGTCATCTACGATCAAGGAAGCGAGCTTGAGCTGTGACCCTCTTGAGCGATCCCGAGAAAGCGGCGGCCGCCGGGGACGTAAAGGAACTGATCCTGGCATGCGGGCAGGAAGCGGCGTTGCTGCGCGCCGTTCCGGGCGAGCGATTGTATGGATCGGACGAAGCATCGTTCACTGAAGTGGAGACCTTTCCGCTCGAGTTCATCGAAACGCCGCCGGAGGACCTCGCCAACAAGATCGACGCCATGGCCTGCGTGCTCCCCGCCCTGGATGTGAGACCGGAAGACCGGGTGCGCAGCGGGGCGGACGTTTTTCGGGTTCAGACCGTAGTGGAAGAGCGTCTTTTCGGCGTCGCGACCCACAAGGTGCTGAAGCTGGTGCGCATCCATGGGAGTTAAGCGTTTCGGCGACTGGGAAAAGGCGAAAGCGAAGCTGGCCGCCAATCCCGGAGCCCGGCTCGCCCTGGCGATCCGGCAGGCGACCATCAAGAACGCCATTCTCCTCGTCCGCGAGATCAAGCGCGGCATCCGGTCCCAGGCTCCCGGCGGAAAGGCGTTCGTCAAGTTGGCCGAGAGCACCATCGCACGCAAGGGCTCCAGCAAGGCCCTGATCGACACCGGCTTCCTCGTCAATTCGATCACTCAGCGCATCCTTTCGGACCGGGCTTTCGTGGGACTCCTGCGCGGCACTGTCAACAAGGACGGCGACGACCTGGTGAACATCGGCGCGGTGATGGAGTACGGAGCCACCATCCAGCACCCCAACGGCGCGGTGATCGTCATCCCGCCCCGTCCCTTCCTGCATCCCACGATGGAAAAGTACCGCGAGCAGATCATCGAGAACTACCGCCAGGCCATCCGCGCTGCGCTCTGATCCCCGCCGACACTTCCCGTCCGGCTCCGGTAGGTATCCAGCGGAAACGTTCGCTTGAGCCGGAGGAACCGGAATTGGAAACCGTTCGCACTGTCGTTGAAAACCTGATCCGCCTGATCAAGGCGGAGATCGACCCGGACGCGCTGCTCGTCGCCGCGGACGATGTCTTCGAGGTGCCCAACGTGCCGAGCCTGATCCTGCAGGGACCGACGCTGGCGGAAAACGGCGACCGCCGCACCATGGCCCACATAGTGGAGAAGGATGTCCCGAACCTCGTTTATGAACAGTGTCGGCATCCCCGGCTCTACCACCTCGACTTCGACGTCATCGTCACCGCCGGCCATGAAGGCGATCTGCTGGACCTCCAGGAGCGGGTGACCCGTTTCTATCAGCTCCACCCGGTCCTGGCCGTGGAAGACCGTGGCTCCCTCAACCTGACGGAGATCGTCCCCTTGGGCGGGTTGCGACGGGTGAACCTGTCCAACCTGCGCCAGAGCAGCGGCCGCTGCCGGATCGAGGACTGCCCGGTTTACGACGGCCTCGTCGAAACGGGCCCGCTCATCAAAGACCGCCGCTTCGAGTTCCGGGACGGCGTCGAGGAGGATCGGCTCCATACCCCATGAAACAAGGAGAAACCACTGTGATCGAAATCAAGAATCTTCTGTTCCAACCGCTCACGTTCCACCTCGCGGGAAGCGGCCGGGGGCTTCATCTGAATCCCCGCGAGCGCAGAACGCTGGAAGAGGACGACATTTCCCCCGAGATCGATGCCGCGGCAAAGCGGGGCTTCGTGTCGCTGACGCCGGCGACGCCGACCGTTCCCGAACCCGAGACGGCGCGGGAAGAGCCGGTCGAGACCGAGACGGAAAACACCGGCGCAAACGGCGGCAAACGTCGGAAACGGAGGTAACCCATGGGCACGTATCTTTCACCGGGCATCTATACCCGCGAAGTCGACTTCAGCTTTTACGTCAAGCAGATATCCACCTCCTCCTGCGGCATGGTGGGTGTGGCCGAACGCGGCCCTATCAACAAGCCCGTTCTGGTCACGAGCTGGGAGCAGTTCATCAACAAATTCGGCTCCTACCTGCAGGCCGGATACCTCGCCTACGCCGCAAGGGCGTTCTTCGACAACGGCGGCTCCGTCCTTTTCGTGAACCGCATCGCCCATCTGACCGACCCCACGGATCGGAACACCCTGACCGCCGTGAAGTCGCAAGCCGTCCTCAAGGACCGGCGCGCGGCGACGGCGTCACTTGTAACCGGCATCGTCGGCACGGATCGCATCGCGTGGCGGGCGACTCAGCCGGGTGCGGCGGGAAACGGTATTTCCATCGAACTGGTCGCGTCGGGAAACGATACGCCGCTCTCCGTCGGGGTCTTGGGACAAGCAATCACCGTCAACCTGGCGACCGACGGGGCGGGCGATCCGGTATCCACAGCGGACCAGGTGGTCGCCGCGGTCGTCGGTTCTCCAGAGGCCTTCGCGCTGGTCACGGCGGAAACGCAGGAGACGGGCATCGTCCAAGCCGCAGCCTCGGCAAACTTGTCCGGAGGCATGGACGCGATGGACACGCTCAAGGTGCGTGCGGCGGATGAAGGAACCTGGGGCGACCGGCTCTCCGTTCAGGTCGAAGACGGTTCCCTTGATCCGAACGTCGCGTTCAATCTGGTGGTCCGCCACAAGGGTGAGGTCGTTGAGGTCTTCAAGGACCTCTCGATGGACGAAGCGGCTCCGAACCATGTAGAGCTTGTCGTCAACGAACGGTCGGACTTCATCACCGTCGAGGACCTTGGAACCGCATCCGGCCTTCCGTTGGACCGGCCGGTGATCGGGGTGTTCGACCTTTCGGGAGGAGATGACGGTCTTACCGGGCTCGACGATGCCGACTACTCCGGCGATCCCTCCCAGCACACAGGCTTCTACGCCTTCGACGAGATCGACGCGCTGAACCTGATCATGGTTCCGGGCGTCACGACCGCCGAGGTGATCCACGCCGGCGTCACCTATGCGGAAAACCGCCAGGACCTCATGCTTCTGGCCGAAGCGCCCATTCACCTCGAACCCCTGGAAGCGGTGGATTTCCGCAAGGGCCAGGGGATGTATTCCCACGGGGCGTTCAACTCGTCTTATGCCGCGCTCTACTATCCCTGGATCGAGATCAACGACCCGGTGACCGGCAAGCGCAAGCTCGTTCCGCCCAGCGGAGCCGTGGCCGGGTGCTACGCCCGCAGCGACAAGAAGACCCATGTCTGGTACGCGCCCGCGGGCATCGACCGCGGCCGGGTCTTCAACGCCTTGTCCCTGGGCTACAAGACCAGCCGGGGCGAGCGGGACGTCCTCTATCCCGAGGGCGTCAACGTGATCGCTTCCTTCCCCGACAGCGGCATCAACATCTGGGGGCAGAAGACGCTGCAAAGCCAGCCCTCGGCCCTGGACCGAGTGAACGTGCGGCGGCTGATGATGTTCATCGAGGAAGCCATCGCCGAGTCCTCGCGCTTCGTGGTCTTCGAACCCAACAACCCGCAGACTTGGCGCGCGCTGATCCGGTTGATCAACCCCTTCATGCAGGACATCAAGGACAAGGGCGGGCTCTACGACTTCGCCGTCCAGTGCGACGAGGAGACCAACACCCCGGCTGTGATCGACCGCAACGAACTCGTGGCGCGCGTCTTTGTCAAGCCGACCAAGACGGCGGAATTCATCGAGCTCAACTTCGTGCTCACCGCCACGGGGGCCGATTTCAAAGAGATCTTCAAGACCGGGTAAGGAGGTAAGTCATGCGCAGCGGCAACATGCCCAAGAGTCTGTATCAGAACTGGCAATTCGCCATCGAGGTGAACGGCTTCGACGTCGCGCTTTTCAAGAAAGGCCAGGAACCCAAGACCGAGTTCGAGGAGGTGGCCTTCGCTCCCGCCGGTTCCATGTTCGACCAGAAGGTGGCCGGACGGGTCAAGTTCGAGGACATCACCCTGGAGAAAGGGATTCTCCAGGACGGTTCCGACGAGGCCGCCAGGGAGTGGATCAAGAAACAGGTGGACGTCAACGCCGTGGTCGGCGGCCTGCCCAACGACTACATGCGCGATATCGACCTCGTCCGCTACGACCGAACCGGAAACGAAACGCGACGGTGGACCCTGCACGGCGCGTGGATCAAGGTCCTGGAGTACGACGAACTCGAGGGCGCGAACACGGACAACACCATCGAGAAGCTCAGCATTTGCTTCCAGTATTGGACCTGATCCGAGGAGGTAGATCATGCACACATTTGAACTGCCGAGCGGCATCGAGATCGAGCTCCGGGAGATGACCGGGGCCGAGGAGGAACTGCTCACCAACCAGCGTCTCATCCGCACCGGCGACGCCGTGAACCAGGCTCTCAAGAACTGCATCGTGCGACTGGGGGACAACGACGAACCGACGGTGAAGGATGTGCTGGACCTCCTCTCCGGGGACCGGCTGTTCATTCTGGTTCGGCTGCGTCAGATCTCGCTGGGCGACGAGGTCGAACTGGAACTGACCTGCCCGAACACCGCCTGCCGAGCGGCGAACGCCGTCACGGTCAACCTCGAGGAACTGGAGGTCACGCCTTACGGAGAGGAACGGGAGTTCGCGTTCACGCTGCCCGGTTCCGGAGGCAAGGTCCGGTTCGGTTACTTGGACGGCCACAAGGAGAAACGGCTGGCCGCACTCAAAGAGCCTTCCATCTCCTCGGCCATGTTGATCCGGATCATCGACGTGGCGGGCGCGCAGCCGACCAAGAAGCTCATGAACGATATGTCAATGCGTGACCGCAGCGCCCTCCGGCAGGAAATGCTGCGGGTGGACGCGGGTGTCGACACGACCGTGGAGACCGACTGCCAATCCTGCGGGACGCGCATCCGCACCCGGCTGGAGGCTGAACCGGGTTTTTTGTTTCCCGGAGTTCGCTTGTAAGGGACGCGTTTTTCCTCGCCTACGGCGGGCTCCACTGGAGTTTCTCGGAAACACGGGCGCTGCCGCTCTCGGTCCGCCGCGAATTCGTGGAGGCACTGGAGCGGCAGCTTGCTTTTGAGCGTGAAGAAATGGAGCGCAGGCGCACATGAACGGAGATCTCGGACTCGGCGTCATCGTCTCGATGAAGGACGCGTTCTCGCAGAACGCGGCCCGAGTCCAGTCGTCCATGCAGTCCCTGGACGCGACGGTGGCCGCCTCCAGTGAGCGGATGACGCGCAACCTCGACCGCATCCAAAAGGGCACCATGATGATCGGCGCGGGGCTGGCGCTCATGGCCGTGCCCGTCGGACTCATCGCCTCCACCGCCGCGACACAGAAAGCCCTGGGCGAGATGGCATCGCTCGGCACCAAGGACCTTCGCGCTCTCGAGGACGCCGCCGAGAGCTTCACCAACACCTGGGCCGGATACAGCAAGGCCGAATTCATCGGGGCGGCCTACGACGTAAAGTCGGCGCTCGCCGGCTTGAGCGACGAAGCCGTGGGAACCTTCTCCGCCATGGCCGCGCTCACCGCCAAGGCCACCAAGGCCAGCATCCAGGAGATGGTCGGCACCTTCACCACCGGGTACGGCATCTTCAAGCCGATCATGGCAAACATGACCGACATGGAGTGGGCGAAGGCATTCTCAGGTGCGATGGCGCAGACCGTGGCCGTTTTCAAGACCACCGGCGCGCAGATGGCGGAAGCGATCAAGAACATCGGCGCGGTGGCCGCTTCCTCCAACATTCCTCTCCATGAACAACTCGCCATTCTCGGTCAACTGCAGACCACGATGCCCGGTTCGGAAGCCGGAACACTCTACAAGGCTTTCATCATGAAGGCTGCCGAAGCCGGTGAGCAGTTGGGGCTGTCGTTCATCGATTCGAGCGGGAGACTCAAAGGGATCATTCCCATCCTCCAGGAGGTCAAATCGCGATTCCCTGACCTGTCCCAGGCAGCCGCGCAGGTGCAGATCAAGAAGGCGTTCGGCTCCGACGAGGCGGTGAAGTTCCTGCTCCAGATGTCCCAGGGGATGGAGTCCCTGGAGGGCAACATCAGCTCCATCGAACAAGCGATGAAGAGCGGCACCGCCGTCACCGAGGAAATGGCGCGGGCCATGAACATGGATATCGGGAGTCAGTTCCAGCTTTTGCGCCAGCAGGTCGGAAACCTCGCTGAAATCCTCGGCCGCACACTCCTGCCGGTGATCACGCCGATCATCCAGGGGATATCGAAGGCCGTCCTGTTTTTCCAGAAGCTCGCACGTTCGATGCCGGGGTTGACCAGGGTCCTCCTGACCTTGTCCATGGCGCTGGGTGCCGTGCTGGTCGTCGTCGGGGGAGTGATCGCCGCGGCGGGGACCATCGGCCTGATGCTCCCCGCCATCAAGGCGGGGCTTGCCGCCATGGGCGCGGCAATCGCCGGTGTGGGAAGCACGTTCGCGGCATATTTGCTTCCGGTGGTCGCAATCATCGGTGGTGTGATACTCGCCGTCTATCTCCTCAAACGAGCCTGGGAGACCAACTTCGCCGACATCAGGGACACCATCCTCGGCGCGTGGGAAAAAGTGCAACTCGTATTCCGGGGAATCCGGGCGCTCGTCACCTCGCTCTCCGGCGGAGCCGGAACCATGTCGGCCGACCTGGCGCAGAAGCTCGAACAGGCCGGGCTGATGGGACTGGTGGTCACGGTCTTCCGCATCTACTACCGGGTGCGCCAGTTTCTGACCGGCTTGTGGCAGGCATTCTCCGATGCGTTCGGAAAGATCAGGGCGATTCTCGAACCCGCGGTCCGTGCGCTCATGCAGGCTTACGGCATGCTGTACAAAGCGATCTTCTCGGTCCTTGAAATCTTCGGTCTGGCGGCCTCTTCCGCCGATGCCTCCTCCTACCGGAGTCTCGGCGAGACACTCGGCACGGTGCTCGGTGTGATCGCCAAGGTCGGCGCGTATCTCCTCAAGTTCGTCATCTACAACCTGGCGGCCGTCATCACGGTGGTGGCTTGGGTGGTGCGCGCGGTCGTCTGGCTCGGCAAGACCATCGTCACCGCCTTCATCGAGGCGGGGAAGTTCATCTACAAGTTCTTCCTGCCGGTCAGGCTTTTGGTCGAGGCGCTCCGCATGGCGGCCCGGGTCGTCCATACAGTCTGGCAGGTCCTCACCGGTGACCTCTCCGTGCTCGACGGGCTCAAAGCCGTCGGCGGCGCGGTCTTTGATTTCCTGGCCACGCCGTTCCGCTGGGCCCGGGACGTGATCGTCGGTGTCTGGGATTTCATCAAGGGACTCTTCTCCGCCGTCGGAAGTTTTTTCGCTTCCGCGGCATCGGCTTTGGCTGCAGCCTTCATGAACCTGCCTCTGGTCCGGACGCTGGCCGATGTCTTCGGCGCGGTGCGGGGATTCTTATCCGGCGACACGACTTTCTTCGAGGCGGGCAAGGCGATTCTCGTATCCGTCGGGAAAGGCATCTGGTCGGCGGTCACCTATCCGTTCGAGATGCTCAAGAAGGCTCTCGGGTGGTTCCGCAGACTGCTGCCTTTTTCAGACGCGGAGACCGGTCCGTTGTCGGACCTCTCCGCTTCCGGCGCGTCCCTTCTCAAGACGCTGGCCAAGGGAATGCTCGGCGTCCTCTCCCTGCCGGGCAAGGTTCTGAGTCTGGCGCTGCAAGGAATGCTGAACGCGGTCCGCTGGGTGTGGGACGGTTTGAAAAATCTGGGAAGCGGCATCCTCTCCGCGGTCACCTGGCCGTTCAGAAAAGGAGCGGAGGCCGCGTCCGCCGCCTGGCGCACTGTCGGCACTGCGGCATCGAGCGCTTGGAACGGCATCACAACGCTCGGTCGTGGAGCTGCGGACGTGTTGGCCGCGCCCTTCAAATGGATGCAGTCCGCAGCCGGGACCGCATGGAACGGCATCGCAAGCGCCGCAACCGGATTTTGGGGGAGCCTCGGGAACATCGGGCGCACGGCTTGGTCGCTCGTCAGCACGCCCTTTTCGTGGATCGCCGGTTCCGCGGGAGAGGCCTGGGACCGGGTTCAATCCTCAGCCGGCGCGGCCTGGGATGGAATCGCCAACCATCTGCAGGGTGGATGGAGCCGGATCGGTTCGCTGTTCCAGTCGTCCTGGTCGCTGCTTTCCGCGCCCTTCGACTGGATCGCCGGGAGCGCTTCCTCCGCCTGGAGCCGGATCACCGGCACGGCGTCGACGGCATGGGACACCCTCAAGACCATGGCGCAGAGCGCATGGGAGTGGATCAAGGCCCCGTTCGAGGGGTTGGCATCGGCCGCATCGTCCGCATGGGAACAAGTCAAGACCGCCGCATCGAACGCCTTCGGCTCATTGGCATCCAGCGTATCCGCACTGGCGGGCTCGGCGTTCGAGAGCGGCAGGGCGTTCATGACCGCGGTGGGTGACGGCATCAAGTCCGCCGTGAGTGCGCCGTACCAGGTGGCGAAGTCGGCCCTTTCGTTCGTGCGGAATCTGCTGCCTTTCTCCGATGCCAAGGAAGGCCCGCTCGCGGACTTGACCCGAAGCGGCGCTGCGCTGATTCAGACCCTGGCCGGAGGCATCACCAAGGCCGCCTCAGCGCCCGCCGAGGCCATGACGCGCGCATTCGGGTTCATGACCGGGCTGACCGGCAAGATCGCCGCTCCGGCCATGTTGGCGGGAACCCTGGCGCTCACACCGGTCATGGCGGCGGAAGCTCCGACGTTTGCCTCTTCCCTGGAAAGCACCGGAGCGGCGGTTCCGATGGAGCGGCCGACCGCTTCTCTCCCCACCGGCCAGGCTCGTCTTCTCGGCGAGACCAAAGGAGCGCTCGGTCCGGAGTCCGGCATGCCGTCCGCTCCTCCAGGAGATACGCTTCGCCCGGTGCTCGAATCCTTGCTGGCGAAGCTGGAGCAACTCGGCGAGCGGCCCATCGAGGTGTCGGTGACCACACTGCTCGACGGACGGCAGGTGGCCCGTTCCGTGTACCGGGACCTGCGCGAACGCAAGATCAAGAACTACGAGACGCTGTGAGGAGCGCATGAAACGGGTATTCATTTGCAGCCGGTACGCCGGGGACGTTCCCCGGAACACGGCGACCGCCGAACGGCTCTGCCGGAAGGCGGTGGAACGCGGTTGCGCGCCCTTTGCGCCGCATCTTCTCTACACGCGTTTTCTCGATGACGGGAAGAACTCCGAACGCGAAGCGGGCATCGCCTGCGGCCTGACGTTCATGGAGATCTGCGACGAGGTCTGGGTGTTCACCGGCGAAGGCCTTTCCGACGGCATGCGACGGGAAGTCGATCATGCCCGGCGTCTGGGCAAGCCCGTAATCGAGATGGAGGTGATGTAGCCGTGGCTTGGGACCAGAAAGAGATCACCGCATACCTGGTGGACGTGGACACGGGCGACTACCTCGATTTCCAGTACAACCCGAACGACATCGTCGACGAGAAAAGCACGGCCTACGCGGCCATCAAGATTCCGGGCATGAGCCATCCCCGCTACCAGTACGTGGCGGGCGAACCGCGCAAGATCGGCTTCAAGCTGGTCTTCTTCAAGGGGTCCGTGAAGGAGTCGGTTGACTGGCTGCGCTCTCTGCTCTATCCCGAACACGCCGGAACCATGCTCAAGAACGCCCCGCACCGGGTGATCTTCATGTTCGGAGACCTCTACCCGGGCGTGCTTTGTGTCGTCCGCCAGGTGAAGGCCCGGTTCTTCCATATGTTCGACCGGGACAACCTGCTGCCCCAGCATGCCGAAGTGGACGTGATGCTCGAGGAGTACATCGACCAGTCCGTGGACTATTCGGAGGTGCGCGGATGATCGGACGTCGATCCAGATACGCGGCATCCATTCTCTACACGTCGGGAGACGGAGATTTCCTGGGTACGCGTCTTCCGACCGAGGCCAAGTCACGCCCCGACGACCGGTTTCACACGGTGATCGAGGGGGACCGGGTCGATTTGCTGGCCCATCGCTATCTGGGACAGGCCGATCTCTGGTGGATCATCTGCGACTACAACGACATTTTCTTTCCCATGGAACTGACGCCGGGGACCATTCTGCGCGTCCCCTCGGCCGAACACGTCAGCATGCGGCTTCTGGACTGAGTCTCCGGACGCATCCATCCATCCCGACACCTCGCGCCGGTCGCCGGTAAGTATCCGGTGGAGTCCGTCCTTCAGGCGGGCCGACTGGAGATCGGCGCATGGATATCGACACCTTCAAACCGACTTTTCTGATCCAGATCGAGGGGCAGACCCTTTCGGCGGATATCACGCAAGAGATCACCTCGTTCGTCTTCGAGGACAACGAGGAGGAACTCGACGTGTTGGAGCTCGCGGTCACCGACCGAAACCTCCAGTTCGTCGACGATCCCCTGTTCCAGGAAGGCAACGAGATCGTCGCCCGTTTTGGATATGTCGGCAACCTCTCGCCGCGGAAGAAGGCGGTCATCAAGGATATCGACTATGACTTTCCGGAGGACGGTGACCCGACCATCCATATCAAGGCCTACGACAAAGGCTTCAAGCTGGCCGGAAAGGAGAACCAGAAAGTCTGGCAGAAGCCCGCTCCCGGCATTCTCTATTCCGAGATCGCCGAGGAGATCGCAGGGGCCAACGGCCTCACTCCGGTGGTCACGGCCACGAAAGCCCGTCATCTGCGCGTAACCCAGAGTAACGTTTCCGACGCACAGTTCCTCAAGGAACTGGCCGGAAAGGCGCGCGACAAGGACGGCGACGGCGTCACCGGATACGTCTTCTACATCCAGGACGACGAGCTGCATTTCCATCCCCGCGATCTGGACAAGAAGCCCGCCGCGACCCTCGAGTACTTCACCGACCGCAAGGGCGTTCTGCGTTCCTTCCGTCCCTCGACGCAATCACAGGGGGCCAAGGGAGCGGGCGTCGAGACCAAGGCCGTGGGCGTGGACCCTCGCAAGAAGGAGCCGGTCGAGCACAAGGCCAACAACGAGACCACCCCGGAGCGGACCTCGCTTGGGAAACGGACCTACCTGGTGGACGGGAACACCGGCGAGGGCGCTTACAAGGAGCAGGAGTCCGGGCAGGTGGTCCCCACCTTTGACCGTTCCGAGGGCTTTCACGAGGAGCCGCGACAGGAACCGGCCCAGGACCTCTCCGAGGGGAAGTTCCGCGAGGCCGAGCTCCGCCAGGTGGAAGCCGACGCGGTGACCATCGGCATCCCCGCGCTGCGAGCCAAGCAGAACGTGGAGGTCAAAGGCGTGGGCCGCAAATTCTCGGGCGTCTACTACTGCCATTCGGTCCGCCACGCTTTCGGCGAGGGCGGATATCACTGCGAACTGAAACTCAAGAAAAACGCCCTGGGCAAAGGGGCGGGCGACAAGTCGGACGAGGCCAAGGGCAAGCAGAACGACCAGGAAGCGCCGCCCACGCCGAAGGAAGAGCCGCCGCCGATGGTGACCATCGACGCGGACAGCGGGCGGAGGCTGTAAGGAGGAAAAGCATATGGGAGATTTGAGCCGGAATTTCTCGAAGAGCGAGTTCGCCTGCCGGTGTTGCGGCAAGACCGAGATCGATCAACGCCTCGTGGATGCGCTCCAGGAATTGCGCGACCTCGCGGGCGCTCCCGTCCGCGTGACCAGCGGCTACCGCTGCCCCGATCACAACCGTGCCGTTGGCGGCGCAAAACAGAGTCGGCATCTGCTCGGCCACGCCGCGGACATCGTGATCAAGGGCTTGTCCGTCGCCGGGATGTACGAACTCGCCGAGCGGGTGGCCGCCTTCCGTAACGGCGGAATCGGCGTCTATCCGGAGCGGGGATTCATTCACGCCGACATACGCGAGGGGCGGACCCGATGGGGGCACCTCGACGGCAAATACGTTTCGCTCGAAGAAGCCATGAAAACCAACGGAGGTGACCGCAATGCAGCAGTATGAACAGATTCTGACCTTCATCCTGGACCACAAGGAACTCATCGCGACCTTGTTCGTGACGCTCCTCACCGTAATCAAGCTCACGGCCTGGGGCCGGGCCAAGGCCGCGGCTCTGGACGCGGTGATCGGCGTCATCGAGCGGCTCGGCGCGAAAGAGGTCAAAACCGGCGTCGCCGGTCAGGAACCCAAGCTCGAAACCGCGGCGCAGGACGCCCTGCGTCATGCCGTGGCCAAAGTCGATCCGAAGAAGACGCCGGACGGAACCGTCACCCGCATCGTGCGCGAGGTGCTGAGGGGCTTCCTGCCGCTGAAGTAATCCGGAGGACGGACCGTGATCGAGACACAGGACCGCCAGCACGAGGAACGCTACAAGAACCGTTGGTACGGAAAGTACCGTGCCTTCTTGCGGGACAACAACGATCCGGAGCGGCTCGGCCGCTGCCGGCTCGAAATCCCGGCCGTGCTCGGCACCGGCAAGGAGAACTGGTCGGAATGGGCGTGGCCCTGCTTTGCCTACGGAGGCAACGAAGACATCGGCGTGTTTCTCATCCCCGAGGAAGGGGCTTCCGTCTGGGCCGAGTTCGAGGGCGGCAACGTCCAATACCCGATCTGGTCCGGCGTGTGGCTGGCCAAGACCAACCCCGGCGAACAACCGGAAGAATCGAAGCGCCTGTGCTCCGATCCGACCTGCACCGACTGTGAGGACAAGCTCGAACACAAGCCCGACCGGCGGGACGACCTGGAGCACAAGAAACACCACGGCCACCCGCCGTACTACTGCCCGCGCCGCAAGGTTCTTCTCAAGACCGAAACCGGTCACACCATCGTTCTCGACGACCGGGACGAGGAGGAATTCCTCAAGGTCATCGACCGGGCCGGGCAGATTCTCCACATGGAATGCCGCGTGAAGCGCGACGTTCAGACCGGCAATGCGCGCCGCCGGGGAACCAAGGACGCCGAGCACGGAGACCAGCTCGACATCGACTCGGACATCAAGGACCAGAAGGCCCGGATCGAGATCACCGATCTGTGCCGCCAGTTCGTGCGCTGGGAGGCGTGGAAGGACAAGGAGAAAATCCATATCCAGTCCTGCGACAAGTCCCGCGCCCGGTGGCAGAAGATTCTCATCGACACCACCAAGGGCAAGGAGAAGGTCCACATCTGGGGCATCTGCGGCACGCAGGAAATCCTCATCGATTCCACCGCCGGTACCGAGATGATCCGTCTCACGGACAAGGCCGGCCAGGTCGTCGTGATGAACGCGGCCGCCGGACAGGAGCGCATTCAAGCCACGGACAAATCCGGAAGTGTGATCCTCATGGATGCCGTCATGGGGAACATCGTCATCCGCTCGACGAACAAGGTGCTGATCAACCCATGACAAACAACGAGACGACAAGCCCCGCGGCATCCCTGGTCATGACCGTGTATAACGGCGAGCGTTATCTCGCCGAGGCGGTCGAAAGTGTTCTGGCCCAAACCCGGCGGGACTTTGAACTGGTCGTCTGGGACGACGGCTCCACTGACCGGACACTGGAGATCGCCCGTGACTACGCCAAGCTGGACGACCGCGTGCGCATCGTCGCTGCGAAGCACCTGGGCCGGACCCCGGCGCTCAAGGCCGCGATTGCGGAGACGACCGCGCCGTACCTCGGCTGGGTCGACAGCGACGACATCCTCGCCGCGACGGCGTTGGAAGAGACCGCCGCGGTTCTCGACCGGGAATCCTCTGTAGGTCTGGTCTACACCGACTACGTGACCATCGGGGAGGACGGCAAGGCAGGTGGCTACGGCAACCGCTGCCGGATTCCCTTCTCCAAGGACCGGATGCTTCTCGACTTCATGACTTTCCATTTCCGCCTGATGCGGCGCTCGGCCTTCGACGCGGCGGGCGGCATCGACGAGAGCTTCCGTTGCGCGGAGGACTACGACCTCTGCCTGCGCATGGCGGAGCTGACCGAGGTCCGTCACATCCGCAGACCGCTCTATTACTACCGCATCCATGCGGACTCCATCTCCCAGCGCATGCGGATCGAACAGATCCACTGCGCCCGCGACGCCGTGACCCGGGCGCTGGAACGGCGAGGCCTGTCCGACCGGTTCGAGATCGATCTGCAGATACGCGGCCGCTTTTCGCTGCGAAGGAGAAAAACGAATGGATGAAACCCGACATGACAGCGCCCCGTGCGACTGGAGCCAGAGCGAGCGGATGCTGGCCCGGACCTTCGAATCCTGGCGGGCCGAATTCCGGAGCATCCTCGAAGACCACCGCAGGGAAATCCAGGCGCGGCTTGAAAAGATCGAACGCGAAATCGAGAAGAAGTCGGACAAGGAGAACGTGGACCTTCTGGTGCGCAGCATCCAGGACGATCTGCGCCGCCATACCGACGACATCAAGAACCTGCAGTCGGGCATGAACGAGAAGATGGGCGTCGAGACCATGTGGAAGGTGGTCGGGCTCGTGCTCACTGTCGGCGGAGCCGTGGGCGGCGTGGTCGGCTTTCTGGTCCACGTCCTGACGGGAAAATAACCATGGCAAGACCCCAGGCGAGACTCGGCGATATCTCCAGTCACGGCGGCGTGATCGTCACCGGCGCGCTTCGCACCGTCGTCAACGGAAGACCCGCGGCGCGGCTGGGCGATCTGCACGTCTGCCCGATACCGGGCCACGGCGTGACGCCCATCGTCACGGGCAGCCTCGACACCGCGACGGAAGGGCTGCCCAACGCACGCATCGGCGACATCACGGCCTGCGGCGCGATCATCGTGACCGGCAGCCTGAACACCAACGACTGAGGACCGAGGATGGACTTCGAGGAACCGCAGTTTCACTACTGGGACGTCTTCCCCAAGACGGTGAAGGTGTCGCTCACCGGCTGGTCGGTGACGATACCGCTTTCCGTGCGCGGCGCTCCCACCGGACAGATCGAGTTCGAATCCGCCGATTCCAACATCGCCTGGGTGGACGAAGACGGAAGGCTGAACCTCGGTTGGCAGGCGGGTGCGACGGTCGTCATGGCTTACGACTCGGAGAATCGGGACAGCGTCCGCTACATCCAGGTGGAGGTCGTCGATTACGGACAAGGCGGAGGCGGAGGGTACGACGGGTATGGTTATGACTATCCCACATAACCTTCCTGCGTCCTTCTGGGAAGTCGCTCCCTCTCTGATCCGGGAACCGTATCGGGAGACGGAACAAGCGGTCCCGGTGGCCGTCATCGGATCGCCCGGCGGCGAGGTGCGGTTCGAGTCCGTCCATCCGGAAATCGCCAGGGTCGAGAACGGTGTGCTGCGCTTCGGCGCGACACCCGGCGCGACCATCATCGTGGCCGAGGCGATCCGGGACGAGGTGGTGTCATCCCGCAGATACATCCAGGTCGACGTGGAGAAGCCCAAAGCCGCGGCGGTGCTCGACTGGAGACCGTCCGGCTACGTGGAGCTTCTACCGGACGGAACGTGGCACTTTTACTATTTCTCCGGATGGTACGACGCTTCCGGCAGCAATATCCGCGTGACCGGAGAGCTTGCATCGGAGGTGACCCTGGACCGGGACTACCTCCTCCGCTTCGATGTCTGGGGCGAGATCGAGAGCGTGGACGGACCCTACTTCGACCGGCTCGAGTTCTATGTCGACTGGTGGTCTATGCGGAGCTTCAATCCAACTTACGACATGAACGGCGCTCCGCTGCAGCCGTACCCCGTTCCGCGAAGGACCGAGACCATCGACCTGTCTCAGTTCACGGGCGGCACGGTCACGCTGCGGTTTCTTTGGGACACGGGTGACGGCCTTTACCAGAAGTTCGACGGCTGGTTCGTGCAGAACATCGAACTCATACCCATCGGGAGTTGACGGAACATGGTTGTCGGAAACGGATACGGAGAAGAGGGCGGCGGGCCGATCATCGAACAGACCAGTTCGTCGCCCTCCCATTACGAGATCATGGCGCTGGTGCGTCTGCTTGCGGCCGGTCTCGGCGTGACGGACGGCGAGGGTGAGGAGCCCTATCTCCAGCAGATTCGAGACAGCCTGGCCGAGATCAAAGGCATTCTGCAGCAGAGTCACGACGCCTCCGAAGCCCTTCGGGCGGAAGCTCAAACGGTACTGGAAGCGCACGCCGAGAGCGCGCAGCAATACATGCAGGTCGTGGATCAACCGATGCCGACGGATTTCGACCCGTTCGTCACGATGCCCGCCGGCACCGCCGTGAGAGATCTTCCCGACGGAGGACGCATTTTCACCCTCGCCGACGGCGTCATGGTTCGGGTGGGACCGGATGGAAGACTGACGGCCATCGGCATGGATGGCTCTGTGACCCCTCTCGAACCCGCGCGCGGCGGCGTGGTGACGCTTCCCGACGGCCGGGAGCTGATGCTCAAGCCCGAGGCGGTGCGTGTGACCCACGAAGCGGCCGGGATCGAAGGGCTTCCCCTGGACATCGATCCGACACAGACCGCGCAGGGGCGCTGCCGCGTGGAGCTGCCAGGCGGTTACCGGCTGGATGTATTTCAGTCAGAGCGCACGGCCATGATCGGCAACCCCGCGGGCACCTCGGTGGTGCTCGGCATTTCCCGGATCGAAGGCGTGGGCGAGGATATCGAGGTTCGTCTGGTGCCCGGCGGGGCCAAGGGCTTTATGGCCATGGAAAGCGGTCACAAGGGCGTCATCGAGGCCGACGGCACGATCCATGTCGCCATGGCGGGCGGGTTGGACCTGGTTATTCATTTCCCGGACAACGATGACTCCAATGGAGACCCAGGTTCGGGTGACCCACCCGCCTGCATCTGCGAGGAGCGTGATTGATGGCCTTGGATTTTCTCGGACGCGGGCTGAAGTTCCCCTTCCGCTTTCAGCGGCGGTCCGGTGGCGCGCAGGTTTCCTCGGCCACCTCCACCGAGCACGAACACATCCACGAGAGCATCATCCAGATTCTCGGCACCCGGCCGGGCGAACGCTTCATGCGCCCGGAATTCGGCTCGAAACTCAAGGACCTGGTGTTCGAGCCGAACGATGAGGTGCTGAAGGGGCTGATCCGCCATTACGTGATCGACGCCGTGAAGCGCTGGGAGAAACGGGTCGTCATCACCGGCGTCTCCTTCGACGATTCCCCCGCGAACAAGGATCGCAATCTTCTCCCGGTCCGCATCGCCTATCGCGTCATCCAAAGCCAAGTGGAAGGCAACCTGGTCTATCCCTTCTACCGCGAACCGCGCCAATCCGCTCCGCCCCGACAGTTCCGCTCCGTCGCCGGTAAGTAACAAGCGGGTCCTCGTCCGGCTCGTCCGGTGGGACCACTTGTGACCGAACCGCAACGGACGAACGGAAATGGGCAGAGCGAGCATCGCTTACACGAACAAGGACTACGACTCCCTGCGCCGGGAATTGCTGGCGCGGGTGCCGCAGCTCACCGACCGCTGGACGGACTTCAACGCGTCCGACCTCGGCGTGGTGTTGCTGGAACTCTTCTGCGGCGTCGGCGACATGCTGGCCTACTACCTCGACGCCCAGGCGGCGGAGGCATTCCTGCCCACCGCCCGCCAGCGGCAGAACGTCATCAACCTCTGCAAGCTCATCAGCTACCGGCTCGACGGGCCGGTGGCCGCAACCACCGCTTTGCGATTTTCCCTGGCCGCGCCGCTCGACGCGGATCTGGTGATCCCGGCAGGAACGACGTGCAGGGCCCGTCTGGAAGAAAACGACATCGTGTTCGAGACGGCCGAAGACGCGACGATCCCTCGGAGCCGGACGAGCGTCGATGCGGGCGCGCGCCAGGGAAAACGCAAGACCGAGACCTTCACGGCCCACGGGGAAACGGGCGATCCGATCATTCTGGCCGGAAAGGAAATCGCCCACGGGTCGATCCGTGTGTGGGTGCAGGACCAGGAATGGACCGAGGTATCCCACTTTCAGGAAAGCGGCTCCGACTCGCGCCACTTCATGGCCGAGACCGATGCGTTGGACTTCACCCGGATCGTCTTCGGCGACGGATTGCGCGGAGCGGTTCCCGACTCCGGCGCGGAAATCCGCGTCGAGTACCTCGAAACCCTCGGAGCCGAAGGCAACCTGGGCCCCAACCTCGCCACCGAGCTTCTCAGCCCCATCTACCTCGACGGCGGTGTGGTTCCCCTTGCGGTAACCAACCCGGTCCCCGCGACCGGCGGAGCGGACCGCGAGACGCTGGAACACGCCCGCCGACAGGCCCCGGCAGAGGTGCGCTCGCTCTGGAAGGCGGTCACCAAGGAGGACTACCTCGCCCTGGCCGAAGGGTTTCCCGGCGTGGCCAAAGCCCAGGTCCTCGACGTCAACAACTGCAAGAACATCCGCTACTACCAGGTCAACCTGGCCGTGGCCCCGGACGGCGGCGGTCCGCCGTCAGCGCTTCTCAAGCAGGACCTCGCCGAATACCTGGAATCGCGCAAGGTCATCACCGTCGAGATCAACCTCTTCGATCCTGTCTACCGTCCCGTATCGATTGACGCGGAGGTGTTCGCCTATGCCGGTGAGGACCTCGACCTGGTCCGGAGCCGCGTCGAACAGGCCTTGGCGGACTTTTTCGCCTTCGACCGCATGAGCTTCGGCGAACCGGTGCATTTCTCGGATTTGGTTGCGCTTCTGGACGGCGTGCGGGGCGTGAGCCATGTGCGCACGTACACGCCGACCCAGGACGTCGACATCCGCGCCGGTCAGATCGCGACGCTCGGTCAGGTCAACCTCGACGTGCGGAGGGCGTCCTGATGTCCTCCTACTTCGAAAAGAAACTCATCGACCTGCTTCCGCCGCTCTACCGCGAACGGGATGAGTCCGGCGATCTGGATGCCTTTCTCAAGGTCCCGGCCGCGAGCCTCGACGAAATCAAGGTGCTGGCCGAGCGTTTCCCCGAGATCTTCGACATCGGGCGTTGCGAGGCACGGTTTCTGCCGTTCCTGGGCGGGATTGTCGGCCACCGCTTCGATCCAACCTTAGACGCGTCGGTCCAGCGGCGTCTCATCCGCGAGGCCGTGGAGATTTACCGGCGCAAGAGCACCATCCCCGCCATCGGCCGCTCGCTCGTTGACATCGGGTGGGAGGGACGCATCGAGGAGACTTTCCACAAGGCGCTGCGTCTGAACCGCCGTTCGGTTGTCGGACGGGCCAAACTGCCGGGGCTGATCTACAGCCTGGGCGTCTACCGCATCGACAGCGACAACCTCGTCCAGGGAGTCCGGGAGGCGCTGCCGTTCCATCATCCCGCGGGCACTCGGGTTTTCTTCCTGCAGTGGCTCTACACGCTCCTGTCCATGGAGTCGGATTTCGACGCGGTCATCAAGAAGGTCGTCGAACGCGTGTGTCTCGGGCATCTGCACGAAACGTTCGTGGTCAACCACAACGCGCTGAACACGGATTACCACCTCACCCGCAAGAACAAGGCCTGGGGTTGGTGGCGGATCACCGACGGCACCACGCTCATGCAGGACATCGAGCGCGCCGCGGTGTGCGTCTCCCGCTGGCATGGCCGCTCGCCCCGGTTCCGCCTGAACACCGGCAACCTGAACGCCGAGCGTCTGCCGAACCTCTGGGTCAGCGAACGGCGTGCGGCGTTTTGCTGCGAGATCGAAACCAAGCCCGCGGTGGAACCGGGCGTCTCGTTCATCCGGCTGGCGGGCCAGGAACTGAATCGTTCGCGCCTGAATCGTTCCGCCCAGCCTTGCCGGATCAAGTTCCGCCAGAAAGACATGCTCTCGGAAGCAGTCCAGGATGCGCCCGACCTCGCGGGATACCGTCGCACGCACCGGTATGCGAAGCGGTCGCGGCTCTCCCATTGGTTCCGCGTCGGGCATTCGAGGCTCGGAAGGGACGACAAGGTCTCCGGCGCAGCCGTGGGTCGTCACCTCTTCATCACCGCTTACGCCGACGCTCAGTGGTCGGAGGTATCCGGCGCATGGGACATCGTAGACCGCTGGCGCGCCCGCAGGCCCGGCTTCTCCCTGAACAACAAGGCGCTCAACCTCGCCGAACTGACCGACACCTATGTGACCGAGGCCCGTGCATCCTTCGAGATGGACGTGGACACGGGCATTCCGCGCCGAAGACGCGTGGAGACGCTCCTGCTCAACCGCCGCAGGCTGAACCACACCGGCATGCTGTTGTCGGTGGACCGGACCCGGCCCATGCGGCTCGGCTCGATGCCGCTCAACGGATCGGGCTTCCGCAGGTCGAAGCCCTGCCTCCGATGGCGCTACCGGCAGCGGGACGATCACGCCGAGGCGACGGCCGGTTTCGAGGCGGCGGCGAACCAATACACGGTCACGCAATGGCCGGCGGCATAGGAGAGATCGATGGCGATACATCTGTACGAAGACATCACATTGACACAGAGGATATCCGAGGGCGACCTCGCGAATCCCGATGACGACACTTACAACGGCACGGACGGGGAAACGAAAGACAAGGAGCTGTTTGTAGCCAACGAACAGACGATCCTCGCCGCGGCCCTGGCATCGGGGGCGACATCTCTGCAGCTTTCCGCGCCTCTCTTCACCGACGGCGAAATCATCATCGTCGACGACGAACAGATGCGCATCCTGAGCGGCGGCGGGACGACCGTCATCGCGGTGGAACGCGGCTACGGCAGCACAATCCCGGCCGCCCATGATCCGGGTGCCGCGGTCTATTCCGGGTACGACTATACCGGGCTGGTGATAGAACCGGTGGATGTCGCCGGCGGCGACGAGTCGGATTGGTACGCGCTGGCCCTGACCCAGGCGGGTCTCGGTACCGCCGTCGGAGGCGCACCGCTCAACCTGGGCGACAAGGCGCACGACGTGACTCTTTCGTTCTGGCGTCGCTGCACGGTGCCGTCCGGAACGCCGGTGCAAAACAAAACCGACATCAAACTCCGGCTCACCGGTACGGAAAACCCGATTTTGTAGGAGGAACGCATGGCCTATCACAGCACATCCGGCACCGCTTCAAACACCGCGGATTTCCTCGTCCGCCTGAAAGATTTCCTCGTGGGAACGGTCGGCTGGACGCTTCGGGATGACCGCTCCGGCGACGCCGAGCCCAGTTACGTGCTGGCCTCCGCGGGAGAGAGCGGAGCCGAAGACATCTTCCTCCGGTTCGTCAACGACACACCAGCCGACCGAATCGCGGTCCGCGCCTACCTGTACTGGGACGCGGCAACACACGCGGGCGTGAAGGAGGCGTTCAACACCAGCTACACCTACATCAAGACCGTGGATGCTTCCGCCTTCCTGTATTGGATTTACGCGGACATGGATCACGTCTTCATCGTGACCAAGATCGCAGCCGTCTACTACGCGCATTACTGCGGCATCTTGAAGCGGTTCTGGTCCGGAGCCGTCGCCGTTACGCAGGCGGCCGCATCTCCGGGTTCAGGCTTCACACTGCAGGTCAACGACGCCTCCATCTTCAGGGTCGGGGGTTATTACCTGATCAAGGACAACGCGGGAATCGAACGCGTCCAAGTGACGGCGGTGGATACGGTCGCATCCCCCAATACTGTCACTCTGGCGAGCCTCGTCGCTGCCTATGCGTCGGGAGCGAAGATCGGCGAGGACCCGCAGCCGGTCGTCGTCGGTCACTACCAGTCCCCGGGCAGCTTCTACGCTCTCAACAAGTTCGACGGCTGGGCGAGCGCGACCGGTCAGACCGGATCGTGCGGTGCTGCCCATGGTGGATTCCAAACAGCCTGCAATCCTGACCAGCGCCAGGGGCTCATCACGTTGTTTCCGTGGCTCGCGGCCCATACGACGGCGGCCTACAAGGAGCTGCGGGGCGAACTGATCGAGGTCTACGCCCACGGCGGCGGGATCACGGACTCCGAAGATGTCCTCGATCTCGGCGGAGTCACCTACAAGATTTTCAACCTGTCCGGTCCGGGCTGGTGCGCGGTGAAGGAGTGATCCCATGGCGGTGAGGCAAGGCAACAAAAAGGAGATCGAGACGAACGCCGGACGCCTGACCCCGATGTTCCGGGTGGTCCGGAACGTCGGCAAGGCGAACAGAATCACCGGGAGGCTGAGACGTGGCAATCCGTAATGGGAACCGATTCTCCGTCCAGCCATCCGCCGGGCTCGTGATTCCGATGAACCGCGCCCAGATGCCGGCCTTCCCGGCTGTCGTGTTCGAGGCCGTCGGCGCAGCCTCAACGACAAGGACTATCCGGCACGACGCGGACGCGGCCCTGCGGATCACGGCGGAGGTGGACGCCCCCGCCGACATGCAGGCCGTGATCGTTCGGCCGGTCCTGCGGAGCTTCGACCTGCGCGGATGGGTGGTCCGTTTCCCGACGGTCCTTTCCGACGCAGCCGTCCGGATTCACCGGTTGGTCGAACTGCGAAGCGATACCCGTTCCGCGGTATTCGCCGAGATCGAGCGGACGGCGGATTCGAAACAGCTTGTGGTGCGCGAGATAGCCCGTCAAGCGGAAGCGCGCCAGACCGTCTTCGCCGTGCTGATCCGCGAAGGCCACACGATACAGACCTGAAGGAGGAATACGAATGTCACTTGGACTCATCGTCAAAACGGGCCGCATCCTCACCGCCCGGTTGCTCATGGGCGATCCCATCGAAGGCATCACCCACTGCGCCATCGGCGAGGGCGACGCCACGTTCACCGATCCCGTCAATCCGCCCGCGCCGGACATCGACCAGACAGCGCTCAAGAACGAGCGGGCCCGCAAAAAGCAGTACAAGCGCACCTTTCTCAAGGAGGACCCGGAAGGGACGCTCATCGTCAACGGCATCCATTACATCGAAACCACCGAGGAGACCCAGACCATCGGCGTCTTCTTCCGCTTCGAGGAAAACGAGGCCAACGGCATCACCATTCGGGAATACGGATTCTTCGGGGGCGACGTGGCCTACATCGCCGGACTCCAGTCCGACTATGCGGCGAACGGCGTTCACCACCCGGACACCAACCCGACCGGTGAGGTGCTCGATCCCGGTTATCTGTACGAAGTGAAGAACATCCCCGACTTCAACAAGACCTCGGACACGCGCGTTGAGCTGGTCGGGGTCATCAAGATTTAGGAGGAAAGACCATGTCCATCTCGCGGGATACGTTCGACCCGGCAAAAAATTACAAGCGGGTCCGTTACCACCAGGACCGGGACCTGCTCGACTCGGAGCTCAACGAGCAGCAGGACATCATCAACCAGGAGCGCAGGAAGCTCGCGGACATCCTCTTCAAGGAGGGGGCCATCGTAAGCGGCTTCGGCGTGACGGTCGCGGCCAATGTGCTTACTGTGGCCGAGGGGCTGGTCTACATCGACGGCTGCCTGGAGCGCGTGCCCGGCGCGGTGCTCACCTACGACCCGGCCAAGACGAGCGGCGCGGATTACGTCTATGTCGAGCTGCTCAAGTACAACTACGGCTACAACCAGGACGCCGTGCTCATCAACCCCGCGACGGGCGAACCCACCGCCGAGCGGGAGAAATGGGTTCTTTCTCTCAAGGATCACGACACGAGCGGCGAGGCGCTGCCCAACAACGTGACCCAGCGCAAGGTGGTCGCCCTCCACAAGTTCGACCGTGAGACCGGCGACGTGACCGCGACCGTCCGCGAGAAATCGAACCTCTACCTGCAGGACCTTCTCGGGACGCTGCCCGGAAGTCGGATCACGGTCGCATCGATCACAGAGGATCAACTTGCCTTCGCCGCCGCCGAGGGGCTGAATTCGCTTCTCCAGAACCTGGCGGAGCGGACCTATGACCAGGCCGGCAGCTACCTGGTGAAAGGACTCGACAGTTTCATCGGCGACAACGACGGCGAGAACGTCGAGGTGATCACCAACGCGGGCCGCGCTTACATTCAGGGCTTCCGCCTGCAGAAAGACCTGCCTACAACCACCTTGGTGCCCAAGTCCACGGCGGTCAAGTCGGTCCGCGGCGAGCAGAAAACTTACGTGATCGGCACCCGGCGCTACGCCCTCAACAGCACACCCCTCAAGGAAACCACTCAGGTCGAAGCCATCGTCGAGATCGTCTCCAACATCACGCGCGGCTCCGTCGGCGGCGGCGAAGATCTGCTCGTCCCCAACCCGGTGGTGGACATCCTTGAGGTAAGCCAAGGTGCGACGGTCTTTCAGGAAGGCGCGGACTGGCAGCAGTCCGGGAACTACGTGGACTGGCTGGGCTCCGGCAACGAACCGGCCATCGGCACGACCTACACCGTCCGCTGGACCTACACCAAACAGATGATCAAGGGGACGGACTACGTGGACGGCGGCTGGTTCGGACGCTCGGGGCACCCTGCGGCGGACGAGTATTTCTATCTGGTCACCGCTCTGAGCGCCACCGGCGAGACTCAGTACGATTCCGCCAAGGTCGTGTCGCGCGATACTTTGACCGGGGAGATGAACCGTCTCTCCTGGCTTCCGGTCAGCGGCGCGACCGGATACCGCGTTTACCGCGGCACGGAGAATACGGTCCGGGCGGACTTCCAGCGTCTCAAGGAGGTCGCCTCCGGGGTCACGTCCTACATCGACGACGGCGTCGACGAGATCGTAGGCGGCAACCCGCCCGCCTCCAACACGAGCGGCCTGACCATGTCTCCCGTACAGATCGAACCGGGCAACCTCTCCGTCATCAACTTCGGCCGCACCGACATCGGCGACGAGCCGGTGGGCGGTTCCAACTGCAGCATCGACTACGACTACTACGTCGGACGCAAGGACATCATTTACGCCACCACGCGCGAGATCAAACGGTTGGAAGGTTCTCCGGCCGACTGGCCGAAGCTGCCTATCGTCCCGGAAGGCACACTCGGACTGTGCAGCGTCGATTGTCCGCCGAATTCGGTGGACCTGACGGTCGTCAATTTCGGGCTGACCCGCATCACCATGGACCAGATCCACGAGATCATCAAGGACGTCGAGGACCTCAAGTACAACGACGCCCAGTTCCAGATGAACAACGAGCTGCAGAACCGGGACGCCCAGACCAAGAAGGGCGTCTATTCCGACGACTTCTCGAACGACGCCCAATCCGACGTCTATCACAGCGAGTGGAGCGCCCGCATCGACCGGGTCCGCCGTTTCGCCGCACCGGCCAGGGCCGCCTCGGCCACCGTGCTCGAGGTGAACCCCTCCGCAAGCAACGCCTTGTTCAAGGGAAGCCTCGCGCTCCTCCCGGCCGCGGAGCGCGTGCTTATCGAGCAGACCGACTGGTCCGAGGTCAAGAACATCAACCCTTACGCCGTGTTCGAGAAACCCGACGCCTCAGTGGAGATCACGCCGAACATCGGCAGACGCGGCCAGACCGGGATCGCCGTGATCGGGGCCAACTTTCAGTCCAACGCGAACAACGTGACCATCCGCTGCGACGGCCAGGTGGTGGCGTCGGGTGTCCACGCGGATACCGCGGGCCGTGTCACCGCATCGTTCGTCATCCCCGAGAACGCGCGCAACGGCAACCGTATCGTCGAGGTGACCGACGGCGTCTACTCCGCACAGGCCAACCTGCAGATCAACGATCCCCTGATCATCACCCGCATCGAGCGGGTCGTGGTCGAGCGGACCATCGTCCAGCGGCAGATCATCGTCCAGCCGTCGCCGCCGCGGATCATCCGCGTCCCGGTCGAGCGGATCGTCTGGCGATGGCAGCTCCGCAACCGCAGGCGCGATCCCCTGGCCCAGACCTTCAGCTTCACCGAAAACCGCATCATCTCCGCCGTGGGCGTCTGGTTCACTCAGAAAGACGCGACGGTGCCCGTGACGGTGCAGATCCGCGGAGTCACAACCGGACTGCCGAACGAGGTCGTGCTGGCCGAAAAGGTCGTGGCCCCGGGCGAGGTCAACCTGAACGCCGAGACCAAGATCGTCTTCGCCGATCCCTTCTACGCCCAGGCGGACACAAGTTACGCGGTCGTGCTGCTCACCAACAGCACCAACTACCGCGTGCGCATCGCCACCCTGGGGCAACTGGGGCAGAACGGCGTCATCACCCGGCAGACCTATGTGGCGGGCGTACTGCTGGAGAGCTCCAACGCCGAGACCTGGACGCCGCTCAACGGCTCCGATCTCACCATGAGAATCTACGGCTACGACTTCCAGTCCACCGGCGAGGTTCGCTTTCAGCCCATCACCGGGGTGCAGTTCAGCGATCTGAACCTGGACGAGTATTCCTCCATCCCCGAGGCTACCGGCATCGTCTGGGAGTATTCGACCGACGGCGGTGTCATCTGGGACGCCATCGTGCCCGCGGAAGAGGAACGGTTACCCAACCTTGCGGGCCAGGTGCTCCTCAGGGCCATCTTCTCCAGCAACGCTGTCAACGATTCCCCGGCGCTGAACTACAAGGACGTGAACCTCATCGGCTATCTCAACGACCCTGCGGGGGCCTATCTGAACCGCGAAAACGAGCTCACCCAAGGTGTGTCCTCCACCAAGGTCTACACCCAGATGAACATCCCCAGCGGGACCACCATCAACTGGTTCGCCTCCAACAACGGCGGCGCGACCTGGGAAGCCATGTCGATCCTGACGACGCGGGAGATCGATCAGGAGTGGACCGAGTACACGCTCACGAGAAACTTCACTGATCCGAACGGAAACAAGGTCCGCTACAAGGCGGAGATGACCGGCAACAACCTGGTGTACCCGAGGATTCACACCCTCGGCGCGACGCTGAGCTGATCGGAGGGATGTCATGATCGTTCGCAGACAAGGCGGATTGACCGAGTTCATTCCGTCACCCCAGGAAAAGCGCGAAGGCGTACTACGGGATCATACCCTCGATCTGCTCGCCAACCTCGACGCCCGCATGCGGCGCATCGAGGAGCGACACGGTATTGAGCCGGACGCCGCGGAGGCGTTCGCCGGACTCATGACCCGCATCCGGCGGGAGGAGATCGAAGCCGGGCGGATCAACCAGGAACTGATGGACGCCGGATACCTGCATGAAGACCTGTCCGCCGCGGCGCTTGCGGCGCAGGCCGGGAGGACCCAATTATGAGCATCACCATCAAGAGCAACACCGATACGATTCTGGAACTGCCCGGGCTGACTGGTACGCTCGGCCCCGGAAAGAACTCCGTCGTTCAGGCGATGACCCCGGACCTGCTGCGCGCCGTGGACCTCGGCCTGCTGCTGGTCCCCTCCGGAGCGGAACCGCCCGAGGGGCTTCCGCCGGTCATGTTCGACCACCGCTACCCGCACGTCCTGCCTCTAACCGCCGGGCGCGCTTACTACGTCCGCGTCCTCCGGTCCCCGGGCGCTTTCCACGACGGAACCCGTGCCCGAAACTTCATCGCCTATTACGGCGACGGCGCGGGCATGAGCTGCGCCTTCTCCGACGACGGGCTCGTCTGGGACACAGAGAAAAAAGTCACCGGCATCGCGGCCAACGGCTATCACGTGGTCTGTGCGCTGGAGGCCGCTGACCGGCTGCGCATCCTCTACTGGAATCCGGATGTTCCGAACCAGCCTTACGCCATGGCCGGGCTGCGAACCGCAGTCTGCGATCCGTCGGTCGACCCCGCCGCGTTCACGTTGGACACTCCGTGCGCCGGCGACCTGGTGACCGAGGGAAGCGTCCAGGTCTGGAACCGCGGTCATTACGGGCCATCATTTCTCTGGTACAACCCGCTGCCCACCTCGGTCGAAGGAAGACCGTTCACCTGGCGCTACGCCATGTATTTCATCGCCTCGACCGGCGGCAACGACAGCCTCGGTCTTGCCTGCTCCAATGACGCGGTCGTATGGAAGCTGTTCGGGAACGGCCCGATCCTCTCCGGCTTGATCGACCCGCAGCCTTGGGAAGGCGTGAACGGCTACGTCTCCGCCGCCCACGTCGAGCGGCTTCCCGACGGGAGATGGTGGATGCTCTACTCCGGGGGCTCCGCGGGAAACGCCGGAATCGGCTACGCATGGTCCTGGGACCGTGTCCACTGGCGCAAGGCGGAGATCAACCCCGTGTTCAAGAACGGCAGCGGGCCATTCCTCGAGCGCTGCTACACGCCGAGCCTGGTCCGGGACGCCGACGGCTCGCTGCTCCTTTACCGCGCGGCCAAGGACGCGACCGCCTACCGGACCTTCGTTTCCCGTCTGCGGGCACCGGCCCTTGGTTGGCGGGACCTGCTCGGACCGGACCGGCTCGGTCAGGGGCTCACCGCGCGGGAGGCCATCCACCGGGGCGTCGGCACCCAGGCTGAACGCGACGCTGCTCTCCCGAACCCGTCCAAGGGCGACGAGTGGTTCAACACCGACCTCGCGGGCGGCGGAAAGTGGGAGAAACACACCGGGACGATCTGGAAGCAGACCTGATTCCCGGAACACATCACTTTTCTTCGGCTGCTGGGAAATCCCGTAACCCCGCGTGTTTCCGCAGGTTGCGGCCGCATGTACATAACCCATTGGAATCAAAGGGGTTATGTGTCGAATTCGCCTTGCTTTCTGTTCGGAAAGAAGCCTGTATGTGTGTGAACACAAGAGCCAATCCCTTGCCGGGAACGGGCTTACAGAAAGCAAGGAGAGACCATGGACTTACGCCGGATCAACTTCGGAATCGAGATCGAGACAGTCAAACGGACGCGCGAGCGGGTCGCCCAGGCGATCCAGTCGGTGGTGGGCGGCCAGGTCCGCCACATCGGCAGCCCGGGCAGCTTCGACCCCTGGGAGGTCACCGACGACCATGGACGGGTTTGGAAAGTGGTATCCGACGGCTCGCTCATCAATGTGCCGGTCCACCTGCGGGCCGAGGTGGTGAGCCCCGTCCTGTCCTACGAGGACATCCCCGTCCTCCAGGAGGTCGTCCGGGCGCTGCGGGCCTGCGGAGCCAAGGTGGACGACCGTTGCGGCATCCATGTCCACGTCGACGCCACGGCCTTTGACGGCCGGACCCTCGGCAACCTCGCCAAGATCGTCTACAAACAGGAAGCGCTCATCCTCACCGCCCTGGGTGTTAACGAGACCCGCCGCCGCAACTACAGCAAACCGGTGAGCGACGATCTCATCGCACAGATCGAGCGCCGCCGTCCCAGAACCAGGGACCAGCTCAACCACATCTGGTACGGCTACCACAACCGGCAGCCCCAGCACTACGACAGCACCCGCTATCACGGGGTGAACCTGCACAACGTCTGGTACCGGGGCACGGTCGAGTTCCGCTGGTTCGAAGGGACGCTCCACGCGGGGAAGGTGAAAGCCTACGTCCAACTGGTCCTGGCCGTGGCGGCCAAGGCGCTGAACGGCCGGGCGGCATCGAGCCGCAAGCGGTCCTTCGACCCGCAGAGCGCCCGGTACGACTTCCGGGTCTTCCTGCTCCACCTGGGGCTCATCGGTGACGAGTTCAAGACAGCGCGCAAGCATCTGATCGCCGCCCTGCCAGGGGACTCGGCATTCAAACGCGGCAGGGTGAAACCAGACGAACAACCCGCCCCAAAGGCGGAACCCCTCACGGAGGCCGGGCCCGAAACCCGGCCTCCGGCGTTTTCGGGGGACGAGACCGGCGGGACGCAAGGAGGCGCGTCATGAGAGTGCTGATTCGAAACACCGCCCTCAATGGGCAGCCGCTGGAAGGCGACGGCGAAATCTTCACCGGGGCGACGGTGACCGACGTGGTCCTGGCCATGAAAGGAGCCACGCTCTTTTCCGACCAGCGGGACCTCGAGGACTACATCGACATGGTCTTGCGCAACGCCAAGATGCTCGCAGGTGTCGAGCTGGCGGTCCGGGGCGATACGCCGGAGGAAAAGGCCGCATCCTTTTTAGACGCATTGATCAAACACGGTCTTGCCGAGGTGCAGGACGACAAACCCGCGCGGATACCGATTCCCTCCCTGGTTTGGCAGGCCATCGACGCGGTCCGACTCTCGGGGTTGACCAACATGCTCGACCGTCCGGTCGTCGCCCGGCTGGCCGGAGAGCTTGGATATCCCGATGCCGCGCGCTGGATCGAGGAGCACCCGAAGGAGTATGCCGAGGGCGTCTTCCGCGGGTTTGTCGTCGATCCGCAGGGAGGGAAACCCTGATGTGCGGGCTCGCGGGCGTCATCTTCGGGAAAAAGCGGCGGCGCGCCGAGGAGCGGGAGTATCTCGCCTGGCTCTTTACCCGCCTGCTTGTATTGAGCGAGGAGCGCGGACCACACGCCACCGGCGCGGCATGGCTCGACACCGACGGCGGACACCGGCTTTTCAAGCGGCCGGTGACGGCCGAGCGGTTTGTCACGGACAAGGCCTTCGCCGAACTCCTGGCCGGCATAAACAACCGCGCCACGCTTCTCCTCGGCCATACCCGGTGGCGCACCCGCGGGGACGAGCGGGTCAACAGCAACAACCACCCGATCCGCGCCGGGGAGATGATCGGCACCCACAACGGCACCATCTACAACGCCGACTACCTGTTCCGGCGCTGGAAGATGCGGCGCTTCGCCGAGGTGGACAGCGAGATTCTGTTCCGCCTGGCCGCGAACGCCGCGCGGGACGGGGCCATGGATATCGAGCGGTTCAAGGCGCGCCTCCGGCGCTGCCGGGGTCAGATCACCGCCGTCATCGCCTGCCGGACCGATCCGCAAACCGTCATCGTGCTCAAGGGCAACCGACCGCTGGAACTACGCTGGCATCCCCGCCGCAAAGCGGTTCTCTACGCTTCGGACCCCGCATACCTCGACGCCGTGCTGGCGGAGGAAAAAGGCTGGCGTGAGATTGCGGTCCCGCCCATGAGCCTGGTGGTGTTCCGGCGCGAGGACCTGGCCGCGTATTCGGTGGAGCCCTTCGAGTTCGTCGCCCAGGAGAGAAAGGGGGCGGAACCATGACAGACACCCCAATGAACCAGGCAATGAACCCAACAAAACCCTCAAACGCGAACACAAGCGGAATGCTGAGACTCTTCGTCTACGGCACCCTGAAGCGCGGTTTCTGGAACCACGACCGCTTTTGCCGGGGCGTCCTGACGGTGGAGGACGCCGTGGTCCACGGCCGCCTCTTCGAGACATCCTCCGGAATCCCGTTTCTGGAGGTTCCAGATGAGGACGTCATTGCCATCGGGACCACCAATCCACTCGCCGACGTGGCCACACAGGCGCACGTCGCGGCCCGCATGTCCAATCCCGAGCCAACCCCCGACCGGCTCCCGAAGAAGGGCACAGGCGCGCCCTGGGGCCCCGTGTATGGGGAGCTTCTGACCTTCGACGATCCCGAAAACCGCCTTCCGGCCATCGACCGGCTGGAGGGGTTTCATCCCGGCGGTCCCTGCCTCTACCGCCGTGTTCTGGTTTTGGCGCAGGCCCACGGAACCGTGCTTCCGGCTTGGCTCTATGTTGTTGAAGTAACAAGTAATCGCAGCTTCAAACCGCTTCCGTCCGGCAAGTGGCGCTCCTGAAATCAGTCTCGACCAAGCCGCGGATTTCTCTTGATTTTCTCTTGCGAACGATATAACATACGCTATTATATTCGGGCAAGGGCCGTGGTTTGCCATCCGGACAAGAGGTGCAGCAAATGGACACAGAGGGTCGAAGTTTTTCGGCGTTGGTGAAAGAGATGCGGCGTCAGCTCGCCTTGAGCCAAGAGGACCTGGCTCGGCAGCTCGGCGTCAGCTATGCGACCGTCAACCGGTGGGAAAACGGACAATCCGTGCCCTCAAAACTCGCCAAGGCCCAGCTGAAATCTTTCTGCGAAAAGATGATCGAACGAGGCAAGTTGACGTTGTCTGCAAACATGCGTGATTTCGCTGACCTGGGCTCGGATCAGGATTAGGAGCAGCCATGAACAATTTCGGCGAAAAAGTCAGCTTCATTTGGTCGGTTGCCGACCTCATTCGCGGACCCTACCGGCCAAACCAGTACAAGGACGTCATGCTGCCCATGACCGTTCTTCGCCGTCTCGACTGCGTCCTTGCGCCCACCAAGGACAAGGTTCTCGAGCAGCAGAAGAAACTCTCGGGCGGCAAGGTCAAAAACGTCGATCCCATTCTCTGCCGCGTCACGGGCGTGCCTTTCTACAATACAAGCCGCTTCACCTTCGACAAGCTCAAAGGCGACCCGAACAACATCGCCGCCAATCTGACCCACTACATCAAGGGCTTCTCCTCGCGGGCCCGAGAGATCATCGAGCACTTCGGGTTCGAGGAACACATCGCCAAGCTCGACAAGGCCGACCGGCTCTATCTGGTCGTGTCCAAGTTCTGCGATATCGACCTGCATCCGCAGACCGTCTCGAACATCGAGATGGGGTATATCTTCGAAGAGCTGATCCGGAGATTCAACGAGGCATCAAACGAAGAGGCCGGCGATCACTTCACCCCCCGCGAGGTCATTCGCCTGATGGTGAACCTCCTCTTTATGCCTGACAGCGACATCCTGACCACCAAAGGAATCGTCAAGACCCTGTACGATCCGGCCTGCGGGACAGGCGGCATGTTGTCCGTGGCTGAGGACTACGTGCGCGAGCTCAACCCCGACGCCCGCCTGGAGGTCTTCGGACAGGACTACAACGCCCAGGCTTACGCCATCTGCGGGTCTGACATGATGATCAAGGGGCAGGATATCGAGCACATCGCCTTTGGCGACAGTTTCACCGACGACCGGTTTCCGCGCCATAAGTTCGATTACATGCTGGCCAATCCGCCCTTCGGCGTGGAGTGGAAGCCTGAAGCCGACTTCATCACGCGCGAGCACGAAGAACAGGGCTTCGGAGGACGTTTCGGCGCAGGGCTGCCCCGCATCAATGACGGCTCCCTTCTTTTCATCATGCACATGATCAGCAAGATGAAGGACCCGAAGGAGGGCGGCACCCGCCTTGGAATCGTCTTTAACGGTTCGCCGCTCTTCACCGGTGCGGCCGGGTCGGGAGAGAGCGAGATCCGCCGCTGGATCATCGAGAACGATTGGCTGGAGGCCATTGTCGCCCTGCCGGACCAGCTCTTCTACAACACGGGCATCTACACCTACCTCTGGATCGTCACCAACCGGAAAGAGCCGGGTCGCCGGGGCAAGATTCAACTGGTGGACGCAACGAGCTTCTTCAAGAAGATGCGCAAATCCCTCGGCAACAAGCGTAACGAAATCTGCGACGACCAGCGCGACGAGATCACCCGGCTCTACGGAAATCTAAAGAATACGGATCATGTCCGCATTTTCGACAACGCCGACTTTGGCTACCGCCGCATCACTGTAGAACGTCCTCTGCGCCTTAACTTCGCGGTGGACGAGGCTCGAATCGCCCGCCTCATGGAGACAACGGCCTTCGCCAACCTTGCCGCCAGCAAGAAACGCAAGGATACAAAAGCCGCTCAGGCCGAAATCGAAGAAGGCGGCAAACTTCAGGAAGCCATCCTGTCCGTTCTGCGGCCCCTTGCCGCCAAGGGCATCGTCAAGAACCGGGAACAGTTCTCGGAGATGGTGCAGGCGGCGTTCAAGAGGTCGGGGCTCAAAGTTCCGGCTGCCCTCTTCAAGGCGATTCTGATGGCCCTTTCCGAGCGGGACGAGACAGCCGATATCTGCACCGACGCCAAGGGCAATCCCGAGCCCGATCCGGAACTGCGCGATTATGAGAACGTCCCCCTCAAAGAAGACGTGGGCGAGTATATGAAGCGCGAGGTTCTGCCGCACGTTCCTGATGCGTGGGTTGATGAGAGCAAGACAAAAGTCGGTTATGAAATAAACTTCAATCGTTATTTCTACAAGTACACGCCTCCGCGCCCGCTGGAGGAGATCGAGGCGGACCTCAAGAAGATCGAGAAGGAAATCGCGGACATGCTGGCGGAGGTGACGGAATGACCGGCAAGCCGATGAAACCCTCAGGCAAGGCTATGTCCCCCGATCAATTGCTTGGCGATATTCGCCAAATGATTGAGGAAACCCGTTCTGCCGTGGCGACCACGGTAAATGCCGGGCTAACCATGCTCTATTGGCGAATCGGACGGCGCATAGGCCAAGAGATACTCAAGGGCGAGCGGGCGGAGTATGGAGCGGAGATTGTCTCGGCGCTGGCGAGACAATTGACGACCGATTACGGCCGGGGCTTTGAAGAGAAAAATCTTCGGCGCATGATTCAATTCGCGGAGGTATTTCCCAACGAAGAGATTGTCGTATCGCTGATACGACAATTGAGTTGGACTCACATTATTGCCTTGATTCCTCTCAAGCAGCCGCTTCAGCGCGAGTTCTACGCCAAAATGTGCCGGGTGGAGCGATGGAGCGTCCGCACCCTTCGGCAGAAGATCGCTTCCATGCTTTACGAGCGCACCGCCCTTTCCAAGAAACCGGCTGAGCTGGCAAAGCTCGAACTTCAAGCCTTACGGGAAGAAGATCGCATGACGCCCGACTTGGTGTTTCGCGACCCCTACCTGCTCGACTTTCTCGGACTGAAAGGCGCTTACCAGGAAAAAGACCTGGAAGCGGCTATTCTGCGCGAGCTGGAATCCTTCATTCTGGAATTGGGCGGCGGCTTCGCCTTTGTCGCCCGGCAGAAGCGCATCACCGTGGATCAAGACGATTTCTACCTGGACCTGCTCTTTTTCCATCGCGACCTGCGGCGGTTGGTGGCGGTGGAACTCAAACTCGACAGGTTCCGGCCCGATCACAAGGGGCAGATGGAACTTTATCTGCGCTGGCTCGATAGATACGAGCGCAAGCCCGGCGAGGACTCACCGTTGGGCATCATTCTTTGCATCGGGAAAAACGCCGAACAGATCGAACTTCTGGAACTCGGCCGCTCGGGCATTCACGTCGCCGAATATCTTACCGTGTTGCCGCCCAAGGATGTCCTGAAACGCAAGTTGCATGAGGCCATCGAAAAAAGCCGGCTGGCGCTGGAAAGCCGCGGCGAGGAGACGGGTAAGGCATCCATAAAGGCATTCGTCAAGAAAAACTTGACGGTTCGACAGGATACCACCCGGAAGAAGCTTGCCAAACCGAAGAGCGGGGAAAAAAGACCTGGCAAGGGGGACAAGTCATGAACCGCGCAGCCACACAACATAAGCGGGCGGCCTATCCGGCGTACAAGCCTTCCGGCATCGAATGGCTGGGTAGCGTACCTTCCGCATGGCATGTCGCCCGCCTACGCTTCCTGGTAAAGACTAACCCCTCGAAGTCCGAGATTCGGGGAATACCCCAGGATACGGTCGTATCCTTCGTGCCGATGGATGCAGTCGGCGAATATGGCGGGCTTCGGCTTGAACAGAGTCATGCACTTGAGGATGTGGCCAACGGATACACCTACTTCCGAGACGGTGATGTCGTTGTCGCCAAGATTACACCGTGCTTTGAAAATGGAAAAGGCTCAATTGCTGACGGCCTTGAGAATGGCATCGGGTTCGGCACCACTGAGCTTCATGTTTTGCGACCATCCTCGTTCATGGATCGCAATTATCTCTTTTATCTTACAATCAGCCACGCTTTCCGGCAGATCGGGGCCTCTTACATGTATGGGGCGGGAGGTCAGAAGCGTGTGCCGGATGATTTCATCCGGGACTTCCGCCATCCAATTCCTGCGATTGATGAGCAGCGCGCCATTGCCGCCTTTCTGGACCGCGAGACGGCGCGGATTGATGGGCTGATCGAGAAGAAGCGGCGGCAGATTGAATTGCTCCGGGAGAAGCGCTCCGCCCTGATCAGCCACGCCGTCACCAAGGGCCTCGACCCCAACGCCAAGATGAAGGATTCCGGCATCGAATGGCTGGGGGAGATTCCGGAGCATTGGGAACTGCGTAGACTGAAATACATTGCGTCTGTGCAATTTAGCAATGTTGACAAGAATACTTTTGAAGGAGAGGAGCCAGTTCGCCTTTGCAACTATATTGACGTTTACAAGAACGAGTTAATTAAGGACGATTTCGAGTTCATGCAAGCAACCGCAACAAGAGCGGAAATCAGAAAGTTCACTCTCAGACAGGGAGATGTAGTCATAACCAAAGATTCAGAGTCATGGACTGATATAGCGGTTCCTGCATATGTGGCCGATCAACTCCAAGGGGTTATTTGCGGTTACCACCTGGCGCAGATTCGTGCCAAATTTCAAATACTTGATGGGAAATATCTGTTCAGAGCCTTTGCATCGAAGGCCATCAATTACCAATTCCAAGTTGCGTCAACCGGGATTACCCGCTACGGGCTTGGCAATTATTGGCTTGAGAACGGCTTGCTTGTTCTTCCTCCCCTCCCCGAGCAGCGCGCCATTGCCGCCTTTCTTGACCGCGAGACGGCGCGGATCGACTCGCTGATCGAGAAGGTGGAGAAATCCATTGAATTGTTACGCGAATACCGCACCGCCCTGATCTCCGCCGCCGTGACCGGCAGGATCGACGTGCGCAAGGAGGCTGTCTGATGCCAGGCCAACACACCGAACACGCATTTGAGACCGCCATCGAACACCACCTGACTTCGGCAGGCGGGTACGAGAAAGGCGACCGGGAGGCGTTCGACCCGGTCCGCGCCCTGTTTCCTGCCGATGTGATTGCGTTCATCCAGGCAACTCAGCCCAAGGAATGGGAATACCTCGCCAATCTCCAAAAGGAGAAAGCCGAAGGCATTCTGCTGGACGACCTCTGCCGGGCGCTGAACTCCGAACATGAAGGGTGCCTATCCGTCTTGCGCCACGGCTTCAAATGCTTCGGCAAGCTCTTCCGCATGGCCTATTTCGCCCCGGCGAGCGGGATGAACCCGGACACCCAGAGGCTCTATGCGGCCAATCGGCTCACGGTCACCCGTCAGCTTCGCTACTCCGCCAAGCACGGCAACACACTGGACGTGACTTTAGCCTTGAACGGCATCCCTGTCTCCACACTGGAGCTCAAGAACCCCATGACCGCCCAGACCTGGCGGCATGCCATCACCCAATACAAGAACGACCGCGACCCGGCGGATCTGATCTTCCAGTTCAAAAAACGCACGCTGGTCCATTTCGCCGTGGACACCGACGAAGTTTACATGGCCACGCGGCTTTCCGGCCGCAGCACCTATTTTCTCCCTTTCAACAAGGGCTGCGGAGGCGGCGCAGGCAACCCGGAGAACCCCGGCGGCTACAAAACCGCCTACCTCTGGGAAGAGGTCCTGGAGCGGCACAGCTTTCTCGACATCCTGGCGAGGTTCATTCACCTCCAGGTCGAGGAGAAGCAGCTCGGCGGCAAGAAGGTGAAACGGGAGGCGATGATTTTCCCACGCTATCACCAGCTCGATTGCGTAAGGAAGCTCGTGGCCGACGCCCGGGTGCGGGGGGCTGGGACCAATTACCTTGTCCAGCACTCCGCCGGTAGCGGCAAGTCCAACTCCATTGCCTGGCTGGCCCACCGGCTCGCCAGCCTCTACACCGAAAAGGACGAAAAGGTCTTCGACTCGATCATCGTGGTTACCGACCGGGTAGTCCTCGACCAGCAACTCCAGAACACCATCTATCAGTTCGAGCACAAGCAGGGCGTGGTCCAGAAGATCGACATCAACTCGACCCAATTGGCCGAGGCCCTCGGGTCCGGTGTGCCGGTGGTGATCACGACGCTCCAGAAATTTCCCTTTGTCACCGAGAAGATGGGCGATTTGCCCATGCGCCGATACGCGGTGATCGTGGACGAGGCTCACAGTTCTCAGGGCGGCGAGACGGCGACCGAACTCAAGGGTGTGCTCGCAGGAGCAGCAATCAAAGAAGAAGCCAGAGCGAAGGCTGAGGAAGAAGGGCTGCCCGACTACGAAGAGGAAATCCTCAAGACCATGGCCAAGCGCGGCCGCCAGCCCAATATCAGCTTCTTCGCCTTTACCGCGACGCCCAAGTACAAGACGCTGGAGGTCTTTGGCACTCCCGGCGTGGATGGCAAGCCGCAACCCTTTCATCTGTACAGCATGCGTCAGGCCATCGACGAGGGTTTCATCCTCGACGTGCTCCAAAACTACACGACGTACAAGACGTATTACCGCCTGATCAAGTCCATCGAAGACGATCCCAAGGTGGACAAACGCAAGGCAGCAAGGGCGCTCGCCCGCTTCATGAGTCTCCACCCGCACAACATCGCACAAAAGACGGAGGTCATGGTCGAGCATTTCCGCCACTTCACCATGCACAAGATCGGCGGAAAGGCCAAGGCGATGCTGGTCACCTCCAGCCGATTGCACGCGGTGAAGTACAAGCAGGCATTCGATAAGTACATCGCCGAGAAAGGGTACACGGGAATCAAGACGCTGGTTGCCTTCTCCGGCACGGTGATCGATCCGGATGCGCCCGGCGTGGAGTATACGGAAGTCGGTATGAACAAAGGCATCCGGGAAAAGGAGCTCCCCGAACGCTTCGGTACAGAAGAGTACCAGGTGTTGCTCGTGGCGGAGAAATACCAGACCGGATTCGATCAGCCGCTTCTTCACACCATGTACGTGGACAAAAGGCTCGCAGGAATCCAGGCGGTCCAAACCCTCTCACGGCTTAACCGCACCCATCCGGGCAAGGAAGATACCTTTGTTCTCGACTTCGTCAACGAACCAGAAGAGATACTGAAGGCCTTCCAGCCCTACTACGAGCAAACGATCATCGGCGAAAGGGCCGAGCCGAAGCAGCTTTACGAGCTTCAGGCCAAATTGGACGGACACCAGGTCTACTACAAGGCCGAGGTCGAGGAGTTCTGCAAGGTATTCTACAGACCACGACAGAATCAAACACACGCCGACCACGCCAGGATGAACGCATGCATTGATCCGGCCGTGAATCGTTACAACGGACTTGAGGAAGAGGTCCGGGAGGAGTTCCGGAAGACGTTGGTCGCTTTCAGAAACCTCTATTCTTTCATGTCGCAGGTGATCCCCTTCCAGGACTCCGATTTGGAAAAGCTGTACTCATACGTCCGGTTTCTGCTTACCAAACTGCCGAGAGAAAACCGGGGACCGATCTACAACTTTGATGATGACGTGGCGCTCAAGTTTTACCGTTTGCAAAAGATCGGCGAGGGCTCCATCGTCATGGAGCCGGGAGCCCGATACGAGGTGTCGGGGCCGACGTCTGTGGGCACCGGCGTCGCTCGAGGTGATGAGATCGAGCTGTCCAAGCTTATCGACCTTCTCAACGAGCGGTTCGGAACGGAGTTCAAGCCGGGTGACCAATTGTTTTTCGAATCGATACGCGAGGACGCCGTGGCCGACAGCAGCCTCCGTCAAGCCGCGCTCGCCAACACGATGGAGAACTTCGGCTACGTCTTCCGCAAAGCCTTGGAGGGGCTTTTTATCGACCGCATGGAGCAGAACGAGGAGATCACAGCCAAGTTCATGAACGAGGATCAATTCCGCGAGGCTGTCAGCCAACACCTCCTCAAGGAGGTCTACGAGAAGATCCGGGAGGAGGCCGAAGCCGCAAATGACAAATGAAGAAATAGCACGGTTTTTCAACGATACCCGAGCGTTTATCCAGGGCAACCCCGACCTGCGCGATCCCCAGGTTGAGGGATGGTTTCGCACGCGCCAGCACTTCCGGAACAGCACCGAGCACGCCATCCTCCAGATTCCGGTGGGCTGCGGCAAGACTGGCCTCATGGCCCTGCTGCCTTTTGAGACCGCCCAAGGGCGGGTGCTGGTGATTGCTCCGAACCTTGAGATTCGTCGGGGCATTTCCACTGCCTTCGACGTCGCTGGGCGTGAGTGCTTCTGGACATCCACGCGCGTGTTGACAGACGTGAGTCATGGTCCCTTCACGGCCGTCCTGGACGGCCAGGATGCGAACATCCACGACTGCGAGAACTCGCACATCGTGGTCACCAACATCCAGCAACTGGCCAGTCGGGCCGACCGATGGCTTCCTGCCTTTTCTGATGACTTCTTCGACCTGATCCTGGTCGACGAGGGGCACCACAATGTGGCCAGGAGCTGGGAGCGGGTCTTCGAGCGGTTCCCCAGCGCCAAGGTCGTCAGCCTGACCGCCACGCCATTCAGGGGCGACGGACGCGAGATTGTCGGCGAGCGGGTTTACGCGTATCCGTTCCGGACGGCCATGGTGCGTGGGTACATCAAGCAGATCACCGCCGTGAACGTCGCGCCGGAGGAGATCTCCTTCACCTATCGCGGAGATGCCCGGCGGCACACGCTCGAAGAGGTCCTTCAACTCCGGGACGAGGAATGGTTCAGCCGGGGTGTGGCCCTCGCGCCGGAGTGCAACCGGTCAATCGTGGACGCCAGCATCCAGTGGCTTCAGCACCTCCGGGAGACCGGCACATTCCATCAAGTGATCGCGGTCGCATGTTCGGTGGACCACGCCCGCCAGGTCCGGTCCCTTTACGCCGAGCGCGGTCTGCAGGCGCGTGAAATCCACAGCAACATGCCGGCGGAGGAAATTGAGGATGTGCTCCAAGACCTACGCCGCGGCCGGATCGATTGCATCGTCCAGGTCCGGATGCTCGGGGAGGGATTTGATCACCCAAACCTGAGCGTGGCCGCCATCTTCCAGCCCTTCCGGTCGCTGTCGCCCTATGTCCAATTTATCGGAAGGGTAATGAGGGTGATCCACCAGAACAATCCCCAACACCCGGACAACCGGGGTGTGGCGGTCTCCCACGTAGGGCTGAACATCGACCGTCATTGGGAGGATTTCCGGCGGATCGACCAGGAGGACCAGGAACTCATCCAGGGCTGGCTTGAAGCGGGTGACGAGCGTCCCCCGGCCGATGAGCCGGGCCGCCGAAGACGCCTGACACAGGACATGGTTGTTCAAAACGAGATCATCAGCCACTTCATCGAGCAGGCGTACCTCGACCCGATGGATGACGCCGTGATCGACGACCTCGTCCAGGAGTTCCGGAGACGCGGTCTCGACCCCGAGGCCCTCGGGCTTTCCCGCGAAAACCTCCGCCAGCGCCTCATCCAGGCTCGGACCCGCGAGAGCATGGAGCCTCGGGAAATACCTGTCACGCCCCAACGACGACGACAGGAGGCCCGCCGAAGGCTCAACGAGCGCTCCCGGGCCTTGGCCAGCAGAATCCTGAACGCCCTCGGCGCATCCATCAACGGGCGCAACATCGTGATGGCCTACCCCGAACTGAGAAGCGCCAACAACTATGCGGCGGTCATCATGATCGTAAACGGGGTCGTCAATGAGCGGCTCGAGGCGGACGGTGGAACCCGCGGCGAAATCCCGCTGGAGCGGCTGGAGGAGGTTCTGGAACAGATCGACCAAATCGGGGACGACGTCCAGGCCCAAATCCAGGAGCGCCTTTCAAGGAGATGACCGATGCCCAAGCTGAAACGCCTTCTCGTCTCCGCCTGCTTCGAAACCGCCCAGCGGCGGAGACACTGTTCGCGGAACCAGGAGCACGTTATCTGCCAGGGCGACAAATGCTTGGTCATCAAGGAGAACATGTCGAAGAACAACTACTGCATGGAATGCGCAGCGTTGATTCTGCAGAAGGCCCGAGAAGAGCTTGAGGGATTGGCGCACGAAATGAGGGCGGCAGTAGCATCTTCCCCTGATGGGTCCTGAAACGGGAATGGCACATGGCAGACCAATTCAATGATCAACATACCCAAGCCGCCATCTCGAAGCTATTAGGCGAGGTGGCCAAACAGCTTACCCTTTTTCTTGAGAAGGTGCTGCCAACCCTCTTTGCAGATTGGTGGAAGGAAGCCGTCCTTAATGGCCTGTCGTTTCAGCAACGTCGGCGGATGGAGCAACGGGGCATAGCATCCCTGGGTGCTCTGGACCTCGCCGCCCTGCTTCGAGTGCTCGATCAGAACTGGTATCAGATTTCTAATAAACTCGGCCTGACGTCAGAATCGCGTCATTTCGTCAAGGAGATGCAAACGATCCGCAACCGGTGGGCCCATGTGACCACTGAAGGCTTCCCCCTCGACGATGTATACCGCGACCTTGACACACTCCAGCGTTTTGCCGTGGTGATCGAAGCGAATGAAGCATTGATTCAAGAGGTACGATCCTTAAAGACGTCACTCCTTGTTAAAGAAACTGAATCGCCTTCAGAAACCGATGCGGCTGCCCCTAAGCCGCCCCAGACAAACAAAGGGGATGGTGCCGAATTTGAACCGGGGCAGATCGTATGTGTCCGGTCCAACACATCTATTCGGGGCGCGGTGATTTCGGTCATGCCGGGTAAACCGGAAAATCGCTTCAAGGTCTTCGTAAATGGCGAAACCCAGACCTTCTATGCATCTCAGCTACAAGCTGAAGATGTTCCCGACGATGACACTGAATTCTTCCCCTGTGAGCAGTTTCACGCCTACCTAACCGCGCTGCAAATCAGATATCCCAGTTTATCGACACTCTATTCGCTCAACGCCGCACGTGTCGATTTTATACCGTATCAATTTCGCCCCGTGCTGAGGTTCATCAGATCGGATCGACCGCGATTATTGATCGCCGATGGTGTTGGCGTCGGCAAGACCATCGAGGCAGGACTTATTCTCCGCGAATTGCAGGCAAGACGTGATATCCGGTCAGTACTCATCGTGTGCCCTCGCCCGTTGGTAACCGAGCGCAAATGGATGAACGAGATGAAGCGCTTCGAGGAACGTTTCACACATCTCGATGGTGGCACCCTGCGCTACTGCATAAACGAGATGCACCTTGAAGGCGTCTGGCCTGAGCAACATCAGAGGGTGATTGTTCCCTATTCCTTGTTCGATGAAGTTTTGCTTTATGGTTCAGGACCAGACGGCAAGCGAAAGCGCAAGAAGGGGTTGCTTGACCTCGACCCGCCTCCTCGCTTCGATCTCGTCATCGTTGACGAGGCGCACCATATCCGAAATCAGGATACATTCAGCCACAAAGCTGTGCGCTTTTTCTGTGACCACGCTGAGGCTGTCATCTTCTTGACTGCGACACCGATCCAGCTCGGAAGTAATGACCTTTTCATCCTCCTGAATACGCTCCGTCCCGATCTGATCATTGATCAGGAGAGTTTTGCGCACATTGCGGAGCCAAACCCTTACATTAACCAAGCGATATCGCTTGCACGGGTTCAAGACCCGGAATGGCAAACTCGGTCAGGAGAGGCCCTTGATCAAGCTGCGGCTACGTCTTGGGGTCAGGCTATTCTGCGCCACAATCCGGAATTTATCCGAATACGTTCCAGACTGTCCGAAGGCGACGTCCCAAATGAGGAACGTGTGCAGATCATTAGAGACCTTGAAGCCATGCACACTTTCGCAGGAATAATAAACCGGACTCGCCGGAGGGACATAGGCGAATTCACGATACGTAAACCTGAGACGGTAGTCGTTCCTTTTACTCCTGCTCAGCAGCGACTGCATGACGAACTTCTCCGGGTTCAGGCCGACATATTCGCCCGCCTTCATGGAGATATCAACGTCAAGTTCATGATGACCACGATCAGACGCCAAGCCGCGAGTTGTCTTTTCGGGCTCGCGCCTTTTCTTGAAGATATCCTGAACCGCCATCTTGACGAGCTGTCCTGGGAGGAAGCAGATGACACGGAAGCTGTTCCTCGTGGCGAAGCTGTAGACACAATACAGACGCAAATCCAATCGATCCTTGAGAGTGCGCGATCACTCGACCCCGACGATCCGAAACTTGAGGCACTACGGACCACCATCCGGAACAAGCAGAAGCTGCCCAACAACAAGGTAATGCTGTTTAGTAGCTTCAGACACACGCTAAATTACCTTTATCGCCATCTCAGCGAGGATGGCTTTCGCGTCGGGATGATACACGGCGGAACACCGGATGAAGAGCGTGTTGATCTCCGGGGCCGCTTCGAAAAGCATCGAGACGATGCGGATAGCTTGGATGTCTTGTTGTTTTCGGAAATTGGCTGCGAGGGTTTAGACTATCAGTTCTGCGATTGCATTGTGAACTACGATTTGCCCTGGAATCCGATGCGTGTGGAGCAACGGATTGGCCGTATCGACCGGAACGGCCAGAAAAGCGAAAGCGTTGCCATAATCAACCTGATCACGCCGGGCACCGTCGACGCTGATATCTACGAGCGGTGCCTTCTGCGCATAGGAGTGTTCAACAGCGCCTTAGGCGGCAGCGAAGAAATCTTGGGGGAAATCACCAAGGAAATTAGAGACATCGCAGATAACTTCACCTTGAGCGAGGAGGACCGCCAGGCAAAACTCCAGCAATTGGCGGACAACAAGATCCGTCTGATACAGGAACAAGAGGAACTCGAACAGCGTCAAATGGAACTCTTTGGAATCCGCCTGCCCGAAGACCGGATGAGGAAAGAAATCGAGGAGGCGTCAAGCTTTTGGTTAGCCCCTATTTCCGTACAAAGGATTGTCACCCTCTATTTACAAAAGGTTTGTGGCAGAGAGCAGGACTACATCCTTAGCGAGAAACCTCTCAAAACGCTTCGTTTATCGCAAGATGCCAGGACTATCCTGCTGCGTGATTTCCAGCAACTTCCCAGACAAAACACCACTGTTTTTAAAGATTGGGAAAACTGGCTAAAAGGAGGAAATCCCCACCTGCTCATCACCTTTGAATCTGACTGCGCTTTACAACATCCGGAGGCCGCATTCATTATGCCTCTACATCCCTTGGTCCGGCAGGCTGCGTTATTATTTAATATAAAGAAACGTGCAGTCGCCACGCTAAAGGTTCAGGCCAACGATGTTCCCACCGGTCGATATGAGTTCGCCATCTATCAATGGCGGTTTCACGGAATCAAGGAGGATTTGGTATTGCGGCCAGTCGCTTCCGCCGAAGCGGTCACACCATATCTTAGCCGCCTGCTTGAGAAGGCAACAGACCTCGATGCCGATATTTCCAAGGAAGTTGATTCGGCATGTTGGGATGCATTGGACGGCCAACATTACAAGCTTTGGTCCGATGCACGGGCGAGACATCGACAGAAAACGCAAGAATTGGCGCAGTTTCGCCGCGAAAGCCTTACAACGAGTCATCGGGCGCGGATAGCGCTTCTTGAAGAACAGCTCAGACAGGCAGACAACGAAAAGATTCAGAGAATGCGCCAGTCTCAAATCTCCGCGGCCGAGGCGGACTACGCAAGACGCATTCAAGAACTGGACATCGCCATGGAAAAGGCGGAAATAACCGCGGAGCCAGTGGCATACGGAGTGATTCAGATCGTTGGAGATGCGTCCCATGCCGAGTAATTACGACAAAATACGTGTCGACAACATCATTGAATACGGTCAAGGAACACGTCATCTGTCCTTTCTGGGCAGGCTGTACACAGACCGAACCCATTTCATATTTGAACTTCTACAAAATGCTGAGGATGCCGGTGCATCGAGGGTCCTTTTTCAACTTCTTGAAGGCAAGCTCGAGGTTTTTCATGACGGTCGGCCGTTTGATGAAAAGGATGTGCGCGGAATTTGCGGGGTGGGCGCAGGAACAAAGGTTGAAGATCTCACTCAGATCGGCAAGTTCGGAATCGGTTTCAAGTCAGTTTACGCTTACACGACGACACCAGAGATTCACTCAGGCGATGAAAGCTTCAGAATCGAGAACTATGTGCGGCCATATGCCATCGAGAAGCGAAATATGGATGATTCATGGACCACGCTCTTCGTTTTTCCCTTCAATAAGGAGGAGGTGGAACCGGCAACCGCATGCAGAGAGATAAGTACAAGACTTCGTAAGCTGAGCGCCAGGACACTACTTTTTCTCCGAAGGATCAGGGAGATCGAGTACAAACTGCCGGCTGGGATGGGTGGTGTTTATCTGCGAGACGAGACTGCACGAGGCAGTGCTCTGGAAGTAACGGTTATTGGGCAGAACAACGGCGAGGATGAAAGCGAGAGCTGGCTGCTCTTTGAACGGCCCGTGGATGTGCCTGAACCTGCCGAGGAATGTCCACGTCAAGTCTCGGTCGAGATCGGTTTTCGCCTTCAACGGAATGAGGGGGAAGAACTGGAAGAGGTTGCAAGAATCAAGGATTCACCTCTCGTGGTCTTTTTTCCGACCGAAAAAGAAACCCGATTAGGATTTTTGATTCAGGGTCCATACAAGACCACGCCGGCAAGGGACAATATTCCGAAAGAGGACGATTGGAACGCGACCTTGGTGCGCGAGACTGCTTGTCTTATGGCAGAAGTGTTGCCGCAACTCAAGGACCTTGGTCTATTGGGTGTCTCACTGCTTGAAGCGTTACCAATAAGGATGGACGACTTTCCTCCAGGCAGCATGTTTCTGCCGATTGTCACCTCGGTTCGGGATAATCTTGCAGTCAATGAACTATTGCCCGCAGATGATGGCAGCTTCGTCTCAGCGCGAAATGCGAAACTAGCTCGTGGCGCTGACCTTAGAAAACTGTTGGATCATGAACAGCTTCGCAAACTCTTTCAATCAGAAGCAACTGTCAAATGGCTGGCTGGCTCCATTACTCAGGATCGAACCCCGGAGCTACGGTCATACTTGCTTAATGAACTGAAGGTCGAGGAGATCACGCCCGATAGCTTTGCCCGAAGAATCACCCATTCCTTTTTGTCTATACAAGACGATGAATGGCTGTTGGAGTTTTATGGGTACTTGTCTGGCCAAGAGGCACTTTGGCGTTCTCCAAGGTGGTCTGGGGATTCGGGAGGCCTTCTCCGTTCCAAGCCTATTGTCCGTCTTCAAGATGATAGCCATGTGATACCTTTCCGGGCTGACGGCACAACTCCAAATGCCTTTTTGCCTCCTCCCGAAGACACCGACTTCCCGATTGTGAAGCGGGCGATTGCAAGCGATGAGCAGGCGGGAAATTTCCTAAATCGGTTGGGTTTATTAGAACCGGACGTGTTTGATGACATCGTCGAAAGGGTTCTACCCAAGTACTCGAAAAGTGATCTATCCTTGATTTCCGAGTCCGAGCATGAGGCGGACATTCGCAAAATTCTCCGCGCTTTGACCTCTGACTCGGAGGTCGGTAAGAAAAGAGTGATCCAGAAGGCAAAGCAAACACCTTTTCTCAAGGCTGTCGCCCCTGTTGGAAACCTGGCATATAAAAGGCCGCTCGATGTCTACCAGGAAAGTCCGAATTTGCGGCTATATTTTTCCGGTTCGACAGACGCGTGGTTCTTATCCGAACAGTCGATGGCTTCAGTATCCCCAGGCATTTTGTCCGACCTTGGCATTGCGACTCTCCCGCGGCGCATCCTGTTTTCTGATGGCTTGCCTCCTGGTGTAAGTGAATACTCAACTCGTGCCGAGACAATCGAGAACTATAACCTTCATGGGCTGGATGATTTCCTTCAATCTTTGGAGGCAGTTCAGGGTTTTGAAGATAAGGCGAAAGCTGCTCTCATCCTGTGGGGCTATCTTAAAGAGCATTTGGAATTGGACTCCTGGTTTTTCAGAGGTCGCTATCATTGGTTTTACTATAGCGCCCATAGCAAGTCCTTCGACTCTCAAATGCTGACACGCCTTAGGAACACGAAGTGGATTCCTACGCGGGACGGGAGCATAGAAAAACCGAGGGATATTAACACAGATCAGCTTCTTGATGACTTTCAAGGGGCAGAGGAATTGATTGATGCTCTCGGTATTAATCAAGGTGTCGGGTGGAGAGCATCATCTGAAGACGATAATAAACGCCAACATGCCAATATACTCGGAGTCTCTCTTGAGGATATAGAGTTTTTGAAGAGACATCCGGACGAGTTTGCTCAGCTAAAGGCTGAAATCGCATCAAGGAATAGTAAACCAACATTCCCAACAAGGACGGTTACGAATCCAAAACGTCGGCAGGAACGGATAACAGACCAGCTCTCCGAATCCCCAAAAAAGGAATATGAAGAGCGCGAAAGAAGCGTTCGGACAACCAGAGGCGCTATCGACCCTTCTCTATGGCTCAGAGAACAGTATACCAACGATAACGGCCAAATGGTGTGTCAGATCTGCAAGAAGGAAATGCCTTTCAGAAAACGCGACGGCCAGTACTATTTCGAAGCGGTCGAGGCATTCTCTCAGGATCAATTGCCCTTGGAGCATGAGGCACAGTTTTTGGCCCTATGCCCACTTTGCGCTGCAATGTACAAAGAGCTTGGCAAGAAGGACGAAGCGGTTATGGCCGATCTGAGAAAGGCTCTTCTGAATATGGACTCATTGGAGGCTCCATTGCGACTCGGCGATCTTGAAACGACCATTCAGTTCGTCGAGACCCATCTCTGCGATATAAAAACGATTCTCGAAGAAATAGGAAGGAGCGAGGATTAGCATGGAAGGCAACATGGGTGAGAAAGCATGACCATGCATCTCTCAGTAAGGTTGGCATGGCATGATCGGGCCTGGGATGGCCACATATGTGACCAGCCGCACCTCAACGCTCACTGTATTGTCCACCAACACATACGTGACTCGCGGGACGATGAAAAGGAGCGCGGATCAGCCGGAAAGCCTCTTGCAGACTTGGAGGGTTGGTTACCCCCATGCTCTCGTGATCCGGGCGCTTACGCAGAAAGAGGATTTTCAATAACACATCAAGACCCGCTTGAGTTTCGGAGGCTGCCGGCGGTCTCAGAAGACATCCCTCCGTATTCGTCGTGCCCAGCTCCTTATCGCTGGATGCGAGAGGAATTTGTCCAAGAGGTCTGCGAGGCTGAAGATATATCACTTCGAGGGCCAGACAATTCGCGAAGTAATGGTTGGGTTTTCGAGCCTGACCGCCAGCGTGAGCTTCTCAAGCGATTCTGGGGAAAACTTGAGCCAAAGAACTCCCTTGTTTTCTATTACTGCAACCATGGGAATCCTCTTGATGAAAACTCGCCGCGCATTATTGTCGGTATTGGAAGGATCGCTGAGGTTGGGCCTCAGATCTATTTTGGCACGACCCCAAAGTACCAAGATCAGTATCCAGTTTGGTCCCGACGGATTACCCAGGCGTACCCCGAACAGGGGGTTCGTATCCCGTACCAAGAATACTTGCGGGATGGTCACAGCACTGACGATATCATCTGCCGAGTTCCGAGGAGCGCGCTGCTTCCATTCTCGTATGGAGGGGAACATGTTTCCGACGACGTGGCGGTTGCCATCATTGAGCGCGTTATCCAGTGTATGGAGCGCGTCAAGGCTGATGGGCACGTCGCTTCTGACTGGGAAAGACGCCTCGATTGGCTAAACGACGTTCTGGCCGAGGCATGGAGCGGTCGAGGCCCGTTCCCTGGCGCTGGCAGCGTGCTCCAGTACCTCGGGTTTTCGAAGGGGACCTCGTTCCAGCGAACTGTGCTGGCACCAATGGCAAAACGGGGTGAAAATTCATGGGACTACGTCCTGTCAATCCTTGAAGGGAGGAGCGAGCCGGACAATGGACCTTACCGAGTTGGGCTCCTCAAAGCGAGAGAGCGCTGGCGCATCATAAAAACTCGCCATGCGCTGCTGTCCAAGCTCGTCCGGCTTGAGCTCACCCCGAGCCAGGTGCAGCGGATCGCCAATCCCGACCAGCGTGCAGCGAGCGGAATTGATGCGACTGAGAAGGACTTGGTCGCCAATCCCTACATCCTATCCGAGTGCGACCTTGGGTCGGCGGACTCCGATCCTGTGGCGCTGGAAACAGTCGATCATGGCCTGAGGCCCGAAGGGGATGCCGCGCTGTTTCCCGATGCCGACGAGATCTCTCACGACGACCGGCGTAGGGTTCGGGCGGTTGGTGTTGCGGTTCTCCAGGAGGCCGCAAATAACGGAGATACTGTCCTCCCATTCACTGACTTTCTGAACAGGATCATTGGACGCTTTCCTGAGAGAAGGGCGTGTCGGCCAGATCGTGAAGTCGTATTGGCCGAAGCCGAATTTTATCAAAAAGTCATGTGGACAGCTTTCGACTCCGATCCCGAGCTTGTCGCGCTCAAGCATCTCCAGTTGCTGGAGGAAAATGCCGCTTCGCTGATTAAGCGGCGGGCCAAGAAGACGAATCCGGCGGTCGATCCCCCGATTGACTGGCTCGGAGCGCTAAAGAAGCTCTTTGGTGAACCGAAATCCGACCGTGAAAGGGCGGCGCTGGCCGAGAAGCGAACTGCCCTCGCCACGCTATTCTCGCGAAGACTGAGCGTGCTGACAGGAGGAGCTGGCACTGGCAAGACTTCGGTACTGAAGGTATTTCTTCAGGAATTGGTGCGTGTCGAGGGTCGACATCCGACGCTCTTGTTGGCTCCCACCGGAAAGGCCCGCGTTCGACTTTCCACTAAAACCGGACGAAATGCAATGACCATTCACCAGTTCCTGCTTAAGCAGGGCTGGTTCGTGCCTGATATTTTCGTAATCAAACAACAAAGCGATCAGAGCCCCTTCCAGGCGACCACCGTTATCATCGACGAGTGTTCAATGATCCCAACGGACCTCTTTGGGACATTGCTGCGTGCTCTTGACTCCGGCCCATTGAGTCGTCTGATTCTTGTGGGTGATCCCAACCAGCTACCACCAATTGGCCCTGGGAGGCCCTTCGCTGACATTATCGAATGGCTTCAGAAAGACCACCCCGACTGCGTTGCTCCACTCACAGTTTGTATGCGCGTTGATGAGGAGGAGGGCGTTCCAGCCGAGGAGAGTGTCGCCTTGGCGCTTGCGGACGGATACCGAACATCAGTCGTCAATCCGGGTGATGACGAGATTCTGGCCTCAATTGCTCGGGGCCAGTCGATGGGCGACCTGGATATTGTGTTTTGGGACGACCACGACGATCTGCTTGCCAAGCTCAAGGGGCGGATGGCTGATATCCTTGGTATCCGTGACGACGACTACAAGAGCTTTAATCAGTCGCTTGGGATCGATCAAAAGGACTGGGTCCGCAGCGAGGCGTGGCAAATCCTCTCTCCCACTCGTGCGCAGCACTTCGGCACTGACGATCTGAACCGCTTGATCCAGAGAGAATACAAGGCAGGTCTTCTTCAGAAGTCGCAGAGTCAATGGAGTAAGATGCCACGGCCTTTCGGTGAGTATGAGATCGTCTGGACCGACAAGGTTATTCAGGTTCGAAATCGAAGCAAGGATGGATGGGCCTACCCCACGGGAAGTGGGCTGGACTACGTCGCCAATGGCGAGATCGGGATTGTTACTGAGGCTTTCAAGAGGAAGGAAGGCAGCGATGTCCTTGCCGCTGTTTTTTCAACGCAAGTAGACGCCTCCTATCGGTACTATCGCGGTCAGGTTGACGAATACCTCGAACTTGCCTACGCGTTGACCGTCCATAAGGCGCAGGGGAGCGACTTCGAGGTGGTTTTTCTAATCATCCCGCAGAAAGCCTCGACTTTGTCGCGAGAACTGATCTACACCGGCCTCACGCGGTTCCGTCGCAAGCTGGTGCTCTTGGTCGAAAAGGATATCGAGCCCCTTCGCCGTTTACGCAGCCCGGACTGCTCGGACACTCGGTTGCGAAATTCTCATATGTTCACGATAGCCCTGCGACCGGACGATGTGAAGCGACCTCACCTGGAGGCACTGATCCATCGTACGCGGAAGGGCATTGCAGTCCGCTCCAAGAGCGAGGTTGTCGTGGCAGATGTGTTGGATGCGCTTGGGATCAGCTACGAGTACGAGCAACCGCTCTATTCGCGGACTGATCCGAAGGACTTTCGCCTTCCTGACTTCACGGTCAGCTTTGAAGGGGATGTTTTTTATTGGGAACATCTTGGTATGCTAAACGTCCCCAGCTATCGCGAGGCGTGGGAACGGAAACAGACTTGGTATAAGGAAAACGGTTTTTCGGATCGATTGATCACATCCCAGGATGCGCCTGATGGAGGTATTGATGCTGCTAAGATCGAACAGATTGCTCGAAAACGTATCCTGGAAGAATCGGTGTAGGGGAAATTGAGTTTGACGCCGTTTCCGCCTCACAAGGAACGGCATGCTCTTTGATAACTCGTTGAATGATAAGCGCTTTCGGATTGACATCCGAACGGAGAACGGTTATGAAGAGGGTTGCACACGGGGAGCCAATCTTAATCCGCCGAATTTCCGCTTGCGGATAAGCGGCGGGTCCGATCACGAAGAAGTCGGGAAAACCGACATCTTCCGGTTAGGCCCTGACAGGCATTGTCCACACCCCTGAGGAGATTTTCCACAATGGACATCCCGCGGATCTTCAATATCACCGAAAGCGCTCACCGCATCCACAACCCGTTCACGCCCGATAAGCTGGCCACTCTCGGCGCCGCGCTGCGTCTGGCAGCCGGGGCCCGGGTGCTCGACCTCGGCAGCGGTTCCGGCGAGATGCTGTGCACCTGGGCGCGGGATCACGGCGTCATCGGCACCGGCGTCGACATGAGCCAATTGTTCACCGAACAAGCGGCACTCCGCGCTAAGGAACTCGGCGTCGCCGATAAGGTCAAGTTCATTCATGGCGACGCCGCCGGCTACGTTTCCGACGAGAAGGTCGATGTGGCAGCCTGTGTCGGCGCCACTTGGATCGGCGGGGGATTCGCCGGCACCATCGAGCTTCTGGCGCGGAGCCTCCGTACCGGAGGGATCATCCTCATCGGCGAGCCGTATTGGCGACAGCTGCCGCCGACGGAAGAAATCGTCAAGGGGTGTCAGGCAACCGCGATCTCCGAGTTTCTCACGCTTCCGGAGCTTATCGCGTCTTTCGGCCGTCTCAACTGCGACGTCGTGGAAATGGTTTTGGCGGACCAGGACGGTTGGGATAGATACGAGGCGGCCAAATGGCTGACCATGCGCCGCTGGCTCGAAGCCAATCCCGGAGACGAGATGGCCAAAGAGGTTCGAGCCCAGCTGACCTCTGAACCCGGGCGCTATGCCGCTTACTCGCGTGAATACCTGGGCTGGGGCGTGTTCGCGCTGATGCCGCGGTGAAGCGTCTGCGCATTCGGCAGCCCACGGGGAGCCGCTTTTCCCCGTATTTATCCCATCTATTATCCCGTCCTCTGGTCTCCCCCTGACGCGCCGCCCTCTTAACCGAGAATTGTCTTTTCCTTAATCGTCCCTTAACCCTGTCTCACTATTTTGGTGGCGAACAACGCTAAAAAGGAGACAGAGAGCATGCGCCAAGCCCTCCGAACCGTCCGCGAAGTCGCCGCCGGCCTCCTCATGCTGCCCATGGTGACCATCATGAGCCTGATGGCCCAGACGGCCGCCGCGCCCGCCCGGACGTTCTCGACGACGATCTATCTGGACTACCGGCACTTCCTGTCCGACGCCGGACCCGCGACCCTCAAGCCGGCCGCGGCCACCTCGGCCTACCTCAACAACCAGTTTGTCTTTCGCCGGGCCTACTTCACTTACGAGAACAAGATCAACGACAACCTCAAGTTCCGCCTCCGCCTGGACGCCGACAACACCGCCAACGTGACAGGCGTCACCCTGACCGGCACGCCCGTGAACGGGGTCACGCTCGGCAAGGACGACAAGCTCCGCCCCTTCATCAAGCATCTGTACCTCGAATACGCGAACTTCCTCATACCGAAGATGGTCCTGAACGTCGGCCTGATCGAGACGCTGACGTTCAAACCGGCCGAGGACCGCTGGGGCCTGCGCAGCGTCGCCAAGACCCTGGTGGACGGCTTCAAGGACATCACCAAAAAAGACATCTCGGCGTCGAGCGCGGATATCGGCGCGACCCTGAAGTACTCGTTCGCCAAGCATTTCCGCGTCGCCGCCGGGATCTACAACGGGGCCGGGTACGGCCATGCCGAAAACGACCAGTACAAGAGGCTCCAGGTCCAGGCCCAGATCACGCCGGTCGCCGGGTTCTCCCTGGTCGGCTACTGCGATTACGAGCGCAAGCTCCCGCTCGCGTCGCTTCCCGGGGAGGGCAAGCCCCGGGCCGTGACCTGCAAGGCCGACGCCTACTTCGAAATGGTCAGGAACCTGGTCATCGGCGGCGAGTGGTTCGCCTACAAAAACGACCTCTACCAGACGGCGGGCGATAAATACCGCGTTGGCGGCTGGTCCGCGTTTGGCCGTTACGCCCTCAAGGGCGATAGGCTACAGATGTTCGCCCGCTACGACAGCTACGCGCCGAACAGCCTGGACCGGGACCAGGACGTCAGCCTGATCATCGCCGGACTCGACTGGGCGCCCTATCACCCGAGCTGGCGCGTCCAGCCGAACGTCTGGCTCTATCATTACCGGAACGGGCTCCGCTACAACGCGAGCGCGACCGGGAACGACGACCTCGTCTTCAACCTGACGTTCTTCCTGTCCTTCTGAGGCCGCGTCCCCGAAGAAATTTCTCGGAAACGAACGCCAAGGAGAAATCAGATGAAAAGAATCCTCCTCGCGGCCCTGAGCCTGGCCCTCGCCGGCGGCCTTCTTCCAGCCGCCCCGGCCGGGAAGATGATCCAGATCAAGGGCTCCGACACCATGGTCAACCTCGTCCAGATCCTGGCCGAGGACTACATGGGCAAGACCCCCGGCGCGGCCATCGCCGTCCTCGGCGGCGGCTCCGGCACCGGCATCACCGGCCTCATCAACAGGACCTGCGACATCGCCAGCCATTCCCGGGAATGGAAGCCCAAGGAGATCGAGCAGGCCTGGAAGAAAGGCGTCACGCCGAAGCTCTTCGTCGTGGCCGTGGACGGCCTGAGCATCGTCGTCAACGAGAAGAACCCCATCGACCAGCTGACCATGGCCCAGGTCGGCGCCCTGTACCGCGGCGAGATCAAGAGCTGGAAGGCCCTGGGCGGCTCCCCGAAGCCGGTCTCCCTGTACGGCCGCCAGTCCAACTCCGGCACCTATGTCTTCATGCAGGAGTTCGTCCTGGGCAATAAGAACTACTCCGCCGACATGAAGGAGATGAACGGCAACGCCCAGATCGTCGAGGGCATCCTCCAGGACGAGGGCGCGGTCGGCTATGTCGGCGTCGGCTACCTCTACGACGAGAACCACCGCATCCGCAAGGGCCTCAAGGTCCTGAAGATCTCCAGGGAACCGAACGGCGACGGCTTTTTGCCGACGGACAGGGCCGCCGTCGAGTCCGGGGCCTACCCGGTCTCCCGGCCCCTGTACCTGGCCACGGACGGCCGGCCCAAAGGCGACGCCGCCCGCTTCCTGAGCTGGATCGTCGGCCCCGAGGGCCAGGCCATCGTCGAGCGCGAGGGCTTCTTCACGATCGGCGGGGGCAAGTACAAGGCTTCGAACGACAGGAACTTCCAATAGGTTGTCGCGACAGGGTTCACGGATATCCAGGGGTGAAGGAAGGCTCCGATCCGGCCATGCGCAAGAAGAAACGGAACGACCTCAAAGAGGCCGCGATCGGGGCCTTCTTCTTCACCTCCGGCATCCTGGCCGTCCTGGTCCTCATCGGCATCTTCCTGACCCTGCTGGCGACGGCCGTCCCGGCCTTCCGCGAGATCCCGGTAGGCAAGTTCTTCGGCCATTCCCGCTGGGACCCCACCTCTCCAGAGAAAGCCGAGTACGGCCTGCTGTCCATGATCGCGAGCACGCTCCTGGTCACCGCCGGGGCCCTGCTGCTGGCCGTCCCGATCGGCATCGCCGTCGCGGCCTATCTCTCGGACGTCGCTCCCTGGCGCGTCCGCGAGGTCCTCAAGCCGGTCGTCGAGATTCTGGCCGGCATCCCCTCGGTCGTCGTCGGTTTCCTCGGCCTCGTCCTGTTCGGCCCCGCCCTGGCCAGGCTGTTCCACACGGCCAACGGCCTGAACGCCCTGAACGGCAGCATCCTCCTGGCCGTCATGTCGCTGCCGACCATCATCAGCATTTCCGAGGACTCGCTCAACGCCGTGCCGAAAGCCTACAGCGAGGCCTCCCTGGCCCTCGGCGCCTCCCGCTGGCAGACCCTCGTCCGGGTCAAGCTGCCGGCCGCCCTGTCCGGCATCGTCGCCGCCGTCATGCTGGGCCTGGGCCGGGCCATCGGCGAGACCATGACCGTGCTCATGGCCACCGGCAACGCCCGGTCCTTCCCACGCGGCCTGCTTTCGTCTGTCCGGACGATGACCGCCGATATCGCCATCGAGCTCGGCGAGGCGCCCTATTTTACGACCCACTACTACGCCCTGTTCGCCATCGGCCTGGTCCTGTTCGTCATGACCTTCGCCGTCAACCTGGCCGCCGACGTCGTTTTGCGCAGATACCAGGAGCGGGAACGATGAAACGGCCGGCCCGCAAGAAGATCGCCCAGGCCCTCGGCTTCCTGGCCCTGCGGCTGGCCATGGCCGTCGTCCTGGCCGTCCTCATCCTCTTGCTCGGCGACATCGTCCGCAAGGGCGGCGGGGCGATCTCGTGGGAGTTCCTGTCCCAGGCCCCGCGCCGGGGCATGACCGAAGGGGGCATCTTCCCGGCTATCGTCGGGACGTTCCTGGTGACCGTCATCACGGCCGTCCTGGCCGTCCCCCTGGGCATGTCGGCCGCCGTCTATCTCAACGAATACGCCCGGCAGACGCGCCTGACCCGGCTCATCCGGCTGTCCATCCGCAACCTGTCGGGGGTCCCGTCGATCGTCTACGGTCTTTTCGGGGTCATCCTTTTCGTCAACGCCTTGCGCCTGGGGACGTCGGTCCTCTCGGCCGGGCTGACGCTGGGCCTCATGACCCTGCCCTGGACGATCACGGCCGGCGAGGAGGCCCTGAAGACCATCCCGGACTCCTACCGCGAGGGCGCCCTGGCCTTGGGGGCGACGAAGTGGCAGACCATCCGGACGAACGTCTTGCCCTACGCCGTCCCCGGGATGCTGACCGGAACGGTCCTCGGCCTGGCCCGGGCGGCGGGGGAGACGGCCCCGATCCTGTTCACCGGGGCGGCCTTCTACCTGCCGGCCTTGCCGAAGTCTCCCGGCGACCAGTTCATGGCCCTGCCGTACCACCTCTACATCATGGCCACCCAGCACCATGCCATCCTCAAGGTCCGGCCGCTGGCCTACGGGACGGCCCTGGTCTTGATCTTCCTCGTCCTGGGGATGAACATGGCCGCCATCGTCGTACGTTACCGGTTGAGAAAGAAACAGCGATGACAAGCGCAGAGACCGGACCCAAGATCCAGACCCGGAACCTCGATTTCTATTACGGCCCGACCCGGGCCCTCAAGAACGTCACCCTCGATTGCCATGACCGCCGGGTCACGGCCATCATCGGCCCCTCCGGGTGCGGCAAGTCGACCTTCATCCGGACCCTCAACCGCATGAACGACGTCATCCCCGGAACGCGGGTCGAGGGGCGGATCCTCCTCGACGGCGAGGACATCCGGGCCCCCGAGGTCGACGTCGTCGAGCTCCGCCGCCGGGTCGGCATGGTCTTCCAGAAGCCCAATCCCTTCCCCAAGTCGATCTTCGACAACGTCGCCTACGGCCTGCGGATCAACGGTTGGCGCGACCGCCGGCGTCTCGATGAGGTCGTCGAGCGGAGCCTCCGCGGCGCCGCCCTCTGGGACGAGGTCAAGGACCGTCTCGGCGAGAACGCTTTCGCCCTGTCCGGCGGACAGCAGCAGCGCCTCTGCATCGCCCGCTCCCTGGCCGTCGAGCCCGAGGTCATCCTCTTCGACGAGCCCTGCTCGGCCATCGACCCCATCGCCACGGCCAAGGTCGAGGACTTGATTGAGAAGCTCAAGACACGATACACTGTCGTCATCGTGACCCACAACATGCAGCAGGCGGCCCGCGTCTCCGATTACACCGCCTTCATGATGCTTGGGGAGCTGGTCGAGTTCGGCCGGACGGAGAAGATCTTCACGGCGCCGGCCAGCCGGCTGACCGAGGATTACATCACCGGGCGGTTCGGCTGAGCCGGTCCGCGTCGGCCGCAGGAGGAGCCATGTCCAAGCCAGAACGCCCGATCGACGAGGAGCTCAAGGTCCTCAAGGAGAAGCTCCTGGAGATGGCCTCCCGGGCCGAGGAGCAGATCGCCACGGCCGTCCGCGGCCTCCGGGACCGCGAAGAGGCCCTGGCCTGCCGGGTCCTCGACCGCGAGGAGGCCATCAACCTGCTCGACGTCGAGATCGACGAGATGTGCATGCGGCTGCTGGCCCTGCGCCAGCCCATGGCCACGGACCTGCGCTTCATCACCTCGGCCATGAAGATCAGCAACGACGTCGAGCGCATCGGCGACCTGGCCGTGAACATCGCCGAGCGGACGATCGAGCTGCTGAAAGCGCCCCAGCTCAAGCCCCTGATCGACATCCCCCGGATGGCCCAGATGGCCCAGGACATGGTCCGCGACGCCCTCAACGCCTTTGTCGGCAGCGACGACAAGCTGGCCCGGAACGTCTGCGAGCGGGACGACCAGGTGGACCAGCTCAACGACCAGGTCTTCCGGGAGCTGCTGACCTACATGATGCAGGACCCGGGCACCATCTCCCGGGCCGTCGGCCTGATCCTCGTCGGCAGGCACCTCGAGCGCATCGCCGACCATGCCACGAACATCGGCGAGGATGTCATCTACATGGTCCGGGGCCAGACCATCAAGCACCACGTCGATGAGGTCGGGCGGGCCACCGGCCTCAAGGGCTGTCCGGGCGGGGGATGACCCCGGTCACTGCATCCGGCGGATCCGGATTTCGATCCCCTTTTCCCCCTGCAGGAGCTTGACCAGCCGGGAGGTGTCCGTGTCCCCGAAGTGATACGGATAGAGGATGCCGGGCCGGAAGGCCCGGGCCGCGTCGGCGACCTGCTCCGGGGACATCGTGTAGGGCAGGTTCATGGGCAGGAAAGCCGCGTCGATCCCCTTCAGGGCCTTCATCTCGGGGATGTTCTCCGTATCCCCGGCGATGTAGACCTTCTTGTCGCCGAAGGCGATGACGTAGCCGTTGCCCTGGCCCCTTGGATGGAAGGGGCCGTCGCCGGGCCGCAGGTGGACGATGTTGTAGGCGGGCACCGCTTCGATGGGAAGACCGAGCACGGTCGTCCTCTCCCCGTTGGCCAGGATGGCCGCGCCCGGGAGCTTGGCGGCGCAGGCCCGGCTGCCGATGATGAACGTGCCGGGCTTGAGGATGGCCTTGAGGGCCGCCGGATCGAGGTGATCCATGTGCTCGTGGGTCACCAGGACCAGGTCGGCCTTGGGCAGGGCTCCGTAATCGGCCACCTCGCCAAAGGGATCGACCTGGACGGTCTTCCCGCCGAAGGCCAGCAGCAGCGAGCCGTGGCCGAGAAAGGTGATCTCGAGCGGGCCCGCCGACGTCGGAATAACGTCGGTCTCGAATTTCGAGGGAGCGATCGCCGCTCCGCCGGCCAGCCCGAGGGCCAGGGCACCGAGGATGATGATGAGTCTCATGGGGTCTCCCTCCAAGCGCTCTGTGGCTATTATAAGGTTCTTCTCCCGATTCCGGGAGAATCCCTCTCATCGGCTTGGCTCAGGCCGGCGCGGAGCGGAGTCGTCGCAGCGACCATCAGAAGCATGGCGGAGCGGGTCGGAGCCATGCTTCTGGGAGATATCGGGAGAAAGAGCTTTCTCAAGATATTTCTCAGAATCCCGGCCTCGAGCGCTCGGCCATGATTCTGACCTCCGCTCTCCAAAGTCCGCTCCGCGCCGGCCCATTGCCGCCGCGAGAGGGAATCCCGGAAATGGGAGAGAAACTATTATAAGCCCGGGGAGCGGGGGAGGCAACGGCGTGCCGCCGGCCGGTCGGGCGCCGCATCAGCCGGCGAGCAGGGCGTGAAGCGCCAAAACGGCCGCCGCGGCCGAAGCGGCGAAAACGATCGAGGCGGGCCAGGGGAGGCCGGAGGGGCGGCGATAGCCCCGGACGATGCCTCGGAAGGACCAGCCGGCCAGTCCGGTCGAGAGGGCCAGGGAGGCGGCGGCGAGCACGGGGGTCATGGAGCTTTATCCTCCGCCTCCACATTACCTGACGAATGTTAAGGAATGATAAATTCCCTGGCAAAAGCGGCCAAATTGTCTATAATCGCATCATGAGACGCGGGCCGGAGACGCCATGCCCCCGGTGATCGCCGCCCTCGACGACGAGGCCGATATCCTCGAGCTCCTGCGGGTCAATATCCAGAAGGCCGGATACCCCTTCGAGGGCTTCCTGCAGCCGGAGGACCTCTACCGCTACCTATCGCGGGAGAGGCCCGGCCTCATCCTGCTAGACCTGATGCTGCCCGGCACCGACGGCCTGGAGATCTGCCGCCAGATCCGGCGTTCGCCCGACCTGGCCGCGATCCCGATCATCATGCTGACCGCCCGGGGCGACGAGGCCGACAAGGTCGTCGGGCTCGAGCTCGGCGCCGACGACTACGTGACAAAGCCGTTCTCGGTTAAGGAGCTCGTGGCCCGCATCCATGCCGTGCTGCGGCGGCCGGCGCCGGGGGCCGAGGGGCCCCGGATCAGGATCGGCCCGCTGGTGGTCGATCTGGAGAAATTCGAGGTCACGGCGGAGGGGGAGAAGGTCGACCTGACGGCGACGGAATTCAAAATCCTCCAGCTCCTGGCTTCCCGCCCCGGCCGGGTCTTCAGCCGGGACCAGATCCTCGACCACCTCTGGGGGACCGAGAAGGCGGTCATCGACCGGACCGTCGACGTCCATATCCGCAACCTGCGGGAGAAGCTGGGCCCGGCGGCCCGGCTCGTCAAGAACATCCGCGGCATGGGGTACAAGCTCGAAGAATGAAAAAATCCCTTTTCCTCCGGTTCTTCCTGGAGCACGCCTCCATCGTCGTCCTTTTGGCCGCCGCCGTCCTGATCTTCACGCCGCCGCTCCTCCGCAAGCACCATAACCAGGAGCGGGCGGCCGGCCTGGAGCACATGGCCCTGTGGCTCGAAAGCCAGGTCCTGCCCTACGTCGCCGGTCCGGCCGCCGGGGACCTGGAAGCCGTGATCGCCGACATCGGCCTGAAGACCGCCACGCGCATCACGGTCATCGGGCCCGACGGCCACGTCCTGGCCGATTCGGAGAGGCAGCCCCGGGACATGGAAAGCCATCTTTTCCGTCCGGAGATACAGGCCTCGCTGCGGGGCGAAAAGCGGGTCTCCATCCGGCCCAGCTCGACGCTCAAGGCCGACATGATGTACCTGAGCATCCCGCTGCGGTCGGGGGAGCGCGTCGTCGGGGCCCTGCGCCTGAGCCAATTCATGAAGGACGTCGATGTCCTGATGGACGAATTCCGCCGCGACCTCTGGCGGGTCGTCGGCCTCGTCAGCCTCCTGGCCCTGGTCCTGGCCTTTGTCCTGGCCCGGTCCGTGGCCGTGCCGCTGCGCGAGGTCATCCGGGCCTCGAAACTGGTCGCCGCGGGGGATTTCGACGTCCAGGTCTCGGCCCGGCGCGGCGGCGAGATCCGCGACCAGGCCCTGGCCTTCAACGCCATGACCGGCCGGCTCAAGGCCATGTTCGGCGAGATCCGGATGCAGAACGAGGAGATCGGCAGCATCCTGGCTTCCATCCGGGAGGGCCTGTGCGTCCTCGACGGCGATGCCCGGATCGTGCACGCCAACGACAGCTTCCGCCGCCTGGCCGGCCGGGAGGCCCCCCAGGGCCTGCACTTCTGGGAGGTCGTCCGCAGCTCCTCGGCCATGGAGCTCGTGCGCCAGGCCCGGGAAGGCGGTCCCGGCGCGTCGGGCGAGGCGGAGATCGGCGAGCGCGTCTACAACGTCAGCGTCTGCCGCCTGGCCGAAGCCGGCCGGCTGGTCGTCACCCTCCACGACGTCACCGAGTTCCGGATTCTGGAAAAGGCCAAGCGGGACTTCGTGGCCAACGTCTCCCACGAGCTCAAGACGCCGCTCACGGCCATCAAGGGCTTCGCCGAGACCATGGAGCCTCGGGCCGAAGCCGAGAACCGGCCCTATCTCGAGATCATACGCCGCAATACCGAGCGGCTGATCGCCATCGTCGATGACCTGCTGGCTCTGTCCGAGCTCGAGGCCCCGGGGATGAAGCCGGCCAAGAAGAGCCTGGACGTCCGCGGCCTGGCCGCGACGACCCTGAAGCTCTTCGAGCGGCGGGCGGCGGAGAAGGGCATCTCCCTGACCCTGGAGGCGGCGGCCGGCCTGCCCGCAGTCCAGGCAGATCCGGTCCAGCTCGAGGGGCTGCTCCTCAACCTGGTCGACAACGCCGTGAAATTCACGGACAGGGGAGGGGTGACGGTCCGTCTGGGCGCCAAGGATGGGCGCTTCCTCATCGAGGTCGTCGATACTGGCGTCGGCATTGACGCCGACCACCTGCCGCGCGTCTTCGAGCGCTTCTACGTCGCCGACAAGTCCCGCTCCAAGAAGCTGGGCGGGACGGGCCTCGGCCTGGCCATCGTCAAGCACATCGCCCAGGCCCACGACGGCGCGGTCTCGGTCAAGAGCCGGGTGGGCGAAGGGACGACGGTGACCGTGGAGCTGCCCCTGGCCTAGCGGCAGGAGCGACGATACGGCCCCGGCCGGCGCCGGCTTTTGACGCCCCGGCCGCCTCTGCTATAATATGCGGCTTCGGTCCCGCCGAAGGAACGTTCGATGAGCAATTTATTGAGGACCTTCGAGAACGAGGTCCAGCTTGCGGCCCTGGCCTTCATGGGCTTGGTCTATGCCCTCCGCCTTGTCTGGATCTTCCGGTTCAGGGTCGGCAGGGAACGGACCGTGGCCGTCGGTCGGGAGGGCGCAGGGACCGGCTATTCCCTGATGAATATCGCCATGCCCTGGGCCATGGAGTCGACGCGGACGCATCCCGGCCGCTACCTCGAATTCGTGGTCCTGCACCTGGGGATCGCGGCAGCCATCGCCGCGTCCTTCATCATCCCCTATGGCCCCGGCCTGTTCGAGACGGCCTGGGTCCGCGGGATCTTCCGGGCGTTCATCGCGGCGGCGGGTCTGGCCGGCCTGGCGCGCCTGGCCCGGCGCTTGACCAACCCGGTGCTGCGCGAGATCAGCTCGCCAGACGACTATTTCTCCCTGGTCTTCCTCATCGTCTGGCTCGCGGCCGGCGTCCTGGCCTTGCCCGATCGGCCCGCGGCCGGAGAAGGGCCGCTCCTCGCCTTCTTCGGGCTGACGGCGTTCCTGCTCGTCTACGTTCCCTTTTCCAAGATCGGCCATTACCTCTATTATCCGTTCAGCCGGATCTATCTCGGCCGAACGCTCGGCCACCGCGGCGCCTGGCCGCCGGCCGCGGCGAAGTCCGCCGGCGCCGGCCCGGCGCGGAAGGGTGCCGCATGAGCCGCCGGACAAAGTCCCCCTCGGGCGTCATCGACGCCCCGCTTGACGTCGCGGCCCAGGCCAAGGCCAGGGAGGAAGGACGACCCTCGGTCCGGGACGGCCGGCTCAAGACCTACGAGCCCGGAGCGAACGTCGGACGTTTCCTGGAGCTTCTCGGCCGCCGCGTTTCCCGGCCCCTGGCTGTCTCCCTGACGGCCTGCGTCCACTGCGGCCGCTGCGCCGAATCGTGCCACTATTTCCTGGCCAGGCCCGACGACCCGACCATGACCCCGGTCTGGAAGGCCGACCAGATCCGCAAGATCTTCAAACGCCACGTAGATTGGACGGGCCGGGTCGCCCCCTGGTGGGCCAAGGCCGGAACGCCGGACGGCGACGAGGACCTCAACCGCCTGAAGAACGTCGTCTTCGGGGCCTGCAGCGCCTGCCGCCGCTGCACCTTCAACTGCCCCATGGGCGTCGATACGGCCCTGCTGGTGCGCTTCACCCGCGGCCTGCTCACGGAGCTGGGCATCGTCCCCGAGGGCGTCTTCAACGTCAGCCGCGACCAGTGGGAGACGGGCAACCAGATGGCGGTGACGGAAACCGACTTCCTGGAGACGATCGAGTGGATGCGGGACGATCTCCGGGCCGAGCTCGGCCCCGGCGCCGACATCCCGGTCGACCGCCCGGACTGCGATATCCTCTACACCATCAATCCCCGGGAGATCAAGTTCGACCCGCGCTCGATCGCCCATGCCGCCCGGATATTCCACGCCGCAGGAGCTTCCTGGACCCTGCCGAAATGGGGCTGGGACCAGACCAACTTCGGGCTCTTCTCGGGAGATGACGCCCTCGGGGCCTACGTTTCCCGGAACCTCTACGAGGCGGCCGAGCGGCTGCGGGCCCGGCGCATCGTCATCTCCGAGTGCGGCCACGGCTACCGCTCGACCCGCTGGGAAGGCTACACCTGGTCCGGGTACGATCAGAAGCTGCCGACGGAGTCCATCGTGGCCGTCCTCCGGCGCTACCTCGAGGAGGGCCGGATCGTGGTCGACCCGGGCCGGAACCTGGAGCCGGTGACCTTCCACGACTCCTGCAACATCGCCCGCTCCGGCGACCTGGTCGAGGAGCCGCGCCAGGTCCTGCGCCGCGTCTGCGCGGATTTCCGGGAGATGCATCCCAACCGCCAGGAGAACTTCTGCTGCACCGGCGGCGGCGGGCTGCTGGCGATGGCCGAATACCGGCCGCTGCGGCTGGAGGCGGGGAAGGTCAAGGCCGAGCAGCTCAAGGCGACGGAGGCCGCGCTGGTGTGCACGATGTGCCACAACTGCATCGACGGCCTCGGCGACGTCATCAAGCATTACCATCTGCCCATGCGGGTCGTCCAGGTCCTGGAGCTCGTCTCCAGGGCGCTGGTCCTGCCCGCCGGATCCTGATAAGGAAGAGAACGCCATGCCCATCATCGAAAGCGAAGGACTGCGGATCGAAGTCAACGAAGAGGGCTTCCTGGCCCATCCCGAGGAGTGGACCGAGGAGATGGCCAAGGTCCTGGCCAAGGCCGAGGAAGGGTTGGACGAGCTGACGCCCGAGCACTGGGCCGTGGTCCGGTTCATCCGCGGCTATTACGCGGAAAAGAGCTTGGCGCCCATGGTGCGCAAGATGTGCCAGGCCACGGGCTTCCCGCTGATGAAGATCTACGACCTCTTCCCGTCGGGTCCGGCCAAGGGCGCCTGCAAAGTCGCCGGTCTGCCCAAGCCCGACGGCTGCGTTTGAGGCGCCCCGGCGCCTAACGCTTCCGGGCCGGCAGGGCGGCGATCTTTTCGACGGCCTGGACGGCCGCCCGGACGTGGTCTTCCGTGTTGAACGGCCCGATCCCGAAACGGACGGCGCCGTGGATCTTGTCCGTCCCCAGCTGCTCGTGCACGCGCGGGGCGCAGTGCAGGCCGGTCCGGCAGGCGATGCCGAAATCCACGTCCAGCATGGTGCCCACGTCCGCCGCGTCCATTCCCTCGATGTTGAAGGCCAGGACGGCGATGTGGTTCTCGAGGCTGTCCTGGCAGTAGAGCCGGACCCGGGGGATGGCCTTCAGGCCGTCGAGCAGCAGGCCGGCCAGGCGCATCTCTTGGGCATGGATGTTCTCCAGGCCCTGGCCCTTGATCCAGGTCAGGCCGGCCTTCAGCCCGGCGATGCCCATGATGTTGGGCGTGCCGTATTCGAGGCGGTAGGGGTATTCGTCGAGATGGGGCCGGACGGCCGAACGGACGCCAGTGCCGCCGGCCCGGGTGTGCCGGATCTCGACGCCCTCGCGGACGCACAGGCCGCCGATGCCCATGGGCCCGAGCAGGGACTTGTGGCCGGTGAAGGCCACGACGTCTAGGTTCTGGGCTTCCATGTCGATCGGGACCTTGCCGGCGGACTGCGAGGCGTCGATGGCGAAGGGGATGCCGGCCTCGCGGCAGAGCCGGCCGATCTCGGCGATGGGCTGGACGGTGCCGATGACGTTCGAGGCGTGGTTGACGATGACCAGCCGGGTGTTGGGGCGGAAGCGCTTCCGGATCTCGGCCGGGTCGACGAAGCCGCCGCCGTCGAAGGGCACGTGCTCGACCTCGACGCCCTGCCGGGAGAGGTGGTAGAGCGGCCTGAGGACGGAGTTGTGCTCGATCGTCGTCGTGATGGCGTGGTCGCCGGAGCGCAGCATGCCGAAGATGATGAGGTTCAGGGCGTCGGTCGAGTTATAGCCGAAACACAGGCGGTTGGGGTCGCTGCCGTGGAAGAACTCGGTCAGCATCTTCCGCGTTTCTTCCACGACCAGGCCGGCTTCCAGGCACAGGTCGTAGCCGGAGCGCCCGGGGTTGACGCCGTAGCTGCGATAGAATTGGTCCATGTAGCGGTAGACTTCTTCGGGCTTAGGGAAGCTGGTGGCGCCGTTGTCGAGGAATATCAGCTGATTCAAGGGATCTCTCCGATCGAGATTCCCCGGGCCGTAGGCCGGGAGGAGGTATCTTAATCGCTTGACGGGGGAATTGCAACCGGCTCGGCGGATTGGTTAGAATGGCGGGGAAGGAACGCGCGTGATCTATTTCCTAGGCCTGGGCAGCAACCTCGGCCGGCGCGCCTCGAACCTGGCCCGGGCCCGGATGCGGCTGGAGCGGGCCGGCGTGGCCGTCCTGCGCGCCTCGTCCGTCTACGAGACCGAGCCGGTCGATTACGCCGACCAGCCCTGGTTCCTCAACCAGGTCCTCGAAGTCCGGTCGGGGCTCGCCCCGGCCGAGCTCCTGCGGCTGGCTAAATCCATCGAGGCCGCCCTGAAGCGCGCCCCGGCGGCGCCCAAGGGGCCGCGGACCATCGATATCGATATCCTCCTCGCGGAGGACCTGGTCATCGAGAGCCCCGGGCTCGTCGTGCCGCACCCCCGGCTCCACCTGCGGAACTTCGTCCTGCGGCCGCTGGCCGAGCTGGCCCCGGATGTCCGGCATCCCGTCCTGGGACGGACGGCGGGGGAGCTGCTCGGGGCTTCGGCCGACGCCGGCCGGGTCCTGCCGGCCGGGGGCGGGCGATTCCGGGGTTTCCGCAGGCGGCGGCCGTCCGGACAGACGTAAAGCGCTAAAAGGGAGGAGCTTATGCGGTCGTTGCGGTCCCTTGTCATGCCCGTCTTCCTGCTCATCTCCGTCGCCACCGCTTCGTTCGCCGCCGAGGTCGCCGGCCGCGTCGTCGGGGCGGCCGGCAATCCGGTCGCCGCAGCCGTGGTCCTGCACCGGGCCAGCGGCGCAAAGGCCGAAACGGATGCCGACGGCCGTTTCGCCCTTGACATCGCGGCCGCCGGGAGGGTCGTCGTCGAAGTCGTCCATGCCGATTACTATGACCGCGAATTCGAGATCGGGGCCCGGGAACGGGCCCGGCCGGTAGTTCTGGCCCTCGTGCCGCTCGTCCGTCAGAGCGAGGAAGTCGTGGTCACGGCCCTCCGCTATCCCGAGCTGGCCATCCAGGTCCCCGCGGCCAGCGCCGTGGTGTCTGGAGAAAGCCTGGCCGCGGACATGCCGCCAAACGTCAACGACGGCCTGCGGAACGTCCCCGGCGTCGGGTCCATCGGCTCGGCCGGGTTCGCGCTCGTGCCGTCGGTGCGCGGCCTGGCCCGGCGGCGGGTGCTCTACCTTGTCGACGGCGCCCGGCTGGAGAGCGACCGCCGCACCGGTCCCAACGCCTCGTTCGTCAGCCCCTGGGACATCGACCGCGTCGAGGTCCTGAGGAGCGCCTCGTCCGTCTTCTACGGCTCGGACGCGATCGGCGGGGTCATCCACATCCTGACCCGCAAGCCCGGGTTCGTGCCCGGCCTTCACGGCCGCTTCCAGGCCGGACTGGGCAGCGTCAACGGCGAGAAGCGGGTCGGCCTGGGTCTCGAGGGCGCGGCCGGGACCTGGGCCTTCGCCCTGTCCTTCCAGCACGACGAAGCGGGGCTCTACCGGGCCCCCGGCGGAACCAAGATCCTGCAGTCGCAATACGCCCAGGGCAGCCTCCTGGCCAAGGTCGCCCACCGGACGGAGCGGCGAGAGATCGAGATCGGGCTCCTGGCCGCCCGGGGCACGGACATCGGCAAGCCGAGCGCCTCGGCGGCCGTCAAGCCGACCTGGTATCCGCGGGAGAACCAGAACCTCGTCCAGGTCGACTGGAAGGAAAAGGACCTCGGCCGGGACGGGGAGCTGCGCCTACACGCATTCGTCAATCCCAATTTTCTCGAGACCCTGACCGACGCCTACGACGGCTACCTGACCAAGGAATCCTTCGCCAAGACCGACAGCACGGAATACGGGGCCCAGGCCTCCTATTCGAAAAAGATCAACCGGTCCTTCCGGCTGGAGGGCGGCTTGGACTACTTCGGCCGGGCCGCGGCCCACGCCTACAATTCCTATACCTCCTACGACGAGACCGGGGCCGTGACCGGCGTCCAGGAGGAGTATCCTTACGCCAGCGCCTCCCGGGGCGATATCGGGTTTTTCCTTTCGGCGGACTATTCCGGCATCCGGCGGCTGGACATCCTGGGCGGCGTCCGCTACGACGTCCTGCGCATGAAGGCCAGGCCCGCCGGCGATGGTTCCATCCCGGAGGCGGGAACGATCCTGACCAAGGACGATCAGCCGACCGGCTTCCTGGGCGTCTCCTATAAGCTTTCGAAGGGGCTGACGGCCTTCGTCAACGCGGCCCGGGCCTACCGGCTGGCCAGCATCAACGAGCGCTTCTACACGGGCATCAGCGGCCGCGGCTACATCATCGGACAGCCGGACCTGAAGCCCGAGAGCAGCTTCAACCTCGACGGCGGGCTCCGTTTCTTAGGCCGGCGGTTCTTCGTCGGCCTCTACGCTTTCCGTTATCGCATCGACGACATGATCGAGCGCTACCGGATCGACGCCACGACCTACACCTACGGCAATATCGAGCGCGGGCTCATCCGTGGGATCGAGCTCGAGGCCGAGGCCTGCCTCGCCACAGGCTGGAGAATCACCGGGGGCGTGGCCGCGCTCCGGGGCCGCAGCCTGGCCACCGACGAGCCCCTCAACGACGTTCCGCCGCTCCGCTTCCTGGCCGGGACGGAATATTGGCGGGGGCGCTTCTCGCTCGGGCTCGAGGCGGCCTTCAGCCCGGCCAAGGACGATCCCGGCCCGGCCGAGATCGCCGTCGGCTCCGCCGCGCTCGTCGATCTCCGGGCGGCCTATGTCTGGCGGCAGATCCGTGTCTCGGCCACCGTGGCCAACCTGTTCAACGCCTCCTACATCGCCCGGGCCGACAGCGACGCCCAGATCGAGCCGGGCCGCAACCTGCGGATCGGGATCGGCTACGCCTTCTAATCGCGGAACGCGTCGACGAAGTGCTCGAGCCGGAAGTCGTCCGGTCCGCGGAAGAGGATGGCGATGACGTCGAAGCGGCAATCGACGTCAGGGGCGGGATGGGTCATGAGGTAGCCCCGGGCGATGCGGCGGATCTGCCGCTGCTTGGCCGGGGTGACCGCTTCCTCGGGCCGGCCGTGGGACTCGTCGGCCCGGGCCTTGACCTCGACGAAGACCAGCGTGGCGCCCTCGCGGGCCACGATGTCGATCTCGCCGCGGAAGAGGCGGAAGCCGCGCTCCAGGATCTCGAAGCCCTGGCCCTGAAGATAGCGGCAGGCGATGTCTTCCCCGGAGCGGCCCAGGGCCAGGTTGCCGGGCTGTCCGGCCGGGGGATCCGCCGGCGAGGGGCGCTTCGGGCTCAGGGTTTTTGAGGGGCGACGCGTTTCCACCGGACGCCGTCCTTGGTGTCCTCGAGGATGATGCCCCGCTCCAGGAGCTCGCGGCGGATGGCGTCCGAGCGGGCAAAGTCCTTGGCCGCCCGGGCCCGCTGCCGCTCGTCGATGCGGGCCTGGTCCTCGGCCTTGAGGACCTCGGCGGTCCCCATGACCTCGCTCCGTGCGTCGATGCGGCCGGAGGCCTTGTGGGTCGGGGAGGGTTTGAAGCCGAGCACGGCGTCGGCCTCCTCGACGAACGCGGCCAGGACGTCCGCGCCCGCCCGCGAGACGCGCCCCTCGACGAGCAGGGGATTGACGGACTTGATCAGCGTGAACAGCGCGGCCAGGGCCTCGGCGATGTTGAGGTCGTCCTCCAGGCCGGCCACGAAACCGGCCCGGGCGGCCTCGACGAGCGGACCCACCGCCGCGTCTCCCGCGGCCCCGGCCGGGACGGCCCCGAGCTCGCCCAGGAAATCGCCGATCCGGCGGCGGGCCGTGACGGCCTGGTCCAGGGCCTCGAAGGTGAAGTTGAGCATCTTCCGGTAGTGGGTCGAGAGCAGGAGCACGCGGACGTCGAGCGGATCGTAGCCGCGCGCCAGGATATCGGCCAGCCGGTAGAAATTGCCCTTGGACTTGGCCATCTTCTGGCCGTCGACGACCAGGTGGTGGCAGTGGAGCCAGTAGTTGACGAACTTGACCCCGTTGGCCGCCTCGGACTGGGCGATCTCGTTCTCGTGGTGGGGGAAGATGTTGTCGACCCCGCCGCAGTGGATGTCGAACGAGGGGCCGAGGTACTTGGCGCTCATGGCCGAGCACTCGATGTGCCAGCCTGGCCGGCCCGGGCCGATCTCGGTCTCCCAGACGGGTTCGTCGGCCTTGGGCGCCTTCCAGAGCGCGAAATCGTGGACGCTTTCCTTCTCGTATTCGTCGGCGTCGCCGCGGCTGCCCGGCCGGCGGTCCTCGAGATTGACCCGCGACAGACGGCCGTAGGCCGGGAACCTGTCGATGGCGAAATAGATCGAGCCGTCCTTGCGGTAGGCGAAGCCCTTGTCCAACAGGGCCTTGACGATCCCGACCATCTCCGGGATGTGCCCGGTCGCCCGGGGGTAATGATCGGCCGGCCGGATGTTGAGGGCGTCCCGCTCGGCGAAGAAGGCTTCGATGTAGGGGCGGGTGTAGTCGTCGAGGCTGAGGCCGCGGGCCCGGGCCCCCTTGATCGTCTTGTCGTCGACGTCGGTGATGTTCTGGACGTGGACGACCTGGAAGCCGCGGTAGATCAGGAAGCGTTTGAGCAGGTCCTCGAAGACGTTGGCCCGCCAGTTGCCGATATGGGGGAAATCGTAGACCGTCGGGCCGCAGGCGTAGAGACGGACCCGGCCCGGCTCCATGGGGACGAAGTCCTCGGTCCGGCCGCCGAGGGTGTTGTGGAACCTGATCATCGGGCCCATCTTAACGGTTCGGCCGGGGCCCGTCAACCGCCGGTCGCGGGGTTGAACGTCCAATGTGATTGTGGCATAATGACTCCTCGTTATTATCTCGTTTTCCAAAGGCGATCATCATGAATATCAAGTTCGGCATCCGTCGCGAGGACATCAACAAGTGGGAGAAGCGGGTCCCGCTGATCCCTTCCCACGCCCGGGAGCTCGCGGACCGCTACCCGATCGAGTTCCGCGTCCAGCCGTCGAAGATCCGCGTCTTCTCCGATGACGACTACCGGCTGGCCGGCATCCCCGTCGAGGAGGGGCTCTCGCCCTGCCCCATCGTCCTGGCCCTCAAGGAGATACCCATCGAGCTCATCGAGAAGGGCAAGACCTACGTCTTCTTCTCGCACACGGCCAAGGGCCAGAGCCAGAACATGCCCATGCTGAAGAAGATGATGGACATGGGCTGCACGGTCATCGATTATGAGAAGATGGTCGACGAGAAGGGGAGACGGGTCCTCTATTTCGGCAACTACGCCGGGCACGCCGGGATGATCGACACGCTCTGGACCCTGGGCCGGCGCCTGGGCGTCGAGGGCATCGCCAACCCGTTCACCGGCCTCGAGCCGACCCATCGCTACAAGAGCCTGGTCGAGGCCAAGGAAGCCGTCGGGCATCTGGGGGCGAAGCTGGTCAAGGACGGGCTGCCGCCCCAGCTGGATCCCCTGATCATCGGCTTCTTCGGCTACGGCCATGTTTCCCAGGGGGCCCAGGAGATCCTCGACCTCCTGCCCGTCGAGTCGGTCCGTCCGGCCGACATCCCCGGGCTCTTCAAGGGCGGAGCCGGGTCCCGCCGGATCATCTACAAGGCCGTCTTCCACGAGGAGGACATGGTCCGCCCGATCGAGGCCGGCCGGGCTTTCGATCTCCAGGACTATTACACCCATCCCGAGGGCTACCGGGCCGTGACCGAAGAGTTCGTGCCCTATCTCACGGCCTTGGTCAACGGCATCTACTGGACCCCCAAGTTCCCCAAATACATCTCCAAGGCCTTCCTGAAAAAGCTATATGCCGGCGCCCAGCCCCGCCTCCGGGTCATCGGCGACATCACCTGCGACATCAACGGCTCGATCGAGTGCACGGTCCAGCCCACCGACTCGGAGAACCCCGTTTACGTCTACGATCCTATCGAGGACAAGGCCGTCACCGGCTTCGCCGGCCGCGGTCCGGCGGTCCTGGCCGTCTACAACCTGCCGGCCGAGCTGCCCCTCGAGTCCTCGACCTATTTCAGCGGCAAATTCAAGGAGCATGTCCCGGCCCTGGCCGCGGCGCGCTTCGACAAGCCTTTCGCCGAGTGCGGCCTGACCGACGTCCTGCGCCGGGCGGTCATCGTGTACCGGGGCCAGCTCGCGCCCGATTACGTTTATCTCGGCGAATTCGTCGGCTGACCGGACCGTCCGGGATCTAAGGGGAGGAACGGCAATGAAGAAGGTGCTCGTCCTGGGGGCCGGCTTGGTGGCCAGGCCTCTCGTCAATTATCTGCTCGACCAGCCGGATTTCGCCGTGACGGTCGCCGACGTTGAGCCCGGCCGGGCCGCCAAGCTCGTCGGCGCCCATCCACGCGGCACGGCCGAGGTCCTGGACATCGGCGACCGGAACGCCCTGGGCGCGGCCATCGGCCGGGCCCAGGTTGTCGTCAGCATGGTGCCCTACACATTCCATCCGATCGTGGCCGAGCTGGCCGTCGAGAGGGGAGTGTCCGTTGTCACCGCCTCCTATGTCAAACCGGCCATGCAGGCGCTCGACGCCAAGGCCAGGGAGAATGGGGTGACCCTGCTCAACGAGGTCGGCCTCGATCCCGGCATCGACCACATGGAGGCCATGCGGGTCATCCACGAGATCCATGACGCCGGGGGCCGCGTCCTCGGCTTCACCTCCTGGTGCGGCGGGTTCCCCGCCCCCGAAGCCAACACCAATCCCTTCGGCTACAAGTTCTCCTGGAGCCCCCGCGGCGTCCTGCTGGCTTCCAAGAACTCGGCCCAATTCCTCAAGGACGGCCGGGTCGTGAGCATCCCCTCGGCCGACCTGTTCGCCCGGCCGGAGACGATCGGCATCCCGGGCCTGGGGGACTTCGAGGGCTACCCGAACCGCGATTCCATCCAGTACAAGGAAGCCTACGGCATCCCCGAGGCCGGGACGGTCTTCCGGGGCACGCTGCGCTATCCGGGCTGGTGCGAAACCCTGCGCAAGATGGTCGAGCTGGGCTTGCTCGATGAAACGGCCCGTGACCGGACCGGCCAGACCTGGCTCGGGCTGGTGCGCGAGCTGGCCCAAGCCGCCCCGGGGGCCGACGTCAAGGCCGCCGTGTCGTCGCGCCTGGGCCTTCCGGCCGCCTCGCCCATCCCGGCGCGGCTGGAATGGCTGGGGCTCTTCGATGAGAAGCCGCTGCCCGCGCCGCTCGCCTCGGCGCTGGACAACCTGACGGCCCTGATGATCGAGCGGATGAGCTACGGACCGGGCGAGCGGGACATGGTCGTCCTGCAGCACGAGTTCCTGGCCCAGACGGGCGGCCGGACCGAAAGGATCGTCTCGACCCTCATCGATTACGGCGTCCCCGGCGGCGATTCGTCCATGTCGCGGACCGTCGGCCTGCCGGCGGCCATCGGCGCCCGGTTCATCCTCGAGGGCCGGATCGGCCTGAAGGGCGTCCAGGTGCCGGTCGTGCCCGAGATCTACGGGCCCATCCTGGACGAGCTCGAGCGCCTGGGCGTCCGCTTCCGGGAAAAGCGCCAGGCCCTCTGATCCCGTTGACAGCGGGCCCGGCCGCGCCTATTTTGAAAAGGGTCGGATTCCGGGACATGACGCTTTTCTCCTGAGAGGGGAGCGCGTCCCGGAAGCCTTCGCCGGCGGGCGCCGGCCGGGAGGGAGCCATGACACGGAAGCCTTGCGTCGCCGGCCAGTTCTACCCCGGAACCCGGAACGAGCTGCTGCAGACCGTGGCCGCCCTGGCCGGCCCGGCCGGGGCCGCCGTCCGGGCCGTGGCCGTCGTCTCGCCGCATGCCGGCTACGTTTATTCCGGTCCGGTGGCCGGCGCCGTCTTCGCTTCGGTCAACGTGCCGGCGAGCGTCGTCATGCTCGGCCCGGCCCATCACGAGATCGGGCCCCTTTTCGCCGTCCAGGCCCGCGGCGCCTGGCAGACCCCGCTCGGCGAGAGCGCCATCGACGAGGACCTGGCCGGGCGCATTCTGGGCGGCTGCCCTCTCGTCGAGGAGGACGAAGCGGCCCATCGCCGCGAGCATTCCCTGGAGGTCCAGCTGCCCTTCATCCAGTACTTCCAGCCGGAGGCGGCCATCGTGCCGATCTGCGTTTCCTCCCTGGCCGGCTACGACCAGCTGGCGACGCTCGGCCGGGCCCTGGCCGCGGCCGTCTGCGATGCCGGCCGCGAGACGCTTCTCCTGGCCAGCACGGACATGAGCCATTACGTCAGCCAAAGGACGGCCGAACGGAAGGACATGCTGGCCATCCGCCGCGTGCTCGATCTGGACGCGGCCGGTCTCTTCGAGACCGTCGTCGCCGAGGGCATCTCGATGTGCGGCTTCCAGCCGACGGCGGCCGTCGTCGCGGCCGCGTTGGGCCTGGGGGCGACGGGGGCCGAGCTCATCCGCTACCAGACCTCGGGCGAGGCCTCGGGAGACTACGAACAGGTTGTCGGCTACGCCGGCATCAGGATCGTTTGAGGCGCTCGGGAAGGCCCCGGGCGGAGGGCGGGCCTGACTCGCTGATAACGTTCGGCCTCCGGGGTAAAAGGTGAGCCGTCCGGGGAATGCGGGCCGGGCCGCCCCCCTGACTGTCAGTCATTTGACACTCCCGCGCCCGAAGTGCTATAAAAATTCGGAAGATCATGGCTAAGTCTGCCCTGCGCGACAAGGACAAGAAGGTCCTTAACATCGTCGTCGAGAGCTTCGTCCGCTGCGGCCGGCCGGTCAGCTCCGGGGCCGTCTCCCAGACCAGGCGGATCAAGGCCTCTCCGGCGACGCTGCGCAACATCATGTCCAAGCTCGAGGAGATGGGCTTCCTCTCCCAGCCCCATACCTCGGCCGGCCGGGTGCCGACCGACCGTGGGCTGCGCTTCTATGTCGGCGGCCTGCTGGCGGAGAAGCCCCTGCCCGAGGAGCGCATCCCGTCCCTCGTCCAGGAGGAGTTCCCGGCCCGGACGGCCGACCTCGACTCGCTGCTGCTCCAGGCCTGCCGGACGCTGGCCGACGCCTCCGACGCCCTGGGATTCGTCATCACGCCGCGCATCTTCCGGCTGACCTTCGAGCACCTGCGCTTCATCAAGATCTCCGACCGCCGGGTCCTGGTCATCCTGGTGACGCCCTTCCACATGGTCCTGACCGAGACCCTGGAGTCGTCGCTGCCGCTGACCCAGGCCGAGCTCGATGCGGCCTCCCAGTACATCCACCAGAACTTCCGCGGCCGGACCATCCTGGCCGTCCGCGAGGCCCTGATGCGCGAGCTGCCCAAGTACCGGATGAAGTACGAGGACATGCTGAACAAGCTCCTGGAGCTGCTCCGGACTTCGATCGACCAGGAAGGCCAGGACCGCATCTTCCTCCAGGGGACCTCGCGCCTGCTCGGCAAGGACGGCCTGTCCGACCTGGACAAGCTGCGGGCCCTGTTCCGCAGCTTCGAGGAGAAGGCCGCCCTGGTCCGGCTGCTCTCGGACTTCATCAGCCTCGATCGGGTCAAGGTCTTGATCGGCTCGGAGGCCAACTTTCCCGACATTGAGGACTGTTCGCTCGTCCTCTCGCACTACGGCTACGGCAACCAGGTCCTGGGGACCCTGGGCGTCATCGGCCCCAAGCGCATCCCCTACGAAAGGATCATCCCGCTCGTCGACCGCATGGCCAAGCGCGTCAGCCTGGCCATCACGGTCTTCGGCAAAGAGGTCAGCCTATGACGGACGAAAAAGACAAGGGCGACGACGAGATCGAGTTCATCCCCGGTCCGCCCGCCGATGGAGAGCCCCAGGCCGCTGCCCCTAAGCCGGCCCCGGAACGGCCGGCCGTTCCCGAGGCGAAAGCGGCCGAGGAGAGCGCCCGGCCGCTCAAGGACAAGCTCAAGAAGAAGGACGCCGAGATCAAGGCCCTCAAGCAGGATCTGGCCGACCTCAAAGAGGCCCACCTGAGGCGGCTGGCCGACATGGAGAACCTGCGCAAGCGCTTCGAGCGCGAGAAGGGCGAGTTCGAGCAGTACGCCCTGAGCGGCCTCCTGATCGAGCTCCTGGGCATCAGCGACAACTTCGAGAGGGCCCTGCAGAGCGCCACGGCCGAAGGCTCGGACCAGACCTTCCGCGAGGGCGTCGATCTGATCTTCCGCATGCTCCAGGCCCTGCTGGCCAAGCACGGCGTCCGGGTGATCGCTCCCGAGAGCCGGGTCTTCGACCCGACGATCCAGCAGGCCATGATCGTGGAGGAGTCCGACCAGGTCGCGGAGCCGACGGTCGCCGAGGAGCTCCAGAAGGGCTACATGATCCACGACCGACTCCTGCGCGCCGCTCTGGTCAAGGTCTACGTTCCGAAGAAGGGGCAATAGCGCATGGGACGAGTCATCGGCATCGACCTCGGGACCACCTATTCCTGCGTCTCCTATCTCGAGGGCGGCAAGCCCGTCGTCATCCCCAACCTGGAGGGCCTGCCGACGACGCCCTCGGTGGTCTCCTTCACCGGGGCGGGGGAGCGGCTGGTCGGGACCCTGGCCCTGCGCCAGGCCGTGACCAACCCGACCTCGACGTTCTTCGCGGTCAAGCGGCTGATCGGCCAGAAATTCATTTCGGCCCAGGTCCAGGAAGCCCTGCCCCGGCTGCCCTACGGCCTGCGCGAGGCCGCCAACGGCGACGTCGCCCTCGTCCTGGGGGACCAGACGCTCAGCCCGCCGGAGATCTCGGCCATGGTCCTGGGCTACCTCAAGACCTGCGCCGAGTCCTTCTTCGGCGAGCCCGTGACCCAGGCCGTCATCACCGTGCCGGCCCACTTCAACGACGCCCAGCGGCAGGCCACCAAGGACGCGGCCACGATCTGCGGCCTGGACGTCCTGCGGGTCATCAACGAGCCCACGGCGGCCGGCCTGGCCTACGGGTTGGACGCCAGGAAGAACGGCCTGATCGCCGTCTACGATCTGGGCGGCGGGACGTTCGACATCACCATCCTGGAAGCCAGCGACGGCGTCTTCAACGTCCTGGCCACGAACGGCGACTCCTATCTCGGCGGCGAGGACTTCGACCACCGCATCCTCGAATGGCTGGTGACGGACTTCCGGGCCGAGACGGGCATCGATCTGAGCAAGGACAAGCTGGCCCTGCAGCGCCTGAAGGAGGCCGCCGAAAGGGCCAAGCGCGAGCTGTCCTTTACCGCGGAGACCGAGATCAACCTGCCTTTCATCGTTTCCGACCAGAACCGGTCCAGCCACATCCGCAAGACGCTCAGCCGGCCCGTGTTCGAGGCCATGACCGCCGACCTGGTCGAGCGGACCGTGCCCCACATCGAGAAGGCCCTGGCCGAGGCCAGGCTCACGCCGGACCGCATCGACCACGTCATCCTGGTCGGCGGCCAGACCCGCATGCCGCTGGTCAAGGGCCAGGTGGCCAGGTTCTTCGGCCGGGCTCCCGAGGAGAAGATCGATCCCGACCAGACCGTGGCCATGGGCGCGGCCATCCAGTCGGGCATCCTGGACGGCCAGGTCCGCGATCTGGTCCTGTTGCTCGACGTGACCCCGTTCGCCCTGGGCATCGAGACGGAGAGCGACGGCTACGAGATGATCATCGAGAAGAACATGACCATCCCGACCCGTAAGGTCAAGGCCTTCACGACCGTCGAGCACAACCAGAGGCGGGTCCGGCTCCACGTCCTCCAGGGCGAGGGCTTCCTGGCCTCGATGAACAAGTCCCTGGCCGTTTTCGAGCTGGTCGGCATCGAGCCGGCCCCGGCCGGCGTGCCCCAGATCGACGTCACCTTCGAGATCAACGCCGACGGGCTGGTCCAGGTCTCGGCCAAGGACAAGGAGACGGGCCTGAGCCAGAAGATCGAGGTCCGGCCGTCCTCGGGCCTGTCGACCGCGGAGGTGGAGGCGCTGAAGCGGAAGCAGTCGGGCCCCGGCGCGGCTGCGAGGACGGCCAATGGCTGAGCGGGACTATTACGACATCCTCGGCGTTCCCCGGGATGCCCCGGCCGAGGACATCAAGAAGGCCTACCGCCAGATGGCCTTGAAATTCCATCCCGACCGCAATCCGGGCAGCAAGGAGGCGGAAGAGAGGTTCAAGGAGGCGGCCGAAGCCTACAGCGTCGTCGGCGACGCCGAGAAGAGGTCCGTTTACGACCGCTTCGGCCGCGACGGCCTGAGGGGCCAGGGCTTCTCCGGCTTCGATTCGTCGGTGTTCGAGGACTTCGAGGACATCCTCGGCAACTTCTTCGGCTTCAGCCTCGGCGACCTGTTCGGCGGCGGCCGGACCCGGGGCCGGGCGGGCCAGCGGCGCAGCCGCGGCCGCGACCTGGCCCTGGAGATCGATATCAGCCTCGAGGAAGCGGCGGCCGGCATCGAGCGGGAGATCAAGCTGACCCGGGCCGAGGCCTGCCCCGCCTGCGGCGGCTCGAGGCGCAAGCCCGGCACCCGGCCGACGGCCTGCCCGTCGTGCGGCGGCCAGGGCCAGCTCCGTGTCCAGCAGGGCTTCTTCACCATGGCCAGGACCTGCCCGCGCTGCCAGGGCAGCGGCGAGATCAACGCCTCGCCGTGCGAGTCGTGCCAGGGCAAGGGGCATGTCCGGGAGAAGCGGGCCCTCAAGGTCCGCATCCCCGCCGGCGTCGAGGACGGATCGAGGCTGCGGCTCGTCGGGGAGGGCGAAGCCGGCGACGAAGGCATGCCGGCCGGCGACCTCTACGTCGTGACGCGCGTTCGCAAGCATCCGTTCTTCGAGCGCGAGGGCAGCGACCTGGCCTGCGAGATCGCCATCTCGTTCACCCAGGCCGCGCTCGGCGCGCGGATCGAGATCCCGACCCTCGAAGGGCCGGAGGTCCTCAAGGTCCCGGCCGGGACCCAGCCCGGCGAGACGCTGCGGCTGAAGGGCCGGGGCGTCCGGGACGTGGCCGGCCGCCGCAAGGGCGACCTGTTCGTCCGGATCGCGGTCAAGACGCCCGGCGACCTGTCGAGGGAGCAGAAGGCCCTGCTGGCCCAGCTGGCCGCGCTGCGGGGCGAGGACATCGAAGGCGTCGACAAGAGCGTCGTCCACAGGCTGAAGAACATCCTGCAGTGAGCCGGCGAGAAGCGTGACCGCCAACCAGTCCTGCGCTCCCGAAAAGGCTTCGGCCCCGGACGTCCCCCCGTTGGAGAGGCCGGAAGCGGCGGGGCTCCGGCTGGCCCTGGCCCAGTGCCTGATCGAGGACCGGAAGCTTGAAAGCGTCATCGAGAAGGCCGCCGAGATCGGCTTTGCTGACTTCATCCCTGTGACCAGCGCCCGTTCGCCGCGGCCGCCGCGGGAGCGGGAGGACCGCAGGCTCGAGCGCTGGCGCCGCATCGTCAGGGAAGCGGCCAGGCAGTGCCAGGCCCGCCTGGTGACCGAGGTCCACCCACTACGGCCGCTCGGCCGCTTGCTTCGCCAGCCCGGGGCCGACCGGAAGATCTACCTGAGCGAGCACGGCGGCCGGCCGCTCAAAAGGATCCTGGCCGGGAAGCCGCCCGCCTCGGCGCTGCTCCTGGTCGGGCCCAAGGGCGGCTGGACGGAAGGGGAGGAGAGGAAGATCAGGGAGGCCGGGTTCGAGCCCGCCTCCCTGGGGCGGCGCATCCTGCGGGCGGAGACGGCGGCTGTGGCCGGCGCGGCCATGATCGCGCACTTCTGGACGGATTGACATGTTCCTCCAAGGGCAGAAGGTCGGCAAGTACGAGATCCTGAGGTCCCTGGGCAGCGGCGGCTTCGGCTCGGTCTACCTGGCCAAGGATACCTGGCTCGACATCAAGGTGGCCATCAAGGTCCCCCACAAGCAGTCGGCCGAGCTCTACAAGCTGCTCAAGGAGCCGCGCCTGCAGGCCGCCCTCAGCCACCCGAACATCGTCCGCATGCTGGCCGCGGAGAAGGAGAAGAGCGTCTTCTTCATGGTCATGGAATACATCAAGGGCCCGACCCTGGAGAAGATCCTGGAGAAGGAGCGGGTACTCGGCGTCGAGCAGGCCATCGACTTCATCAAGCAGATCTCCTACGGCGTCGACCACGCCCACAAGGCCAAGATCATCCACCGGGACCTCCGCCCGTCGAACATCATCGTCTCCGAGGAGGGGACGGCCAAGATCACCGATTTCGGGACCTCGGCCTGGCTCAACGCCGTGCCCTACGCCTCGACCCGGATCGGCTCGCCGCCGTATATGGCTCCCGAGCAGTTCCTGGGCAAGGCCTCCTTCGCCGCCGACCTCTACTCCATCGGCTGCATCTTTTACGAGATGATCATCGGCCGGCCGCCTATCTTCGACCCCGACCCGTTCAAGATCCTGGAGAAGGCCCAGCAGGGCAAGCTCACGCCGCCGCGGATCAAGAACGGCCGCGTCCCGCGGGAGATAGACGCCATCATCATGCGGGCCCTGGCCCCCAAGGTCGAGGACCGCTACCAGAGCGCCTCGGAGATCATCCGCGACCTGTCGCTCTACAAGGGCAAGACGCCGAAGACCTCGGAGATCGACGATATCATGCTCCGCATCCGGGCCCGGGAGCAGAAGACGGCGGCCTTCTGTTGGAACTGCCGCCGGCCCCTGCCGCCCCGGTCTCGGGCCTGCCCCTACTGCGGCGAAACCGTCTGACCGGGACCCCGGTCTTCCGCTTCTGCACGCCGGCCGACGAAAGCCGGCAACTCCTCGAAGGCTTGATCCAGGGCTTGGCGCGGCCCTTCGATCTTCAGGACCGGACGAAAATCCAGCCGCGGGCCATATGATCCGTAGAAAAACGGGGGCGGTTCCCTAAAAGATGATCCTTGCCATTTACGGTTTCATGCGTTGATATAAAATAAGATCCCGGCTGTTCAGCAGGGGATAGTGGGGGACGATATGCGCGCGCTGGTTCTAATCATGGCCAGCTTTATCACTTTCCTTAAATGCAGACCGTCAAATCCGGCGCGGGGAGACCGGCAGTAACAACTCATTGAGGAGTCCGGTTCGATCAGGAATCTATGAATTGAGATACGAAGAAATTGAAATAATTCAGAAGATCTTTCCTCGGTTCATGCTTCTCGTTGTGGTTATGTTCGCATGCTGTTCGGTCGATAGAGATCTCCAGGCTCCCGGCTCCGGTCCCGGACAAGGCGCTGAACTGTCTCAAACATCCCAATGGATTTGCGATGACGAAGGCTTCAACCCGGGATCTCATACGCTTAATCCCATCGATAAGCCTTTTGTCGTCCGAAAGGTGCACGGAAGATTCTTCTGGAGTTATGGCTGGCCTGGTGGGCACGGCCCTCTGTTCGAGCTCCGCAGGATAGGGAAAGGAACCCGGATCCGTAGAGTTTATGCCGATGACGAGGGATATTTCGCCATGAAGGGTGTCCCTGAAGGCTGCTATTGTTACATGGTCACCTTTATCGGTTTCGTGGCAAGACGGGGTTTCATCATCGTGGACAAAAAGGCCGACCGGAAAAGCACGGTCTTCATTAAGATGCTCCGTGATTGAAGGTGAATAGGTTAGGAATAAAGCGAGAACTTACGCAAGAAGGAGGAGATAAAGGATTCGAGCCCTCCGACCCGACGACCATTATGGATATTCTGGCCAGCATGAAGATCGTCCCGCTCGCGGAATAACGACGTCCCTTCCTTGCCCGGGGTTTTCCCCTGATAACCCGGGTCATTTCCCCCCTGGAGGCGATTGACTTCACCGGGGGGGATGATATAGTATTGGCCCTCGAGGGAGTCATCCGCGCATACGTCCAAAGGAGGGGCTAATGAGCCCGTTCTCGGAAACGAGCGTCGTTTGGAAGAATGGTAAACTCATCCCGTGGAAGGACGCGACGATCCATCTGGCCTCCCATGTCGTCCATTACGGCAGCTCGCTCTTCGAAGGACTGCGGGCCTACGAGACGCCGAAAGGGACGGCCATCTTCCGGCTGAAGGATCATACCCGCCGTCTCTATAACTCGTGTAAGATCTACAGGATGGAAGTCCCCTTCAGCCAAGACGAGTTCAACGCCGGGGTTGTGGACTGCGTCCGGGCCAACAAGCTCAAGGCCTGTTATATCCGGCCTATCGTCTATCGGGGCTACAACGCCCTCGGCGTCAATCCGTTCCCCAATCCCGTCGACTGCGCCGTCATGGTTTGGGAATGGGGCAAGTATCTCGGTCCCGAGGCCCTGGAGAACGGCATCGACGTCTGCGTCTCGTCCTGGTGGCGCATGGCCCCGAACACCTTCCCGGCCATGGCCAAGGCCGGCGCCAATTACATGAACTCCCAGCTCATCAAGATGGAGGCCATGCTCGACGGCTACGAGGAAGGCATCGCCTTGAACATACGCGGCCACGTCAGCGAGGGGAGCGGCGAAAACCTCTTCCTCGTCGTCGACGGCTCGGTCCTGACGCCGCCCCTGTCCTCCTCGGTCCTGCCCGGCATCACCCGGGACACTATCATCACCCTGTTCCGGGAGATGGGCGTCAAGGTCGTCGAGGAGACCATCCCCCGTGAGATGCTCTATGTCGCCGACGAGGTCTTCTTGACCGGATCGGCGGCCGAGGTCACGCCCATCCGCTCGATCGACAAGATCACCATCGGTTCGGGCAAGCGCGGGCCCCTGACCGAGAAGGTCCAGAAGGCCTTCTTCGAGATCATCGACGGCCGGCGGCCGGACGCCCACGGCTGGCTGACCTTCGTCTGACGCGGCACCCGAGGAGGAACGCATGGTCATCGACGAATTCCTGAAGATCGCGATCGAACGGGACGCTTCCGACCTGCATTTCAAGGCCGGCAACAATCCCATGATCCGCGTCCACGGCACGCTCACGCCGCTCACCGGCTATCCCCGGCTGGCGGCCGCCGACTGCGAGGAGCTGGCCAACCAGATGATGACCGAGGCCCAGCGCAAGCGGCTGACCGATGACCTGGACATCGACCTGGCCTACAGCCTGCCCGGCTTCGGCCGCTTCCGCGGCTCGATCTACCATCAGCGCGGCTCGCTGGCCATCGCCCTGCGTATCATCCCCCTCGAGGTCAAGACCATCCGGCAGCTGCTGCTGCCCGAGGTCCTGGAGAAGATCGCCTTCTACCAGCGCGGCCTCGTCCTGGTCACGGGCACGACGGGCAGCGGCAAGACGACCAGCCTGGCGGCCATGGTCGACTACATCAACACTTTCCGCCGGGAGAACATCATCACCATCGAGGACCCCATCGAGTACCTCCACAAGGACAAGAAGAGCACCATCAGCCAGCGCGAGGTCGGCATGGACGTCACCAGCTTCGCCCGCGGCCTGCGCGGCTGCCTGCGCGAGGACCCGGACGTTATCCTGGTCGGCGAGATGCGCGACCTGGACACGATCGACACAGCCCTGCTGGCCGCCGAGACGGGCCATCTCGTCCTGAGCACGCTGCACACCCTCGACGCCCCCGAGAGCATCAACCGCATCATCTCGGTCTTCCCCCCTCACCACCAGCGCCAGGTCCGCCTGCAGCTGGCCTCGATCCTCAAGGCCATCATCTCCATGCGCCTCATCCCGCGCATGGACGGCCAGGGCCGGGTCCCGGCCGTCGAGGTCATGGTCTCGACGCCCTACATCCAGGAATGCATCGGCGAGAAGGACAAGACGGTGCTCATCCGCGACGCCATCACCGCCGGAGTCTCCCAGTACGGCATGCAGACCTTCGACCAGTCGATCTACCAGCTCTACCGCGACGGGTACATCTCGTTCGAACAGGGCCTGAAATATTCCTCCAACCCCGACAACTTCAAGCTCCGCATCATGGGCATCCAGTCGACCCTCGACATGGCCGTCGAGGAGATGGAAAAGGGCATGGGCAAAGTCGAAAGGGCCGAGGGGGGACCGGAAGAAGAGTCCAAATGACGGCCCAGGGCGTCCGCGAAACCTTCCTCCGGTTCTTTGCCGACCGGGGCCACAAGATCGTCCGCAGCTCTCCGCTCCTGCCCAAGGACGATCCGACCATCCTGTTCACCAACGCCGGGATGAACCAGTTCAAGAGCGTCTTCCTGGGGCTCGAGAAGCGCGGCTACTCCCGGGCGGCCACGGTCCAGAAGTGCATGCGCGTCAGCGGCAAGCACAACGATCTCGAGACCGTCGGCCGGACGGCCAAGCACCACACCTTCTTCGAGATGCTCGGCAACTTCTCCTTCGGCGACTATTTCAAGCGCGAGGCCATCGCCTACGCCTGGGAGCTCATCACCCGGGTCTTCGGCCTGCCGCTTGACCGGCTCTACGCCACCGTCTATCTCGACGACGACGAGGCCTACCGCCTCTGGGCCGAGGAGATCGGCGTGCCCAAGGAGCGGATCTTCCGCTTCGGCAAGAAGGACAATTTTTGGGCCATGGGCGACAGCGGGCCGTGCGGCCCCTGCTCCGAGCTCCATTACGATCTCGGCGCCGAGATCGAGCCGGGCGACCCGTTCCGGCTGATCGAATCCGGCAGCGACCGCTTCGTCGAGCTCTGGAACCTCGTCTTCATGGAGTTCGACCAGGGCGACGACGGCGTCCTCCGGCGGTTGCCCTCGCCCTCGATCGACACCGGCATGGGGCTCGAGCGCATCACCGCGGTCATCCAGGGCAAGCGCAGCAATTTCGACACCGACCTGTTCATGCCGCTCATCGAGAGCGCCTGCGCCATGGCCCGCCGCGAATACCCCGCGGGGGACGAGGGCGACGTGGCCGTGCGCATCATCGCCGACCACATCAGGGCGGTGACCTTCCTCATCGGCGACGGCGTCTCGCCGGCCAACGACGGCCGCGGCTACGTCCTGCGCCGGCTCATCCGCCGGGCCTGCCGGCAGGGCAGCCTCATCGGACTCGACAAGCCCTTCCTGTTCGAGCTCGTCGGCCGGGTGGCGGACGTCATGAAGGAGGCCTATCCCGAGCTCCTGGCGTCGGCCGAATACATCGCCAAGGTCTGCCTGGCCGAGGAGGAGCGCTTCGCCTTCACCCTCTCGTCCGGCCTGCGCTTTTTCGACCAGGCCGTCCAGGAGACCCGGGCCGCCGGCGGCTCGGTCCTGCCGGGGAACGAGGTCTTCAAGCTCTACGATACCTTCGGCTTCCCCCTCGACCTGTCCCAGGAGCTGGCCCGGGAGAAGGCCATGACCGTGGACGAGGCCGGATTCCTGCGCGAGCTCGAGGAGCAGAAGAACCGGGCCCGACTGTCCTGGAAAGGGGAGGCCAAGCGTCGCGAGAAGCAGGTCTACGAGGAGTTCAAAGGCCTCAAGGTCCGCTACCGCGTCCACGAGGCGGGGGAGATGGCCGACGTCCAGGTCCTGGGCCTGCTCAAGGATGGCCGCCGGGCCGACGTCCTGGGGCCCGGCGACAGCGGCGAGGTCATCCTCGCGGAAACGCCCTTCTACGCCGAGGCCGGCGGCCAGGTCGGCGACACCGGCTCGCTCGCCGGCCCGGGCTTTTCGGCCGTCGTCGAGAACGTCTCCTTCGCCGCCCCCGAGATCATCGTCCACGCCGTCAAGGTCCTGACGGGCGAGCTGCGCCAGGGCGACCGCGTCGACGCGGCGCCCGATCTCGTCCGCCGCCAGTCCGTCTCGAACAACCACACGGCCACGCACCTCCTCCACGCGGCCCTGCGGCAGGTCCTCGGCGACCACGTCAAGCAGGCCGGCTCGCTCGTCTCGGCCGAGCGGCTGCGCTTCGACTTCACCCACTTCGCCGCGCTGTCGCCCGAGGAGATCCGCCGGGTCGAGGAGATCGTCAACGCCGCGATCCGGGCCGACATCCCCGTCGCGACCCGGGTCACCTCGCTCGACGAGGGCATCCGCGAAGGGGCCATGGCCATCTTCGAGGAGAAGTACGGCGAGTCCGTGCGCGTCGTCGGCATCGGCGACGTCAGCAAGGAGCTCTGCGGCGGCGTCCATGTCCGGGCCACGGGCCAGATCGGGCTGTTCAAGATCGTCTCCGAAACGAGCGCCGCGGCGGGCCTGCGGCGCGTCGAAGCTGTCACCGGCGAGGGCGCCATCCGCTACGTCCGCGAGCTCGAGGACGCCCTCGAGGGCCTGGAGAAGGGCCTGGGCGTCGGGCGCAGGGACCTGCCGGCCCGGATCGAGAAGCTCCGGGCCCGCGTCGAGGAGCTGGAGAAGGAAACCCGGGATCTCCGGAGGGAGAAGCTGAGCGGGGCCCAGGCCGCGGCCACGGTCATCAAGGAAGTCAAAGGCATCAAGATCGAGGTCCGGCGCCTCGACGGGCTGACGATGGCCGAGCTGAGGGAAAAAGCGGACGATCTCAAGAGCAAGCTGAAGAGCGGCCTGATCGTGATCGGCTCGGCGACGGAAGGGAAGGCCTTCCTCGTCGTCAGCGTGACCAAAGACCTGGCCGGCCGCGTCCAGGCCGGCGCCCTGATCAAGGAGCTGGCCCCGGTCATCGGAGGCGGGGGAGGGGGGCGTCCCGATTTCGCCCAGTCCGGCGGCCCCGGCGCCGGGGAGCTGGACAAGGCCCTGAGCCTCGTCCCTGACCTGGTCGAACGCCTGGCCGGCTGACCCCCCGATTCACCCTTACCGGGGATTGCCGGCCGGGCCGGTTGGCGCGAAGATCGGACCTGAGGGCGATGAACGGCATAAAACGAACGTTTGCGGCGGCGGTACTCCTGGCCCTGGCCTCGAGCCTGGCCGCGGCCACGGCCGCCGACCTGCGCAAGCTCTACGATCCCATCGTCAAGCGCGTGGCCGGCAAACACCGCATTGACGCCGACCTCGTTCACACGGTCATCAGGGCCGAATCAAACTACGACGCTTTCGCCATCTCCTCGGCCGGCGCGATGGGCTTGATGCAGCTCATGCCGGATACGGCCCTGCAGTACGGCGTCGGCAACGTCTTCGATCCGGCCCAGAACATCGAGGGCGGGGTGCGCTATCTCAAGGACCTCGTCCGGCTCTATGCCGGCAAGCCCGATCAGACCCGCCTCGTTCTGGCCGCCTACAACGCCGGCCAGGCGGCCGTCCAGAAATACAAGGGCATCCCGCCCTATCCCGAGACGCGGTCCTACATCGCCGGCATCATGAAGACCTACAAGAAGCCCACCGTGACGTCCAAGAACCCGACCTATATGGTTAAGGACGAGAACGGCCGGACTGTCCTGGTCAACGATCCTAACGCCGTCAGGAAAAAATAGGTCCTTCTCCCATCTCCGGGATTCCCTCCGGCGGCCCTGAGCCAAGCTGAAGAGAGGGATTCTCCCGGAATCGGGAGAAGAGCCAATAAACAGGGCCTTCCCGGTCAGGGGGCGGGCTGCAGGTAGCCCTTGACCAGGAGGTCGCGGGGGATGATCTCGAAGGTCGCCGGCAGGCGGCCGAGCTGGTCGCCGTCGAGCTCGAGCAGAACGTCTTCCCCTTCCTCCGCCCAGGCCTCGACTTTGCGGCCGCGCACGACCGTGACCTTGGGGTGGGTAACATGGGAGCCGTTCATGAGCTTCCAGCCGTGGCGGCAGAATTCGAGGAAGCGGAAGCCCCGGATGAGGACGCTGTCGAAGAGGCCGTCGTCCAGGCGGGCGTCCGGCGCCACCTTCATGCCCTTGCCGAAGATGCGGCCGTTGGCCACGGCCCCGATGAGATACTCGCCGTCGGGGAGCGGCCGGCCGTCGACGCGGATGTGGACCCTCTTGTTCCGGTAGCGGATCATGGTCGTGACCAGGCAGCGGACGTAGGAGGAGGCCTTGCGCTGGAGCCGCCGCTGGGTGACCTCGCGGACGACCTCGCCGCCCAGGCCGAAGTCGGCGATGTTGAGGAAGAAGCGCTCCTCGTCCCGGCCGTCGTTCGCCCGGTAGCGGACCCGGCCGACGTCCAGGCGCACGGACGGGCCGTCGGACAGGACTTGGAGGGCGGCCTTGAGCCCGGGCGGGATATTGAGGCTGCGCATCAGGTCGCAGCCGGTGCCGGACGGCACGAGCCCCAGGGTGGCTTCGGGATTGATGATCTTGCGGTCCTCGTAGAACCCGTTGGCGATCTCGTTCATCGTCCCGTCGCCGCCGACCCCGACGACCAGGTCCGTGCCCTCTTTGATGGCCGCCCGGGCGATCTCGGTGGCGTGCTGGGGCTTCTCGGTGAACTCGAACTTGAACTCGCGCAGGAAGCTCTTCAAGCCGTCCCGGATCTCGCCCCAGCGTTTGCGGGTCCGGCCGCGGTTCGAGGCCGGGTTGACGATGACCTTGGTCTTATGCCGCATCGGTCGGTCCCGGGGGCGTCGTTGGCGGGGGGACGGCCGGCGGCTGTGGGGCCGCCGGCGGCACGGGCTTCCTGGCTGCCAGGGAGACGCCGATAACGCCGCCGAGGGCGCCGGCCAGGGCGAAGACGGCGGCCGAGATGAAGAGGCTCAACAGGAACCAGCCGGGCGAGAGCGCCCCTGCGCCGGCGTTGAAGACCTCGTCGAGGCCGGCCGGCAGCTCGCCGCCCATCTCGACTGCCTTGTCCAGGATGCGCCGGGCCAGATCCATGTTGAAGGACCGCAGCGGGATGGAGATCAACGCGTCGGCCACGGCGGCGGCGATGCCGGTCAGGGCGCCGACGACGGCGCCGTCGCTCGAGGCCAGCGGGCCCGGCGCCTGGGCCGCCAGGAGCCTGACGGCGATGATCGCGCCGCCGACGATCCAGAGGCAGCAGAGGCAGTTGCCGGCGCTTAGGATGGGCAGGCCCGAGAGGACGCCGGCGATGGCCCCGACGGTCAGGGCGGGCCGGAAGTAATCCAACTTCTGCTGCATCGTGTCTCCTTCCTGCGCGTCGAGGGGTATTCTATTTTTTCGGGCCGGGTTTTTCAAGTGTCCTGGCTGCGGCCCGCTCCCGCCGGGCTCGGACGAGGTCGGCCAGGCCGGCCAGGGCATACCAGGGCAGGAGGCCCCCCCAGGCGAAGCCCGTGGCGAAGCGCAGGCCGATCGGGCTGCGCCACAGGCGCAGCAGGCCGCCCAGGCCGTCCACGGCCAGGGGCAGGGTCAGGAGCAGGAACAGGCGGGCCGGCGGCAGGACGGGCGGCCGGCGGAAGCCCCGGGCCAGCGCATAGAGGATCAGCCCGGCGGCGAACCCGGCGTAGATCCCCAGGCAGCGGCCGCAGACAGCCAGGGGCTGGCCGAGAAGGCGAAAGGAACGGGCGGGGATCTGGTGGCAGACCGGCGCATAGACGGCATAGACGAGACGGGCTGCTCCGCCGGCGCCGCGGCCGGCCAGAAGGGGGGCCAGGAAGACGCCGGCCAGCCAGATGGCCGCGCCGCACGCGGCCAGGAGCCATATCCGGCGCACGGCGCCGGGATCCGGCGGGACGGTCATGGGGCCTATTCTAATCCGAACGCCGGGCCCTGTCACCGGTCGGGGAATTCATTGACAGAGAAGGACCTCCCAAGTAAATTAGACGTGGCGGCTCCCGGAACGCGTATCTCCCGGGGAGCCTGCCCATTCGCCGTAGAGGAGGACGTAATGATGCAGTTCCGGAAAGCCGGCCTGGCCCTTATCGCCGCCGTCGTCCTGACCTCGTCCTGGGCCGCCGCCCAGACCGAAGAGGCCAACGCCATTCTTGGCCAAGCGGGCTCGAGCGTTCTGGCGCTCGTCAGCTACGGCGCGGACAAGGCCGAGATCTTCGACGGATCGGCGTTCGCCCTGGGCGAAGACGTCGTGGTCACGGCTTACCACGTGGTCTCGCAGGCCTTCGACGTCGAAGGCCTCAACATCAAGGGCAAGAAGGTCAAGATCCAGGGCATCCTGGGCGTCGATAAGGCCCATGATGTCGCCGTCCTCAAGCTGAAAGCCAAGCTCAAGGCCCTGCCTGTCGGGTCCCTGGACAGCCTGGCCGCGGGGAGCCGCCTGTTCGCTCTCGGCTCCAACGAATCCGGCAACATCATCGTCTACGAAGGCACGTTCCGCCGGCTCGTCGACGCCGGGGCCGCGGGCAAGGTGATCGAGGTCTCCCTGCCGGCCCCCAACCAGTTCCGCGGCGGGCCGCTCGTCGACGTCAACGGCCAGCTCGTCGGCATGCTGATCGTCGACGATAAGAACCTTCGCTTCGGCCTGCCCGTCAGCGTCCTGACCGGCGTGCCCCGGACGGGCGAGGCCACGCCGTTCAAGGCGCAGGCCATGGAGAACTATTTCGAGACGCCCGCCGGCAACAACTTCGCCGGCCTGGCGGCCCTGGCCCTGGACGACCAGTTGGCCGCCCGGAACCACCTGGAGAAGGTCGTCAAGGCCGATCCGTCCGACCTGCAGAGCCAGCTGCGGCTGGCCGAGATCTACTCGCAGCAGCGCGACTACACCGCCGCCGTAGCGGCCTACCGCAAGATCACGGAGCTCGACCCGCAGCGGGCCGACGCGTTCTCCGGGCTGGGCGCCATCCTCTTCAAGCAGAACCAGTTCAAGGACGCCGCCGAGGCGTTGGAGAAAGCGGCCGCCCTGGGGTCCGCGGGTCAGGTCCAGTACGACATCGGCGCGGCCTGGGAGGCGGCGACCGATTTCGCCAAGGCCGCCGCCGCCTATGAGCAGTATGTCGCCATGGGGACGGCCGACGCCTGGAAGGCCCAGTGGCGCTCCGGCTTCTGCCGGATCCAGCTGGGCGAGTATGAGCCGGCCATCGCCGCCCTGCTCGCGGCCCAGGCGGCCCAGCCGAAAGAGGTCAAGGTCCGCGAGTCCCTGGCCGAGGCCTACGTCAAGGCCGGGCGGCTCGAGGAGGCCGAGGGCGTCTACGGCGCCCTGGCCACCCTCAACCCGCCCGAAGCCAAGAACTACTACCGCCAGGCCTACCAGATGTACGACGGGGCCGGGAAGTTCGACAAGGCCGTCGTCCCGCTCAAGAAGATCATCGAGCTCGACCCCAAGAACGAGACGAACTTCTACTATCTCGGCCTGACATATTTCAAGGTGCCGGATTACGGCCAGGCCGTGGCCGCCTTTGAGCAGGCCCTGGCCGTCAAGCCCGAGTTCCCGCACGCCTGGTACCAGATCGGCTCCTCGTATTTCAACGCCAAGAAATATAAAGAGGCGGCCGAGGCCTACAAAAAGTACGCCGAACTGGCCCCCGAGGACCCCTCCGGGCCGCTGAATATCGGCGTGGCCCATATCCAGGCCAAGAACTATCAGGCGGCCCTGGAGCCCCTGAAGAAGGCCGTCGAGCTCAAGCCGGACAACGCCGTGGCCCTGGCCAACCTGGCGATCGTCTATATCAACCTGAAGGACATGTACAGCGCCAAGGAGATCTATAACAAGCTGGTGGCCGTCGATCCGGCCATGGCCGAGAAGATCAAGAAGCACATCCGTTGACGACCGTGGGGCCCGGCCGGCCGGGCCCGGAAGGGCAGATGGCGGAATTGGCAGACGCGCTAGGCTTAGGACCTAGTTCCTGATGAAGGAGTGCGGGTTCGAGTCCCGCTCTGCCTACTGACGTCGCCGCGGCCCCGGCGCCGTCCCCGATATCCCGAGACAGGAAAGTGACACCATGAACGAACAAGAACGACGCGGCCGGCTGACCGACGTCAGCCCCAGCCGCAAGGAGATCGAACTCGAGATCCCCGACGAGGAATTCCGCCGGGAGTATGATCGCGTCCTCGGCGAGTACGTCGGCAAGGCCAAGCTCGACGGCTTCCGCAAGGGCCACGCCCCGCGGGAGCAGGTCCGGGCCCTCTTCGACCACGAGATCCGGCACGACGTCTATGACGCCCTGATCCCCCGGGTTCTGGAGGAGGAGCTCAAGGGCCTGCGCCTGAGCCCGGTCAACGTGCCGGAGCTCAAGGACCTGAAGCACGAAGACGGCCAGCCCCTGCGGGCCACGGCCGCCTTCGAGGTCCTGCCGGACTTCGAGCTGCCCGACTACCGGTCCGTCCGGGTCCAGAAGAAGCCCGTCGAGGTCGCCGATGCCGATGTCGACAAGGCCCTGGAGGACCTCCGGGCCCGGGCCGCCGAGTACGTGCCGGTCGAGGGTCGGGGAGTGGCCGCCGGCGATTACGCCGTCGTGGAGATGCAAGGGCGGGACCTGGCCAGCAAGCGCCTCCTGCCGGTCGAGAAGGCCGTCGTCCTGGCCGGGCACGCCGACAACGAGCCGGCCCTGAACGAGAAGCTTCTCGGCCTGGCGGCGGGGGAGGAGCGGTCCTTCGAGGTCGCCTACCCCAAGGAACACGCCAACCGCCGCGTGGCCGGCAAGACCATCGTCTACAGCCTCAAGCTCCGCGAGATCAAGGAAAAGAAGCTGCCCGGCCTGGATGACGATTTCGCCAAGACCATGGGCGTGGCCGAAGGCCTGGCGGCCCTGCGGGACAAGGTCCGCCGGGAGCTCCTGGCTGGCCGGGAGAGGGCCAGCCAGAACGAGACCGCCTCCGAGGTCCTCAAGGCCATCGCCGCGAAGGTCTCCCTGGAGCTGCCGGAATCGGCCGTCGACCAGGAATCCCTGGCCATCCTGCGGCGCCTGCTGTCGGTCTACCGGGACAGCCGGCTGGCCCCGGAGGCCGTCGAAAGCCTGAAGGCCGAGGCCCGGCGCCAGGCCGTCGAGCACCTGACGAACCACCTGATCCTCGAAAAGATAGCCCAAAAGGAGGGCTTGGGGGTGAGCGAAGAGGAGATCCAGGCCGAGATCCGCAGCCTGGCCCAGGCCAACGGCATCCCCGAGGCCTCCCTGGCTGACAGGATCCGCCGCGACCCCTCCCGCAGGGAGGAAATGGCCGAGAACCTGCTCTTCCGCAAGGCAGTTGACTTTCTCATGAAAACGTCTATAATGAGTTAACCAAGGTTCAGTTCCCCCGTCTCCCTGATGAGCGCGTCCCGTTGGAGAGAGGCGGTTCATATCCCGTATCCAGTGAGGCGCATGCCTGAGCCAGCCAGGGGCCGCCAGCGGCCCGGAGCGTAGAATGCAGGATTCCAACGAGCACACCGAGGTCCTCAAGAACATCCCTCTGATCCCCCTGAGGGACCTCGTCGTGTTCCCGGCCACCCTGGTGCCCTTCATCGTCGGCCGGTCCTCGTCCATCCAGGCCCTGGAACGGGCGGCCGAAAAGGACAAGATGGTCTTCCTGGCCGCCCAGATGGACGCCTCGGTCGACAATCCCTCGCCCAAGGACATCTATTCGGTCGGCGTGACGGCCAAGATCATCCGGACGATCAAGAGCGACGACCGGAACATGAAGGTCATCGTCGAAGGCAAGAGCCGGGCCCGGATCGTCGAATACCTGAGCACCTACCCCTACTACCAGATCCTGGCTAAGGCCATCAGGGAAGTCGACGACCACCTGCCCGAGTCCCGGGAGCTGCTGAAGAGGGTCCTGGCCCTCTTCGAGGACTACCTCAAGCTCAACCAGAACGCCAACCTGGATTCGATCATCCCGGCCCTTCGGGAGAACACCCCCGAACGCATCACCGACATCATCGCCTCCCACGTCTATATGCCCATCGAGGAGAAGCAGAACCTCCTCGAGACGGTCAACAGCTTCGAGCGCCTGCGGCGCCTCAACTACGTCCTCGAGAACGAGATCCTGAAGATCCATTCGGCCTACCAGAAGGATCCCAACCGGGCCGCGGGTCGGCGCCGGGGCTCCTTCAAGGACCAGGCGGGCGGCGGCCAGAAGCCCTTCCCGCCGGGCGCGCCGGGCGGCCGCAAGGAAGACCAGCCCAACGAGATCGAGGAGCTGCGGCAGAAGGTGGCCAAGGCCAAGATGCCGCCGGACGGCCAGGAGAAGGCCTACAAGGAGATCGAGCGGCTGGAGACCATGCCGCCCATGTCGGCCGAGGCCACGGTCAGCCGCAACTATCTGGACTGGCTCATCTCCCTGCCCTGGGTCAAGAAGACGCGGGAAAAGAGGGAGCTCAAGGAAGCCGAAAGGATCCTCAACGAAGACCATCACGGCCTGGAGAAGGTCAAGGAGCGCATCCTCGAGTACCTCTCCATCCGCCAGCTGGTCAAGAATCCCCGGGGCGTCATCCTCGGGCTGATCGGACCGCCGGGCGTGGGCAAGAGCTCGCTGGCCAAGTCCATCGCCCGGGCCACGGGGCGGAAGTTCGTCCGCCTGTCCCTGGGCGGCGTCCGCGACGAAGCCGAGATCCGCGGCCACCGGCGGACCTACATCGGGGCCTATCCCGGCCGGATCATCCAGATGATCAAGCGGGCCGGGACCAAGAACCCCGTCTTCCTTCTCGACGAGGTCGACAAGATGAGCATGGACTTCCGGGGCGATCCGGCCTCGGCCCTGATGGAGGTCCTCGATCCCGAACAGAACAGCACCTTCCTCGACCATTACATCGACACCGATTTCGACCTGTCCCAGGTCATGTTCATCGTCACGGCCAACCTGATCGACCCCATCCCCAAGCCCCTTATCGACCGCATGGAGATCATCCGCATCCCCGGCTACACCGAGGACGAGAAGCTGGAGATCGCCAAGCGCTTCCTCCTGCCCAAGCAGATGGAGGCCCACGGCCTGACCGAGGCCAACATCAAGTTCAGCGACCACGCCCTGGTCAAGCTCATCCGCGGCTACACTCGCGAGGCCGGCGTCCGGAACCTGGAGCGGGAGATCACCACGGTCTGCCGCAAGGTCGTGAAGAGGGTCGTCGAACAGGGCAAGGAGCACAAGGAGCACATCACTCCCAAGAACCTCGAGTCCTACCTGGGCATCCCCAAGTTCCGCCGCTCCGAGTTCGACAAGCGGGACGAGATCGGGGTGGCCACCGGCATGGCCTGGACCGAGTTCGGCGGCGAGCTGCTCCGGTTCGAGGCCACCAAGGTCCATGGCAAGGGCAGCTTCACCCTGACCGGCCAGCTCGGCGAGATCATGCAGGAATCGGCCCAGACGGCCTTCTCCTTCGTCCGGGGCAAGATCTACGAACTCGACATCGCCCGGGACCTGCACCGCAACTCCGACATCCACGTCCACGTGCCCGAGGGGTCGACGCCCAAGGAGGGCCCGTCGGCCGGCATCACTATCGCCACGGCCATCATCTCGCTGCTGACCGACATCCCGGTCCGCAACAAGGTGGCCCTGAGCGGCGAGATCACCCTCAAAGGCAAGGTCCTGCCCGTCGGCGGCATCAAGGAGAAACTGCTGGCCGCCTACCGGGAAGGGATCCGCGAGGCTGTCCTGCCCCTTGACAATCAACCCGACCTCAAGGACCTGCCCAAGGTCCTCAAGACCGGGATGAACATCCACCTCGTCGAAACGATGGACGAGGTCCTGAAGATCGTCCTGACCCGCGAGCTGCCGAAGAAGCCCGCCGAAGGCCGTGAGACCGCTCCGGCCGAGGGGGAACGCCCGGCGGCCCGGCCGGCCGAGGGCGGAGAAGCGGCCAAGGAGCCGCCCCTGACCAACTGAAGATCGTTTTTTTTGACTGCTGAACCGGACCGTAATCCACGTCGGGAGAGAACCACATGGTGACGAAGAAGAACGAAAACGTCGAAGCCCCGTCCATGAACCGGGACTTCAACCTCATCGACCTCGAGGCCCAGACCATCGACGACCTGGCCAAGATCGCGGCCGCAGTCGGGCTGCCCGAGGACGAGATCGACGACGCGAGCAAGCACCACCTTGTCTTCAGGATCCTGGAGGCCCAGGCCAAGAAGCAGGGGATGCTCTTTTCTGAGGGCGTCCTGGAGTGCCTGGAAGACGGTTTCGGCTTCCTCCGCGCCCCGGAGTTCAGCTACCTGCCCAGCCAGGACGACATCTACGTCTCGCCCTCCCAGATCCGCAAGTTCCAGCTGCGGACCGGCGACACCATCTCCGGCGTCGTCCGGGCCCCCAAGAACGGCGAGAAGTACTTCGCCCTGATCAAGATCGAGGCCGTCAACTTCATGCACCCCGACGTGATCATCGAGGAGCGCCGGAACGTCAATTTCGAGGGCCTGACGCCCCTCTACCCGTTCGAGATGATCAAGCTCCAGGACGGCAACCCCAAGAACATGAACGCCCGGGTCATGGAACTCCTGACGCCCATCGGCAAGGGCCAGCGCGGTCTGATCGTCTCGCCGCCCCGGGCCGGCAAGACGACCATCCTCAAGACGATCGCCAAGTCCATCGAGAAGAACCACCCCGAGATCTTCCTCATCGTCCTGCTCATCGCCGAGCGGCCAGAAGAGGTCACGGACTTCAAGCGCAGCGTCAACGGCGAGGTCGTGGCTTCGACCTTCGATGAGCCGCCGACCCGCAATGCCCAGGTCGCCAACATCGTCCTGGAGAAGGCCAAGCGCCTGGTCGAGATCAAGCGCGACGTCGTCATCCTGCTCGACTCCATCACCCGCCTGGCCCGGGCCCACAACTCCATCGTCCCGCCCTCGGGCAAGGTTCTGTCGGGCGGCATCGACGCCAACGCCCTGCACAAGCCCAAGAAGTTCTTCGGCTCGGCCCGCAAGGTCGAGGAAGGCGGCTCGCTGACCATCCTGGCCACGGCCCTGATCGACACCGGCAGCCGGATGGACGAGGTCATCTTCGAGGAGTTCAAGGGCACCGGCAACATGGAGATCAACCTCGACCGGCGCCTGGTCGACAAGCGCGTCTTCCCGGCCATCGACATGAGCCGGTCCGGCACCCGCAAGGAAGAGCTCCTCATCCCGGAGCAGGACCTCAACCGCATCTGGATCCTGCGCAAGGTTCTGAGCCAGATGAACGAGGTCGAGGCCGTCGAGATGCTGATCGACAAGCTGGGCAAAACCAAGACCAACCAGGACTTCCTCAACCAGATGAGCAAGGGCTGAGGCGCGATCGTGAAGACGCTCGGCCTCATCGGCGGCACGACCTGGCATTCGACCGTCGACTACTACCGGCTCATCAACCAGGGCGTCCAGGAGAGGCTGGGCGGCCACAGCTCGGCCGCCATGGTCATGGTCTCGGTGGATTTCGCGCCTGTCCAGGATCTCCAGGATAAAGGTGACTGGTCGGCCCTGGGCCGGCTGATGGTCCGGGCGGCCAAGACCCTCGAGGGGGCCGGGGCCGAGGCCATCGTCATCTGCGCCAACACCATGCACCAGCTGGCCCCGGACATCGCCGCGGCCTGCCGGCTCCCGATCATCCACATCGCCGACGCGGCCGCCGCGGCCGTCAAGGGCCGGGGCCTGACGGCGGTCGGGCTGCTCGGCACCCGTTTCACCATGGAGATGGACTTCTACCGGGCGCGCCTGGAAAAGGAGCACGGGCTGAAGGTCCTGGTCCCGGACGCGCCCGAGCGGGCCGTCGTTCATGACGTCATCTACGACGAGCTCGGCCGGGGCCTCGTCCGCGAGGAGTCGCGACGGGCCTACGTCAAGATCATCGATGGGCTGGCCGGCCGCGGCGCCCAGGGAGTCATCCTGGGTTGCACGGAGATCCCGCTCCTCATCAAGGAGAAGGACAGCCCGGTGCCCGTCTTCGACACCACGGCCCTCCACGCCGCCGCCGCGGTGGATTTCGCGCTGGGCGGCTGAGCTTTTCCGTCGTTGTCATCGTTCGTTGGCAAGCTAAAGGTTCGGACCAGACATCTATCTCAGTACGCTTCCGGCACGTTGTTTGAACGAGCCCTCCCGATGTGCCGGGAATCTACCGCTCTCGCCATCCGGAGCGCACCGGACTGTAGTTGAGTGGAGGAGACTTCCTTCCTTTTATTTTCTTCGCAGCCATGTCGATTTCATCGAGACGGCGTGATCTGCGCCAACAGTGATTGTCCCCACCCAGAGCCAGGTGGTCACCCACAACGGGCCGGACATCGGCTGCCAGCCTTCCTGCGGTTGGATCTCCATGTCAACGACATTCCCCTGACGCATAATGCGATATGCTCCGGCGACAATTCCCAATGTCCCGTCAGCGCCAGCAGAAAAACGTCCTTTCAATTCGCTGCGATCCTTCAAGTAGGGCAGATCCGGAATTGGCGGCGAAAACTCGAAGCTCACATTATGTTTGTCGTCGAACCCCACCATCCTACGGATTTCATGATGTCCGGCATTGTTGACAAGTTCGTAGCGCGTCTGTCCTGTCTGCAACATCACCTGCTGCCCCGGCTGCAATGGTGATAGTTCGCCATCATGCGGCGAATTCCAGCATCCGATAATCGGGGCAGCAGTATAGCGGCTCAGATACACCAATTCCCAATTCGCGGGAATGGGCAATTTCTTCGGCTTCCGTTCTTTCCCGCCGGTTTTGACAGCGATCTCAGTGCCTGACCGGCGTACGAAATTCATCCCTTTCATGTAATAAAGCGGGAAATGGTCGAACTTCACCGCGTCACTTCCGCCAATCGGCGCCAGAAATCCCTTAGACCATTTTTTGCGAGTGATCTCTTTGATTCGAAATTCGACCGGTTTGCCGGCATGATCCTGCATCTTGAGCGAGGCATCCAGGCCGGATGCGGTTACTTCGAAATGATAGACCATATCGGGAGCAAGAAAAGATGTATCATGGCACAATTCGGGTTCCATAAATGCTTTATTGGTGTAATAGATATCAGCAGGACCGGTGTGGTGATACAGCAGCACTATGGCGGCTTGTCCGCGTGTATCATTAAAGGTTTGCAATTCGATGGCGGCATATTCGGGATCATCCTCGATATCTAACAGCATCAGCTTGTCAATCTGGTGCACTGCGATATTGAAGGGCGAATATAAAAGTCCGGTCGAAGGGCTTGCGTAGATCTCTGCCGGATTACTGAGATTTCCCAAATATTCCTGATGATTTACAACTGCGTCTTTCGTATTCAGCGTGAGATACCGGTACCCAAAGAATGCCGCTATACCGGCAAACACAATGACAACGGCCAAAATCACCACCCGTTTCATTGATTCCCCCTCCTGTTTCCTAAAAATGGCGGACAGCGAATTCTGATTCCTCTCCCAAAGCTCTATGACTTCCTGAAGAGTATGTCCTATAAACACAGAAGAATATTAGGGGACCGCCTCGATCTCGCCCAACGGAAAATATTTGTTCTTCCTGCGGAAAAACGACGTCTACTGGGTGGATGCCGGAATCATCAGGGACCGAAAACCCAGAGAATAAAATTCGCGTCGGCGAACCGTCCTCAATCCGCGAGACAGGACCGGACGAAATCGGCCACGTCGCGCTTGGCCGTGATCAGATCAGTCTTGCGGATGTACATCATGTGGCCGCATTCATAATAAGCGAACTTGACCCGGTCTTTGACCTTGCCGCCCGGATCAAGATGGGTGAAAGCGTATTCGGCGCTGTAATAATCGCAGGCGCCGTCAAAATAACCGGCCAGGACCAAAACCTTCTGGAAGCGGTTCTTGGCCATGGCGTCGTAGAGCATATCGCCGACGCCCTGCGGCGCGCCGAACATCCCGAATTTCGATTCGCCCATGCCCCGCCATCTTCCGATGTCGCCGAAGATATTGTAATTGAGATCGGTCTCGACCTTCAGATCGTTCTTGAAGTACTGGTTGATCGCAGCGGAAAAGCCGCCGTACCAATCGGTCATGGCCGGATCGTCCTCAAACATCTCTCCGGCTTGGCTTTTGACGATGCCCGTATACCGGCTGTCAAGACGGCCGACCGTCAAGCCGTCTTTTCGGAGAAGTTCTTTGCGGAACTGCTCGGCCGGAACCCGGAGATGGCTGCCGAGAAGGTATTCCTTCGGCAGGCCGGAGAACCGGGCCAGCTTAGCGGCGGCGTCGTCTTTTTCTTTCGGGGAAAGGGCGTTGCCCCGGGCCAGGGCGAGCAGGAATTCGCCTCGGGCGAAGGCTTCCGCTTCGTCGAGGACGGACCGGAGCGGCTTGGCTTGCAGGTCGGCGGGAAGCTTTTTATGATACCAGGCCGTCGCCGTATAGTGGGGCAGGATCATCGCCGTGCTCATGTCCGCTCCCAGGTCCACGCCCAGGGTCATGGACGAAACGAGGATCGTCCCGTTGAGGAAAATGTTGTATTCGCTCATCAGATAACCGGTCAATCCGGCGGCCCGGGTCGTTCCATAGCTCTCGCCGATGATGAACTTCGGCGAGTCCCAGCGGCCGTTCTTCGTCAGATACAGCCGGATAAACTCGCCGACCGAGGCCAGGTCCTCCGTCAATCCGTGGTATTTATGCGGATCTTCGCCGGGCGCCATGCGGCTGTAGCCGGTCGCGACGGGATCGATGAAGACGAGGTCGGCCTCGTCCAGGATCGAATATTCGTTGTCTTCGATCCGGTACGGAGGCCGGAGGGCCCACCCCTCCTCGCTGTAGACGACCTTCCGCGGGCCGAGGAATCCCATGTGCATCCAGACCGATGACGAGCCCGGTCCGCCGTTGAACGAGAACAGGACCGGCCGCTTGGTCCGATCGGCGACTCCGTCGAGGGTGTAGGCGATATAGAAGATATCGGCCATGTGCTTGCCGGACTCATCCTTCATCGGCATCATGGCCGCCGTTGCCGTGTAGGTCAGCATCCGGCCGCCGATCTTGATCGAATGGCGGGTCACGGACGTCGCCGGCAGGTCGACCGCCGGAAGGGGAGTGGGCTTCGCTTCCGGTCCCGATCCGGCCGCTTTCACCGGAGCCTGGATCGGCGGGGGCGTTTGACCGGCCGACATCGCCGCCGATAACACGAAACACGCCAGGAAACAGACGCAAAGCTTATTTCTCATCGACAAGTCCTCCCTGCGCTTATCTTTAGCGCAAAACATTGGCGCAAATATATCAAATCGATCCGCCCCATTCAAACGGCAGGCCGCGGCGCCCAGGGAGTCATCCTGGGTTGCACGGAGATCCCGCTCCTCATCAAGGATAAGGACAGCCCCGTGACGGTCTTCGACACGACGGCTCTTCACGCCGCCGCGGTGGATTTCGCGCTGAGCGGCCGAGCTTTTCCGTCGTTGTCATCGTTCCTTGACAAGCAAAGGGTTCGGACTAGACATCTCTCTCTGTACGCTTCCGGCACGTTGTTTGAACGAGTCCTCCCGATGTGCCGGCAATCTACCGCTCTCGCCATCCGGAGCGCACCGTGCTCTATCGGGTGAGGGCTCTGTCCCCGCCCTCTTGACATCGTTCGCGGGCGCTGCATAATAAAGTCAATATTCGTTGCCCCAGGAGACATAAACCCATGGACCTGAAAGAAGCCATCTACACCCGCCGCTCCATCCGCGCCTACGAGCGCAAACCGGTCGAGAAGGCCGTCGTCCGCGAGCTGATCGAGGCCGCCGTCCAGGCCCCTTGCGGCATGGCCGCCCAGGCCTGGAGCTTCGCCGTCATCGAGGACGCCGAGCTCCTCGCCGACCTCGACGCCCGGACCAAGACCTTCATGCTCGGGATGATCGAGAGCGTTCCGCCACTGGAGCGATATCGCCCGATCCTCGAGGACCCCGGCTTCCGCATCATGTTCGGCGCGCCGGTGCTCGTCCTCGTCTGCGCCAGGCCGGACGTTTCCCCTTCCGCTGAGACCGATTGCGCCCTGGCCGCCGAGAATCTCATGCTGGCGGCGCGCGGCCACGGTCTGGGGACCTGCTGGATGGGCTTCGTGGAGCTGTATCTCGAGTCCGCCGAGGGCAGGGAGCGGTTCGGGATCCCGGAAGGCCACAAGATCGCGGCGCCGATCATCGTCGGCTACCCGGCCGTCAAGTTCACGGCCGTCAACAGAAAGGCCCCGGATCTCCTCTTCTGGAAATAGCGCGCCGCCGGCGCTCCCCAGCTACGGAGAACGCGGCTAATTTCGGGACCTTGATCAGCCGGCCGGCCGGCGGCACGGCCGCGAGCTCCAGGCCGTTGAAGACCGCGCCCCAAGGCCAGGACCGCGGAAGGGGAGAGCGCTGTAATAAACCTGATCGCAGCCATGCCGGAACCGAGTCGGGCCATGGGCGAGCGGCTGCATGCGATCATCAGAGACCGTCGGCTTCACCCAAGACGCGAAGCTCGATGAAGGCCGGCTCTGGCCGACGGCCTTCGCGCTGGCGGAGCTGACGGCCGCCGAGGAAGCCAGGATCGCCGGGCTCGTGAAGAAGGCGGTCGGCTGATCCCGCCGGAAAGCCCGGCTTGGGCCGGAGATCAGGACAGGTCGGGCCGCCGGCGCCCGTTCTTCAGCATGACCGCCGCGCTGATCCAGAAGACGACGCCCATGAAGGCCCACAGGGGGAAGAAGGTCCAGGCGTCCTTCACCCCGGCGGCTGCCTGGAACGGCGTGGAAACGACCAGCACCAGGGCGATGATCGAGCACTGCACGTTCATGGCCAGCGCCAGCACCCGGCCCCAGGGCCGGCCTTTCCAGAGCCAAACGGCGCCGAGCGTGAGCGGCGGCACGATCAGGGTCAGGTCGAGGGCGGCCACCATGTGCGTGGTCCCGCCGGTATCGAGGATCAGTTGCGGAACCTTGCCGTTGGCGACGAACAGCAGGCTCTGGCCGATCCACATGACGGCCAGGATGGCCGCCATCGCCAGCATGGCCAGGCCGACCGGCTTCCGTGCGGGATCGGGCCCGGGCGCGCCGATCCGCCCGGGATGGATGGCCAGCAGGACGGCGACAACCGTAGCCGCCGACAGGACGAAGACCGCGGCGTAGACGAGGAAGAAGCGGTTGAAGGCCGTGAACAGGTAATAGACATTGTTGTAAAAGACATAATACGCGAGGCCCGCCAGGAACGGCAGGGCCCGCGGCGCTCCCCGCCGGGCCAGGAACAGCGCGCCGAGGAGGAGCGGGACGACGAGCAGCAGCGTCACCCAGTCGGTCCCCCTGTAGATCGAGACGACCCAGGCGTTGTCCCGGTAGAGCCCCCTGATGAAGAGGCCGCCGGCGGCCTGAAGGAAGACGAAGGCCGTGAGGATGGCCGGGAGAGAACGGGCCGGGCCGGAAAGTGAGGCCGGCGCCTGGCTTTCGCCGATCTGAGCGCTCATCCTTATCCTCCTTTGTTTGACCCTTTGAATACTAGATCGTCGGGGAAAACGCAAGCCGGGTACCGCCGGACCGTCCGCCTCGTTGATCAGAAGGGCCTCGGCAGGCTCATTCGTAGCGGAGGGATTCCGCCGGATTTTCCGTCGCCGCCCGGACGGCCTTGTAGGTGACGGACAACAAGGCCATGAGGACCGAGAACAGGAGCGCGAGCAGGGCGGGGCCGATCCCGGGGCTGATGCGATAGGCGAATCCCCGGAGCCATCTTCCCGCGGCGAAATACGCGGCGGGCCAGGCAAGGACGTTGGCCGCCAGGACCCAAACCAGGAATTCCCGGCTCTGCATCAGGACCAGTCCCCGGGCCGAAGCGCCCAGGACCTTGCGGATGCCGATCTCCTTGGTCCGCTTCTCGGCGATGAAGGCGGCCAATCCGACGAGGCCCAAGCACGCGGTGAACAAGGCCAGGACGGCGAAAACGCTCAGGATCGTCCGTGTCTTCCGGTCTTGATTGTAGAAAGAGTCGATCTTGTCGTCGATGAAGCTGTAGATAAACGGCCTGCCGGGAGCATAGGCCTTCCATTCCCTTTCCAGGAACTTGATCGTCTCGTCGAGACGGGCCTCGTCGATGCGAAGGTTGATGTACGGCGAATGGGACCAGGTAAAGACCATGGGTTCGATGGCCTGGCGGAGCGTCGTCTGGTGGAAATCCCTGAGGACGCCGATGATTGTATAAGTCGACGTTTCGATCTGGCCCTCGTCGGACATCGCCGTGATCTTCAGTCTCCGGCCCAGAGGCGAAGCCGGGCCCAGGACCCGGGCCGCCGTTTCGTTGATGACCGCGGCGTCACTGCGGTCCGACTCCATATCCTTCGAAAAGAACCGGCCCTCGGCCATTGCGGCCCGGAAGACCTCCAAAAAGTCGGGGTCCGCGGCGGCCCGCAGGAAGGGCGTGTGATCATCGGGATCCTTGCCTTCCCAGGAAACGTCCGAGGCCGCCCGGAGCTGTCCTCCCGGCGGCGTTGACCATGAAGATCTCAAGATCCGGGGGTCGGCCAGGATGGCCTGGCGGTGAGCTTCCGACCGGAACATGGTCATCACGACGAAGTGCGTATCGACGCCGAGGTTCTTGTTTCTGATGAACCGGAGCTGTTTGTCGGCGACGAGAGTTCCGATCAGGAAGAAAACGGTCAGAGCGAACTGGAAGACGATGAGGCCCTTTCGCAGGACTGCCTGGTGGTCCCGGCCGCCGCCGAGGAAGCTTCCCTTGAGGACCGAAGCCGGCTGGAAAGAGGCCAGACGGAGGGCGGGGAAGCTGCCGGCCAGCAGGCCGGAGCCGATGGTCACGCCGAGGACGATCGCCAGCAACCCCGGCCTGAAAAGCCGGGCGAACGCCAGATCCTTCCCGGCGAGGTCGTTAAAGAGGGGGAGGGCGGCCCAAATCAAAAGGAGGGCAAGGCCCAGACCCAGCAGGGCCTGGAGGACGGCTTCGCCGAGAAACTGGCGGACGATATCGGAGCGGCGGGCCCCCGTAACCTTGCGCAGGCCGACCTCCTTGCCGCGGTTGGCCGCGCGGGCGGTAGCCAGGTTCATGAAATTGATGCAGGCGAGAAGCAGGACGGCCGCCGCCGCGATCGAGAAGAGGGCCAGCGTCGACGCGCTCCCCTGGCTCACGTTGTCACTGTCAAAGGCGAAGTCCGAGCGCAGATGAACGTCCTCGAGCGGCTGGAGGCGGATGGCCATATCCGGTCTGTCGAGCCCTGTCCGCAAGAGATCGGACAGTTTGGACGACGCCCGGGAGGCGTCCGCACCGGGCGCCAACCGGACGTAAGCGGCGAAGAACTTGCTGTTCCAGCTCTCGAAGTCGACGTGGTGGTAATTGTGCATGTTGATGATCGGGATGACGCAGGAGAACCGCAGGTGCGAATTCCGGGGCACATCGCGCATGATCCCCGTCACCGCAAAGGCGTCCGCGCCGATCGTCACGGGCTGTCCCAGGGGGTCGGCGTCCCCGAAAAGCTTGCGGGCCAGGCTCTCCGTAAGCACGACCGAAAGCGGTCCTTCGAGGGCCGTTCTTGGATCTCCCTTGATCAGCGGGAAGCTGAAGAACGTGAAAAAGGACGGATCGGCCACGCCGACGGTCTCGTAGGGGAAGGACTTGTCGCCACTCTTTACGCCGTAGTAGCTGCTTGTCCGATAGCGGCAATAATCCTGGATCTCAGGCAGGCTGGCCTTGGCGGCCGGAGCGAGGGGAGTGGCGGGATGGGCGTCCCGCATCGTGCCGGTCCCGTTCGGCGTTTCCGCGATCAGGCGGTAGATCGAATCCCGGTCGGCGTGGAACCGGTCGAAACCGGCCTCATCCGAGACCCAGAGCATCATGAGAACGCAGCAAGCGAGGCCAACGGCCAAGCCGGCGACGGTGATGAAGGAATAACCTTTCTGACGCCGCATCTTCCTCAATGCGATCCGGACATAGTTTCCGAAAAGAGCGCCCCCGAAGCCGTGAGGCGAGCGGACCTTATCGAACTCGTCGCCGATAACCTTGGTCTCTCCCATTCCGGAGCGGGCCAGGCGAAAGGCCTCCTCCTGGCCTGCGCCGCGGCGGACGCGGTCGGCCACCTCGTCGCGCAGGGCCGCCTCGAGTTCGGCGATGTCTGAGTCCTCGAGGGAGGGGTTCTTCGCGAGCTCCCGCTTCCAGGTCCTGATCTCTCTTTCAAGGTCGAACATGTTGTTCATCCTCGGCGTTGTTTATTCCTCGGCCCCGGCGGTCGCCCAGGCTTTTCGGAGGGCGCCGTTGACGCTCAGCCAGCGGGCCTTCTCTTTGGCGGATTCTCCCCGGCCGAGGTCGGTCAGCCGGTAGTATCTCCTCATGCGGTTCTCCCCTGAGACACGCCAGTCGGAGCGGATCAGTCCTTCCTTTTCCAGCCGCCGCAGGACCGGGTAGATCATGGCGCTCGACCATTCGAGCTCGCCCCCCGAGACGCGGTGGACGCGCTGCAGGATCTGATACCCGTAGCTTTCTCCGGAGAGGAGAAGAGCGAGTATCATGGGTTTGGCCGAGGCCGCGACGAGCGTATCCGAGGACATGGCATATCTCCCAAAATAGCATAGGCATCGTCGTTACATATGCTCAAACCGTGCCAAAGCCGGCTCGCGAAAGCGCGCCGAGACGCCGGAGGCTTGGCTCGCGCCGGTGTCCGGACCGGCACAGCAACCGTCCGGAAACGGACAGGCGACGTGGGCAAAGTACGGTTTAAAAGGGGACCAGGATTCTGGCTCCAGGTTCCCGCGAGCGGCGATGAGCAGGCTTTGGACTGGCGCTCGAAAAGGGCAGGCCGTCTCGCAGCTCCCTCGGGCCTACCGGCGGTACAGCCGTCGGCGGCGGAGCCGTGTGCTCCGACAGGCGGGCGTTCGCCTCCAGATCATCTCTCTTGGCACGTTTGGTGCTTTACATTACGGAGAATCCGTTCCATTCTCTGAGGTGAACGATGATCGCCACTCACTTGCGGTTCGCGCTCAGAAGGATCCGCCGCCAGCGGCGCTATACCCTGATCAACGTGACCGGCCTGGCCGTCGGCCTGGCCTGCTGCGTGACGATCGTCCTGTACGTCGTAAACGAGCTGACCTACGATTCCTTCCATCCCGCCGCCGGCCGGATCTTTCGGATCGCCACGCACCAGATCAACAGCGTCGGCGAATTTCGCGCGGCCACCACGCCCGGGCCCCTGGCCCCGGCGCTGGCCGCCGGCTATCCGGAGGTCGAGCGGGCCGCCCGGATCGTGCCGCCGCCCGAGAATGCCGACCACGTCCTCGTCGCCCGGGGCGAGAGGCGCTTTTTCGAAAAGAGGGTCTGGTTCGTCGACGGGGGGATCTTCGACATCTTCCGCATTCCCGTCGTGCAGGGTGACCCCCGCTCGGCGCTGGCGCGTCCCTACACCGTCTTCATCACCGAAGGGACGGCCAAAAAGTACTTCGGCGGCGAGCCGGCCTTCGGGCGAACGCTCCAGATCGAGGTCGATTACGACACGGGGACGACGAAACTCCAGGATTTCGAGGTGGCCGGGATCATCCGGAACGCGCCGTCGAACACGCACTTCAAGTACGACCTGCTCCTGTCCATGCCCACACTCGCCGCGAACGTCCCGTCCCTCGATGAGGACCGGATCGATTACCACGCCAAGTACACCTACGTGAAGCTCGCCGCCTCGGCCGACCCGGCGGCCTTCGAAAAGCGGATCCAACGCGAGGCGGAGGTCGGACGCAGGAAGTACGAAGAGCGGTTTAACCGGCGGCTGGCCCTGGGAGAATATTTCCTTCAGCCGGTGACCCGGATCCACATGTCCTCGCGGCTTCTTCAGGAGGTCGATCCCCCCGGCAACTGGGATTATGTCTATATCTACTCCGTAATCGCCTTCCTCATCCTGCTCATCGGGGTCCTGAACTTCGTCAACTTGTCCGCGGCCCTATCGGTCGTCCGCAAGCGGGAGATCGGCCTGCGCAAGGTCGTCGGAGCCCAGCGCCGCCAGATCGCCGGGCAGATCCTGGGCGAGTCCTTCCTGATCACGCTCGTTGCCTTCGTCGCCGGGATCGGGCTCTCGTCGCTCCTCCTCCTCCCGTTCAATCAGATGGCCGGCACGGACCTGACCATGGCCGGCCTCGGAAGGCCCGAGGCGGTCCTCTCCCTCATCGGCCTGCTCGTTCTTGTCAGCCTGGGCTCGGCCTTCTATCCCGCCCTGATCCTGAATTCCTTCCGGCCGGCGGCCATCGTCCAGGGCCGCGGGACGGCCGCGCCGCGCGGCTCTTTCGCCCAGAGGGCGCTCGTCGTCGGCCAGTTCGCGATCTCCGTCCTTCTCGTCATCTCCACGCTGACCGTCTTCCGCCAGCTCCGGTTCATGAAGGGCCAGGCGCTCGGATTCGATCTCGATCAAAAGATCGTCCTGCGGGTGCAAAGCCATCTCGGCCATTTCCGCAGGGACAGGGAGGCCGTCAAGCGGGATTTCAGGGCGCATCCGTCGGTCCGGGGCGTCACGGTCTCGTCCCGCATTCCCGGCGAACGGTCCGGAGCCGGATATTATCTGTCGACGCGGCCAGAGAACTTCCAGGGAGCGCCCCGGCTCAAGGTCATCGCCGTGGATGAGGATTTCATAGGCCAGTACGGCATCCGCATGGCCGCCGGGCGTCCCTTCGGAAGCGCCGACGGCCCGGACCGGAGAGAGGCCTTCATCGTCAACAAGGCCGGCGCCAAGGCGCTGGGCTTTGCCGCGCCCCAGGACGCGCTGGACAAGTCCTTCCAGGCCCACTACAACCGGTTGACCAAGCGCATCGTGGGCGTCACCGAGGACTTTCACTACCTCGGCATGAAGGACGCGGTCGAGCCTCTCATCCTGGACATCGAGCCCTCCCTCCTGAGCGTCATCACCCTGTCCGTCCGCGTCGACCGGATGGACGACCTCCTGCGCTTCCTGCGGCGAACCTGGGAGGTCCATTTCCCGGGCGTCCCGTTCGAGTACGCCTTCCTGGACGAGAGCTTCGGCCAGGCTTACCGGTACGAGGAGCAGATGGGGCGCCTGCTGGGGATCATGGCCGCGCTGGGCATCGGCGTCGCTTGTCTCGGCCTCTTCGGCCTTTCGTCATTCATCGCCAGGAGACGGGAAAAGGAGATCGGCATACGGAAGGTCCTGGGCGCCTCGAGCCTGAGGATCATCTCGCTGCTTTCCCTCCAATATGTCAGGCCCGTGGCCGTCGCGGTCGCGATCGCCGCGCCCGTCGCCTGGTACGCCATGGGCCGCTGGCTGCGCGAATTCGCCTACCGGATCGAGCTCGATATCATGATCACCTTGATCTCGGCGGCCGCGGCCTTGGGCATCGCCCTGGCCACGGTCGGGCTTCAGAGCCTCCGCGCCTCCGCCTCCCGCCCCGCGGATATTCTCAGGAACGAGTAGGCATCATCCGGACGGCAGGCGTCCGGGATCGGATCGCCGGAGCGCCGGGAGGGCCTTCCCGGCCGTTCCTGGTCAGAGCCGCTCCGGCCAAACCGACGGATCCCCCGGGGAACGAATAGGTCCCTACATCCGGAACCGAAGAGTGAACACGCTTCCGAGTCCCGGCTTGGAGGAGACGCTGATCGTCCCGTTGTGAAGCTGCATGACCTGCCGGGAGAGGCTCAGGCCGATGCCCGATCCGCCCTCCTTGGTGGAGAAGAACGGGACGAAGACCTTGTCCAGGTTCTCTTCGGGAATGCCCACTCCATTGTCGCGGACCTGGATGACGGGGCGGCTTCGCTCGTCGATGTAGGCCGCGAGCTCGACGAGGGCGCCCTCCCGCCCCCGGACGGCGTCGGAGGCGTTGAGGAGGAGGTTGATGAGAACCTGCTCCAGGAGCTCCGGATCGGCCAGGAGCTCCAGGCTGTCCGGGCGGACCGAAGACGCGAACCGGGCCCCGCTCTCGGCGACCGGCCACTGAAGGAGCTGGCCGACCCGGGCAAAGAGCTCGCGCGCCGGGAAGAACTTGAGGTCCGGCTTCGGGATGCGGGTCAGGTTCCGGTAGCCCTCGACGAAGTGGACCAGGCCCTGGCTCCGCTTGGCGATGGTCCGCAGGGCCAGCTCGATGTCGCTCCAGGGATCCTGATCGCCGCGCGGGCCGCTTTTGGCGAGCAGGTCCTGGGCTGTCGCCGCCAATGAGGAGATGGGCGTCATGGAATTCATTATCTCGTGGGTCAAAACGCGGATGATCTTCTGCCAGGCCTCGATCTCCTTCTCCTCCAATTCGCTGCGGATGTCCTGGATGGAGACGAGGGTGAAGGGCTGGGCCCGGAGCTTGAACTCGGAGGCGTGAAGCGCCAGCTGAAGCTCCTCGTCCGGCCGCTTGATCCTGACCAGGGCCCGCTCCCGGGGCTTGAGTCCCAGGAGCGATGCGGCCAGGCCCGGGCTGGCTGCATCGAGAGCCTTCACGTTCTTGAGCTGGCTCACGCCCATGAGCCGCTTGGCCGCGTTGTTCATGAGATCGACCCTGCCGTCGGGCCGGAAGACGAGGAGTCCGATGGCGACGTGGCGGACGATGGTCTGGAGGTAAAGGGCCTGTTCCTCTTTCTCGAGGCGGGCCTTCTCGAAGGCCGCCATGACCTCGGTCATCGCTTTGCGGAGCTCACGGTCGGAACGGCCGGCGCTCCCCAAGGCGAAGGACTGGGTAAAATCGCCGAACTTGACGGCCTCGAAAAAACGGGTCAGGTCGCGATTGGAGCGGTCGACGGTCCGGAAGAGGGCCGCGACCTCGACGACGATGAGCAGGGCGACGGCGACCGCGGCGGCCTGGACGCTGGTCCGGAGCACGAGGAAGAAGAACAGCCCGGTCAACAGGAGGATCGCGCCGATGTGGACGTAGGCCAGGACGCGAAGCCTCTTAAAGACCATGCTTGGCCATCCGCCGGTAGAGGGCGGCCCGCGACAGGCCGAGCGCGTTGGCCGCCCGGCTGATGTTCCCTTGGTGCTTGCGGATCGCGCCTTCGACGAGGAGCCGCTCCATGTTCTCGATGTTGAGGTCCCCGGCCGCGCCCGGCGGCGGAACCTCGGCCTCGGATCCGAAGAAAAAGTCCTTGGGCTCCAGGACGCGGGACTCGCCCATGATGACCGCCCTCTCGACGGCGTGCTGGAGCTCCCGGACGTTGCCCGGCCACGAATAGGCGCGCAGCCGGTCGAAGGCGGCCGGGCTGACGGCCAGGCCGGGCTTCTGGTATTTTCGCCCGAACTGGCCGAGATAGTACTCGACGAGCAGCCGGATGTCCCCGGCTCTCTGGCGCAGGGGAGGGAGACGGATCTCGACGGTATTGACCCGGTAGAGGAGGTCCTGGCGGAACCGGTGCTGGGCGACCATCTCCGTGAGCGGCATGTTGGTCGCCGAGATCAGCCGGATGTCGATCGGCGTGGGCTTGTTCGAGCCGACGCGGAACACCTGCCGGCTCTCGAGCACGGTCAGGATCTTGGCCTGGAGAGGGAGGGAGAGGTTCCCGATCTCGTCGAGAAAGAGCGTTCCGCCACCGGCGGCCTCGAACCGGCCGGCCCGGCTGTCGCGGGCGTCGGTGAAGGCGCCCTTGACGTGCCCGAAGAGCTCGCTCTCGAAGAGCGTCTCCGGAAGGGCGCTCATGTCCACGGCGATGAACGCCTCGCCGGCGCGCGGCGAGCGGCGGTGGATCTCGCGGGCGACGAGCTCCTTTCCCGTGCCGTTCTCGCCCAGGATGAGGACGTTGGCCTCCGTCGCGGCGACCTTGCGGACCAGGGTGAAGACGGCCTCCATGGCCGGGCTGTCGCCAATGACGTCCCGGAACGGCTGGTCGAGGTCGGCGCTGAGCACGTGCTGCCGGCCCTGGAGGGCCAGGGCCTCGTCCCGCGACCGCCGCAGGCTGAGGGCCGCGTTGAGGGTCGCCAGCAGCTTCTCGTTCTGCCAGGGCTTGAGGACGAAATCCGAGGCTCCCTCCTTGACCGCCCGCACCGCGAGGTCGACGTCGCCGTAGGCCGTGATCAGGACGACCACCGCGGCGGGGTCGAGGTCCAGTATCTTCCGCAGCCAGGCGAATCCTTCCTGCCCGGCGGTCGCGCCCTTGGCGAAGTTCATGTCGAGCAGGATGACGTCGTAGCTTTCGGCCCCGAGGAGGGCCGGGATCCGATCGGGGTTCGGCGTGGTCTCGACGAAGGCCAGGTGCTGCTTGAGGAGCAGCCGTCCGGCGCTGAGGATGTCCTCGTCGTCGTCGATGATCAGGACTTTGCCGGTCTTGTTCATTCGAGCTCCCTGGTCCCGGTGTGGAGCAAGAAACGTACCCGAACGGGCCCCCCCGACGGGCGCCCCATTATAATTCAAACTGTCCGGAAAAGGACAGTCGTTGTTGCTCATCCGGACACTTTTCCCCTGGGAAACCGCCCCGAAGGCCTCTCCGGCCGGGGAGGTCCGCCTGGCATGTTTTGTGCATTTTAGCGGTCCGTGCGAGACCGAACATGAAGACTCCGAACCCGACCGGGCCCCAAGCCCTGATGGGCATGGACCGCAAGATAACCAAAAAGCCGGGGCCGTCCCGGAAGTTAGTCCTTTTCGCCTCGGGCGGCGCCTTCGTCCTCGTTCTGGCCTACCTTTTCTTTTTCCAGTTCCGCGGCTCGAGCCTCAACGTCGAGAAGGACCGGGTCACGGTCTCCACGGTCGAGAAGGGCCCCTTTCTCGAGTACATCCCGATCACGGGCGCAGTCATGCCGATCTCCCGCAATTCGCTGGCGACGAGCGAGGGCGGCCGGGTGGAAAAGATCTTCATGGAAGCGGGAACCATGGTCGAGAAGGGGACGCCCATCCTCCAGCTCGTCAATACCGACCTGCTCCTCAACATCATGTGGCGCGACGCGGACTTCGTGGCCCAGACGAACCAGCTCCGCCAGCTCCGGCTGAGCCTCGAGCAGTATCAGCAGGCCCTCCGCCAGCAGATGAACACCATCGAGAATGAGCTGGCCAAGGCTAAAAGCGCCTTCGAGCGCAACCGGAAGCTCTACGCCGACCAGCTGCTCTCCGAGTTCGAATTCGAGAAATTCAAGCTCGATTACGAGTACCAGGTCCGCAACCGCGACATCGTCGCCGAGAGCCAGAAGAAAGAGATGCAGTCCCGGACCGAGCAGCTGGGCTCCCTCGAGGAGCAGCTCAAGCGCATGGAGGCCAACCTCGCCGCCTCAAAGCAGAAGCTCGAGGCCCTCGTCATCCGGGCCCCGATCAGCGGTCAGCTGAGCGCGCTCACGGCCGAGATCGGCCAGTACAAGGCGCCCGGCACCGAGATCGGCCAGATCGACGTCCTGACGGCCTTCAGCGTCCGGGCTCCGATCGACGAGTTTTACATCACACGGGTCGTAGCCGGACAGAAGGCCGAGTTCGAGCTGGGGGCGAAAACCTACGAGCTCGTGATCCGATGGGTCTTCCCCGAGGTCCGTGATGGCCGGTTCGAGGTCGATTTCGATTTCGTCGGGGACGCGCCGCCCGGCATCCGGCGGGGCCAGACGCTGCATGTCCGCCTCGAGCTCGGCGACGTCGCGGAGGCCGTCCTAGTCGCCAAGGGCGGCTTCTACCAGACGACCGGAGGCAACTGGGTCTACGCCCTCGAGCCGGGCGGCGACTTCGCCGTCAAGAGGCCCATCAAGATCGGCCGTCAGAACCCCGACGTCTACGAGATACTGGAAGGGCTTCAGCCCGGGGACCGGGTCATCACCTCCTCGTACGAGGGGTTCGGCGACATGGCCCGACTCATCCTGAAGTAGCGAAAGGAAACCGTGATGCTCATCCAGACCAAGGGCCTAACCAAGACCTATACCACCGCGGAGATCGAGACGACGGCCCTCAACGCCATCGACCTTGATATCAAGGAAGGCGAGTACGTGGCCATCATGGGCCCCTCGGGCTGCGGCAAGTCCACGCTCCTCAACATCCTCGGGCTGATCGATGACCCCACGAGCGGCGAGTACCGCTTCTTGGGCCAGGACGTCAGCCGCTGCTCCGAGCGCAAGCGGGCCAGCCTCAGGAAGTCCAACATCGGCTTTGTCTTCCAGAGCTTCAACCTCATCGACGAGCTCACGGTCTTCGAGAATGTCGAGCTGCCCCTCCTGTACCTCGGCCTGTCGGCGGGCGAACGGAAGAAGCGGACGACCGAGGTCCTCGAGCACATGGCCCTCCTGCCGCGGAGGAATCATTTCCCCCAGCAACTGTCGGGCGGCCAGCAGCAACGAGTGGCCGTGGCCCGCGCGGTCGTGGCCCGGCCCAAGGTCATCCTCGCCGACGAGCCGACCGGCAACCTCGATTCGACCCACGGCGACGAGGTCATGGGCCTCCTCGACCGGCTCCACGAGGAGGGGACGACGATCATCATGGTCACCCACTCCCAGGCCTACGCCGACTACAGCCAGCGGATCGTCTCGCTCTTCGACGGCCAGATCGTCTCCGAGAACATCCAGAAAAAATTCAAGCTTTGACGGCCATGGGCAAATACGCCAGCCTCAGGGACGTGCTGGGAGAGATCGCGGCCGGCGTCGAGCCGGTCGTGCTCCGGTCCCTCGATCGCGATTGGGACGCCGCGGAGCTTCTTCAGTCGCTTCCTGAGCGCCGGCTCGAGCGCCGCGTCCAGTTCATGCCCGGCTTCTACATCGCCGCCGTGAGCGAATCGGGCTGCCTCGGCGAGGTCCTCTTCAGGATCCGGAAAAAGAACGCTCAGGGCGGGCGCCGATGATCATGCTGCTGGGCGTCAGAACGTTAAGGCCGTCGACATGAAGAGGACGATTATGAGGATGAGGATCGCACAGGCCGTTTTTACGGGTCTCCTGGCCCTGGCCGGGCTCGCCGGGGCGCAGCGAAAAGAGATCCCGCTCAGTCTCGACGACTGCATCCGGCAGGCCGTGAAAAACAACCTCAACCTGGCGGCTGAGGGCCTGACGCCGGAGATGGGGGCCGAGGCTGTCGGCTTGGCCCGGGAGATCTTCATCCCCGGGATCTCCTTCGCCCTGGGGCAATCGAGCAACAATTCGGCCTCGTTCTCATGGATCAGCGCCGCCGACCAGATCTCGACCCGATCGGGCGAATACCAGGTGAGCCTCTCCCAGCTCATCCCCACGGGCGGCCGGCTGCAGGCCACGCTCTATTCATACAAGACCACGACCACCGAAAGCTTCATGACCATCAACCCGCGCTACGGGAGCACGCTGGCCTTCGAGTTCAGCCAGCCTCTCTTGCGGAACTTCGGCCCGGTCGCCACGCGCCGGGCGATCATCGTCGCCAAGAACGATTGGGGCGTCTCGAAGAGCGAGTTCCGCAGGATCCTCATGGATACGGTGACAGAGGTCGAGGAGGCCTACTGGAACCTCGTCTACAGCATCCAGAACCTGGAGGCGCGGCGGGATTCCCTCAAGTACGCCCAGGACCTGTTCTACAGGAACCAGAAGGAGCTCGAGGCGGGTCTCATCTCGCCGGTCGAGATCTTCAACGCCAGGGCCGAGGTGGCCGGGCGCGAGGCCGACATCATCCAGGCCGAGGCCGAGGTCCGTGATCGCGGACGCGGCCTGGCCAGCCTGATCAACCTGGCGCCGGCCGAAGGCGGGGGAGATGTCGCCGTCGTTCCCACGGACAGTCCGGACCTCGACGAGAGCCCCCTGGCCGAGGTCGAGGCCGTCGGCTTGGCCCTCGCGAACAGGCCGGAGCTCGAGGCCGGCCGGATGCGCTCGCGCACGACGGAGGTCAACCTGAGCGTGGCCCGCAACGGCCTCCTCCCCAACCTGAGCTTCAACGTGTCGTATTGGAGCCCGGGCGTCTCCGGGACGCGCATCCTCTACCAGGATGACAATCCTCTGACGGGGGTCATCGTCGGCAAGGTCCCCGGAGGGGCGGCCGACGCCCTCAAGGACGCGATGCGTCTGCGCTACCGGAACTGGTCCGTCAACGTGACCCTCGATATCCCCGTCAATTCCGTCGTGTCCAGGGCCGAATATGCCCGGGCCAGGCTGGCCTCGGACCAGTCCGCGCTGCGGCTCAAGTATGAAGAGCGGCGCATCGTGCTCGAGGTCCAGACCGCTCTCAACGCGGTCGAGACGAACTTCAAGCGGGCCCTGGCCTACCGGGCCTCGCGGGAGCTGGAGGAGGAGAAGCTGCGAGCCGAGGAGAAGAAGCTCGCCGCTGGCCTCTCCACGAGCTACCTTGTCCTTCAGCACCAGCGCGACCTCGCGGCGGCCCGGTCGAACGAGCTGCGGGCGACGGTCGACTACAACCTCTCGCTGGCCAGACGCGACAGGGCGCTCGGCCGGACCCTGGAGACGAAGCACATCCAGGTTTCCGACTAGTCCCGCCCCCAAATCGGGGGCACCGAAATCGGGGACACGATACTCATTTCCGAATTCGCTATCCTTCCCTGCCCATATCAGGGAATTCGGAAATGAGAATTGTGTCCCCAATTTCCGTCTTGTTGACAACCGCCGCCGCCGCGTTTACAATGACAGAGAGTGTTACGAATATGATATATAGTGCCACCACGGGCAAGCCCCGAACGGACCGTCCGGCCAGATGAGAGCCCGTCCCCAGGCGCGCGACCTGGCTTACGCCGGGCTGCTCGGGGCGGCCGCGCTCCTCCTGCCGCTAGTTTTCCATGTGTTGCGCCTGGGGCACGTGTTCATGCCGATGTACCTGCCGCTCGTTACCCTGGCCTTTTTCGTCCGGCCGGCCGCGGCCGCGGCCACTGCCTTCGTCGTCCCGCTCCTGTCCGGCGCCCTGACCGGCATGCCGCCCTTCTATCCGCCCGTGGCCGGACTGATGTCGCTCGAGCTGGCGGCCATGGCGGCCGTCATATCGGCTGTCATCTCCAGGAGGCCCCGGGCAAACGAATGGCTCGTCCTTGCCCCGGTGTTGTTGCTCGGCCGGGCCCTCTACATGGGACTGGCCTACGCCGTCAATCTGGCCATCGGCCTGCCCGCCGCCTTCCTGGCCGGTCTTTCCGTGCTCGGCGGCTGGCCGGGCCTCGTGCTGATGCTCGTTGCCGTCCCACCCGTGGCCAGGCTCCGCAATGGCCACGTACCGGCCACGGCAGGGGAGGACGCCCGCACGGCCTACTTCGACTCGATCGCCGAGCGCTGGGACGGCTGGGAGGACCTGCCCGCCCTCGAAGCCCGGCTGGCCGCGGGTTTGGAACGCCTCGGCGTCGGTCCTGACGATCGGGTGCTCGACGCCGGCTGCGGTACCGGCAACCTGACCCGGGCCCTGCTGGACCGGCTTTCGGGCTCCGGCCGCGTTCTGGCCGTGGACCTCTCGCCGCGCATGATCGACGAGGCCCGGCGCAAGGTCCTGGACCCGCGCGCCGACTGGCTGGTCGCCGACCTCCGGCGCCTGCCCGTCCCGGAGGCCTCGTTCGACCGGGTCATCTGCTTCTCCGTCTGGCCCCACCTCGACGATCGCGCCGGGGCCGCGGGCGAGATCTTCCGGGTCCTGAAGCCCGGCGGCCGTCTCGACATCTGGCACCTGGACTCGCGGGCCAAGATCAACGCCGTTCACACCGGGGTCGGCGGGGCCATAGGCGGGGACCTGCTCCCTCCGGCGGGCGAAACGGCGGGCCTGCTCCGCCAGCATGGTTTCCGTCCGGTCGCCCTGGCCGACGACGAGGACGGGTACCTGGTCGCGGCAGTTCGGGAAGACCGGGCCTCCGACGATGCGTGCGCATTGGCATGACCTGTGGGGCTCCGGCCTCGGCCCGGTCGCCCGGATCGTGCCCCGGAACAGGATCCTCGCCGGAACGCTCCTGTTCGCGGCTTGCTTGGCTGCCCCGTCCGGAACGGTCATGGGCGCGGCGTTCATCGCCGCCGTCACGGCCGGTTGGACGGCCGCCTGCGGACTCCCTCGGCGGGCCCTCGCGTCGTTCGCGCTTCTGGGCCTGGCCATGTTCCTCCCATACGTCCTGCTCGTGCCGCTGATCGCTCCGATCGTTCCGGCAGGCCCCGGCCCGGCCCGCCTGGCCGCCGCCTTGGCCGTGCCCTGGGACGTCGTCCTCCATGGGCTGGCCGGCCTGTTCGTGGCCGCGGCGACGGTGTCCGCGCTCAGCGTCAGCGATCTCCGCCGTGGGCTCCTGGCCCTGCCGCTGCCGCGCATGCTCACGGCCGTCCTCATCCAGATCGTCCATCAGACGGCCGCGCTGGCCGCCGAGACGGGTCGCATCGCCGCGGCGACGGCGGTGCGGGGAGGCACGCAAGGCGTCTCGACGGCCTGGCGGCTGGCGGCCGGCTTGCCCAGGATCTGGCTGCCCAGGGTCGTCGGGCGCGCCGAACGGGTGGCCGCGGCCATGGAGCTCCGGGGCTACGCGGAGACCGATCTTCGCGTCTTCGGCCGCGACCGGCTCCGGCCGGCGGACGCCGCGGTCGTGGCCCTGGCGCTGGGCCTCCTGGGCTTGGCCGCGGCCCTGCGTTGGGGCTGGCTCCGATGAGCGGGCCGCGGGTCCTGGGCTTCGACGGCGTGACCGTCCGATACCAGCCCGGCTCGGTCCCCGTCCTGACCGGCGTGACGTTCGCTCTGGGACAGGCGGAAAGGGCGGCGCTCGTCGGCCTCAACGGCTCGGGAAAAACAACCCTTCTGCTGGCCGCAGTCGGGCTCGTCGGTCACGACGGCCTGATCGAGGTCGACGGCCTCCAGGTCGGCCGGCGGACGGCGGCGGAGGTCCGCCGGCGGACCGGCTTCCTGTTCAACGCGCCCGAAGACCAGATCCTCTTTCCTCAAGTGATCGAGGATGTCGCTTTCGGGCCGATGCGGCAGGGTGAGCCCCGGGACGCGGCTTACCGCGGCGCCGCGGAGATGCTCGACCGGATGGGCGTATCCGGGCTGGCCAGGCACCCCGTCCAGCACCTGTCCCACGGGCAAAAACAGCGCGTCGCCCTGGCCGGCGCGCTGGTGAACCAGCCGCCGCTCCTGCTGCTCGACGAACCCACCTCTAGTCTCGATCCGCCCGGCCGCCGGGCCCTGGCCCGGGTCCTCGACGGCTTCGGCGCGGCCATGCTGGTCGCCACCCACGATCTCGAGTTCGCCGGCCGCTTCTGCCGGCGGTTCCTCGTCCTGGACGCGGGACGGATCGCCTACGACGGCCCGGACCGTTTAGCCGCGGAACGTCTCTTGGGATCCTGAGCGCTCCGGACCGGCCGCCCGATCCGGAGGCCGCCCTTATTCAGTCCCGCCGACGACTTGGCCCCGGATGGCTTTCAGGGACTCGATCAGCCTGGAGGCCAGCTTGCGGTCCAGGGCCTCCAGCCCCTCCCGGCGGTAGTACTTGCGGATGAAGTTTCGCAGGTGGCCCGCGTCCCAGCCCAGATCGGAAGCCAGGGACTTGACGTAGAGCTTCTGCTTCAAGGTCATGCCGGCGTCGTTGGCCCGGAAGTAGTCGCTGCGGACGAAATGGCGCATGAGCCTGCGGAACCCGGCCTCGTCCAGGTCCCGGGCGCTGCGGACCCCGGCGACGAGCCAGAGGATGCGCCGGTATTCCTTGTCCTCCAGCCCCAGCTCCTTTTTAACGACATGGATGAGGGCGAGCTTTTTCGGGCTGATCCAGCGGGGCGCCGGCGGGACGGAGGGCTCGGGCCGGACCGCTGGGCCAGGGGCCTTTAGCGCCGCCGGCGTTCGAGCCGCCATCGTTCGATCCTTTCAAGCGCCCGGGCCAGGTCGATCCGGTCCTTGAAGAAAATCCGCTGGCGCGGCCTGCGCTCCAGGCTGGTCAGGTCGGGATGCCGCCGGTTGACGACTAGGCAGATGAGCCGGCTTTTTTATGGTTCCTCCTTTCCCGCGGCGTCAGCGGACGATCTTGAAGTTGAAATCAGCCGTGCCCAGCGCCGCCCAGATCTTCAGCCAGACCATGATCATCATTTCCAGGCCCCGGGCCGCCGCCAAGCTTCCCAGGTCGATGACCGTTTTCCAGCCGAACTCCTCCCGGAGAAAGCGCGACACCGTCTCGCGGGCTGCTGCGTCGTCCCCGGCCAGGAAGACATCGTGATCGCCCCCGGCGAGCGCCGCCGGCTCGGCCATGACGCGGGCCGAGACCGTGTTCAGGGCCTTGACAACAAGGAGGCGGGGGTGGGCCCTCTGGATCCTTTCTGAGAGTGAATCGGTGTTGACGACGAAAAGCTCCATCTCACCGCCATCGTTCCAGGGGCCGAGGGCATTGGCGACGTCGATCAGGATCTTGTCGGCGAGATCGGCCGGGCGGGCCGTGGCCAGGGCTTCGAGAGATGCGTGGCCGGCGGTGGCGTTCACGAGAAGCTCGCCGTGGCGGGCGGCCTCGGCGAAGGTGCCGAGACGGACGGCCTTATGGGCGGCCAGCCAGTCCCTGTAGCTCGACTCGTCAGTATCGGTCGGCCGTTCGCCGAGCTTTCGGCGGACATCCCGTGTTCCGGCCATGACATCGTGGCCGCGCCGGGCCAGAGCCCCGGCGAGCGTACGACCGACATCCCCGGTCCCCAGGATCCCGATCTTCATGGCAGACCTCCTTTCCGGGCAACAAAAAACGATAGCATAACAATATTAAGCAAGATTCGTGCCCGGTGCCCCTTCTGTAGGCCTTTAGCAGGCATGTTGAAGATAATGCTATAGATACGAAACGCAACGGTTGTATATAACAGATATTAAAATAGTTAGGGCGTGTCAACGATAGGTTTGGCAGGGGAGTGGTCGCGAAAGCTCGATGTGCGGGGATCATTCCTGGAACACCGGCCACCCTGCATTTCGAGAGGCGGAGACCGGACTTGACAACAAAAATAGCCGGCCGATATTTAAAAAATAGGGTGAGGGGTCCGACCGGCATGCGCGACGGGGACGCCTCTTTTTAACTGGAGGGGAAAATGGAATCAAGACGTGGGTGGAAGTCTGCTTTGGCCTGCCTTGTTCTAGGCGTCGGGCTGGCTTCGACGGGTTGTTCTTCGGGCCGTTACATCATCACGGAGCCTATTAAGACGCCGCTAAAAAGCTTCGATGTCCTGGAGATCAAGGATTGCGTATCAAATCAGCAGGAACCCAGGGCCGTCGAATTGGCCAGCTCGTTCAGTGATACGCTGGCGCGCAGGATCGAGGCTTATAACAAGGAACATCCGAAGACCCCGCTGTTCAAGACCGTGACCAGGTCGAGCTACCTGAATGATCGGGTCCTGGTGCTGGAGCCGGTCCTGCTGAGCTACGAAAAAGGCAGCGGCTTGGCCCGCTATATGATCGGCTTCGGGGCGGGCAAAGCGTCCTGCACTGTGAGATGCGATTTCAAGGACAAGGCAGCGGGCAGCCAGGTGCTGCAGGCCTCGTTCGAGGGCGAGTTGAGCATGGGCCTCTTGGGTGGAAAAGCCAAGGAGGCGGTTGGCAAAGTCTTCGATAAGATCATCGAGTTCCTCAGAAAAAACTATTAGGCGCAGCGGCGGGGGGGCCCGGCCGGGCAAGATTTCCTCAACTGCCCAGGGATTGGGCACGAGGATTATCCACAGCTTGTGGGAATCGGCATCTAAAAGACAGAAAAGAAGATGGCGGAATCAGCCATAAAGAGTCGCATAACGTTTATTATGTCTACTAATATCTGGAAGCGGGAAGAGGCGCCCCTGAGGGGGGCGTCAGGGCGGGCTAGGAACCAGGTCTTTCGGGTCAGGGCTTGAGGGCCGGAGTCCCTTCCTTCTTCCGGATCTGCTCGATGATCTCCTGAAGAACGGAGATGATCTCCTGCTTGGTGATCGCCTGCTTCTTGAACTCCAGGCGCAGCCGGAAGCGGTCGGTGTCCTCGGGGACGAAATTGTAGACGTAATACTTGAGCTTCTTGGTCTTGCCCTTCAGGTATTTGGCCAGGTCGCGGGTATCTTCGCGGGTCAGCCGCCGCTCGGCGATGTCATGGGCGAACTTGACCATGTCTTCTTCGGTTTTTAGCTTGGCGATCTCGATGATCGTCGAACGGCTGAACCCCCCGGCTTCCTGGATGATATCCCGGGCTCGCTGCGGGATACGAGCTATCGAGAGTATCTCGGTGATGGTCGAGCGCGCCTTGCCGATCTTTTCCGAGATCTGCTCGTGATTGTAGCCGTGGATATCGGCCAGGGCCTGCAGCCCGTCGGCCTCCTCGAAGATGTCCAGGTCCTTGCGCTGGAGGTTCTCGATCAGGGCGATCTCCATGGCCTCGGCGTCCTCGACGTCGAGATCGATGCAGGGCAACTCCTTGAGGCTAAGGTTCCGGGAAGCCATGAAGCGCCTTTCGCCAGCGATGATCTCGAAGCGGCTGCCCTTGGCCCGGACCAGGATGGGCTCGAGGATGCCCTTGCTGCGGATGGAGTCCTGGAGCTCTTCGATGTTGCCGAGCTCGCAGCGGGCCTGGTGCGGATTGGGGTCGATCTTTTCGATAGGGATCATGCGGATCCGGGGCCCGAGAGAGCGGGACGAGATGAGATCGACGAAATGGCCGTCATGCTTCATGGCTACGGACGTGGGAAGACCCGATTTTTTAGCTTTTTGCACGGCTCATCAGCTCCTCGGCGACTTTCCGATATTGCTCCGCGCCGATCGAATCCGGCGCGTAGGTGAAGATAGATTCCTTATAGGCCGGGCTTTCCTCGAGCTTGACGCTCTTTGAGACGAAGGTCTTGAAAAGCTTGTTGCCGAAAACTGCCTTGATACGATCGACGACGTCGCGGGCCAGATTGGTCCGCTTATCGTACAGGGTGATGACAACGCCCATGACCTTGAGATGGGGGTTGGCGATCCGCTTGACCTTCTCGATGGTTTCCAGGAGGTCGTCGGTCCCCTCCAGGCAGAGATAGGAGGATTGGATCGGGATGAGGATGAAGTTGGAGGCCACCAGGGCGTTGAGGGTTATGAGCCCGAGCGTGGGCGGCGTATCGATGAATATGTACTGGTAGCGGCCGCGCAACTGCTCCAGGGCGTCCTTGAGGCGGAAATGGGCATCGAATTCGCCGCTCAGGGATGGCTCGAGCTTGGCCATCGAGATCTTGGTGATGGCCACATCCAATCCCGGGATATTCGAATGGGCGATGATGTCCTCCATCTTCTCGTTCTTGTTCATGAGGACATCGTAAAGGGATTTATCGTACTTTTCGGGATTGGCCACGAGAGAGATCGTGCTGTGGGCCTGCGGATCCATGTCGATGACGAGCACTTTCTTTCCCATCAGGGCGATGGCGGCGGACACATTGATGGTGGTCGTCGTTTTGCCCACTCCGCCTTTTTGATTCGTTATGGCGATGATCAAGCGCGCTCTCCCTCTCAAACGAGTCCGTCGTCTGAGAGGCCTTTATATGACAGCCGTGTCAAAAATGCAACAGGAAGAAGGAAACTTTTTCTGCCGGCGGAGCGGCGCTAGCGGTGTCGGAATATTGAGGCCTTAGCGGGACATGTCGGCATGCCGACAATTTTCCTAATATGTTTATTTATTGAGAGATAGGCAATTAATTACGGGCGGCCGCGGGCTCGGCAATGTGTCGCAGGGTAAATGAATCGGCGCTACTATTTAGCCGGTCGCCGTTGAGATCTCCGGGCCGTGCAAACGAAGGAGATCCGGCTCAATGGAAGCAGACGCATCCGCGCTGATCTCAGCCGTGACGGGCCGGACTCGATCAAGGGCCAGATGCGGATCAACGCTGCTCGTCGTAGACGGAGGTTTCCCGCTTCGAAAAGACCAAGAATTGCTTCGGTGAGCCCGATGGCTGCCGCCGGCGACATGGGCAGCATGTCCCGGCCGCCCGATATGAGAGAGGCTGGAAGGGGCCCTCCCCTTCTAGGCCCGAGTGTGAAACGCGGCCGGCCCGCGCGCGCCGCTCGGGTTCGAACGATATATGCCCGGAATATTCGATAGGGCAACTGAACGCAGGAACGTGGGGCATCTTTTGACTCGTCATTGGTAACCAAAAGATAATAAACAAGATACAGGACAATTAATAAGACGCTGATAACAAAGGAAATAGCGGCATTGCCTGGCCCGCGGCTAGGGACCGTTCCGCCGGGGTGCCGTTCCGCTTGACGGCGGCCCGAATTGTCATAGAATGGGGCAAACAAGAATGGCCATCGAGAGCCGGCCGGCCGACGGGTTCCTCAGGAAGCTGGGGTTAGCCGACACGATTTTCCTGGTCATCGGCGCCGTGGTCGGCTCGGGCATCTACATGACCCCCGGCCTCATCGCCGCGGGACTCCCCTCTCCGGGGCTTCTTATTCTCGTCTGGCTGGCTGGCGGCCTGGTCACGCTCTGCGGCGCCCTGTCTTTCGCCGAGCTGGGCGCCATGTATCCCGAAGCCGGCGGCCAGTACATCTATTTGCGCGAAGCCTACGGGCCGGCCGCGGCCTTCCTGTTCGGCTGGGCCTTCTTCGGCTTCATCATGTGCGGCGGCCTGGCCGCCCTGGCCGTGGGGTTCGCCGAATTCCTGGGATCGTTGCTGCCCGTCCTCTCGACCGGCCGCGTCATTCTGCGCCTCGACCTCTTCGGGCTGCCTTTCAGCCTGTCCTCGGGCCAGGCGGTCGCCGCCTTGGCCATCCTCATACTGACTTTGGTCAACACCTTCGGCATCCGCTCCGGGGCCATCGTCCAGAACGTCCTGACCATCCTGCGATTGGCTACGGCGGCCGCCTTCGTCGTCCTGGGCGTTCTTGTCGGCCGGAAATCCGGCGGCGCGAACTTCCACCCGTTCTTCGCCGCCGGCCAGCCGTTCCCGGCCGTCCTCGCGCCGTTCGGACTGGCCCTGGTCGCCGTCTTCTGGACCTACGACGGCTGGTATTCGGTCAACTGTACGGCCGGGGAGATTCGCGATCCCGAGAGAACCATCCCCCGGGGGCTCGTCCTGGGCGTCCTGTCCGTCACGGCGGTCTATGTCCTGGTCAACCTCGTTTACCTCCTGGCCCTGCCGCTCGAGCGGTTCCAGGGCGTCGTCCGGGTCGGCGAGCTGGCCGCCGCGGCCCTGTTCGGCGGAAGCGGAGCGGCCCTCTTCGCTGCCCTGGTCACGGTCTCGATCTTCGGCTGCCTGGACGCCAATATCCTTTTCGGCCCCCGCGTCTTCTACGCCATGGCCCGGGACGGGCACTTTTTCCGGGGCCTGGGCCGGCTGGGGCGCCGCGGCCGCGTGCCCACCGCGGCCCTGTGGTGCCAGGCCGCCTGGTCGGCCCTGCTCTGCCTTACCGGGACCTATCAGTCGCTCTACGAATACATGCTCTTCGCTCTGCTCGTCTTTTTCGCCGTAACGGGCCTGGCCGTCTTCGTTCTGCGGCGCAAAGCGCCGGGGCTCGCCCGTCCCTACCGGACCTGGGGCTATCCGGCCGTTCCGCTGATCTTCATCGTCATGTCGCTCGCGGTCTTCGCCGGGATCGTGGCCGACGAGCCCCGGAAATCCGCGATCGGGGCCGGGCTCCTGGCCTCCGGGCTCCCCGTCTACCTCGTTTGGAGACGCCGGAACTGTCCGCCGGGGCCCGCGGCCGTAAAAAATGATTTCCCCTGAGGGCTTTTTCGTTTAAGATGGGGCCGCGGAGCCCGAAAAAAGCGATGGCGGAGACATTTTTCACGGTCGAGATCCTGCCCGACGGGACCAAAGTCCGGGCCCGGGCCGGCGAAGTCCTGGCCGACGTCCTGGTCCGGGCCGGCCTGCCGCTGAGCCTCTACTGCCGCCAGCGGGGGGTCTGCGGCAAGTGCGCCGTGCGCATCCTCTCCGGGCCCTTGCCCTTTCCGGAGCCGAACGAAGCCGCTCTCCTGCGGGATCGCGGCTTGGGCCCCGACCACCGGCTGGCCTGCCAGTACCTCGTCCGGGGCCACGTCTCGGTGGAGACCCTGCCGGGATCGAGGCTGGAGAAGATCGCAGTCCTCGACGCCGGCCCGCCGTCGGCCGCCTATGTCGACCCGGCGGTCAAGCGTCTCTGCCTGGTCCTGGAAAAACCGCCCCTGCGATCCCCGACGGCGGTGGCCGACGATCTCCGGGCCCGGCTCAAGTCGCCCGGGTTGGCGCTCGCCCTGCCGGCCCTGTCCAAGCTGGGCGGCGCGGCCCTCGGTCCGGCCCGGCCCATCGCCGCCATCCTCTACGACGACCGCGAGCTCCTGGACATCGAGCCCGACGAAGCCGGCCGCGAGCTCTACGGCCTGGCCGTCGACCTGGGAACGACCACGGTCGCTCTCGAGCTGGTCGACCTGCGGACGGGACAGGCGGCCGACCGCGTTTCGGCGGTCAACGCCCAGGCCTCCTACGGCGCCGACGTCGTTTCGCGCATAACCTTCGCCTTCGAGAATCCCGATAACCTCCGGCGCCTGAGGACCGCGGCCGTCCAGCTGGTCAACGACCTGATCGGCACGATGTGCCGCCGAACCGGGGTGCCCCGCCACCGGATCTATGACGCCGTGGTGGCCGGCAACACGGCCATGAACCACATCTTCTGCGGCGTGGCCGTCGATACCCTGGCCCTGGCCCCGTTCCAGGCCGTCTTCTCGAGCTTGCCGCCGTTTCCCGCGGCCGACATCGGCCTGGCCCTTCATCCCCAGGCCCGGGTTTACGTCTCGCCCAACGTCAAGAGCTTCGTCGGCGGGGACATCACGGCCGGCCTGGCCGCTTCCGGCCTGGCCGCCGCGTCCGGCCCGGCCCTGTTCATCGACCTCGGCACAAACGGCGAGATCGTGGTCAAGAAGGGCGGCGAGTTCGCGGCCACCTCGACGGCGGCGGGCCCGGCCTTCGAGGGCATGAACATCAGTTGCGGCATGCTGGCCGTCCCCGGGGCCGTCGACCGGGCCGGGTGGGCCGGCGGCTTCAAGCTCCGGACGATCGACGACCTGCCGCCGCAGGGTGTTTGCGGCACGGGACTCATCGACATCCTGGCCGTGGCCCTGGCCCGCGGCCTGCTGGGCCGCGACGGACGCATCCAGGGGCCCGAAAAGCGCCTCCGGCTGACCGACCGGCTGTCGCTGACCCAGCAGGACGTCCGGGACGTACAGCTGGCCGTGGGGGCCGTCCGCAGCGGCGTCGAGCTCATGCTCCGGGAGTTCAGGGTGAAAGCCGCGGACCTCGACCGCGTCCTGGTCGCGGGCTCCTTCGGCAGCTCGCTCGATCTCGGCAACGCCGTGGCCCTGGGCCTGCTCCCCGACGTGCCGCTCGACCGGATCGCCTTCGTCGGCAACTCGTCCCTGGCCGGGGCGCGCCTGTTCCTGGTTTCCCGCCCGGCCCGGGCGGCGGCCGAGGCCCTGGCGGCCAGGATCGGCCACGTCTCCCTGGCCGTCCGGCCGGACTTCCAGGAGGAGTTCGTCCGGGCCCTGGAATTCGACCGCTATCCTAAAGGAGATTCATGAACCCCGCACCCTCCCTTCTCGATCTTGCCCGCACGCGAACGGTCCTCTTCGACGGCGCGATGGGGACCGAGCTCATGGCCCGCGGCCTGACCCCGGGAGCGCCGCCCGAGCTGTGGAACGTCGACCGTCCGGAGGCCGTGCGGGAGGTCCACGCCGCCTATTTCGAGGCCGGGGCCGACGTCGTCTCGACCAACTCCTTCGGCGCGACGCCGCTCAAGCTGGGGGCCCAGGGCCTGGAAGCCCGGGCCTTCGAGCTGAACCTGGCCGCCGCCCGCCTGGCCCGCCAGGCCGCCCCGCCCGGCCGCTTCGTCGCCGGCAGCCTGGGGCCGACCGGCCGATTCCTGCCGCCCCAGGGACAGGCGACAGAGGACGAGCTGGCCGCGGCCTACGCCGAGCAGGCCCGGGCCCTGGCCGCCGGCGGCGTCGACATCTTCCTGATCGAGACCCAATACGACCTGCGCGAAGCCCTGGCCGCCGTCCGCGGCATCCGCTCCGTCTCGACGCTGCCGGTGTTCGCGGCCATGACCTTCGGCGCCTTCCGCCGGGGCTATTTCACCCTGATGGGCGATGAGGCCGGCCGGTCCGCCGCGGCCCTGGCGGACGCCGGCGCCGACGTGATCGGGGCCAACTGCACGCTGGCCAGCGAGCAGATGGCCGGCTGCGTCCGGGCTCTGCGCGCCGGCACGGCGCGCCCGGTCATCGCCCAGGCCAACGCCGGCCAGCCCGTCGTCCGGCCGGACGGCACCGTCGGCTACCCGCTGACGGTCGAGGAGTACGTCCGCTTCGTGCCGGAGATCGTCGCGGCCGGGGCCGCGTTCGTCGGCGGCTGCTGCGGAACGACGCCGGCCCATATCCGGGCCATGGCCCGAATCCTTCGCGGGGAGGCTGGATCATGACCCTGAGCAAGGCTGAGATCTTTCCCCGGATGAGCGAGGCCATCATAGCCGGTGACCGCGAGGCCGCCCGGGCCCTGGCGGAAGAGGCGGCCGGGGCCGGGTTCGACCTCCTCGAGGTCGTGGACAAGGGCTACCTGCCGGGCCTGCGCAAGGTCGGCGAGCTCTGGGAGCAGGGAGAGTATTTCCTGCCCGAGCTCATCACCAGCGCCGAGGCCATGAAGGCGGCCATGGCCGTCCTCGGCCCGGCCCTCAACCGCGGGCCCGCGGGCTCCCGGCGCGCCGGCAGGATCGTTATCGGCACGGTCGAGGGCGATATCCACGACATCGGCAAGAACCTGGTGGCCTCGATGCTCCAGGCCGGCGGCTTCGAGGTTTTCGACCTCGGGGCCGACGTCAAGCTGGAGCGCTTCGTCGAGAAGGCCGAGGAGGTCGGGGCCGGGACGATCTGCCTGTCGGCCCTGCTGACGACGACCATGGCCGCCCAGAAGCGGTTCATCGGCCTGCTGCGGGACCGGGGTCTGCGCGGCAAGTACAAGGTTCTGGTCGGCGGCGCCCCGGCCAGCCGGCGGTGGGCCGAGGAGATCGGCGCCGACGGCTACGCCGAGAACGCCGTGGCGGCCGTCAATCTGGCCAAGTCGTTGGCCGGAGGAAGCTGAGGCCCGCCGGCCCCGCTCTCAGGCGGGCCGGCCGGTCCTGAAAGGGCGCGTCCATGATCGAAACACGCCGGCCGAAGCTGGAACTCCTGTCTCGGGAGTTCGTCGAACGGATCATCGACGAGGGACTGACCCTGCTCGAGCGTCACGGCGTCCTGGTCGAGAACGCCGAGGCCCTGGACCTGCTCACGGCCGCCGGGGCCCGGGTCGATCCCTCGACCGGGATGGCCCGCATCGGGCGGCCGATCATCGAGGCCGCGCTGGCGACGGCGCCGCCGTCCGTCACGGTCTACGACCGGAGCGGCGGCCGGGCCTTCACCGTCGGCGGGGACGAAGTCCACTTCGATCCCGGCTCGGCCGGGGTGACGCTGCTCGACCACGACACCCGGACGCAGCGGCAGGCCTCGGCGGCCGACCTGGCCGCGTTCTACAAGCTCACCGAGACGCTCGAGCACCTCCATTTCCAGAGCACCTGCCTCGTCCCGGCCGACGTCCCGTCCCGGGTCGCCGACGCTTACCGGCTCTGGCTCGGCCTCGTCCTGTCGGAGAAGCCGTTCGTTACCGGCACCTTCCGGGTCGAGGGCTTCCGGCCGATGAAGGACCTCCTGGCCGCCGTCCGGGGCGGCGAGTCCGGTTTGCGGGCCAGGCCGCTGGCCATCTTCGACGCCTGCCCCTCCCCTCCCCTGAAGTGGAGCAACCTGACGGCCCAGAGCCTGGTCGACGCGGCCCGGGCCGGCGTCCCCTCCGAGCTCATCTCCATGGGCATGACCGGCGCGACGTCGCCGACGACCATCGCCGGGACTCTGGTCCAGCACGTGGCCGAAAGCCTGTCCGGCGTGGCCATCGTCCAGCTGGCCGCGGCCGGCGCTCCGGTCATCTTCGGCGGCTCGCCCTCGAGCTTCGACATGCGGCACGGCACGACTCCGATGGGCGCCATGGAGACGATGATGATCGACGTCGGCTACGCCCAGATCGGCAAGGCCCTGAAGCTGCCGACGCACGCCTACATGGCACTGAGCGACGCCAAGGTCAACGACGCCCAGGCCGGTTTCGAGACGGGCCTGGGCGCGGTCCTGGCCGCCCTGGCCGGCATCAACGTCGTCTCCGGACCGGGCATGCTCGATTTCGAGAGCTGCATGAGCCTGGAGAAGCTGGTCATCGACGACGGGCTCTGCGCCATGGCCTACCGCCTGATCGAAGGCGTCGCCCAGCGGGACGATCCGATCGCCCTGGGCGTCTTCGATGGCTTCCGCCCCGGCCAGTCCTTCCTGACGCATCCCCACACCCGGCGGTGGTACCGGACGGAGCACCTGCCGGCCGGCCTGGCCGACCGCGATCCCTACGAGGCCTGGGCGGCGGCCGGAGGGACGACGATCGTCGACAAGGCCCACGACGACGTCGCCCGGCGTCTGGGCAGGTACTCCGCCCCGCCCCTGGCCGGGGATCTGCGGCGGGATCTCGACGGGATCATGTCCGCCTACGCCCGCTCTTCGGGGGTCCCGGCGCCGGCGCTCCCGGCGGCCTGACCGCCGCGGAGCCGGGCGCTCAGTCCAGGTCCCAGGATTCGAGGTATTCCGGGACCTCGATCGTCCAGCCCCTGGCCCGGCGTTCCCGTTCGGCCAGATCGGCGGCGATGTCCGCGTCCCCGTGGGTGACGAAAAGCCGCCGGGGCGGGGTCTTGAAGCCGTCCAGCCAGCGGTCGAGCCCGCGGCGGTCGGCGTGGGCGGAAAAGCCGTTGATGCTCGCCACCCGGGCCCGGACGGGCAGCGTCCGGCCGAGGATCCGGACCTCGGGGGCGCCCTCGAGGATCTGGCGGCCCAGGGTATCGTGGGCCTGGAAGCCGACGAAGAGGACGGTCGACTCGGGGCGGACGATGTCCCGGGCCAGATGGTGCTTGATGCGGCCGCCGGTGACCATGCCCGAGCCGGCCATGATAACGGCCGGCCTTCGGGAATCGTTGATGGCCTTGGATTCCTCGGTCGTGCGGACGATGGTCAGGCCGGGGAATTTGAAGGGGTCCCGACCGGCGGCCAGGAGCCGGCTGGCTTCGTCGTCGAAGAACTCCGTGTGGCGCTCGAAGGCCCGAGTCACTTCGCGGCCCATCGGGCTGTCGAGATAGACGGGCAGCGGCGGGATGGCTTTGTCGTAAACCAGGCGGCTGAGATGGAACATCAGGTCCTGGGCCCGTTCGATGGCGAACGTCGGGATGACGACGTTGCCGCCGGCGGCGGCCGTCTCCCGGATGACGGCCGCCAGGAGCCCGTCGACCAGGCTCGGGTCCTCGTGGTCGCGGTCGCCGTAGGTCGATTCCATGACGGCATAGTCGGCCCGCTCGAAGAGCGAGGGGTCGTTGACGAAGGGCATGTCCCACTGCCCGATGTCTCCGGAGAAGACCAGGGTCCGGGCCTCGCCGTTCTCCCGGGCAGTGAGCTCGATCATGGCCGAGCCCAGGATGTGGCCGGCGTCGCGGAAGCGGACCGAGACGGCCTCGCCGAGGTCGAGGGGCGATTCGTAGGCCACCTCCTCGACCAGGGGCATGGTAGCCTGGACGTCCTGCGTCGTGTACAGGGGGACCGGCGGATGGGCGCCGGAGCGGCCTTCGCGCTCGTGACGGCGCTTTTTATAGGCCGCGTCCTCTTCCTGGATCTCGGCCGAGTCCATCAGGGCGATCGACAGTATGTCGGCCGTCGGGGCCGTCGTCAGGATGGTGCCGGAGAACCCGTCCCGGACGAGGCGCGGGATGAGGCCGCTGTGGTCCAGGTGGGCGTGGGTCAGCAGGAGAACGTCGATCCCCCTGGGATCGACCGGGAAGGGACCCCAGTTGCGGCCGAGGAACCGCCGCTCCTGGTAGAGGCCGCAATCGACGAGGATGCGCAGGCCCCCGGCTTCGACGAAATACGAGGAGCCCGTGACCTGTCGCGCGGCCCCGAGAAATGCCAGCTTCATAGAGATTGCTTGTCCTTTCAGTAGGGGTGAGACCGGTAGAACTCCGCCTGGGCGGCGATGAAGAGCGTCCGCGTCCAGATCCGGAAAACGACATAGATCTGCATCCAGAAGAACCCGGCGACGACCAGCCCGACGCCGGGCGCGCCGAGGGGCTTCAATACGGCATAGAAGACGGCCGCGCCGGCCAGCGTCCCTAGGACCAGGAGCAGATAGAGGGCCCAGGCCCTGAAGAAGCGGGCCTTGAGGAACGTCAGGGCGTGGCGCAGGGCCTTGAGGACCCGGCGCTCCTCGTCCGCGACCACGGCGATGCGGGCGTAATCGACGATCATGTGGACGACGGACAGGAGGAGCAGGGCGATGAGGAGATGGATGTTCGAGAGGATGAGCGGCGTCCATTCCGTGACCGCGCCGTCGCTGATCGGCCGGAATAGGACCGACACGAGCTTCAGGACGACGCCCAGGGTCAGGGCGTAGAAGACGAGGGACAGCAGGAACAGGCGGACATACCTCCAGAACAGGCGCCCGCAGTCGGCCGAGAAGGCGGCCAGGGAAGCCGGCGCCTCGCGGTCCAGGAGACGGCCGACGATGCCGCCGTTGAGGAAGACGTGGAGGACGAGATACAGGAGGCCGAGGACGACGAAGCCGGCCAGAAGGGCCGGGAAGGCCCTGCCGTAGCCCAGCACGGCCTCCCCGATCCACATGGGGTCGACCGGCTGGACGCTCAGGCCGGCCAGCGAGTGGCCGAGCTCCTTCTGGACGATGGCCAGGAAGGGAGCGGCGGCCGCCAGGGCGAAGGCCAGGTTGACGACGTAGAGGATGACCACCAGGCGCGGCTTCCGGAAGGTCGTTCCCAGGCCCCCGGAGATGGCTTTGAAGATGCCCATGGCTCCCTCCTCAGCTCCACGACCCGAAGAACTGGAGAACGCACTGCACGCCGAACAGGAACCGGGTCATCAGCTTGACGACGTTGCGGCGGAGGCCGTCGGTCGACCGGCTGTTGTTGGCCAGGTTCTCGTCGATGAGCCAGACGCCGCGGGGATCGATCTGGGCGCTCACGGCCTTGACCGGCTTGACGAACTCCAGCCGGGTCCAGCGGTCCCGGCCGTCCCAGGTCCGCGTTTCGGCGCTCCCGTCGGCGAAACGGACCACGACTTCGACCTTGGCGTCTCCGCCCAGCCGGGCCTCCCCGTACCGCTTCAAGGCGACCGTCGTCCGGTATGACCTGGCCGGCGGTCCGCTCCCGGGCGATTTCGCTGCGGCGTCTTCTACCACCTCGATCTTCTCGTCCGTCCAGACCTCGCGGGCGCCGTCCTTGTCGAAGACCCCCCGGAGCCGGGCCGGGACCTCGACCGAGGCCAGGCTCTCGACGCCGTAATCGAAGGCCTGGGTCCCTTCGAGGAGCTCGTCGAAGAACCAAGTCATGTCCCGGCCGGAGATCTCGTTGACGACGGCGACGAAATCGGCCTTGGTCGGGTGGCGGAAGCGAAAGCGCATGTGATAGGTCCGCATGATCCTCGACCAGAGCGGGTCGCCCAGGAGGTTCTCCAGGGTGCCGAGGAGCGTCGCCGCCCGCATGTAGACGTTCATGGAATAGCTCATGCTGTCGAAAAATTCCCAGGACCAGGCCGTCACGGGGTCGGTCCGGACGGCGTGGATGGCCGCGACCCGGCTGGTCTCGAAGTCGAAGATCTTGGGGACCCGCAGGACGGAGGACAGCGGGATGCCCTTGAAGACCAGGGGGATCGCCCCGGGACCGTAAGCCCGGGCCATGACCCGGCCGGTGGAATACGTGTTGAAGCCCTCGTCCAGCCAGGCCGCCTCGAACTCGTTGTTGGCCGCCAGGCCGTACCAGTAGCCGTGGCCGAATTCGTGGACGATCACGCCCTCCGGATCCAGCACGTCCCGGTTCGCCAGGACCCTGGTGCCGGCGGTGAAGAGGGTCGGGTACTCCATGCCGCCGCTGCCGGTGCGATAGGGCGGGTCGACCATGGTCACGGTTTCATAGGGATAGGGGCCGTACCAGAGGCCGTAATACTTGATCGCGGCCCGCAGCGCCCGGAAATGGCGTTCGATCTGGCCCTTGTGCTCCGGGGCGATGAGCAGGGTCATTTTGACGTCGGGCAGGCGGACCTCTTCGACGGGCAGGCCGAGCAGGTCGGCCGTTTCCCGGTATTCGCTGGCCGTCACTTCCCGGTCGGCGATGAAATCGCGCTCGATCTTGAGGTAGCGCGGATCGGCCATCCAGGCGAAATCGTGGACCATGGCCTGGCGGTAGGTGGTCGTCGTGGTGCGGGCCGAGTCGTCGGCCCGCGATTCGCCGGCCTTGCCCGAGGACCCGACGACATAGCCCTTGGGGACCGTGATGTGGACGACGAAATCGGCGAAATCGGCGAAGAACTCGGAGGAGCGGTGATAGGCGTGGCAGTTCCAGCCCTTCCCTTCCTCGTAGACCCCGGGCTTGGGGTACCACTGGCCGAGAAAGAAGGAATCCTTGTAGTATCCCGAGCGGGCCACGGTCCGAGGGGCTTTTGCCTTGAACTCGATCCGCAGGCGGACGCTCTCGCCGGGCCGCACGGGCGTCGGGAAAAGTACCCGGGCCACGGTCTGGTCGCCGGCGGTCTCCGGGCCGTCGGGGTTGACATAGGCGAAGGCCGGCTTCAGGTCCGAGCCGTCGGCCAGGCGGATGTCGGTCACGTCGATCCAGCCCCAACCGTCGTCCTGCGGGTCGACGGCGGCCCGGTCGCCGGCTTCGGCCGCGGCTTCGCGCATGAAGGCGCTGGCCTCGTTCTTGAAGGCGTTCCAGTAGAGATGGAGGAGCATGTCGGGGACGGCGTCCCGGGTCGGGTTGGTCCAGACGATCTCCTCCCGGCCCAGGAGCATCTTGGCGGCGGGATCGAGCTCGACCCAGATCTCGTAGCGCAGTCCGGGCGCCCCCGCGACCGGCGCCGGCGGCGTTTGGGCCGCCGCGGCGGCCGGCAGGACGGCCAGCGCGGCCAGGGCGGCCAGGCAGAAGGATGCGGTACGTTTGGCTGTCATGGTGCTCCCCCTTTGACCGTCCATTCAGCCCTTCAGCCACTCTTCCCAGGCGCCCAGCCGGGGAAAATTGATGAAGGTCAGGACGATCGAGACGAACAGGAATTTATAGAAATCGGAGCCGCTTCCTCCGACCAGGAACAGGGCCAGGCCGAAGACGGCCGGCGCCTCTCCCAGGACAAGGATGATGATCGAAGCGTTCTGCAGGCGGCGGGCGGCGGCCGGCACGTCCTCGCCCGTCCGGCGGCGGAAGAGGCGGGGTCGCAGGAGGAGGATGGCCAGGATGACGGCGGCCGCGGCGCCGAAGCCGGCCAGTCGCAGGGCCTGGGTCATCGAGGCGGCGGCGAAGCCGCGGAATGGTCCCGGGGCCGCCCGTCTCAGGACCTCGACGATCCCGAGGTACAGGACCAGGCTGGCCATAAGGGCCGCGCCGACCATGACGGCGGGCCGAAGATGCGTTCGCAGCTCTTCTCTGGGATCCATATCGGTCTCCTCCGGGCGGCCGGCCGGCCGCTCCTCCGGATTATAGGTGATTCCCCCGGCGCTTGGAAAGAATTTTCTGACGGGCCGTCAGTCGACGTAGAGCAGGAAGCCTTTCAGATAGGCCGTCTCGGGATGATAGATATTGACGGGGTGATCGAAGGCCTGGCGGTGCTTCTGGAGGATGCGCACCCGCCGGCCGGCCTCGCGGGCGGCCTGGAAAACGACCTGCTGGAAAAGGACCTCGTCGACGAAATGGGAGCAGGAGAAGGTCAGGACGAGGCCCGGCGTCCGGACGCGTTGCAGGGCCAGCCGGTTGATGTCCTTGTAGCCGCGGCAGGCGGCCACGACGTCCGTCCGCTTCTTGGCGAAAGCCGGCGGATCGAGGATGATGAAATCGTGGTCCAGGGCCGGTTCGCGGAGGAACTCGAAGACGTCCTGGGCGAAGAAGGCCCCGGCGTCTGACGGCAGGCCGTTGAGCTCGAAGTTCTCCTGGGCCAGGGCCAGGGCGGCCTCCGAGGTGTCGACGGAGTCGGCCCGGACGGCCCCGCCGAGGAGGGCGCAGACGGAGAACGAGCCCGTGTAGGCGAAAGCATTGAGCAGCCTGCGGCCGGCGGCGACGCGGCGGACGAGCGCCCGCGACTCGCGCTGGTCCAGGTAGAAGCCCGTCTTCTGGCCCCGGGCCAGGCCGACCCAGAACGAGACGCCGTTCTCCAGGATGCGCACCCGCTCGACGGGCTGGCCTGCCAGGACCCCCTCGGCGTCCTCCAGGCCTTCCTCGCGACGGGCCGGCAGGTCCGACCGTTCGAGGACGGCCCGCGGCTTCAGGGCCCGGACCAGGTGCTCGACGACCAGGGGCTTGAGCTTCTCCATGCCCAGCGTGGCGATCTGGAGGACGAGGACGTCGCCGTAGAGGTCGGCGATGAGCCCGGGCAGGCCGTCGCCCTCGGCGTTGACCAGGCGGCGGGCGGTGGTCAGGGCGGGATCGAAGAACCCGGCCCGCAGGGCCAGGGCCCGGTCCAGGCCGCGGCGGACCGCGGCTTCGGGCGGCTCGTCGCCGAAAGAGACCATGCGGCCGGTGATCGAGCTCTTGCGGTTGAAATAGCCGTGGCCGAGAAGCTCGCCCCGGGCGTCGCGGACCGGGAGGATGGCCCCGTCCTCGAACTCGGGCAGGTCCCGGATGGCGCCCGAGAAGATCCAGTGATGCCGGTTGCGGACGGCCTTGTCGCGGCCGGCTTTGAGGACGACGGCGTTCATTCCGGCTCCCCTTCCCTCTTCAACCCGGGCCCGAGCCCGCCGCGGCCGGCCAGGAGGCGGACGACCGGACGGTCGGGCTTCGAGAACAGGCTCTCGTCCATGTCCCCCGGGGCGAGCCAGACGATCTCGTCGTGGTCCGTCGGCCGGAAATCGTCGGACAGGAGCTCGGTCAGGAAAACGACCAGCTCGAAGCTCTTGAGCGGACCGCTGAACGGCACCGTGCAGAGATGGGCCCCGGCCCGGGCGTCCACCCCCAGCTCCTCGGCCAGCTCGCGCTCCAGGGCCCGGCGCGGGTCTTCGCCTTCTTCGACCTTGCCGCCGGGGAACTCCCAGAGGCCCGCGGCGACAAGGCCCTTCCGCCGCCTGGCCACGAGCACCCGGCCGTCGCGTTCGACGACCGCCGCCGTTACGATCTTCCTGGTCTCTTCCGGCTGTGTCTTCATGGCACCGTTCCGCATCATTCTAATTCGGCCTTCGCGACTTGGCAACATCTCCACGGCCTCGGCGAAACGGATCCGCCCTCTTATGCTAGAATAAGGGCACCATGAAAGTCGCCTTCCTCGCCTCCGAAGTCATCCCTTACGCCAAGACGGGCGGTCTGGCCGACGTGGCCGGCGCCCTGCCGAAGTTCCTGGCCGGCCTGGGCGCCGAGGTCCGGGTCTTCATGCCCCTCTACCGGGAGGTCCGGAAGAAGGATCTGGCCCTCGAACCCGTCATCGCCGGGGCTTCCCTGCCGGCCGGCGGCGCGGAGGGGACTTACGGCGTTCTGGCCCATCGCGGCGACGGCTTTACCGTCCACTTCATCGATCGGCCCGGGTATTTCGACCGGGAGGCCCTCTACGGCACGCCGGCCGGCGACTACCCCGACAACGGCGAGCGCTTCGCCTTCTTCTGCCGGGCCTCGCTCGAGGCCATGAAGGCGACGGGCTTCGTCCCCGACGTCATCCACGGCCACGACTGGCAGTCGGCCCTGACCTTCGCCTATCTCCGTACGGCCTACGCCGACGATCCCTGGTTCGGCCGGACGAGAACGCTCTTCACCATCCACAACCTGGCTTACCAGGGGTTGTTCGAGAAGGACCTGCTCGGGCGCATTGGCCTGCCCGAGTCCCTCTTCAGCATGGACGGCCTCGAGTTCTACGGCCGGGTCAACGCCCTGAAGGCCGGCATCCTCTACGCCACGGCCGTGACCACGGTCAGCCCCCGCTACAGCCGCGAGATCCAGACGCCCGAGTTCGGCTGCGGCCTCGACGGCCTGTTGCGGTCCCGCGCCGGGGCCCTGCACGGCATTCTAAACGGGGTCGACTACAAGGATTGGGACCCGGCCACGGACCGGCTAATCCCGCGCAACTTCACCCCGGCCGACCTGGCCGGCAAGGCCGCCTGCCGCCAGGCGCTGGCCGGCGAATTCGGGTTGACCGCGCCCGCCGACCGGCCCATCGCCGGCATGGTCACCCGGCTGGCCGGGCAGAAGGGACTCGATATCGTCTGCCGAGCGCTCGACGATCTCCTCGGCCTGGGCCTGGTCCCGGTCATCCTGGGGACGGGCGACCAGGAAATCCAGGACTTCCTCCTGTCGGCCCGGGAGAAGAACCCCGGCCGGATCGGGCTCAGGATCGCCTTCGACGAGCGGCTGGCCCGCACGATCTACGCCGCCAGCGACATCTTCCTGATCCCGTCCCGCTATGAGCCGTGCGGCCTGACACAGATGTACGCCATGAAATACGGCACGGTCCCCGTCGTCCGGGCCACCGGCGGGCTCGACGACAGCGTCCAGGAATACGACGCCCGGACGGGCCGCGGCAACGGCTTCAAGTTCGTCGAGGCCGAAGCCGGGCCCCTGACCGAGGCGGCCCGCCGGGCCCTGGCCTCTTTCCGGAAGCCCGACGAATGGCGGAAGCTCGTCGGGAACGCGATGGCCGCCGATTTCTCCTGGAACCGTTCGGCGGCCGACTACCTGGCCCTCTATAAAAAAATCGCTTCGGACTGATCTCAGGCCTGGCGCAGGAACTGGGCTCCGGTCTCCGGCGGCACCGGGTTGATGTAAAAGCCCGTCCCCCACTCGAAGCCTGCCACCTTTGTCAGTATGGGGATGATCTCGATGTGCCAGTGCGACCGCTCGGCCAGCTCCGGCCAATGCCTGGCCGAGAGCCACTGGTTCGGGGCTTGGTGCAGGACCATGTTGAAGGGCGGGTCGCCGACCGTGACCTTGAGCCGCGTCAGGACGTCCTTCAGGATCGCGGCCAGGGCCTCGAGCTCGTCCTCCCGGGCCTCGACGAAGAAGGCCGAGTGGCGCCGCGGCAGGACGGTCATCTCGAACGGGAAGCGCGACGCGTACGGCGCCAAGGCGGTGAAGTGGCCGGTCCGGGCGATGATCCGCGCGCCCAGGGCCTCTTCCTCGCGCAGGATGCGGCAGAAGGCGCATTCCTTGAACGTCCGGAATAGCCGGTCGGCGCCGTAGATCTCCTCCTTGACGCGCTTGGGGACGATCGGCGTGGCCACGATCTGCGAATGCGGGTGGCTCAGGGACGCGCCGGCCTCCTTGCCCTTGTTCTTGAAGACCTGGACATACTGGTAGTGGAGCTGGCCCTCGATGGCCCGGATCCTCATCTGAAAGACCCGGAGCACATCCCTGATATGGGCGACGGGCAGGTCGGCCAAGTCCAGCCCGTGAACCGGGTTCTCGATGATGACCTCGTGGACGCCCCGGCCCTCCATGGACTGAAAGACCCCCTGCGAGGCCCGCGGCGGGGGCGGCCCCGGCGTCAGGGCCGGGAACTTGTTCGGGACGACGCGGACCGTCCAGCCCGGCGAATCGGGCGCCGTCCCGGCCGCCCGCAGGGCGAAGACCTCGGGCGGGGTCTTGGCCTCGTTCCCTTCGCAGAAGGGGCAGAATCCGGCGGCCTCGGCGGCCGCGGCGACGGGGGCGGGCGGGCGGAAATCGTCGGGGCGCTTGCTTCGCTCCGTGGCGATGATGACCCACCGCCCGCTGATCAGGTCCTTGCGCAGCTCGGACATCATTCCCCCAGCAGCTGCCGGATCCGGGCCTTGAGCTCGTCGAGCGAGGAGGACTTGACGACGTAGGCGTCCGCGGCCCAGGTCATGAAATCCTCCTTGTAGCTCTGGTAGGCCGAGTTGATGATGATGGGGATGTCCTTGCGCAGGCCCATGATCTGGGTGATCAGGTCGATGCCGTTCTTGCCGGGCATGCGGATGTCGGTGATGATGAGGTCAAACTCGGCCTGGCCCAGCTTGGCCAGCGCCGCCTCGGCGTCGGTCACGGCCGTGACCTCGTAGCCTTCCCTGCTTAGCTCCTCTTCGTAGAGAAGGCAGAGCGGCTTCTCGTCCTCGACGAGCAGGATGCGCTTTTTCATGGCTTTGACTCCCTTTCCCGGCTGACGAAGATGAGCTTGAAGAGTGATCCCGCCCCCGCCCGGCTCCGGACCTCGATCTTCCCGCCGCACGTGTCCATGACCCGCTTGATGAACGGCAGGCCCAGGCCCATGCCCTTCTCCTTGGTCGTGAAGAAGGGCTTGAAGAGCTGTCCCTTGTCCGGGTTGGACATGCCCCGGCCGCTGTCGCGGACCGAGAGCACGAAGGCCGTCGGGCTCTTGCGGTAGGTCCGGACCGAGATCGTCCCCCCGGCCTCCGTGGCGTCGAAGGCGTTGTCGAGGAGATTGCGCAGGACCTCCCCGAACGAGGTCGGGTCGCAGAGCACCTCGGGCGGGCAGGGATCCAGCCGGACGTTCATGGCGTAGCCTCCGCTCCGGGCCAGGACGCCGGGATTCTCCAGGACCGCGGCGATCGCCGGGCCGGGCTCGAAGTAGACGGGCTCCTTCATGCTGACCTTGAGGAAGTGGCCCATCTGGAAGATGATGTCCTCGAGGCGCCGGATTTCGTCCCTGATGATGGCCAGGTTGCGGGCCCGCTTCTCCTCGGGGACGTTCGGCTGCAGTAGCTGGTCGGTGAAGCCGCCTATGGCCACGATGGGATTGCGCAGCTGGTGGGTGACGAACATGGCCATCTCGCCCATGGCCGCCATCTTCTCCACGTCCAAGAGCTTGCGGTGCAGGTTAGCCGAATAGATGTAGTTGCCGGCCATCAGGCCGCAGATGCCGGCCAGCTTGATGTCGGCCGGCAGGATCGGGGTCCGGGTGATGGCGTTGTCGAGGACGATCTCGCCGACGACCTCGTCCCGGGCCACCAGGGGGATGCAGACGAACTCCTCGACCCCGATGAGGTTGAGGAAGCGGCGGTCGACGAGGGGGTCGTTGGCGGCCCCGCGGACGTGGAGGATCTCCTTGCGCACGGCCGCGGCGGCCGGCACCAGGGCGCCCTCGTCGTCTGCGGCGTAGACCAGGCCCTTGAGGCGGGCGCTCAGCGTGTCCTCGCTCTTGTTGACCAGGGCCCGGTTGTGCTCGATGATCTCGACGTAGCCGATGCCCGGCGTGGACAGGACCTCCCAGATCATGCCCGCTTCCTCGGCCGACCGCGGCCCCAGCCACATCTCGCCGCGCAGCCGGTCGCCCTCCTTGAGGAAGAGCATGGCCCGGTTGAAGCCGACGCCGGAGCCCGAGGTCAGGGCGGTCATGATGACCAGGAGGTTGTCCTGAAGGGAGAAGGGCTGGAAGAAGCTCTGCGAGATGATCGACAGCAGGGCCAGCTCGCGCGGCTCGCTGCCGTCCATGTCGGGAGCGAGGAAGCTGAACTTTTCGATCATTCGCAGCTCCAGCCCTTGGGCGCGACGCGGACGCCGCCCCGGCTGATCTTGAAGTAGCGCTCGTCCTGGCCGGCGTCGAAGCCGGCCGCGAAGCCCTCGGGGATGGCCGTTCTCTTGTCCATGATGACCTTCCGCAGCCGGGCGCCGGACCGGACCTCGACGTCCGCCAGAAGGATGGAATCCTCGACCTCGGCCCCCGGCCCGACGCGGACGCCGGGCGAAATGACCGAGCGGACGATCCGGCAATCCTCGAGGGAGGCGCCGTCGCCGACGATCGAGGCGCTGATCTCGGCCCCGGATATGAAGGTCGGCGGGCGCTGCCGCCGGTAGGAGCGGATGGGCCAGGCCGGGTCCCGGAGCAGGGCCGGGGCGTCCGGCGAGAGGAAGGCCATGTTGGCCTGCCAGTAGGCGTCGATCGTCCCGATGTCCTCCCAGTAATCCTCGAAGGTGTAGGCGAACACGCGGCCGGACCCGATCAGGGCCGGGATGATGTCCCGGCCGAAATCGTGGCTGCTGCGCGGCTGGCGGGCGTCCTTGAGCAGGGCCTTGATGAGGACCGGGGTCCGGAAGAGGTAGACGCCCATGGAGATCAGGCTCCGGCCGGGATCCCAGGGCGTTGGGAAGGGCTTTTTCGGCTTCTCCATGAACTCGACGATGCGCCGGTCGGCGTCGACGCCGATGACGCCGAAGCGCGAGGCCTCCTCGATCGGGATGGTCCGGGTCATGATCACGGCGTCGGCCCCGGCCTGGCCGGCGAACAGCTGCAGGCGGCGGTAGTCGGCGCTGTAGATGTGGTCGCCCGAGAGCACCAGGACCATCTCGGGATTCTCCTGCTGGATGGAGTAGATGTTCTGGAAGACGGCGTCGGCCGTACCCTCGTACCAGTGGTCGCCGACCCGGCCCTGGGCCGGCAGAGAGATGATGTAATCCCCGCTTTCGGCATGGAAGATGTTCCAGCCGTCGAAGATGTGGCGTTCGAGGGACAGCGACTTGTACTGCGTCAGCAGGGCGATCCGGCGCAGGCCGGAATTGAGGGCGTTGGACAGGCTGAAATCGATGATCCGGTAGGAGCCGAGGAAGGGCACGGAGGGTTTGGCCCGGTCGCGGGTCAGCGGGTAGAGGCGCTCGCCCTTGCCGCCGCAGAGGACCATGGTCAGGGTTTTTTCAGCCAAGAGCTCCATCGGCCGCGCCACCTTGTCGGAGGGATGATCCCCGGTCCCGGGGGAGAAAGACCTATCGGCCATCAACTTCCCTGAGGACGACGGTCAACCGTCGCGATCCCTTGCCGGACCAGGACGGGCTCCAGACCGGGCAGAAACAATAACCCTGGTGGATTATATCAAATCCGCCCTCCGATTGGGAGAGCGTCCGCAGAGCGAACGACCACAGGGCCTCGGCCCCGGCGGGCTCGAACAGGAGCCGGCCGCCGTAGAGCGAGGCGCCGTCGCGGCCGAGGAGCTCGAGCTCGTGGGGGAAAGCCAGGAGATTCCATTCGGAGCCGTAGGTCAGGGCGAGCGGCCGGTCGGCCAGGTTCTCGATCTCGATGTCGACGCTCAGGATGCCGCCGAACGGGGCGACGGTCTTGCGGACCGCCACCGGAACATGCTCGTCGCCGGCCCGGACCAGGCCCCGGCGCTCCATCGTCAGGGTCCGGCCGGCCGCCTCGGCCACGAACTCCCCGCTGACGAAATCCCCTTCCTCGCCGAACTCGTGGCGGCGGAACTGCTCGGCCGTCGTCCCGGCCCGGAAGAAGTGGTCGATGGCCGAGAAGCGCGGATACGGGTCGGGCCGCATGAGCTCGGCCGCCTCGGGCGGCACGGTCTTGCCGAGCTCGTGGATGCTCTTGCCGGACCCCTCCTCTTCCGCCCCGGGCTCGCGGTGATAGGCCTCGACGCGCCGGGACAGGACGTTGGAGAGGTTCCGCGGCCAGGGACGGTAGTCGATCTCGACCAGGGCGCCGCCCGCGGCCGGCTTGGCGATCAGGCCGAAGACCGGATCGCGCCGGACAAGCTCTTCCCGGCCGTCGCAATCGTAATCGAAGGCCTGCCAGCCGTCCGGGTCCGGCGTCGCCCGCTCGGCCTCGAGCAGGTGGCGGTAGGCCGACTCGCGAAGATGGGGCAGGTACAGGCCGCCGAAGACGCCGTGCCAGTAGGGATCGTTGCACTGACCCTGGTAGAGCTCGACCCGGCCGGCGGGGGGATCGCCCGCGGCCTGCAGCTGTCTCGAGACGAAGACCATCCGCTTGTGCAGGGCGTTGGCCTCCGGGTACTTGCGGCAGAAGTCCCGGAAGAAGCCGCCGCGCAGGAAGCGGCGGGCCTCCGGGCCGGCCTGGGCCTTGAGGGCCCGGTAGGCGGCCTGCTCCCAGGGCTCGAGGACCCACTCGGTCATCTCCTCGTAGGACGCCGGGGGCAGGTAGATCCGGCCGGCCGCCGGGCGGGAGTCGAGGTACTCGGAGAAATGCGTCATCCGGATGCCCCGGTCCTCGACGAAGGCCAGGAAGCGCTCGAGCCAGCCCTGGCCGTAGACCCAGTCGTGCGTCCCGGGCCAGAGGCCGAACTTCTCGCCGTCGTCGCCGAGGATGGCCGCGCCGCCTTCGCGGATCCGGCCCAGGTAGGCGGCCAGGTCGTCCAGAGGGTGGAACGGGATGTAGTAGCGGAGCGTCTTGTCGATGGGGAAAACGCGCAGGGGGCGGCCCTCGTCCTCGGTGACGTACGTCGCGGCCAGGTCGTGGACGCCTGCGTAATGGAAATGCTCCTCATCGAGCAGGGTGTATTCGATGCCGGCCGCGGCCAGGGTCCGGGGCAGGCCCGGCTCCCAGACCCGCTCGGCCAGCCACAGGCCGCGGGGCCGCCGCCAGAAGTTCTCGGCCAGGAAATCGCTCATCATCCGGATCTGGCCGAGCCGGTCGGGCTCGGGTATGATGGACAGGATGGGCTCGTAAAAGCCGCCGCCGAGGAGCTCGACCTGGCCCCGGCCCGCCAGTTCGTGGACCAGGTCCCAGCAGGTCCGCTCGTTCCTCTCCATGTATTCCCACAGGGGTCCCGAGCAGTGAAGCGCGAAGCGGAAGCCGGGATGACGAGCCAGGCCCTCGAGCAGCGGCCCGTAGCAGCGGGCGAAAGCCGCCCCGATGACCGAGGGGAAGTTGCCCACCGGCTGGTGGATGTGGACGGCAAAGAGGAAGTCCATGGTCAGATCCCCTCCTCGGCCATTATCCAGGCCAGGGCGGCCAGGATGATGGCCTGGAGCTCGAGCTCGCGCGGCTGGACGGCGTCGAGCACGTCGAGGGCCGAGTGGTGGACGTCGAAGTAGGATTGCGCGTTGACCAGGACGGCCGCCGGGGCCGCGCCCTGCTCGACGAGGGGGGCCACGTCGACGCCTCCCCCGCCGGGAACGACGGAGGCCGCGCCGAAAGGGGCGAAGAGCTGGGCGTAAGGCATGATCCGGTCGCGGGCCCGGCCGTCGCGTCCGCCGATGGCCAGGGCCGCTGGCGTGAAGCCGCCGCGGTCCGACTCGGCGGCCACGATGTGACGTTCGCCCCGCCGGAGGGGCGAAGCGGCGTAGGCCCGTCCGCCCGTGCCGCCGAACTCCTCGTCCATGAAGGCCACGGCCCGGACCGTCCGGCGCGGCTTCAGGCCCAGGTCCCGCAACAGGGCCAGGGCTTCCAGGGCGACGGCGCAGCCGGCCGCGTCGTCGTGGGCCCCGACGGAAAGGTCCCAGCTGTCGAGATGGCCGCCGAGGAGGACGATCTCCTCCGGTATCTCCGACCCGGTGATCTCGCCGACCACGTTGGCCGATGCGGTCCGGCCCAGGTCCCGGCAGTCCAGCCGCAGGGACACGGCCACGTTCTTCTCTTCGCGAAGGAGCCGGCTCAAGAGGTCGGCGTCGGCCGTGGCGATGGCCGCGGCCGGGATGCGGGTTGTGCCGGGCTCGTAGACCAGCCGTCCCGTGTGGGGGTGGCGATCGGTCCGGAACGTCAGCGACCGGACCAGGACGGCGACGGCGCCGTGCCGGGCCGCCCGGGAAGCGCCGCCGACGCGCTGGTCCGCAGCCCCGCCATAGGCTGCGAAAGGCTCGGCCAGGCGGCGGTCCATAGGCCGGTTGTAGAAGACGATCCGGCCCCGGACCCGGTCCCCGAGCGTGTCGACCTCGTCGAGCGAGCCGACTTCGATGACCGGCGCGGCCAGGCCCCGGTCCGGCGTGGCCACGCTGCCGCCGAGGGCGCAGACGGCCAGCGGCACGGCCGGCCGCCGGGGCGAGGCGGCTACGGCCGCCTCCGCTATCTCGCCGCGGACCCAGCGCCCGACCTCGACCGGCTCGGTGTGGACGCGGGCCAATCCCTGCTCCTCCATCAGGCGCCGGGTGATCTCGACGGCGGCCGCGGCCTGGGGAGAGCCCGTCAGCCGGGGGCCGGCCGAGACGATCCGGGCCAGGAACTCGGCGGCGCGCTCGCCGGCCAGTCCTGTTTGTCGGAGCCGGTCGACGACAGCCCGGTATTCGGCGGACTTGTCCGCGGCCGGGACAGGCGCCGGGCCGGCCGCGGCGGCCAGAAGAGCGGCCAGGGCCAAACGGGCGATCAACCGAGTTCCGTTCATAAAGGATCCCGCCGCGGGCCCGCCGGCGGCCGGGCAGGACGTCATCGGCCCGCCCTCACCGGTGGAGGAAGCAGCGCTCGGAATCGAGCTCGCCCGGCTTCCGGGTGATGATCATGGCCAGCCCGAGCTCGTTGGCCTTGTCGATGACCTCCTGGTCCCTGACCGAGCCCAGCGGATAGATGATGGCGGTGATGCCGTGCTTCCCGGCCAGCTCGACGACGTCCGGGAAAGGCATGAAGGCGTCGGAGGCCAGGACGCAGCCCTCCGGGCCGTAGCCGCGCCGGGAGAGGCGGATGGCGTCCTCGGCCGAGTCGATCCGGCTGCGCTGGCCCGAGCCGATGCCGTGGGTCTTGTCGGCGGTGCCGATGATGACCGCGTTCGAACGGGTGAAACAGGCTACCGTCCAGACGAAGAGGGCGGCCTGGACCTCTTCCGGCGTGGGCTTGCGGACGGAGACGACGTCGACCGAGCCAGCCGAGACGATCTTCGAATCGAAGCGCTTCTGGACGAGGAGCCCGCCGGCCACGCGCTTGACCTCGAGGCCGTTGTCCAGGGACGGCGCGTCCAGGGGGGCGCCCATCCGGACCACCCGCAGGACCTTGCGCGCCGCCAGGATCTCGAGGGCCTCGGGCTCGAAGTCGGGGGCGTAGACGACCTCGACGTTGCGCGGGCTCTCGACGAGCAGGCGGGCCAGCGGAGCCGTGACCGTGTAGCTGAAGACGTCGACGCCGCCGAAGTTCGAGAGCGCGTCGCATTTCCAGGCTTTCTCGAAAGTCCCGACCGGATCGTCTCCCAGGGCCACGCCGCTCGGCATCTCGTGCTTGATGATGACGCAGACGTGGCGGCCGGGAAAGACCTGGACGAGCTTGCGGGCCAGGCGCTGGCCGAGGTCCATATCGCCGACGTTGATGTAGCTCAGGCCCTTGGTCCCTTCCTGGAGCATCCGGATCCGGCCCATGTTCGGGCCCTGGGCGTCCTCCTCCTGGTAGAAGGCCGCCGGGTAGCCCGGGTTCTCGCCGTAGCGCATCGGGAACATCTTGACGAACGAGCTCTCGCCCAGCTTGAGGGTGTCGGGGAAATCTTCCCGGACCTTGGTCGCGTACTGGCTGCGCACGGTGCGTTCGGGCTTGCTCATGTCCTCATGTCCTTTCGTGGCGGTTGATGATGTGGACCTCGGCCCGGCCGGGGTCGTCCGGCGGGACATAGACGCAGGCGACGGCCACGCGGAAGTCCCTGCCGTCCGGAGCGGGCCCGAGGCTGCGGTAGGCGGCTTCGGCCGTCTCGGCCGGGGTCGATCCCGGCAGGGCCAGGAAGCGGGGCTCCCCGGCGAAGACGGGCAGCGGCTCGGCGTTCGGGCCTTCGTAGGTCGAGACCAGGCGGCCTTCGCCGGGCCGCAGGGCGACCTCGAAATAGTTGCGCAGGGTCTGGCCCGAGGGGCCGCGGCGGACGACGCTCAATCCGGCCGCGCCGCCGGCCAGGGCGCCGCTGATGCGCGGCGTGAAGATCGGGGCGTCGGGCTCGAAGTCCCAGGCCGCCAGGGCGGCCGCCAGGGCGGCGACGGCGGGGACGCCGGGGGCCAGGCGGTCGCGGACGTCGGACGTCTGCTTGCCATTCGAGACGGCCAGGCCGGCCCGGCCGAACAGGACGGCCGGATAGACGAGCAGATCGACGTTGCCTTGCTTGAGCGTGGCCTCGTCGGTCGGCTGGACCCAGATGCCGCCGTCGCGGGAAACGAGCCGGCGGGCCTGGCTCGAGGGCGACCGGCCGGTGATGGCGTAAAGGACCGCCGCCCGGCCTCCGCCGGCGGGAGCTCCGATGACGATGAGCCGGCCGGGATATTCGAGCGCGCCTGCAGCGGTCCAGAGGTTTTCCATCAGCACGTCCTTTCGGGCTATTGATAACATACGCCCCGGCCCAAGTCAAAACGCCGCGGCCTTGAGCCGGCGGCCGGGCTCTGTTAGAATCCGGTCGAGGCCGGCGCAGGAGGCCGGACCGACCATGAAAAAAACATCCGAACGCCGCGAGGAATCATTTCACGATTACGAGTTCCTGGAGTCCTTGGAAGGCCGGACGCTCCGCATCCTGAGCGAGTACCTCGGCCCCATGACCCGCCTGGACAAGGCCAAGATCAACAGCACCATCCTCTTCCTCGGCTCGGCCAAGGCCGACCCGACCAACGCCGCCTCGGCCTTTAACAAGTATTACTGGGAGGCCGAGGAGCTGGCCTACCTCCTGGCCAAGTGGGCCATCGGCCTGAAGAAGCCGAAGGGCAAGGACTTCGTCATCTGCACCGGGGCCGGCCCGGGCATCATGGAAGCGGCCAACCGCGGCGCGGACCGGGCCGGCGGCAAGACGATCGGCATGAACATCTCCCTGCCGCAGCCGCAGGGATCGAACCGCTATGTCACGCCCGACCTGTCCTTCAACTTCTACTATTTCTTCATGCGCAAGTTCTGGCTGACCTACAAGGCCAAGGCCGTTATCGCCTTCCCCGGCGGCTACGGCACGCTCGACGAGTTCTTCGAGATCGTGACCCTGCTCCAGACGAGCAAGATCTCGAAGAAGGAGGTGAGCCTCGTCCTCTACGGCGCGGACTACTGGCAGGACCTGATCAAGTTCGATTCCATGGTCGAGAAAGGGGCGATCTGCCGCGAGGACCTCGACCTCTTCCACATCGTCTCGACGCCCCGGGAGGCTTTTGCCTATCTCAAGAAGAAGCTCACGGCAGGCCTGGCCTGAGGGCCGGGTCCCCGGCCCGGCGGCCGGGCTGGCGGCGGCGCTGGTCCTGCTGGCCGCGTCGGCCTGCGCCCGGCAGCCCCGGCCGGCCCCCGTTCCGGGCGTCGAGACCGGCCTGGCGTCCTGGTACGGCCCGGAGTTCCACGGCCGGCCGACCTCGAGCCGCGAGGTCTTCGACATGAACGACCTGACCGCGGCCCATAACAGCCTGCCGTTCGGCGCCTACGTCATGGTCACCAACCTGGAGAACGACCGTTCCGTCGTCGTCCGCATCAACGACCGCGGCCCATTCGTCGGCGGCCGGATCATCGACCTCTCCTACGCCGCGGCCCGGGTCCTGGGCCTGGTCGGGCCGGGGACGGCCCGCGTCCGGCTCGATGTCCTGAGCGGCTTCAAGGCCCCGGCCGCCGGGGAGCCGGCCGGGCTGTGGGTCCAGGTCGGCGCCTTCTCGGTCCAGGAGAACGCCTACGCGCTCAAGCGGCGGCTCGAGACGGCCTTCCCGGGCGTGACGGTCAGCCGCTTCGAAACCGGCCACGGCGCCTATTTCCGGGTCCGCGTTCCGGCCGCGGACGGCGCCGCCGAAACGCTGGCCGGGAGACTGGCCGGCCAGGGCTATCCGGTTATCATCATCCGCGAACGGCCCTAGCGGCCGGGCTTGTAAAGATAGGCCATCTCGCGGAGCTTGTTTTCCGTCCCGTCGTGGACGGCATAGCGCCCGCCCGGGAACAATCCGGCCGCGCCGAACTCGCCCTTCTTGTTGAGGGCGTAGAAATCGAGGCCGAACTTCGGGCGCCCCTGGTCGTCGCAGAGCCGGGGAACGAGCCGGGTCTTGGCGGCCACGGCCTGGCAGGCCTCGAGACAGGCCTGTTCGGGCGAGCGGCCCCGGCCCATGGCGTCGACGATGCGGAAGCTGGCGCAGGTCTGGAGGTTGGCCTCGCCGCGGCCGGTCGATCCTGCGGCCCCGATCTCGTTGTCGACGTAGAGGCCGGCGCCGATGATCGGCGAATCGCCGACCCGCCCGGCCAGCTTCCAGGACATGCCGCTCGTCGTCGTCACCCCGGCCAGCCGGCCGGCGGCGTCGAGGGCGATGCAGTTGATCGTGCCGTGCGTCATCAGGACCGAGCGCAGCGCTTCGGGCGCCGTCCTGTTCCGCGGCGGGAACCAGAAGTCCCCGTCCGACAGGGTCTCTTTCCGAAGCAGCCAGGCTTCCCGGGACTTCTCGGTCAGGAGGTCCTCCTCCTTGAAGCCGTGGGCCCGGGCGAACTTCAGCGCGCCCTCGCCGACCAGGAGGACGTGGTCGGTCCGCTCCATGACCAGCCGGGCCACCCGGGACGGGTTCTTGATGTTGCGCAGGGCCGCCACCGCGCCGGCCGAATGGGTCGGCCCGTACATGACAGAGGCGTCGAGCTCGACGACCCCGTCCTCGTTGGGCAGGCCGCCGTAGCCTACGGACATGTCGTTCGGATCGTCCTCGACGATATTGACGCCGGCGATGACGGCGTCGAGCGGATCGCCGCCGCTTTGCAGGATCTCCATGGCCCGGGCCGTGGCCCGGATGCCGTTGCCGCTGGAAACGGCCACGGGCCCGGCCGGCGGCGCGGCGGCCGCCTCCCGGGCGGCCGGGCCGGGAAGCCGGCCGGCCGCGAGGAACGCCGCCCCCGCCCCGGCCCCGGTCTTGAGAAAGTCCCGTCTCGAATACTGAGTCATGTCGCTCTCTCCTTGATCATCGGGTCGGCCCGTCGTCGCTCCGTTTCCCGAGATCCTCGAGCAGCTGGACGAGGACCGCGTGGTCGCCTTCCGGGACGTCGAAGCGCCGGCTGCTGGCCGAGAAGACGTCGACCTCCCGGCCGTCGACGAGGAGCTGGTACTTGCCTTTCTTCAGGAAGCGCAGGCGGACCTCCCGCGGCTTCAGGCTCTTGATGTTGAAGGACACCTCCGCCTCGCTGTAGAGGAAGCGGCGGACGACGGCGCTGCCGTCGACTTCGAGGAGGGTCTCCCCTTCCTCGCGCAGGACCGTTGCCGAGTTCGAGAGCTCGACCTCGTAGTGCCGCCCCTGGACCAGGACGCGGGACAAGCGGCCCTTGGCGTCCGGCTGGAGGATGCCGAAGCGGAAGCCCTCGTGGGGCGTGAAGTCCAGGTACTCCTCCAGGGCGAGCAGCCCGGCCAGGGGGCCGGCGCTCTGGTAGCGGTCCCCGCCGGCCTCGCCGGTGAGCGAGTCGAAGTCCTCCGGCGCCAGGCCGAAGCTCTTCCAGCTGGTCAGGAACATGGCTGCGCTCTTGCGGGCCAGCTCGTGGGCCACCGCGTCGAAGCCGTAGGCCTTGAGCCCCTGGTAGACGAGGTAGTTCGTCACCGGGCGGACGGCGCCGCGCCACGACTGCTGGCTGCCGGGCCGGAAGGCCGGATCGTCCCGGGAGATCGAGGGGACGACGAAATCGCCCCAGAACTGCTTGGGATCGAGCAGGCGCTTGAGCATCCGCTGGGCCCGGGCTCCGTCGGGGATGCGGGCCAGGAGCGGATAGAACGACGAAGCCGCTTTGTGGACGGACAGGCGGCCGTCCCAGTGGCGGTCGCAGTAGAAGCCGAGATCGTCGTTCCAGAGCGTCGCGTTGACCAGGGCCTTGGTCCGCTCGTACTCCTTGCGGTAGCGCTCGACGTCGGCCGCGAGATCGAGCACGCCGGCGATCTCGGCCAGGCACCAGGCGTCCAGGGCGTAGAGCGAGTTCAGGTCGACGCAGTTCAGGGCCATCGTCCCGGACTTCTCGTCGAAGGCCGCGTCGTCCCAGCTCGGCAGGTCGTCCTGGCCGGACTCCCATCCGGCCCGCATCCGCCCCGAAGCGTTCCGCTCCCACGGCGCGACGCTCTTGCCGACCAGGGCCTGGTCCGAGCCCCATTCGAGCAGGCCGTCGTTGTTGCCGTCGCGCCGGGGCGTGCCGTCCGTCCGGGGCGCCGTCCAGAAGGCGTGCCAGCGCTGGAGGCAGGGGTAGGCGTAGCGCAGCATCTCCAGATCGCCCAGCCGTTCGAAGAGCTTGAGCACGACGTAGGAGCCGATGGGCGGCTGGGACCGGTCCGCGGATCCGCCGGCGCGGCCGCGCCAGCTGGGGATGTTGCCGTTCGGGTACTGGGTCTCGAGAACGGCCTTGAGCGCGTCCACGGCCAGCTTCTGGCTCTCCAGGGCCAGCTCGAGGGCGCTGAGGAAGCCGTTGCCGGAGAAGACCGTCCAGTCGTCCGGGCCGCCGTCGGCCCGGGGGAAGATCCAAGTCCGTCCGGCAGGCGCGTAGAGGCGGTGCAAGCCCGGCTGGTAGAGGACCGTCCAGTGCAGGCTGTTGGTGATCGCCTCGGGCAGGCCGGCGAAGAGGCCGCGGGCCTGGACCCGCTTGCCCTCGTAGGCCTGGGCTTCCTCGTCGACCAGGGTCCCGATGGTCTCCGCGTTCCTGAAGCGCGCCAGATGATCGGCGGCCAGGCGGTCGCTGTCGTCGACGCAGGCGGCGAAGGCGATGACCCGGTCGCCGGCGGGAGGATAGGCGCGGGCCGCCCCTCCGGCCGGGGCCGCGGCCGGCTCGCCGGGGCGGCTCGTCCACATGCGGTAGGCCGGCCCCTCGGCCCCCGCGGCCTGGCCCCGGACCTGGCCGTCCGGCAGGGAGGCCAGCTCGCCCTTGAGCCCCCACGGCAGGTAATGGACGATCGTCACCCGGACATCCTCTGGAGGGATGATGCGGCCGATGACCGTCCGCTCGTCCCGGCGGGACCACTCCAGGGTCAAGGCCTGCCGCCTGGGCGAGGGCTTCATGAGGATCGGCGTGGCCCGGCCCATTTTGAACGGCAGCCCGAGGTCGAAGCGCATCCTGGCGTAAAGGCCGTCGGGCGAGTGGGCGCCGACCTCGGCGACGAGATAGTAGAGGTCCGCCCCCTCGGCCGCCTCCCCTTCCCTCTCGACCCGGAGCACGAAGGCGAAGGCGGCTTCCTTGGTCGGGGCGATGACGAGCCCCGGCCAGCCCGAGGCGTCCAGGGCCCCGATGAAGGTCGATTTCCAGGGATAAAAGACTTCGGCGGAGAGCACGGCAGTGAGCGCCGCAAGCAGGGCTATGAAGGCCAGGGTTCTCTTCGTCATGTCCGGAGGCCGGCAGGCCGCGGCCCATCGCCTACTCTATGGGAAACGGGGGGCCGAAATCAAGACAAAGAGGATGCTTTTCCTCCGGCTCTATGATAAATTGGGGAACGTGCTCGAGGAGGCGTGACCCATGGATTTCCGGCTCTATTTCCGTTCCCGCCAGAGCGAGATCGTCCAACAGCTAAAGCAGCTCGTGACCTTGGAGTCCCCGACCCAGGATAAGAAGGCGGTCGACGCCTGCGCGGCCTTCGTCGCCCGGGAATTCAGGAAGGTCGGCTGCAAGATCACGACCTACCCCCAGACGGACACCGGCGATCTCACCGTGGCCGAGTTCGCGCCCGGCCGTCTGCGGGAGGCCGACGACGAGATCCTGGTCCTAGCCCACCTCGACACGGTCTGGCCGGTCGGCAAGATCGTCCAGATGCCTTTCTATGTCCAGGGCAGCCGGATCTACGGTCCCGGCGTGCTGGACATGAAGGCCGGGGTGGCCATGCTCCTTTCGGCCCTGCGGGCCCTCCACGGCCTCAACATCAAGCCGCAGAAGAGGATCACGGTCTTCTTCAATGCCGCCGAGGAGACCGGCAGCGAGGCCTCGACCGAGCTCATCCGCAAGCTCGCCCGGCGGGCCTCGCTGGTGCTCTGCCTCGAGCCGGCCCTGCCCGGCGGGGCCCTGAAGCTCGAGCGCAAAGGCCAGGTCGTCGTCCGCCTGGACGTCCGCGGCCGGTCGGCCCACGGCGGCACGCCCGAGAAGGGCATCAATGCTATCGAGGAGCTGGCCGCCCAGATCGCCCGGTTCAAGCGCCTCCGCATCCGCGAGACGACGGTCAATATCGGCCTGGCGGGCGGCGGCGATAAGGCCAACGTGGTGGCCGAGCGGGCCTGGGCCGTGCTCGACGTCCGCTTCTGGAAGGCGGCGGACCGCGACCGGGTCCTGCGCCTCCTGCGGGAATCCCCGCCGGCGCTCCACGGGGCCAGGATGCGGGTCTCGGTCGAAAGCACGACGCCCCCGATGGAGAAGACCCGGGCCTCCGAAAAGCTCTTCCTCCGGGCCCAGGAGATCGCCGCCGGCCTCGGCCTGACCCTCAAGGGCGGCCGGACGGGCGGCGGGTCCGATGCCTCGTTCGCGGCCGGGCTGGGCGTTCCGACGCTCGACGGCCTGGGCCCGGACGGCGACGGCATCCACGCCGAGAACGAGCACCTCCTCCTGCCCTCGCTCGTCGAGCGGACCGCCCTGTTGACCGAACTGCTTAAAGCGTTATAATCCAAAAGAACGCTTTTTTCGAACGACTTTATAAAGGAGTTCAGCATGATCAAAAAGTACTATCTTCTCTCTCCCGGTCCCACCCCGGTCCCCGAGCGGGCCCTGGCGGCCGCGGCGGAGCCCATCTTCCACCACCGGACACCCGAGTTCTCGGCCCTCTTCATGGAGGTGACCGAAGGCATTAAGTATGTTTTCGGCACCAAGGAGGACGCCTATATCCTGACCTCCTCGGGCACGGGCGCCATGGAAACCGCCGTGATCAACCTGCTCAGCCCCGGCGACAAGGTCCTGACCGTCAACGGAGGCAAGTTCGGCGAGCGTTGGGGCAACATCTGCAAGGCCTACGGCATCGCCTACAAGGAGATCATCCTCGATCCGTGGGGCACCGACCTGCCCAAAGAGAAGCTGGAGGCCGAGCTCAAGGCCATGCCCGACTGCAAGGCCGTCTTCGCCACATTGTCCGAGACGTCGTCGGGCGCCATGTACGACATTCAGGGCTTCGGCGAGGTCGTGGCCAAGACTCCGGCCGTGCTCGTCGTCGACGGCATCTCAGGCGCGGGCGTTACGCCCTGCCCCATGGACGACTGGAAGGTCGACGTCTTCCTGTCGGGCTCCCAGAAGTCGTTCATGATCCCACCCGGCCTGGCCTTCATCGCCCTGAGCCAGAAGGCCTGGGCCCTGGCCGCCGAGTCCAAGCTGCCCAAGTTCTACTTCGACCTCAAGAAGGCCAAAAAGAACCTGGCCAACAAGACCACGCCCTGGACCCCCGCGGTCTCCCTGGTCGTCCAGCAGAAGCACGCCCTGGACATCATCAAGAACATGGGCCTCGAGGGCCTGTTCTCCCATCACCGCATCCTGGCCGACGCCACCCGGGCCGGGGTCAAGGCCCTGGGCCTGGATCTGCTGCCGCAGAAGCCGGGCAATGTCCTGACCTGCTGCAAGGTCCCGGCGGGCATCGATGGCGGCAAGCTGGTCAAGACCATGCAGGGCAAGTACATGGCCTACATCGCCGGCGGCCAGGAGCCCTACAAGGGCAAGATCTTCCGCATCGCCCATCTCGGCTACATGGGCGGCTTCGACATCATGACGGCCCTGTCGGCCCTGGAGATGACGCTCCTGGACCTCGGCTACAAGTTCGAGGCCGGCGCCGGCATCAAGGCCGCCCAGGCCGTCTTGAGGGAGAACTGGCAATGACCAAGAAGATCCTCATCGCCGACGGTATGGACAAGACGGCCCTCGAGGAGTTGAAGGCCGTTCCGAGCTTCGAGATCACCGTCAACAAGGGCATGAGCGAGGACGATCTCGTCGCCCTGGTGCCGGGCTACAGCGCCATCGTCGTCCGCAGCGCCTCCAAGATCACCCGCCCCGTCATCGAGGCGGGCAAAGACCTCAAGGTCCTGGTCCGGGCCGGCATCGGCCTGGACAACATCGACCGCGAGGCGGCCAAGGAGAAGGGCATCTTCGTGTCCAACACCCCGTCGGCCACGTCCATCACCGTGGCCGAGCACACTTTCGGGCTCATGCTCGGGGCCGTTCGCAACCACTGGAAAGCCATCCTGACAATGAAGGCCCACAAGTGGGAGAAGAAGGCCCTCGAGGGCACGGAGCTCTACGGCAAGACCCTGGGCATCATCGGCTTCGGACGCATCGGGGCCGAGGTGGCCAAGCGGGCCCTGGCCTTCGGCATGACCGTCGTCGCCTACGACGTCGTCCCGATCAAGACCGATCTTCCGGTCCGGCAGGTCCCGCTTAACGACCTCCTGGCCGTCGCCGACCTCGTCACCCTCCATGTCCCCAAGCAGCCCAAGCCGATCCTGGGCCCGGCCGAGTTCGCCGGGATGAAGACCGGGGTCATCATCGTCAACGTCGCCCGCGGCGGCGTCGTCGACGAGAAGGCCCTGCTCGAGGCCCTGAACAGCGGCAAGGTCCGGGCCGCGGCCCTGGACGTCTATGCCAAGGAGCCGCCCGAGGACTTCGCGCTCATCGACCATCCCAACGTCATCCCCATCCCCCACCTCGGGGCGGCGGCGGCCGAGGGACAGCAGCGGGCCGGCCTGGAAGCCGTCCGCATCCTCAAAGAGAAGCTGGCCTGAGATCTTTCGAGGGATGACGGCCCTTCCCGGGGCCGTCATCCCTTTTTTTCTTTTTTCCGGCCTCAGGGATCCCCTCCCGGGTTCTCCTTTCTTTATCCCGTCGTTCTGCTAAAATAGGCACATGATCTACCTCGATCATAACGCCACGACCCCGATCGACCCGGCCGTCGCCGAGAAGATGGCCGGGTTCCTCCGGGAGCAATTCGGCAACCCGTCCTCCCTCTATCCCATCGGCCGGCGGGTCAAGGAGCTCATGAACGAGGCCCGGGAGCGCGTGGCCGCGGCCCTGGGCGCCGACCGCGGCGAGATCTATTTCACCGGCTCCGGGACCGAGGCCGACAACTTCGCCATCTTCGGCACTTTCGACGCGTCGCCCGACCGGAACGAATTCGTCACCTCGGCCATCGAGCATCCGGCCGTGATCGAGTCGGCCCGGGCGCTGGAGAGGCGCGGGATCAAGGTCACCTACCTGCCCGTCGACGAGTACGGCACCATCAGCCTCGACCACCTCCGCTCGGCCCTGACGCCCAGGACCGCCCTCGTCTCGATCATGCACGCCAACAACGAGATCGGCACCATACAACCCCTGGCCGAGATCGTCCGCATCGCCCGCGAGGCCGGCGTCCCGGTCCACACCGACGCCGTCCAGAGCTTCGGAAAGATCGACGTCGACGCCCACAAGCTCGGCGTCGACCTGCTGACCGTCTCGGCCCACAAGATCTACGGCCCCAAGGGCGTGGGCGCGCTCTACGTCCGGCGGGGCGAGGCGATCGCCCCGTTCGTCCACGGCGGGCACCAGGAGCGGGGCCTCAGGGCCGGGACGGAGAACACGGCCGGCATCATCGGGTTCGGCGAGGCCGTCCGGGTCATGGCGGACAAAGGCCGCAAGGAGCGGGCCCGCATCGAGAAGCTGGCCGAGGCCCTGAAGCGCGGCATCGAGGAGAAGATCCCCGGCGCCCGGTTCAACGGCCATCCCGAGCACCGGGTCAAGAGCACGCTCAATTTCGCCTTCCCCGGTCTCGAGGCCGAGGCCATCCTCCTGGCCCTGGCGACCAAGGAGATCTACGTCTCGACGGGCTCGGCCTGCAGCGAGGAATCCGAGGAGGTCTCCCACGTCCTCCGGGCCATCGGGCTGCGGCCCGAGATCGCCCGCTCCTGCATCCGCATGTCCCTGGGGCGCTCGAACTCCGAGGAGGACGTCGCCGTCGTGCTCCGGGAGCTGCCGGAAATCATCGCCAGGCTGCGGTCGATCACCAACTTCCACCCCGAGGGCTGAGGCCGCGCCTCAAGCCTATCGCCCGGCCGCCTGCCTCAGGTAGACATCCCGGACCGCGCGGAAGAAGGTCTGGGCCGGCCCGCGGCGCAGGTCCGGATAGGTCCAGTCGAGCGTCCGGACGCCCGTCCTCGTGAACAGGAACTCGAGGTGGGCGTAGATGCCCTGCGTCAGCGGGACGCGATGGGCGAAATCCTTGGCCGTGGCCATGACCAGGGCCGAGGCGGTGAGATAGCCGGGGTCGATGTTGACGGGCCGGCCGGCCGCGCCCGCCGCCCGGCGCATCTCCTCTTCGATCCCGATGGCCTGGACCTTCCGCTCCGGCAGCGACCCCGGCGCGACGAGGTCGGCGAAGCTCATGAACCGGCGGACGAGCCCCGGCCCCATCTCCGCTTCGTAATAGTCCGTCAGGTCGAACGGAAAGGCCGGGCTCTCGCCGTCGACCCTCCCCCACTCCGCCTCCAGCCGGCGGCGGACCTCTGCGTAGAGCGCTCCCTCGCCATCCCCGGAGATGACGCCGCAGATGAGCTTGACAGGCGCGAACTCTTTCGGCTTGGCCATTCCCGCGCCCCATTATAGCGCAAGTGGCCTCCGGCCCTCTTTTTCCGCGAATCTCGGCGGCTTACCGCCCGAGCCCCGGCTTCCCGTCCGGCCCGGCCTTCGAGGGGGCCGGGGACCCGATTGCGCGCCCGGGGCTCTTGTCTTATAATGGGCGCACTATGGAATGGGTATACATCGAAGACATCGCCGCCCATGACGGCCGGGAAGTCGAGATCCGCGGCTGGGTCTACAACAAGCGCTCCTCGGGCAAGGTCCGCTTCCTGCTCGTCCGCGACGGCACGGGCCTCCTCCAGGCCACGGCTTTCAGCGCCGAGAAGGACTCCCTTCTCTTTCAGCAATTCGACCGCCTGACGCAGGAATCCTCGCTCATCGTCCGGGGCACGGTCCGGGCCGACAAGCGCGCGCCCGGCGGCTTCGAGCTGGCCATGAGCGAGCTCGAGATCGTCCAGATCGCCGCGGAGTACCCGATCACGCTCAAGGAGCACAGCACGCCGTTCCTGATGGAGCACCGCCACCTCTGGCTGCGCTCCTCCCGCCAGCACGCCATCCTGCGCGTCCGGGCCGAGGTCATCAAGGCCATCCGCGATTTCTTCGACGGCCGCGGCTTCCGCCTGATGGACACGCCCATCCTGACGCCGAGCGCCTGCGAGGGCACGACGACCCTGTTCGAGACGGAATATTTCGACCAGAAGGCCTACCTGAGCCAGAGCGGCCAGCTCTACAACGAGGCCACGGCCATGGCCTTCGGCAAGGTCTATTGCTTCGGCCCGACCTTCCGGGCCGAGAAATCGAAGACCCGCCGCCATCTCATCGAGTTCTGGATGTGCGAGCCGGAGGTCGCCTTCGCCACCCTCCAGGACATCATGGTCCTGGGCGAGGACCTGATACTCTTCATCATGGAGCGGGTCCTGGCCAGGCGCCGGGCGGATCTGGAGACGCTCGAGCGCGACCCCAAGCCCCTCGAGGCGATCAAGAAGCCCTTCCCCCGCCTGACCTACGACGAGGCCGTCCCGATCCTGAGGGAGAAGGGGTCGGCCATCGAATGGGGCGGCGATTTCGGCGCGCCCGAGGAGACCATCATCTCCGAGCTCTACTCCTCGCCCGTCTGCGTCACGCACTTCCCCACGGCCATCAAGGCCTTTTACATGCAGCCCGCTCCGGAGAATCCCGACGTCGTGCTGGGCGTCGACTTCCTGGCTTCCGAGGGCTACGGCGAGGTCATCGGGGGCGGCCAGCGCATCCATGATCCGGTCCTGCTCGGGAAGCGGCTCGAGGAGCACAAGCTGCCCCGCGAGGCCTACGAGTGGTATCTCGACCTGCGCAAGTACGGCAGCGTCCCCCACGCCGGCTTCGGCATGGGCATCGAGCGGATGGTTTCCTGGATCTGCGGCATCAAGCACATCCGCGAGACCATCCCCTTCCCCCGGCTCCTCTACAGGATCTATCCTTGATCCGGCCGACGCGCGGCGCCCGGGGCGTCCGGCGCGCCGGGACGACGATTGCCCTCATCAGCCTCGGCTGCGCCAAGAACCTCGTCGACAGCGAGGTCATGCTCGGCGCGCTGAAGAAGGCCGGGTACCGGCCGGTGCCCCATCCCGACGAGGCGGATGTCGTCATCGTCAACACCTGCGGCTTCATCGGCCCGGCCCGGGCCGAGGCCGAGGAGACGCTGGCCGAGGTCCTGCGGCTGAAGCGCCTCGATCCGGCCAAGAGGATCATCGCCGCCGGCTGCTACGTGGAGCGCGACGAGGCCGGGCTGAGGGCCAAGTTCCCCGGCGTGGACGCCTGGACCGGCGTCCGGGCCTTCGGCGATATCGCCGCCATCGCGGCCGGCCGGCCGGCCAAGCCGGCCGCCGGCACGTTCCTCTATACCGACGCCTCCCCCCGGGTCGTCACCACCCCCGGCACCTGGGCCTATGTCAAGATCTCGGAGGGCTGCTCGCACCGCTGCGCCTTCTGCGCCATCCCCCTCATCAAGGGGCCCTACGTTTCCCGGAGCGCGGCCTCGGTCGTCCGCGAGGCCCGGGCCCTGGCCGGGCTCGGCGTCAGGGAGATCGACCTCATCTCGCACGATACGACCGGGTTCGGCCGCGACGGCGGCGTCCGGGACGGTCTGGCCGGCCTCCTCGGCCGGCTGGTCCGAGTCCGGGGCCTGGCCTGGATCCGTTTCCTCTACGGCTATCCCGAAGCCGTCGACCCGGCGCTGCTGGAGGTCATGGCCGATCCCAAGATCTGCCGCTATTTCGATATACCCTTCCAGCACGCCGACCGCCGCGTCCTCAGGGCCATGGGCCGGGGGATGGACGGCGCCCGGGCTCTCGACCTCATCGAGCGCATCCGCACCCGCCTGCCGGGCGCGGCCATCCGGACTTCCATCATCGTCGGCTTCCCGGGCGAGGGCCGGAGGGAATTCGCCGCCCTGCGGCGCTTCGTCGAGCGGGCCCGCTTCGACCATCTCGGCGTCTTCACCTATTCGGCCGAGGAAGGGACGCCCGCGGGCCGCCGGCCCGAGACCGTCGGCCCCGAGGAAAAAGAGGAGCGCCGGGGCGAGATCATGGCCCTGCAGGCCGGGATCTCCCGGACCCGCAACGAGGCCCGCGTCGGACAGGTGATCGACGTCCTGGTCGAGGGGCCGGTCCCGGACTCCCCGGGGCTGTGGACGGGTCGCGGCCGCTTCCAGGCGCCCGAGGTCGACGGTGTCGTCCGCGTCCGCCTGCCGGAGGGCTGGTCCGAGCCGCCCGCGCCCATCGTCCCGGTCGAGATCGTCTCCGCCGGGACCTACGATCTCGAGGGGAGGCTCGTTCGATGAAGGCCATCGACCGGGTCCTGGCGACTTTCTTCGGCCTGGGCCTCGTCCCCCTCGCCCCGGGCACCGTGGCCAGCGCCGCCGCCGCGGCCCTCTACCTGCTCTTCCTCCACGACCTGGCCTGGCCGCTCTATGTCCTGCTGGTCGCTGCCCTTTTCCTGTCCGGGACCGCGGCCTCGGCCCGCTACGCCCTGGCCCTCGGCCGTCCGGACCCCGGACGCGTCGTCATCGACGAGGTCTGCGGCCAGCTCATCGCCCTGGCCTTCCTGCCGGCGGGCTGGACCGCCGCAGCGGTCTCGTTCGCCTTCTTCCGCATCTTCGATATCGCCAAGCCCTGGCCCATCCGCCGGCTGGAGAAGCTCCCGGGCGGCTGGGGCATCATGGCCGACGACGTCGGCGCCGGACTCGTCGCGGCGGTCCTCTCGCGGCTGGTCCTGCTCGTCGTTTGAGGCCCGGAGGTCGTTCCATGAGGATCGAGATCGTCGCCGTCGGCTCGGAGCTCGTGACGCCGGATTTTATGGACACCAATTCGCTGCGCCTGACGGCCGGGCTGAACGACATCGGCCTGGGAGTGGCTTTCAAGACCGTCGTCGGCGACAAAGACCGCGATCTGGCGTCCGCCCTGCGCACGGCCCTGGCCCGGGCGGACCTGGTCCTGTGCATGGGCGGCCTCGGCCCGACCGAGGACGACCGGACCCGCGAGACCCTGGCCCGGGTGCTGCGGCGCAGGCTCGTTTTCCGGGCCTCGATCCGCGAGAAGATCCGGGAGAGGTTCCGCCGCCGGGGCTGGCCCATGGCCGCCTCGAACCTCAAGCAATGCTACGTTATCGCCGGCGCCGAGGTCCTGGACAATCCCAACGGCACGGCCCCGGGCCAGTGGGTCGAGACCCGGCACAACAGGATCGCCCTCCTGCCCGGACCGCCCCACGAGATCCTGCCGATGTTCGAGAAGGACGTCCTGCCCCGTCTGAAGGGACTGGGGCGCGGCCTCTCGGCGCGGCGGGTCATCCGGCTGACGGGCCTGGGCGAATCGGCCATGGAGATGCGTCTGAAGCCGGTTTACGCCCGGACGCCGTCCGGGGTGACCGTGACCACGCTGGCCGTGCCCGGCGACCTCTCCATCCGCCTGACGTACACGGGAGCCGGGCCGGCGGCCGCGGCCGAAGCGCGGCTGGACGAGCTCGAGGCGGCCGTTGAGCGGGCGGTCGGTCCGTGGATCTACTCCCGGGACGGACGGGGTCTCGAGGAGGTCGTCGGCGGACTCCTTCGGGAGCGCGGCCTGACCATCGCCTGCGCCGAATCCTGCACCGGCGGCCTCATCGGGCACCGGCTGACCGAGGTCCCCGGCAGCTCGGATTATTTTCTCGAGTCCGCGGTGACCTACTCCAACCGGGCCAAGACGAAGAGGCTGGGCGTGCCGGCCGCCCTCATCGAGCGTTGCGGCGCGGTCAGCGCTCCCGTGGCCCGGGCCATGGCCCTCGGCATCCGCCGGACCTCGGGCGCCGATATCGGCCTGGCCGTCACCGGCGTGGCCGGACCGGGCGGCGGCACGGCCCGCAAGCCCGTCGGCCTGGTCTACATCGCCGTGGCCGGCGGCCGCGGCGCGGCGGTCGAGCGCTGCAGCTTCGCCGGCGGCCGCTCGTATGTCAAGTTCCAGTCCTCTCAAAAGGCGCTTGACCTGGTAAGAAAAAGCCTTCGCCCGCGGCCGGCAAAGGCCCTATAATAAGGTTCCGAGGAGAGCGTGAGAGCGTTCATCGCCGTCGACCTGGATGCGGAGATCAAGGAGCGTCTCCAGGCCCTCGTCCGGGATCTCAGGGCGACCCGGGCCGATGTCCGCTGGGTCGAGGCCGGCGGGATGCACCTGACGGTCAAATTCCTGGGCCAGATCGACGACGGCCGGGTCGGCCGGATCGGCGAGGTCCTGGCCTCGGTCGCCTCCCGGCACCGACCCTTCCCGCTCCGGCTCGAGGGCACGGGGGCGTTCCCGAACGAGAGGGGCCCGCGGGTGCTCTGGGTCGGCTGCGCGGCCGACCCCGGCCTGGCCGCCCTCCAGTCGGAGATCGACGAGGCCCTGGAAGCGGAGGGCTTCGAGCGCGAGGCCCGGGCCTTCAAGCCGCACCTGACGCTCGGCCGGGTCAAGGGTCCGGGCCGGATCGACAAGGCCATGGCCGAGCTGGCCCGGCACAAGGACGATGATTTCGGCGCCATGACCGTCGCCAAGGTCGCCCTTTTCGAGAGCCTGCTCCGGCCGCAGGGCGCCGAGTACCGCGTCGTCGCCGAGGCGGTGCTGACGTGAAGATACTGGTCGCCCTCGCCTCCTATCTCCTCGGCTCCATTCCGACCGGCTACCTGGTCGTCCGCCTGATCGGGCGAAGGGATGTGCGGGAATTCGGCAGCGGCAACACCGGGGCGACCAACGTCATGCGGCTCAAGGGCTGGACGGCGGCCCTGCCGGTGGCCCTGGTCGACGTCGCTAAGGGCTTCCTGCCGGTCGCCCTGGCCGGGACCTGGTTCGCCGACCCCGTCTTCTCCGCGGCCTGCGGCTTTCTGGCCGTCGTCGGCCACTGCTTCCCGTTCTCCATCGGCTTCCGGGGCGGCAAGGGCGTGGCCACTTCGCTCGGGGCCTTCGCGGCCATCGCCTGGGGGCCATGCCTCGGCAGCCTGGGCCTTTTCCTGCTGATCGTCGGGCTGACCCGCTACGTTTCGCTCGGGTCCATCGCGGCCTCCCTGGCCTTCCCCGTGATCATCTTCGCCTCCGGCGGCTCCCGGCCCGTGGCCGCCGTGGCCCTGGCCATCGCCCTCCTCGTGGTCGCCCGCCACCGGGGGAACATCAGGCGCGTCATCGCGGGCACCGAACGAAAACTGGGAGAGAAAGAGAAATGAACACGTCAGTCCTGGGCGGCGGCAGCTGGGGTTCGGCCTTTGCCCGATATCTCGGCACGATCGGCCTGCCCGTCACACTCTGGATCCGCGAGCCGGAGATCCTCAGCGAGGCCCTGGAAACCCGGGAGAACAAGGCTTTCCTGCCGGGTTTCAGGTTCCCGGAGACGGTCGCCTTCACCGACGACCTCCGGGCCGCGGCCACGGCCGGCGACGTCGTCTTCATCGCCGTCCCGTCGCAATTCTGCCGGGGCGTCTATGCGCGCATCGCCCCGCTCCTGCGGCGGGACCAGGTCGTGGTCAGCCTGACCAAGGGCTTCGACAAGACGACCCTGATGCGGATGAGCCAGGTCATGGAGGAGGTCTTCCGCTCCTCGGCCCGGCCCCGCCTGGCCGTCCTGTCCGGACCTAGCTTCGCCAAGGAGGTCGCCGCCGGCCATCCCACGGCCCTGGTGATCGCTTCGCGCGACGGCAGCGCGGCCCGCGAGGTCCAACACCTCATTTCGAGCGTCAGCCTGCGGGCCTATACCTCGACCGACGTGACCGGCGTCGAGGTGGCCGGGGCCCTGAAGAACGTCGTGGCCATCGCCGCCGGCATCGCCGACTCGATGAAGTTCGGCCTGAACACCCGGGCGGCGCTGATCAGCCGGGGCCTCGCCGAGATCACCAACCTGGGGCTGGCCCTGGGCGCCCGGCGGGAGACCTTCTCCGGTCTGGCCGGGATCGGCGACCTGGTCCTGACCTGCACCGGCGAGCTGAGCCGCAATCATCGCGTCGGCCACGAGCTCGGCCGGGGCCGGTCCCTGCGCGAGATCCTGGCCGGTATGCGTATGGTGGCCGAGGGCGTCCACACCACCGTGGCCGCCCGCCGCATCTCCCGGGCCCTCGGCGTGGAGATGCCCATATCCGAGGAGATCTACCAGGTGCTCTACCGCGGCAAAGCGCCCAAGAAAGCCCTGGACGAATTGATGTGCCGGACGCTCAAGGCGGAATGACCGCCGCGACCCCGGGTCGAGGAGGAAACGGATGCGAGTCAAAGCCATCGCCCTCGTGATGCTCTGCGCCGGCCTGGCCTTCTGCGCCTCGTCGCAGACCAAGGTGCAGCGGGCCCGGGAGAGGGACCCCAAGTACCAGTACAACCTCGGCCTGTTCTATCTCAACCAGAGCGATACCGACAACGCCGTCAAGTACTTCATCAAGTCCCTGACGCTCGATACCCGCTACTACCCGGCCTGGAACGCCCTCGGCCTGGCCCACTCCATGCGCGGGCGCCTGGACGAATCGGCCAAGGCCTACCAGAAATGCCTGGAGATAAATCCCCGCTTCACGGAGGCCCACAACAACCTGGGCACGGTCTACCAGGGGATGAACCAGCTCGACAAGGCCGAAGAGGAATTCCGCAAGGCCCTGGCCGATCTGACCTACCAGAACCGTGAACTTCCCTACTGCAACCTGGCCCGGCTCTACGTCATCCAGGACCGGCTCGACGAGGCCCTGGAAAACGCCGACAAGGCCCTCCAGATCAGGCCCCGCCTGGCCATGGCCCACAATATCAAGGGACAAATCCTGGAGAAGAAGAACGACCTCGACGGGGCCGTGGTTTCTTACGAGGCGGCCGTCAAGATCGTGCCCGACGACCTGCTGTTCAATTACAACCTGGGCGCGGCCTGCTTCAGGAACGGAGAATACGCCCGTTCCCGGGAGGTCTTCCTCAAGATCCGGGGCAAGATCACGGACGCGGATATGAAGGAGACGATCGCCCGCTACCTGAGGCTGATCGGCGAACAGAAATAGGGCCCCTTCCTCCGCGGCCCCGGCCGCGTCAGGTGCCTTCCCGCCAGTCGTCGAGGTATTTCTTCTGCACGGCCGTCAGCGTGTCCACGGCCGCCCCCATCGAGGCGAGCTTCAGGGCCGCGATCTCGCGGTCTATCTCGGCCGGAACCGGGAAGACCGATTTGGGCAGGTCCCGGGCCTGGCCGAGCAGCCAGCGCACGCTCAGGGCCTGGTTGGCGAAGCTCATGTCCATGACCATGGCCGGGTGACCCTCGGCCGCGGCCAGGTTGATGAGGCGGCCCTCGCCGAGCAGGTGGATGCGCCGCCCGTCGGCCAGCGTGTACTCGTCGACATAATCCCGCACCCGCCGCTTGGCCCGGGCCAGCGACTCCAGGGCCGGGATGTCGATCTCGACGTTGAAATGGCCGGCGTTGGCCACGATGGCCCCGTCCTTCATCCTCCGGAAGTGCTCCCGGCGGATGACCGATTTGTTGCCGGTGACCGTCAGGAAAATGTCCCCGAGCGGGGCCGCGGCGGCCATGGGCATGACCTCGTACCCGTCCATGACGGCCTCCAGGGCGCGGAGGGGATTGATCTCGGTGACGATGACATGGGCCCCGGCGCCCTTGGCCCGGAGGGCCACGCCCTTGCCGCACATGCCGTAGCCGGCCACGACGAAGCGCTGTCCGGCCAGCAGAACGTTCGTGGCCCGCAGGATGCCGTCGAGGGTGCTCTGGCCCGTGCCGTAGCGGTTGTCGAACAGATGCTTGGTCTGGGCGTCGTTGACGGCGATGATCGGATAGCGCAGGACGCCGTTCTTGGCCATGCTCTTCAACCGGATGACGCCGGTCGTCGTTTCCTCGGTGCCGGCCAGGATGCCGGGCAGGAGGTCCTGCCGCTTGGAGTGCGTCACCGAGACCAGGTCGGCGCCGTCGTCCATGGTCACGGCCGGGCCGTGATCGAGGGCCTGGAGGATGTGGCCGTAATAGGTCTTGGGATTCTCGCCCTTGAGGGCAAAGACCGGGATTTTGTGGTGCTTGACCAGGGTCGCCGTGATGTCGTCCTGGGTGCTCAGCGGGTTGGAGGCGCAGAGCCGGACGTCGGCGCCGCCGAGCTTGAGGGCCTCCATCAGGTTGGCCGTCTCGGAGGTGACGTGGAGACAGGCCGCGATGCGGACCCCGGCCAGCGGCCGGTCCCGGGCGAAGGCCTTCTTGATCTTCTCGAGGACCGGCATGGACCGGGCGGCCCACTCCATCCTCAACTTGCCCTTTCCGGCCAAGCTCGGATCCTTGATGTCGAAATCCATGACGAGACTCCCTTCGAGCCGTCTCCCGGCCTCTGATTTCCGGCTCAAAATAGCACATTCCAGAGGGGTTTTCAACGACCGGCCTTTATGATATGGTTGATTTTTGACGATTCCCAAGGCTTCATGATCGAGATGAATAGAAAGGCCCGGATCCTCGTCCTGGCCGCCCTGATCGCGCTCCCCCGGCCGGCCGCGGCGGACGCCCAGGCGGCCGACGCGGTGACGTCTTTTCCCTTCGCCTTCCAGGACTACCGGCTGCGCAACGGCCTGCGCGTCGTCCTGGCCGAGGACGCCCGTCTGCCCCTGGTGACCGTGGCCGTCGGCTATGCGGCCGGCTCGCTGCGCGAGAAGCAGGGCCAGGAGGGCCTGGCCTATCTGCTGGAGAACCTGATGTTCCAGGGCTCCGAGAACGTCCCGCCTCTCCAGCACATCACCTTCGTCCAGAAGGTCGGCGGCGAGCTCAACGCCGTGACCACGCCGGACAAGGCCCTCTTCTACGAGACACTGCCCTCGAACCAGCTGCCCCTGGCCCTCTGGCTCGAATCGGACCGGATGAAGTCCCTGGTCATCACGCCGGCGGCCATCGAGCGGACCCGCCAGGACATCATCGACGAGAACCGGGCCCGGAGCGCGGCCGATCTCTATTACGCGACGTTCGCCCAGCTCGACATGCTGCTCTTCCCCGATCCGGTCTATGGCCACCCGCTGGTCGGCGAGGGCCTGGCCGCCCTGACCGAGACGGACGTTCAGGAGTTCCACCGGACCTTCTACGTCCCGAACAACGCCGTGCTCTGCATCGTCGGCAACATCGAGGCCGCCCGGACGCGCGAGCTTGTGGCCCGCTACTTCGAGACCATTCCGCCGGGGCCCGAGATCCCGCCTCTGCCCCTGGCGTCGTTCCGCCGCGAGAACGACGCGGTCGTGCGCTTCGCCCGCATCCCCGACGGGAACAGCGGGTTCCACATGGGCTTCCGCTTCGCGCCCCTGCAGCCCGGCGACTCGGAGTGCCTGCGCCTCCTCGAATACGTCCTGCTCGAAGGCGAGACCTCGCGCCTGCGGAACCGGCTGCTGCGGCGTGACCTGACCGCCCGCTATCTGACCGGCGGCCTGGACGAGCGCCCGGGCGTGGCGGCCCTGAAGCTCTTCGCCTTCTGCACCAACGCCATCCTGGTCGCCCGCGCCGAGAAGGCCATCCTGGCCGAGATCGACCGGCTCAAGACGAATGCCGCCTCGGCGGAGGAGCTGGCCAAGGCCCGGCGAAGGTTCAAGAAGGACTACTATGACCGCCTCTCGACCAGCATGGGCAAGGCCCGCTTCCTGGTCGACGCCGTCATCGCCGGCAGGGACCAGGAGGCCATCCGGCGGGACCTGGACCGGGTCCTGTCCGTCAGCCCGCAGAACCTGTCCAGCTTCGCCGCCAAGTACTTCGTCCCCCAGAACAGGGTGGTCCTGGAGTTCGGCCCGAAATGAGAACGCCGCGGGCTTCCCTTCGCTCCCCCGGTCCGGCGGCCGCCGTGCTCGCCGCCGCGGCCGCCTTCTGGCTCGCGGGAGCGTCCCCGGCAGTGGCCCAGGAACGCTTCCGGCGGACGCCTCCCCTGCCCGACGCCCAGCGCCTGGAGCTGCGGCTGCCCGAGGTCGAGACCTTCGTCCTGGCCAACGGCCTGACCGTGGCCGTCGCCCGCCGGCCCGAGTCCCGCCTGGTCACCCTCCAGCTGGTCATCCGGGCCGGCGTCGTCGACTCGCCGGCCGACCGGCCCGGCCTGGCGGATGTGACGGCCCGCCTGATCGGCAAGGGCACGAAGATGCTCTCGTCCGACTATATCGAGAACATGATCGAATCCATCGGGGGCGAGTTCACGGCGGCCGTGTTCATGGAGTACACCGTACTGACCCTGACCGTGGTGGACGAGAACCTCGACCGAGCCCTCTACATCCTGCGCCTGATCACCCTCGAGGCCGCTTTCGGCGAGCGGGAGCTGGGCGGGGTCCGCCGGTCGCTGTACTGGGAGCTGCGGGGCCGGAAGAAGGACCCCGAGGTCCTGGGCTGGGGGCAGCTCCTGGCCGTCCTGTTCGAGAACCATCCCTATCACGCGGCGGCCTACGGCGAAGAAGCGATCAAGCTCATCGGCGCCCGCGACGTCGAGACCTTCTACAACCGCTTCTACCGGCCCGCCAACGCCGCCGTCATCATCTCCGGCCCGGTCGACGCCGCGACCATGGCCCAGAGGATCGGCAACCACTTCGGGGCCTGGTCAGGCCCGGCCGCGGCCTGGGCGCCGCCGGCCGCGCCGCCCCAGAACGTACGGGACAGGCTCTGCTATGTCGAGGCCGCCGAGGCCGAGGCGGCGACGGTTTTCGCCGGCAATATCGTCATGGGCTCGTCCGATCCGGACTTTTACCCGGTCCTGGTCCTCAAGCAGATCCTGGGCGGGACGACGATGAGCCGCCTCTTCCAGAACCTTCGCGAGGACAAGAAATACGCCACCTACGCCTTCAGCGAGATGGAGGTCTTTTCGTCCTGCGGGGTCTACTGGGCCCGGGCCCGGGTCCGCCCCGAATCCCTCGGCCCCGCCATCCGGGAGATCGTCGGGGAGATCGCCGCCCTGGCCACCGGCCCGGCCGTGCCTTCGGAGATCGAGGAGGCCAAGTCCTACCTCGTCGGCAGCCTGCCCCTGCGCTTCGAATCGCCCGGCGGCTTCGCCGACTGGCTGGCCCGCTACGTCGCCCTCGGCCTCGGGCCGGGCCAATGGGACCGCGGCCCGGAGGAGATCAAGCGAGTGGACGCCGAGCGCGTCCGGGTGGCCGCGCGCCGCTACCTCGCGGCCAAGCCCGTCGTGGTCGTCGTCGGCCGGCCGGATTGGATCGCCCCCCTGCTCGACGGCTTCGAGGCCGTCGAGGTCTACGACGCCTCGGGCCAGATCAAGCACACGCTGCGCAAAGGAGACGGAGGATGAAGCTCGTCGAATGCGTCCCCAATTTCAGCGAAGGCCGGGACCCGGAGAAGATCCGGGCCATCACCCGGGAGATCGAGGCCGTGCCCGGCGCGAAGCTGCTCGACGTCGACCCCGGCGCCTCCACCAACCGGACCGTCGTCACCTTCATCGGCCCGCCCGAAGCCGTCGCCGAGGCCGCCTTCCGGGCCATCGCCAGGGCCGCGGAAGTCATCGACATGCGGAGCCACACGGGGGCCCATCCCCGGCTGGGCGCCACCGACGTCTGCCCCTTCGTGCCGGTTTCGGGCGTAACCATGGAGGATTGCGCCGACCTGGCCGGCCAGGTCGGCCGCCGGGTGGCCGACGAGCTGGGAATTCCCGTCTATCTCTACGAAGCCGCCGCCCGCAAGCCCGAGCGTCGGAACCTGGCCACCGTCCGGGCCGGCGAGTACGAGGGCCTGGCGGAAAAGCTCAAGGACCCGCGCTGGGCGCCCGACTTCGGCCCGGCCGTCTTCAACGCCAGGTCCGGTGCGACCATCATCGGCGCCCGGGAGTTCCTCATCGCCTACAATTTCAACCTCAACACCCGGGACCGCAAGCTGGCCCACGAGATCGCCCTGAGCCTCCGGGAAAGCGGCCGGGCCAAGCGCGACAAGGACGGCAACATCCTCAAGGACTCCAAGGGCAACACGGTCAAAGTGCCGGGCAAGTTCAAGGAGGTCAAATCGGTCGGCTGGTACGTCGAGGATTACGGCGTGGCCCAGATCTCGGTCAACTTCACCAACTACAGGATGACGCCCATCCACGTCGTCTTCGACGAGGCCTCGCGCCTGGCCGCCAAGCTGGGCCTGCGCCTGACGGGCAGCGAGCTGGTCGGGCTCATCCCCAAGGAGGCTCTGCTCATGGCCGGCCGCTACTACCTCGAAAAGCAGGGCAAGAACCCGGGCGTGCCTGAGACCGAGCTCATCCGCATGGCCGTCCGGTCGCTCGGCCTGAGCGACGTCGTACCCTTCGAGCCCGAAAAGAAGATCATCGAGTACCAGGTCCGCGAGCCCGGGCCGGCCCTGGTCGACCTGACCCTGCGCGGCTTCGCCGACGAGCTGTCGATGGATTCGCCGGCGCCGGGCGGCGGGAGCGTCGCGGCCCTGTGCGGCGCCCTGGCGGCGGGCCTGGCGGCCATGGTGGCCAACCTGACCGTCGGCAAGAAAGGCTACGAGGCCGTCCGGGGCGAGATGATCGACACGGCCGTCCGGGCCCAGGCCCTCAAGGACGAGCTCCTCGAAGCCGTCGACCTCGACACCAAGGCCTTCAACAAGGTCATGGAGGCCTTCCGCCTGCCCAAGACGACCCCCGAGCAGGCCGAGGAGAAGGGCCGGGCCGTCGAAGCGGCCAACAAGGAAGCGACGCTGGTGCCGCTCGGCGTCCTGGAAAAGGCCGTGGCCGCGGTCCGGCTGGCCCGCCGGGCGGCCGGCGGCGGGAACCGGAACTCGATCAGCGACGCCGGAGTCGCCGGGCTGGCCGCCCAGGCCGCGGGCGACGGGGCTTACTACAACGTCCTGATCAACCTCCAGGGGATCGGGGACGCCGGGTTCGCCGGGCGGACCCGGCGCCGGGCCGCCGGTTTAAAGAAGGCCCTCGACAAGGAAGGGAAGGCCGTCCGGGAGATCGTGGCCAGGGCCCTGGCCGGTCCCAAGGCGGGTTGAGGCCGGGGCCGGCTCAAGCGCCGGCCTGCGGCCCGCTCCTCCCCTTCTTCAAAAGGAAGAGAAGGACGAAGGCCAGGAAGCAGAGCGCGACGATGGCCGCCGAGGCCGGGATGTTGAGGGCCAGCGAGGCCGCCAGCCCGCCGGCCACCGCGACAACGGCCACCAGCGCCGAGGCCGCGATGGCCGTGCGGAAGCTGGCCGCGGCCTGAAGGCCGGCCGCGGCCGGGATGACGACCAGGGCGGCCACGAGCAGGATTCCAGCGACCTTCATTCCCAGGACCACCGTCACGGCCGTCAGCACCATCAGGAGGGCATCCAGGCGCCCGACCTTGATGCCGGCTGCCCGGGCCGATTCGCGGTCGAAGGTCATGAACAGGAGTTTGCCGTAGTTCAGCCGGACCGCGCCCAGGACCGCCGCGGCCAGGCCGACGGAAAGCCAGACCTCGAGCGGCTCGATGGCCAGGACGTCCCCGAAGAGATAGGACATCAGCTCGACGTTGAAGCCGCGGGCCAGCGAGGCCAGCAGGATGCCGACGGCCAGGCCGAGGCTGCTGAAGATGCCGATGGCCGTATCGCCGTGGAGACCGGCGCGGTCCTTGAGCTTGACCATGGCCAGCGCCGCCGCGACCGAGACGGCCAGGGCGGCCGCCAGGGGCAGGACGTTCAGGAACAGGCCCAGGGCCACGCCGGCGAAGGCGATGTGCGACAGACCGTGGCCGATCATGGCGTCCTTGCGCAGAACGAGGAAGACGCCCAGGACGGCGCAGGCGACGGCGACGAAGACGCCGGCCAGGAAGGCCCGCTGGAGGAAGCCGTAGGCGAAAAGGGCGTGCATGGGCGTCTCAGTGCTCGTGCGAGACGAGATGGTTGCCGTGCCCGATCATCTCGCGGAAGGCGTCCGAGCGGCAGAAGCCCTCGTGGTCGCCGTGGTAGACCAGGCGCTGGTTGACGCAGGCCACCCGGTTGACGTGCCGGTTGACGACGCCGATGTCGTGGGTGACGAGGACGATGGTCAGGTTCCGGCTCCGGTTCAGGCGGCCGAGGAGATCGTAGAAGGCGGTCTGGGTCTCGGCGTCGACGCCCGTCGTCGGCTCGTCGAGGAAGAGGATGCGCGGCCGGGTCACCAGGGCCCGGGCGATGAAGACCCGCTGCTGCTGCCCGCCCGAGAGGCGGCCGATGGCGGCCTTGGCGAACTCGGCCAGGCCGACGATCTCGAGGGCTTCCCGGACGCGCTGGCGCGCCTCGCGGCCGGGCAGCCGGGCCCGCCGGCCGCCGGCCAGGAGGGCCATGCCCACGACCTCGGCGACTGAGGCCGGGAAGTAAGCGTCGATGTGCGTCGCCTTCTGCGGGACATAGCCGATCTTGTCCCGCGCGGCGAACTGGGCCGGAGCGCACCCGAAGATCTCGACCCGGCCGGCCGTGGGCCGGAGCAGGCCGAGGATGATCTTGACCAGAGTGGTCTTGCCCGAGCCGTTGGGGCCGATGATGGCCAGGAAATCGCCCTCCTCGATGGCCAGGTCGACGTCGACGAGGACGGGGGCGCCGTCGTAGGAAAAGGACACGTTCCGGAGCGCGACCAGGCTCATGGCCTTACCGGCACCCCAGCCCGTCCTCGAGCGCGGCCAGGTCCTGGCGCATGAGATCGAAAAAGCCGACGCCGCGGTCCTGCTGGTCGCGGGTCAGGCTGTGGCCGGCGTGCAGGACCAGGACGCGGCCGCCGATCTCGCGGGCCAGGGCCTGCGACAGGTCGGGCGGAACGGAATTCTCGAAGAAGACGGTCCGGACGCCCCTGGCCCGGCAGAAGTCGATGGCCCTCATCAGGTCCCGGGGCTTCGGCTGGGCGTCGGGGCTGAGGCCGTAGAGGGCGGTCTGGACCAGGCCGTAGCGGCGGGCCAGGTAGCCGAAGGCGCTGTGCCCGGCCAGGACCAGGTCCCGGCCCCGGCAGGCGGCCAGCCCGTCGCGGAAATCCGCGTCGAGCCGCCGCAGGCGGTCGGCCAGCCGCCCGGCGTTGGCGGTGAACTCGGCCTCGCCGGCCGGATCGATCCGGGCGAGCTCCGCGGCGATCCTGGCGACGATGCGGATGTCGAGGTCGAAGTCGAGCCAGACATGGGGATCGAAGCCGCCGTGGCCGGGGCCCCGGTCCGTCTCGGCCGGTTCCTCTTCCTGCTCCTCTCCCCCGGCGACGGCCAGCCCGGCGGCCGCTTCCAGGGTCCGGACCCGGTCTTTGGGAAAGGCCTTGAGCAGGTCGGGCAGCCAGGGCTCGAGCCCGGCGCCGATAAAGATCAGGAGGTCGCACTCCGCCAGGCGGGCGATGTCTCCGGGCCGGGGCTGCCAGGTGTGGACCCCGGCCCCGGGCGGCAGCAGGAGCGAGGCCTGGCCCCGGGCGCCGGCCACCTCGGCGGCGAACTGCTGCAGCGGGAAGACGGTCGTCAGGATGCGCATCCTGTCCGGCGCCGCCTCCGCGACGACGGCCGGCGCCAGCCCCAGAAAAGCGGCTAAAATGATCTTCGCGGCGGCTCTCATCGCCCCTGATTATACCCTCCGGGACGGCTTGAATCCACCGGATATTTATGGCATCATGCGCTTTCGGGAAATCCTTTCCGCAAGGAGAACGTCATTATGGCTCCATCCCTCGAAGAACTCGATCCTCGGCTTCTGTGGAAGCATTTCGCCAAGATCCTGACCATCCCCCATTGCTCGGGCCATGAAAAACCCCTGGGCGATTATGTCCTGTCCGTGGCCGCTTCGCTCGGCCTCCCCGCCAAGCGGGACAAGGTCGGCAACGTGCTGGTCAGCAAACCCGCGACGCCCGGCCGCGAAGGCGCCGTCGGGGTCGTCCTCCAGGGGCACCTGGACATGGTCTGCGAGAAAAACTCCGGCACCGCCCATGATTTCGGCAAGGATCCCATCGTGCCCGAGATCAAGGGCGAGTGGGTTTACGCCCGGGGCACGACCCTCGGGGCCGACAACGGCATCGGGCTGGCCGCGGCCCTGGCCGTCCTCGAGGACAAGGCCCTGGTTCACGGCCCGTTGGAAGCCCTCTTCACGGTCGACGAGGAGACGGGGCTGACCGGGGCCAACAAGATCCAGAAGGGCTTCATCGCCGGGCGCATGCTCCTCAACCTCGACAGCGAGGACGAGGGCACCTTCACCATCGGCTGCGCCGGCGGCGCCGATTCGACCCTCGTCCTGCCCCTGGCCCGCAAGAAAACGGCTTCGAAGAACCTCTACACCCTTCACGTTCACGGTTTCCGGGGCGGCCATTCCGGCCTGGACATCAACCAGGGCCGCGGCAACGCCGTCAAGCTCCTGGCCCGCCTGCTCGCCCAGGGCCAGGCGGCGGCCAAGTTCGAGCTGGTGAGCCTGGCCGGCGGCAGCAAGCACAACGCCATCCCCCGCGAGGCGGTGGCCGTCCTGGCCTGCCCGCCCGTCCAAGTCCGGACCATGACCGCGGCCTTCAAAAAGGCCTTCGACAAGATCAAGACCGAGTACAAGGCTGTCGAGCCGGGAGCGGCCTACACCCTGACCGAAACGGCCGGCAAGGACTTCGCCCTGACCCAGGACTGCCAGCGCATTCTGATCGATTTTCTTTTGGCCCTGCCGCACGGCGTCATCGCCATGCATCCCGAGATCCCGGGGCTGACGGAGACGTCGACCAACCTGGCCATCGTCAAGACCGGCAAGGCGGCCTTTGAGGTCCTTTGCAGCACCCGCAGCTCGGTCGCCTCGGCCCTCGAGGCGACGCGCGGCGTCATCCAGTCCGTCTGCGCCCTGGCCGGAGCCAAGGCCGACTTCCACGGCGGCTACCCCGGCTGGATGCCCAATCTCGACTCCGAGCTCCTCAAGAAGCTGAAGGAGCTCTATGCCCGGACGTTCGGCAAGGAAGCCGAGGTCGTGGCCGTCCACGCCGGGCTCGAGTGCGGCATCATCGGCGAAAAGTTCCCGGGCATGGACATGATCTCGTTCGGGCCGACCCTGAAGAACCCGCATTCGCCCGAGGAGCACGTCCACATCGGCTCGGTCGAGAAGTTCTACAAGTTCCTGACGGCGGCCGTCGACGGGCTGTCGTCCTGATAAGACCGGGGCGGTCCCGGCCGCCAAGACCGGGGCCTCCCCCGTTTCGGACGCAGGGCATGAACAGACGCACTTTCCTGGCCGTCGCGGCTGCCGCGGGCGCGCTCGCGTCCCGGGCCTTCGCCGGCCTCTCGAGGAGTATCAAAATGAAAAAGCAGGTCCAGACGGACCAGGCGCCCAAGGCCATCGGCCCCTATTCGCAGGGCATTATCGCCAACGGCTTCGTCTTCTGCTCGGGCCAGATCCCCATCGATCCGGCCACGAACGAGCTCAACACCGGAACGATCGAGGAGCAGACCCGCCAGGTCATCAAGAACCTCGCGGCCGTGCTCGCGGCGGCCGGCTCGTCCCTCGACGACGTCGTCAAGACGACCGTCCTTCTCCAGGACATGAGCGATTTCGGCAAGATGAACGCCGTTTACGGCGAATTCTTCAAGGCCCCCAGCCCGGCCCGGGCCGCCTTCCAGGTGGTCCGGCTGCCGCGCGATGTCAAGGTGGAGATCGAGGCCATCGCCCTGGTCAAGTCCTAGCGCGCGCCGCCGTGGGCGGAGGCTTCCCTCTGTGGACGGGTATGGGGGCTTGGTGTAAAATAGAGCGAACATGCCTCTCTACGAGTTCGCCTGCAGGAAGTGCGGCAAGAGGTTCGAGTGCCTCGTCGCCGTCGGAAAAGAGAAGGACGTTGTTTGCGCCGGGTGCGGCTCGGGCGACGTCGAGAAGATGATCTCCGGCTTCGGGATCGGAGGCGGCTCCAGCCGGATCAAGGCCTCCTCCTCGGGCTGCCACAGCTGCTCGTCCAAGTCCTGCGGCACCTGCCATTAAGCCCGGACCCGGACACAACACCCCGACTCTGCCGCGGCGGTTTTGACTCGCCGGGCCGTCCTCTGTTATATCAAGACCCGCCGGTCCCCCCCGGCCGCCCGGAAGCCATCACGAGGAGGCGTACGATGAGAGCGCGTTCGCTGGCCGCCCTGATCCTTTCCTGCCTGGCCCTGGGCCTGGCCGCCGCCCCCGCAGGGGCCGAAGAAGGCCGGTTGCCGGCGCCGCCGGATCTGCCCGTCCGGGGCGTCTGGATGCATCCCGGCCTGTTTGGTCCCGTGAAGGCCGACGCCGTCGAGAAGATGCGGACCGTCCTCGATGAATACGCCCGGGCCGGCATCAACACCCTGATCATGCTGGTCAAGAACACGTCGGGCCACGTTTATTACGCCAGCGAGATCGGTGTCCCCGACCCGGCCTACGGCTGGGATTTCTTCGGGACCTTCCTGGCCGAGGCCCGGAAGCGCGGGATGGAAGTCCACCCCTGGTTCTGCGTCTTTCCGGAGTCGGCCATCCTGGGCCAGGTCCGCCAGCACCCGGAATGGCTCATCTCCTCCCCGAAGCGGGAGATGGTCGCCGCCGTCAACCCCGCCCTGCCCGCCGTCCGGGCCTACGAGATCGGCCTGATGCTCGAGGTCGTCCGCAAGTACGACGTCGGCTGGGTCCACCTCGATTACGTCCGCTATCCCTGCGAGCCGGCGGAGCCTTTCTTCGGCTTCGACGCCGAGACGCTGCGGCTGTTCAAGGAGGACACGGGCGTGGACATGGCGACGGTCAAGGCCCGCGATACGGGCAACCCCGTCTGGAACGTCTGGCTGCGCTGGAACACCGGTCGCGTGACCGTCTTCGTCCGCGAGCTCAAGGCCGCCTTGGCCGGCACGGGCCGGAAGGTCAGGATCAGCGCGGCCGTCTTCCCCGACGCCGTCAACGCCCGGGTCATGATCGGCCAGGATTGGGCGGCCTGGGGCCGCGAGGGCCTGGTCGACATGCTCAACCCGATGATCTACACCAACGACGCCAGGCTCTTCGAGACGCTCGTCCGCGAGGCCGTGGCCTGCGGCGGCAGCCGGACGATCGTCTGCCCTGGGATCGGCATCGGCACGTCGCACAACCAGAACACGCCCGGGGGCATGCTCGAACAGATGCGCCTCAGCCGGACGCTCGAGGCCGGCGGCGTGGTTTTCTTCTCCGCCTCGAGCCTGGCGCCGCCGTTCCTCGAGGCGCTGAAGACCCGGCAATAAAGTCTTGGCGGGGCTAGATCCTCTTCAGCTTGGCCTTTTCGATGAGCAGCATGCCCTGGTAGGAGACATAGTTCAGAAGTATCATGACCCGCTCGTTCTCGCCCAGCTCCTTGCTGAAGATGCCTTTGAGACCCTTGAGCGGTCCTTCGACGACCTCGATCTCGTCCCCCACCGCCGGTTCCCGGCCGTACCTCTCGAAGACGATGAGGCCGTCCCTCTCCCGGGCCTTGATACCGGCGACGGCCTCCTCGGGGATGGGCACGGGCCCGTCGTCGTTGCCGACGACCCGCTTGACGCCGCGGGTGTATTTGACCGTCTTGAACTGATCCGGGAACTCGAACCGGAGGAAGGCGTAGCCCGGGAAGAACGGGACGACCCGCTTCTCGTGGACGCACTTCGGGCAGTAGATGGTGAATCCGCCCTCGATGAAGAGGCGCTCGACCTGGCCCTCCTTCTTGGGCTTGGTGTTGATGACGTACCAGCGCTCCATCAATCTTCCTTCCGGGGCCCGGCGACGAGGCCCATCGCCCCGTAGACGTCGGGCCGGCGGTCGCCAAGGAAATGTCTGGCGGCGGCGGAAGCCGCGTTCCTGGCGAAGTCGCAATCGGCGTAGAGGATGTGGTCCCGCCCCCGCGGAGCCCGGGCGATAACCTGGCCGTCGGGATCGGTGACGAACGATTCGCCGGCGAATTCCAGGGCCTCCTCGCCGCCGACGCGGTTGACCAGGGCGGCGTAGTAGCCGTTCTGGAAGGAAGCCACCTGGAGCTCGGCTTCGATAAGGCCCTCGGCCCACTCCCCCACCGTCCCGGCCTGGGGCACGACGAAGATCTCGGCCCCGGCCAGGCGCAGGCCCCGCATGTATTCGGGGAAATGACGGTCGTAACAAACGGCCACGCCGATGCGGCCGGCCGCCGTGGCGAAGACGGAGTTCAGCCCGTCCCCGGGAGAGTAATAACCCCGTTCGCGGAAGCCCGGGCCGTCCATGATGTGGACCATGCGGCTGACGCCGAGGAGGCGTCCGCCGGCGTCGATGACGGGAGAGGAATCGAAGGTCCGGTCCCCGTCCCGCTCGAACAGGTTCAGCACGGCGACGGCGCCGGTTTCCCGGGCCAGGCTGCAGAAAAGGTCTGTCGTCGGCCCGGGTACGGGCTCGGCCAGGCCGAGGCTCGCGGCCGTGGCCGGAGCCTGCGGGTAGAACCGGGTGAAGGCCAGCTCGGCGAACGCAACCAGCCCGGCCCCGTTCCGGACCGCCTCTAAAAAGGCCGCCCGGCCCCTGGCCCGGTTCCCGGCCGGATCGGGGCCGGCGCTCTGCTGGACGAGGGCGATCCTCATGCCCGGCAGGCTTTTTCGACGTCGGCGGGTGCCTTGGGGATGGCCGGCCCGAGGATCCGGCGGCCCTTCGGGGTGACAAGGACGTCGTCCTCGATCCGGATCCCGCCGAAGTCGAGGAATTTCTCGACCGCGTCGTAGACTATGAAGTCGCGGTGCTTCTTCTCCTTGCGCCACTGGGCGAACAGGGCCGGGATGAAGTAAAGGCCCGGCTCGACGGTCATGATGTGGCCCGGCTTGAGCTCGCGGGCCATGCGCAGGTAGGCCAGGCCGAACTGCCGGCTGCGCTCGACCTTCTCGCCGTAGCCGACGCTGTCCTCGCCGTAATCCTCCATGTCGTGGACATCGAGGCCGAGGTTGTGGCCGAGGCCGTGCGGGAAGAAGAGCGCGTGGGCGCCGGCGGCGACCGCCTCGTCGATGTCGCCCTTCATCAGCCCCAGCCCCTTCAGGCCGTCCGCCATGACCCGGGCCGTCCGGAGATGGATCTCCTTGAAATTGACGCCGGGCTTGATGGTCTTGATGGCCGATTCCTGGCCGGCCAGGACGATCTCGTAGATGGATCGCTGGCGGGCGTTGAACTTGCCCCCGACCGGGATGCTGCGGGTGATGTCGGAGGCGTAGCCGCTGGGCGCCTCGGCGCCGCAGTCGCAGACCAGCATCCGGCCCCGGGCCAGGACATTGTCGTGGGAGTGCATGTGGAAGATCTGCCCGTTGACGGTGACGATGGGCGGGAAGGCCAGGTGGCAGCCGTAGGCCAGGGCGATGCCCTCCATGGCCCCCGAGACCTGGTACTCGTAGCGCCCGGGCCGGGCCAGCTTCATGGCCGCCAGGTACATCTCGCGGCTGACGGCCACGGCCGCCTCTATATCGCCGATCTCTTCCCTGGACTTGATTAGGCGCTGATCGACCGAGGCCTTGATGAGCGCGGCCGAGGCCCTGGCTTTGAGGTCCGGCACGGGGATGCCGAGGAGGCCGCTCAGGGCGATCTTGGCCTCGGCCCGGTAAGGCGGCAGGAAATGGACGGTCCGGCCCGCGGCCAGGGCCCGGCGCACGTCCTCCTCGAAAGCGGCCCGGGGCCTGGTCCGGCGGACGCCGGCCTCGAGGGCCCGGTCCTTGATCTTGGGCAGCTCGCCTTCCCAGATGATGTCTTCGATGCCGATATCCGTGCCGTAGATGGTGTCCGCGCCCTCGTCGGCGTCGATTATGGCCGCCAGGCCAGGCGAAGCCAGGCCGAAGTAGTACAGGAAAGAGCTGTCCTGGCGGTAGCGGTAGGTGTTGGCCGGGTAGTTCATCGGAGCTTCCTCGTTGGCCAGGAAGATCATCAGGCCCGAGCCGACAGTTCTTTTCAGGAGCTTCCGCCGTTCGATGTAGGTCGCGGCTTTGAACATGTCGTCCTCCTCGGATGGTCTCTGACGGGATTCTATCCCCGGCCGGGTACTTCGTCAATTTTATTGAAGAACCGCCGGGCCGATGCTATTATGCCCCAGGACCCGGACAGGAGGATGCCATGGGCGGATTATTCGGAGTCGTCGGCGTCAACGACGTCGTCGAGGATCTTTTCTACGGCACGGATTACCATTCCCATTTGGGGACCAAGCGCGGCGGGCTGGCCGCCGGCAACGGCGCCAGCATCGTCCGCTACATCCACAACATCGAGAACGCCCAGTTCCGGTCCAAGTTCGGCGAGGACGTCGGCAAGCTCCACGGCAACCGCGGCATCGGCGTCATCAGCGATTACGAGGACCAGCCGCTCCTGATCCGGTCGCATCTCGGGAACTACGCCATCGCCACGGTCGGGGTCATCAAGAACATCGACGACCTCGTCGCCCGGGCCTTCCGGGGCAAGTGCCTGCACTTCTCCGAGATGCGCGGCGGCGAGATCAACCCGACCGAGCTCGTGGCGGCCATGATCAACCGCGAGGATACGTTCGAGGACGGCATCCGGGCCGTCTGGGAGTTCATCCGCGGCTCCTCGTCCCTCCTGATCCTGACCGACGGGGCCATCCTGGCCGCCCGCGACAAGCTCGGCCGGACGCCCCTGATCCTGGGGAAAAAGCCCGGCTCGTTCGCCGTGTCCATGGAGACCTGCGCCTTCCCCAACCTGGATTACGAGATCGACCGTTGCCTCGGGCCGGGCGAGATCGTCAGGATCACCGCCGATGGCGTCGAGACGCTCATGCCGGCCCGGGACAAGCTCCAGATCTGCTCGTTCCTCTGGGTCTACTACGGCTATCCGGCTTCGAGCTACGAAGGCATCAACGTCGAGACAGTCCGCAACCGCTGCGGCGCGTATCTGGCCAGGAACGACGACGTCAAGATCGACCTGGTGGCCGGCATCCCGGATTCGGGCATCGGCCACGGCCTGGGCTACGCGGCCGAGGCCGGCATCCCCTTCCGGCGGCCCTTCGTCAAGTACACGCCGACCTGGGCCCGCAGCTTCATGCCCCAGCACCAGGACATCCGCGACCAGGTGGCCCGGATGAAGCTCATTCCCATCCACGAGATCATCCGTGGGCACAAGCTCCTGTTCTGCGAGGATTCGATCGTCCGCGGCACCCAGCTCAAGGACACCATCCAGCGCCTCTACGCCTCCGGGGCCGTCGAGGTCCACATGCGTCCGGCCTGTCCGCCCCTGGCCTACGGCTGCAAATACCTCAACTTCTCCCGGTCGCGCACCGAGCTCGATCTCGCCGCCCGCAAAGCCGTCGCCGCGCTCGAGGGGCCGGAGCTCAAGGATCTCAGGGACTACACCCGGGCCGACTCCGACCGGTACCGGGCGATGGTCGACTGGATCGCCCGGACCCTGAGCCTGACCACGCTCCGCTACCAGCGGCTCGAGGACCTGGTCTCGGCCATCGGCCTGCCCAAGAGCAAGCTCTGCACGTACTGCTGGGACGGCGTCGCGGTCGAATGAGCACGCGGCTCAGTTGACGACAGTCAGGATGCGCGTCCAGCGGGCCTTCGGGACGAAACTCAGGAATTTCTTCAGCCGGTCGCGGACGCCCGTCTTCAGATAGGCGCCGCGCTCGGCGTCATAGGAAAAATAGATGACCCAAGGCTTGCCTTTGATATTGGCCAGGGGCACGAATCCCCAAGCCCGGCTGTCCAGCGAATCATCCCGGTTGTCCCCCATGACGAAGAGGCTCCCCGGCGGGACGGTGATGGGCCCGAAATTATCGCCGACGGCTGTGCCGTAGTCATAGACTTCGTCCTTCGACCGGGCCTCATCGTTCTTGTGGATCTTGTAGGGCTCGTCCACCTCCCGGTCGTTGACATAGAGCCGCCTGGTCCTGATCTCGACCTTGTCGCCCTCGAGGCCGATGACCCGCTTGACAAAGTCCTTGGTCAGGTCTCCCGGCCACTTGAAAACGACAATATCCTTTCTTCGAATCGCCTTGTTCGGCAGAAAAAGGCCCTCGAAAAACGAAGCTGGCTTGGCATAGGCCATTTTGTTGACCAGGAGGAAATCACCGACCAGGAGCTTTGGGATCATCGAGCCGGTCGGAATCTGGAAGGCTTGGACGACGAACGTCATGACGAAGAAAACGAAGACGGCCGTCTCGGCGATGAGCTCGAAGTATTCCCGGAACAGGCCCTTGTCTTTCTTTTTCATGTCCATGTGCCGCTTTCTTGGAAACATGACGACAGGCGGCTTCAATATAGCCGATCGAAAATAGAATCTCAATCGTTCCTTGACCGAAAGCGGACGACGAGGCCGGAGCCTCGTCCTTATGGGGGAATCAAAGATTTCGGTTGGTAGCGGGGGTTGGATTTGAACCAACGACCTCCGGGTTATGAGCCCGACGAGCTACCAGGCTGCTCTACCCCGCGATACGGGCATCATTATAACAAAATCGCCGGGCTTGTCAACGCTTCTTGAAGGCCGTCAACCGATAGGCTATAATATTTTCTCTTTTTCTTCGCCCGGTCATCCCCCGAAGGAAGATTAGATTGAAGATCTGCATCGTCGGTTTGCCGCAGTCGGGCAAGAGCGCGCTCTTCTCCGCCCTGACGGGCGGCTCCGTGGAGACCGCCGCGGCCAAGGGCGCCGATCCCGTGGCCGTGGTCAAGGTCCCCGATCCGCGGCTGGAGAAGCTGGCCGCCATCTTCGAGCCCAAGAAGAAGACCGCCGCGTCCGTCGAATTCACCGAGCTCCAGGGAATCTCCGGCGGCGACCCGAAACAGGCCTCTTTCAGCGAGCAGTTCCTGGGCAAGCTCCGGACGGCCGACGCCCTCCTGGCCGTCGTCCGCTCGTTCCGCGATCCGGCCGTGGCCCACCCGCTCGACTCGATAAACGCCCGTCGCGACCTTTCCGTCCTGGAGACGGAGTTCCTGCTGAGCGACCTGGCCATCGTCGAGAACCGGATCGAGCGCCTGCGTAAGCAGGTGGCCGCCAAGAAGAGCGACCACGACGTCCGCGAGCTGGCCGCCCTCGAGAAGTGCAAGCCCGCCCTGGAAGCCGAAACGCCCCTGCGCGAGATCGATCTCACCGACGACGAGGAAGGCCTTCTGCGGGGCTTCCGCTTCCTGACCGGGAAGCCGCTCATCATCGTCGTTAACCTGGACGAGGAGGAGATCCGCCGCGAGGCCGAGGTCCTGGCCGCCTTCGCCGATCGGGCCTCCCGCCCCGGCACGGCGGCCGTCGGGTTCTCGGCCCGGCTCGAAAGCGAGATCCGCCAGCTCCCCGACCAGGACGCCGCCGGCTTCCGATCGGATTTCGGCATCGGCGGCTCGCCCCTGGACCGCCTGATCGCCACGGCCTACCGCATGATGGGCCTGATCTCCTTCTTCACGGTCGGCGGCGACGAGGTCAAGGCCTGGACGATCCGCGAGGGAACGGCGGCCGCCCGTGCCGCCGGCGTCATCCACTCCGACATCGAGCGGGGCTTTATCCGGGCCGAAGTCGTTTCCTACGAACGGTTCATCACCCGGGGCGATATCGCCGGCTGCCGGACCGACGGCTCCCTGCGCCTCGAAGGCAAGAGCTATCCCGTCCGGGACGGCGACATCATCAATTTCCGTTTCGCAGTTTGAGCGGCCCCCCCCCCGGATGCCCTATCCCCTTTCCGGCTTGACTTTGGCCGGCCGGCAAAGTAAATAGAGGCGGAAACGAAATCCCATGACCCTGGCCGTGTTCGTCGTCCTGTCCGCAGTCTGCGTGGCCGCCGTTGCGGCCATGATCCTGTCCAGGAACCCGGCCGATAACGCCCTGTTCCTGGTGGTCGCCTTCGCCGCGCTGGGCGGCTTGTTCGGTCTCCTCGATTCGCCTTTCGCGGCCGTGGCCCAGGTCCTGGTTTATGCCGGGGCGATCATGGTCCTGTTCCTGTTCGCCGTCATGATGTTCGACCTTCGCCGGCTGGAGCCCCGGTCCCGAAAGCGGGTACGCCTCGGCCTCGCGTCGGCCCTGGCCGCGCTGCTGCTGGCCGAGCTGGCCCTGGCCGGGATCCGGATCTCGGGCCTGGCCGGGCCGGCCTGGCGTTCGGCCGAGGCCCGCGACATGGCCCGCCTCGGCCGGCTGCTCTTCACGGACTATCTCTACCCTCTCGAGATCTCGGCCCTGTTGCTCATGGCGGCCATCGCGGGGGCCCTGGCCTTGGCCGGCCGGAAGGACGCCGGATGATCCCGCCCCTGGCCTTCTTCGTCCTGGCGGCCGTCCTCTTCGTCCTGGGCGTCGTCGCCTTCTTTGTCAAGAAAGACCTGCTGACCCAGTTCATGGCCGTCGAGGTCATGCTCAACGCAGGCAACCTGGCCTTCCTGGCCTTGACCGCGGGCCCGGGCCGGGCCAATGCCCAGGCGATCGTGCTCTTCGTCATCGCCGTGGCCGCGGCCGAGGCCGTCGTCGGGCTGTCCGTCATCGTCCTGGTCTTCCGACGGCGGAAGTCTATCCGGACCGACGAGCTCAGGGACCTCAAGGGCTGACATGGACCGGCTCTTTTGGCTCGTGCCTCTCGTTCCCGGGGCCAGCGCCCTCCTCCTGATGCTCTTCGGCCGCCGCTACTCCCGCCGGGCCGCGGCCTGGCAGGCCTGCGGCGCGGTCCTGGTTTCCTTCGTCCTGGCCGCGGCCGCGTTCGCCCGGCTGGCCGGAGGCCAGGCGGCCCTGGAGAAGGTCCTCCCGGTCTGGATCTCGGCCGGCTCCTTCGAGGCCTCGTTCTCCCTCGCCTTCGACCGGCTGGCCGCGGTCATGGCCCTGGTCGTCACCGGCGTCGGCTCCCTCGTCCACGTTTATTCGACCTCTTACATGGCCGATGACAAGGCGCCCACCCGCTACTTCGCCTTCCTGAACCTCTTCACGTTCTTTATGCTGGTCCTGGTCCTGGCCTCGGACATCGTCCTGATGTTCGTCGGCTGGGAGGGCGTCGGTCTCTGCTCCTATCTGCTCATCGGGTTCTGGTTCGACCGCCCGGCGGCGGCCAGGGCCGGCCTGAAGGCCTTCGTCGTCAACCGCGTCGGCGACGCGGCTTTCCTGGTCGGCCTGCTCGTCCTGCTGACCCAGGTTGGCAGTTCCTCTTTTGCGGCCATCAACGGCGCGGCCCGCGACGGACGGCTCTCGGCCGGCCTGGCCACGCTGGCCGCGATCCTCCTCTTTGCCGGGGCCACGGGGAAGTCGGCCCAGATCCCGCTCCATGTCTGGCTGCCGGACGCCATGGAAGGTCCGACCCCGGTCTCGGCCCTCATCCACGCCGCGACCATGGTCACGGCCGGCGTCTACCTGGTCTGCCGCCTGAACGGGCTCTTCGCCGCCTCGCCCGCGGCCTCCGCCGTCGTCGCCTGGGTCGGCGCGGTCACGGCCGCGGCCGCGGCCGCCCTGGCCCTCGTTCAGAACGACATCAAGCGGGTCCTGGCCTATTCGACCATCTCGCAGATCGGCTACATGTTCATCGGCTGCGGCGTCGGGGCCACGGCCGCCGGCCTGTTCCACCTGACGACGCATGCTTTCTTCAAGAGCCTGCTGTTCCTGGCCGCGGGCAGCGTCATCCACGCCCTCGGCGGCGAGCAGGACATGCGGCGCATGGGCGGCCTGCGGCGGCGCCTGCCGCTGACCTTCCCCGCCTTCCTGGTCGGCGCCCTGGCCATTTCGGGAGTGCCTTTTCTCTCCGGGTTCTTCTCCAAGGACGCCATCCTGACGAGCGCCTTCGCCGGCGGACATTACGTCATTTACGGCCTCGGCCTGGCCGCCGCCGTGCTTACCGCTTTCTATATGTTCCGGCTGGTCTACCTGACCTTTTACGGCCCGGCCCGGATGGAGCCGGAGGCCGGACTCCACATTCACGAATCCCCCAGGGCCATGACCGTGCCCCTGATCATCCTGGCGGTCCTGGCCGCCGTCTCGGGCCTGGTCGGGCTCCGGGTCCTGCCGGGCGAGCCGGCCGACCTGTTCGGCCGCTTCCTCGAACAGGTCCTGCCCCGGACCGGCCGCTATCCGGCGCCGCCGACCGAGATCGCCCTGATCCTGGCGGCGACCGCGTCGGCCCTCCTCGGCATCGGCCTGGCTTTCCTCTTCTACCGCAGGTCGCCGGGGCTGCCGGCCCGCCTGGCCGGCCGTTTCCCCGGGGCCTATCGCCTCCTCGTCAACGGGTATTACGTCGACGCGGCCTATGACGCGGTCGTGGTCCGGCCTCTCGTCAAGGGCGCCGGCTGGACCTACAGGAATCTCGACCTGCGGCTGATCGACGGCGCGCTCAACGGCTCGGCCGCCGGCGCGGACCTGGCCGGCCGGGGGCTGAGCGCGGTCCAGAGCGGCCTTGTCCGGGACTACGCCCTGGCTTTCCTGCTGGGGACCGTCATCTTCCTGGGGGTCGTGCTGCTATGAACGGCCTGCTGCCCGGCGTCCCCCTCGTCACCCTGATAACTTTCCTGCCCCTGGCCGGGGCCCTGGCCCTGCTTTTCGTCAAGCCGGGCTCGGACAGGGCCTTGCGCCTCCTGGCCTTGGCCGTATCGTTCGCGACCCTGGCTCTGTCCCTGGGCCTGTTCCTCGGCTTCGACGGCGCCTCCGGGCTGCCCGAATTCGTCGAACGGGCCTCCTGGCTCGGCCGGGGCCTCGACTACCATGTCGGCGTCGACGGGCTCAGCCTGTCCCTTGTCCTCCTGGCCGCTCTCCTGACGCCGATCGCGCTCCTGTCCTCCTGGCGGTCGGTGGACCGCCGGGTCAAGGAGTTCTCGGCCTTCATGCTCCTCCTCGAGACGGGCATGATCGGCGTTTTCGTCTCCCTGAACCTGTTCCTCTTCTATGTCTTCTGGGAGGCCATGCTCATCCCGATGTACTTCCTTATCGGCATCTGGGGCGGCCGCCGGCGCGCCTACGCGACGATGAAGTTCGTCCTCTTCACCATGTCCGGAAGCCTGCTCATGCTCGTCGGGATCTTCGCCATCCAGGCCGCCAATTTCCGGGCGACGGGCGCCTACTCCCTGACGATCGCCGATCTGGCCGCCGCGCCCTTCGCGCCGGGGCTTCAGACCTGGCTCTTCCTGGCCTTCGGTCTGGCTTTCGCCGTCAAGGTCCCTCTCTTCCCGCTCCATACCTGGCTTCCCGACGCCCACGTCGAGGCGCCCACGGCGGCCTCCGTTCTCCTGGCCGCGGTGCTCCTCAAGATGGGCGCCTACGGCTTCGTCCGGCTGGGCCTGCCGCTCTTTCCCCAGGCGGCCGCCGCTTTCGCCCCGGCGCTTTCGGTCCTGGCCGTCATCGGCGTCGTCTACGGCGGTCTGATGGCCCTGGTCCAGAAGGACATGAAATCCCTGGTGGCCTATTCCAGCGTCAGCCATATGGGCCTGATCATGCTGGCCGTTTTCTCGCTCAATTTCGAGGCCACAGAAGGCGCCCTCTTTCAGATGATCAACCACGGGCTGAGCACGGGCGCCCTCTTCCTCTGTGTCGGCATCCTTTACGAACGGACCGGCACCCGGGTGATCGCGGACCACGGCGGCGCGGCGGCCCGCATGCCGATCTTCGCCGGCCTCTTCCTGGCCTCCATGCTCTCTTCGGCCGGCCTGCCCGGCCTCAACGGCTTCGCCGGGGAGATCCTCTGCTTCTTCGGCATCTTCCGGACGAGCAGGGTCATGGCCGTCCTCGGCGTCTCGACCGTCATCCTTTCGGCCGTCTACCTTCTCGGGCTCTACCGGCGGGTCATGCACGGCCCGCTCAAGGCTCCCGGGGACCGGCGGCTCTGCGACCTCGACCGGCGCGAGCTGGCCATGCTCGTTCCGATCGTCGTGCTCATGGTCTTTCTCGGGCTCTTCCCGGGAACGGTCCTGCGGAAGATGGACGCTTCCGTTTCGCGTTATCTCGATTCCCTCAGGAAACAGGCCCCTGTGGCCCTGACCTCGAGAGCTCCGGCGCGGCCGCCGCTCTGGTCGGCGCGGCCCGCGGAGCCGGAGCGCTAAGATGTCCTTCCTGGCCCTAGCCCCTATCCTGGCTGTCGTCGCCGGCGCTCTTATCTCCCTGCTCCTGGAAGCGTTTCTGGGGCGGAAGGGCCACGAGCTTTCGGCCACGGCGGCCGTCGTATCCCTACTTGCGGCCGGGTATTTCATCGTCCGCTCCTGGAACCTCGAGCTCGGCTATTTCGCGGCCCGGCTGTCCCTCGATCCCCTGGCCCTCCTGCTAATGGCCGTTTTCGTCGTCCTCGGCGCTTTCGTCATCCTCATGAGCCTGGCTTACGCTTCGCGCCGGGACATCGCTCTGGGCCAGCTCTGCGGCCTGCTGCTCATCGCCCTGGCCGGACTAATGATCATGGTCTCGTCGACGGACTGGCTGGTCGTCTTCCTCGGTCTCGAGGTCCTCTCGGTCGCTTCATATGCCCTGACGGGATTGCGGCGGAGCGACCCGGCCTCGTCCGAGGCGGCGGCCAAATACTTCCTCATGGGCAGCTTCGCCGGCGCTTTCTTCGTCTTCGGCCTGGCCATCCTCTTCGGGACATCGGGTTCGATGTCCCTGGCGTCCGGCCTGTCCGGAGGCGGCGTCCCGTCCGCCCTGCCGGCCGGCCCGGCCGTCGGCCTGGGCCTGATCGTCGCCGCCCTGTTCTTCAAGATCGCCGTCGCGCCCTTCCACATGTGGGCCCCGGACGTCTACGAAGGCGCGCCGACGCCCGTCGCCGCCTTCCTGACCATCGCCCCCAAGGCCGCCGGCCTGGTTGTCCTCCTCCGCGTGCTCGCTCCCGTGCTGGGCCGCGGCGGGACCGCCGCCGCGGTCTTCGGCCCGGTCGTGAGCGCGGCCGCGGTCCTGACCATGTTCGCCGGGAACCTGGCCGCGCTCCGTCAGTCGAGCGTCAAACGGCTTCTGGCCTACTCGGCCATCGCCCACTCCGGCTACCTGCTCGTCGCCGTCGCGGCCGGGGACGGCCCGGGACTCGTCTTCTATCTCATCGCCTACCTGTTCATGAACGCCGGAGCGTTCGCCGTGCTGACGGCCCTGGAGGGGGACGACGGCGGGACCGCAACCCTGGACGGCCTGGCCGGCCTGGGACGGCGGCATCCCGCCCTGGCGGCTTGCCTGGCCGTTTTCCTTCTCTCGCTGGCCGGCTTCCCCCCGACGGCCGGATTCCTGGCCAAGTTCTACGTCTTCAGCGGCGCCGTGGCCAAAGGACACGTGGTCCTGGTTGTCGCGGCCGTCCTGGCCAGCCTCGTTTCCGTGGCCTATTACCTGAAGGTCATCATGGTTATGTACATGAAGGACGCGGCGGCCGATCTGACGATCGGGCGCGACGAGCCGGCCCTCTGGCTGGTCGTCTTCCTCTGCGTCTTCGGGGTAGTTCAACTGGGCCTGTGGCCGGGGAATCTCCTGACCCTGATCCGCCAGGGTTCGAGCGGGCTGTTCTAGCCAGCCCCGGCAACCTCGCTCAGTATTCCTGCTTTTTAAGCCGTTCGTTGAGGCTGACGGCCCTGTAGTGAACATTGACGACGTACTGGTCGCCCGTATCGTCGGTGAACCAGGTCACCCCGAAATCGACCGAGATGGCGTATTTGTCCGACGTGGCGCCGTCCACGAGCTCCCAGTCGGCCGATTCCCGGGGGTGCTCTTTTCCGTCGTTCGTCTGGATCTTGCCGGATTCGCGGCTCTTGGGCGGGCCGTACTTATCGGTCAGGTCCTGGACGATGTTCAAGAAGGCCTCCTGCGGCGTCGCGGGCTGGCCGGAACGGGCGATGAAGTTGGCCGCGGCGCTGTAGAACGAATTGGCCAGCAAACGGAACGTCAGCTGGCAGGGCTGCCCGGCGAACGCCCCCTTGAAAACCAATGAGCCCGTTTCGGCGCCCTTGAGCTTCCTATAGCCCCGCGCCTTCATGGCCTTGGTGACCTCGCCCTGGTTCGCGCCCCAGGGGACGCCCAGGAACCCGTTCGTGACGGCGCCGGTCTGAGGAAGGCCGGGGAAGGCCCGGACCGGCGCGAACGCCAGAACGAAGGCTAAGGTCAAGCCTAGCGTTTTGACCGTCTTCATCATGTCCTCCTCCCGCGATTCGTTCGGTCGGGCGGCTTCCCGGCCCATCAGCGGATCTCCATCCCGTTGAGCCGCAGGAAAACGATGCAGCCGATGCCGTAGAGGATCCAACCGGCCAGCGAGACGACCTGACCGGCGAGGGAGCGGAAGGTCGATCCGACGAGGAAGATCAGAATGGCGAAGCCGGCGATGACGGCCCTTTCCTTGGCCGTTTCGGCGACGACGAAGGCCCAGACTCCCAAAATGACCGCGATCCCGATCCCGATGGCCTGATAAGGAATCTGGGGGATCATGCCTTGTTTATAGCACGGAATCGCCCGCCGGGCCAGGCGCGGGAGGCCGGCGGAAAAAAGGAACGGCCGGAGCGGGACATAAGCCGGATCCTGTCCCCGCTCACGCGGGTGACGGTCATTTGTCTAGGCCCCGGGTTGCCCCGGGGCTCCAGCGGCCAACCCGCCCCCTGGGACGGGCCGTCCCAAAATGGGGCTCGTTTGGCCTTGCTCCGGATGGGGTTTGCCCTGCCCCCGGCGTCGCCGCCGGGGCGGTGAGCTCTTACCTCGCCATTTCACCCTTGCTCCCCGGAAGCCTTGCGGCCCCCGGAGGGCGGTGTGTTTTCTGTGGCACTTTCCGCCGGTCGCCCGGCGTCGCTGTTAGCGACCATCCTGCCCTTCGGAGTCCGGACTTTCCTCCCCTTCCCCCTCACGGGAGGAAGAGGCGACCGTCTCGCCCGCTCCGGCCGTTATCTTTATACCGTATTGCTCGAGTTTTTTATAGAGGTTCGATCGCGGCGTATCGATCTCCCGGGCCGTCTGGGAGATGTTCCAGTTGTTGGCCCGGAGCTTGGCCACCAGGAAATCGCGCTCCGCCAGGTCGCGGAACTCGCGCAGCGTCTTGACCCCGGCCGCTTCGGGCAGCGCCGCCTCGGCTTTCTGCTGGAAGGCCTCGGGCAGGTCGGCCCGGCCGATGGCCTTCTTGTCGGTCATGATCATCAGCCGCTCGACGATGTTCCGTAGCTCGCGGACGTTGCCTTTCCAGGGATAGGCGGCCATGGCGTCCAGGGCCTCCGGCAGGAAGCGCCGGGGCTTGAAGTTGTTCTCCTCGGCGAACGTTCGCGAGAAGTAGTCGACGAGCAGTGGGATGTCCTCCTTGCGCTCGCGCAGCGCCGGCGAGTAGAGCGGCACCACGTTGAGCCGGAAGAACAGGTCCTCGCGGAACCGCCCCTCCTGGATCTCCTGGCGCAGGTCCTTGTTGGTGGCGGCGATGACCCGGACATCGACCTTGGATATCCGGCTGGAGCCGACCTTCTGGACCTCGCCCTCCTCGAGGACCCGGAGGACCTTGGACTGGGTCCGCAGGCTCATGTCGCCGATCTCGTCGAGGAAGATCGTGCCGCCGTCGGCCTGCTCGAACTTGCCGGTCTTCTTCTCAGTCGCCCCGGTGAAGGCCCCCTTCTCGTGGCCGAAGAGCTCCGACTCGATGAGCTCCTCGGGGATGGCGGCGCAGTTGACCTGGACGAACGGCTGCCGGGCCCGCAGGCTGTGGCCATGAACGGACCGGGCGATGAGCTCCTTGCCCGTGCCGCTTTCGCCGTGGATGAGCACCGTGGCGTTGGTCGGCGCGATCTTCAGGATCTCCTTCCACAGGTTCTGGACGAGGGGGTGGCTGCCGACGATCTCGTAATGCTTCTCGGCTTTCTTCTTGAGGTCCTGGCATTCCCGGCTGAGGCTGGTCTGCTTGAGGGCGTTGCGGATGCTGATGAGGACCCGGTCGCGGTGGAGCGGCTTCTCCAGGAAATCGAAGGCCCCGAGCTTGGTCGCCTCGACGGCCGTCTGGATCGTGCCCTGACCCGAGATCATGATGACCTCGGGCACGAAGGGACGCTCCCGGAGCTCGGCCAGGACCTCGAGCCCGCTCTTGCCCGGCATCTTGATGTCCAGGAGGATGAGGTCGATGCCGACCGTCTCCTGGAGCCTCTCCAGGCCGTCTTCACCGGTCGCCGCCTCGAAGAATTCGTAGCCCTCGTATTCGAGGATCATCTTCAGGGACTTGCGGATCCCCTCCTCGTCGTCGATGACCAGAATGCGGGCTTTTCTTTCTGGTTTCATGGCCGTCCCCCCTGGATTTTAGCACACCTCCCCGCCTTATGGTAGACTGGTGGGGGGATCGCCCGAGGGAACGGCGATGGATAAAAGGCGTTGGATCCGATGGGTCGGGCCGGCGGCGCTCGCCGCCGGGCTGGGACTGGCCGCCGCCTCCGCCGCCCGGGCGGAAGGTCCGGGCCGGTTCCTGAAGCTCGACAACGGCCTGCGGGTCTTCTTTTACGAAAAACGCGACATTCCCCTTGTCCATGTCGTCGCCGGCTTCGATGTCGGCTCCAAGGACGAGACCGACGGGACGAACGGCCTCGTCCACTTCCTCGAGCACGCCCTCCTCTTCCGCAGCGGATCGGCCCGCACCGGCGCCGAGATGCGCCGGCACGGGGCCTATTTCAACGGCCATACGGGACAGGACCTGTCGATGTTCGAGATCTCCCTGCCGTCCTCCGAGGCCGCCTTCGCCCTCGAGGCCTTGAAGGACCTCCTCTTCGGCCTGGAACTCCGCCAGGAGGAGATCGACCGCGAGAAGGAGATCATCCGGGAGGAGCTCAACCAGATGGAGGATGACCCGGAGCGGCGGTCCGTCGACCTGGTGCTCCAGGCCCTCTTCCCCGGCCATCCCTACGGCCGGTCGGTCTACGGCCGGGCCGAGGTCGTCGCCGCGGCCACGGCCGAAGACCTGCGGCTCTTCCACCGGAAGTTCTTCGTCGCCGACAACTGCGCTATGGCCGTCGTCGGCGATTTCGAGACGGCCGGGATGGAACGGCTGGTCCGGGACGTTTTCGGGCCGCTCGCCGGGACCGGGTACTCGCCGCCGCGGCTGCCGCCGGCCGGGCCCCTGAAGAAAGGCTCGTCCGCGCAGCTCGAGCGAGACGTCATCGGCGGCTACCTGACCATCGGTTTCGCCGCGCCGGACTACAACAGTACCGACCTGTGCGCCATGAACGTCCTGGTCGAGGCCCTCGGCCGGGGGATCAATCCCCTGCTCGGCGGCTACCTGCGCGGCCAGCGCGACTCCGTCCAGTACGTGACCATGTCCTATCTGGCCTTCCGCTACGGCGGAGCGGCCCTGGTCAGCATCAAGGCCGATCCCCGGGACCTGCCGTTTGTCGAGCGCGCCGCGCAGGCGTTCCTCAAGCGGGCCGGAAGCCTGTCCTATTCGAAGAAGGATTTCGCCGATCCCGAGGCCGAGATGGCCGCCTTCGACTATCTGGAGATGGCCCGCAACCAGATCCGATTCGCCGCCGCCCGGGTCGACGAATCCGGCCTGCAACTGGCCGGCGGCCTCGTCCGGCACATGCTTCTCAATACCCGCGACTCCCCCGGCACGTACCTTGAGCGTATCGGCCGGGTCGATTCGACCGACCTGCGCCGGGCGGCCGGCCGCTATTTCGGGCGGAGCGACGCCGTCGCCGTCTCGATCGTGCCGCTCCCGGAGGTAAAAAAGTGAGCCGGGCCTCGAAGGGCCGCGGCTCGATCTTCCGGGCCGCGGCCTGGCTGCTGGCGGCCTGCCTGTCGCCGGGACCGGCCGGCGCCGACGCCTCCGGGCCCTGGAGGAACGCGCCGGAAACGTTCGAGCTGGCCAACGGGGTCCGCTGCATCTACCAGCAGGACGCGGCCTCGCCCACGACGGCCGTCGGCCTCGTCATCGGCGGGGGCCGGGCGGCCGTTCCGGCCGGGCTCGACGGCCTGGCCGCCGTCTCGACCCGCCTGCTCCTGGAGATCCCCGACGAGCGCAAGGTCCAGGACCTCATGGCCCAGGCCACCCGGCTGAGCTTCCTTTGCCTGGAGGACTGCTCGGTCGTTTTGGTCGAATGCCTGACCGAGAACCTCGAGGCGGCCCTCAAGGTGGCCGCCAAGATCATCCTTGATCCCCTGGTCTCGGGCCTGCGGGTCGATCGGGCCCGGGAGCTCATGTTGGCCAACGGCAGGGCCGAAGAGGACGATGCGGTCAAGGCCGGCCGCCAGGCCGCCTTCCGCGCCTTCTTCGGCCCGGGCGGCTACGGGACATCCCTCTACGGGACGAAGAGCAGCCTCGAGTCCCTCGACCGCAAGACCGTCCTGTCCTTTATCCACCGTTACCTGGTCCGCTCCAACGTCTTCTTCTGCGTCCAGTCGGACCTCGGCCGGGACGCGGTGCGCGGACGGCTCGAGAGCGCTTTCAAGTCCTTTCCCGGCGGGGATGCCGCCGGCCTGCCGCTCCAGGACCCGGCCCTGCCCCCGGACAGGGGTATCGTCCTGGAACGGGACGCCAAGCAGACCTATATCGGGCGGGCCTTCGCCCTGCCCCGGACTTGCCTGGGAGACATGGCCAAGGGCATCCTGCTGGAGACGCTTCTTGGCCAGGGACCGGGCTCGCGGCTCTGGCCCCTGAGGTCGGAGGAGCGGCTGGCCTACGGCGTGGACGCCGAGCTGACCTGGATGCGTAGCGGCGGCGTCCTCATCGCCCGTCTCGAAACCGGGCGCGACAAGGGCGCCCGGGCAGCCGAGGCCCTCGACCGGACGCTGGCCGGCCTGCGGGAAGCCGGCTTGGCGGACGAGGAGTTCGAGGCGGCCAAGGCTGTGACCAGGGTCTGCTTCCTCCGCGATACGGAAGCCAAGACGCCGCGGCTGCGGCGTCTGGCTCTCTTTGGCGCCCTGGGCCTGGGCCCGGAGGCGGCGGCCGACCTGCTCGAGGCTGTCAGGACGACGACCCGGGAAGAATTCCAGGCCTTCGTCCGGCAGGCTCTCGATCCGGCCAAGGCCCTGCGGATCAGCGTCGGACCGGCCCGGGCGGCCGGCCCGCAGGAGTGAGGCTCAGCGGAATTCCGCGCTGACGATGGTGATGCGGCTGGGGTACGTGATCGGGCCCAGCGGGGTCGAGACGGTCGGCTGGGCGTCCAGGGCGATCCGGGCCGGCGTCCCGTTCCTTCCGCCGATGGCCAGGGCCAGGCCGATCAGGTCCTCATAGCGCCGGTCCCCGAAGAACTCCAGCAGATCGAGAGACAGCCGCAGCGGTATGACCGATTCCTTGCCGGTCCCCGGGATCTCGATGGGCCGATCGATGTTGCCCGTGACCGTCGGCTTGTCGTCGATGAGCAGCCGGCATTCGAGCCCGGTCAGCGTGCTGGTGGAATTGCGGCTGCCGCCGGTCCCGTCGTTGGGGTTGACGGCCAGGACATCGACCACGAACTCGACCGGGAGCGTGCGGTTCCGGTAGGCTTGCAGGGCCCTGAGCCCGTCCGCGGCGCTGAAATCGCCGATCCTGGCTTTGCCGCCGAGGTCGAGGCCCAGGAGCTTGAAGTCGTGGACGCCGCCGAGCTTGAACTGGAGTTTCTTCAATGAGGCCAGGGCCGAAGCCATGTCCGTCAGGGCGGCGCAGGACGAGAGCGTCAGGAATCCGGCCAGGACCGCCCCCGCGGCCAGGCCTTTATGTTTCCAGGTCATGGGCACTACTCCTCTCCGCTTCGTTCGCCCCGGTTATAGCGCCGGAGCGGCGCGTTGTCAAACGGACCGGGATAGGGCGAAAGGTTCTTCTCCCGATTCCGGGAGAATCCCTCTCTTCGGCTTGGCTCAGGGTATTGCCTCTTGCTCCCCGGCCGGCGCGTAGCGGACTCTTGGGAGCGGAGGTCAGGATCACGGCCGAGCGCTCGAGGCCGGGATCCTGAGAAATATCTTAAGAAAGCGCTTCCTCCCGATATCTCCCAGAAGCATGGCTCCGAGTCGCTCCGCCATGCTTCTGATGGTCGCTTCGGCGACTCCGCTCCCTGTCGGTCTCCCTCTCCGGCAACGGGGATCATCGAGGCAACACCCATCGCCGCCGCGAGAGGGAATCCCGGAAACGGGAGAAAAGCTAAAAAAAAGCCCCGGAAGGGGCGGCCCTTCCGGGGCTTGGGGGTCGTAGCGGCGGCGCTTATTCGGCCATCTTTTTGTAGGCCTCGTAGCGCTTCCGGGAATTCTCGGCGGCCCGGGCGAAGAGCTCCTTGGCGATCTCGGGGTACTGCTGGACGAGGGTCTTGTAGCGGACCTCGTTCTTGAGGAAGTCCTGGTACTCGAGCTTGGGCTCCTTGGAATCGAGCAGGAACGGATTCTTGCCCTGCTGGGCCAGCAGGGGGTTGTAGCGGTAGAGGGTCCAGTAGCCCGTGTCCACGGCCAGCTTCTGCTCCGCCTGGGACTTTCTCATGTCGATGCCGTGGTTGATGCAGGGCGAATAGGCGATGATGAGCGAGGGGCCCGGATAGGCCTCGGCTTCGATGAAGGCCTTGAGGCACTGGTTCATGTTGGCGCCCATGGCCACCGAAGCGACGTAGACGTAGCCGTAGGTCATGGCCATGCGGCCGAGGTCCTTCTTGGTCGTCTTCTTGCCCGAAGCGGCGAACTTGGCCACCGAGCCGAGCGGGGTCGACTTGGAGGCCTGGCCGCCGGTGTTGGAATAGACTTCGGTGTCGAGGACGAGAACGTTGACGTTGCGGTTCATGGCCAGGACGTGGTCGAGCCCGCCGTAGCCGATGTCGTAGGCCCAGCCGTCGCCGCCGACGCACCAGACGCTCTTGTCGACCAGGAAATCCTTGAGCTCGACGACCTTGGCCAGGGCGGCGCTCCGGCCGCCGTCGGCCTTGACCGCGCCCGGCAGGGCGGCCAGGACGGCCTTGGCCGCCGCCTTGGCTTCGTCGCCGGTCGAGGACCAGAGGCCCTTCATCTTGGTCAGGGCCTCGGTCAGGGCCGGCGTCGTGCCCGCGGCCAGGACGGCGTCGATCGAAGCGGCCAGCAGACGCCGGTCGGCGTCGACCGCCAGCCGCATGCCGAAACCGTATTCGGCGTTGTCCTCGAAGAGGGAGTTGGCCCAGGCCGGGCCCTTCCCTTCCGCGGTCACGCAATAGGGGCAGGTCGGGAACGTTCCGCCGTAGATCGACGAACAGCCGGTGGCGTTGCCGATGATCATGCGGTCGCCATGGAGCTGGGTGGCCAGCTTGAGGTAGGGCGTCTCGCCGCAGCCGGCGCAGGCGCCGCTGAACTCGAAGAGCGGCCGCAGGAACTGGCTGCCCTTGAGCGTGTCCGTCTTGACGCCGTCCAGGACGGCGTAGGGCAGCTTGTCGAAGAACTCGGTCTTCTGGGTCTCGCCCTGGGCGCGGAGCTCGGCGATGGGGGTCATCTCCAGGGCCTTGGTCTTGGCCGGGCAGACCTCGACGCAGGAGCCGCAGCCGACGCAGTCCTCGATGTAGCACTGCTGGCGGTAGAGGAGGCCGCGGTCGTTCTTGGCGTTGGACTTGATCGTCGCGAAGCCCTCGGGCGCGCCGGCCAGGTCGGCCGGGGCGATCTGCTTAGCCCGGATCGTGGCGTGCGGGCAGACGAAGTTGCACTGGTTGCACTGGATGCAGTTCTCGGGGATCCATTTCGGGCACTCGACGGCGACGCCGCGCTTCTCCAGGCGGGCCGTGGCCGTCGGCGTGGCGCCGTCGAGAGGCATCTTGGAGACGGGCAGCAGGTCGCCCTTGAACCGGGTGATCGGGTCGATGACCTCCTTGGCGTAGGCGTCGGCGTCGTCCGGGACGACCTTGACCAGCGGGGCCGACTTGCCGATCCGGGCCGGGACGGGCACGGCCACGAGGCCGGCGGCGGCCCGGTCGATGGCCTCCCAGTTCATCTGGACGACCTCTTTGCCCTTGCGGCCGTAGGTCTTTTCGACGGCCTTCTTCATCAGGGTGATGGCCTGTTCCTCGGGCAGGACGCCCGAGAGCTTGAAGAAGCAGGCCTGCATGATCGAATTGATGCGCAGGCCCAGGCCGAGCTCGCCGGCGATCTTGTAGGCGTCGACGGTGTAGACCTTGATCTTCTTGTCGATGATCGTCCGCTGCATGTCCTCGGTGAAGTGCTCGAAAACGTCGGCGGCCGGCCAGTCGGAGTTGAGCAGGAACGTGCCGCCCTCGCGGATGCCCTCGAGGATGTCCAGCCGGCCGATGTAGGACGGCTTGTGGAGGGCCACGAAGTCGACGGTGTTGAGATAGTACTGGGACTGGATCGGGCTCTTGCCGAAACGCAGGTGGGAGATGGTGACGCCGCCGGACTTCTTCGAATCGTACTGGAAGTAGCCCTGGCCGTACATGTCGGTGTTGTCGGCGATGATCTTGATCGAGTTCTTGTTGGCGCCGACCGTGCCGTCCGATCCGTAGCCGAAAAACTTGCAGCGAACCGTGCCCGGCAGCTCGGTGTCGAGGACCGGGCCGACGGGGATCGAGAGGTGGGTGACATCGTCGATGATGCCGACGGTGAAGCCGTGCGTCGCCGGGCCGGCGAGGTGGTCGTAGACCGCCTTGACCTGGGCCGGCGTGAAGTCCTTGGACGACAGGCCGTAGCGGCCGCCAATGACTTTGATCGGGCTGCCGGCCAGGGACACGGCGACGTCGAGATAGAGCGGCTCGCCGATCGAGCCGGGCTCCTTGGTCCGGTCGAGAACGGCGACCCTCTTGACCGACGCCGGCAGGGCGGCCCGCAGGGCGGCCGTGTCGAAGGGCCGGTAGAGCCGGACCTTGACCAGGCCGAGCTTGGCGCCGCGGGCGTTCAGGGCGTTGATGGTCTCCTCGGCGGTCTCCGCGCCGGAGCCCATCATGACGATGACGTTCTCGGCCTGCGGGTCGCCGAAATAGTCGAAGAGGTGGTATTGGCGTCCGATGGCCTTGGCCACCTTGTCCATGTAGTGCTGGACCAGGCCCGGGCACTCAGCATAGAACTTGTTGACGGTTTCGCGGCCCTGGAAGTAGACGTCCGGGTTCTCCTGGCCGACCTTCTGCATCGGCCGCTCGGGGTTGAGGGAGCGCTTGCGGAAGTCGTCGAGGTACTGGGGCTCGAAGAGCTGGGCCAGGGTCTCGTAGGGAACGACGTCGACCTTCTCGATGACGTTCGAGGTCCGGAAGCCGTCGAAGAAGTGCAGGAACGGGATCCGCGTCCGCAGCGTGGACAGATGGGCCACGATGGCCAGGTCCTGGGCCTCCTGGACGGAGCCGGCGCAGGTCATGGCGAAGCCCGTGTTGCGGGCCGACATGACGTCGCTGTGGTCGCCGAAGATCGACAGCGCCTGGCAGGCCAGCGAGCGGGCCGAGACCAGGAAGACGGTCGGCAGCATCTCGCCGGCGATCTTGTGCATGTTCGGCAGCATCAGCATCAGGCCTTGCGACGCCGTGAAGGTCGTCGTCAGGGCCCCGGCCGAGAGCGAGCCGTGGACCGCGCCGGAGGCGCCGCCCTCGGACTGCATCTCGACGACGTCCACCCTCTGGCCCCAGATGTTCCGGCGGTCGCGGGCGGACCATTCGTCGGCCAGCTCGCCCATCGTCGAGGACGGCGTGATGGGGTAGATGGCCGCGACCTCGGAATACGCGTAGGCGACGTGCGTCGCCGCGGTATTTCCGTCGATCGTCTGCATGTTCTTTTTGTTCATGTCCAACTCCTTCGTTATGGTCGAACGTCGTCGGCGACGTTGCGGGCTATTCCTTGAGCTCCGTCCGCCCTTCCAGGGCCTTCTTGATGGTCACCTGGTCGGCGAAATCGAGGTCCGATCCGACGGGCAGGCCCATGGCCAGGCGGGTCAGGCGGATGCCGTAGCCCTTGAGGACGCGAAGGAGGTAGAGCGCCGTGGCTTCCCCCTCCACCGTCGGATTCGTGGCGATGATGATCTCCTTGAACGCGCCCTCCTCGATCCGCTTGGTCAGCTTGCCCAGGCGAAGCTCGTCCGGGCCGCGGCCTTTGAGCGGCGACAGGGCGCCGAGCAGGACGTGGTAGCGCCCGGCGAAGGCCCCGGTCCGCTCGATCGAGGAGATGTTGAACGGCTCCTCGACGATGCAGAGGGCCTCGTCGGAGCGGTGGCTGTCGCTGCAGATCAGGCAGGGATCGACGTGGGTGATGTTGTTGCAGCGGCTGCAGTAGAAGATCCGGCGCTTGGCCTCGCGGATGGCCTCGGCCAGGCGGTCCGTGTCCTCGGCCGGCAGCCCCAGGAAATAGAAAGCGATCCGCTGGGCCGTCTTGGCCCCGATGCCGGGGATGTGCCGCAGTTCCTCGATGAGGTCGTGGAGCGGCTGTGCGTATTCGAACATCAGCCGAGTCCCGGGATCTTCAGGCCGGCGCCGAGCCCGCCGAGCTTCTGGGCCAGGGCCTCGTCGACCTTGGCCGCCGCGTCGTTGAAGGCGGCGACGACGAGGTCCTGGAGCATCTCGACCTCGTCGCGGTTGACGACCTCGGGGTCGATGCGCAGCGAGCTGAGCCCCTTATGGCCGTCCAGGACCACCGTGACCATGCCGCCGCCGCTCGATCCCTCGACCCGGAGGGCGGCCAGCTCCTTCTGGAGCCGTTCCTGCATTTCCTGGGCCGACCTGAGCATCTTCTGCATATCCATGATGTTCTTCATGAGTCCTTCTCCGTCGGCCCGCGGCCCTTGGCTGCTCCGTCCCTTCCGGCCGGAACCTGGTCGGCCGACAGGACCTGGGCCTTGAACGTGTTCATGAAGAACTGGACGGCCGGATCCTTCATGGCCGATTCGAGCTCGCGGCCGGGCCGCAGCGGCCCGCCGCCGCTGGCGTTCTCCTCGGCGAAGCGCACCTTGATCTCGCGTCCCAGGACATCGGAGGCGGCCCGCTCGACGGCCCGCATGTCCTTGTCCTGGAGGCTGGTGACGAAGAAGCCCCGGCCGCTGGCGAACGAGACCTCGATGGCGTTGTCCTTGATCATGACCGACGAGTACTGTCCCAGCATGGCCGCCAGGGGCGCCCGGTCCACGGCCAGGTTCTCCAACACGCGGGCGAAGACGTCCTTCGGGGCCGGGGCCTCCGGCTTGGCGGGCGCCGGCCGGGCCGGGGGCGCGGCGGGACCGGCCGCGGGAGAGGGACCGGCCTGGCGCTCCGGCCCGGCGGTCCGGGCCGCCGGCACGGCCGGTGCTCCCTTGAGCGCCTCGACGTCCCGAATGAGGTCCTGGAGGGGCACGATCTTGCGGAAGTGGCAGAGCTTGACGAAAAAGGCCTCGAAGTATATCCGCGGCGCGGCCGAGTACTTAAGCCCCGGCTCCGCCTGCTGCAGGGCCAGGAGGCAGCGGAGCAGGTCCTCGGGGCCGGCCTTGGCCGCCTCGGTCCGCAGGGCGGCCAGCCCTTCGGGGCTGACGGCCAGGAAATCCTCCGGCTTCTCGACCGAGCGGACCAGGAGCAGGGCCCGGAAGTGCTCGACGAGCTTGCCGAAAACGAAGCGGAGATCGTAGCCGGCGGTGACGACGCCCTCGACGAGGCCGAAGACAGCTTCCGGCGTTCCGTCCAGGACGGCCGTCGAGAAGCGCATGAGGACGTCCTGGCCGATAGTCCCGAGGATGGTCTTGAGGTCCTCGTCGCCGATGTTCTCGCCGCTGAAGGCCACGGCCTGGTCGAGCAGGCTCTGGGCGTCCCGCATGCTGCCGTCGGCGGCCTCGGCGATGAGGGCCAGGCCGGACGGCGTGATGGTGATGCCTTCCTTCTTGGCGATCTCCATGAGGTGGTTGATGATGTCCTTGCGGGAGATCTTGCGGAACTCGAAGTGCTGGCAGCGCGAGACGATGGTCGCCGGAACCTTGTTGAATTCGGTCGTGGCGAAGATGAAGACGGTGTTCGGCGGCGGCTCCTCGAGCGTCTTCAGCAGGGCGTTGAAGGCGTGCGTGGAGAGCATGTGGACTTCGTCGATGATCAGGACCTTGGTCCGGGTGAATGCCGGCTTGTACTTGACCATCTCCCGGATGGGCTCGATGTCGTCCACTTGGCGGTTTGAGGCCCCGTCGATCTCGATGACGTCGATGGCGCTCCCCTCGTGGATGGCCTTGCAGAACTGGCAGGGGCGCTCCCGGTCCGGGCAAGGGTGGGGCGTCGGGCCGTCGGCGCAGTTCAGGGCCTTGGCCAGGATCCGGGCGACGGTGGTCTTGCCCGTGCCCCGAACGCCCGAAAAGAGGTAGGCCTGGGCGATGCGGCCGGAGGAGATGGCGTTTTGGATAGTCCGAACGACGGACAGCTGCCCGACGACTTCCTCGAATTTCCAGGGGCGGTACTTCCGCGCGAATATCTCGTAGGACATGGGTTTCCGCCGTCCGCGGACGGGAGGGGAAAACTCTTTGTTCTCCCCTAAAAAGTAAAGATTATCTTAGCACAAATCGGTCAAATAGCAAGGAAAGGATTATAATGACGCCGTGCCGCCGCGTCGACGCAGCCTCGCCGAGATCCACCTGGCCGTTCTCCTTTTCGGCTTCGCCGGCCTGTTCGGCAAATGGCTGGTCCTGCCGCCCGTGGTCATCGTCCTGGGCCGGGTCCTGTTCGCCTGCCTGGCCCTGGCCGCGGTCATGGCCGTTATGCGGGTGTCCTTTCGGACCGCGCCGGGGCGCGATCTGGTCCTGCTGGCCGTCTGCGGCCTGGTTCTGGCCGCCCACTGGACGATGTTCTTCAAGTCCGTCCAGGTCTCCTCGGTTGCCGTCGGGCTGCTGGCCTATTCGAGCTTCCCGGTCTTCACGGCCTTCCTGGAGCCGCTGCTGGCGCGCGAGCGGTGGGAGCCGGAGAGCCTGCTCCTGGCGCTCATCTGCCTGGCCGGCATCGCCCTGATCGTGCCCCGCTTCGACGTCTCGGACGCGGTCGTCCAGGGCGTCCTCTGGGGCTTGGGGGCGGGATTGTCCTTCTCCGTCCTGTCGGTCCTGGACCGCGGCCTGGCGTCCCGGCATGCCAGCCTGCGGGTGGCCTTCGTTCAGGATCTCGTGGCCGGACTGGTTTTGGCGCCGGCCGCCCTGCGGGCCGGGCTCCCCCGCTCGGGACGCGACTGGGCCCTCATCGCCGTCCTGGGGATCGTCTGCACGGCGGCGGCGCACACCCTGTTCATCGGCGGCTTGAAGGGCGTCGGGGCCAGGACGGCCAGCGTCCTGAGCTCCCTCGAGCCCGTCTACGGGATACTCCTAGCCCTGGCCTTCCTGGGCGAGCGTCCCTCCCCGAGAACGATCATGGGAGGGGCGATCGTGCTGGCGGCCGCCCTGGCCGCGACGGCGCGGGCCGGGCGACGGGCCTAGCTCTTGTCGGGTTCCGTTTTAGTCTTGCGGCGGACCGGCGCCTTGCGGACCTTCGTTTCCTCGGTCTTCTGCCGCTTCTCCAGCTCGGCCTTCTCCTGCTCGTGGCGCTTCTTCAGCTCGGAGACCCGGCCGGAGGCCTGATCCTCGACCTTCCGTTTTTCCACGGGGGTCTGGACCTTGGCCCGCTCGTCCTCGGCCTGGCGCTGGACCTCCTTGATCTCGGCCTCCTGGCTGTCATTCAGGAGCTGCCGTTCGTTCTGATGGTCCTGGCGCAGGATCTCGTCTTCGCGCCGGGGCGTCCGCTGGTAGATGCGTCCGCCGGTCTCCCCGCTAAGCTCCCTTTCCGCTTTGGCCTGGTCGATGACGCGCTTCGGCCGGGCCGTCTCGTTGCGCCGGACGACGGGCTTGGAGACGACCAGGTCCTGGCCCTCCTCCCGGGCCAGTCCGGGACGGCTCGAATCCTTGAGCGTTAAGCGGTCGATCGTCCGGTTCGTCTGCCGGCGGACCAGGTCGACGTCGACGCCGTCATCGACGATCCGCCGGTCGCGCTCATGGATGTTGACGTCGAAGCGGGTCCTGTCGACGAGAGTCGAGTTGCGCTCGACCGGCAGGACCCAGCGGTCGATCGTCCGGTCGAGGAAGTCGCGTCCGCGGACGAAGTTCCAGTGCCGGCCCGGGATGTCCCATTGACGCCGGCCGAAACCCCGCCCGGGAACGAAATCGGCCCCCGGAGGCAGAGGCGCCCAGCCGATATGGGAGTCGCCCCAGCGCCAGGCCACCCAGGCCGGGCCCCAGACGATGTCCGGCACCCAGAACCATCCCAGGCTCCGGTCCCAGCCCCAGCGGCCGTAGTGGAAGGCGATCCAGCCCCACCGTTCGATGGAGACCCAGGTCCAGCCGCAGTCGGTCCAGGCCCAATGGCCCCGGGTATAGGGCCGCCAGTTGTAGCCGACATGGCCGGGGATCCAGACGTAGCCGTAGGGGCGCAACGAGACCCAGATGCCGTAGGGCTGGAGCTCGTCATAGAAATAGGCGCTGTCGAGATCGTCGTAGCGGCCGTAATCGTCGTAGTAGGTGTCGTCGGACGGGCCGGCATAGTTCCCCGCGTCGTAAGGCATGTAGCTGATGCAGGATGTCGCGGCGGCCGCGGCCAAGGCGGCGACTAGCAGCAGGCCGATCTTCTTTTTCATCTTCGTCCTCCCTGACCTGTAGAATGCAAGGAATATGCCAGGCACGCCAACAGCCTTGCCGGAGGACATCCCGGACTCCGGCCGTCCGCAAAAGCGGACAGCGGCCCCGGACAGCCCTGCGATCAGGCCAGCCGTTTGAAGACGGTCTTGATGCGCTTCAGGGCCCAGTTCAGGTCCTTGTCGCGGATGATCAGGGGCGGCGCGAAGCGGATGACGTTCTCGTGGGTCTCCTTGCAGAGCAGCCCTTCCTTCATCAGCTCCTCGCAGAAGCGGCGGGCGCCGCCGGCGGCCGGATGGAGCTCGACGCCGATGAGCAGGCCGCGGCCGCGGACCTGCTTGATGTGCCGGCTGCGGATCTTGCGCAGCTTCTCCATGAACGCCTCGCCCCGCTCGGCGGCGTTCTCGACGAGCTTCTCGTCCTTGATGACCCGGAGGCTCTCCCGGGCGACGGCGCAGGCCAGCGGGTTGCCGCCGAAGGTCGAACCGTGGTCCCCCGGCTTGAAGACGCCGAGGATCTCGCGGTCGGCCAGGACGGCGGAAACCGGATAGCAGCCACCGCCCAGCGACTTGCCGACGACGACCATGTCCGGGCGGACGTTCTCGTATTCGCAGGCGAAGAGCTTGCCGGTCCGGCCCAGGCCGGTCTGGATCTCGTCGGCGATGAACAGGACGTTGTTCTTCCTGCAGATCTCCGCCACCCGCCGCAGGTAGCCGTCGGGCGGCAACAGGATGCCGGCCTCGGCCTGGATGGGCTCGACCAGGATGGCCGCCGTGTTCGGGGTGATGGCCTTCTCCAGGGCCTCGGCGTCGCCGAAGGGGACGATCGGGAAGCCGGGCGTGAAGGGCCCGAAGTCCTTGCGGTAATCCGCCTCGGTCGAGAAGCTGATGACCGTGACGGTGCGGCCGTGGAAGTTGTTGGTGCAGGCGATGATCTCAGCCTTGTCCTGGGGGACGCCCTTCTTCATGTAGGCCCATTTGCGGGCCGTCTTGACGGCCGTCTCGACGGCTTCGGCGCCGGAGTTCATGGGCAGGACCATGTTGTAGCCGGTCAGGTCGCAGAGCTCCTTGGCCAGAAGGGGCCACTGGTCGTTGCGGAAGGCCCGCGAGGTCAGGGTCAGCTTGCGGGCCTGGTCGATCAGGGCCTTGACGATGCGCGGATGGCGGTGGCCCTGGTTGACGGCCGAATAGGCGCTCAGGAAATCGAGGTATTTGCGGCCTTCGACGTCGTACATCCAGATGCCCTGGGCCTTGGTGACGACGACATCCAGGGGATGGTAGTTGTGCGCGCCGTACAGGTCTTCGATCTGGATAAGATCCTTGCTGTCCATTTCCTGGCTCCTTTTGCGCCGGCGTTCAAGTGGCGGAGAGGGCGGGATTCGAACCCGCGGTGCACCTTGCGGCACACACACGCTTTCCAAGCGTGCTCCTTAAACCGCTCGGACACCTCTCCGCGACCCCGGCGCCCGATGGCTCCGGAGACGCAAACTTACCAGAAAAGCGCGGCCCGGTCAACGCGGCCGGCGCCTAGAACGGCGGCCGGAAGATGTTGATGAGGTCCTTGAGAAGGGCGGCCGCGGCGCCGCGGGGATTGGATCGGCCGCCGGTCAGGGTCACGGAGCCCATGGAGTCCGTCAGGAAGGTGATGCCCTTTTCGGTGCCGTTGACGTGGGCCAGCGGATGGGAAGCCTCGATGAGAGACGGGCGGACATCGAGGCTCCAGCGTCCGCCCTGGCGGCCCGGCGCGGCGGTGGCCAGGAGCTTGACCGAGCGGCCTTCGCGCCCGGCCGAGCGGATGAAGTCCGGCCCCAGCCCGGTGATGCCGGTCACGTGGACATCCTTAAGGACGTAGGCCGTGTCGAGACAGGCGTTGGTGATCAGCAGGATCTTGCAGGCCGAGTCCCAGCCCCCGACGTCGTGGACGGGGTCGGCCTCGGCGATGCCGCGGTCCTGGGCTTCCTTGAGCGCCTCATCGTACGCCAGGCCCTCGCTCATCCGGGTCAGGATGAAGTTCGAGGTGCCGTTTAGGATCCCCTGGATGCCCTCGATCCGGGTCCCGGCCAGCGAGAAGATCCCGACGTCAAGGGTTGGCAAGGCGGCCGCGGCGGCCCCGCTGAACTTGAGGAAGGTGCCGTTCTCCGCCGCCGCAGCCTTGAGCTTCGGCAGGCCGACGACCAGGGCCCCCTTGCTGGCCGCGACGGCGTGCCAGCCGGCCGCCAGGGCGGCCGAGATGTAGGACAGGCCCGGCTCCCCGGTCTCGAGGTTGGAACGGGTGCATTCGACCAGCCCGCCGCCGGGATCCTGCCGGCCGATGATCTCGGTCACGGCCAGGCCCTTGTGCCAGCAGGGATTGCCGTCCGTCCAGACGTAGCCGCCTCGGGAGACCTGGCGGACATCGAGGGGACCGCCCGTATAGAAGCAGCCCTCGGTCCTGGCCACGGCCAGGACCTGGAAGCCCAGGCCGTAGCGGCGCTCGAGATCCTCCCTCTTCTCTCTTAGGAGCGAGACGAAAGCCCGGCCGACGTGCCCGAAGCCGGTGACGACAAGGGGGATCTGTCTCATCGGGATAAGGCCCCAGGCCTCTGCGGGGATGACATCTGCGGCTCGCGCCCGGCGTTGCGCTCCATGACGGCGTCCTTTGGCCGATTCTCGGGCCCGTCGCGGCCCGAGAGACGTCCCGGCCCAGGACGGTCCTCCCTAGTACAAAATAAGTCGGCTGTTTTGTCAACCCCGGACGAGCGGCGGCTCCGGGGCATGAAAGCCTGCTAGAGCAAAATCAGGATGATCGCCCCGGCGATGCCAGCGGCCGAAAGACAAAGGCCCCGCCGGAATCGCTTCGAGCCGGCCTCGAACATCCAAAAGGACGACAGGGCCAGAAAGGCCAGCAGGACCCCGAAAACGGCGGAAAAACGCGATTTGAAGCTGCGGCTGTTGACCTTGTGCAGGGCGATGATCCGGTTGAGCCAGCGCGGATACTCCTGGCTGGTGTAGGAGGCTTCTCCCGTGGCCCGGTTGTATCGACCGTCTTCTCTTTGGCCGTATCGGAAGCAGAGGCTGTCGCCTTCGGTCCTCAGGACCTCGAAGTCCTTCATTCGCAGGGACGCTTCGAGCGAGGAGGCGTCAAGCCCCGGCCCGATGTTCCGCTTTATCGGGGTTTCCCGTTTAAAGATGTTCGTGCCCCTGTAGATCAGCACGACGCCGCTCGTGCCGTAGAGCAGGCACAGGCCGATGACGAAGAACCCGATGTCACGATGGGCGGCGCGCATGAAGCAACGGAACGTCGTCCTGGTCGCCTGTCGGTCCATTCACCCCTCCCGGGCTGTCAACATCATCACGGCCTCCCCCGGTCCGCGGAAACCCTCGACCGCCGGGGGGCGCAGCGCGCTTCGGCCGCCTCTCGGGTCCGGGCGGGAATAAAAAATGGCGGAGAGGGCGGGATTCGAACCCGCGATCCCAATCGCTCGAGATAACGGTTTTCGAGACCGTCGCCTTCAACCACTCGGCCACCTCTCCGCGCCGATCGGGATGGACGTGAAGACCCGGGATTATATCCGAAACGGTGGTTCTTGGCTAGCCCCGGGGCCCGGCGGCCGTCCGGTCGGCGAAGTAGCCGGCCCGGTGGGCGACGCGGCAACCCGGACGCTTGACCCGGACCTCGATCTCGCGGAAACGTCCGTCGGCCCGATAGTCGTCCGGTTCGTAGTACAGGATATAGCCGTTCTCCGTCGCGGCGAATGCAGCCTTGAAGCCGGCCGCGGCGTTGGCGGAAGAGAGGGCGACGCCGCCGCTGATCTCGGCCATCTCCCGGAAGGGGGCGAAGAACCCGGCCGAGATGTCCGCGGCGCCGCCTTTCGGGTCCGGCCGGGGGGCGGCCCCCGACCCGGCGCCGTGATCCCGGCCCGGCCCGACCTCGACGTCCAGCCCCGCCGCGTCGCGGCCCGACCGGGAGACGAAGATGAAATTCACCGTGACCGTGGCGTCGGCGAAGGCCCGCTCGATCTCGGCGGCGCCAACCGTCGGCGCGCGCCGCGCTTCCGTGGCCGCCCAGTCGGTCAGCAGGCCTTCGTTGGAATCGCCGCCGGAAGCGGCCGGCGAGGCGGCCCGAACGGTCTCCCGCTGATAGAAAAGGAAAAGGAGCTTCCGGCCATCTCTGGCCTTCAGCTCCGCCGCCAGGCGGCGCAGGGCCCGCGGATCGATCTCTCTCCGGTCCCGGATCTGCCGCTGGATCTCGGACATCCGGGCCAGCCTTTCGGCCGGACCGGGAGACGCGTTCTCGATGTCGCGGAGGTCGCCGGCCAGCCGCCGCAGCTCCGCGCCCTCGGCAGCGAGGTCCTTTCGCACCCGGGCCTTGACCTCCCGGGCCAGGCCGGTCACGGAGCGGCGGACCGGGGCCTCCGGCTCGAGGGTGTAAGTCGCGCGGGGGGTGATGACGATCAGGGCGTCCCGCGGCCCGAGGACCCGGCCCAGGAAGTCGTCCAGGACCTCGTCGATCCGGGGATCGGGTTGGCCCAGCTGGAATTGGAGAACGAGCGTCCGGCCCGGTCCGGGCTCGGGCCAGCCGGCCTCCGCCGGCGCGGGACCCGTCCCCGCCTTCCGGACATCGGAGCCGCGGACGATATATAGGGCGGCGATCTTTTGCGGCCGGCCGTCTTCGAAGACCTCGAAGTCCTGGGGCGACAGGTCCCCGACGAAGCGGCCGTCGTCGAAGACCCGGACCGGGACCTCGACGTTGATAGTCCCGGTGGCGTGCCGAAGGTCCTGCGGCCCGGGAAAGGCCGGGGGGCGGGCGCAGAGGACAGCCAGTGTCAGGGCCGCGGTCATTTTCATCTCATTCCCCCGCGGCCCTATGATGCGCGCTGCCGGCTTGCCTGTCAACGGAATGGGGACCGCGGACGGGTCAGCGCCTGGAGGCGCGGCGGCGGCGGAAGAAGGTTCGCAGGAGCGCCGCGGCTTCGTCCGCCAGGACGCCGCCCAGGATCGCCGGGCGATGATTCAGCCGTTCGAACGGAAAGCTCATGATGGACGAGACGGCACCCGCCTTGGGGTCGTCGGCTCCATAGACGACGCGGCGGAGACGCGCCTGGACGACGGCCCCGAGGCACATGGCGCAGGGCTCGAGGGTGACAAAGAGATCGCAATCGGAGAGGCGGTAGTTCCCGGACTTCCCGGCGGCGCGGCGGAGAGCGACGATCTCGGCGTGGGCCGTGGGGTCGGAGGAGCCGATGGGGCGGTTCGAGCCGCGGGCTATGATCCGGCCGTCCCGGACGACGACGGCTCCGACCGGGACCTCTCCCCTCTCCCCGGCCTTGGCCGCTTCGGCCAGGGCGGCCTTCATCATCCGGGCGTCGTCCATGGCGGGCCGATTCTACCCCGGATCCCGGCCCGGCGCAAACCGGGCCGGACCTCCCGGACCGGCTGCGGGAGGCGATGATAGGCAAGGCCCCCGTTTCGGTCTATAATCCCGCCGGCCCCCGAAAGGAGAACGATCATGGACCGGTTCGAATGCCTGGCCTGCGGGCAGCTCGACACCCGCGATTTTTATTCCCCGCTCTGCCCGGCCTGCGGCGAGCCGCTGTTCGTGGTCCCGGCTCCGCGGCCCGGCGGCCGGCGCATCCGGGAAGAGCGGGCCCTGGCCCTGGAGCGGTTCGCCGATTTCCTGCCACTCGAGCGCCTCGATCCGGCCCTGAGCCTGGGCGAGGGCTCGACGCCGCTCGTCCGCCTCGGGCGCCTGGGCCGCCGGCTCGGTCTCGACGGCCTCTTCGCCAAGAACGAAGCTCAGAACCCGACCGCGAGCTTCAAGGACCGGGGCACGGCCGTGGCCGTCCAGAAGGCCGCGGCCTTCGGCGCCGGGCGCATCGGCACGGTCTCGACCGGGAACATGGCCGCTTCGACCGCCGCCTACGGCGCCCGGGCCGGCCTGCAGACCTTCGTCCTGCTCAAGGAAGGAACCTCGCCGGCCGGCCTGCTCGGGGCCGGCGTCTATAAGCCTCACCTGGTCGCCGTGAGGGGCGATTACGGGGCCGTCTTCGAGGCCAGCCTGGCCATAGGCCGCAGGCTGGGCATCCCCTTCATGAATTCCATCGATCCCTATCGCCTCGAGGGCTACAAGCTGACCGCCTTCGAGATCTTCCTCCAGCTAGGCCGCCGGGCCCCGGACGCCGTCGTCGTTCCCCTGAGCTCGGGCGGGCACCTGCTGGGCCTGATGCGCGGCTTCGCCGATCTCGAGCGCGAGGGCCTCATCGCGACCTTCCCCCAGATCGTCGGCGTCCAGGCCGAGCCCTGCTCCCCTCTCGTCCGAGCTTTCGAGCGCGGCCTCCCCCGCTGGGAACGGATCGACGCGGGTCCGACCAGGGCCCACGCCATCGCCAATCCCGCGCCGCCCGGCGGCAACGCCGTGCTCCGGCTCATCCGCGAGCGCGACGGCCTGTTGGCGGCCGTCTCCGACGAGGACATGTTCGAGGCCCAGGCTGAGCTGGCCGCGGGGGAAGGGCTGTTCTGCCAGCCGGAATCGGCGACGACGCTGGCGGCGGTCAAAAAACTGGCAGCAGCCGGCCGTCTCCGGCTCGGCGGCGGCGGGACCGTGCTCGTCCTGACCGGGCAGGGGCTGAAGACGATGCACTTGCTCGATCCGGCCCGCGTCGCCATCCAACGCCTGGACCTGGGCGGGCTCGAAGAGGGCCTGGCCCGGCTCTGCCGGCCTAGGGCTTCTTGACCAGGAAGTTGAAGAGCCGCTCCCGGTTCGGGAAGAGGGCCGGCGTGCCGCCGGTGTGCAGGAACAGGATCTTGTCGGTCGGCTTGAAGAACCCCGTCTTGATCAGGTCGAGCAGGCCGACCATGGCCTTGGCCGTATAGACCGGATCGAGGACGATGCCCTCGGTCTGGAAGACGAGCCGGATGGTCTCGGCCACGGTCCTGTCGACGACGCCGTAGCCCTCGCCCAGGTACTCGTCGAAAACGACGACGTCCTCGGCCCTGATCCCCAGGCCCAGCCCAAGGGCCTCGTCGGCGGCCCGCCCGATCTCCAGAACGTCGTCGGAGAAAGGCCCCTTAGGGTCCGAAACGCTGATGCCGATGATGCGGCAGCCGGCGCTCAGGGCCTGGGCCCCGACGACCAGCCCGGCCTGCGTTCCGCCGGATCCCGTGGCGTGGATGACGTAATCGGGCTCCAGGCCCAGGCCACGGGTCTGTTCTAGAAGCTCGGCGAAAGCGGCGACATAGCTGATGGCGCCGAGGGGCTTGTCCATGTCCCCCCGGACGAGGGAGCCGCCGACGGGCACGAGGTAAGGCCGTTGGCCCTGAGCCCTGACCTCGCGGCCGGCCTCGTCGAGGACCTCCATGGCCTGGGCGGACTTGACGACCTTGCCCCGATCGGACTCCAGGATGCGGAGATCGGCGTCGAGCAGGACGTCGAGCAGGACGTTGCCGTCGGCGGTGGCCGCGGTCTCGGCCGGCTTGAATAGCATCAGGATTGGCTTGAGGCCGAAGCTCCGGGCCGCGGCGGCCGTCTGCATGCACCAGTTGGACTGCAGGCTCCCCCAGGTGATGACCACGTCGGCCTTCTTGACCAGCATGTCGCTGATGATGAACTCGAGCTTCCTCGACTTGTTGCCGCCGAAGGCCAGTCCGGTCAGGTCGTCGCGCTTGATGAAGATCTCCGGGCCGCCCAAGCGGGCCGAGAGACGGTCGAGCTTGCGGACGGGGGTCGGGCGGCTGATGATCTCCACCCGCGGGAACCGTTCGATGCGGTCAAGGACGTCCGGGACCTTGTACGGCATGGGCCACCTCCGCCCGCTAGCGTAGCAGATAAGCCCCTCAATAAAAAGGCTCTTCTCCCGATCCCGGGAACCCTCTCTCGGGCCGGCGCGTAACGGACTCTTGGGAGCGGAGGTCAGGATCACGGCCGAGCACTCGAGGCCGGGATCCTGAGAAACCTTTAGAAAGCGCTTTCTCCCGATATTTCCCAGAAGCATGGCTCCGGGTCGCTCCGCCATGCTTCTGATGGTCGCTTCGCCTACTCTGCTCCCTGCCGGTCCCTCTCTCGGGCTATATCTCGGGGATGTCCTCCGGCTCCCCGGCCCAGCTCAGCCCTCGGTCGTTCTATAGACGACGTTGCGGGCCGCCAGGTCGGCCATGACCGCCCGGAAAACGCTTTCATCGGCGCCGAGGAGCTCGGGCGGCAGGACGCCCTTCTGCGGCACCCTGCCGGCCAGCACCAGGCGGGCCACGGCAGCGGCCGGGAAGCCGGTCGTCCGGGCCATCGAGGAGAAGCCCGTCCGGCGGTCTCGCCGGTCGAACAGGTCGTACTGGACGCGCCGGGGGCTGTCCCCGGCCAGGCCCTCGACGACGATGCGCATGACGGTGAACTCGTCATCCTTCTCATGCAGATGCCAGTGCTTGAACAGGACGGCCGACGTGACGTCGAGGGGCCGGACCTTGGCCCCTCGGACGTCGATCTCCCGGACGGCGAAGAAGCCGCTGTCCCGCAGGACCCGGATGTGCTCGACATGGCCCGGGTAACGCAGGGTCTTCTCGATCATGTTCGGCACCTTCATCGTCGTGAGCAGGGACCTCAGTCCGTCGGAGTTGAAGGCCTCGAGCGTGCCGATCTCCGGGAAATCCATGTGCTCGACGTCCGAAAGGGCGGGCTTGACGACGAGATGGCCGTTCTCGACGTAGCGGGCCGGCCGGGTGTACTCCTCGATGACGTCGGCCGGAGAGAACGGGGCTTTGTACTCGAACGGGAACTCGCGGCGGAAAGGCAGGCCGCCGACGTAGCAGGCGAACCGCCGGACCGTCATGCGGGCGGCCTCGTGGCCGAGGATCATATTGTCCATCCCCGGGGCGACGCCGCAGTCTACGACGGCCGTGACCCCGGCCCCCCGGGCGGCATCATCCAGGGCCAGGGCGTCCTCCGGAAAGAACGAGATGTCCACGGCGTTCTTGCCCGCGGCGATCGTCTCGCGCAGCGTGGCGAAGCCCAGGGAACCGGGGACCGCCCCGACGACGAGGTCGGCGTCCTCGATGACGCTCCGCACGGCGGCCGCCGACGCCAGGTCGGCCTGGACAGGCTTGACGGCCGTGCCCTCGAGCCTGGCCAGGTTGGCCCGGCTGACGTCGACGGACTCGACGCGGTACTCGGCGGCGAGATCGAGGGCGATGACGCGGCCGACCATCCCGGCTCCCAGAACAACGACCTTTTTCATGATGTCTCCTTTGCGGCGGAATAGCATTTATAGCCCAGGCCGGGCCGATTTTCAACCCGGGCCGGGCCGGGCTGCCAGCCGGCCGCTTTACAAGAACGGGGTCGGACGCTATCATACACGCCTCAGCAGGATTGTTTAGGCCATGAAACGAACCGGGCTCTTGGCGCTGGCTTCCTTTATCTTCGGGGCCGGACTCTGCCTTCCGCCTGCGGCCGCGCAGGACGGGGCGGCGTCCGAGGAGACGAGTTACAAGGCCAAGCTCGTCGGCCTGCCGTTCGTGTATTACTCGCCGGAGACCACGCTGGCCTTCGGGGCCGGCGGCGTCATGACCTTCCGGGTCGGCGCCAACAAGGCCAGGACCCGGACGTCGAGCATCTGGGCCTACGCCTCGTACAACCTGGAAAAGCAGTTCAATGTCCTGATCAAGCCCGAGATCTACCTCCAGGGCAACGATTTCTCGCTTTCCGGCAGCCTGCGCTTCGAACGGGCCCCGCAGAGGTTCTACGGCCTGGGCGACGACACGGCCTCGATCGACCAGGAGTCCTTCACGCCCCGGACGATCGCGGCGGAGATAGGGATCAAACGGCGCCTTGTCGCCGGCCTTTTCGCCGGCCTGCGGTTCAATTTCGAGAACACGACGATGGAAAAGGTCGAGGCCGGCGGCCTGCTCGCCCCGGGGACGATCCCGGGCAGCCACGGCGGCCTGCTGGCCGGGTTCGGCGGCAGCCTGGATTGGGATACCCGGGACGCCTCGATGTTCCCCCGCCGCGGCGCCTATCTCCAGTTCACGGCCGACGTCTACAACGCCGTGGCCGGCAGCGAGTTCTCCTTCAATCGCTTCAACCTCAACCTGCGCAAGTATCTGCCGCTCGGCCCCGACCAGGTCCTGGCCCTGCAGGCCTACGCCCTGACGACGGGCGGCGATGTGCCGTTCTACAAGCTGGCCTTGGTAGGCGGCGACACGCTGCTGCGGGGATACTACAAGGGCCGCTTCCGGGACAAGTCACTGGCGCTCGTCCAAGCCGAATACCGGGCCCTCATCTCGGACCGCATCGGGGTGGTGGGCTTCGCCGGCGCGGCCCAGGTCTTCGCGGGCCTGGACCACTTCGGCTCCGGGAGCGTCAAGCTCTCGGCCGGCACGGGGGTGCGCTACGTCATCAGCAAGCGCGACGGCACGACCGTGCGCCTGGATATGGCCTGGGGCGACCGGAGCTTCGGCTTCTACATCACCGCCCAGGAAGCGTTCTGACCGCCGCGGGACGCCGCGCCCGCCGGTCCCTCTCCCCTATTTCAACTCAGAGGTGCAGTGCGGGCAACGCACGGCCTTGAGCGGGACGGCCGTGGCGCAGTAGGGGCAGTCCTTGGTCGTCGGTGCCGGGGCCGGGGCCTCGGCCTTCTTCTGCAGCCGGTTCATGGCCCGGATGATGAGGAACAGGCAGAAGGCCACGATGACGAAGGTGATGATCGTGTTGATGAACCTGCCGTAGTTCAGGGTGACCGAATCCGACAGGGCCACGCTCAACTGGGAGAAATCGACCCGCCCCAGGAGCAGGCCGATCGGCGGCATGAGCACGTCGTTGACCAGAGAGGAGACGATCCCCCCGAATGCGCCGCCGAGGATGATGCCCACGGCCATGTCCAGGACGGAGCCGCGCATGGCGAATTCCTTGAATTCTTTGAACATCCGGACCTCCTTTCGAGACTCCCGCTTCCTTATAAGGGGAATGAGGGGCCGGAGTCAATCCCTGACGACGGGGAAGACGGAGATCCGCAGGCGGGCGCAGCCCAGGGGGATAAGATCGACCTCCTCGACCGGCCCCTCGCCTGCGGCCGGGCTGGGGGGCACCGGGCCGGCCATGCGGCCCTCGGCCTGCCAGGCCGGCACGCGCCGGGCCCGGGCCCGCAGGACGACCGGCGCCCCTTCGGGCGTGAACGGCTGGAAGGCCGGCGCGGTCCGGGAGGCCATCCGGACGACCGAGGCCGGATCGGATTCGTCGAGGACCAGGCCGTAGTTCCAGGGCGTCGTCGGCAGGAGCTCGAGGGCCGGCCATTCCTCGGTGCCGCCGTACTTGCGCCACTCCTCCCCGATGCGAAGGGCGAACCATAGCGGGCCGCGACGCACCGAAGCCGCGCCCCGGAGCGTCGGCCAGGAGACGACCTCGATGGCCGGCGCGAACTCGACCCGGACCTGGTCGCCGTGCCGCCAGGTCCGGCGCAGAACGGCGTAGCCGCCGCCCTTGAAATCGCCGTCGACGGCCGCGCCGTTGATCCGGATACGGACGCCTCCGGCCCAGCCGGGCAGCCTGAGGTAGAGGGGGAACGTTGCCGGCCGGTCGCAGGAGACCGTCAGCCGAACCTGGTCCTCGAAGGGATAAGCCGTGTCCTCGGTCAGGATCACCTCCGCCCCCTCGGCCACCTTGGCCCGGACCTCGGACGGCGCGTAGATGACCGCCGCCAGGCCGTTGTCGGCCGTGGCCAGCCACAGGCTTTCGGCGAAATAGGGCCAGCCGAAGGCGACGTTGTGCTGGCAGCAGCGATAGCTCCAGGGATCGAAGGAGACCAGGGTGCCGCCGTTCTGGAAATCATGCTCGCCGCTGCTGTCGCAGGAGATGAGGTTGGCGGCCGTGAGGTAATGGAGCCCCTTGAGATCGGGCGTCATCGAGGCCGGCAGGGAATTGAAGGCCACGTCTTCGGCCCGGTCGGCCCAGACGGTGTCGCCGGTGATCCGCAGCAGGGACTCGAAGCTGGCCAGGAATTCGACCATGGTGCAGGTCTCGGCGCCCTGGCGCGGGTCGGCCTTGCCCGGCCGGATGTTCTCGTCCGCCCCAAAAAGACCGCCGGGCTGGCGGCCGTAGGCGGCCATGACCTGGCGGTAGTTGCGCTCTACAGCCTCGAGCAGGCCCCGGTCGCCGGACTGCTGGAAATAGACCGCCGGGTAGCGGAAGCCCATGGCGATGTTGACGCCGTGGTAGAAAGAGCTCTCGGTCCAGTCCCGGTCCCGGTCCGGAGTGAGGATGGGCGAGGCCCAGTCGGCCGTCCGGGCAAAGAGCCGCTTGGCCAGGTCCAGGAGGAACGTCTCGCCGGTACGGTTGTAGAGCCAATAGACGCTTTCCAGGTTCTCCCCGCCTCTCAGCTTCTGCCAGCTCCCCGGCAGCAGCTCCTCGACAGGACGATGGAACTCGTACTGGAAGTAGCGGCTCATGAGCGACAGGACGCGGCGGTCGCCGGAGGCCTCGTAGTAGCTCTGCAGGGCGGACAGCATGACCATGTTCGGCCAGAGGTCGTTGGCCCCGCGGTTGTCGGCCGGCCCGAAGTAGCCGTCCCGGGCCTGTGATTTGAAGGCCTGCTGCAGCCAGCGCTCGGTCTCGCGGCCCATGGCCGCGTCCCGGAGCAGGTAGCCCAGGTCGCCGTACCCTTTGAGCCAGTACGGCATCTCCTCCCAGCCCTTCCCCTTGAGGGTCATCCAGCCGCTGTCGTCGCCGAGGAAGCGGCTGATCTCGGCCAGCCGGCCGGTGAAGCCGTCGCGCATGAGCTCGAGCTGGGCCATCAGCCAGCCCCGCGGCTGGACCGCGCCGACGGGCAGCTTGACCAGCGGGCTCGTGGCCAGGGGCGGACGGTTCGAGGGATAGTGCGCGTTGGGCGCCGCGGCCGGCGGCCGGAGCGCGACCGCGGCCTGCGTCGGAACGGCTGGCGCCGCCAGGCGGGCCTGCAGGAGGACAAGGCCCACGAGGATGGCCGGGATGACGAAGCTTCTCATGGCGCCCTCCGCCGGCCCGGCGAGGGGCCCCGGAAGGCGTCAGCGGATCCGGGACCTGATCGTCTCGTGGGTCGTGCGCTCGTAAATATAGGGCTTGGCCGCCTCGTAGTCAATCACGCCGTCGCGGCAGAGCTTGATGAGCGACTGGTCCATCGTCTGCATGCCCTCGGAGGCCGAGGTCTGGATCGACTGGTAGATGCCTTCGACCTTGCCGGCCCGGATGTTGTTCCGGACGGCCGGGTTGGCGATCATCAGCTCGCAGGCGGCGACGCGGCCGCTGCCGTCCTGGCGCGGCAACAGGACCTGGGAGATGACGCCGACGAGCGTCGAAGCCATCTGGGTCCGGACCTGGGGCTGCTGGTCGGTCGGGAAGACGTCGACGATGCGGCTGACGGTCTGGGCCGCGCTGGCGGTGTGGAGCGTGCCGAAGACGAGATGGCCGGTCTCGGCCGAGGTGATGGCGATGCCGATCGTCTCATAGTCGCGCATCTCGCCGATGAGGATGACGTCGGGGTCCTGGCGCAGGGCGTACTTCAGGGCGTTGCGGAACGACAGCGTGTCGCCCGTCCCGCCGACCTCGCGCTGGGTGACATAGGACATCTTGGAGTTGTGGATATACTCGATCGGGTCCTCGATCGTTAGGATGTGGTCCCGCCGGGTCCGGTTGATCGTATCGACCAGCGCGGCCAGCGTCGTCGACTTGCCCGAGCCGGTCGGGCCGGTGACCAGGACGAGGCCGCGCTTGGCCTTGGTGAACTCGGCCGCCGCCGGCGGCAGGCCCAGGTCCTCGAGGGGCGGGATGCGGCTGGCCAGGGCCCGCACCGTGGCGGCGACGCTGCCCCGGCTGACATGGATGTTGACCCGGAAGCGGCCGACGCCCGGGATGCCGTAGCCGAAGTCGAGCTCGTTGCGGCTGGACGGGTCGTTCTGGAAGACGTTCTGCTGGTGGGTCGTCAGGGCGGCGAAGACGAACTCCCGGATCCCCTCGGGCGTGAAGACGGGCACGTCCTCCTGGGGGATGAGCTCGCCGCGGATGCGGAGCGCGGGATGCAGGCCGGCGATCAGATGGAGGTCCGAGGCCTTGCGCTCGATCATGCGCTGGAGAAGGTCGTTAAAGGTCATGAACTCCTGCCTTTCTCTGGGAAAACCAGGATACGCGAGGCGGCCAGCAACCGCAACACCGCCGGGGATGATATCGTTTTCACCCCCGCGGGGGGGGCGGCCCCGGCCCTACCCTACCAGGCGATGCCGTAATCTTCGCCGTAGTCGCTGCTGCCGCCCCAGAACGTGCCGTGGACCCGGTCGAAGAGGATGGCGTTGATCGGGCCCGAAGTGCGCTTCTTCACGGCCAGGACATAGCCCATGGCCCGGAGGCGGTCCCGGACCTCGGCCGGCACGGAGTCATGGACGTCGAGCTTGCCGGGGAAGCTTTTGTGGTCGGCAAAGGAGTCGTGCATCTGGTAGCTGGTGACGTTCGGGGCTTCGCAGGCCTGCTGGACGCCCATACCGAACTCGACGATGTCCAGGAAGAACTGGAGCAGGTTCTGGTCCTGGGTGTCGCCGCCCTGGACGGCGAACGACAGGTAGGGCCGGCCGTCCTTGAGGGCCAGGCCCGGGGTCAGCGTGGCCCGCGGCCTCTTGCCGGGAACGATGACGTTGAACGGGTTCTGGCGCTCGTCGAGGACGAAGCTCTGGGCCCGCTGGCTCAGCCCGACGCCGGTCCGGCCGGCGATGACGCAGGGCAGCCAGCCGCCGCTCGGCGTCATCGAGACCACCCAGCCTTCCTTGTCGGCGGCCTGGATGGAGGTCGTGCCGGAACGGAACAGGGCCTCGACATCGGCCGCCCCGGCCTCGTCCAGGGCGGCCGCTTGTCCCCTGCCCCAATCGAGCCAGCCTTCGAGATAACCGAGATAGGGATTGGTCTTGCCTTCGAACGGATAGGGGTCGCCCGGCCTGACGTCGGGATCGTTCCGGTCGCCGCGGATGAGCTTGACCCTCTCGCGGGCATAGGCTTTCGACAGCAGGCCGGCCAGCGGCTCCCGGGGAGGGAAGTACGGGTCGCCGTAGTAGAAGTCCCGGTCGGCGAAAGCCAGGTTCATGACCTGGCAGAGGGTGTGGATATAGGCCGCGCTGTTGAAGCCCAGGGCCTTGAGGTCGAGCGTCTCAAGCATGTTCAGCGCCTGGAGCATGACCGGGCCCTGGACCCAGCTGGTCAGCTTGAAAACCTCGATGCCCTTATAGGTGGTCGTGACCGGCTCTTCGAGCCGAACCTGCCAGCCAGCCAGGTCCTCCAGGGTTATGAGGCCGCCCTGCTCGCGCGTCCCGCGAACTAACTCGCGGGCGATATCGCCCTTATAGAAGCGGTCGTAGGCGGCGTAGATCGCCGCCTTGCGGCTCCGGCCGGCGGCCAGGGCCAGCCGCTCGGCCTCCACGAGCTTGCCGAGCGTGTCCGCCAGGTCTGGCTGGCGGAAGACTTCGCCCGCCTCGGGCGCTTCCCTCTCCCGCCCGGGATGCGGCAGCAGGACGTCCCGCGAATAAGGCCAGCCGCGCAGGCGCTCCTTGTGCTTTTCGATGGCGTCGGCGGTCTCCTTTTCGATGGGATAGCCCTCGGCCAGCCGCCTGGCCGGCGCCAGGACCTGGGCCAGGCTCATGGTCCCGAACTCGGCCAGCATGGTCAACAACCCGCCGGGCGTGCCCGGCGTCACGGCGGCAAGCGGGCCGTATTCGGGCGGATAGGCATAGCCTTTGTCCCTGTAGAATTCGGCCGTGGCCCCGGTCGGCGCGACGCCCAGGGCGTTGACCCCGATGACCTTCCCCGACTTGGGGTTGTAGATGAGGGCCTGGGTCTCGCCGCCCCAACTGAGGACATCGTACATCGTGCAGACGGCGCCGAGCATGGCGCAGGCCGCGTCGACGGCATTGCCGCCCTGGGCGAAGATCAGGGCTCCGGCCGTGGCCCCGAGCGGTTTGCCGGTGATGGCCACCCAGTCCCGGCCGTGGAGAACGGGCTTCACGGTTCGCTGCCCGGCGGCCCCTCCGGCCGTGAGCCCGAGGCCAAGGGCGAGGACGGTCAGGGCGGACGCTCTCATCGCTGCCTCCTTCTTACTTGGCCCGGCCCGCCGTTTACCGGCCGGGCGGGCCGGGGTCGTAGCTGAGGCCCAGGACGAAGCCCCGCCGGAAGCAGGCCAGCGTCGGGACCAGCCGCGGCCGCCGGCCGTGATTGTGGACGACCAGCCGGCCCACGAAATGGCCGACGGCTGCCCCGGCGACGACGTCCGAAAGCCAGTGCTTGTCCAGGGCCAGGCGCGACAGGCCGACCGCCGTCGCAAGTGTGTATGACAGGACCCCGACCCAGGGTTCATGACGGTACTGCAGGGAAACCACGGTGGCCAGCGCGAAGGCGGCCGCCGAATGACCGGACGGAAAGGAATCGTAGAATTCGCTCCGGCCCTTTTCAAAGCGCTTGTAGAAGCCGGCCGGACCGGCCCAATGATCGAGGCCGCCGGCGGCCAGGGGCCGCTGCCGGCCGGCGAGGCCCTTCAGGAAGGTGTCGGCCAGGAAGCTTTGGAGGATGGCGCTGGCGGCCAAGTAGCCGGTGTCGCGGGCCCGGCCGTCCTTGAACAGGAGCCCGGCGCCCAGGAACGCCCCGGCCGCGGCCAAGCCGCCCGCCCCGCCGAGATGGGTGATGACCGGAGCGGCGTCCCCGACCCAGGCATGCCGGCCGGCGTAGGATTGGATCCCGTCGCGGACGGTCCCGTCCGAGGCGACCAGGATCGTGGCCGCGACGCCCAGGACGAAGACCGGCGCCAGGTCCCTGGCCCGGAGGCGGGCCGGCGCGGACCAGATCCGGCCGGCGTCGCGAAGGAATTCCCTTCCGGCCTCCTTCGGCGTCAGCCGGTCCGTTTCCTCGCTTGAAGGACCCGGCGTTGCGGCCGGGGCCGATCCGGCCCGGGCGGCCGCCGCGCCGAAAGCCGGAAGGCCGGCCGCCGACCAGCAGGCCAGGACGAGCGCCGCCGCGGCGGCCCGCCGGCAGGTCTTCCCGACACGGCTCATGGCCGCGATTATACATCATTTCGTTACGATTCCCGCTCCCCTTCCGCTGTGTTATAATGGCGGCCTTTATGGCGCGTCTTCCAGAGGCATAAAGAGCGAGGATCGCCCAATGTATCGCATCGACCTGCACCCCATCCTGCCCATCCCGTCCAAGGCCAAGGTCCCCTTCACCTGGAAGGGCCGGACCCTCGAAGCGCTCGAGGGCGAGACCATTTCCTCGGCCCTGTTCGCGGCCGGCGTCCGCATCTTCGGCCATCACCCGAAGGACGGCGCCCCGCAGGGCATATTCTGCGCCAACGGGCAGTGCGCCCAGTGCCTGGTCCTGGCCGACGGCGTCCCAGTCAAGTCGTGCATGGAGCTTGTCCGGCCCGGCCTGCGGGTCGAGCCCGTCGAGGGCCTGCCCGAGCTGCCGCGCGGCGCGGCCGGCGCCGGCCCGGCCAGCCCGATCGAGACGCTTCGCGTGCCCGTGCTCGTCATCGGCGGCGGGCCGGCCGGGCTATCGGCCGCCATCGAGCTCGGCCGCAGGGGCATCGAGACGCTGCTCATCGACGACAAGCACCGGCCGGGCGGCAAGCTCGTCCTGCAGACCCATCGCTTCTTCGGCTCCATCGAGGCCGTCTACGCCGGGACGCGCGGCATCGACATCGCCACGCGCCTGGAGAAAGAGGTCCGGGCTTTCCCCTCCGTCCGGATTTGGCTCCGGACGACGGCCCTGGCCGTCTACAGCGACCGCAAGGTCGGCGTCCTGGTCGACGGGCGCCGCTACGTCCTGATCGAGCCCGAGATCCTGCTGGCGACCTCGGGAGCCCGGGAGAAGAACCTGGCCTTCCCGGGCAACACCCTGCCCGGCGTCTACGGCGCCGGCGCCTTCCAGACCCTCGTCAACCGCGACCTGGTCAAGCCGGCCGAGCGCCTGTTCATCGTCGGCGGCGGCAACGTCGGCCTCATCGCCGGGTATCACGCCCTGCAGGCCGGCATCGCCGTCGTCGGCCTGGTCGAAGCCCTGCCCGAATGCGGCGGCTACAAGGTCCACCGGGACAAGCTGGCCCGGCTGGGGGTGCCCATCTCGACGTCGCACACAGTCGTCAGCGCCAACGGCGCGGAAGCCGTCGAATCCGTCACGATCGCCCGCGTCGACGGGAAGTTCCGGCCGATCGGGGGAACGGAGCGCTCGTTCGCCTGCGACACGCTGCTCATCGCCGTCGGCCTCGACCCGGTCAATGAGTTCTACGAGAAGGCCCGGGAGTTCGGCCTGCCGGCCTTCGCCGCCGGCGACGCCGAGGAGATCGCCGAGGCCTCGGCGGCCATCTTCTCGGGCAAGATCCGCGGCCTCGAGGTGGCCCGGGCCCTCGGCCGCGACATCGGCGAGATCTCGTCCGGCTGGTACCGGACCGCCGACATCCTCAAGTCCAAGCCCGGCCCGGTCGCGGCCGAGCGGACGCCCGGCCAGGCGGCCGGGGTCTTCCCGGTCCTCCACTGCAACCAGGAGATCCCCTGCGACCCCTGCACGGCCGTCTGCCCCAACGGTCTCATCGAGATGGACGGGACCGACATCCGCCGCCTGCCGTCCTTCGCCGGCGAGAGGAACGGCAAGGGCTGCAGCGGCTGTGAGAAATGCGTGGCCATCTGCCCGGGCCTGGCCATCACCCTGGTCGACTACCGCAAGGACGCCGAGTTCCCGACGGTGGCCATCCCCTTCGAGTTCCCCCAGGAGCGGCTGAAGGCCGGCGATCGCGTCGTCGTCGAGGATACCGAGGGCCGGCCGCTGGGCCAGGTCGAGGTCGGGGCGGTCAAAGCCCTCAAGGCCAACGACCGGACGGTCATAGTCAAGGTCCGGGCGCCGGGCGCTTACGCCAAGAGAATCGCCGGTCTACGGCTGCAACCGGAAGCGGCGGCCGAGCCCCTGGATGAGTTCGTCGAGCGGACGGCGGACGACACGATCGTCTGCCGCTGCGAGCGGGTGACGGCCGGCGAGATCCGCCGGCTCATCCGCGAGGGCGTCCGGGACATCAACGAGATCAAGACCGTGACCAGGTCCAGCATGGGCTCCTGCGGGGCCAAGACCTGCACTCCCCTCATCCATCGCCTGTTCCGCGAGGAGGGCGTGCCCGACGCCGAGGTCGTTGACCAGTCCAAACGCCCGCTCTTCATGGAGGTATCGCTGGGGACCTTCGCCGGCTTCGGCGGCAGGGAGGATGGCCATGACAAGGCCTAAGGATTTCGACGTCATCGTCATCGGCGCCGGCAGCGTCGGCACCCCGACGGCCATGTCGCTGGCCGAAGACGGCCTCCGGGTCCTCGTCCTGGACCGCCTGCCGAGCGTCGGCCAGGGCTCCAACAAAAGAGCTATCGGCGGCCTCCGGGCCACCCATTCCGATCCGGCCAAGATCCGCCTCTGCCTGCGGGCCCTGGAGATCTTCGCCACCTGGCGGGACCGTTTCGGGGACGATATCGAGTGGTACAAGGGCGGCTACAGCTATGTCGCCTACCGGCCCGAGGAGGAGCGGACGCTCAAGGACCTCCTGGTCGTCCAGAAAGCCTCCGGGCTCAATATCGACTGGCTCGACGCCCCCGGGCTCCTCGAAGTCATCCCCGATCTCAAGCGCGAGGGCCTCATCGGCGGCACGTTCTCGCCCGACGACGGAAACGCCTCTCCGCTGCTGGCCGTCCACGCCTTCTATCGCCGGGCCCGGTCCCTGGGGGCTTGTTTCCGGTTCAACGAACGGGTCACGGGCCTGGTCACCGCCGGCGGCCGGGTGGCCGGGGTCCGCACCGACCAGGGCGAGTACGGCGCGCCGGTCGTGGTCAACGCCGCCGGGGCCTGGGGGGCGGAGATCGCCGCCCTGGCCGGCATGGACCTGCCCATCCGGCCGGACTCTCACGAGGGCGCCGTGACCGAGGCCGTGGCCCGCTTCCTCGGCCCCATGGTCGTCGATATCCGGCCGGTCGCCGGCTCGGCCAACTACTACTTCTATCAGCACGCCACCGGGCAGATCATCTTCTGCATCACCCCGAGCCCGAGCATCTGGGGGACCGACATCCGCGAAACGAGCTCGTTCCTGCCGATGGTCGCCGGCCGCATGGTCGACCTCATCCCCCGCCTCCGGAACCTCCGCGTCAGGCGGACCTGGCGCGGCCTCTATCCCATGACGCCCGACGGCTTCCCCATCGTCGGCTGGTGCCGCACCCTCGAGGGTTACCTGCTGGCCGCGGGCATGTGCGGCCAGGGCTTCATGCTCGGACCCGGCGTCGGCGAGCTCGTCGCCCGCCTCGTCCGGGGAGCGACAACGGCGGACGACCGGGAGACCCTGACCTACCTCAGCCCCTACCGCGGGTTCAAAGGCCAGGAGAAGCTGGCCTAGGCTTCAGCCCCTCCTCCGCTTCTCCGGGACAAGGCCGAACGGCCCTCCCGTCACCGGCCGAAGACAAGCCGGCCGAAGTATTCCGGACGGTGGAAATCCGGCGCCGGGGTCCCGACCGGGCTCCAGGCTCCGTAATGCGGGACCGGCGTCTCGTCGCCGCACTTGTAAAAATTCGCCGCGGCCTGCTGTCCGGCGGCGATCTCCCGGCCGTAGAGCCTGCGGAAAAGCTCGAGCGGCACGTTGTACCAGACCGCCCAACTGCCGCCGACCCCCGGTCGATCCTCCTGGCAGCGGCCGACGGTCAGACCGGCCAGATCCCCGGTCCGGAGGGGCGTCCGGCGATCGCGATCGGGACCGAAGGCGGCCAAAAGGGCGCCCGCCGAGTTCATCTCGAAGTTGACGTAGCCGAGCTTTTTTTCGGGGCAGGCGTCGATGAAGAATTCGACGCAGCTGTCCTTGTAGACCGGGTCCTGGAACCCGGAGTACCGGACCGGGGCCGGCTTCTCCGCGACGCGGAAATGGACATATAGGAACCGGGGGGACCAGCCCAATCGGGCCTCGACCCGGGGCTCGTAGCCGTTCGCCAGCCAGAGATACCGGTCGATCCGAAGCGAGGGTAATCCATCCCAGGCGAGGCCCGCCGATCCGCCGGGTCCGGGGTCATCGACCCGCCGGACCGTATACGAGGGCCGGCCCGGGGCGCGACGATCAGTCAGCGATCTTCTCGACGACGATGGTCATGTTCGAGGCCAGGGCGGCGACGCCGCCGACGGCGGCCAGGATGGGCGCGGCCAGGGCCCCGACCACCCCGATCGTCAAGGGGATTTCCATGAACGTCTTGCCGTGCTCGTCCTTGAAAATGATGCGCCGGACGTTCCCCTCGTGGATGATCTCCTTGACCTTGCCCAGGACCTCGTTGCCGTTGACGCGAAACTCCTCGAACCTGGTTTTGGCGTCTTTCTTTTCTTCATTCATTTCAGCCCTCCCTGCACCGATTATAGCAGATGCCGCGGCCGGAGGCCCCGGCCTTCTCCGGAAACACGCTAAACCCCGGGGAAAAGCCCCTTCAGGATATCGAGGGATTCCGGGAAAAGTCCGGCCGGGCCGACCTCTTCCCAGGCCGCCGAGACGAAGCGCCAGCCGGCCCGCGGCTCCGGCCGCACCTCCAGCCGGAAACGGTAGCAGGTCCCCGCGAACCGGACGAGCTTGCGCAGGACCTCGGCCGCGCCGTGCGAAAGGGAAACCTCGCACTCGACGGGAACGCGGCCGTCGGCCGCGGCCGGGCCGATGCGAACGCCGAGCAGATGGACGACGATGCCCCGGTAGCGATCGAAGAAGCCGCGGAGGAGCTTGCCCGTCCGGGCGGCGTCACGTCCCTCGAAATCCTCGTACTCCGGCGCCAGGAGGCGCGTCAGGCCGGCCTCGTCCCGCTTGGCGGCCCGCTCGACGGCCTCTTCGAGCAGGCTCCGGATGCGGGCCTCGCCGGACCGGGCCCGGCAGGCCGGGGACAGGATCGCCGCGACGGCCAGGGCAACAGCCCAGGCCCGCCCCCTTCCCCTCATCCGGCCCCCCCGCCGCCGCCTCCTCCCCCTCCCCCGCCGCCGCCGCTGAAACCGCCGCCCCCGCCGGAGGAATAGTGGGCCGCCGACGTGCTGGCCTGGCTGATGGACGTGGCCGCGTGCTGGATGCCGGAGACCAGGCTCTCGATGCCCGCGACATCGAACGCCCCAGGCCGGCCAAGGCCGACATACCACGCCGGCGCCACGGCCCGCTCGTCCTTGAGGATCAGGGGCAGCATCTTCAGGATCTTTTTGGCCTGGCCGAAAAGGATGCCGAAGACGAGGTAATGCTCCCAGAGCTTATAGGCCTCGGGCGGGATCTCCTTGAAATCCGAGAAATCGTCGAGAAAGCGGTCGAGCCCCTTCCAGGCTTCGTTCTCCCGGGCCCAGGCCATCGTCCGCCGCTTGAGCGTCGGGATCAGGGCCAGGGCCAGGATCAGCAGGACCGGGCTGAGCGTCAGGACGGCCGCCGGCACGGTATAGATATAGAAGCGATTGCGGGCCTTGAGGCTCTCGGGCTCGAGGAAGCCGAGCGCCCGGCATTCGTTCTTGATCTCCTTGGTCCATGCCTGGTACCAGGACTGGAACTTCTGCGGATGCTTCTTCAGATAAGCCTCGAAGGCGGCGATCGTGACGGAGGACCCGGACGTCAGCCGGCCGGCCGGCTCTTCGAAGACGAAGCCCAGCAGCGATCTCTCGAAGGGACGCAACCCGGCTTCGGCCGGATCTTTTTTCAATGTCAGGACGGTCTCGACGATTTCTTTGGAGCCGAACAGGGTTTTCCTGGACGCGGGGCGATCCTCGATCTCGAGGACGCGGCGCCGGGCCAGATCGAACAGCGTGGCCGTGAAGGCCGGGGTGGTCACGCTCCGGCCCTCCCGCAGCAGCGACTGGACCACGGCCGGCGGCCTGTCGGCCGGCAGCTCGCGGACATAGTCGGGCAGGCCCTCGAAGCGATAGTCCCGGCCGACCGCCGCCCAGACCCGGTAGAAGAGCGCCAGCCAGGCCAGCGGACCGACGATCTGCCAAACGCTCCAGAAGCTCAGGAATCTCATCAGCTTGCGCCGGGCCTCGGCCCGGCGCTCGCGGCCGGCCGCCTCGTCGGCCTGGGCCCGGCGGACCCGGCTGATCGTGTCCCGGACGAAGCCGTCCTCCTCGGCCTTGATGGCCTCCAGGGACATCTTGTCGGAAGGCGCCCCGGCTACGAGACCGGCCGGCCAGACGACCCGGACCTCGAAGAACTGGCCAGCCGCCAGATCGGGGGCGGAGAAGCGGGCCGTGCGCTCGTCGACGATCTCGGCCCAGCCCGCCAGGGGGCCGTGCCCCCAGACGCGCAGGTCGTCCCGGGAGGCCAGCGGCTCCGGCAGGGTCACGGTAGCCTGGACGTTCCGGGCCGACTTCTCCCAGCCGTCGCCGACGACCTTCCAGTAGAGCTCGGTCACGTCGGGATAGCTGGTGATCCCCCCGGCGACGCGGTAATGGATATGGAACGTCCGGCGCTCGTTCCGGGCGCGGTAGGACCAGCGGGCCCGTATCTCGCCGTCCCGGAGCTCGATCCGGGTCTCGAGCGGCTGACCCCCCTCGTCCATCACGGCGAGGTCGGAGACGGCGACATCGCGGCGGGCCCCGGCGTGCTCCAGCCGCAGCGGGACGGCGATGTAGGCGTAGGTGAAGCGGCCGCGGAACTCAAAGGTCCGGAACTCATCCACGGTGAACGAGCCGTCCCGGGCCACGGCCAGCTCCACCCGGATCTCCGGGAAATAGTAATCCTTGTCGGCCGCCGCGGCCGGCGCCAGCGTCAGAGCGGCGGCGATCGCGGCCAGGACCCGGAAGCGGCGGCGCGAAGAAAGGCGGTCCGCAGGCTTGTCCATCAGGGCCTCTTCAGGAAGAGCTCGATGACCGGCACCTCGACGTCCGGCTGCCGCACCGGCAGGCGCAGCGTCAAGGCGTCGGACGGGCCGGCGTCGCGCCTCCCGGGCATGAACCCGGTTTCGCCGCCCGCGCCGACGAAGGGCAGCTCCGAGGCATCATGCAGGAGCTGGGCGTATTCGACCCGGCCGGCCAGGCCGTCGAGCGTCAGGACGCCGGGCGGCCATTCGAGGACGTGAACATAAGCGCGTCCGGCCGCCGCGTTGTAGGTCAGAAGGCCGTTCGGCGGCTTAGGAAATTCCGCCGGGGCCTGGCCGCAGCCGTGGATCGAGCGGCCGTTCAGGGACATCCACTCCCCGATCCCCCGGAGCCGGTCCATGGCCCGGTTGTCGAACAGGCCCCGGCCCGTTGGGCCGACGTTGAGCAGGAGATTGCCGCCCTTGGAGACGGTCTCGGCCAACAGGACGATGAGCTGGCGGACCGATTTCCAGGTGGACTCGTCGCGATCGTAACCCCAGGAGCCGGAGAAGGTCTGGCAGGTCTCCCAGGGCACGGGCCGGCCGTCGAAGCGGAACCCTTCCCGGGGCATGAATTGTTCGGGCGTCCGGTAGTCCCAGCCGCCGGGAAAGTCGAGCAGGTCGAGCCGGTCGTTGACCAGGATCTCCGGCTGCAATTCGCGGATCAGGGCCAGCAGCCGCTCCGAGCGCCAGTCCTCGCGGCACTTCCCCTCCGGGCCGGGGAACGAGTAGTCTAGGAACAGCGTGTCGATCCGCCCATACTCCGTCAGCAGCTCCCGGATCTGCCCGGCCAGGTAGTCGGCGTAGCGGCCGATGTCGCGGCCCCGGGCCCCCTCGACGAAGGCCGGGTCGTCCCGCAGCGGATGGAACCGGTCGACGGTGTATTCGGGATGGTGCCAATCGAGGAGCGAATGGTAGAAGCCGATCCGCAGCCCCTCGTCGCGCAGGGCATCGACAAGCGGCCGGATGAGGTCCCGGCCGGCCGGGCTGAGCGGGGCCTTGAAATCGGTCAGCTTCGAATCCCAGAGGCAGAAGCCGTCATGGTGCTTGGTCGTCACGACGACGTATTTCATGCCTGTCCGCCGGGCCGTCCGGGCCCACTCCCGCGGGTCGTAGAGGTCGGGATCGAAGCGGGCGAAATAGCGGGCGTAGGCCTCGTCGCTCTGGCGTTCGCGGCTGCGGACCCACTCATGGCGGGCGGGCAGGGCGTAGAGACCCCAGTGGATGAACATCCCGAACCGGGCCTCGGTCCACCAGGTCATGCGGCAGCTCCTTCCGGGCTGAAGTCCTCCCTTTTTAACGTAGAGCGGGGGGAAAAGCAAGCCGCGGGGCATCAGGCCGAGGATTCGCCCCGGCCGCCGAAGATATGATCCATCAGGGCGAACTCGGTGTCGGGGTCGAGTCCGACGAACTGGAGCCCGGCCTCGAAGACCTCGTCATCGTAGAGGTCGCGGATCCAGCGGACCTCGGCCACGGCCCGGACCCGCCGGTGCGAGCGGCCGAGGGTGATGTCCAGCCGGACGCGGGCCCCGACCTCGAGGCGGACCCCGGTCATGATCCGCAGGCCGCCCATGGAGATGTCCCGGGTCAGGGAATGGAAAACGACCGGGGCGCCCGGCCGGATCTCGCCCGTCATCAGCGAGAGTATGACCTTGTTCTCCTCGACCAGGCGGACGTCGCGGCGTCGTTCTTTCATCGTGCCTCTCGCTCGTCCATTTCCTGTGCCTGATCCTGGATCGACGCCGCTCTCCGCGCGCGGTCGTATCCGCAGGTTTCCGTATGTTTAGTCGCGCCGGCCCCGGGGAGGATGGACTTTGACATTTTCCCCCGCCGGGACGTAGGATGGGAGCCTTGAATCCTCCCGAGGAGGTAGCCCGATGGCCGAACGGACCTTGCCCGCGCTCTTCGAGGAGAGCGTCCGGATCTACCCCGCCAACGTCCTCATCTGGGAAAAAAGGGGCGGCCCTTACCGGCCGACGACCTATGCCGAAATGAGGGACCTGGCCCACGCCTTCGCCGCCGGGCTGCTGGCCCTCGGCCTGGGCCCCGGCGACCGGGCCGCGCTCGTCTCCGAGGGCCGCCGGGACTGGGTCACGGCCGAGCTCGGCATCCTGACGGTCGGGGCCATCAATGTCCCCATCTCGATCAAGGTCGAGGAGCTGAGCGACCTCAAATTCCGGCTGGCCCATTCCGGCTGCCGCCTGGCCGTCGTCTCGGGATCCCAGCTCGAAAAGCTCCGCCGCGTCCGGGCCGATCTCCCCGACCTCGTCACCACCGTCGTCCTCGACGACGTCCCCGGGCTGGGGCCGGATGAGATCGCCTTCGACGACGTGCTGAAGCGGGGCCGCGACCTGCTCGACAGGTCCCCGGCCTCAATCGAGGCCTCCCTGGCCCGGCTGAAAGAAGCCGACCCGGCCAATATCTGCTACACCTCCGGCACCACGGCCGACCCCAAAGGCATCATCCTGACCCACCGCAACTACACCGCCAACATCGAGCATTCGCGCTCCCTGGTGGATTGTCCGGAGCATTATGTCTCCCTCCTCATCCTTCCCTGGGACCACAGCTTCTGCCATACCTGCGGCATCTACACCATGATCAAGAGCGGCGCGGCCCTGGCCGCGGTCGAGGCCGGCCGGACCGGGCTGGAGACGCTCCGCAACATCCCCGGCAACATCCGCGAGATCCGGCCGCACTTCCTCCTGAGCGTGCCGTCGCTGGCCAAGAGCTTCCGCAAGAACATCGAGAAGGGAGTCCGCGACAAGGGCCCCAAGGTCGAAGCCCTGTTCCGGAAGGCCCTGGCCCTGGCCATTGACTACAACGCCGAGGGCTGGAACCGGGGCCGGGGCCTGAAGAAGCTGCGCAAGCCCCTGCTGGCCCTATACGACCGGATCCTTTTCCGCAAGATCCGGGATAATTTCGGCGGGCGCCTGGAGTTCTTTGTCGGCGGCGGGGCCCTGCTCGATATCGAGATGCAGCGCTTCTTCTACGCCCTCGGCCTGCCCATGTTCCAGGGCTACGGCCTGAGCGAGGCCTCCCCGGTCATCGCCTCCAACAGCCCCCGGGCCCACAAGCTCGGCTCCTCGGGCCGCGTCGCCCCGGGGGTCGAGCTGCGCGTCTGCGGCGAGGACGGCCGGGACCTGCCGGCCGGGCAGACAGGCGAGATCGTCATCCGGGGCGAGAACGTCATGGCCGGCTACTGGAAGAACGAGAAGGCCAGCCGCGAGGCCCTTCGCGACGGCTGGCTCTACACCGGCGACCTCGGCTACCTGGATGCCGACGGCTTCCTCTACGTCCTCGGCCGGATGAAGAGCCTGCTCATCGCCGGCGACGGCGAGAAATACAGCCCCGAGACGATCGAGGAGGCCCTGACCGAGTCCTCGCCCTACGTCGACCAGGTCATGCTCTATAACAACCAGTCGCCCTACACCGTGGCCCTCCTGGTGCCGAACCGGGAGGCCCTGCTGCGACGGCTCCGGGAAAAGGGGCTGGGCCCGCAGACGGCCGAGGGCCAGGAAGCCGCCCTGCGGCTGCTCCAGGCGGAGATCGACGCCTATCGCGAGGGCGGCCGGTACGCCGGCCAGTTCCCGGCCCGCTGGCTGCCAGCGGCGGTGGCCGTCCTCGGCGAGGGCTTCAGCGAGCAGAACCATTTGCTCAACTCGACCATGAAGATGGTCCGGGGCAAGATCACCGAGGCCTACGCGGCGCGCATCGAGCATCTGTTCACGCCTGAGGCCAAGGACATCGTCAACGTCCAGAACCGGCGCATCATTTCCCGCCTGGGAGAGGCCGGGTGACCCGTTGACAGGCCGTCGACGTTTGGGATATGAAGTGCTCTCGAACATGGGAGGTCCTATGAGTGTCAAGTTCCGCCTCGGCGCCATGATGTTCCTCGAGTACGCCATCTGGGGATCCTGGGCGCCGGTCCTTTCGGCCTATCTCCAGAACAACCTCGGCTTCACCGGCGCGCAGCTGGGCATCATCTTCAGCCTCCTGCCGCTGGCCACCATCGTCTCGCCCTTCCTCGGCGGGCAGCTGGCCGACCGCTGGTTCCCAACGCAGAAGGTCATCGGCGTCCTCTCGCTCCTCGGCGGCGTCATCCTCATCCTCATCGCCAGCATCACCTCGTTCGGCGCCATGGTCTGGCTCATGCTCCTGTACTGCCTCGTCTACGCCCCGACGCTGGCCCTGACGAACTCCATCGCCATGGTCAACCTGCGGAGCTCGGAGAAGGAATTCGGCTCCATCCGGGTCTGGGGAACGATCGGCTGGATCGCCGCCGGCTGGGCCCTGACCGGCTGGCGCTTCGCCGCCAAGTCCCCGGAGGGCATCGCCCTGAAGGGCGACGTCCTGATCCTGGCCGGGATCTTTTCCCTGGTCATGGGCGTCATTTCCTTCTTCCTTCCCCACACGCCGCCACAGAAGGGAGGTTCCAACCCCTGGGCTTTCCTCGAGGCCCTGAAGATGCTCAAGGACAGGAACTTTCTCATCTTCGCCGTCATCTCGTTCGTCGTCGCCACGGAGCTCCAGTTCTACTACGTCCTGACCTCGCCCTTCCTGACGTCCGCGGCCATCGGCGTCAGCCAGAAGTCCATCGGCGCGGTGATGACCATCGCCCAGTTCGCCGAGATCTTCGTCATGGCCTTCATGCTCTCCTGGGCCCTGAAAAAGTTCGGCATGCGCCGGACCCTGACCCTGGGCATCCTGGCCTGGCCGATCCGCTACATCATCTTCGTCATCGGCCAGCCGTCCTGGCTGGTCATCGGATCGCTGGCACTGCACGGCTTCTGCTACGTCTTCTTCTTCACGGCCGCCTACATCTACGTGGACTCGATCGCCCCGAAGGACATCCGGAACTCGGCCCAGAGCCTGATCGCGACGATCATCCTCGGCTTCGGCAACTTCGTCGGCAGCCTGTTCTGCGGCTGGATCCAGGACGTCTTCACGACGACGGCCGCGACGGCCGGGGGCGAAGCAGTCAAGGCCATCAATTGGCGCGGCGCCTTCCTCGTCCCGACGGCCCTGACCCTGCTCTGCCTAATCGTCTTCCTGGCGTTCTTCCGGGAGAAGAAGAACGCCGGCGCCCAGGCGACCGTCTGACCGCGACGTGAGCCCGAAGGAGAAGGCTCTCCCGCCGGCCAGCGCCCGTCAGACCAAGAATCCAGGGGACGCCCCCGGCGGCGAACCCCATCAAAGGAGGTTCATTCCATGATCAAGAAACCCGCGACCCTCGGGGTCGGCATCATCGGCGGCGGCTTCATCGCCCGCTTCCACATCCGTTCCTGGACCGGCGTCCGCGACGCCGACATTTTAGGCGTCTTCGATCCTGACGCCAAGCGCGCCCGGGAGGCCTGCGACCTGGCCAGATCCCTCGGCGTCGGCCAGGCCAGGCCCTACGCCTCGATCACCGAGATGGCCGCCGATCCGCAGATCGGGGCCCTCTGGATCTGCGCCCCCAACTTCACCCGGGGCGAGGTCATGGAGGAGATAAGCCACGCCGTCCGCAGCGGCCAGGCCGAGCTCCGGGGCGTGGCCTGCGAGAAGCCGCTCGGCCGCAACGTCCGGGAAGCCCGGAAGATGCTCGAGCTGGCCGAGAAAGCCGGGCTGCTCGACGGCTACCTCGAGAACCAGGTCTTCTCCCCCGCCGTCGTGCGCGGCAAGGAGATCGTCTGGGCCCGCGGCGCGGCACTGTCCGGCCCGCCTTATCTGGCCCGGGCGGCCGAGGAGCACAGCGGGCCGCATATGCCCTGGTTCTGGGAAGGCACCCTTCAAGGCGGCGGCGTCCTCAACGACATGATGTGCCATTCGGTCGAGGAGGCCCGCTTCATGCTCACCCCGCCGGGCGCCCCCCGCGATACGCTGACCCCCGTCAGCATCACCGCCTACACCAACTGCCTCAAGTGGCAGGAGCCCAAGTATGCCGCCCGGCTGGCCAAGGCCAGCGGCGGCAAGACCGACTACCTGAAACGGCCCTCCGAGGACTTCGCCCGGTCCCTGCTCGAGTACAGGGACCGCGCGGGCCGGACCCTGGTCGTCGAGACGACCACCAGCTGGTGCTACGTCGGGGCCGGCCTGCGACTGAGCATGGAGCTCCTCGGCCCCGAATACTCCATGCAGGTCAACACCCTCGACGCCGGCCTCAAGGTCTTCTTCAGCCGCGAGGTCCGCGGCCGGGCCGGCGAGGACCTGGTCGAGAAGCAGAACGCCGAGATCGGCCTCATGCCCGTCGTGGCCGACGAAACGGGCGAATACGGCTACACCGCCGAGAACCGGCACATGGTCCGGTCGTTCCTGGCCGGCCGGCGGCCGGAAGAAAACTTCGCCGACGGCGTCGCCGTGGCCGAACTGCTCATGGCCGCCTATCGCAGCGCCGAACTCGGCAAGACCGTCCCCATCCCCTTCAAGGGCCTGGAGAGCTACGTGCCCCCGGTCGCCCGCGGGGCCTGGAACCCGAAGTCCCGGTAGTCCCGAGGAGGACACATGAAGAGCGTCATCTCCGCTATCGTCCTGACGGCCCTGGTTGCCGCCGCGGCCCTGCCGGCCTGCGGCGCGACGGACCAGATCCGCCATATCTCCCCCGACCTGCAGAAGGCCGTCGCGGCGACGGATTACGCCGCCGTCCGCATCAAGCCCTTCCCCTTCGCCTCGGAAGCCTGGACGTTCCGCAAGTTCACCTTCGCCGAAACGCTGAAGAAGCTCCAGGAGCTCGGCGTGGCCGCGGTCGAGGCCTTTCCCGGCCAGGCCCTGGCCGCCGAGTTCCCCGGGGCCCGGTTCGACGAGAACATGACCGGCGAGCAGATCGCTTTCGTCCAGAAAGCCCTGCAGGCCGCCGGCGTAACCCTCTACGGCTACGGCGTCTGCGACATCGGCAAGACCGAGGCCAGCATGCGCAAGGTCTTCGACTTCGCCCGGAAGATGGGCATCCGCATCCTCGTCTGCGAGCCGGCCGACGACGACTTCACGCTGCTCGAGAAGCTGGTCAGGGAATACGACATCAAGATCGCCATCCACAACCACCCCGCGCCGGCCAAGTACAACCTGCCGGAGACCGTCTTCGGCCACGTCGACGGCCGCGACCCGCGGATCGGCTCCTGCGCCGACAGCGGCCACTGGATGCGGGGCCTGAACGATCCCCGCGAGGCTTTCCGGCTGCTGGCCGGGCGCATCCTCGACGTCCATCTCAAGGACCGCAGCGGTTTCGGGACGGCCAAGGGCGTCGACGACGTCGCCTGGGGCTCCGGCCGGGGGTTCATCCGGGACCTTCTGGCCGAGCTGACCCTCCAGGATTACGACGGCTACCTGACCATGGAGTACGAGAACGAATCCGAGGCCGGCGATCCCCTGCCCGCCTTCCGCAAGAGCCTGGCCTACGTCAGGAGCGTCACTTATTACGACGGCTACGCCCAGATCCTGCGTCGCGGCGGCGCCGGCTACGAGAAATACGGCTGGAACCATTACGGTCCCGGCTATTTCGAGTGCGACCCCAAGACCGGCGTCCTCAAGGGCCAGGGCGGCATGGGCCTGCTCTGGTACGGCAAGAAGGTCCGGGATTTCGTCTTCGAGTGCGATTTCAAGTGCTCGACGCCGACGACGAACTCGGGCATCTTCCTGCGCGTCCCCGAGGTCCCGGTGAGCGACGACTACATCTACCACTCGATCGAGATCCAGATCGACGACGCCTCGACCGGCATCCATCACACCGGGGCCGCCTACGACATCGAGGCGCCCAAGGTCCTGGCCTCCCTGCCGACGGGCGAATGGAACCACCTCCGGATCGAGTTCCGGGGGATGCGCCTCAAGGTCGATCTCAACGGCCGGAGCGTCCTGGATTGGCAGGCCCGCCCGGGCGGCAAGGTCCGCGACCTCGCGCCCGAAGGCTACATCGGGCTCCAGAACCACGACAGCCAGTCGCCGCCGTTCTTCCGGAACGTCTATCTCCGGGAGCTCTGACCCTTTGGCCCGGGCCGCGGGCCGGCGCACTGGATGAGGATCAAATAGAACGGCCGGAGCGCCTTTGGGGGCGCTCCGACCGTTCTTTCCGCTCTCTCTTTTAGAAGCCCGGGCTGATGCTCAGCTGGAGGTGCCAGCCGCGCACCGGCCGGTCCATGGGATAGACGTAATTCAACCCCAGGATGAGGGCGCCGAAGAGGTTCGTCCGGACGCCGAAGCCGTAGCTCCGCAGGGGCTTGCGGTCCCCGCCGGCGAACCAGGGTTTGACCATCTTGGGATCCTCGCCGATCACGTTACCCAGATCGTCGTAGATATAGCCGCCCCACCAGTAGCTCGGGGCCGAAGCGTAGGCGATGCCCCAGTCGAAGAAGCCGAAAGCCTCGAGCGGCCAGGCGCCGTAGTAACCCTTGCCGAGGTGAAAGAGCCCCAGCAGCGGGAAGCGCAGCTCGACGTTGGCCACGATCATCCGGCTGCCATAGAGGCGGCTGAAGTCGAAGGACTTGGTCGGGTCGGCCTCGTACTCGGAGAGCTCGGCCGTGGAGATCGAATCGTAGCCGCGGACGAGGTCCCAATACCCGAGGTACAGCGGGTAGAACCTCGTGTCCCCGGAGTCCTTGCCGTAGCGGCCGTAGTGCATCGCCCGGAAAGCCAGGGTGAACGGCCGGGCCGGCATGAGGTACTTGCGGAAGTCGGCCAGAAAGGTGGTGAAGTTCACTCCTCCGACCGCCGGCGACACCTGGAGGCCGAAGTTCTGGCCCAGGATGGGGCTGGTGGCCCCGAAGATGCCGGTATCGTAGAAGTAGCTGGCCGTCAGATAGCCGTAGCCCAGGCTCTTGGGCATGTCGTCCGGGTGCGATTTCTGGTAGTCGACGAGGTAGCCGGCGAGGTCGTAGATCCGCTCGTAGACCGAGTGATGGAAGTCCTCCAGCCTCCCGCCCGCGCTGAGCTGGAAGCGGCTGACCTGGCTGAGCGGATAGGAGCCGAAGACCGAGGCGTCGTAGTTGATCAGCCGGTAAACGTCCTCGACCTCGTGGTAGTAGCCGTCCCCGCCCTGGGTCGGATCGGCGTAATAGAAGTAGTAATAGGAATAGGGATAAACGATCCGCTGCAGCGCCGAGCCCCAGTTGAACCGGCCGCGGTTGTTGAGGTAGGCCACGACGCCGGAGGTGTCGACCATCCGCGTTCCCGTGAAGGCGGTGGTGACGACCGTGTGATAGCCCAGCATGTCGCTCCAATAGGCCGCGACGCCGCCGGCCCCGTAGGTGCCGTAGCGGTCGACGCCGATGGCGATGCTCGGCGGCATGACATAATCGAGGCTCAGCTTGGGCTTGTACGGGACAACGGCGAAGGCGGTGTCCTTGGGCAGGCCGAAGAGCGGGTTCTTGAGCAGCCCGAGCAGCGAGCCCTCGGGCTCGTTGCGCGGCGGCAGGACGGCCGGGTTGCGGTCGAACTGGGCCATGTAGGCCTGGCCGGCCAGGGCGGCCGGGTCGTCGATCTCGTAGACGGTGTAATAGCCGTCCTGGTAGCCCGAGAAGACCAGCCGTTCCCTGTCCAGGGCCAGGGTGAACGAGGGGCTGAGCTCGGTGACGCCGGCCACGCCGGTGTAGAGGTTGGTGACCTGGGTGATCTTGGCGGAGGCGATGTCGATGCGGTAGATGTCGGTCTTGCCGTTCTGGTCGGAAAGGAAATACAGGGCCTGGGAATCCGCCGTCCACCGGGGGTCGATGTTCTTGCCGGCCGGGAAGGCCAGCAGCTTCTGGACCCGGCCCGATTCGACGTCGAGCAGGGCCAGCTCGTACTTGCCGACATCGATCCAGTCGAGATTGCTGGAGAAGCGCTCGGTGACGAAGGCGATGGTCTTGCCGTCCGGGGACCAGACGGGCTGGAGGTCGCCGAAGGCGTCCCGGGTCATCTGCTTGAGCACGTTGTCCTGGAGGTCGTAGATGAAGATGTCCGAAACCCCTCCGGCCAGCCCGGAGAAGGTGATGTAGCGGCCGTCGGGCGACCAGCCCGGGCTGAGGATCTCGGCCAGCTCGCGGAAGGGGATCTCGCGCTCGATCTTGTCCTTCTTCATGTCGACGATCGTCAGGACCGGGCGGCCGTTGGCTACGCCGCCGAAAGCGAACTTGTCGCCCTGGAAGTTCCAGGCCCCGGCCGACTTGATGAACTGGATGCTCTCGAAATGGGGATCTACGGCCGTCGAGATGATCTTGCGCCGGACCTTGCCGGTCTCGGCGTCGCCCAGGTAGAGGTCGACCGAGAACAGGTCACGGCTGGACAGGAAGACGACGGACTTGCCGTCGGGGCTGATGGACGGAGCGATGTTGTAGGGATTGCTTTCGGTGCCCTTGAACAGGGGCTTGCCGACCTTGTCCGGGGCCTGCGTCTTGTCCGCCAGGGGCCCGTAGGCGGCCTGCAGGGACTTGTGCCAGTCGTCCGAGAACTGCTTGAGCTTGAGGCCGAGCACGCTCTCCAGGATGACCTCGTAGTCGCCCGAGCGGCCGACCGATTTCATCATCTTGCCGATGACCTCGTCTCCCCAGCGGCCGGTGATGTAGGACCAGACGGCGTGGCCCCAGCGGTAGGGGAAGAACTTGTAGGAGTTGTCGAGCTTCTTGACCGGGGGGAGCTCCTTGCGCCGGACGGCGTCGCGCATCCACATCGACGTGTTGGGATCGACGGGGCCGATGGACAGGTACTCGGCCATGCCCTCGATGAACCAGAGCGGGATGCGCAGCGAGGCGTCGTTGCCCCGGGCCTGGTCCGAGTGGCCCTGGGCCATGATGTCGTACTGGAAGGCGTGGACGAGCTCGTGGCCGATGACGTGGTCGGTCTCGCCCAAGGTCGCCCCGTAGGGCAGGACGATGCGGCGCTTGAACGATTCCGTGACGCCGCCGGTCCCCTCCCCCAGGATCTCGGGGATGACCGTCGTCTGCTGGAACTCGGGGCTGCTGGCGTAGAGGACGAGCGGCTGGCGGCCCTTGAGCTCGTGGTTGAACATGCGGGACAGGCGCGAGTACCAGCGCTCGGCCATCATCCCGGCCATCTTGACCGTCGCCTCGTCCTGCATATAGAAATAGACGTCGAAGTGGCGGGTCTTCATGACCTTGAAGTCGAACTTCGTATACTGGACCTTGTTCCGGCCGTACCACTGGGCTTGCAGGCCGGGAACGGCCAGGACGGCGGCCAAGGTCAGGACGGCGAAGGCGGTCAAGCGGCGTTTCCGCATGGGGTTTCTCCTTCGTTGCTCGGTTTGACCAGGGACGACGAGGCTCGCGGGGATGCCCTCCCGGACGGGAGGCCGTGGTACACGCATAGGTCGAAACTCCTTTCGACCCCTTTCCGCGGATATCTTAGCAACATTGTCGCCGCCTGTCTATACGATCCCTAACGAGCCGGCCCGGGAGCCCGTTGCGGAGGGCCGCGCCGCCCGTAACCCGGGGCGCCGGAAGGGTTGACGCGGCCGTCGGGATTCCTGTAAGATGCGGGACTGAGCATGACGATACAAATCCTGATCATTCTGGCGGTCATGATCGCCGCGTACGCCGCGGCCAAAGCGGCCAAACTCTCCGTCGAGATCGGCATCCTGGCCGCGGCCGTGGCCGGAGGGCTGGCCGGCGGGGTCCTGAAAACCCCGCCGATCGGCGAGCTCGGCCGCCACCTGGTCGAGGGCTCGATGACTTACCTCGACGTCATGCTCGTCTTCTTCACGGCCACGTTCTTCATGGCCGTGGTCAACGAGTCCGGCGGCGTCGTCTATGCCGTGCGGGCCACCCTGCGCGCCTTCGGCCGTCAGAGGCTCCTGGCCCTCCTGGCCCTGATGATCATCGTCCTCATCCCCGGCGCCCTGACCGGGGCGGGAAGCGTCTCCCTCCTCGTCGTCGGGGCCCCCGTGGCCCTGGCCCTCGGCCGCCTGGGCATCCCGCCCAAGCGCGTGGCCGCCATGCTGTTCATCTGGGCCGGTCTGAGCGCGGCGGCCCCGCCGGTCAACATCTGGGCCATGATCCTCTGCGCCGGGACGGCCATCCCCTACGTCGGCTTCGAGTTCACCCTGGGCATCCCCGTTCTCATCCTGGGCGTCATCACGATGCTCCTCCTGGGCCTGAAAAAGGACCCGGCCGCCGCAACCGGCCCGGCCGAGCTTCCCCAGGCGCCGGCCGGCATGACCTGGTGGCGGGTTGTCGTCCCCTTCCTCGTCTTCTTCGGCCTGGTCGCGGCCTACCGCATCTGGCCCTTCGGGACGCCCATTTTCGGTCTGGCCCTCGAGTTCGCCCTTTCGGCCCTCGTTGCCATCCTGGTCAGCCCGAAGCGGATCGCCGTTGCGGCCCTGGCCGGGGATACCGCGAGAAGGCTCCTGCCGTTGCTCGCGACCACGGCGGTCGTCGGCATGCTCCAGCAGATCATGACCGCGACGGGTGTCCGCGGCCTGGTCTCTTTCGCCGTGATCTCGACGCCGCTGGTGCTCCTGTTCTTCCTCCTGCCGGTCATCATCCCCTTCTCCGAAGGGGTCCTGACCTACGGCGCGGCGGCCATCATCGGCATCCCGCTCATCTGGTTCCTGGATTCGATCGGCTTCCATGCCACGGTCGTCATCGCCGGGCTCAGCCTGCTTTGGCCCCTCGGCGACGGCCTGCCGCCGACGGCCCTTATCGGCCGGCTGAGCGTCATGGTCTCCGGATACAAGGGATCCTACAAGGAATTCCTGAAGGCTACCTGGCTGCCCTGGCTGGTCATCACGGCCGCGGCCATGGCCATGATCATCTTCAGCTCGAAGCTGGCCTTCCTGGTCAAATGGAGCATGTAGGAACGAGGCGCCGCCGATGATCATCATGATCGCTTATTACCTCATCACGGCCGCCCTTCTCGGCCTGGTCGTCTGGAACTTCGTCCGGGAAAAGGCGCGGCGCCAGGACCTCGTCCTGTACGCGATCGTGATGATCCCCCTCATACTCCGGCTGCTGCGGTGGAAATGAGCGAGGACGGCATGACTAAGGACGCCCGGATCAAGTCGGCTCTGGCCGCCCTGGTGGCCGGTATCGTTCTCTGGGGCGGCTTGCCCCTCCTCCGCCACCGCCGCTTCGACGTGCCCGTCGTCAAGGGACCGGGCGTCACCGCGGTCCGCCGGCTGAGCGAGTTCTCCCCCGGCCTCAAGGGCACCGCCGGCGATACTAACGTCTACGTCCTCGAGGGCCGGGAGCCCGGCGGCCGGGCCCTGATCCTGGGCCAAACCCACTCGAACGAGCCGGAGGGCATGCTCGCGGCCGTTATTTTTATCGAGAACGCCGTGGTCGAGAAAGGCGCGCTCTACGTCATCCCCTTCTTCAACAACAGCGCCAGCCGCAACACCCGGGCCGGCGACGGCTATCCCCTGTACTACGACGTCGCCACGGATTGGGGCGCCCAGCGCTTCCGCTTCGGCAACCGCGACGCCTCGCCGCTCGACCAGTGGCCCGATCCGGACGTCTACATCCACTATCCCGAACGCCAGCTTCTGTCCTACATCGACATCCGCAATACCAACCGGACCTGGCCCGGCCGGGCCCGCGGAACGCTGATGGAGAGGGTGACCTTCGGGGCCATGGAGCTGATGCGCCGCGAAGGGATCGACGTGGCCGTCGACATTCACGGGGCCGAGACCATGTTCCCCGTGACCAACTGCATCGTCGCTCCCGAAAGATCGGTCAAGATCGCCAGTCTGGCCTCCCTGACCGTCAAGGCCAGGGAGGGTTTCGAGAGCCATGTCGAGCCCTCCCCGGCCGGCTTCCGCGGCCTGTCCCACCGGGAGATCGGCGATCACGGCCCGACGCTTCCCTTCCTCCTCGAGGCGCCTATCCCCTTCCTCGACCAGCCGACCGGGCCGAAGACGGTCAAGTTCCTCCTCGACGGCCGGGACCCGTTCCTGCTGCGCCTGTCGAAAAAGAAGAAACTGTTCGTGCCCTATGACGAGAGCGGCTGGTCTCTGGAGAAAAGGGTCGGGCAGAACCTGTCCGTGACCCTGGAGATCTTCCGCCAATTCTCGAAAAAAACCGCCGACCGACCGATCGCGGTCCGCGGCGTTCCCCGCTATGCCGATGTGCTCAAGGCCGGGGTCGGGCATTTCCTGGCCGACCCCGCCCAGGCTCCGGCCGGCGGGGTAGTCATGAATTGATCGGGCCGGCCCCGCGGGCCGTCCCCGGAGGTATCCGTGACATTCATCAAGCGAACGCTCCCCGTTCTCCTGGCTGTTGCCGCCGTCTTCCTGGTCGCGGGCGGCCTGACACTGGAACGCTCCCAAGCCCCCTCCTCCCCGGCGAACGCCACCGATCCGGCCGGCGAGGCCTGCACCGTCATCATGGTCGGCAAGGACGCCTCGACCGACGGCTCGGTCATGAGCACCCACGCCGCCGACTGCGGCGTCTGCGACTTCACCTGGCGCCACGTCCCGGCTGCCGACCACAAACCGGGCGAGATGAGGCGGCTCTACAACATCGACCAGATCAGGACCTGGCCGCCGTCCCAGGGAGGCAAGTGGGCCGCGGTCCTCAAGGACCCGACCGCCGTCGAGATCCCCCAGCCGGCCCGCACCTACGCCTACCACCACTCGATCTTCGGCTACATCAACGACCAGCAGCTGGCCATCGGCGAATCGACCATCGGCAACGTCCGCAAGATCGGCAACCAGACGCCGACGCCGGCCACCAACATCAGCCAGCTGACCTTGCTGGCCATGGAGCGCTGCCGGACGGCCCGCGAGGCCATCCGGCTCATGGGCTCGCTGGCCGAGAAATACGGCTACGGCTACCATGACGGCGGCGAGATGCTGGCCGTTTCGGATCCGCAGGAGATCTGGGTCTTCGAGATCATGCCCGTCGGCCCGCTCTGGACGCCGGCGAGCGGCAAGCCCGGCGCCGTGTGGGCGGCCCAGCGCGTCCCCGACGACCACGTCGCCGTCTGCACCAATGAATCCATCATCGGCCGGCTCGACCTCGGGAAGCCCGACGAATTCATGGCCTCGGCCAACGTCGAATCCTACGCCGTCGAGGCCGGCCTCTACGATCCCAAGTCGGGCCAGCCCTTCAGCTGGAAGAAGGCCTATTCGCCGACCGAAGGCAGCGCCGCGAGCACGGGCGGCCGCCGTTCGCGGACCTGGCGCTTCTACGACCTGGTCGCCCCGTCGCGGCATTTCAAGCCCGAGACGCCCAACATGGACTTCCCCTTTTCCGTCAAGCCGGACAGGAAGCTCTCGGCCGCGGACGTCATGGCCCTGACCCGTGACAAGTCCGAGGGCTCGATCTTCGACCCCGTCCTCGGCCTTCGCGGCGGCCCGTTCAAGAACCCCAACTACTACAAGGGGACGCGGCTCATCAGCGTGTCCAACGTCGAATATACGACCCTGACCCAATGCCGGTCCTGGCTGCCGGCGCCGGTCGGCGGCCTGGTCTGGGTGGCCCTGGGAGCCCAGGACACATCCTGCTACATCCCCCTCTATGCCGGGGCGACCGACGTCCCGGCCTCGTTCAAGGTCGGCGACCATTTCGAGCTCGACCGCCGGTCGGCCCGCTGGGCCTTCGACTACGTCGACTTCCATGTCCAGCCGGCCTACAACGCGGCCATCGAGGACGTCAAGGCCGCCCGCAAGACCTGGGAGGAGGGCGCTTTCGCCAAGGTCGCCGAGGCCGACACCCGGGCCGCCGAGCTCTACAAGCGCAGCCCCCGGGAGGCCGTTAAATACGTCACCGGATTCACTCTGGCCAACGCCCAGAGCGTCGTCGACGCCTGGTGGAAGCTCGGCGACGACCTGTGGGTCAAATACAACCACCTGGCCCTCTACGACGCCGAAAAGCGGCGCAGCGGCCGCATCCCGACGGCCAATCCCGATTGGTGGAACAGGGCCGTCCGGGCGTTCGACGTCCTGAGCGAGCCCGAAGTCAGGAAGTAGCCCCGCGGCGGACAGAAAGGAGCGCATCATGAAAATGAAACACCTGGGAGTCCTCGGCCTGGCCCTGATCCTGGCCGTCGCCCTGGCCGGGCATTCGACGCCCGCCGGGGACCGCCAGTCGCCTTCCGACGGCATCGCGGCCGTGGCCGGAGAGGGCTGCACGGTCATCATCGTCGGCAAGGACGCCTCGACGGACGGCTCGGTCATGACCACCCACACCTGCGACTGCGGCCTCTGCGACTGGACCTTCCGCCGCGTCCCCGCCGCCGACCACAAGCCCGGCGCGACCCGGAGGATCTACCACGTCTCCCAGTATCGCACCTGGCCGCCGTCCGAAGGCCTCAAGTGGGACCTCATCAAGAAGGATTACGCCGGCATCGACATCCCCGAGACGCCCCACACCTACGGTTACATCCACGGCAGCTTCGGCTACATGAACGACAAGCAGGTGGCCATCGGCGAATCGACGATCGGCTGCCAGAAAAGGATGGAGAACCCGACGCCGGCGGCCAAGCTCGACCTGACCATGCTGACGCTCCTGGGCATGGAGCGGGGCGGCACGGCCCGGGAGGCCATCCAGGTCATGGGGTCGCTCGCCGAGAAGTACGGCTACGGCTTCCATGACGACGGCGAGATGCTGGCCGTGGCCGACCCTAAGGAGGTCTGGATCTTCGAGATCATGCCGGTCGGCCCGCTGTGGACCCCCGAGAGCGGCAAGCCCGGCGCCGTCTGGTGCGCCCAGCGCGTGCCCGACGACGAGGTCAGCGTCTGCCCGAACGAGTCCCGCATCGGCGAGATCGACCTGGGCGACAAAGACCGCTTCATGGCTTCGCCGAACGCCGTCTCGCTGGCCATCGAGATGAAGTTCTACGATCCCCAGAGCGGCAAGCCCTTCAACTGGAAGCGGGCCTACTCCCCCGTCGAGGGCAGCGCGGCCAGCACCAACGGCGGCATCCAGCGGCTGTGGCGCTTCTTCGACCTCGTCGCCCCGTCCAGGAAGATCAAGCCCGAGACGCCGAACATGGACCTGCCCTTCTCGATCAAGCCCGACAAGAAGCTGTCGGTCCAGGACGTCATGGACATGACCCGGGACCGAAGCTACGGCACGCCCTGGGACCCGCTCAAGGGCATCCGCGGCGGACCCTTCAAGAACCCCAACTACTTCAACCGCCGGGCCCCCCGGGTGATCGACGACGGCCGGGCCGAGTACACGACCGTCACCCAGAGCCGGGCCGGCCTGCCGGATCCGATCGGCGGCCTGGTCTGGATCTCGTTCGGCTCCCAGGACACGGCCTGCTATATGCCGATCTACGCCGGCGTGACGGACATCCCGAAGTCGTTCTCGGTGGGCGACCACTGGACCTTCAGCCGGGATTCGGCCCGCTGGGCCTTCGACTATACGGATTTCCACGTCCAGGTCGTCTACTCCGAGGCGATCCAGGACGTCCAGGCGGTCCAGGCCAAATACGAGCGCGATCTCGTCGCCCGGATCCCGGAGATCGACCAGCAGGCCCTGGCCCTCTACAAGAAGAAGCCGGCCGAGGCGGCCAAGTTCCTGACCGGGTTCTCCCTCAACAACGCCCAGACGGTCGTCAACGCCTGGTGGAAGCTCGGCGACGACCTGCTCGTCAAGTACAACCGGCTTTATCTCTACGACGCGGAAAAGCGGACCTACGACCGGGCCAAGCCGGCCCTGCCCGAATGGTGGAAGAAGGCCGTCCGGGCCTTCGACGCCCTGATGGAACCGGACAAGAAATAGACCGGAGACAAAGGAGACCTCGCATGAGCCAACGAACGTTCATCGGCCTGACCGCCGCAGCGGTCCTGGCCTTCGCCATTACCGCCGCCGGGCAGACCATTCCCAAGGTCGCGCTGCCCATCCTGACCACATCGGCCGGGCAGAGCACCGACGTGACCACCCTCAACATCATCCTGGACGAGGCCGGCGTGCCCTATGACTATTGCGACGCGGCCACGGCCGAGATGGTCGCCGACGGCGTCGGCCTGGGCGGCCGCGAGTCGGGCCCCGGTTTCCACGTCGAGAGCACGAACGACCCGGCCAAGATCCCGGCCGGCACGGCCTACAAGGCGGTCCTTTTCGCCATCGGGGCCAGCCTCAAGGGCATGGGCGCCTCGGGCCTGACCCTCGACAGCGAGGAAGCCCGCCTGAAAAAGATCCTCGAGTACTGCAAGCAGAAGAAGATCTTCATCATGGCCGTGCACATCGGCGGCGAGTCCAAGCGCGGTCCGGCCGGCAGCGACAACGAACGGATGATCGACGCCGTGGCCCACTACGCCGATTACATCGTCGTGACCAAGGACAGCAACAAGGACGGCCGTTTCACCAAGATCGCCCAGGCCAAGAAGATGCCGATCAGCGAGATCGACTACGCCCTGGGCCTGGTGGATATCGTCAAGCAGATGTTCCAATAGGGCCGCGGCGGCCCGGCCTAGCGAACGCGGCCCAGGGCCGCGGCGGCCGAATCCCCGAGGCCGACAAGGAGCCGCGCTCCCGCAGGGGCGAAGGCGGCATAGCGGTTCTTGCCGTCCCTGTAGACGGCCGCCGACCTAGCAACGCCGTCCGCCGCCCGGAACCGGTCCGTCCCGTCGAGGAACGTCTTCAGCTCGTTCCAGGCCGCCGCCCGGGCTTCGTCAGTGCCATAGTCCAGGACGATCAGGGCTGTCCCGTTCTCGTAGTCTCCCTTGACGGCCGCGCCGAAAGCCAGGCCGCGGGCGGTGTAGAACGAATAGACGTTGTTGAGGCCCAGGAGGCCCTTGAGGAACCTGACGCTTCCCGGCCTGAGGCCGGCCGGCGGCAGGGCGGAGACGAGCGCCGGCGGACCGGCGGCCGTTTCCGGCATCCCGGCGTCGACGGCCTGGGCCAGCGCCTGAATCCCGGCCAGGGTCGCGGCCGTGTCGTCGAAGCCGGTCAGAGTCACCAGGCAGCGGCCCTTCCAGAAGTTCAGGTAGTAGTCTTCGAGGTCGCCGCCGGCGCCTCGGGCGATGGCCGTCCCCTTCCCCGACCGCTTGAAGGTATAGATGCCGAAGGCCGCCTCCGGCCCGGCCATCTCGAAAATCTCCAGCGAGACGGACCTGCCGGAAGCGTCCTTGTAGTCCTGGATGACGACCCGGCGGAAGCCATATTCCTGGTATATCTCGGCCCCGCCGTCGATGTAGACATAGAGATCCTCGCCGGCGAATTCCTGGCTCTCGCCGTCCCGGGTCCAGCCGGGGACCGCCCCGTTTTCGGGCAGAAGCGTCTTCAGGCTGTCCTGCCCGCCGCGGCCCGCGGCCGCCCCGGACGCCGCCGCCGGGTTCGCGAAAACGAGGAGAAACGCCAGCAGCGCCGGCCAGGCCCGTCCGGCCCCCCCGCCGGCCGCCTTCCGCCCGGACCATGCGGCCATCAGACCCTGGCCTCCCGCAGCCCCCTCTTCCCCGGGGCGATCCGGCCCAGGCCCTGGTCCGCGGCCCGCTTGATCTGGACGATATCCTCGGGCTTGAGACCCCAGAGCGCGGCGCAATAGGCGTCTACGGCCACCCGGTCGGCGCCGGCCACGACTTTGTGCGGCTTGAGGATCTCGCCCGGCCCGAAGGGACCGTTGGTGACGATGAACTCGGTCGCGTCGACGATATTGAGGGCCGGGCGGACGGCCTTGTTCAGGTCGACGATGCATTGGTCGAGGTGGGCGACGTCTTCGGGATCCGTCAGCCAGTTGGGCCGGTGGAACGTCCTGTTGCTGACCGGCGAATTCAGGCCCATCAGGTTCTTCATCGAGCCGGTGAACTTGTTGCCGGCGTGGTCCTTGGCGACCGGCATGTTGACCAGCGCATCATGGTCGTACAGGGCGGCCAGGATGCGGGCTTCCTTGAGGGCCAGGCCGCCCGGCACGGGGACCGCCCTGAACAGGGTTTCGTCCTTGGCGAAGATCTTCAGGCCCGCGCCCTCGGCCTCGATCACGGCCTTGAGCCCGGTGTCCTCCCACTGCTTGACCGTCTGCCAGCTCAGGCAGTTGACCTCGGAGGCCCCGGCCTCCCGGCAGAGGCGGATGACGGCCCGCAGGATCTCCGGCTTGGTGAACGAGCCGGGATGGCGGCTCTGGACGTTGGGCAGAAGAGCCACCCTGGCGCCTCTGGGCAGGAACGCTTTCATCCCGCCCAGGAGCTCGACGGCCCGGGTCGCCGCCTTGCCGAAATCGTCGCCGCTGCCGACGCCGACGACGGGAGCTCCTTTGCCCCCGGCGGCGAAGGCTCCGAGCGGCCGGCCCAACGCCAGGGCCAGGCCGGCCCCGGCCTTGAAGAACTCGCGTCGTCCGAACGTCCGGCTCATGGGACCTCCTCGCAGTCGATGTCGATCCCGGCCATTCTCTCACAGCCGCGGCCGGCGGCGCAACGATCGACTTTCTCCGGGGACCGGGCAGCCCGCCGCGCTCCCGCGCCCGGGGCGAAGGACCGGACCCGGCACCGGCCGAAGCCCCGGTGAAGCTGGCTTCGCCGCGCCAAGTGTGATAGAAAAAGGGCCGACCCCCCCGAGAGGAGAACGCCATGATCAAGGCGCCCGCCCGAATCTCCAGCCGGACCGTCGTCACGGCCGCCGGCCTTCTCGCCGTGCTTTTCCTGGCCCCCGCGCTCCGGGCCGCCCCCCGCGCCCGCTACCTGGCCTATGCCCGGGCCGCGGCCGACTGGACCTACGCCCACAAGGCGGAGATCCTGGACCAGTGGCGCAGGTCCTTCGACCCGCTCAACGTTTTCGGCTATCGGGCCCCGGGCGGGCTGCTGGAGATGGCCGTCATCTACGCCTACCTCTATGAGGCGGAGAAAAGGCCCGAGTACGCCGCCCGGGCCAAGGAGGTCGTCCTGACCTACGGCGACTACCGGTCAGCCTATCCCGAGTCGTCGGTCAAGCTGCGTTCGGACTATGCCGGAGGCGTCCCGGCCCTGTCGGATTTCTTCACGGTCATGCGCTACATCCGGGCCTTCGACGCCCTGCGGCGCCTCGGCCGCCTCTCCCCGGCCGAGGTCGATAAGGCGACCGGTCTCATCGCCGGCAGCATGACCTACCTTCTCCGGACAGCCGAATGGGGGCCGATGAACCGGTCGGCCCTGCGGGCCGAATCTCTGGCCTGGGCCGTGCGGGCCCTTCCGGACCATCCGGACAGGCCGCGCTGGGAGATGCAGCGCCGGGCCCTGGGCGACGACAACTGGGGCAACTGGCAGATCGAGGACGCGACCATCTATAACGGCGTCTGGCTCTACTCCCTGCTGGGCTACGCCGACGCCCTGGGCCGGATGAAGGACCTCTTCGCCGCGCCGGAGATGTATTATTACGCCTCCTATTACCTCAACCTCATGGCCCCGGCCGGCATCGTGCCCGATCTGGGCGACGCCCACTGGACCTCGAACTGGACGCATTTCCTCGTCTATTTCGAGGCCGCGGCGGCCGCCCTGAAGGACCCCGGCCTCAAATGGGCGGCGGAGACCATAGCCTCCAGGTTCGTCGATTTCTCCAAGCCGACCAGCGCCGGGCTCGGGGCCATGCTCCTTGACGCCTATCGCTGGGGCACGGACGCCGTCAGGCCGACCGCGCCGGCGGCCCTGTCGACGGAAGTCATGGAAGACGTTCAGGGCAAGAAGATCGTCTTCCGGGACGGCTGGACGCCCCGGTCGAGCTATCTCCTTCTCAACTACCGCGACGAAGGCGACGGCGGCCTGAACTTCCGCGATTACCTGCGGGACACCATCCCCGTCGAGGAAGAGAAGATGACCCACGGCCACGCCGACGAGAACAGCCTCGTCCTGCTGATGTCGGAGGGCTCCGTCCTGCTCCACGACGGCGGCTACCGCGACTTCATGCCGTCCGGGCCGTACGGCGCCTACCGCCAGGACTACTTCCACAACCGCCTCTGCGTCCGGCCGGAGAAGATCTTCTGGGGCCAGAAGCAGGGCGAGTATCGCTACAGCGTCCGGGACGCCGTCGCCGGCCAGCCGCTCCTCGAATTCCTGCGCGACGCCGGCTCCTACCGCCGCGTCCGGACGCAGAAGGTCGATTTCCTGACCTTCGCCGACTTCGACTACAGCCGGACCCGACTCATCGACGAAGATTGGGGCTACCAGGCCGACCGGATCGTGGTCTGGGTCAAGGACCCCGGGTGCTACGTCGTTTTCGACGTCTTCAAGGCCCGGCGCGAGGGGTACTTCACGCTCGGCGCCCTCTGGCACACCCGCCAGGTCTTCGCCCGGGGCGACCATTGGTACGACACCGGCTACGACAGGATCCAGACGGCCGTCCTGCCCCAGGACCGGCGCCTCCTCCTGCTCTTCCCTCTCCGTGAAGAGCGGATCGAAGGGGTGGAAGCTGAGAAGCGCCACTATCAGGACGAATGGCTCATCCACCAGTCCTGGGCCCAGCACTTCGAGCTCGGCGAGACCTGCGCCCTGGTCAGCGTCCTCGTCCCGCACGCCGCGTCCGAGGACCCGCAGGGCTGGCTGGGCCGCGTCTCCGCCGCCCCGGCCGGCCCGGACCGGGCCGCGACGGGCGTCGTCATCAGGACGGGAGACCGCGAGATCCTGGTCGGGATCAAGAACGATCTGCGGCGGGATATCAGCCGCGATCATCGCCGGCCGCGCTATACCTACGAGGCCGGGCGGATCGAGGTGGCCGGCCTGGAGACCGACGGCGACCTCGTCTTCGCATCCGTCCGCGGCGGCGATATCGACTACACGATAGTCAACCTGACCAAGGCCCTCTTCCGCGGCCGGACGCTGGTCGAGGCCGGCGAAGGCCAGTACGGCCTGGGTTTCGACGCCAAGCCCGACCGCGGCGGCATCGGCAAGATGAGGTATTGGCGGGACCGGAGCCCGGCCCGCTGAACGGTCAGATGGGCAGGCCCTGCTGCTTGCGCTGGGCCGTCTTCTGCAGCTCCTGGCCCGCGGCCGCGAGCCCGGCCAGCCGATCGAGGACCATGCGCATCTTGATATTGGCCAGCTTCCTCTTGCCCGTGCGCTGGGTCTCGAAACGGGCGGCGACATAAGCCTCGATGTCGGCGGGGCCCATGATCGTCTTGAGGAAATCATCGGCCAGCAGCTCGGTCCGCAGGTCTTCGGCGGTCTGGCCCTGGACGACGATCTTGTTCTCCGCCAGGACCTGGGAGCGCCACATCTCGAAATCCTTGGCGGCATAGATCGGGATGGGGCCGAGAAGCTTCTTGGCGTCCTGGAGGGTCTGGTCGTAGAAGGCCTTGCCTTCCTTGAGCAGGTTCCTGGCCCGGTAATAATCCGGCGAGGACGCGGCCGTCTGCGGCTCAAGGTAGGATTGGAAGGCCCGGATGGCCTCGTTCAGGATGGCGTGGGACCGCGACGCCCGGATATAAATCTCACGCTCGATCTGGACCTGCATTCCCCACTGATCCTGGGGGCACCATAACACGGCCCCGGGTCGATGTCAAAGACTATTTGGACTGGATCGCGGCGGCCACCACGTTGGCCACCTTGCTCCGCAGGGCGATGATGTCACCCTTGTCGTCCGGGTGGACGCGGTTGGTCAGAAAGACGACCGTGACGCCCGTATCCGGGTCGATCCAGATCGAGGTCCCGGTGTAGCCGGAATGGCCGTAGGAACGGGGCCCGAAGAGGTCGCCGCGGACGGTGGCGTAGTCGGTGTCGATGTCCCAGCCGAGGCCCCGGCCGGCCGGGGCCAGCCGGGGGTAGATCTCCGTCATGCGCTCGACGGCCAGCCGGCTGAGGACGCGGACGCCGTTCCAGGTCCCGCCCGCGAGGAGCATCTGGGCGAAGACGGCCAAGTCGTCAGCCGTCGAGAACAGCCCGGCGTTGCCCGAGACGCCGCCCTGAAGGCGGGCCAGGGGGTCATGGACGATCCCTCTCCAGGGCCGGCCATCGACGACCTCGGTCGGCACGCACAGGTCAAGCGCCTCCGCCGGCGGCCGGAAGAAGGTCCGGGTCAGGCCCAGCGGCTTGAAGACGTTCTCGGCGACGAATTCGTCCAGGGGCCGGCCGGAAACCTTTTCCACGATGCCGGCCAGGGTTATGTAGTTGAGGCAGCTGTAGACGAATTCCCCGCCGGCCGGCCCTTCCTTGGGGATGGCGGCTATGTACTTTACCAGGTCGGCCGTCGGGCACGGCGCGCCGAGCTTCCGGGCCGCTTCCTCGGCGTCGGTGTAGGGCGGCAAGCCGGAGGTGTGGGTCAGCAGGTTGTAGAGCCGGGCTTCTTCGCCGGGCCGGCCCTTCTCGCCGTACCAGGTCGAGAACCCGGGCACGTAGAGACGGACCCGGTCCCAGAGCCGGATGTCGCCGCGTTCGACCAGGATCATGATCGCGGTGGCCGTGGCTACCGGCTTGGTCACCGAGGCCAGGTCGAAGATCATGTCCGGGGTCATGGGCCGGGTCTCGGGCACCCACTGGGACGATCCGAAGGCCTTCCGGTAGACGATCTTGCCGTTCCGGGCCACGAGCAGGACCGCCCCCGGGAAATCCTTGCGGCCCAGGGCCGCCGCCATCAGACCGTCTAGGCGGGCCAGCCGGGCCGAGGACATGCCCACGGCCTCCGGCCGGGCCGCCGGCAGGGAGGCGGCCGGCGCCGGGAGTCCGGCGGATAGAACGGCCAGGACGACTAGAGCCGGGACCGAAAGCGTGCGCATGGCGGCCTCCCCTCTTCCTCTCACTCGGCCGCCGGCGCGGCCGGCGACGTCTTCCAGACCAGGCCGTCCTGGCGGATATGCCAGGCCTCGCCGTTCTTGGCCGTGTAGACGGCCTCGAACAGGCTGGCCGTCGTCTGGACGGCCGGCGGATAGGACCAGCCTTTGATCTTCAGGGCCGGTTCGGTCTTGAGCCCCAGGGCGCCGAGATCGGCGCTAAACGACCCCTTCCCGAACTCGAGGGCCCGCTCGGCGTAATAGATCCGGCGCAGGGCCCATTTCACCTTCTCCTCGGGGCGGTCGACGAATCTCTCCTTGCCCTTGCCGGGAAGCTTCGACGAGAACTGGACATAGCTCCACATCTCGGGATAATGGATGTTGACGACGCCCTGCGGCGCCCAGGTCCAATTGTCCTCGGGCAGGCTCTGGCCCGCGCCGGGGTCCTTGGCCTTGACATAGGCCCCCTTCTCGACGTCCAGGCGATATTCGACGCGCGAGAAATTGACCCGCCACTGGTCCCCGGGCGCCGGCCTTTCCGGCTTGCCGGGTAGGCATTCCCGGAGCACGGCGAACGGCAGGGCGATCTCGACCGTCCAGGCCTTGTCGCGGTCCGAGGGATCGTTGAGCGTGCCCATGAGATGAACTCCGGTCTTGAGCCCCTGGATGTCCCAGGAATGGACGGCCGGCCCGCCGTCACGGTAGGGCCTGACCAGGAGCAGGTCCCAAACTGTGTTCAGGGCGTTCATCTCCAGCTCGTAGTAGTCGTGGGTATCGCCGTCGGGGTCGACAAAGACCTCGAAGTCGTTGTCCTGGTAGATGATGGAGTCCCGGGCCGTCAGGGTGGCCCAAAGATTGGGCTCCTCGAGATAAGCCCCGATATAGAGATAGTCGTCGTCCCAGAGCATCTGGGCCCGGGTGCGGTAGCGCGGAGCGGGCTTGGCCGGGCCCTCGATATCGCCGAAGACCTCCGTCCAGTCGGCGTCGGCCCAGGCGGCGTCATCGAGCCGGCCGTCGATCTTGATCGGGCCGGGAGCGCGGCGGCAGACGTATTCGAACGGGGCGAAGGCGGTCTTGGGCTCGGCGATATGAAAGCGCGGCAGGACGGCGAAGGCCGCCGCGGTCACGAGCAGCCCGCCGGCCGCCAGTGAGCCGCGAATCAGGAACGTCCTTTTCATGGAACCTCCGTTGATCAGAGTTCCAGCCAGATGACGGCGTTGCCGCGCCAGGCCAGGAACTTCTCGAAACCGGCCAGGGGGATCTCCAGCGAGGCCGTGTTGATGTTGGGATGGAAGACCAGGGCCCGGCTGGACTTGAGGTCCGCGTCGCAGACGACGCGGACCTCCCGGGCCTCGTCATTTATCAGGCCGAAGGGCGAGACCGAGCCGGGGTCGAGACCGAGCCAGCGCTTGAGCCGCGCGGCCGAGGCGAAGCTGAAACGGTCCTCGCCGAGCGAAGCGGCCAGGCGCTTGAGGTCGATGCCACGGCTGACGGAGGCGATGACCAGGTAGTGACGGTTGCCCTTGTAGTTGCGCAGGAACAGGTTCTTGCAGTGCGTGCCCTCGAGGCCGGCCCAATAGGCCTCGGCCGCCTCGACCGTCGGGACGGGCGGATGCTCGAGGCGGACATAAGCGATCCCCAGTGCGTCGAGCGCTTCGAGGACAGGGTGTTCGATCTCGGCGATGGCCATCAACAGACACAATAGTCCAAAGGCCTAACGGGGCGCAAGCCGGGTTTCTGCCAGGACGGGGTTATGATCGGAGACGAAGCGGCCGGCCCAGGCCGCCGGCAGGATCCCGACGCGGAGAACGGCGAACGACGGGCTGACGAAGATGTGGTCAATGGGCAGCCCTGCCGGGCTCTCGGCCCGGAAGCCGTTGAACGAGCCGGGCGGACCGTAAGGCGGCTCGCCGGACGCCTGGCGGGCATCGCGAAGGCGGGGCGCCTGGCCACCGGCCGCAACCAGTGTTTCGTAAGCGGCCTCCTCGCGAGTGCAGTTGAAGTCGCCCGTCAGCACGACGGGCGCGTTCCCGGCGATCCGGGGCAGGGCGGCCAGGACGAGCGCGGCGCTCTCCCGGCGGGCCCGTTCGCCCAGGTGATCGAAGTGGGTGTTGAAAGCCACGATCTCCCGGCCGGACCAGGCATCCTTAAGGCGGGCCCAGGTGACGACGCGGGCGCAGGCCGCGTCCCAGCCTTTGACGCCGGGCTTGTCCGGCGTCTCGGACAGCCAGAAGGTCGAGGAGGCCAGCAGCCGGAACCTTTCCTTGAGGAAGAAGATCGGGTTGTACTCCCCCGCCTCCTTCCCGTCATCACGGCCGGCGCCGACCCAGCCGTATCCCGGCAGCCGGGTCTCCAGGTCCCTGAGCTGGGAGACGAGAACCTCCTGTAGACCGGCGATATGGGGCCGGTGAAAGGCGATCATGCCGGCGGCGATGTCCCGGCGCAGGGGCCAGGCGTTCGCTCCGTCGGCCGGGGTGTCCAGACGGATATTGAAGGTCATGACGCGGAGGGCCAGGGCGGCCTCCCGGGCCGGCCCCGGCAGGCGCGAACAGGACAAGAGGGAGAGCGGGAGGAGAAGTCCCAGAACCGGGCCGCGGCGGCGTCGTTGTGTCATTGTTCGGGTCCTCCGAGGCACTGGATTATACCAACCGCCGCCGCGGCCGGCAACGGTCACCGCCCCCCGCGCGGCCCTCGGGCCCGCCGGCGTCGTCCTGAATCCCCGATTCCGCTAGAATAGGGTCATGAGCATCCTCTTCACGCCGGTCAGGATCGGCGGCCTCGTCGTGCCCAACCGCTTTGTCCGCTCGGCCACTCATGATTACATGGCCGACGACGAAGGCCGCGTCACGGACGCCAACGTCGCCCTTTTCTCCCGCCTGGCGGAGGGCGAGGTCGGCCTCATTGTCACCGGGCACGCCTTCGTCCGGCCCTCGGGCAAGGCCAGCCCGCGACAGATCGCGGTCTGCAGCGACCGCTTCATCGAGGGCCTGGCCCGCATCCCCGCGGCCGTCCACGGCTTTCCGTCGAGGGTCTTCCTACAGATCGCCCACGCCGGCCGCCAGACCAAGCCCAGGCTCTGCGGCGGCGTCCCCGTCTCCCCTTCCGCTGTCTATGATCCTGTCTCAAAGGTCAGGCCCCGGGAACTGGCCCGGGAAGAAATCCCGGCTCTAGTCTCCGACTTCGTCGCCGCCGCTCGCCGGGCCCAGCGGGCCGGCTTCGACGGGGTCCAGCTCCACGCCGCCCACGGCTACCTCATCTCCAGTTTCCTGTCCCCCCACACCAACCGCCGGACCGACGAGTGGGGCGGGCCGGTCGGGAACCGGGCCCGGATCCTCCTCGAGGTCCTGGGCGGCGTCAAGTCCGCCTGCGGAGCGTCGTTCCCGGTCATCGTCAAGCTCAATTCGACGGACCTCATGGAGGGCGGCCTGACCCTTGACGACGCCATTGCCGTCGCCCGGCTGCTCGACGCGAACGGCATCGACGGCATCGAGGTGAGCGGCGGCATGGCCGAGGCCGGCCTGGGATCGATGTGGCCGGGGCTGCGGCGCGAAGAGGATGAGGGTTATTTCGTCGACGCCGCGGCCAGGATCAAGCAGGCGGTCCGCGTCCCCGTCTTCGGCCTCGGCGGCATCCGCACTCTGGCCGCGGCCGAGCGCATGGTCGCGGACGGCCGCGTCGATCTTGTTTCCCTGAGCCGGCCGCTCATCCGCGATCCTTTCCTGGTCAGGAACTTCCGCGAAGGCCGGGCGGCCAGGTCGGGATGCGTCTCCTGCAACAAGTGCCAGAGCCTGCGCGGCATCCGCTGCGCCGGGCCCAAGGAACTCTAGGCCTGGATCCGCCGGGTCCGTCACGGCCCGGGGACGAGACCGGCTCCTAGCGGTGCCTCAGGAAGAATAGCAGGGCCACCAGGGCGATGGCCAGCAGGATCGAATAGAGGGCCCGCCGCCGTCTCGCGGCCAGGAAGTCCTCCGCGGCGCTTTCGTCAATGTAATAAGTCTCCGGCCGCCGCCCCTGTCGGAAGACGTCCCTGTCCTCCATCCTCCGGAAGATGCCGCTCGGCTTGACGCCGATCTCGCTCAGGGTCCGGGCCAGGTTCGGGTCCGTCGCCCCGGCCCGCCGGAACTTCCTCAGGTATTCATTCTGCTTGATGATGATATAGGCGTCGTTGCCCATGCCTCACTTCCCTGATCGGTATTTTTCGTCGCGCCCCATTATACGCCGAACGGCCGGCCCGTTTCGAGCCTGACGGCGCCGGCCGGCCCTATGTTAGAATGCGCCCATGAGCATCCTGCCGAGGTCCGGTCGCCGGACGGGTCCGATCGTTCTCCCCCTCCTGCTGATCTCCGCCGCGCTGGGGACGAGGCCTCTTTCCGCCTCGGTGGATATCGCGCGGCACGGTCGGGCTCGGGCCCGGATCGTCGTGGCCGCCGGCGCGCCGGAGACGGAGCGTTTCGCCGCCGAGGAGCTGGCTCTCTTCCTGCATATCGTCACGGGAGCATCCTTTCCCGTGACCGGGGACGCGGGCCGGCCGGGCGGCCGGCTGCTCGTCGGCCCGGGCGCAGCGGCCTGGGCGGCGGCCGAGCCGGACGCGGCCGATCTGGCCCCCGAGGAGATCGTCGTCCGCACGGTCGGCGGCGACCTGGTTCTGGCCGGCGGCGGCCCCCGCGGCACGCTCTACGCGGTCTACCAGTTCCTCGAAGACGTCGTCGGGTGCCGCTGGTGGACGTCTACGGCCAGCCGCATGCCTCGGCGGCCGTCGCTGACCGTCGGGACGGTCTCGATCCGCTTCAAGCCTCCCCTCGAATACCGCGAGCCCTACTGGTATGTGGCCTTCGATCCCGTCTGGGCGGCCCGCAACAAGGGCAACGGCATTCAGGTCGGCGGCGACGCCGGGCGCGGCGGCCGCCAGGCCTACGAGGGCTTCGTCCACACCTTCTACCGCCTCATCCCGCCGGACAGGTACTTCGCCCGGCATCCCGAATGGTTCAGCGAGATCGACGGCCGCCGGACCTCCGAGAACGCCCAGCTCTGCCTGGCGAACGAGGACCTGCGCCGTGAGCTGGTCAGGAACCTGAAGGAGCGGCTGCGGGACAATCCGGCCGCGACCATCGCCTCGGTCTCGCAGAACGACTGCGCCGGCAACTGCACCTGCCCGAAATGCCGGGCCATCGACGAGGAGGAAGGCGGCCCGGCCGGGTCGCTCCTGCGCTTCGTCAACGCCGTCGCCGCCGACATCGAGGGCGAGTTCCCGGGCGTGGCCATCGACACCCTGGCCTACCAATACACCCGCCGGCCGCCGCGCCTGGCCAGGCCCCGCCCGAACGTCATCGTGCGCCTGTGCAGCATCGAATGCTCGTTCGCCAAGCCTCTCGACGATCCGGCCAACAAGGCCTTCTTCGACGACCTCGAGGGCTGGTCGAAGATCGCCGGCCGGCTCTATATCTGGGACTACACGACGAACTTCGCGCATTATGTCCAACCCCATCCGAACTACGGCGTCCTGGCCGCGAACATCCGCCTGTTCGTCGCCCGGAACGTCCGCGGCGTCTTCGAGCAGGGCGCCTACCAGTCCTGGGGATCGGAGATGGCGGAGATGCGGGCCTGGATGCTGGCCAAGCTGCTCTGGGACCCCCGTCTCGACGGGCGCCGGCTCCGCGATGAGTTCCTGGACGGCTATTACGGCCCGGCCGCCGGCCCCATGAGAGATTATCTGGAAGGGCTCGAGCGAGCCCTGGCCGGGAGCGGCGACCCCCTGGGGTGCTATTCGCCGTCCGAAGCCAAATTCCTGTCGCTCGACACCCTGATCCGCTCCCGGGAGGCGCTCCAGGCGGCCGGCCGCAAGGCCGCCCGCTCGGCCGAATATGCCCGGCGGGTCAACCGCGCCAGCCTGCCCCTGACCTATGCCGTCCTGGCCTGTTGGGACGCGCTCCGGGAAGAAGCCCGCCGGGCCGGAAAGCGCTGGCCCTGGCCTGAGACCAGGCAGGCCCTGCTGGCCCGTTTCCTCGAGGCCGCCGGCCGGGAGAACGTCACCATGATCTCCGAGTGGCAGACGCTGGCCGACTGGGCGGCCAAAGGCGGCCGGACGAAATAGCGGCCGGGGCCGCTTTCAGCGCCGGAACGCCGTCGCCGGAACCGGCCTACGGGGAAAGCCCGGGCCGCTCCACGTCAGGTCGAGGTCCTGGCCTCCGTCCCCCTGGAAATAAACGATCTCGACGGCGTGCCAGCCGGCGGCCAGGGCGATCTCGCCCTTTTCCGTCGACAGGCCGTGGCTGCCGTCGTTGTCGACGACCGTCCTGCCGCCGATAGACATCCTGCTGCCGTCATCGGAGGCCAGGTAGAAGACATAAATGCCGGTCCGGGGGGCGCGGATATAGCCACGGAAGCGCAGGGCGAAGTTCTCCTTCAATCCCGCCGCGGCGGCCGAGGGCCGGGCCGACGTTCCCGTCCGGGACGCCGTCAGGGCCGCGAAATCGGGCAGCACGTCGAAATGGCCCTCGTAGCTTTCCCAGGTCAGGCCGGCGGCCGCCGGCGCGGCGGCTGAGGCGGCGATAGGCTCGGCCGGCTTGAACGTCCGGCTTTCGACCGGGCTGGCCAGGCCGTCGGGCCAGAAGGCCCGGGCCTTGACCGTGGTTTCGCCGGTGATGACGATGGGCTTGTCGTAAAGGGCGGACCCGGGCCCGGGCTCCGAGCCGTCGACCGTATAGCGGACGGTCCCGCCCGGCCGGACGGCCAGTTCGACCTGGAACCAGGGGCCGACGAACAGGGCCTGATCGGACACGAACCGGGGCGGCAGGAAGCCGCGGTTGACCGGCGCGAACCTGACCGGGTCGAGCTTGATCACTTCGCGGTCGTAGGTCATCAGGCCGTTGACCTCGATCTCGCAGTCCGAGGTCTGGGTGTAAACCGCCGCGGCCAGTCCCTTGTCCACGAGCGGATAGAGGCCGCGGAAGAGCTCGACATAACGGGCCTCATAGGCCCGGGTGTCGTCAAAATTGCGGTAGCCCCAATTGCCCTCGTCCTGCCAGACGTGCCCGCGGACCGGCAGCCCCAGGCCGCCGAACTCGCCCAGCACGGCCGCCCGCTTGTCCTCGACCGGCGGCATGTCGGGGCCGGGATAGCTGTGGATGTCGCTGACGTCCCCGGCGCCCTTGTCGGTCCAGCCGCTGGCGTTATTGACCAGGCGGCTCGGATCGTGCTCCCGGGTCCGGGCGGCGATCCGCTCGGTGTCGTACTGGCCCCAGCCTTCGTTGAACGGCACCCACATGACGATGGCCGGATGGTTCGCCAGGGCGTCCATGATGGCCCGCCATTCGCCCTCGAACTGGGCGTCCCGGGCCGACAGGGCCTCGGCCGCCATCTGGTCCCTCTTGAACAGCGCGCTGGGCATGTCCTGCCAAACGAGCAGGCCCAGCGTGTCGCACCAGTAATACAGGCGGTCAGGTTCGACCTTGACGTGCTTGCGGAGCATGTTCATGCCCAGGGCCTTGATGGCCTCGATATCGGACCGCAGGGCGGTGTCGGTCGGCGCCGTGTACAAGCCGTCCGGCCACCAGCCCTGGTCGAGGGGCCCGATCTCGAAAAGCGGCGAGTTGTTGAGGAAGAGCCGGTTGAACCCGCGATCGTCCTTGGCTACGGCGATCTTTCGCATCCCGGCGTAGCTCGAGACCTCGTCGACCGCCCGGACGCCGTCGTTCAGGACGACCTTGAGATCGTAGAGGGCCGGATCGGACGGCGACCAGAGGGCCGGCGAGGGGATCTCGAGAACGGCCGCCTGCCCGGCCGGACAGCGGGCCGAGGCCACCTCCGCGCCGCCGCGCCGGGCGGACACGATCACAGTCAAGCCCGCCTGGTCGCCTTCGACTATCGGCTCGACCGTGAGCCTGGCCTGGTCGATGTCGGGGCTCGTCCGCAGCCGGGCGATGTAGGCCCGCGGCACCGGCTCGATCCAGACGGTCTGCCAGATCCCGGTGACGGCCGTATAGAAGATGCCGTGCGGCTTCATGACCTGCTTGCCGCGGGCGATGCCGCTGTTCCCCTCGTCGGTCGGGTCGAGGACGCGGACGACGATCTCCTGCCTGGCGCCGCGCTTCAGGGCGCCGCCGATCTCGAAGTCGAAAGGATCGTAGCCGCCGCGGTGGGAGCCGACCTCGCGGCCGTTGACCCAGACGGTGCTCTCCCAGTCGACCGCCCCGAAATGGAGAAGGACGCGGCCGCCGCGCCAATCCTTGGGCACGTCCACCGCGCGGCGGTACCAGAGGGCCTTGGCCGCGCCCACCGGCCGGCCGACGCCCGAGAGCGCGGCTTCGGCGGCGAACGGGACGAGGATCCGGCCGTCCCATTTCGCCGGCCGCGGCGCGTCCTTGTCGACGATGGCGTAGTCCCAGAGGCCGTTGAGATTGAGCCATTTCTCCCGGACCATCTGCGGCCGGGGATATTCCGGAAGCGCGTTGGCCGGCCCGGCCTCGGCGGCCCAGCGGGTCATGATCTTCCCGGCGACGGGCTTCCAGGCCGCGGCCGGCTCGGACTTGCAGGCGGCTATCGCCCCGGCGGCGAGAACGATCGCGACGATCAGGACGGACGCTTTCTTCATGGCGCTCTCCTCTTCCCCGCATTAGTAATTCATCTTCCGCGCTTCTGTCAATCGCCGGAGCGAGCCAAGCTCTTCCCCCGTTCGCCGCCGGCGCGGACCGGCTGCCGGCCGCCGCGGCGCACTTGGGTCGTTCGAAAAAGTTGAATTGGGGCCCCGAAATACCTAGAATAGGGTTTCTCAAATCATCATGAGACCGGCCGAAAACACCCTCGTTCCTTGCCGTGACGCCGGCCGGCGCGCCGGAAAACGTTCAACCCGATAAGGAGAGAGACGACATGAGAAAAGCCCCGAGATCGGCCGCCCTGCTCAGCCTGATGTTGGCCGTCCTGTTCGTCGGCCAGGCCCTGCCCCAGGCTCAACCTCAGCCCCAGCCGCAACAGCAACGCCTTGTCGGCAAGGCCCTCTACGAGAAGCTCCAGCGTGAAGGCCGCCGGATGATGGGCGGCGGCGGTCCCGGCGGCTTCGGCGGCGGCCCGATGTGGACGCCCGACGGCAAGGCCACCTACGCCTTCGAGAACGGGACCTTCAAGCGGACCGACCTCGCGACCGGGGAAAAAACGCCCCTCTTCGACGACGCCAGGATCCTGGCCGCGGTCAACGCCATGACCGGCCGGCAGGAGGTCAAGCTGTTTTTCAATCGTTTCCAATACCTCGACGAGGGCCGCCAGATCCAGTTCCAGGCCTTCAACAAGGTTTTCCTCTATGACCTCGCCTCGGGCAAGCTCGCGGCCTACGAGCCCGAACGGACGGTCACCGGGGTCCGCGGCCGGGCTTACGGCGACGTCCTCTCGCCCGACCTCAAGTACCGGGCCTTCGCCCGGAACTACAACCTCTACGTCAAGGACCTGGACGGCAACGAGACGGCCCTGACGACGAACGGCACCGAGGACCTCCGCAACGGCTATCCCGACTGGGTCTACCCCGAGGAGCTCGGTCAGTACCAGGCCTTCTGGTGGTCGCCCGACTCGAAGCGGATCGCCTTCATGCAATTCGACGAGAGCCCCGTTGCCAAGTACCCCATCGTCCACGACACCGCCCCCATGTCCCGCTACGAGCTGCAGGGCTACCCCGTGCCCGGCGCGAACAACCCCATCGTCCGGCTGTTCATCGCCGACGTGGCGTCCAAGAAGCTCGTCCGGCTGGAAACGGGCGACGACCTAGACGTCTATCTCTACCGGGGCCAGTGGACCGCCGACGGCAAGGAGTTCACCTACCACCGCCTCAACCGGCTCCAGAACAAGGTCGAGCTTTTCGCCGCCGACCCGGCCAGCGGCCGGACGCGCCTGTTCCTGACCGACACCGATCCCTGCTACATCGACGAGCAGAGCGATCTCGTCTTCCTCAAGGACAACAAGCGCTTTCTGTGGACTTCCGAACGGAGCGGCTGGCGCGAGATCTACCTCTACGACCTGGCCACCGGCCGGCTGCTCAAGCAGCTGACCAACGCCAAGCTCCCCGTCCGCTCGATCCAGGGCGTTGACGAGGCCCGCGGCCTGGTTTACTTCGCCGGCTACGGGGCCAACGGCACCGAGAGCCATCTCTACCGCGTCAAGCTCGACGGCACGGGCTTGACCAAGATGACCCAGGAGCCGGGCACGCACATGGCCAGCCTGTCCCCGACCTTCGACTATTACACGGATTCGTTCTCGAGCTACGACCAGCCGTCCAAGTCGACCCTCCTCCGGGCCGACGGCACGGTGGTCAAGGTTCTGTCGGCCGGCGAGGTCAGCAAGGAATTCCAGGCTCTCAAGCTGATCAAGCCCGAGCATTTCCTGTTCAAGAGCGCCGACGGCCAGTACGACCTCGATGGCCTGCTCTATTTCCCGGCCCACTTCGACCCGAGCGACAAGTACCCGCTCATCCTCTCGATCTACGGCGGGCCGGGCTCCAAGGGCGTCACCAACTCGTACAAGATGGCCGATGGCAGCCAGGCCCTGGCCCAGCTGGGCTTCCTGGTCGCCGTCTGCGATTATCGCGGCGTCTCCGGGCGCGGCAAGGCCTTCCAGAACCTCCACTACATGAAGCTCGGCCAGGTCGAGCTCGAGGACCACGTCGCCTTCGTCAAGGCCCTGGGCCAGAGGCCCTACGTGGACACGACGCGGGTCGGCATCACCGGCCACTCCTACGGCGGCTACTTCACCTGCCTGGCCCTGCTGAAGGCGCCCGAGACCTTCCAGGTTGGCGTCGCCGGCGCCCCGGTCACCGACTGGCGGAACTACGATTCGATCTACACCGAGCGCTATATGCGCCGGCCGCAGGACAACCCGGAGGGCTACGAGAAGGGCTCCTGCCTGACCTACGCCAAGGGCCTCAAGGGCAAGCTCTTCATCCACCACGGCACGGTCGACGACAACGTCCACCCGACCAACACGATCCAGCTCGTCCAGGCCTTGCTCAAGGAGAATAAAAAGTTCGACCTGATGATGTACCCCGAACAGCAGCACGGCATCGGCTTCTCGCGCTACCCGGAATCGCGGGTCGAATACTTTATCGAGAACCTGAAGCCGGTCGTCAAGTAGGCGGCCGGGCCTCAAGGAAAGGAGCATTCCGATGGCCAAGTTCGAAGGCGTGAAATGGGCCCCGCGGCAGATGCGCTACATCCTGCCCGGCAAGCAGTTCGCCCTGCTCGAGCCCGACGCCAAGGTCCCCGGCGTCAACCGCTCGATCTTCTACGCCACGTTCCTCTGTTTCGAGGGCGTGCGCTTCTTCGTCAAGAAGGGGGCCGCCGGTCATCTCGAGGTCAATTTCCTCAACTGGCACAAGAACCTGGAGCGGCTGCGGCGGGGCATGGCCTTCAACCTCAGCCAGGCCCAGGCCGAGCTCATCCCCTCGGCCGAGGAGCTCGAGAGCCTGATCATCCATCAGTACTTCAAGGCTCCCGAGATCAAGGCCTTCCTCGAGGGCATGGCCGAGAAAGGCCTCCAGGGCTACCTCCGGCCGTACACGGTCGACGAAGAGCAGTCCATGGGCGTGACGTTCCCCGGCCAGCCGGCCCTGCGGGCCATCTTCTGCAGCTACGACAACTACCTCGGCGAGCCGTTCACCGGCGTCGTCATCCCCCACCTCGTCAGGGCCGTCGGCCTGAATAAGACGGGTTGCCTCAAACTGGGCATCAATTACCTCATGAGCCTGAAGGCCCTCGAGGCTGCCAAGCAGGTCGATCCCAAGGCCGCGGCCGCCCTGTTCCTCGACGATCAGACCCACCGGCCCCTAGCCGAGCGGCGCATCACCGAGTGGGATTCCTCCTGCTGCCTATTCGGCCTGCGGGACGGGTCGGTCGTCAAGATCCCGGAGAGCGAGCTGATCCTGCCTTCGGTCACGATCCAGGGCCTGGTCGCCGTCCTGAAGGACATGGGCGTCAAGGTCGAGGAGCGGCATGTCGCCTACGGCGAGCTGGTCGAATGGGTCAAGGCCAAGGAGCTGGTCGTCATCGCCAGCATCGGCACGGCCGGCATCCTGAACCGCTGCCAGAAGCTGCTCTGCGTCGACGCGAACAACGCCGTCGCGGCCAGCCACGCCCCCGACACGGCCCATCCTCTCTACGCCAAGCTGGCCGAGGCCAAGGCCGCGTACTGGGACATCTACAAGGAGAAGGCCAAGCTTCCGGCCGGGATGAACCTCTACAAGTACACGCTCTGAGCGCAATAAAAAAGGGGCACGGACCGGCGGTCCGTGCCCCTTTTTTTTGTCCGGGATCGGGGCGCGAGCCCGGCCGCTCCCTAAAGGCTCATGGCGATGAGCATCCAGAACTTGTCGCCCAGCTCGAGGTACCTCTGGACGGCCGCCCGGGCCGTGTCGTTGGTGTACTTGGTCAGATAGCGCTCGACCGTGAACGGCTCCCGATCGGGGGTCTTGCTGGCCAGGATCTCCTGGACCTTCTTCTCGATCAGGGGCAGGTCGGCGAAGGCTTTGTCCTCGAATTCGGCGATCGTCGCCTCGATCGTCTTGCGCGTCTGGCCCCACTTCAGCGTGGCCAGGCGGTTGGCCCGCCGGAAGGCCCAGGCCGCCGAATCCAGGCGGAAGTTGTGCTGGGCGCAGATCTCGAAGCCCGGCGGCAGCTCCGTCGTGCCGGCGAAAATGGGGATGCGGGCGCTCATGGCCGGGTTGTCGAAGCTGAACCAGCAGATCGCGCCGACGGCCGGCGGCAGCCAGCCGCGGACCTGGAGGACGGTGGCGTAGGAGCAGCCGGAAATGGGGATGGTCCTCTGGGGGGCGATCGTGCCCGGCTTGAGGGCGTTGGCGATGGCCATCAGGTCCCGCGGCATCCAGGCGCTGACGATGCTGCTCGGGGCCAGCTGCGGCGGCGCGGCCGGCGTCGCGGGCGGGGCGTCGCCCGGACGGCGTCGCTGCATCTGCGGGAACTGGGGCATGTTCCTGGTCATGTCCAGATCGGTCCCCTCGTAGGGGTTCCGGTAGAGGGCCAGGACGTCGCGGACCGAGAGCTTTTTCTCCGGCTTGACCGAGAACGGCAGCTCCGGCATATCCATGGTCAGCTTGAGCGAAGGGGCCAGCGTGCTGAGAACGAAGTACTCGCGGGTCGAGAACGGCCGCCGGCCGTTGTAGGCCTCCCAGAACTTGAACGGCTTGCCGCTCTTCGGATCCCACCAGCCCATATCCTGGGCCAGCTGGAAGACGTTGTCCGAGGCCAGGAAGCGATCGGGGTTCTTCAGGTCGATCTCGGCGATCCGGGGGATGTTGGCCGAGATGCCGACGTGATCGTCCGGGATGCGGACGGCCGCCCAGACGGCGCCCTTCTCCAGCGGCCCGGCGCCCATGATCTCGAAATGCCAGACTTCCTTGCCGTCGGCGATGGTGATGCATTCGCCGTCGTCGCCGTAGCCGTACTGCTTGACCAGCCCGCCGATGAGGGCGATGGCCTCGCGGGCCGTCTTGCAGCGCTCCAGGGCGATCCGCTCGAGCTCCTCGATCATGAAGATGCCCTCGTTGTTGACGAGCTCGCGGCGTCCGCCGATGGTCGTTTCGCCGATGGCCAGGCCCATCTCGTTGAGGGACGGATAGGCCGTGTTCAGGAAGCGGTAGGTCTCCGCGACCTGGGGGACCTCGCCGGTCTGGACGATGCCCCGGAGGTCGGTCGGCGTCTCCGTGTGCATCTTGCCGGAGTAGACCTTGTTCATCGCCTTGTCCGGCCATTTCTGGCGGGGCACGATGTTGACCCACTGCCGGTACATGCCGTCGCAGGTATGGCACGTGATGACCGAGCCGTCGATCGTGGCCAGCCGGCCGACCTGGATCGACGTGCAGCTGTCCGGTTCCTCGATCCGGGCCCCGGCGGCCGGAACTGAGACCGCTTCGGGCTTCTGGGCCTGGGCCGACGCCATGAGGCCCAGGAAAACGACCGCAAGGACAAGGCCGCGGCCGATGATCAGCCGGAGACGCGATTTCCTCAACTTTGCCTCCTCGACAATGAATCCCGGCGTTCGCTCGCCGGTCTATGAATTTATTGGAACCGCGCCGTGCCTGTCAACCGGAATTATCGGCCTGGCACGGCGACATGCCTGTCTCCGCTCCCGGCGCCGCGAAAACTCCCGGCTATTGAGCTCGAAGGCCCGGGGACGCTCAGCCCGCCGCCCGGCGGCTCAGGGTTTCGTACATCTCGCCGGCCGTCGTCTCAGGGCCGACATCGACGCTTATGATCGGGACCCCGCGCTCCGCGTAGAACCCGAGGAGCGGTCCTGTCCGCTCGCGGAACGTTCCCAGCCGCCGCCGGACGGACTCCGGGTCGTCGTCGGGCCGTCCGGCCCGGTCCTTGCCGGGATCGAGCCGCAGCCGTTCGCGGACGACCTCGGATGCGGCCTCGAGCGAGACGACGATCTCGACCGTGGCCAGCGTCGGCAGGGCCTCCGCCTGGCCCCGGTGCCGCGGCAGGCCGTTGAGAACTAGACGGTCGCCGGGCGCCTCGATCCGCCTCTCCGCGAAGCGCCGCAGGATCCCGGCGATCATCGGCAGGTCCCGTTCCTCGAACAGGGCGCCCGTGGCCAACGAGGCGCGGACCACGGCTTGCTCGCCGGGAGAAAGGCCGCCCTCCCCTTCCGGCGCGGCCGCCAGGGCCCGCAGGACGGCGCCGAAATCGAAATGGACGCATCTCCAGCCGCGGAAGCCCCGCCTCTCTATCTCGTCGCCCAGCGGCGTCTTGCCCGAGCCCGTCGGGCCGACGAGCAGGATGGCCTGCCAGGGAGGGGGCGGCGCGGCCATCAGGCTCCGGCGCTCCCCTTGCCCGGGCCGGGGGGCGCGGCCGGCGCCGGCCCTCCAGTCGTCAGGTACTGGAAGGCCCGGTCGATGTCGCGATGGTCGGCCACCAGAACGAGCGTATCCTGCTCGCGGATCTCGAAGTCGGCCCCGGGGCTGGTGAAGGACTCCTCGCCCCGGACGACCGCCAGGACGGTGGCCCCCGTCCGGCCCCGCAGGTCGATGGCCCCCAGCGTCTTTCCGGCCGGCCAGGAGCCGCCACCCACGAAATACGTTTCGGCCGTGCCGGCGGCCAGGAGGTCCGCGATCCGCTCGGCCACCGGCCGGACGGCGCTGCAGGACCCCCGCAGCATGCCGTAGCATTCGCCGCGCAGGACCTTGACCTGGGCGTCGATGACGTTGCGGGGGATGTGGAATTTCTCGAGGACCCGGGTGAAGATCTCGATCGAAGTCTCGAACTCCTCGGGGATGACGGCGTCGGCCCCGAGCTTCAACAGGTCGTCGGTCTCCGTCGCGTAGCGGGTCCGGACGATGATGAACATGTCGGGATTGAGCATCCGGGCGGCCCTGACGCCGTGGCGGGTCATGGCCGGGTCGGAGATGGCGAAGACGATGCCCTTGGCCCGCCGGGCTCCGGCCTCCTCGAGGATGACCCGGCTCGAGACGTCTCCGAAGACGACGCTCTCGCCGGCCCGGCGCGCTTCCCGGACGGTGACCGGATTGAGCTCGATGATGAAGTAGCCGATGCCGGACTCCTTGAGCACGTGGGCCAGGTTGCGGCCGTTGAGGCCGTAGCCGGCGATGATGACGTGGCCGGCAAGATCGCAGCCCCGCCTGGCCTCGTCGTCGACGGTCCGCCGCCTCCAGCGCAGGTCTTTCTCCCCCCGGCCGGCCAGGGCCGGGCCGGCCTGGATGAGGAAAGGCGTGGCCATGATCGTCAGGATGGACGAGGCCACGAAAACCTGGAACACGTCGCCCGTCAGGAAGCCGTTGGACCGGCCGACCCCGGCCAGGACGAACGAGAATTCGCCGACCTGGGCCAGGGCCAGACCGCTCAAGACCGCGATCCGCGAGCCGTAGCCGAGCAGGCCGACGGTCAGGACGATGACGGCGAACTTGACGATCAGGACGGCCGCGACCAGGACGAGGACGATCGTCCGGAACCTCCAGGCCGCTCCGACGTCGAGGAGCATGCCGACGGAGATGAAGAACAGGCTGTTGAAGAGGATCTTGAAGGGCAGGATGTCCGAGACGACCTGGTGGCAGTAATCCGATTCGGCCAGGATGACGCCGGCCAGGAACGCGCCCAGGGCCAGCGACAGGCCCAGCGAAGAGGTCAGCCAGGCCATGCCCAGGACGATGACCAGGGTGGCCAGCAGGAAGACCTCGTGATTTCGCAGGCGGACGACGAGTTGGAGCAGCCAGGGCATGAGGAAGCGTGCCAGGAGGAAGGCCGCGGCGATGGCCAGGACGCTCATCCCCAGGCGCAGCCCGATGGACCCGAGCGAGACCCGGCCGGCATTGGCCAGGATGGGCACGACGGCGATCATGGGGACAACGGCCAGGTCCTGGAAGATAAGGACGCCGAGGGCGACGCGCCCCTGGGGCGAGTCGGTTTCGCCGCGGTCGGCCTGGATCTTCAGGACGACCGCGGTGCTGCTCAACGAGACCAGGAAACCGTAAAAAAGGGCCTCCCGGAAGGGAACACGCAGCGACACGAGGAGGATGACCGCGGCCGCTGTCGTTACCAAGACCTGGAGGCCGCCGCCAAGCCAGAAATCCCGCTGGATCCGCTTGAGCCGGGCCGGCTCGAACTCGAGGCCGACAGTGAACAGGAGCATGACCACGCCGATCTCGGCCATCAGGTCGACGGTCCCGGTGTTCTTGACGAGCGAGTAGCCGCCCGGGCCGATCAGGACGCCGGTCAGGAGGAGGCCCACGACAGGAGGCAGCCGCAGCTTCTGCGATAGCGTTACGATCAGGACAGAGACCGCTAGGACGATGACAAGCTCGCCGGTGACAGAGAGCGGCATGACAGCGGTTCCTTCCCGCGCCGTATATACCATGCCCCGGCAAAACCCGTCAATCGGCGCCTCCCCGCCACAGATGAGCCGGAGGCCGTCAATATCACCCCCGATAACCCCCTATGCGAGGATGGCGCCGGGGCGGACCGGCGATAGACTCGGTAGCAGCCGCCGGACCGCGCGGTAAATTTCGTGGCTGTTCCCAAGGAGGCTCAATTGAAAAAATTCCTGGTTGCGTGTTTGGCTGCCTTGTGCGTGATCGCCGTGCTGCCCCAGAACCTGTCCGCCGGCATCGGCTTCAAGGGCGGCCTGTCCCTGTCCAGACTCGTCATCGATCCGGCGGAAAGCTTCCCGTTCTCGATCAAGGACCTGAACGGTCCGGTCGGCGGCATCTTCTTCGGCGCCGGGCTCGGCCCTCTGGCCTTCCAGACCGAGATCCTCTACGCCCGGATGGGGATGAAGGGCCAGGCCACCGACGCGCAGCTGCAGTATCGCATGGACTACATCCAGGTGCCTCTGACGCTCAAGGTCCGGGTCCCGGCCGGGCCGGTGCGTCCCGTCGTTATCGCCGGCGGTTACGGGTCCTACCTGCTCAAAGCCAAAGGCGTGTTGGTCACTCCTACCGGCACGGAATCCGCGGACCTCGGCGACGAGTTCAAGAAATTCGATTACGGCGTCCTGGGCGGGGTCGGACTGGAGTTCAAGCTCCCCGGCATCCTGCTCACGATCGAAGGCCGCTACAACTTCGGCCTGGCCGACATCGTCAAGGAATCCGGTGAAGGCGTCTCGATCAAGAACCGCTCCATCATGGTCCTGGCGGGCATCGGCTTCTAGCCCTTTTATCGCCATCCCACCTCCTGAAGCCCCATCCCCCGCGGGATGGGGCTCTTTTTTACCCATATCCGGGAGGATCCATCTCTCCGGCTTGGCTCATCGCCGCCGCGAGAGGGAATCCCGGAAATGGGAAAGGTGGTAGAATATCTCCGAGGGCGGGGCAGGCGCGGAGGGGTATATGTTCAGACGGATTTTGCCCTGCCTGGCGGCGGCCTGCGTCCTGGCCTCGGTCTCCCCGGCCTGGGGCGCGGGGGTGGGCCTCAAGCTCGGTTTCTCATTGTCGAAGTTCGTCCAGGAGGCGGCCGTTCCGCCCGCGCTCGACTGGAGCCGTCTCCCCTTCTTCGCCGGCGGCCTGACCTTCGAGAGCCGGCTGGGCGCCCTTTCGATCCAGCCGGAGCTGCTCCTGGTCCGGATGGGCGGGAGATACGCCAGCGACCCCGACAACGGCTTCGAAAGCCGGCTCGATTACGCCCAGGTCCCCCTGCTGCTCAAGCTCGGCGCGGCTCCCCGGGGCCGGGTGGACCCGTTCGTCTGCGTCGGCGGCTACGGGTCCTACCTGATCAAGGCCCGCGGGATCATCGAGGCCGCCGGCGAGAAGACGGCGGCGGACCTGACCGGCGAATATGAGCGGTTCGATTTCGGGATAGTCGCCGGCGCCGGCCTGACCTGGCGCCGGGGGGAGATGGCCGTCTCGATCGAGGGCCGCTTCGGCCTCGGCCTGGCGAACGTTCTCAGGGACCCGGCGCCGGGCGATTCCCTGAAGAACCGCAGCTTGATGGCCTTCGTCACCATCGTCTATTGAGCCCGGCCGCCCGCCGGACGGCGGGGCCGCTCCCCTTTGACCCGGACCTCTGCTTGGTCTATCCTGTGCTCCGATCGGAGGTCATCATGTCGCGGATCAAGGTCGGCCTGGTCGGGACCGGATATATCGGGCAGGTCCACCTGGAGATGTTGCGCCGCCTCGGCGGCGTCGAGGTCGTCGCCGTCGCCGACCCGAACGAGGAGCTGGCGAAGGCGGCGGCGGAAAGATTCGCCGTGGGGAAGGTCTACGCCGGAGCCGACGAGCTCGTCGCCGACCCCGCCGTCGAAGTCGTCCACGACTGCGCTCCGAACAACGTCCATTTCGACGTCAACGCCAAGGCCATACAGGCCGGCAAGGAGGTCCTGTCGGAGAAGCCGCTGGCCCTCGACGCCCGGGAATCCGGCCGGCTCCTGGATCTCGCCGAAAAGCACGGCACCCTGACGGCTATCGACTTCTGCTACCGTTATTATCCCGTTGTCCAGGAGGCGGCGGCCCGGGCCCGGCGGGGCGACCTCGGCGAGGTGCGGGCCTTCGTCGGCCATTTCCTTCAGGACTGGCTCTTCTTCGAGACCGACTACACCTGGCGCCTCGATCCCCGGGTGGCGGGCCAGGCCAATGTCATCGCCGATCTCGGCAGCCACTGGTTCGACCTCGTCCAGTTCGTCACCGGGCAGAAGATCGTCGAGGTCATGGCCGAGCTCCACACCTGCCTGCCGACGAGGCGCCGGCCCAAGGGCGGCGTCCTGTCGTTCGGCGCGGGCGGCGCCGGCGGATCCGAAGAGGTGGCCATCACCCTCGACGACTACGCCTCGGTCTTCCTCAAGCTGGCCAACGGGGCCCGGGGGAACTTCACGACCTGCCAGGCCGCGGCCGGCCGCAAGGTCGACCTCGAGCTCCAGGTCTTCGGCTCGAAAGAATCCTACGCCTGGAGCCACGTCCGCCCCAACGAGCTCTGGATCGGCCACCGGGAAAAGGCCAACGAGGTTTTCTACGAGTCCCCGCAGATGCAGGCCGGAGAGACGCGCCGTTACGCCCTGCTGCCGACGGGCCATCCCATCGGCTACCACGACGCGGTCTTCAACCTGTTCCGGGATTACTACGAGGCCCTGGCGGCCAAGCGCGCCGGCAAGCCGTTCCGGGCGGATTTCCCCGATTTCCGGACGGGCCACGAGATGATGCGCGTCATCGACGCCGCCGTCGAATCGGACCGGGCCGGGCGCTGGGCCCGGGTCAGGATCTAGGGCCGGAGGCCCGGGTCATTCCTCGGGCTTGGCCGGGGCGACCGGCTCGGCCTTGGGTCCCTCGGGCTTTTTCTTGGGGGCCTTGGCCTCGCCCTTGGCGCCTTCCGCCTTGGGTTTCTTGGCCTTGCCCTCGGCCGCGGCGGCCTTGGGCTTCGTGGCCTTACCGCCTTCTTCCTTGACCTTCTTCGGAGCAGCCGCCTTCTCGGCTTTGATCCGGGCCATCTCTTCCGTTCTCTTGGCGATCTCGTCGATCCGGGCCAGCCGCCTGGCGATGGCCTTGATCTCGGCTTTCAGGTTCTTGACGATGGGGTCCCGATCGACCCGGAGAGCGGAGACGCCCTTGCCGGCCAGAAAGGCCTGCCGGGCTTTGAGCTTCTCTTCGAACGACGCCTTTTGGCGGGTGACGGTCTCTTTCCGCTTGATGCCCATAATGTCCTCCGTGATGATCTCTGTGGGCCTGTCGGGCCCTTCCGGCAACGGCCTGCCGACGCTCCTTTATAGCAGGAATCCGGCCAAAAAGCCATCGGCGGCCGCGCCGGAAAAGAACGGAACGGATTCCATCTCGACGGACTTCGAGCGACTAATTGAATGTTTTTGGAGATATTGGCTATGCCCTTCGGGGACAGGTCTCGGTACGCGAGATGCCCCTTTCGGCATTTGACAGCGGACAGAGCTATCTAGTAAAGTGCCACCCGATTCTCATTCGGGAATCTTAATTTAACAACCTGTTTTAAGGAGTCATTCATATGAAAAAGATCTTCGGGATCGCGTGTGTTTTGGGCCTGATAATGAGCCTGCCCGTCGCGGCCGCGGCTCAGGGAACGAAATTCACCATCGATCTCTCCGGGGCCTTCCTGACCCGAGCGGCGGGGTCGACCATCCCGCTGGTTTCGTCGGACTACGCTAATCCGGGGACCGGCGACATCTTCACGTCCGACAGCATCGCCCTCGACGCCTGGAAGGCGGGCGGCGACCTCAGGCTGGGATACGCCTGGGGCAAGCTCGGGGTGGAGGTCCGGGGCTTCCTGATGGCCAAGCCGAAGGCATCCGCCGTCTACACCAATAACAGCGGGGCATGGATGCAAGTCGGCATCGAATTCGAGTCCGCCGACGGCTATGGCCTGCCTGACGGAGGCGTTTTAACGGCGATGGCTCAGGACGACAAGCCGCTCCTGGGTCTCGAGGCCAATGCGACCTACGCCCTGACGCCCAAGATCCAGCTGTACGGCGGCTTCCGCTATTTCCAGCTCAGCCAGGCATACGACCTGACCGGCCAGTTCAGCTCCGAGGTTGATGATTACGAGATCGATATCTGGTCCGTGAAAAATAAGCTGTTCGGCGGCCAGGTCGGCGCGCGCGTCGACATCCTCTGCCTGGCCGACGGGGTGGAGCAGGGCTTCACGGCCCAGGGCCACGGCGCCGTCCTCCTTCTCAGCAACAATGCCGACGTCGTTTTCCAGTCCAGTTATGGGAGCGAGCCGGATTGGGCCGACGCGAGCGGCTCGGCCAGCAAGATCGCGCCCGGCGTCGACGCGGGCTTCCAGGTCGGCTACCGCCTCAACCGCCTGATCGAGTTCCACGTCGGCTACGATCTGCTCTGGCTCGGCGGCATGGGCGAGGCCGTCCGCCAGACTCGCTCGATGGACGGCTATGGCGACGAGACCGCCGATCCCCAGTTCAAGAGCTTCATCGTCCACGGCGCAAAGGCGGGCGTGACCGTCCGGTTCTGACGTCCCCGACGTTGAGACTGGATCGTCGTACCGACGAGATCCGGCGCGCAGACAGGTATTGATCCTTCGGCCCGGGAGAGCCGGGGCATCGGCCTCGGCTTTCCCGGGACTTTTCCTTTCCCCCCTCCGGCGGCCGATTTCATCTCGACGGCCCTCGAGCGACTAAATATAGGTTTTTATAGACATAAGCTATCGACTTTGCTGTCCGCCGGGCCTTCCGGCATTTGAAAAAGGATGGATATATCGAGTAGAGGCTCAGCCGATTCTCTCTCGAGTATCATAATTTATTGACCTGTTTTTAAGGAGTCTTGTATCATGAAAAAGATCATCGGGATCGCATGTGTTTTGGGCCTGATCATGAGCCTGCCCGTCACGGCCGCGGCTCAGGGAACGAGATTCACCATCGATCTCTCCGGGGCCTTCCTGACCCGTGCGGCAGGATCGTCCATCCCACTGGTTTCGTCGGATATTGCTAATCCGGGGACCGGCGACATCTTCACGAGCGACAGCGTCGCCCTCGACGCCTGGAAGGCGGGCGGCGACCTCAGGCTGGGATACGCCTGGGGCAAGTTCGGGGTGGAGGTCCGGGGCTTCCTGATGGCCAAGCCGGCCACGGCCGCCGTTTATACCATCGCGGAGGGAAGAGTGATCGCCGTCGAACTCGGCTCCCCTTGCGGTTATGGCGCGCCTTCCGGATCCGTTCTGACGGCGGCGGCTCAGGACGACAAACCGCTCATGGGCCTTGAGGCCAATGTGACCTATGCCCTGACGCCCAAGATCCAACTGTACGGCGGCTTTCGCTATCTGCGGCTGGACCAGACGTACAGTCTGCGCGGCCAGTTCTCCTCCGACCCGAATAATTTTGAGCTCGACGCCTGGACGGCGAAAAATAAGATGCTCGGCGGCCAGGTCGGCGCGCGCGTCGATATCCTGAGCCTGGCCGGCGGTGTGACGCAGGGCTTCACGGCCCAGGGCCACGGCGCCTTCCTCCTTCTCAGCAACAAGGCCGATGTCGATTTACAGAGCGTTTTTGGCAGCTCTTCTCTTTGGGCGGCGACCGGCACGGCCAGCAAGATCGCCCCCGGCGTCGACGCGGGCTTTCAGGTCGGCTACCGCCTCAACCGCATGTTCGAGGTCCATGTCGGCTACGATCTGCTCTGGCTGGGCGGCATGGGCGAGGCCGTCCGCCAGACTCGCTCGGTGGACACCTATGGCGACGAGACCGCCGATCCCCAGTTCAAGAGCTTCATCGTCCACGGCGCGAAGGCGGGCGTGACCGTCCGGTTCTGACCTCGGCGCGGCCTGCGATCCGATAGTCCGCCAGGATGATATTCGAAGCAGGCCCTGGTTCGATTCTCTGAGCCGGGATGGCCGGAGTTCCGCTTCGGCCATCCCGGACCTTACTCCCTTCTCCGAGCGTGATCTCGGGCTGGGGCGTCAAGACCACAGCGCTTTGTGTTCGCTCCGGATGCCCGGCTTATCCCATTTCCTGGCTGTTAGTCCTGCCGATCTCCGGCGTCCATCCGGATGAGCTTGCGCCGGAGACGGTAGTATGGCACGACGATAAAGATGATCATCACAAAGAGCGACAGAAAATAGTATTTGTTGATCCCGGCGCCGACCCGGTGGGCCAGAAGGATCAGGCTGGTCTGGAGGTGGATGAAGACCAGGTTGACGAAGATCAGGGCCAGATAGGCCACCTCTTTCTTGAGGCCCAGCAGGCGCGCGGCCTTTTCTGTGTCCCATGGCGGGCTACCGTCATCAGGCCGGGGCGCTTTGATGAAAAAGACCCTGGCCAGGCTCAGAAGGACGACGAAGGAGACCACCTGCGAAGCGGGATAGATGAAAAAGGCCAGGGATTTCCCGACCCAGGCCTGACCGCTCTTCCAGAGGCTGAGCCACGTCGGGATCTCTTGGGGCAGCCGGCCGTAGGCGATGACCGACACGATCCAGACGACGACGAGCAGGAGCACGTTGGCGCCGAACAGGAATCCTGTCGCCAGCGATCTCTGGGCGGGAACTTCGGCCCTCGGGAGACGACTCATCTCTTCAATTATAGGCCTATCGTTCATCCTCCCGCGAAAATCCTTCGAGTTTCCATAAATCCTTGACAACTTTCAAAGCAGGAGCATCTATTATCTAGGGGGGGTGAAACCAATGAAAGAGAGCCTTCGCGGGCCTGCCGTGACGGCCTTGGGTCTTTACATGCTCGCCGTTCCGGGGACGCTTTCCGCCCGGCCGCGCCGGGGGTCCAACCTCGTGGTAACGCTGAAGGATGGGCGATCCGTCGAGGGAGAGCTCATCGCCGTCAAGCCGGATTCCCTTCTTCTGTTCTCAGATGCGGCGAAAGACGAGTCGGTCGATCTCGCCGGCATCAGCAGCATCAGGATCATCAGGAAATCCAAGGCCGGGCTGGGAGCGATCTGCGGGCTCCTGGCCGGGGTGGCCGGAACGGTTATCTATGCCTCGGCGCAAAAGGAAACCGAAGATCCATGGATAGGCCTTTGGCAGGGTATCGGCGTGATGGGAGCGGGAGTGATGTTCATCGGCTCCGGCCTAGGCCTGGGGATCGTAGCGGGCTTGCTGGCGGGCAAGGACAAGACGATCCGCCTCGAAGGGATGTCCGAGTCAGAGGTCGCCAGGGCCATGGCCTATCTGCGCGGCAAAGCCCGGATCCGCGATTTCGGGCAGGCAGGTCCCTCCACAGACCTCCTAACGTTGGAAGAACCGGTTTTACCCCGAGGACTTGACCACCCTTGAGTCCGAGAGCCGGCGCCCCCATCGTGTCCGTGAGCCGATAACCCCGCCCGCTGCTGGTCGGAACACATGGGTGTCTGGTATTACGGGTGATCCGTAGGTCTCGATTTTTCTGTTTGCCGTTCTTTGATTCGTTGATACCAGCTATTCCGCTACGCGCCGCTGAGCCGGCGAAGACGAAGCGCCGCGTGTAGTGCGGACGAAAAATGCGGCCTATTCTGGTATAAGTGGGACACAACATTGAGGAGGGAGGGCCTGTCGACTGCGAGGGCCGGAAGTCACTGATCCTTCAGGCGTTTCGGGCAGGGAAAAAAGTGGCGCGCCCGGGGTGACTCGAACACCCGACCTGCTGATTCGTAGTCAGACGCTCTATCCAACTGAGCTACGGGCGCGCAGGGCGGAAAAGCGGAGATAATATAGCGTAAAGCGGCGAGGTTTGCAACGGGCCATGGGTGTAGGAAAACGGGGACACGATCCCAATTCAGGAGAATTGGGTCATGTCCCCATTTTCCTACGATCCCAATTCAAGAGAATTGGGTCATGTCCCCATTTTCCTATGTCCCCATCTTCCCATGGGTCATGTCCCCATAGTTCATGTACCGACCTTCAGGACGGCGGCGGCGTCGAGGCGCCCCGACGCGAGGTCGTCGAGGGCCTCGTTTGCCGCCTCGAGAGGATAGGTCCTGACGGTCGTCCTGACCGGGATCTCGGCCGCGATATCCAGTAGCTCTTCGCCGTCCCGGCGGGTGGCGTTGGCAACGCTGAGCATCCGCCGCTCATGGTAGAGATAGCGGTCGTAGTCCATCTCCGGAATAGGGGTCATGTGGATGCCGGCCGAAACGACCGTCCCTCCCCTGTCCAGGACCCGCAGGGCCTCGAGGTAGAGGTGGCCGGCCGGGGCGAAGATGATGGCGCTCGTCAGACGGGCCGGCGGCTCGTCCCCGGCCGTCCCCACCCAATCCGCGCCCAGCTCGCGGGCCAGCTCCTGGTGCCTGGCGCTCCGGGTGAAGACAAATACCCGCGCTCCCCGGCGCCTGGCCACCTGTATGGCGATGTGGGCCGAGCCCCCGAAGCCATAGAGGCCGAGAACCCCGTCCGGCCCGAGGCCGCTCAGCCGCAGGGCCCGGTAGCCGACGATCCCGGCGCACATCAGCGGCGCCGCCTCGGCGTCCCCGAACCGCTCCGGCACTGCGTAGGCGAAGCTCTCTCCGACAGCCATGTATTCGGCGTAGCCGCCGTCGGCATGATAGCCGTTGAAGCGGGCCGACTCGCACAGGTTCTCCCGCCCACTCAGGCAAAAGCGGCAGACGCCGCAGGCCGAGCGCAGCCAGGCCACGCCGACGCGCTGCCCGACGGCGAAGCGACGGGCCCTTTCCCCGGCCCGCTCGACCACGCCGATGACCTCGTGGCCCGGGACGAGCGGCAGCTGGGCGTCCGACAGCTCCTTCATGGCCACGTGGAGATCCGTGTGGCAGACGCCGCAGCAGCGGACCTTGATCAGGATGTCCTCCGGTCCGACCGCGGGCACGGGCACGTCCCGCAGCTCGAGCGGGCGGCCGGCCGGCGGCCCGAAGCCCGCGAGGACCATGGCTTTCATCCGAGCGCCGGCCCCTTGTTCCCGGCTTGTTTCGCCCTGAGCCGGGTGATCCGCTTCTCGAAGTCCTTCTCCGCGAGAGGCGATCGTCCTTTAGCCAGGGCCAGCCCCTCGGTCGCGACCCGGATGGCCTCGCCGTAGTCCCTGGCCGTGTGCTCGAAATACATCGCCAGCTCCCGGAAGCAGTCGCAATCGACTCCCTCCCCGGCTGCCATCTCCTGCCAGAACGGCAGGGCCTTGTCCCAATCCTTGTTCTTCTTGAAGTGCCGGGAGAGCTTCTTGCGGGCAGCCTGCGAGGCTTCGGCCGTGAGCCCCCGCCCCCCGGCCAGCGCCTTCTCCAGGAGCGCCGCCGACTTGGCCGCGTCCCCCGACCGCTCGAACAGGCTGGCCACCCCGTAGAGGTCCATGGGGTCGCCCCCCCCCGATGACGCCGTCTCGCGGTGGCGCTCGACCAGGAGGGCCCCGGCCACGATCAGGCCCAGGAGCGACAGCAGGTCCTCCTGGTTATGGTAGAGGATGGGGTCGATGAGCGAAAAGTCGCCGCTGCGGATGTATTGGAAATAGCGGAGCGGGATCTCGGCTCCGGGGATATCCTCGGAACGCTCGGCCTGGACGATCTCCTGGGCCAGGGTGAACAGCTTGCAGCTGTCGTACTTGTGCTTCCACAGGCTGCGGGCCGAGAACAGGAAGTCGAGGTGCGGCAGGCCGCGGAGCGGGCAGGGCGTCCGGTGCATGGCGAAACGGGTCTCGACGAGCGGCACATCGAAGACCTTGCCGTTGTAGGTGACGACCGACTTGAAGCCCATCTCCCGGACGAACCGGTCGAGCTGGCCCACGAGCCGGTCCTCCTCGGCCATCTCGTTGAGGAAGAACTGGGTGACCTTGAACCGCTCGTCACGGTAGTAGGCCAGGCCGATCAAGAACGGGATGGTTCCGGTGCCGCCGGCCAGTCCGGTCGTCTCCAGGTCGAGAAAGACCGCCGTCGAGAGGTCGAGCCCCTCGAAGGCGGCGTCGCGGCTGAGGAAGCCGACGATGTCGGCCGGGATCTGGAGCCCCATGGAGATCGGGATCTGGCCGTAACAGGCCCCCAGGGCGAAGGAGTTTTCGAAGACTTGGACCGCTTCGCGGCGCTTCGCCGGGGCCGGGCGCTCCCCCGGCCGGGCGGCCTGGCCGCGGCCCTTGTCGGTCAGGGCGATCAGGCGTTCGAGCTTCTGCTTGACGGTCAGGTCCGCGTCATCCTGGCCGATCTTTTCCCAGGTCGATTCGACAGTCCGGGCGCGGGCCTTGGCTTCGCGTTCGCGCCGCAATTGGTTGAGCTTGTCCTCGAGTGGCATGGAACCTCAGTGGGGCGTTTCGTCGGTGTTCGCGATCATTGTAGAAGAAACGCGTCCGGTTTTCAAAAGAGCTCGATCCATTTCCCGCCCGCCTCCACATTCGGCTTGAAAAAGGGCGGCGTTGCGAATATAAAAAAGGTCCGGAAGCCCGCCATGCCGCACGCCCAAGACGCCGCCCAGTTCCTGGCCTTCGACTTCGGGGCCGAGAGCGGCCGGGCCGTGCTCGGCGCGCTGGCCGGCCGCCGGCTCGTGATCCACGAGGTGCGCCGCTTCGCCAACACGCCCCTCGACTTGGCAGGGCACATCCACTGGAACGTCTACGCCCTCTTCGACGAAATGAAGGCGGCCATGCGCGACGCCGCCGCGGCCATCGGGGCCCGGCCGGCCAGCATCGGCGTCGACACCTGGGGCGTCGATTTCGGCCTGCTGGCCAAGGACGGCAGCCTCCTGGGCCTGCCCTTCTGCTACCGCGACGGACGCAATGCCGGGGCCATGGAGGAGTATTTCCGGCTGGTGCCCCGGCCGGCCCTCTACGAGGCCACGGGCATCCAGTTCATGCCCTTTAATACGCTTTTCCAGATCTACGCCATGGTCCGGGAGAGGTCCCCCCTGCTCGACGCTGCGGCCGACCTGCTCTTCATGCCCGACCTGTTCAATTATCTCCTGACCGGCCGGAAGACGGCCGAAGCTACGATCGCCTCGACCTCCCAGTGCCTAGACCCCCGGACCCGAACCTGGATCCCGGGCCTGTTCCAGGCCATGGGGCTTTCCAAGAGGATCCTGCAGGATATAGTCGAGCCGGGCACGGTTCTCGGCGAGCTGGCGGAGGAGGTCGCTGGCGCGACCGGCCTGCGCCACGTCCCCGTCGTAGCCACGGCAGGTCACGACACCGCCGCCGCGGTCGCCGCCGTCCCGGCCGAGGGCGGCCGCTGGGCCTACATCTCCTCCGGGACCTGGTCCCTCGTCGGCGTCGAGGAGAAGGCCCCGGTCATCTCGGAGCGCTCCCTCGAGGCCAACTTCACCAACGAGGGCGGCGTCGGCGGCACTATCCGCTTCCTCAAGAACGTCGCCGGGCTCTGGCTCGTGCAGGGGTGCCGCAGGGCCTGGTCGGCCGATGACCCGGTCACCTATGACGAGCTGACGCGCGCGGCCGCCGAGGCGGCACCCTTCGCCGTGCTCGTCGACCCCGACGACGCGTCGTTCCTCAATCCCCCCGACATGCCCGGGGCCATCGCCGCGTACTGCCGCCGGACGAAGCAGGTCCCGCCGGCCGCGAAAGGCGCGATCGTTCGCTCGCTCCTCGAAAGCCTGGCCCTAAAGTACCGCTCGGTCATCGAGCAGCTCGGCCGCATCCTCGGCCATCCGATCGACCGGATCCACGTCATCGGAGGAGGTTCGCGCAACAGCCTGCTCTGTCAGCTGACGGCCGACGCCACGGGGCTTCCGGTCGTGGCCGGGCCGGCAGAAGCCACGGCCATCGGCAATATCCTGGTCCAGGCCCTGGCCGTCGGCCGCGTCGCCTCGCCGGCCGAGATCAGGGCCGTTGTCCGCGAATCCTTCGAGCTCCAAACCTATGATCCCGCCGGCCCTCCGGACGCCTGGGACCGGGCGGCCGCCCGCTTCCGGGACATCCGGGGTGGCTTGACAGCCCCTGGGGGTTGACGTATAAAAATGGCGTTTCTTCGTGGAGGGTTGAGGATGGATCCGAGCGTCGGGGAAAAGCACTATCTCTACGCGCGGGAGCGCTACGCCGAGCGCGGCATCGACACCGAGAAGGCCCTGGCGCGCCTGCAGACGATCCCGCTCTCTCTCCACTGCTGGCAGGGCGACGACGTCGGCGGCTTCGAGAAGCGCGCGGCCAGCCTGGAAGGAAGCGGCCTGCAGGTCACCGGCGGCCGCCCCGGAAAGGCGCGCACGGTCGAGGAGCTGCGGGCCGACCTGGAGCAGGCCTTCGCCCTCATCCCCGGCCGCCATAGGGTCAATCTCCACGCCATGTACGGCGAGTTCGGCGATCGGCCCGTGGACCGCGACGCCATCGAGCCGGAGCACTTCCGCGGCTGGACCGAGTGGGCCAAGCGCCGCGGCCTGAAGCTCGATTTCAACGCCACCTGTTTCGCCCACCCCAAGGCGGCTTCGGGCTATACGCTGAGCTCCCGGGAGAACGGCGCCCGCAAGTTTTGGGTCGAGCACGTCAAGCGCTGCCGGAAGATCGCCGCCTCGATCGGGCGGGAGCAGCAATCCCCCTGCCTGCACAACCTCTGGATCCCCGACGGCTCCAAGGACGTCCCGACCGACCGCTGGGGGGCCCGGGCGACCCTCCTGAAATCCCTTGACGAGATCTATGCCGTCGAATACAGCCCGCAGCAATTGAAGGACTCGGTCGAGAGCAAGCTTTTCGGCATAGGCAGCGAGTCCTTCGTCGCCGGCTCGCACGAGTTCTACCTCGGCTACGCCCTGACCAGGGGCAAGATCGTCTGCCTCGACCTCGGCCACTTCCACCCGACCGAATCGGTGGCCGACAAGATCTCGGCCATCCTGCCGTTCTCCGGCGAGATCCTGCTCCACGTCAGCCGCGGCGTGCGCTGGGACAGCGACCACGTCGTCCTGCTCAACGACGAGGTCCGCGAGCTGGCCGCCGAGATCGTCCGCAGCCAGGCTCTCGACCGCATCCACCTGGCTCTCGACTACTTCGACGCCAGCTTCAACCGGATCGGCGCCTGGGTGCTCGGGGCCCGGTCGCTGCTGAAGGGACTGCTTCTGGCCCTGCTCGAGCCCCAGGACAGGGCCAGGGAGCTCGATCCGCCGGCCAAGGCTCTGGAGCGCCTGACCTTCCTGGAGGAGCTCAAGGCCCTGCCTTTCGGCCCGGTCTGGGACGCCTTTTGCCTGCGCAATAGCGTGCCGCCGGGCGAGGAATGGCTGCGCGACGCGGAGGCCTACGAGCGCCGCGTCCTGAGCCGGCGCTGATCCCGCGCCGCAAAGCGGTTGACGGCCGCCCCATTTTGGTTAAACTGAGGGAGACATGCCCCCAGGACAAGCCGACACCGCCGCCGTCGCCCGCCTGGACCAGGCCAGGGACCTTCTTCATTACCTGGCCAACACCGTCTCGGCCATGAAGATATTCCCGAACGAACATGCGACGGTCACCGGCTTTGTCGATCAGCTGACGGCGAAGTTCACTGACTTCCTGAACGCCCATCAGAAGCTCCAGATCGGGATCGAGGAATTCGCCTTCACGTACGAGGGCAAGCCCGCCTACACCGATGAGGTGGCCATCAAGAGCCTGCCGTTCTTCTTCTTCAAGGACGGCCTGCAGATCATCTTCTTCTACCAGGGCCTGGACCGGGCGGAGATTCTGGAGTTCCTCGAGCTGATCAAGTCCGAGGCCCAAAAGCCGACCGAGGACGCCGACATCGTCGTCGCCCTCTGGGAGCGCGACTTTCCCAATATCCAGTACTACGCCCCGGACGAGTACCTCGAGAACCGCATCCTCGGCGAGACCCAGGAGGGCCGGGAGGAGCGGATCATGCCCGATCTGCCCGGCGAGCTGGCCCAGGAAATGATCGAGGTCCGGGTGGACGCGTCCAAGCTGTCCCAGGGACGAGTCGAGCTCGACCGGGAAGACCGCGAGCTGGTCGAAACGGCCTCGGCCCGGTCCGACGAGGACGGGACCGACGCCCCTCCCGGACCGCCTCCGGGCGGCGATCCGGCGAACCCGCCGGCCGAGGCGAAGGGCCCGGTCAGCCCGGCCGCGGCCATGGACCCGACCCTGACCGAGTCCGAGCTCGCCTCTCTCGAGACCATGGTCCGGGTCAACCGGACCATCTCTCCGCAGGAAGAGTACATCAACCTGATGGTCGAGATACTCTACCTCGAAGCGGATCCGGCCAACGACCGGGCCGCCCTGGACACGCTGCTGGAGTACCACTTCGACCGGATCCAGCACGGGCATTTCGATATCGGCGTCCTGGTCCTCCAGAAGATCCACGAGCTGCGCCGGGCTCTGGCCGGCGACGCCGCCAAGGCCGCGCTCCTGGACGACTTCCTGGCCCGCACCGTCAGCCCCAAGACGGTCGAGGCCGTCAAGGCGCTGCTCGATCAGAAGAAGGCCATGGATTGGGAATCCCTGCTCGGCTTCTTCAGCCTTCTCGGTCCGCCGGCCCTGGACCTGGCGGCCGAGCTGTACGATATCGCCCCGGACGGCCAGGCCCGGCACAGGATCGTCGAGTTCCTCGAGAAGGCCGGCGCCGACCGGCCCGGCCATCTGGCCGGGCTGGCCGACAAAACCCGACCCGCCCTGGCCCGCGAGATCGTCGGCCTCCTGGCCCGCCTGAAGGAGGATCGCGGCATCCCCCACCTGGCCGCCTTCCTGAATTTCCCCAACAGGGAGATCAAGTCGGAGGTCCTCCGGCTCCTGGGCCGGTCCCGGAACGAGACGGCCGGCCGGATCCTGGCCGGTTTCCTCAACGATCCGGACGAAGAGATCCGGATCCAGGCCGTCCTGGCCCTCGACCCGGCCCAGGGCGGGGCGCGCGTCCGCCAGATCCTGAACGAGGCCTCGGCCCGGGAATTCCGGGCCAAGAGCTACAAGGAGAAGGAGGCTTTACTGTCCTTCCTCGGCCGGACAAGGTCGCCCGAGGCCTTGGGGTTCCTGGAACGGACGCTCCTCCACGCGCCGGTCCTTAGCCCCAAGGCCATCCTGGAGACGCGGCTGGCGGCGGCGGCCGGGCTCGAAGCCATGGCTACGCCGGAGGCGGCCCAGGCCCTCCAGAAAGGCGCCCTCGGCCGGACGCGCCGCGTCCGCGAGGCCTGCCAGGCCGCGCTCATGCGTTTGCCTCCAGCCGGGGCGGCCAGGTCATAGGAGACGGGAATGGACAACAGGGAACTTCCCGGCGGGCCGGCGGCCGGCGCCGATCCCGGGGCCAGGGCCCGCCAGAAGGCCGGCCTGGAGCTCCTGACCCGCTTTCACATCGTCGACAAGATCGCCAAGATCTACGACCCCGGGAACGACGCCTTCCAGACCCAGGGCCGGCTCCTCTTCGAGACCCTGACCGCGGCCCTGGCGGCCGAGGAAGAAGTATCGCTGCGCCTGCGCCACGGGACGCTCCTGTTGAACGGCGTCCGGCTCAAATTCGGCGTCGGCACGTACGGCATGTTCAAGTCGGTCATCGAGGAGTTCCGGGCCCGGAACCTCGAATCCGTAACTTTCCTGCGCGGCCTGACCATCGACGAGCTGTTCGAGTTCATGTCCGTCTTCGCCAAGCGCGAAAAGACCGGGGCGGACGCCTTTGACGGTCTCAAGGCCGATGTCGAGGCGGCCGGCCTCGAGCATTTCGAGCTGGAGAAGCTGGCCGCCGAGGAGATCCCCCAGGGGCTCCATGAGAGCTCGGCCCGGCTGTTCTTCCTCAGCATCGTCCACCTCAAGGAGTCCTTCGCCCGGGACCGGCGCAACGAGCCGATCAAGATCAGCACGACCCGGCGCCTCATGCAGTCCATCTACAACCACATCGTCGAGGACGAGGGTTTTGTCTACGGCCTGACCAACATCAAGAACCACGACGAATACACGCTCAACCACTCGGTCAACGTCTGCCTGCTGGCCACGGCCCTGGGCCGCCGGCTCGGCCTGAGCCGGGCCGAGCTCGTCGATCTGGGCATGGCCGCCTTCTTCCACGACCTGGGCAAGACCGAGACGCCGCTGGAGATCCTGAACAAGCCCGGCCGCCTGACCGACGCCGAGCGGGACATCATGGAGCGCCACCCCTTCCACGGCGCCGAGAAGCTGGCCCTGCTCAAGGAATTCCGGCGCCTGCCGCTGCGGGCCATCCACGTCGCCATGGAGCACCACATCAAGGAGGACCTCTCGGGCTACCCCCGCTACTTCAAGAAGGACGACATCAACCTGTTCAGCAAGATCGTCAAGGTCGTGGACGTCTTCGACGCCATCACGACCAAGCGCATCTACCGGGCCAAGACCTTCACCCGGGCCGAGGCCCTGAACCTGATGCTGGAGCAGAGCGGCACGGAGTTCAATCCCGTCATCCTCAAGGCCTTCGTCAACATGTTGGGCGTCTTCCCCATCGGCACGCTGGTGGCCCTGACTACCGGCGAGATGGCCATCGTCCAGGATGTCAATCCCGACGCCAAGCTCGTCCTGCGGCCGACGGTCAAGCTCATCACCGACTCCGCCGGCAACAAGATCGACGGTGAGGCCGTCGACCTGGCCGAGCGGGACCCGGAAACCGGCCGCTTCCGGCGGACGATCGCCGCCGCCCTCGATCCGGGCAAGTACGGCATCGAGGTCTCCGACTATTTCCTGTCCCAGGCCGCCGGCGCCGCCCGGCCCGAGGCCGGGGCCTGAGCCGGCTCCGCCGGACCTTCACAAGTTGGCGGCCGGAGGGCTGTTCCTTTATAATCCCCCCCGCCGGAAGAATGCCGCCCGAGAGGTTCTCATGACGCCCCTGCCGCCAACCCGCCTGCGCTGCGAATACCTGGCCGAGCCCTGCGGCCTCGACACCCCCGCGCCGCGCTTTTTCTGGCGCGTCGAAAGCCGGGAGCGGGGCGATCGCCCGACGGCCGTCCAGGTCCTGGTCTCGTCGGACCCGGATCTCCTCCGGAACGGCCGCGGCGATCTATGGGACACGGGCCGCATCGAACCGCCCGCCGCCGGGCCGGGCCTGGAGTACGCCGGCGGGCCCCTGGCCAGCTGCGCCCGCTACTTCTGGAAGGTCCGCTGGTGGGACCGCGAGGGCCGGCCAAGCCCCTGGAGCGAGCCGGCCTCTTTCGTCACCGGCTTCCTCCGTCCCGGCGACTGGCAGGCCGGGTGGATCGGCGCCGCCCGGACGACGGAGTTCCGGACCCGGGGGACGGTCCTGCTCGGCCAGCCCGGACCCGACGAGACCCAGTACTGCGCCGTCTATCTGCGCCGCGAGTTCGCCCTGCGCGGACGGCCGGCCCTGGCCATGATATTCATCTCCGGGCTCGGGCATTACGAGCTCCGGCTGAACGGGGCCAGGGTCGGCACGAGCGTTCTCGATCCCGGCTGGACGGACTACAGGAAGAAGGCCCTCTACGCCTCGCACGACGTGACCGCGCTGGTGCGGGACAGGAACGCCGTCGGCGTCATCCTCGGCAACGGCCGCCACACCCGCTCCCTCGGCTATGACGCGCCGAAGCTGGCCTGCCGCATCGAGGTCGAGTACGAAGCGGGCGGCCGGGAGGTCTTCTGCGCCGACGAGAGCTGGCGGACATCGGACGGCCCGGTCCGGGAGAACGGGCTCTACTTCGGCGAGCGCTGCGACGCCCGCATCCTCATCGACGGCTGGGACCGGCCCGGCTTCGACGACCGCGGCTGGGAGCCGGCCGTGGCCGTCACCGGCTATCCCCTGGCCGCCCAGGCGCTGCCGCCCGTCCGGGTCACGGAAACCCTGAAGCCGCTGTCGGTGCGGCGGCTCGCGGGCGGCGCGGCCGTCTATGACTTCGGCCAGAACTTCTCCGGCTGGACCCGGCTGAGGGTCGAGGGCCCAGCCGGGACGGAGGTCCGCCTCCGCCATGCCGAGCTCCTCAACGAGGACGGCACCCTCAACTTCGGCCCGAACGAGAACGCCGAGGCCGCCGACGTCTATATTCTTCGCGGCGGCGGGCCCGAGGTCCACGAACCGAAGTTCACCTATCACGGCTTCCGTTACGTGGAGATGACCGGCTACCCGGGCGAGCCCGGGCCCGGGGCCCTGGAAGGGCTGTTCGTCCATTCGGACGTCGAGCCCGCGGGCGCGTTCCGCTCCTCGAACGGGCTCATCGACGCCGTCCACCGCAACGTCCTCTGGGGCCAGCTGTCGAATCTCATGAGCATCCCGACCGATTGCCCCCAGCGCGACGAGCGCCACGGCTGGCTCGGCGACGCCCACCTCTCGGCCGAGGAAGCCGTTTTCAACTTCGACATGGCCGCCTTCTACGCCAAGTTCCTCGACGACATCCGCCTGGCCCAGAAGGAGGACGGCAGCCTGCCCGACGTCGCGCCGGCCTACCTCCCCCGCCTCTATCCGGCCGACCCGGCCTGGAGCTCGGCCTACGCCACCCTGGTCGAGCTCCTCTGGGACCATTACGGCGACCGGCGGACGATCGCCGGGCATTACCCGGCCCTGAAGAGATACATAGATTTCCTCGGCCGCAGCGCCGACGGCCACATCGTCCGGACGCTCGGCAAATACGGCGACTGGTGCCCGCCCGGCGGGGTCGTGCCCAAGAAGACCCCCGTCGAGCTGACCTCGACCTGGTATTACTATCACGACGTCCTGATCATGGCCCGGCTGGCCGGGGTCCTGGGCCGCGACGCCGAGGCCCGGGAGTACGGCCGGCTGGCCGAATCGATCAAGGAGGCTTTCAACCGGGCCTTCCTGGGCGAGAGCCAGTATGCGGCCATCCGGGTCAGCCCGGTCGATCACCTGCCCAACCAGACCTCCAACGCCCTGCCTCTCTACCTGGATATGGTCCCGCCTGACCGGAAGGACAAGGTCGTGGCCAGCCTGGTCCAGAGCGTCGTCCGGGTGCAGGACTGCCACGTCGATACCGGCATCCTGGGGACCCGCTACATCCTCGACGTCCTGACCGAGAACGGCCAGGCCGAGACCGCCTTCCGCGTGGCCACCCAGAAGAGCTATCCCGGCTGGGGCTACATGATCGCGGAGGGGGCGACGACCCTCTGGGAGCGGTGGGAAAAGCTGGCCGGGTTCGCCATGAATTCGCAGAACCACATCATGCTCGGCAGCATCGACGCCTGGTTCTACCGCGTTCTGGCCGGCCTCTCCCCGCTCCGGCCGGGCTGGCGCAAGATCCGCATCCGGCCGCACGTCCTGGGCGACCTGAGCTTCGTCGAGGCCTCCCTGGAGACCGTTTCGGGCCGGGTCTCGGCCGGCTGGAAAAGGGAGGGGGAAACGTTCACGCTCGAAGCGTCCGTGCCCGTCGGCTCCGAAGGCGAGGTCCATGTTCCCCTGCTCCGGCCGGGAGCCCGGATCACCGAATCGGGCCAGGTCGTCCGGCCGGCCGGCCGGGTTGCGGATGCGGTCGCGGGCCTCGCTCCGGCCGGCGGCGAAGCCGGCTGGGCGGTGTTCAACGTCGGCAGCGGAACGTACAGGTTCGAGCTGACGGCCTAGCCCAGGTATTTCCTGAAGAGCCGGGCCGCTTCGGCATAGGCCGCGATAGTCGCCGCGATGTCCTTGGAGCCGTGGGCGGCCGAGACCGCTCCGCCGCCGTGTACGACGTTGACGCCGTTGACGAGCAGGGCCAGCTTCAGCAGGTCCTCGCGCATCCGGAGATCCGAACGGTCCGGATCATGGAGGTCGTCAGGCCGGTCGCAGGCCAGTCCCGGCCGGCGCGGGAAATGGGTCATGAAGAGCGAGCTCCCCGGAATGGCGGCGTTGCCGTCGCCGGTCGCGCGGGCCTCGATCCCTTCCTTGGCGAAGGCCTCCTCGATGCCCCGGCGCAGCCGCTCCCCCAGGGCGCCGATCCGCGGGTACAGGGTCGCGGCCCGGCCGGCCAGCTCGCCGAGCATGACCAGCCCGGCCTTCATGTACTCGGCGTGAGCCGAGAAGGTGCCTCCCTCGAAATAGACGCGGGCGCCGCCGCCGCGGCCGTGCTCGCACTCGTCCATGAGCTCGCGGGGGCCGACGACCGCGGCCACGGCATGGCCGCCGCCGATGATCTTGCCCAGGGTGGTCAGGTCCGGCCGGATGCCGTAGAAGGTCTGGACGCCGCCGGGCCGGAAGCGGTAGCCGGAGATGATCTCGTCGAAGATCAGGATGACGCCCCGTTCCCGCGTCAGGCGGCGGGCCGTCTCCAGGTACTCCGGCGTGGCGGCCAGGAAGCCGCCGACGCCGAGGAACGGCTCGACGATGAGGCAGGCCAGGCGGTCGCCGTGCTCGGCCATGACACGGCTGAGGTCCTCGACGTCGTTGAAACGCGTGACCAGGGTCCGGCGGACGATGTCGTCGAGGAGGCCGGCCGATTCGCTGCTCTCGAACCCCAGGCCGGGCCGGAACTTGACGCCCTTGAGCAGGTAGGGCGAGGCGCCATGCCAGCCGCCGCCCACTTTCAGGACGAGGTCCCGGCCGGTCAGGCCCTGGGCCATCATGACGGCGTACATCGTGGCCAGGGTGCCGGAGGTCGTGAAGCGGACCTTGGCCCCGCGGCCGCCCAACGCGCGCACCAACGTCTCGGCCAGCTCGATCTGGCCGGCGGCCTCGAAGCCGGTGTGCATCGCGCCGCGCGCCAGGGACGCGGTCAGGCCCCGGCGCAGCGGCCGGGGTTCGTGGCCCAGGATATTGGCGTAATGGCCCTGCCAATAATCGATATAGGAGTTGCCGTCGACGTCGCGGACCCGCGCCCCCTCGGCCGCGGCGGTGAAGAACGGATAGGGCCGCCACAACCGGATGGTGTGGCTGCCGCCGGCGACCATGACCTTCTCGGCCCGGCGGAAGATCCGCCGGCTGCCGGGCGTTTTTTTCTCATAATCCCGGACCAGGCGGGCCCGGAGCGCGTCGAATCCTGTCATGTTTCCTCGCAAAGAAGCCCCATTTAACATCCGCCGGACCCGGCTTGTCAACCCGAAAAGCATTGACCGGACCCGTATCTTGCGGTAACATACGCACTTCCGGGACAGGAAGAGCTGGACATGCCCGCACCTAAAGCAAAAAAGACCGATCGGGCCTGCGTCATCGGCCTGGACGGCGTCCCCTACGGGATGATCGTCGAGCTGGCCCGCCGCGGCGTCATGTCGACCATGGCCCGGCTGATGGACATCGGCCGGATCCACCAGATGCGGGCCAGCCTGCCCGAGATCTCCTCGGTCTCCTGGACCGATTTCATGACCGGGACCGATTCCGGCACGCACGGCATCTTCGGCTTCACCGACTTCAAGCCCAAGTCCTACGGCATACGCTTCCCCAACTTCCTCGACGTCAAGGCCCCGACCATCTGGGACAAGCTGGGCGCCAAGGGCAAGAAGAGCGTCATCATCAACCAGCCCTCGACCTACCCGGCCCGCAAGACCGACGGCGTTCTCATCTCCGGCTTCGTCGCCCTGGAGCTGGCCCGGGCCGTCTGGCCCCTGAGCTACCGGGCCGCCCTGGAGCAGATGGGCTACCAGATCGACATCGACATCCTCCGCTGCCGGGAGCGGCCGGAGCTGCTCTGGCCGGAGATCAACAAATCCATGGCCGGAGGCCAGAAGGCGGTCAACTTCTTCTGGGAAGAGGGCTGGGACTATTTCGAGTACGTCGTCACGGCCACGGACCGTCTCCACCACCTTCTCTGGCGGGCCTACGAAGACCCGGCCCACCCGGCCCACCAGGCTTTCCTCGATTTCTACCGGCACATCGACCGCCTCATCGGCAAGATCGTCGCCGCCTACCACAAGCTGACCAACACCTACGCCGGCTTCTACATCCTGTCCGACCACGGCTTCTGCGGCATCGAAAAAGAGGTCTACCTCAACGTCTGGCTGGAGAAGAACGGCTACCTCCGCTTCCTCAAGCCCGAACCGGAATCGCTCGAGGACATCCACGGCCGCTCGCGGGCCTTCGCCCTCGATCCCAACCGCATCTATCTCAATTACAGGTCCAAGTTCCCCAAGGGCTCCGTCGAGCGCACGGCCCGCCGGGCCCTCAAGGAGGAGATCGCATCCAAGCTGAGCAAACTCGAATACCAGGGCCGTCCGGTCGTCAGGCGGGTCTTCATGGCCGAGGAGGTTTACTCCGGCCCGCAGACCTCCAAGGGCCCCGATCTCATCGTCGTGGCCGAGCCGGGCTTCGACATGAAGGGCTCGGTCCGCAAGAAAGAGATCTTCGGCGCCCCCGGGCTCCAGGGCATGCATACCTGGGACGACGCCTTCTTCTGGGCCGCCGAGGACCTTGGCGACGGCCTCAAGATCTCCGACGTGGCGCCGGTCATCCTCAAGAATTTCTGATGATGAAGCCCGGACGCCTCGTCGCCGCGACGCTCCTCGTCATCTGCGCCCTGGCCGCCCCCCTGCCGGCCTATATCGGCCCCGGGGCCGGCTTCGCCTTCCTGTCGTCCTTCCTGGTCTTCTTCCTGACCTTCCTGCTGGCCGTTTTCTCGCTCATCGCCTGGCCCTTCCGTTTCCTCTGGCGCGCCGTCCGCGGCCAGCGGGCTTACAGGAAGGGCCCCATCGAGCAGGTCGTCGTCCTCGGCCTGGACGGCATGGAGCCGACGCTGGCCGAGAAGTTCATGGCCGAGGGCAAGCTGCCCAACCTGGCCAGGCTCCGCAAGGAGGGCTCGTACGCCCGCCTGCGGACGACGACGCCGGCCATCTCCCCCGTCGCCTGGTCTTCGTTCACGACGGGCACCGAGCCGTCCAAGCACAATATCTTCGATTTCCTCAGCCGCGACCCGAGAACCTACCTGCCCGACCTGTCCTCGGCCCGGATCGGCCGGCCCAAGCGGACGCTGGCCCTGGGCCGGTATCTCATACCTCTGTCCAAGCCCGAGATCCGGGGAATGCGCAAGAGCGTCCCGTTCTGGAAAATACTGGGCGACAAGGGCATCGCTTCGACCATCCTGCGCGTCCCTGTCACTTTCCCGCCCGACAAGTTCAAGGGCCACATGCTCTCCGGCATGTGCGCACCCGACCTCAAGGGCAGCCAGGGGACGTTCGCCTTCTTCACCGAGGACGCCGAGATGGTCCGCCGGCACGAGGGCGGCGTGGCCGTCCTGGTCCAGCGGCAGGGCGACGTCATCCGGACGGAGCTCTCCGGCCCAGAGGACTCGCTGCTGCGCCGGCCGGTGGAGATCCGCCTGCCCCTGACGATCACCATCGACGCCAAGGCCGGCGGGGCCTGGCTGGCCCTCAAGGGCCATCCCTGGTTCTTCCTGAGGGAGAAGACCTTCAGTCCTTGGACGCCGGTCGTCTTCAAAGCCGGCCTGGGCGCCAAGATCAGGGGGACATGCCGCTTCCGCATCGCCTCGCTCGGGCCGAAGTTCCAGATGTACGCGACGCCCCTCAACATCGACCCGGATAAGCCGGCCCTGCCCATCTCCCAGCCGTTCATCTACGCCGTCTACCTGGCCAAGCTCCTGGGACGCTATATCACCCTGGGCGAGGCCAACGACACCTGGGCCCTGAACGAGGGAGCGCTCGACGAGGCGGCCTTCCTCGAGCTGACCTACGCCAACCACGCCGAATGGGAAGGCATGCTGCAGAACGCCCTGGCCAAGACGCCCCGCGGCCTGGTGGCCATCGTCTTCGAGACGACCGACAGCATCCAGCACATGTTCTTCCGCTACCTCGACAAGGCCCACCCGGCCCTCAGGGCCGCCCCGGCCCGGATGAGCCCGGCCGTCATCGAGGATCTCTACAAGAAGATGGACGACCTCGTCGGCCGGGTCGCGGCCGGCCTCGGCCCCAAGGGCGCCCTGTTCGTCATGTCCGATCACGGCTTCAAGTCCTTCCGCCGCGGGGTCAATCTCAACGCCTGGCTCCACCAGAACGGCTACCTCAGCCTGGTCGAGGGCCGGACCGCGAGCGGCGAATGGTTCAAGGACGTCGATTGGGACCGGACCAGGGCCTACGGGCTCGGCCTCGGCGGCCTCTACCTCAACCTCAAGGGCCGCGAAGCCCGCGGCACGGTCGCCCCGGGCGAAGAGGCCAAGGCCCTCAAGGCCGAGATCTCCCGCAAGCTCCTGGCCCTGAAGGATGTGGCGAACGGGCCGGCCGCCGTCACCCATGTCTACGACCGCGACGCCGTCTACGCCGGGCCGTACAAAGACAATGCCCCCGACCTCATCATCGGATACAACGAGGGCTACCGGGCCTCCTGGGACGGCGTCACCGGCGTCGTCGGCGGGGCCGTCATCGAGGACAACCCCAAGGCCTGGAGCGGCGATCACTGCATCGACCCGGCCCTGGTGCCCGGGGTGCTGTTCTCGAGCCTCAAGCTCAAGCGGACCGATCCCTCCATCATGGACGTCGCGCCAACCGTGCTCGAGCTCTTCGGTATCGCCCCGCCGCCCCACATGGACGGGCGGAGCCTGGTCGATGCCGGGACGCCGGCCGGCCCGGCGCAGGTGAAAGGGCAGGGACGATGAGCGGACGCGGGAACGGCGCCCTGACGCGCCGGCAATTCCTCAAGGCCGGGGTCGCGGCCACGGCGGCCGCCGGCCTGGGCGGCGCGGTCCGCCTCGGGCCGAAAGCCTACGGCTACGGCCCGGCGCCGAAGAAGATGATCATCCTGGGCATCGATGGGCTCGATCCGGTCCTGACCCAGCGCTGGATCGACGAAGGCCGGATGCCGGCCTTCCGCCGCCTCCTCGAAGCAGGCGGCGATTTCCGGCCGCTGGGCACGAGCCTGCCGCCCCAGTCCCCCGTGGCCTGGTCGAATTTTATCACCGGCATGGACCCCGGCGGTCACGGCATCTTCGATTTCATCCACCGCGACCCCGGGAGCTACGTGCCGATCTTCTCGGCCACCGAGACCACGGGCGCCTCCCGGACGGTCCGCCTCGGCAAAACCATCATCCCGCTCTCCGGCGGCCGGGTCCGGAACCTGCGCCGGGGCCAGGCTTTCTGGCAGCTCCTGGAGAAGGCGGACGTCCCGGCCACCGTCTTCAAGATGCCGTCCAACTATCCTCCCGTGGAGAGCCGCCAGCGGACCCTGTCCGGGATGAACACCCCCGACATCAAGGGCTCCTACGGCATCTTCAACTACTACACCAACGCGGCCGCTTCGGTCATCCAGGAAGCGGGCGGCGGCGGCCGGGTCCACGACGTCTTCGTCGTCGGCAACCGGGTCGAGGCCGAGCTGCCCGGCCCGACCAACACCTTCCGCACGGACGCCCCGGAGGCAGCCGTCCCGTTCCAGGTTTTTATCGATCCCTCGGGCCCGGCGGCCAAGATCGTCATCCAGGGGCGCGAGTTCGTGCTCAAGGAACGGGAATGGAGCGGCTGGGTCCATGTCCATTTCGACCTCATCCCGACCCAGAGCGTCCATGGCCTCTGCCTCTTCTACCTCAAGGAGGTCCGGCCGAAGTTCAAGCTCTACATCTCCCCCGTCAACATCGATCCGGCCAGGCCGGCCCTGCCGATCTCGACGCCCGCATCCTACGCCCGCGAGCTCGAGCGCCGCTTCGGCCCGTTCTTCACCAAGGGTTTGCCGGCCGACACCAGCGCCCTGGAGAACGGCGTCCTCGACGAGGAGGAGTTCCTCCATCTCGACGCACAAGTCTATGAAGAGAGCCTGGCCATGCTCGAGTACGAGCTGGGCCGGTTCGACGAGGGGCTGCTCTTCTACTACTTCTCCGACGCCGACCAGCGCCAGCACATGTTCTGGCGCCTGACCGACCCGCTGCATCCCGCCTACGACGAGAAGCTGGCCGCCCGCTACGGCGGCGTCATCGCCCGGACCTACGAGGAGATGGACCGGGCCCTCGATATGGCCCTGCGCCGGGCCGACAGGGACACGGTCGTCCTGGTCCTGTCCGACCACGGCTTCAACTCCTTCCGCCGCGGCCTGAACCTCAACACCTGGCTGCTGCGGGAGGGCTATCACCGGCTGAAGAGGCCCTGGAAGCAGGAGGAGTCGTCCCTCTTCGACAACACCGACTGGTCGAAGACCCGGGCCTACGGCGTCGGCCTCAATAGCCTCTACATCAACGAGCGCGGCCGCGAGGCCGAGGGCCTGGTCGCGCCCGGCGCGGACAAGGACAACCTGGTCCGCGAGATCGCGGCCAAGCTCGAGGCCCTGGTCGATCCGCGGACGGGAGAGCACCCCGTCCTCAAGGCCTTCGTGTCCAGGGAGGCCTACCGCGGCCGGCACCTAAAGAACGCCCCGGACATCGTCCTCGGCTTCAACCAGGGCTATCGCATCTCGTGGCAGTCCCCTCTCGGCGGTTTCCCCAGGGAGATCCTCGAGGACAACACCCAGAAATGGAGCGGCGACCATATGGCGGCGCCCCAGGTCCTGCCGGGCGTGGCCTTCGCCAACCGGAAGTTCACGGCCGGGGCTCCGGCCCTGTACGACCTGACGGCGTCGGTCCTGGGCGTCTTCGGCGTTCAGCCGCCGCCGGAGATGATCGGCCGGGACGTCCTGGCGAAAAGTTGAGAAAGGAGCCCCCCATGGCCAGCGTGAAGGTCAAGATCGACAAGGACCTGTACGACAAGATCAAGAAGCTCGCCGAGATGTCCGGCTATTCCTCGGCCGACGAGTTCATCGGCCACTGCCTGGAGAAGGAAGCGGCCGCATTCGAGGGATCCGACTCGGAGGAGGAGATCAAGAAAAAGCTGAAAGGGCTGGGTTACCTCTCCTGATGCCCATGGCCATCGTCAACCTCGTCTTCGGCGGGATCGTCGGAGCCGTCCTGTGGCCCTTCCGGACTCTCTCGCCCTGGGCCGGGATGGTCGCCGTCTCGTTCCTGACGGCCCTGCTCATGCTCGAGGTCTACAAGCTGACGTCCAACCAGGCCGCCATCCGCCGGGCCAAGGACCTCATCAAGGCCCATCTCTATGAGATGCGTCTCTACAAGGACGACATGCGGATCACCCTGGGCGCGCAGCGGGCCATCCTCAAGGCCAACCTGTCCTACCTGGCCGCCAACCTCAAGCCCCTGGCGGTCATGATCGTCCCCCTGGTCCTCATCCTGGCCCAATTGAGCGTCTGGTACGACCGGGCCCCCCTCCGGCCGGGCCAGGAGACGCTGGTCAAGGCCCGGCTCGAGGGAACGGCCGACCCGGTCGGTGCCGGCCTCGACCTCGAGGTTCCCCCGGGGCTCGAGATCACCGCCCCGGCCGTCCGCATCCCTGACCTGCACGAGGTCGTCTGGCGGATCAAGGCCGTGGCCCCCGGGTCCGGCCGGCTGACGGTGCGGTCCGGCGGGACGGCCCTGGGCAAGGCCGTCGTCGTCGGGGACGGGCCGCTGCGCCGGGTCTCGGCCATCGCCTCGCGCGGCTCCTTCTCGAAGCGGGTCCTTTATCCCGGCGAGGGGCCGCTCCCGGCCGGCTCGCCGGTGCGCTCGATCGAGATCCTCTACCCGGCCGGGCGCCTGGCCGCCTTCGGCTTGAATGTCCACTGGCTCATCGCCTACCTTGTCCTGTCCATCGTCTTCGGTTTTGCCTTCAAGGGCGTTTTCAAGGTCGAGATCTGAAACATCTTCAAGAGAGGTCCTCGTGCGCATCGACACCTTCAAGATGGAGCGGATGCAGTCCTCCTGGGAGAATGTCGTCGACTACAACCTGTCCGAGAGCGGCGTCCACCCCCTGAGCCTCAAGGGCTTCCTGACCCCGGCCGAGATCGGGGCCCTGACCGAGGTCGAGCTCGGCTATTCCCAGACCAACGGCACCATCCCGCTGCGCCAGGCCATCGCCCGCCTCTACCCCGGCATCGGCCCGGATCAGATCCTGACCACGGCCGGCTCGTCGGAAGCCAACTTCCTGCTCATGTGGAGCCTCGTCGAACCCGGCGACGAGGTCCTCTTCGAGATGCCGAACTACATGCAGATGGCCGGGCTGCTGCGGGCCTTCGGGGCCGAGGTCAAGGCTTTCCGGCTCCACGAGAGCCTGGATTGGCAGCCCGATCTCGACGAGATGCGGAAGCTGATCACGCCCAAGACCAAGCTCATCGTCCTGACCAACCCGAACAACCCGACCGGGTCCGTCCTGGCCCCGGAGATCATGGACGGCATCGTCGGCCTGGCCGCGGACGCCGGGGCCTGGATCCTGGCCGACGAGGTCTATCAGGGCGCCGAGCTGGACGGCGAGACCACGCCGAGCTTCTGGGGCCGCTGGGAGAAGACGCTGGTCGTCAACGGCCTGTCCAAGGCCTACGGCCTGCCCGGCCTGCGGATCGGCTGGATCGTCGGGCCGGAGGACGCCGTCCGGCGGACCTGGCCTTATCATGATTATACGACCATCTCGCCGTCGGCCTTGAGCGACCGGCTTGCCGCCTGGGCCCTGTCGCCCGGGACCCGGGAGCGCATCCTGGCCCGGACGCGGGGCATCCTCAACGCCAATTTCCCCGTCCTGGGCACGTGGCTGAGCGACCACGGCGGCCTGTTCTCGTTCCGGCCGCCCCGGGCCGGGGCCATCTGCTTCGCCCGCTACGCCCTGGCGGCCAACTCGACCGAGCTGGTCGAGCGCCTGATCCGGGAACACAGCGTCCTCGTCGTCCCGGGCGACCATTTCGAGACCGATGGCTATCTCCGTTTCGGCTACGGACCCGAGAAGGGCTACCTCTTGCGGGCCCTGGGCCGGATCGACGAGATGCTTAAAAAAAATGCCCAATCGTGGTAATATATCGCATCCATTCCCTGCCGGAATGAGTTTTGAGTATAAGGACTAGAGGAGGCCTCACATGAAGAAATTCCGGGCCATCGCCCCGCTCGTCATCCTGGCCGTTCTGGCCGTCGCCAGCGCGTCCTACGCCCAGCAGGCGTCCAAGATCGGGATCATCAACTCCCAGAAAGCGTTCGAGACCTCGGTCGAGGGCAAGAAAGCCCTGGCCCAGCTCCAGGACCTCGACACCAAAATCAAGGCCGACATCCAGAAGCTCGACGACGCCATCCGGCTGCTCGAGAACCGGATGAACACCGGCCGCCTGACCATGACCCAAGAGGCCCTGCTGGCCCTGCAGGCCGATATCGACAAGAAGACGACCGAGCGCAAGCGCTACGAAGAGGATAAGGCCCGCGAGGTCAACCAGCTCTCCCAGAATCTCATCCAGAAGATCCGCGTGGACATGGTCACCGTCATCGAGGGGCTGGCCAAGGAACGGGGCCTCGACCTCGTTCTCGACGCCCAGAACAGCGGCGTCGTCACGGCCGCCCCGGCCATCGACATCACGGACGAGGTCGTCCGCCGCTACGACGCGGCCAGGTCCGCCTCCCCGGTCAAGAAGTAACCACCGGAAATAGGCGCCGGGGGGAGCGGCCCCGCCGTTCTCCCCGGTCTTTTCCCTCCGCCCCTTCCCCCAATAGGAGTCCGTCCGCGCACGTCAGGGGATCGTCCGGTCGAAGGCGATCCGGAAGCGTACGATCTCGGCCCGGCTGCCGATGCGCAGCGGCGGCCCCCATGTCCCCGCCCCGCTGGTGACGTAGTACTGCGTCCCGCCCTTTTTTTTCAGGCCCCAGTTGAGCTCGTAGATCAGGCCGTTGATGATCCCGATGGGGAACATCTGGCCGTCGTGGGTATGGCCCGAGACCTGGAGGGCGGCGCCCGCCTGCTCGGCCTCATCGAGGTGGACCGGTTGATGGTCGAGGACGACGACCGGCAGGTCCGCCGGGAGGCCGCTCCGGGCCAGGATGCCGCCTATCGACAGGCGCCGGACGCCGCGCTCGAGCGAACCCGCGTCCCGGCGCCCGACGAGGAGGAAGGCCCGGTCGACGGCCGCCGCCTCGTCCTGGAGGACCGTGATGCCGCAGGCCCGGAGGCAGGCCACGTTCCGCTCCAGCCCGCTGTAGTATTCGTGGTTGCCGGGGCAGGCGTACAGGCCCAGCGGGGCCCGGAGCCGGCCCATGATGCCGCTCAGCCTGGCTTCGATGGCCTCGGTCACCGTCTCGTCGACGATGTCGCCGGCGAAAAGGACGACGTCGGGATCGAGGCTTCCGATACGCTCGACCACCTTCTCCAGGCGCGACGCCCCGACCAGGGCCCCCAGGTGGAGGTCCGAAACGGCGACCACCGTCAGCCGGTCGACCGCGCCGGCCCGGCGCGGCAGCGTCAGGTCGAGATCGACGACCCGCAGCCGCGTGGCGTTCCAGACGCCCGCGGCCACCGTCAGGAGGACGGCTCCGGCGACCGCGGCGAAGACGGCCGGCCCGGACCCGGCGGCTGTCAGGGACTTCGGCAGGAAGCGGACGAAGGCGTTGGCCAGCCGGACGACATCGACGGCAACAACGGCCATGAAGCCGTAGAGCATGATCCCCATGTGGTACGTCCCGATCTCGACGATCAGCGAAACGAGGCGCCCCTGGACGGCGCCCATCAGGATCCGCCCGATCGGGAACAGGAGGGCCGCGGCGACGAAGACGATGAGGAAGGCCCGACGGGCTCCGGGCGCCGGGGCCAGGGCCTGGGCGCCGCGGCGGGCGATGTAGAAGTTGATCAGGCCCCAGACGGTGAAGGCGATGGCCAGGAAGGAGAACATCCGCTGTCCTTTCATTCGGGCGGAACCTTGTTGAAGGCGGCGATCCCTTCGAGGGTCCGGCGGGGCGGCTGGCTCCGCGGCCGCTTCTCGGCGTAGCCGAGCGGCATCAAGGCCACCAACTTGAAACCCGGGGGGATGTCCAGGGCCTTGCGGACCCGGCGATAGTTGAACCAGCCCATCCAGCACGTGGCCAGCCCCAGCTCCTCGGCCTGGAGGACCAGGTGCTCGCCGGCGATGCCCATGTCCAGCAGAAAGAACGGCACGCCCTGGATCCGCGAACCCAAACGGACCACGCCCCGGCCCGGCCGGGCCAGCAGGACCAGGATGACGGGCGCCTGGGCGGCGAACAGCGAGCCCTTGTAAAAGCCGCCGAAGGCCGCGGCCGCCAGCCGGGACTTGAGATCCGGGTCGTCGACGACCATGAACCGCCACGGCTGGACGTTGTGGGCCGACGGCGCGAGGCGCGCCGCCTCGAGGCAGGCCCGGAGCTTCTCCGGCTCGACGGGCGCCGGCAGGAAGCGGCGGATGCTCCGGCGGCCCTGCAGTATCCTCTGGAACGGCGTCGCTTCTAAAGGGCCTTTTTCGTCACTCATCGCGTCCTCATCCGGACCAGCGGCTTTTCCGCAGCCCGGGCCGCCGCCGCGCCGGTTGCTCGTAATGTCGTCATGCGGTCCTCCTGGAACGTCACTTAATCAGGATGAGCTCGGTCTGGCGGCGGTCGAGGAAGCGCGGGCCGTCCTTGGTACAGGCCGCGTCCTGTTCCAGGGCGATCGAAACGTCCTGGCCCCATTCCGGGACGGCGGCGCGGACGTTGAGCTCGATAGAAAAAACGGTATCGTCGTAGAGCGGATAGTCGCCGGGGCCGGGGACTCCGTCCTGCCTGTCCCACAGGCCGATCGTCGGGCCGGCGGCATGACCGTGGACGCCCAGGGGGTGGGTGTAGATGCTCGGCCGCAGGCCCTCCTGCCGGGCCTTAGCCAGGGCCGTGGCCAGGATCTGGTTGCCCGTCCGGCCCGGCCGCATCTCGCCGAGAAGGATGTCCTGGAGACGGTTGCCCTGGGCCATTCCGGCCCGCAAACCGGCCGGGGCCTCGGTCTCGCCCGGCTTCAGGACATAGGCATGCTGCTGGGTGTCCGTATCCAGGCGCAGGTAGTTGATGCCGAAATCGCAGTGCAGGAGATCGCCCGGATGGATGACCGGGCTGTCTTTGTGCGGGCTCGAGGCCGGCCGCTGGATGGAGATGCCCGGGTTGAACCAGCTCGTCTGGCCGAGGGCCCGGGCCTTTTCCCACATCCACCATTCGACCTCGGCGGCCGTCGTGATCCCGGGGGTGATGACCTGGCGGGAGAAGGCTTCGGCGATAATGGCGTGGGCCACGGCGCAGATGTGGTCGTAGACCTCGATCTCCTCGGGCAGGCGCCGCTCGAGCCAGCCCACGGCCAGCCGCTCGGCGCTGACCAGCCGCTTGGCGTATTCGGGGCCGAGGGCCCTGACCAGCCGATTCTTCATTGTCGCGCTCAGGCCGTCGCCGAAGGCGAAGATCTCGGATTCGTCGATGCCGATGCGCTTGGGGTCGCGAGCCTTGATCGCCCCGGCCAGGGCCTGCCACTGGTCCTCCTGGCCCGCTTTCCAGACCGTCGGGTAGAGATCGCCGATGCCGTAGCGGCTGACGGTGAAGCGCTCGACGCCCTTGTCGCCGCCCCGGTCGAAGAGAACGAGCAGGGTCAGGCGCCGGGCCGAAAGGCCGGCGAAGGGAACCAGGGAGAGATAGACGGGGTCCTCGTTGTACTCCTCGCAGAGGACGAGCCACATGTCGATCTTTTCGCGGCGCATGAGCTCCGGCAGGACCTTGTCCAGCTTGATCCTGAGCCAGCCGTCGCAGATCGCGGCCTGCTCTTTGAGGCCGAGGACGGCGGGGATGGAAGCGGCCCGGGCGGCCGGCGCGAGCGCCGCCAGGACGAGCACGACGGCGGTGAGGACGACAGGGATGCGACGGGACATGTCTGGGATTCCTTTCCCTCCCGGCCGCTTGCCGCCGGCCCGGAGTCCTTAAAAATATCCCAAAACCCGGCTTCCGGCAACCTCGGAGGCCGCTCCCCCGTCCGGGGCCCGTTCCCCCGCCGCCAGCCTGGTGTTGCCCCCGGTCGGCCGGTGGTGGTATAGTCCGGGAAAGAGAACCCGTCGGGACGCTTCTTCGTATCCCGGTATAGGATTCCCAAGGAGGTTCCTGCCATGAAAAAGTCGACGGCCATCGGTTCGGCATTCCTGCTGGCGGCCTTCGTCGCGGCTTGCGCCCCGGCCACCGGGCTCAAGACCGGCGCCGCAGCCGGCGAGGCCCTGATAAAGATGCTGCCCAAGTCGGCGTCGGGCGTCGCGGCATTCGACGTCCGGCGGCTCATGGGCACGGACACCGTCGCCAAGGCCCTTCAGGACCCCCAAGCCAAGGCCAAGTACGACGGGTTCGTCCAGATGAGCGGCGTTGATCCGGTCAAGGATATCGCCTACGTCGGCATCGGCCTGAGCGCTCCCCCGGCCGGTGCGGCCCAGGGCAGTCTGGAGGGCGGCCTGATCATCAGTCTCAGGTACGACAAGGCCAAGCTCCAGGGCCTGATCAGGCAAAAGGCGCCGCAGGTCAAGGAAGAGACCTACAACGGCGTGACCGTTTACGCCAACCTGGACGGCGGCAAGAGCCGAGGCCGGCTGGGGCAGGCCGCTTTCCTCGACGAGACCCACATCGCTCTGGGCAGTGAAGCCGTCCTCAAGGGAATCATCGACGTCTTCCAGAAGAGAGCCGATTCCCTGGCCAAGAACCCCGGGATGGCCGACATCCTGAAGAAAGCCGACAAGTCCGGCATCTTCTGGGGCGCCGTGGCTATCCCGCCGGAGCTTCTCCGGAAGGGCTTGGCCGCCAGCCCGCAGGCCAAGATCCTCGAGGGCGTCAAGGCCGTGACCCTGATGTATGACGACCGGGTCCAGGGCATCCTGGCCGACATCCGGGCGATCGGCGGCACCAAGGACCAGAACGCCAACCTGGCCGCCGCTCTCAACGGCTTCAAGGCCATGGGGGCCATGTTCGCGGCCCAGGAGGCGGCCGTCGGCGACTTCCTCAACGGCCTCCAGATCACCTCGGGCGAGGACTTCACCCGCCTGTCGCTCAGCGTCTCCCACGAGGTCATGGACAAGCTCGGCCAGGCGGCCAAGACCAAGGCGGCGGAATTCATGAAGGCCCGGAAGAAGGACGAAGCCCCGGCCCCGGAAGTGAAGTAATAAGCCCGGGGCGGGCTAATCCTCGGGCAGGTATTCCTTCGTCCTGAAGACCCAGGCGGCCAGGGCCAGCAGCCCGGCCGTCAGGGCCGCCAGGATGAGCACGGCCGCCAGCGGCTTCGTCGGCTCGAGCCGGAAGAGCAGCAGGGCGACGCCCCGGCCCCCGCCGGCCCCGACGGGCGCCGGGCGGTAGGGCAGCAGGGATTTCAGGTAGTGGACGATGGAGAATTTCTGCGTCGAGCCGGGGAAATACTGGATGACGTTCTCCCATCCGAACCCGAATACCAGGCCCAGGATGATGGCCCGCTTGAGGACCGTCCCCAGGAACGTGAAGAAGGCCGTGTAGGCCAGGATGCCCAAGACGAGGACGCCCAGGTAGCGCAGGAAGGTCACGTAGAGGTCCGGCTGGCCCAGGCGGGCCGCGTTCAGGACGAAGAAGGACACGGTCAGGCTGACCGCGACCAGGGCCGCGATCAGGGCCGAATAGGCGGCGTATTTTCCCAGGACGATGGCCGGCTTCGGCAGCGCCCGGGTGGTGAGATAGGACAAGGTCCGGTTCTCGACCTCCTCGGCCGTGACCGAGGTGCCGTAGAAGAGCGCCAGCAGGACGATGTAGAACTGCAGGAAGAAGACCATCAGGATCTCGGTGAAGACGTCGGCCATGAGACCGGTCCGGCCGCGGAGGAAGACGCGGGCGACGACGGCCAGGACGACCGGGATGAGCCCCAGGACGGCGAAGACGCGGGTCCGGCCCGCCCGCCGCCCCAGGAAGGCGAAGAACCGGAAGATCCGGCGGACGGGGTTGGCGGCGGTCATATCACTTCTCCACCAGGTATTCGAATACCGACTGGAGGTTGTCGTCCGGCGACGAGACCTCGTCGACCTCGATCCCGGCCGCCAGGACGGCCTGCGTCAGCCGGCCGAAGAACTCGTCCCTCTTGTGCGTCTCGACGACCAGGGTCCGGCCGTCCTCTCCGAAGGTCATCTTCTGGATGGACCGGTCGCCGATGAAGCGCCCGGCCAGGGCCCGCGGGTCGCTCGAGGTGACCGAGATCTGGTGCGGGTGCGACTCGATGAGATCGCGGATATAGGGGACGTCTCCCTGGGCCAGGATCTTGCCCTGGTGGATGAGGACGATCCGCGAGGTCAGGGCTTCGATCTCCGGCAGGACATGGCTCGAGACCAGGATCGTCCGGCCCTGCTCCCTGTAGCCCTTGATGAGCTTGATGAGTTTGCGCTTGCCCAGCGGGTCGAGACCGCTCAAAGGCTCGTCGAGGATGAGGATCTCCGGGTCGTGGGCCACGGCCTGGGCGAACTTGATCCGTTGCCGCATGCCCCGGCTGTAGCCGCGGATGAGGCGGTCCCGGGCCTCGGCCAGGTCGACGACGTCCAGGGCCCGGGCGGCCCGTTCGTCCGCCTCGGCGTCCGGAAAGCCCTGGAGGCGGAGCAGACCGGTCAGGAACTCCCGGCCCGTGACGTCCTCGTAGAAGGCGTCCGGCTCGGGGCAGAAGCCGATCCCGCGGAAGATCCCGGGGTCGTTCCAGGCCCGGCGGCCCCGGACCGTCACCGCGCCGATGTTCGGCTTCATCTGACCGGTGATGAGCTTCATGAAGGTCGACTTGCCGGCCCCGTTCGGCCCGAGCAGGCCGGTGATGCCCGGCTCGATGTCGAGCGTGACGTCGTTGAGGCCGAGGATGTTGCCGTAATATTTGGAAAGGCCGACGGCGGAGATTACGGCCGTCATTTGATCACCTCGACGCTGCGGATCTTGCGGTCGAGGACGACGGCCGCCAGGCCGCAGAACCCGGCCAGGACGGCGAAGGACCAGACGGCCGGCACGGCCAGCGGCGGGGCCTGCCCGAATATCGCCGCCCCAACCTGCTTGATGTTGGCCGGGATCGAGAAGAGGGCCGTGTAGGGGGTGCGGAAGACGCCCCTGAGGATGTTGAACAGGATCTCGGAGAAATAGTAGACCCCGAAGACCAGGACGAAGACATAGCGGTTGTTCTTGCTGACCGACGACAGAAGCATGATGTAGAAGGCGAAGAAGACGGTCAGCAGGAGCGACGCTCCCAGGACGGACAGGGGCAGCCAGGGGTACTTGAGGAAGAACTCGAAGCTGCCGGCGAAGACGAGCTTGAAGATGACAAGGAGGAGCCCGGGCACGGCCGTGTAGAGCAGGACGAAGAAGGCGGCCACCGACATCTTGCCGGCGATGTAGTCCTTCTTGCCGAGGGGCCGGGCGAAGTAGAGTTGGAGCGAGCCGTGGCGGAGGTCGTCGGCGATGAGCCCCCCGGCCCCGAGGGCCAGGACGAGGGCGATCATGAAGAGCAGCGAATCGTTCGTGAAGTACGAGACGAAGTACTTCGGCCCGATATTGATCAGCCGGTCGCTGCCCTGGATCATGGCCTTGAAGTCCTCGAGCCGCTCGGAGATGTAGAGCCCGACCAAGAAGACGAAGGCCGGAACGAAAGTCGCGGCGAAGACGAGCTTGAAGCGCTTCTTGCGGAAGGCCAGCAGGATGCCCGTCCGGGTGATCGGCGACCAGGGGAAGCGCCGCTCGACCAGCCGGCCGTCCCAATGGGTGTAGCCCTTCTCCCGGATGACGGCCATCAATCCACCCCCACGACGCCGGCGAAGAGGTCCTCGAGCGAAGTCCGGCTCTTGACGAACGAGCGCAGCTGGACGCCGGTCCGGTCGGCAGCCCGGAAGATGTCCATCCGGTCCCCGGCCTCGGGCATGTAGATCTTGATCAGGCCGTCTTCCATCTCGTCCACCCGGCCTCCCAGGCCCTCGAGGTCGCGGCGAAAGGCGGCCGGATCGCCCTTGACGCGGACCTCGTAGAGGCTGTAGTCGAGGGCCCGCAGATCGGCCATGCGGCCCTCGGCCGCGACCTTGCCCTGTTTCAGGATGACTACGGTCTCGCAGAGCGACTCGATGTCGTCGAGGATGTGCGACGAGAGCAGGACCTGGATCGACTTGTGCGTCGAGATGTCGCGGATGAGCTCCAGGACCTCCTTGCGGCCGGTCGGGTCCAGGTTCGAGGTCGGCTCGTCGAGGAACAGGATCTTCGGGTCGTGGACCAGGGCCTGGGCCAGCTTGAGGCGCTGCTTCATGCCCGCGGAATAGGTGTCGAGCAGCCGGTAGCGGGCCTCGCCGAGCCCGACATAGAAGAGGACCTCGTGGGCCCGCTTCATGGCCTCCTGGCGGGGCATGCCGGCCAGCTCGCCGAAATAGGAGGCGAAGGTAACGGCGTCCATGCCCGAGATGAAGCAGTCGCCTTCGGGCATGTAGCCGACGGCGCGGCGGATGAGAGCCTGCTGGCGGCGGATGTCGTAGTCCAGGACCCGGCCCTGGCCGCGTTCGGGCGCCAGGAAGCCGAGGAGGATGCGCAGGAGCGTGCTCTTGCCGGCCCCGTTCGGCCCGAGAAGGCCGACGGCGCCCTCGCCGAGGCGGGCCGTCACGCCGTCCAGGGCGACGACCCGGCCGTAGCGGAAGCTGATATCCTCGATCTCTATGGCCATCGGACGCTTTTTCGTATGTTATTCCTTTTAATAGACGGAGGGCAAGGAGAAAAGTTCCCTCGCCCCGGCCGGCGCGTAGCGGAGTCGTCGAAGCGACCATCAGATGCATGGCGGAGCGGCTCGGAGCCATGCTTCTGGGAGATATCGGAGAAAGAGCTTTTTAAGATATTTCTCAGAATCCCGGCCTCGAGCGCTCGGCCATGATTCTGACCTCCGCTCTTTATAGTCCGCTCCGCGCCGGACCATCGCCGCCGAGAGAGGGACTTCCCAGAATCTGGAGAAGAGCCTTTTTATAGGGGCAACTTCAACATGGCTTCGGGATCGACGCGGGCCCCGAGAACCTTGACGGACCAGTGCAGGTGCGGACCCGTGGAGCGGCCGGTCGTGCCGCAGAGCCCGATCGTCTGGCCTTTGGCCACGGTTTCGCCGCGCTTGACCTTGAGCTCCGACATGTGGCCGTAGCTGCTGAAGACGCCCAGGCCGTGGTCGATGATGACCGTTTTGCCGCCGAGGTAGAGGTCGCTGGCCAGGACCACGCGGCCGGCGTTGGCCGCCCCGATGGGCCGGCCGAACGGGGCCCGGATGTCCAGGCCGGTGTGAAGCGAGGCCAGGACGTTGTTGTTGAGCCGCCGCTGGCCGAAGTTCGACCACGACGGCGCCTCGTTCGGGACGGCGAACGGCCCGTCGCCGAGCCAGGCCGGCGAGACGACGCTCGTGGCCAGGGCGACGAGCTCGGCCTCCCGCTTGATGCGGGCCTGGAGCGCGGGCGGCGGCGTGACGTAGTTGGGATCGAACGTCAGCTTGGTCGAGGGGAAGGCCCTGTCGACGATCAGGAGCTCCCGGCGGACGGTCTCCAGGGCGCCGCCGGCCCTGACGACCTTGACAACGAGGACGCAGGGGCCCGGCTTGGCCAGGACGTCGAGGCCGAGGAAAGCGAAGACCCGGCCGCCGGCCGGGGCGCCCGGCGCCGGCCGCAGCTCGGCCGTGTTCCCCAGGAGCGTCACCGTGGCCGAGCGGACGCTCCGGTCCGCTTCGAGGAAGACGAGGATCGGCTCGCCGGGCTGGAGCGAGCGGTAGGCCAGACGGACGACCGGACCGGCGGCGGGCGCCGCCGGGGTCCGGTCCTGCGCCATCAGCCCTGCTGCGGCCAGGACGAGCAGGAGGGCGGGCGTCCAGCCCCGGAGCGCGGGCCGGGCCGCCGGCCTCATGCCACGGCCCCGCGGGCGTTCTTCCTCAGGACCCTGCCGGGCAGCTCTTCCGCATGCCGGCCTTCGTCCAGAACGATCCGGCCGTTGACGACGACCTGGTGGATGCCCTCGGGATAGGCCGCGGGCTCCTGGAACGTCGCCTTGTCGATGATCCGGTCGGCGTCGAAGACGCACAGGTCCGCGGCCCAACCGACCTTGATCCGGCCGCGGCGGACGAAGCCCATCTGCGCGGCCGGCATGGCCGTCATCTTCCGGATCATCTCGGCGAGCGGCACGACCTTTCTTTCGCGGACGTACTTGCCCAGGGCCCGGGGGAAGGTCCCGTAGTTGCGGGGGTGGGGCTTGCCCTTGGCCAGGGGCCCGTATGGGGCCAGGGCGCTGCCGTCGGCCCCGATGCCGACGAAGGGCCGGCCAAGGATGCGCTCGAGGTTCTCCTCGCTGCCGTAGAAGCTGATCATGCCCACCCGGCCCGACTCCTCGATGAGCAGGTCGCGCATGAACTCGTATCCGGGCCGGCCGGCCGCGGCCGCGGCCTCGAGCACGTTCGAGCCTTCGAGGCCCCGGTTCTTCTCCGAGCCGACGTCGGAGATCCGGATCTTGTCCCACGAGCCGTATCCTTTCTCCTGCTCGGCCATGTGGGCCCGGATCCTGGCGTCGAAGGCCGGGTCCTTGAGCCGGGCCAGGAAGGCCTCCGTCCCGCCTTCGCGGGCCCAGACGGGAAAGAGAGTGCTCAGGCTGGTCGCGCTGGCGATGTAAGGATAGCGGTCGCAGCGGAAGTCGAGCCCCTCGGCCCGGGCCTTCTCCAACATGTCCAGGATGGCGTCGAGCTTGGGCCAGTTGACGGCGAACCCGACCTTGAGATGGGAGATCTGGAGCCGGATGGGCGCTTCCCGGGCGATCCGCAGGGCTTCGGCCACGGCCTCGACGACCTGGGCCTCCTCGTCGCGCAGGTGCGTCGCGTAGACGCCGCCCGTCCGGGCGGCCACCCGGCAGAGCTCGATGAGTTCCCCGGTCGAAGCGAAGCTGCTTGGCGTGTACTCGAGGCCCGAGGACAGGCCCAGGGCCCCCCCGGCCATGGCCTCGGCGACCAGGGCTTTCATGCGCTCGAGCTCGGCCGCCGTCGCCGGCCGGTCGGCCTGGCCCAGGACCGCGCCCCGGACCGTGCCCTGGCCGACGAAGGTCGCGTAGTTGAGGGCCAGGCCCGACGTCTCGAGCCGGTCGAGGAATCCGCCGATGTCCTTCCATTCGACGTCGAGCCCGTATTCCCGGGCCAGCTTCAGTTTGTTCTCCGCGGCCGCCTCGTCCGTCAGGGGGAAGGGCGACTCGCCGCACTGGCCGCTGACGAGCGTCGTTACGCCCTGGCGGACGGCGCTCTCGGCCCTGGGATTGACCAGCAGGCCGACATCGGTGTGGTCGTGGACGTCGATGAACCCCGGCGAGACGGCCCGGCCGTCCGCCTCGATCACGGCCGCGGCCCGGGAGCGCCGTACGCGGCCGATCTCCCGGATGGCGCCCCCCGAGACGCCCACGTCGGCCCGGACGGGCGGCCCGCCGGACCCGTCGTAGACCGTGCCGCCCGCGATCAGCAGGTCGAGGTCCCGTCCCTTGGAACAGCCCTGGAGGACCAGCCCGGCGCCGGCAGCGGAAGCCGCGGCCGCCGTCGTCAGCGCCCCCCGGAGGAAGGCCCGTCGGTTCATGGTGTCCATATCGTCCGCATGATAGTCGAAAGGGCGGCCCGAGTAAACGGCCCGCCCCTCTCCCCCGCCCCGTCCCCGCCCCGGCGCTTGCCTTTCCCGGCGGATTCTGATAGATTGACGATTCGCGGCGGCCGCTCCGGCGCCCCCCGACACACCCGAAAGGATTGACCCATGGCCGACGAAAAGCAGGAAAACGCCCCGAAGCGGAAGAAGATGAACGCCCTGACCCTGGCCGAGATCGAGGCCAAGCTGGCCGCGTGCCAGGAGAAGCAGGGCAGCCTGACCTCCAAGTACGCCCGCCAGCTCCAGGCCCGCAAGAAGGCCCTGTCCGCCTGACGCCGCCGGCCTTCCCTCTCCGCTTTCCCCCCGCAAATCCCAGAAAGTATTGTCATTCCGCACGGTTTCTGTTAAAATGACCCGGAAAAATATATCAGGAGAATAAACAAGCGTGATTAGCAAGGACCAGAAGACGAAGATCGTCAAGGACAACCAGGCCCATCCCACCGATTCGGGATCGCCTGAGATCCAGGTCGCCTTGCTGACGGAGAGGATCAACCTGCTCGTCAAGCATTTCAGCGACCACAAGAAGGACTTCCACTCCCGGGCCGGCCTCATGAAGCTGGTCGGGCAGCGAAAGCGGCTCCTCGAGTACGTCAAGAAAGACGATGTCAGCCGCTACGAAAAGCTCATCCAGAAGCTCGGCCTGCGCAAGTAGGCCCCGCCTCCAAAGGAAAACCCAATGTCGAACACTATCAGTCTAGAAATCAATCGACGGACGCTGTCCGTCGAGATCAACAGGGTCGCCAAGCAGGCCGACGGCTCGGCCCTCGTCCGCTACGGCGACACGATGATGCTGGTCACGGCCACCTCCCGCAAGGAGCTCAAGGAAGGCAAGGACTTCCTGCCCCTCATCGTCGACTACCGCGAGAACACCTACGCCGCCGGCAAGATCCCCGGCGGCTTCTTCAAGCGCGAGGGCCGGCCTTCGGAGCGGGAGATCCTCATGGCCCGCCTGATCGACCGTCCCATCCGGCCGCTCTTCCCCGATGGCTACTTCTACGACACCCAGATCGTCGGCCTCCTTCTGTCGGCCGACCTCGAGAGCGAGCCGGACACGCTCGGCCTCATCGGCGCCTCGGTCGCCCTGTACTTCTCCGACATCCCCTTCACGACGCCCCTCGGCGCCGTCAAGGTCGGCATCGTCGACGGCGCCCTGGTCGTCAACCCGACCGACAAGGAGCTGGACCGGAGCCCGCTCAACATGACCGTCGTCAGCAACGAGAGCGGCATCATCATGATCGAAGCCGGGGCCCAGGAGATCGAGGAGGAGAAGGTCCTCGAAGGGCTGGCCCTGGCCCACCAGGAGAACCAGCGCATCATCCAGGCCCAGAAGGACCTCTTCGCCCGGCTGGGCATCAAGAAGCGCGAGTTCACGGCCAAGCCGTTCGACCCCGAAAAGCTGGCCAAGCTCGAGGCCGAGCAGGGCCCGGCCCTGCTCCAGGCCATGCAGGTCAAGGGCAAGAAGGCCAGCGAGGCCGCCCTGGCGGCGGTCCGCGAGGCCGCCCTGGCCCTCATCCCCGAGGACAAGCCCGAGGAGAAGCTGGAGACCAAGGCCCTCTTCTACAAGCTCGAGGAGAAGCTCTTCCGCGAGATCGTCCTGAAGAAGAAGCTGCGGACGGACGGACGCGGCTTCGACGACATCCGGCCCATCTCGGCTGAGGTCGGCCTGCTGACCCGGACCCACGGCTCGGCCCTGTTCACCCGCGGCGAGACCCAGGCCCTGGCCACCGTCACCCTGGGCACCTTCGAGGACGCCCAGCGCCTCGACAGCCTGGGAGAGGAATCGAAGAAGCGGTTCATGCTCCATTACAACTTCCCGTCCTTCTCGGTCGGCGAAGTCGGGTTCCTGCGGGCGCCCGGCCGCCGCGAGATCGGGCACGGCGCCCTGGCCGAGAAGGCCATCCTGCCGGCCATCCCGGACATGGAGACCTTCCCCTACACCATCCGCATCGTCTCCGACATCCTCGAGAGCAACGGCTCGTCATCCCAGGCCACGGTCTGCGGCGGCGTCCTGGCCCTCATGGACGCCGGCGTGCCCCTGAAGATGGTCGTGGCCGGCATCGCCATGGGCCTGGTCACCTCCGACTGCGGCGACTACGCCATCCTGACCGACATCGCCGGCCTCGAGGACCATTTCGGCGACATGGACTTCAAGATGGCCGGCACCGAGAAGGGCGTCACGGCCATCCAGCTCGACCTCAAGATCCCCTGCGTCACCCTGCCCATGCTCCGCGAGATCATGACCAAGTCCAAGGCCGCCCGGATCGAGGTGCTGGGCCGGATGAAGGCGGCCATCGCCGAGCCGCGCAAGGACATCTCGGTCTACGCGCCGCGCATCCTCATCCTCAACATCAACCCCGAGAAGGTCGGCGAGGTCATCGGCCCCGCCGGCAAGGTCATCAAGAAGATCGTCAGCCAGACCGGGGCCAAGATCGACATCGAAGAGGACGGCAAGATCCTCATCGCTTCGCCCGACATGTCGGCCGCCGAGGCCGCCAAGCAGATGATCCTCGACCTGACGGCCGAGGCCGAGCTGGGCAAGATCTACACGGGCAAGGTCGTCCGGCTCGAGGAGTACGGCGCCTTCGTCGAGATCATGCCCAACCTGGTCGGCCTGCTCCACATCTCCGAGGTCGCCCCGTACCGGATCGCCAGCATCCATGACGTTCTCCACCTCGGCGACACGGTCACGGTCAAGGTCGTCAGCATCGACCCGGCGGACAACAAGATCCGCCTGAGCAAGAAGGCCTGCGAGGAGGGCGGCGGCGAGAACCCTGAGGCGACGCCCCGGCCGCCCGCTCCGCGCCGCTACCCCCGCGAGCACGGCTCCGACCGGCGGGGCGGGGGCGATCGCGGCGGCCGCGGCCGGTTTTGATTTCTCCGGCCGTTCGCCTATAATCCGAAGGGACCGCCCCGCGGCGGTCCGGGACGACATGCGCAGCCGAGACGACCGCTCCGGTTTCACGCTGATCGAGATGATCATCACGCTGTCCGTGGTGGCCGTCCTGGCCATGTCCGCCCTGCCCCTCGGCAAGATGGCCATCAAGCGCCAGAACGAGGTCGAGCTCCAGCGCTCCCTGCGGCTGATGCGCGAGGCCATCGACGCCTACAAGAAGCTGGCCGACGAGAAAAAAATCGAGGTCGAAAAGGACACCGAGGGCTATCCGCCCACCCTGGAGGACCTGGTCAAAGGCGTCGAGATCCAGGACAAGGACGCCCCGGGCAAGTCGGGCGGAAAAAAGACCGTCAAGTTCCTCCGCCGCATCCCCAAGGACCCCATGACCGACTCCTACGACTGGGGGCTGCGGTCCTACCAGGACGATTTCGACGCCGACGTCTGGGGAGAGGAGAATGTCTACGATGTCTATACGAAGAGCCCGGCCCGAGCCCTCGACGGCACGTTCTACAAGGACTGGTGAGCTCGGCTTCACCCTCATCGAGATCATCATCGTCCTGGGCATCATCGGGCTCCTCGTCGGCCTGGGATTGCCGACCTACAAGTCGGCCACGGTCAAGGCCAAAGAGGCCGTGCTCAAGGAGAACCTGTTCATCCTGCGCCGGCTGATCGATCAGTACGCCCAGGACAAGGGCAAGTACCCGGCCTCCCTCCAGGCCCTCGTCCAGGACAGCTACATCCGGGCCATCCCGATCGATCCGATGACCAACCAGTCCGCGACCTGGGTCGAGGTCCGCGAGCTTCCCTCCCCCGAGGACCCCATGCTGACCGAGATCCCCGGCATCGTCGACGTCAAGTCCGGTTCGGAATCGAAGTCGCCCATCGATGGATCGCCTTACAACAGCTGGTGACGGGCCCGGCCGGCCGGGCTACATCCTCATCATCCTGATGATGGCCGTCTTCGTCATCAGCCTGGGCTTCCTTCTCGCCGTTCCCGTCTGGCAAACCGAGCTCCAGCGGGAGAAGGAGGAAGAGCTCATTTTCCGCGGCCGGCAGTACGTCGAGGCGGTCCGCATCTATGTCCAGAAGAACCCCGGCCGCTACCCCGCCAGTTTCAAGGAGCTGTTGGAGAAAAAGTGCATCCGGCGGCTCTACAAGGACCCCTTCGCCCGCGACGGCCAGTGGAACGTCATCCTGGTCCCGGACGGGCCGGCCGCGGCGCCGGCCGGCGGGCCGGCGGCCAGGCCCGTGTCGGCCCGCGGCGGAGCGGCGACGGCGGCCGCCGCGTCCAGCCAGGAGGTCCTGGTGGCGCCCGAGCGGGCCCTGGCGGCCATCAAGGCGCCCCGCATCATCGGCGTCGTCAGCACGTCGACGAACAAGTCCGTCAAGATCTACAACGACCAGGAGAGCCACGACAAGTGGCTGTTCTTCTACGGCCAGGACCCCAAGAAGCAGCCCCGGATCGTCTACTACGGCGAGAAGCGCTGAGCGGAAGGGGGCGGCCCCGCGGTCAGGATGACCGGACGAGAGGGACGAAGCGGACGCCGAGCAGGGTCTCGCGCTCCAGCCCCCCGGCCGTCCGGCGGACCAGCACCAGCTCCTGGAGATCGGTGCCGACCGGCACGATCATCCGGCCCCCCGGCCCCAGCTGATCCTCGAGCGCGGCCGGCAGCGCCGGCGCCGCGGCGGTGACGATGACGGCGTCGAAGGGCGCCTCTTCGGGCCAGCCCTCCGAGCCGTCGCCGACACGGTAATGGATGTTCGCGTAACCCTGCCCGTCCAGCGCCGCCCGGGCCCGCCGGGCCAGCGGCTCGACGAGCTCGATCGTCCAGACCTCCCCGGCGATCTCGGCCAGCACGGCCGTCTGGTACCCCGAGCCCGTCCCGATCTCGAGGACCTTCTCTCCGCCGCCGAGGCCGAGGGCTTCGGTCATGAAGGCGACGATGTAGGGCTGGGATATGGTCTGCCCCTCGCCTATCGGCAGGGGCTCGTCGGCATAGGCCTGGCGCCGCAGGGGCTCGGGGACGAAGGCATGCCGCGGGACCTTGGCCAAGGCGGCCAGTACCAGCGGATCGCGGACCCCGCGGGCCCGGATCTGGGTCTCGACCATCATCCGGCGCGCGGCGCCGAAGTCGCTTTCCACCGGGGACGCCCCCTTCGGTCTATTTCAATATGAGCGGGCGAAATACGCCAGGGCCTGGCCCTTGGCCCCGCAGGCGACGCAGGGCTGGTCGGTCGCGGCGTCCTTGTCCTCGAGCGGGATGACGCGGATGGTGGCCATGGTCTCGGACTTGATCCGGGCCTCGCAGGCCGCGTCGCCGCACCAGGGCGCCCGGACGAAGCCGCGCTTATTCTCCAGGATATCCTTGAAGGTCGCGTAATCCGAGGCGTCGCGGATATTGGCCTCGAGGAAGGCCCGGGCCTGGGCCATCAGCCCGGCCTGGATCTCGTCGAGAAGGGCCGGGACGCGGGCCGGGAGCGCCGCCAGGGGCACGGTTTCCTTGACCCCGGTGTCGCGGCGGACGAGCACGGCCTGCCCGGCCTTGACGTCGCGCGGCCCGATCTCGAGGCGTAGCGGCACGCCCCGCATCTCGTGCTCGGAGAATTTCCAGCCCGGCGTGGCTTCCTCGCGGGCGTCGAGCTCGGCCCGCAGGCCCAGCCCCCTCAGGGCTTCGACGGCGGCCTGGGCGACCGGCAGGACAGTCTCCTTCCAGTTGCCGATGGAGATGGGCACGGCCACGACCTGGACCGGGGCGATCCGCGGCGGGAAGCGCAGGCCCGAGTCGTCGCCGTGGACCATGATCAGGGCCCCGATCGTTCGGGTGGTCATGCCCCAGGACGTCTGCCAGACGTACTGAAGGGTCTGGCTGCGGTCCTCGAACTTGATGTCGAAGGCCTTGGAGAAGTGCTGCCCGAGGTTGTGGGACGTGCCCATCTGCAGGGCCTTGCCGTCCGACATCAGGGCCTCGATGGCGTAGGTCATGGAGGCGCCGGCGAACTTCTCGCTCAGGGACTTGCGGCCCGTGAGGACGGGGACGGCCAGCTCTGTCTCGCAGAAATCGCGGTACAGGGCCAGGATCTTCAGCGTCTCGGCCTCGCCCTCCTCCGCGGTCTCGTGGCAGGTGTGGCCCTCCTGCCAGAGGAACTCGGTCGTCCGCAGGAACGGCCGGGTGACCTTCTCCCAGCGGACGATGTTGGCCCACTGGTTGACCAGGACGGGCAGGTCGCGCCAGGACTTGATCCACTTGGCGTACATGTGGCCGATGATGGCTTCGGAGGTCGGCCGGACGGCCAGGCGCTCCTCGAGTTCCTCCTTGCCTCCGACGGTCACCCAGGCGACCTCCGGGGAGAAGCCCTCGACGTGCTCGGCCTCCTTCTTGAGGAAGCTCTCGGGGATGAACAGGGGGAAATAAGCGTTGACATGGCCGGCGGCCTTGATGCGGCTATCGAGGGAGCGCTGGATGTTCTCCCAGACGGCGTAGCCGTGCGGCCGGATGACCATCATGCCCTTCATCGGCGTATAGTCGGCCAGCTCGGCCTTCTGAACGATCTCGACATACCAGCGCGAGAAATCCTCGCTCTTCGGCGTGATCTGCTGGACCTGGCGTTCTGACTCTTTCACAGCATCTCCTTGAGTTTGAGCGTTTTACGATTCTACCGGCGGGCCGCCGAATTGTCAAGGAAACGGCCGCCGGGATCGGCCCGCCGCGGGTCCCGGCCGGCCCGGGAGGGCCTCCCGCCCCCCGGTTTTCAATATCCCCCGCGGCTTCACCGTTAGGGGTGATTGACCGGCCGCGGACCGTCTGCGATGCTGGTCTCGCCAATTTCGAAGGAAAAGGATTATTAGAATGTTGAGCAGGATTTCCTGGGATTCCAGGACCTTCCGGCATCGACCCGCCGAGCGCGGGTTCAAGCTTTCCCTGCCCATGACGGTCGAGGGGCCCGATCCGGGCGGGACGTTCTTCCGCGAGACGACGACCCTGTCTTTCATGAGCCACCAGGGCGCCCTCTTCCCCCTGGCGAACCCGGTGGCCCTGGGGTCCCGGCTGAAGCTGGCCATCGCCCTGCCGCCCAAGCTCGGCGAGGGGCAGAACCTGACCCTGGTCGTCAAGGGCACGATCGTCGATATCGACGGCGGCGACGGCAACGCCACCCCGCCCCAGGTGGCCCTGCGCCTCGAGTCCCGCTATATCATCCAACCGGACGCGGCCTGATCCGCCGCCCGGCCCGGACGCCTAGCCCTTACCGGTGATTTCCGCGGCCCGAATATGACCCCTCGATTCGCCAGGAATGGCTATGGCCCGGCCCGGCCGGACCAGGGAAAATAGGGCCGATATGGAAATGGTCAAGTCACTTCATGATCCCTCCTCCACCATAGGCGCGGCCAGGGCCGGCAAGAGGGAGCGCTCGTTCGAGCTCTCTCTACCGGCCCTGGTCAAAGGACTCGACGCCGCCGGGCGCAAGTTCGAGGAACGGACGGCTGTCTGCGCCATCAGCTCCCAGGAGGTCTCTTTCCGCCTCAAGGCCCGCCTGATGATCGATTCCCGGGTCACGGTCTTCCTGGATGTCCCCCGGACGCTCATCCTGGAGAGCCCGCTGCGCCTGGTCCTGTCCGGCGCCGTGGTCTACGTCCGCCTGGAGGAGAAGGCCGAGAAATCGCAATACATCGTCGTCCGGCTCGACCGCGGCTTCCGCCTGCATCCGAACGGCGCGCCTCCGGCCTAGGCCGGACGGAGGAGGCCCGCCGCCAGCCTCCCGCCCCCCTGAGCCGGCGGCCGTTCTCCCCCCTCCCTCACCCCCCCTCACCCCCCTTGCTTGACAAGCCTTCGGGGAATGGCTTATGATTCCGGGCGATTTCTATGGAGACGACGACCAAATCCCCCAAGCCGTCCAAAGGCGCCGAGGCCAGCATGGAGAAAAAGAAAACCCCCGACACGCCGGAACCGAAGATCTCGCTGCTCGTTTTTTGCCCTTCCGACATCATCCTCAGCGGCATCCTCCGGGCCCTCGAGGCCGACCCCGAGCTGGAGATCCTGAACATCGAGAAGAACACGATCGAGTCGTTCATGGATTCGATCAGGAAGCTCAAGCCCCAGGTCATCCTCTTCGCCCACATGGAGGCCCTGCCGAACCTGCGCGAGATCTGCAAGGCCATCCGCGAGATGGCCAAGACCCAAGGACGCTCGGAGCTGCTGCTGATGGGCAGCATCCCGGCCCACGAGGAGATCGTCAATCTCATAAACGCCGGGGCCCGGGGCTACTTCGACCTCAACGACTCCTCGTCCCAGTTGCCGGAGGCCGTCCGGGCCGTCCACAAAGGGGAGATCTGGCTGCCTCGCGACAAGATGTCCAGCATCATGGACCGCATCATCTCGGTCGTCGGCAGGGAGCTCAAGGAGAAGACCCTCGACCAGCTCACGCCGACCGAGTTCCAGGTCCTGCGCCTCATCGGCCAGGGCAAGAGCAACGACGAGATCGCCGAGCTGATGTTCATCAGCAAGAACACGGTCCGCTCGCACATCAAGAGCATCTACGCCAAGCTCGACACCCACAGCCGGCTCCAGCTGGCGCTTTACGCCATCAATTCGGCTCTCTTCTAAAGCGAGGTACCGAGGACGCCATGACCAAGACAGCCGCCGCCAAAAAGACAACCGCCAAGAAGGCCGCCGCGAAAAAGCCGGCTCCCCTGCCCGAGGAACTGGAGATCAACCGCCGCCGGGAGTGGAGGTTCGACTTCCCGCTCGACACCCTCATCGAGGGCAGCCTGGCCGACGGAGCCAAGTTCAAGGAAGAGACCCACCTCGAGAACATCTCCTCCGGCGGGGCCTATTTCACGCTCGATTCGGGCGTCGTCGTGGGCTCCAAGCTCAACCTCTTCATCGAGCTGCCGGAAAAGCTGGCCGACGGCAAGAAGATGAGGATGCGCATCGGCGGCATCACCGTCCGCCTGGAGAAGCCCGACAAGAAGACCAAGCGCCAGGGCGTGGCCGTACGGTTCAGCGATGACATGTTCAAGGTCGTCCCCGAAAAGAAGCCGGCGGCCAGGAAGAAGAAATAAGGTCCTCCGGGTCGCCCTGACCGGCGGGATCGCCTGCGGCAAGTCCGTCGTCGCCCGTCTGCTCGCCGAAAAAGGCTGCGTTGTCTATTCCGCCGACCGGGCCGCCCACGACCTGATGCGTCCGGGCCTCCCGGCCTGGAAGAGGATCGCCGCCCGCTTTGGGCCCTCAATCCTCCGTACCGACCGGACGATCGACCGGGCCGCCCTGGGGGCCGTCGTCTTCGCCGACCCGGCCGCCCGGCGGGACCTCGAGCGCATCGTCCATCCTCTCGTCCTGGCCGACCAGGAGAAGACCTTCCGCCGGCTCGAGCGGCGGGGCCGGACCGCCCTCTTCGTCGTCGAGGCCGCCCTGGTCGTCGAGACGGGCCAGGCCCGCCGCTTCGACCGCGTCGTCGTCGTGCACTGTTCCCGCCGGGACCAGGTCCGGCGCCTGCGCCAGCGGGACGGCATCGGCCCGGCCGACGCCCTGCGCAGGATAGGCGCCCAGATGCCCGTCCGGGAGAAGCTGAAGCAGGCCGATTACGCCATCGATACCGCGGGGACCCTGGCCGAGACGGTCGAGCGGACGGAGCGCGTCTACGCCCAGCTGAAGCGCGACGCCGAGCTGGGGGTGGGGGTTGATCCCGGACCTGCGGACGCCGGGTAGGGCGAAGCCGGACGGGGCCGGGCCCGTCTCAGGCGGACTTGGACTTGGAGAGGAGCGTCTTGAGCTCCTGGCCGGGGCGGAACTTGATGCGCTGGCCTTTCTCGATGCGGATCTGCTTCTGACGGCGGATATCCCGGCCGAAACCGGTCTTCTTGGCCACGACCTTGAAACTGCCGAAGCCCCGGATCTCGACCTTTTCCTTGTTGGCCAGCGCGCCTTTGAGCGACTCCAGAACGGCCTCGACGATCGACAGGGACTTGGCCCTGTTGAACTCGGTCTTCTTCTCGATCGCCAGGGCGATATCGTTCTTGATCATCGGAGTCACTCCTTGCGCGGCACGCAAAGTCTATATTTAATTAATTGAAAATAAAAAGTCAAGCCTAAACTCGCCGGGCCGCCGGCGATTGACTTCGGCCCGGCCGTGTTCTTATAATGAGGACGCGGTGAGAGCCAAGATCCTTGTTTTACTGTCCCTTCTCGGGCCGGCCTTCGCCTCCGCGGAGGTGATCAAGATCCGGGTCGACGCGCCCATCCATCCGGTCACCGCCGAATATATCGTCCGGTCCCTGGACGCGGCCGACCGGGCCGGCGCCGACCTGCTCATCCTGACCCTCGACACGCCCGGCGGCCTGGACACCTCGATGCGCGAGATCATCGAGCGGATCGTCAACGCCAAGACCCCGGTGGCCGCCTTCGTCGGCCCCAGCGGCTCGCGGGCCGCCTCGGCCGGCTTCCTCATCGCCCTGAGCTGCGATGTCTTCGCCATGGCCCCGGGCACGAGCACGGGCTCGGCCCATCCCGTCGGCCTGTCCCTGACCGGCCAGGCCATGGACAAGACCATGGAAGAGAAGGTCACGAACGACGCCGCGGCCTACGTGCGGTCGATCGCCGGGAAGCGCGGCCGCAACGTCAGCCTGGCCGAGGATGCCGTCCGCAAGAGCCTTTCCTACACGGAGAAAGAGGCCCTCGACGGCGGCCTCATCGACCTCATCGCCTCCTCCGAGGAGGAGATCGCGGCCCGGCTCGACGGCCGGACGATCCGGCGGTTCGACGGCGCCGAGGCCCGGCTGGCCCTGGCCGGCAAGCCGGTTGTGGCGCGGCCCCTGACCTTCCGCCAGAAATTCCTGCTGACCATCGCCAACCCGAACCTGGCCTACATCCTGCTGATGATCGGGCTGCTGGGGCTCTACTTCGAGTTCTCCCACCCCGGGGCCATCCTGCCCGGCGTCCTGGGCGGCATCTCGCTGCTCCTGGCCGTCTTCGCTTTCCAGATCCTGCCCATCAACTACGTCGGCCTGGGCCTGATCGTCCTGGCCGTCATCCTGTTCATCCTGGAGATCAAGGTCCAGAGCTTCGGCATGCTGGCCGTCGGAGGGATCGCCGCCATGATCATCGGTTCGCTCATGCTCATCAAGGCCCCCATTACGGAGCTCCGGCCGAGCCTGAGCTACGTCCTGCCGGTCGTCCTGGCCGCGTCCCTGATCGTCCTGTTCCTGCTGACCCTGGTTTTCAAGGCCCACCGCCGCCGCTCCTTCTCCGGCCGGGAAGGGATGATCGGCGAGACGGGGACGGCCCGGACCGACCTCGCCCCCGCCGGCAAGGTCTTCGTGCACGGCGAGCTCTGGGAGGCCGAGGCGGGCGAGCCCGTCCGGGCCGGGGAGAAAGTCAAGGTCGTCGAGGTCCTCGACGGCCTGAAGATACGGGTCGGCAAAGCCTGACCCGACAGCTCAAGCGGGGCCCGGCGGCCCCGCCAAGGAGAAAGGCATGAACGTCTTGACTGCTCCGATCATCGTCATCGGTCTGATCGTCCTCTACCTCCTGAATTCGATCAAGATCCTGAGGGAGTACGAGCGCGGCGTCGTCTTCCGTCTCGGCCGGCTCCTGCCCCAGCCCAAGGGGCCGGGCCTCATCCTGGTCTTCTCCCCCATCGACCGCATCGTCCGGATCAGCCTGCGCCTCATCACCATGGACATCCCCCCGCAGGACATCATCACCAAGGACAACGTCACGGTCAAGGTCAACGCCGTGCTCTATTTCCGGGTCATCGATCCGCTCAAGTGCGTCATCGAGGTCCAGGACTACATCTACGCTACCTCCCAGCTGGCCCAGACGACCCTGCGCAGCCTCCTCGGCCAGGTCCCGCTCGACGACCTCCTGTCCGAGAGGGAGAAGCTCAACACCCGTCTCCAGGAGATCATAGAACAGCACACCGACCCCTGGGGCATCAAGGTCCAGCTCGTCGAGATGAAGCAGGTCGACCTGCCGGAGAACATGCAGCGGGCCATCGCCAAGCAGGCCGAGGCCGAGCGCGAGCGGCGGGCCAAGGTCATCCACGCCGACGGCGAGTACCAGGCCGCCGACAAGCTGATCCAGGCAGCAGACATCATCTCCAAGAACCCGCAGGCCCTGCAGCTGAGGTTCCTGGGCACGCTCACCGATATCGCCGCCGAGAAGAATTCGACCATCGTTTTTCCCCTTCCCCTTGAGCTTTTGCGGGCCTTCTCCTATGATAAGTACTTGGAGAAAAAAATAGCTGATGAAAAATAAGGACTTCCGGGAGATCCAGGTCTCGAGCACCCTCCTCGTCGTCATCTTCCTGGGGGTGCTCGCCCTGGGGGTCTTCATCTTCATCCTCGGCGTCTCGGTCGGCAAGAAGCAGACGGCCGCCGCCGCGCCGACCCAGATCGTCACCCAGCAGATCCCGGAGCCCGTCAAGGAAGCGCCGGTCAAGCCGGTGCCGTCCGAGACGGCGCCGGAAGCGGCCGCCGAGCCCCCATCCGGGACCGCCGGCCCGGCCGCGGCGCTGACCCCGTCCGTTTCCGGGGCGGGCTCCCCGGCCGCCCCCCGGGCGGCCGAAAACCCGGCAGCCAGGCCGGCCTCCAAAGAGACCCCGGCGCCCAAGCCGGCGGCCTCGAAGACCGGCGCCGAGGCCCGCAAGACCGGGCTCTATTACGTCCAGGTCGCCGCCTTCACCGACCGGGCCCAGGCCCAGGCCGCGGCCGACCGGTACAAGAGCCGGGGCTATGCCGCGGTGGTGTCCAATCCCCGGCCCGCCGACGCCAAGACCTGGTACCGGGTCCGGCTGGGCGGGTATACTTCCCGGGACAGGGCCGTCGAGCTCCTGGCCAAGCTGAACGCGGCGGCCGGGAAGAAGACCGATTTCCGCGTCGTTCAGGACTGACCGGCCGTCCCGGTTGGAGAAAGGATCCGCATGACACCCGTCGACAGCAAATCCCTCGACCTCAAGACACGCCTCGCCGGCCTCTTCGCCAAAGTCGAAGAGGTCCGAGGTTTTCTTTGACCTGGATAACAAGACCGTAGAGCTCGATGCCGTCAACGCCCGCCTGGCCTCGCCCGAGGTCTGGCAGGACCAGAAGGCCTCCCAGACCCTCCAGCAGAAGAAGAAGCTCCTGGAGAAGGATCTCCAGTTCTTCAAGCGCATCCTGACGCAGAAGGAGGACCTGGAGGTCCTGACCGAGCTGGCCGCCGAGGGCGAGAGCGTCGACGGCGACATCGAGGCGGCCATCGGCCGGCTGGAGGCCGACCTCCGGGAGGCCGAGCTGCGGGCCCTGTTCTACGACGCCGACGACCCCCGCAACGCCATCCTGACCATCCATCCCGGCGCCGGAGGCACGGAATCCCAGGACTGGGCCCAGATGCTCATGCGGATGTACCTGCGCTACGGCGAACGCCGGGGGTTCCGGACCGAGATCCTCGATCAGCAGCCGGGGGAAGAGGCCGGCCTCAAGAGCGCCACCATCCGCTTCGAGGGCGATTTCGCCTTCGGCAATCTCAGCCAGGAGACCGGCGTCCACCGGCTGGTCCGCATCTCGCCCTTCGACGCGGCCAAGAGGCGCCACACTTCCTTCGCCGCCGTCTTCGTCTACCCCGAGGTCGACGACGACATCCAGATCGAGATCAATCCCGAGGAGCTGCGGATCGACACCTACCGGTCCTCGGGGGCCGGCGGCCAGCACGTCAACCGGACGGACTCGGCCGTGCGCCTGACCCACCTGCCGACGGGCATCGTCGTGGCCTGCCAGAACGAGCGCTCCCAGCACAAGAACAAGGCCATGGCCATGAAGATCCTCAAGGCCCGCCTCTACGAGCTCGAGAAGTCCAAGCAGAACGAGAAGCTGGAGAAGCTCGAGGATTCCAAGTCGGACATCGCCTGGGGCAACCAGATCCGCTCTTATGTCCTTCACCCCTACCGCATGATCAAGGACACTCGCACCCGCGTCGAGACCGGCGATACCGACCGGGTGCTCGACGGCGATCTCGACGAGTTCATCAAGGCCGCCCTGGTCCTGCGCAAGAAGACGGCCGCGGGCGCCGAATCAAGGAGAGATGCATGACCCCCGACGACAAGACCTCCGGCCCGGCCAACGCCCCGGACTTCCTCCCGGCTCTCGAATTCTCCTCCATCGTCATCCTCCTGTACTTTCCGGCCCTGGTCCAGCTCGGCCTGGTCGAGGATCCGGCGACCGGCGAGCGCCGCGAGAACCTGGCGCTGGCCAAGCGCAACATCGACCTCCTCGACCTGCTGCGGGACCGGACGAAGGACAACCTCGAGGACGAGGAGAAGGAGTTCCTCGACGGCGTTCTCGACCAGCTCAAGCTGGCCTACCTGAAGAAGGCCGAGATCGTGAAGATTTAGGCATGGTCGTCTATCACGGCCTCGACGATCCCCGCCTTCGCCCCCTCCCCGCCGCCGTGGCGGTGGGCATCTTCGACGGGCTCCACCTCGGCCACCGCCGCATCCTGGACCGCCTCCGCCGCCTGGCGGGGCGGCGCGGCCTGCGGTCGCTGGTCCTGACCTTCGATCCCCATCCCGAGCGGGTCCTGGGCCTGAGGTCCGTGCCGATGATCACCACCCTGGATCAGCGGCTGGACCTGCTCCGGGAGGCCGGCGCCGACGCGGCCGTCGTCATCCCCTTCGATCGGGCCTTCGCCCGCCTCGACGGGCCGGCCTTCGTCGACGGCGTCCTGGGCCGGGCCCTGGCCGCCCGGGAAGTCGTCGTCGGCCGGCGCTTTCGCTTCGGCCGGAACCGCCGCTGCGGCACGGCCGAGCTCGGACGCCTTGGCCGGCAGGCCGGCATCGGCGTCCATGTCGTCCCGCCGGTCGTCCGCAACGGTCGGACGGTCAGCTCAACTCTGGTGCGGCGGCTGCTCGGCCAGGGCCGGACCGGCGAGGCCGCCCGGCTTCTCGGCCGCCCCTACGAGGTCTCCGGGCGCGTCGTCCGGGGCCGGCAGAGGGGCCGGCGCCTGGGCTTCCCCACGGCCAACCTGGAGACGGCCAACGAGATCCTGCCGCCGGGCGTCTTCATCTCCGAGACCGTCCGCGGCGGCCGGGCCTTTCCCTCGGTCACCAGCGTCGGCACGAACCCGACCTTCGGCCCCGGCCATCCCCTTAGCGTCGAAACCCTGCTCCTGGGCTTCCACGGCCCGCTCTACGGGGCCGCCATCACGGTCCGCTTCCTGGGCAAGATCCGCCCGACCCGGATCTTCGGCGGGGCCGAGGCGCTGGCCGCGGCCATCGGCCGGGATGTCGCGACGGCCCGGGCCTGGTTCGACCGGCGGGGTTGACATTTCGGCCGGGTTTAGGCATGTTCATGGGACGGGACACCGATCATCCCAGGAGCGAGCTCATGGAAGAAAAGACCAAGGCCCGCATCATGGACGCCACCCGGATCCGGCGCGTCCTGGCCCGCGTGGCCACCGAGATCATCGAGCGGAATCGTAACCTCAGGAACCTGGTCATCGTCGCCGTCAAGCCCCGGGGCCTGGCGATCGGCCGGCGCCTGGCCCGGCAGATCAAGGACATGGAAGGCGTCGAGGTCCCGACCGGCCTTCTCGACTATACCCACTACCGGGACGACATCCCGGTCAAGCCGGCCAAGACCAAGCTCTATGCCGCGGGCCTGAGCTTCGGCATCGCCAAGAAGAACGTCGTCCTCGTCGACGACGTCCTCATGACCGGCCGGACCATCCGGGCGGCCATGGACGCCGTCATCGCCAAGGGCCGGCCCCAGACGGTCCAGCTGGCCGTCCTGGTCGACCGCGGCCATCGGGAGCTGCCCATCTGTCCGGACTACATCGGCAAGATACTGCCGACCTCGCGCCGCGAGCTCGTCCGGGTCCGGCTGCGGGAGACGGACGGCAGCGAGGAGATCGTCATCGCCGAGCCGGTCAAGATCGCCGGGGCGAGGCCGCGGTGATCCTCCTCCGCAGCGGCCGGGCCGTCGATCCCTCGCGCGGGCTGGACGCCGCGGTCGACATCCTCGTCGAGGGCGGCCGGATCGCGGCCGTCGGCCCCCGGATCGACGCTCCGGCGGCCCATCAGGTCGACCTGACCGGGCTGGTGGTCGCGCCCGGGCTCATCGACCTGCACGTCCACCTGCGGGAGCCGGGCGACGAGGCCAAGGAAACCATCCTGACCGGGGCCAGGGCGGCCGTGCGCGGCGGCTTCGCCACCGTCTGCGCCATGCCCAATACCCGGCCGGTCAACGACCGGCGGGAGACGACGGAACGGGTCCTGGCCGAAGCCCGCCGGGCCGGCCTGGCCAATATCCTGCCCATAGCCGCCGTCACCCGCGGTTCGGGCGGCGTGGAGCTGGTCGACATGGCGGACCTGGCCGCGGCCGGGGCCGTGGCCTTCTCCGACGACGGCCGTCCCGTCTCCGACAGCCGGGTCATGCGCCGGGCCCTCGAGGCCGCGGCGGCGGCCGGCCGGTTCATCGACGACCACGCCGAGGACCGGGCCCTGGCCGAGGGCGGGGTGATGAACGAAGGGCCGGCCGCGGTCCGGCTGGGCCTGGCCGGCATCCCGGCGGCGGCCGAGGACATCGTGACCGCCCGGGACATCATCCTGGCCGAAGCCACCGGGACCCGCGTCCACATCGCCCACCTGTCGACGGCCGGCGGGGTCCGCCTGGTCGGCGAGGCCAAGGCCCGCGGCGTCCGCGTCTCGGCCGAGGCCGCGCCCCACCACCTGCTCCTGGCCGACGAGGACATCGCCTGGCCCGACCCGAATTTCAAGATGAACCCGCCTCTGCGCTCGCCTGCCGACCGGGCCGCCCTGGTCGAAGGGTTGCGGACGGGCGTCGTGGACGCCATCGCCAGCGATCACGCGCCGCACACGGCGGCCGAGAAGAGCCGGGGGTTCGCGGCCGCGCCGTTCGGCATCGTCGGGCTGGAGACGACGGTCGCCCTGGTCCTCGACCGCCTGGTCCGGCCGGGGGCAATCACGCTTTCCCGGTTCGTCGAGCTGCTCTCGACCGGTCCGGCGCGCCTGCTCGGCCTGGCCGCCAAGGGCCGGATCGAGCCGGGGGCCGACGCCGACCTGACCGTCCTCGATCTCGGCCGCCCGGCCGTCGTCGACGCGGCCCGGTTCGAATCCAAGGGCCGGAACACGCCCTTCGACGGCTGGGCCGTCACCGGCGCCCCGGTCCTGACCATGGTCGGCGGCCGGATCGTCTATCCCTTCGACGGCCTCGCTCCCGGAGGCCGGCCTTGAAGCGGGACGCCCAGATCGTCGAACGCCTGGAAAAGGCGGCCGGCTACTCCTTCAAGGACCGGGCGGTCCTGGAAAAGGCCCTAACCCACAGCTCCTACGCCTTCGAGGCCCGGGCCGCGGCCCCGGGAGACAACGAGCAGCTCGAGTTCCTGGGCGACTCCGTCGTCGGCCTGGTCGCGGCCGAATTCTTCCTGCGGGCCTTCCCGGAGCGGAGCGAGGGCGAGCTGTCGAAGCTCAAGGCATCGTCAACGAGCACGCTGGCCCTGGCCCAGCTGGCCCGGGCCGTCAAGCTCGACAGGGCCATCCGTCTCGGGCGGGGCGAGGAGAAGTCCGGCGGCCGGAAGAAGGTCTCCATCCTGGCCGGCGCCTTCGAGGCCCTGGCCGGCGCCATCTATCTCGACGGCGGCTTCGACGCCGCCCGGGCCTTCATTTCCCGTTCCCTCGGCGCGGCCTCCAAGCCGATCAAGTCCGATTCCCAGACGATCAACAACGCCAAATCGGCGCTCCAGGAGATCTGCCAGAAAGCCGGCCTGGCGGCGCCCGTCTACCGGCTGGTCGGGGAAAAGGGCCCGGCCCACAAGCGGACGTTCACCGTCGAGGTCTGTCTCGGCGAGAAGGTCCTGGCCCGGTCGAAGGGAGCGTCCAAGAAGGCCGCCGAGCAGGCGGCCGCCGAGAAGGCCCTCCGGTCGTTCTTCGGCCGCAAGATAAAACGCCTCTCGCCCGAGGCTTTCGTCATCGAGGCCGACGACCTCGTCCTGCCCTGAGCCCGGGCCGCCGGCCCGGTCCCGTCATTGGCCCATCAGCACGGCCGCGGGCCGCAGGGCCGGGACGTTCTGGCAGACGATCCGGATGACGGCCGTCAAGGGGACGGACAGGATCATGCCCGGGATGCCCCACAGCCAGCCCCAGAAGAGCAGCGAAAAGAAGACCAGCAGCGGGCTGAGGTCCAGGCCCCTGCCCAGGACCCGCGGCTCGATGATTGTGCCCAGGATCTCGTCGATGCCGACCGTGATTACAAGGACGAGGAAAGGCGTCCAGAACGTGCCGAACTGGAAATAGGCGAACCCGACGCGGAGAACGGTGGCCACGAGCGAGCCGATGTTGGGGATGTAGTTCAGGAGGAAGGCCAGCAGGCCGAAAAGGGCCGCGAAATCGACCCCGAAAAGCGTCAGAACCAGCCAGACCTCCAGGCCGTTGGCCAGGCTGATCAGGGTCTTCAGGACCAGGTACTTCCGGACCTCCAGATCGATCCGGGCCAGGACGCCCCGGACCCGGCCGGCGTGGTCGTCGCCGACGGCCTTGGCGATCTTCCTCTCGGCCCGGCCCCGGCCGGCGACGATGACCGCCAGGAAAAGGAAGACCAGGAAGAAGTTGCCCAGAAAGCCGAAGAACGGGCCGATGGCCTTGACGATGAGGCTGCCGGCTTTGCCGAAATCCAGGCTGCCGAGGGCCGAAGAGACGTCGATCCGGAACGGCCCTATCCCCTTCTCGAGGAAGCGGCCGATGTCGGCCAGCCGCTCCTGGTACCGGGGCAGCTCGGCCACGAAGGCCTTGCCGCTCGAATAGACGAGGACGCCGAGGACGCCGAGGACGACGAACATAAGTGCCAGGATGACCAGCACGGCCAAGGGCCGGGGGCAGCGGCAGCGGGTCAGGAGCGTCAGCGCGGGATCGATGATGTAGGACAGGAAGACGGCCAGGACGAACGGGACGAGGACCGGCCGGGCCACCTTCAGCACGACGCCGGCGACGAACAGGAGGATGACGGCCAGGCCGGCCCGGAGATAGCGGTCGTCGTCCACTGCGGCTCCGGCCTATTTCGGCGCCCGAAGGGCGGCGACGAGGGCCTCCAGCAGGGCCCGGCCGGCCGCCTCGGACCCGTCGGGAACGCGCATGGCCCCGCAGATCACGCCGCCGACCCGGTCGATGAAGAGGTGCTGGCCGTAGCGGTTCCGGACGTGGGATCCAGACCCGGCCTTCTCCACTGCCTGGCCGTCAGCTTTCAGGGCCTCGAGCAGCCTGGCCGTCAGGGCCGCGGCCTCGGCCTCCGAGCCGGCGTCGATGAAGAAGCCCTCGATCTCTTGGCCGCCGGAGGCGTAGGCCGCCACGTAGCCGTCGTGGAGGAATTCGTAGCCCAGGAAGTTCTTCTTGATGTAGCGCTGGCTGCGGAGCACCAGGTCGCGGACGGGAAAGGCCCGGACGAGGGCCGGCACCCCGCCGCCGCCGCTCCCTGCCTTCCGGATGGCCTCGTCGATCCGCCCGCCGGCCCCGGTCAGGGCCGACTCGGTGTCCGGTCCGAGGCCGAAGGCCAGCATCTTGACGTAGTAGCGGCCCGAAAGGAAGTTCAGGGCCTCGCCCTCGACATAGCCGAGGTCGCCCAGGCCGACCGGCTTGTTTTCGGGATAGCGCTCGGAGCCGAAGATGCCGAAGGCGTTGACCGGCAGGCCCAGGTCGTAGATCTCCGCCGTCAGGGTGGCCGCCGTGCCCTTCTTCTCGAAGTCGACGACCAGGAGCTCCCGGAAGTCGTAGCTCAAATAGCTCTCGGCCGCCCCGTTGATGTACTCGAACAGGTTGTCGGGAAAATAGCTGCGCGGCGCCTCGGTCAGCGTCCAGCCCGGGAGCTCGGGCGCCAGCGCGGCCAGGGCCGGGCTGGCGGCCCTCGTCTGGGCGATCGCGGCCGCGGGGGCCAGGAGGATGAGGATCGCCAGGACGCGCGCGGCGGACGGAATCCATCTCGATCGGGCGCTTGTCATGGTCGACCTCCTCGTTCGCGGATCACGATTACTATATCGGAGGCCCGGCGCGTTGGCAAGCCGCCGCCTCGGTTGACAGGTCTCGGCAAATGGCCCATCATGGAAAAGCCATGGCCAAGGCCCGCGTCGTCGTTGTCAGGTCGGCCCGGGCCTGGACGGCCGCCGGAGATCCCGACCCCGCCGTCATCGACAGGATGTTAGAGCGCGGGCTGGCCTTGACCGGCGGCGGCCCCGGCACGGCCCCAGCGGCCGCCCTTTTCCGGCCCGGCGACCGGGTGGGCATCAAGGTGAACACCATCGGCGGCCGGGCCATCAGCACCCGGCCCGAGGTCGCGCTGGCCCTGGCCCGACGCCTGGCCGCGGCCGGCCTGGCGGCCAAGGACATCTTCGTCTGGGACCGGACGACGCGCGAGCTCCGCGACGCAGGCTACTCCCCCAATGCCGGCCGGAGCGGCGTCCGCGTCCTCGGCACGGACGCCGACGGCCTCGGCTACGGGCCGGAGCTCGTCGTCCACCTCGGCGTCGGCAGCCTCTTTTCCCGCGTCCTGACCGAGTTGACCACGGCCTCCATCAGCCTGGCCATTCTCAAGGACCACGGCCTGGCCGGGGTGACCGCCGGCATGAAGAACTATTTCGGGGCCATCCACAATCCCAACAAGTACCACGACAGCCGCTGCGACCCCGCCGTGGCCGAGGTCTTCGACGCGCCGCCGGTCCGGTCGCGCCATCGGCTGAGCGTCCTCGACGCCCTGACCGTCCAGTTCCACAAGGGCCCGTCCTATCACGCCCGCTGGGCCGCCCGCTACGGCGGCCTCGTCTTCGGCCTCGACCCGGTGGCCGTCGACCGGGTCGGCTGGGAGATCATCGAGCGGCTCCGGGCCGGGGCCGGCTTGCCGACCCTCGAGGCGGAAGGCCGGGCGCCGGGCTACCTGCGGACGGCCGAGCGGCTGGGCCTGGGAACGTTCGATCTCGCGGCCATCGAGACGATCGAGGAGGACGAGCCTTGAACCGGCGCGGCTTTTTCCGCGGCGCGGCCGGGGCCGGCCTGGTCCTGGGCGGCGGCCTGCCGGCGATCGGCCGGAGGCTCTGCGCCGCTGCCGCCGGCCCCAACCTCTCCCGCGTCGAGGCGCGTCATTATGTCAAGCTGCCGGACCGGGAGATCGAATGCCGGCTCTGCCCGCGCTTCTGCCGCCTCGGCGACAAGGAGCGGGGCTATTGCGGCGTCCGCGAGAACGTCGGCGGAACGTATTATTCCCTGGTCTACGGCAAAGTTTGCAGCCTCAACGTGGATCCCATCGAGAAGAAGCCCTTCTTCCATTTCCTGCCGGGAGCGACGGCCCTCTCGCTGGCCACGGCGGGCTGCAACGTCAACTGCAAGTTCTGCCAGAACTGGGAGATCTCCCAGGTCCGGCCGGAGCAGGTCGAGGCCTACGATCTTTCGCCCGAGGACGCCGCCGCCCGGGCCGCCGGCTCCGGCTGCCCGGCGATCGCCTACACCTACACCGAGCCGACCGTTTTCTTCGAGTACATGGTTGACACGGCCGTGAGGGCCCGCCGTCGCGGGATCCGGAGCGTCGTGGTCACCGGCGGACACATCAACCCCGAGCCGCTGGCCGAGCTCCTGCAGGTGGTCGACGCGGTCAAGGTCGACCTCAAGGGATTCACCGAGGCATTCTACAGGTCGTACGTGCGCGGCGCCCTCAAGCCCGTCCTGGAGACCATCCGGACCGTGGCCGGATCCAAGGTCTGGCTGGAGATCGTCGTCCTGGTCATCCCCACGCTCAACGACGACCCGGCGACAATCCGGGAGATGTGCCGCTGGATCCGGAGCGAGGCCGGTGACCGAGTCCCGGTCCATTTCTCGCGCTTCCAGCCGATGTATCTGGTCCGGAACCTGCCGCCGACGCCCGTCTCGACGCTCGTCGCCGCCAAGCGGATCGCCCTCGAGGAGGGCCTGCGCTTCGTCTACGTGGGCAATGTCCCCGGCCACGAAGCCGAGAATACTTTCTGTCCCGGCTGCGGCCGGGAAGTCATCTCCCGGTTCGGGTTCACGATCAAGGCCATGCGGATGAAGAAGGGCCGGTGCGAGTCATGCGGCACGCCGATCCCGGGGATCTGGGCCTGAAGCCCTGGCTGCCGCCCTTCCTCCTGGGCTTCCTGGCCACGGCCTGCCAGGCCTATCTCCTCCGGGAGTTCGGCGCCGAATTCTACGGCAACGAGCTCACCTTCGGCCTGTTCCTCGGCTGCTGGCTCCTCTGGGGCGGGATCGGGAGCCTGGTCCGGCCGCGCCGGGCGGCGGTTCCGGCGGGCCCCGGTCTGGCCGGCCTCTACGGCCTGGTACTCGTCCTCTTCGCCGTCGCGCTGGCCGTCCTGAGGTTCTCCCACAGGCTCCTGGGACTCCTCCCGGCCGAGCTGACAGGCCTCGTTCCCGCCCTCGGATTCGCCTTCCTGCTGGGGCTTCTCCTGAACTTCCCGCTGGGGCGCGGCTTCACCCTGAACGCCCGGCTCCTCGGAGGCGACGTTCCGACGGTCTACATCCTCGAATCGGCCGGGGCCGCGGCGGCCGGCCTGATCGTCAGCTTCGGCCTGGTCCCTCGCCTCTCGAATTGGCGGGGAGCGGCCATCGTCTCGGCGGCCGCGGCCCTGGTCATCCTGTCCGGCATGAAGCCGGGCCGGCGGCGGGTCTTCGCCGTCCTGGCCCTCGTCCTGGCCGCCGGGCTGGCCGCCTTCGATCTCCGCAGCCAGAAGGCGGCCTGGGCCCCTCTCCGGTTGGTCGACTCCCAGGATACCCCCTACGGCAAGCTGCAGGTCGTCCGCAACGAAGAGCAGGCCACGTTCTTCGACAACGGCCAGGCCGTCTTCTCCCATCCCGACCCGGGAGCCGCCGAGGAGGCGGTCCACTTCGCCCTGCTGCAGCGCCAGGGGCCGCGCGCGGTCCTCCTTGTCGGCGGCGGGGCCGGCGGCGGGGCGACCGAGGCCCTGAAGCACGCCGGCGTCCGCGTCGATTGCGTCGAGCTCGACCCGGCGGTCATCCGGCTGGCCGGGAAGTACCTGACCGGTCCCGACCGGGCGGCTCTCGACGACCCCCGCGTCCGCATCTTCATCCGCGACGGCCGGGCCTTCGTCGCCGGGCCAGGCGATCGCTACGACGCCATCCTCCTCAATCTACCCGAGCCGGCCACGGCCCAGGTCAACCGCTACTACACCCGCGAGTTCTTCGCCGAGGCCCGGGCCCGGCTCTCGCCGGACGGCGTTCTCGGCTTCGTCGTGCCCTCGGCCGAGAACTACATCAGCGCTCCGCTCGGCGAATTCCTGAGCTCGATCGCGGCGACGCTCCGGGGCGTCTTCCCCAACGTCCGGGCCGTCCCCGGGGAACATTGCGTCTTCCTGGCTTCCGCGGGGCCGCTGTCGCTCGACCCGGCCGCGCTCTCGGCCTCCATCGAACGGCGGGGGCTCGACCTGCGGACCCTGAACCCCGGCAGCCTGGCGGCCCGTCTCGATCCGGCCCGCGTCGAATACCTGGCCCGCAAGCTCGCCGGCCCGGGAGCCAGGATCAACCGCGATCTAGTCCCGGCCAGCTATTATTTCCACTCGATCCTCTGGGCCAGCCAGTTCCGCGGGGTCGAGTCGCGGATCCTTAGGGCCGCGGCCAAGGTCGCCCCTGGCTGGATCCTGGATGCGCCCCTGGCCCTCTGCGCGATCGGGCTGGCCGTCCTGGCGGCATTGCGGAGGCGCTCGCCGGCCCGCTTCCTTGTCCCCGTCGCGGTCATGGGCTTCACCACCATGGCCGTGGAGCTGGCCGTTTTCGTCGCCTTCCAGGCCCGCTTCGGCTCCGTCTACGGCAAGGTGCCGCTCCTCCTGGCCCTGTTCATGGCCGGGGTCGTACTCGGAGCCGTCGCGGCCCGGGCCCGCAGGCGGCCGGGAGGCTTCGAGCTGGCCGCGGTCCAGGGAGCGTTCGCCCTCCTCCTTCTGCCGACGCTCCGGATCATCGGCGGGACCGGGGGCCAGGCCGGACCGTTCGCCGTCCTCTTCGGCTTCGGCGGCCTGGGCGGGTACCTCTTCGTCGCCTCCAACAGGAGGCTCCTGGTCGGGACGCCCCATGCCGGCTTGGCGTACGGGATCGATCTGCTGGCCTCGTTCACCGGCGTCGTCCTGGCCTCGGCCCTGATCATCCCTCTTTATGGCATCCCCGCCCTGATCCTCCGGCTGGCCGTCCTCAACGGTCTGTCGTTCCTCTACGTCGTCTTCTCGCCCCGCCGTTGACCGGTCCGTGCCGGTCACCGCGCCCGGCGGGGCCCGGCGCTCCGTCAGGGGCCCTTCGACCGCGTCTTCGCGGCCGTGTAACGCTTCGGAGCCGAGCGGGATTGTAATATAATGGACCGGATTATCCATGTTCGAGGATTCGTTCGTTTCGTCCAAGCCGGGTAAGCCGCGCTCGCGCGACCGGATCGCCGGCCTCCTCGTTACGGTGGCGGTCCATGTCGTCCTCGGCCTGGTCGTCTATTTCGGACGGGTCACGGTCAAGATCTTCCCTTCCCCCTACGAAGAGGTCCGCAGCGTCGTCCTGGTTCCGCCCCTCAAGGCGGCCGTCCCTAAGATCGTCGGCGGACGGGGCCTGGCCGAGATCCCTGGCGGGACGCCGGGCGCTCCGGGCCCGGCGGCCGGCGGCGGAGCCGGGCCGGCCGATCGGACCGCCGCGGCGGAAGAAGCCGGGGCCGGCGAGCCGGCCGGAGGCGCTGAAGGCCCCGCGCCCGGCGCTCCCGGATCCGGCTGGCTGACCCCCCCGCCCGGTTCGGGCTCGGCCATTCCCTCCCTATCCTCGAAATTCCGCGAGTCCCTGGCCGTGCGCGGCCGGTCGTCCCTGACCATCCCTCTCGCTCCCCCGGGAACGCCGCCCGGCCCCGCCTCCGTCGCCGGCGGCGCCCCCCTGCCGGATTTCTCCCGCTACGAGCCCGGCGTCTACGGCGCCGGCGGCCCGGCCGGCTATGGCCGGGGCCGCGGCCGGGGGGGACGGGGAGGAGGCGGCGGAGGCGGCCAGCGGGTCGGGATATCGATCCCTCTCAAGGGCTACGACCTGCTGCCCTGGGCCACCAAGGTCGTCGACAGCCTGCAGGTCAACTGGATGCTGCCCTCAGCCCCCGAGGTGCCCGAAGGCGCCAAGATCGGCATGATCGTGGTCATCAAGAAGACCGGCCAGCTCGATTCGATAGAGATCATAGAGGGGACGAGCATCGAGGCCCTGGATCGGGCCGCCCTCGACGCCCTCCGGGTCACGCTCCCCTTCCCCGCCCTGCCGGCCGACTTCCCCGGCGACCTTCTCGAGATCACCTTCGAGTTCGTCTACAATGATTAAGCGCATCACGGCGGCCCTGGTCCTCGTCCTGGCTGCGGCCGCCGTCCTGCGGGCCGATTGGAAATCCGAGCTGAACTCCCGCCTCGGCCCCGACCGCGATTACCGCGGGGCCTGGCTTTTGCTGAACGGGGCGCTCCCGACGCTCCCGGCCGAGGACAAGCAGGCCGCGGCCTTCATCCTGCCCTATCTGGCCGCCCGCTGCGGCGAGCTCAAGGCCGAAAAGGACCTGAGCGCCGACTATTTCGAGACCTACCAGGATAACGATCCCGATCTCGGCTTCCTCAACGCCGGCCCGCTCTACGAGCTTCTCGCTTTTTGGGCCCGCTGGAAGCGGAGCTATCCCCTGGTCTCGGGCGTCACCCTGCTCTCGTATTCGAGGACCCCGGCCACGGGCCTCCCCGCATCGGTCGACATCGGTCTCGATCTCCTGAACGAGGCCCTCTACCGGATCTCCCTCGGCCCCTACGTCCTGGAGGGCGGGCAGTGGTCGAAGGGCTTCCACATCCTGACTATACCTCTGAGCGGACTGTTCAATCGCTCCGATACCTACGAGTTCATCCTGGACCTCAAGGCCGGTGACGTCATCTGCCGGCGGCCCATCCGGTTGCGCATCGAGATCGCCGACGTCGGCCCGGCCCCCGTCGCCAGGCGGGAGGACTTCCTGGCCGCCCCGCCGCGCGTACCGCTCCGGCCGATCCGCGAGGGTGAGATCTCGCTCTACATCGACGGCCGGCTCGTCCTGAAAAGCCGCAAGATCGCCGCCCGGGCCTCCTCCTTCTCCTTCCCCCTGGGCGGACCCCTGCTGCCCGGCCAGAAACCCTACATGCCGCCCCCCCGGACCGACCCGATCATGAGCGGCGTCAACATCCTCGACGCCCTGGCCCTGGCCTACAAGACCATCAAGGACATGGTGGCCAAGAAGCCGCCCAAGCCCGCGGCCCCGTCCTACCAGAAGGTCAGCAGCCTGTCCTTCGCCTATTCGCGGACGATCTCGGCCGACCAGACGGTCTCGGCCCGGGCCTCCATCTCGCTGCCGCCGTCCCGGGCCGTCATCCTCGACGAAGAATGACCGGGATTGACTTCGGCCCCGGGCCTCTGATATATCTCTGATCGGCGCGGGATGTCCGGAACGGCGTCTCGCGCGCCAGGCCCGCGACGGCGGACCGAAACAACGGGAGGATCCAGATGGGCGACAAGGCCGTGGAAAAGAGGCTCTGCCAGAGGTTCCGGATCGCCGGGGCGACCGTGTCCTACCGCGTCGTGCGCCTTTTCTCGTCCGGGTCCGGCACCGACGAGGAGTTTTGCCCGGTCCTCGATCTCAGCCGCGGCGGCGTCCGCTTCCTGACCCAGAAGCCCCTGAAGTTCAAGTCCCGCATCCGGATACAGCTCACGGTGCCCGGCGAACGGGCGCCCCTCGATCTCTGCGGCCGGGTGCGCTGGTCGACTTTCAACACCGGCAAGAGCTATAAATACCAGGCCGGCGTCCAGTTCCATCCCTACGGGCTGGAGAAGGGCCAGAACGCGCCGCAGACGCTGACCCGGATCGTGGCCCTGGAGACGAAATTCGTGGAGCCCGAGAACCCGGTCGGCCCGACCGAAGGCGGCGGACCCGTCGCCTGATCCGCCGGCTCAGCGCCCGCCCTTCGGCTTGGCCGTCCTCTCCCCTTCGACGACGACCTGGGAATAATCGGCGATCCCCAGCAGCATCTTCGAGATCGACTGGAGCAGCCCCAGCCGGTTCTGCCGGATCTTCTTGTCCTCGGCCATGACCAGGACCTTCTCGAAGAAGGTGTTGAGCACCGGCTGGAGCTTGAAGATGATGCCCTGGGCCCTGGCGAAATCCCCCCGGGCGATCATCGGCTGGGCGTTGCTGCCGACGATGGACAGCGTCGAGGCCAGCTCGCGCTCCTCCTTCTCGACGAAGAGGTCGGCGTTGACCTTGGCCGCCGGCAGGCCCTTGAGGATGTTGTTGATGCGCTTGACCATGAGGATGAAGGGCTCGAACTGGGGGCTGGATTTCAGGGCGTCCAGGGCTTCGACCCGGGCCTGGACGTCCAGGATCTGGTCGATGCCCGGACCCAGGGCCGCGTTGACGAGGTCATAGCGCCAGCCCTTCTTCTCCAGGATGAACCGCAGGCGGCCGGCGAAGAAGTCGAGGCAGGCGGCCTTGACCTCCGGCCGGGCCAGGGTCAGCCGGTCGCCGTAAACGGCCAGGATGCGGTCGAGGAAGAGCGGGAACGAGAAGCGCAGCTTGCGGTCGAGGACGACCTTGCAGACGCCGTGGGCGTTGCGGCGCAGGCCGAACGGATCGCTCGATCCGCTGACCTGCAGGCCGACGCCGATGCCGCCGACGATCGAGTCCATCTTGTCGGCGATCGAGAGCAGGGCCCCGGCCGTCGTGGACGGCGAGGCGTCGTCGAGGCCGACCGGCTGGTAGTGCTCGTAGATGGCCTGGTGGACGGCCGGCGGCAAGCCTTCGGCCTTGGCGTACAGCCCGCCCATCCGGCCCTGGAGGCCGGAGAACTCCTTGACCATCTCGGTCAGCAGATCGGCCTTGCAGAGCGAGGCGGCCTCGACGGCGGCCTCGCGCTCCCCGGCCGCGCCGAGGCGGTCGCAGAGATAGCCGACGATCTTCTTCAGGCGCTGTGTCTTGTCCTCGTAGGTGCCGAGCTTTTCCTGGAAAAGGACGCTTTCGAGCCCCTCGGCCCGGTCGGCCAGCGGGACCTTGCGGTCCTGGTCCCAGAAGAAGCGGGCGTCCTCGAGCCGGGCCCGGAGGACCCTCTCGTTGCCGCGGCGGATGAGCCCCTTGGCGTCGGCCGGGGCGTCGGCAACGCCCAGGAAGTACGGCAGCTGCTTCTTGTCGCGGACGACGGAGAAGAGCTTCTGGCCCTCGCGCATGGCCGTGGACAGGACCTCCAGGGGCAGGCTGAGGAAGCTCTCCGGGAAAGCCCCGAAGATGACCAGGGGGCATTCGACGTTGAGGGTCAGGTCGTCGAGCAGCCCGGGGTCCGGATAGACCCTGGCCTTGACCGGGGCCAGGGCGGCCTCAATCTGGTCCAGGATCATCCGCCGCCGCTCCTCCGGGTCGATGATGACGGAGCTCTGGGCCAGGGCCTGGCGGTAGGACGCGAAGTCGGCGGCCTTGATCCGGCCGGGCGCGGCGATGCGGTGGCCGACGGTCTCGTCGCCGGCCTGAAAGCCGGCGAACGAGGCGGCCACTGGCGCGCCGCCGAAGACGCAGAGCAGGCCGTGGATCGGCCGGGAGAAGCGCAGGGGGCTCTCGGCCCAGCGCATCAGCTTGGGGAAGGCAAGCGAGCCCAGGACGCGGGGCACCGCGGCGGCCAGGATCTCGGCCGTCGGCGTGCCCTTGGCCCGGCGCGTGAAGCCGAGGTATTCGCCCTTGGGCGTCCGGACGGGCCCGAGCAGGCTCTCGTCGACGCCCTGGGAGCGGGCAAAGCCCTTGCCGGCCGGCGTCAGCGAGCCGTCGGGCGCCTTGGCGATGGCCAGGGGCGGCCCGGTGACGATCTCCTCGCGGTCCTCCTGGCCCTCGGCCAGGTCGCCCGTGACGATCAGCCGGCGGGGCGTGGCCAGGGTCCGGAGCGACCGGACCTCGATGCGGGCCTCGTCGAGCTCGCGGCGGAAGCCGGACTCGAGCTGTTCGCGGGCCGAGCGGATATGGGAGGCCGGCAGCTCCTCGGTCAGCAGTTCGAGAAGGAATTCCATCAGGTCCCGTCCTTGCCGCCGGTATAGCGCCGGGCGATGTCGTTGACCAGGGCCCGGATCTGGGAGATCATCTTGACCCGCTCCGTGACGCTGATGGCGCCGCGCGAGTCGAGCAGGTTGAAGTTGTGCGAGCACTTGAGGCACATGTCATAGGCTGGCAGCAGCAGGTCCTTGGCGATGAGCCGGCCCGCCTCCTTCTGGCAGGCGTTGAAGGCCTGCTTCAGCGCCGTCACCGAGGCGGCCTGGAAATTGTACTCGGAGAATTCCTTCTCCTCGCGGAGCCGGAGGTCCCTGTAGGTGACGTCGGCCGACCAGTCGAGGTCGTAGATATCGTCCTTCTGTTCGAGGAACATCTCCAGCCTCTCCAGGCCGTAGGTGATCTCGACGGGGACGGGGGCCAGCTCGATGCCGCCGCACTGCTGGAAATAGGTGAACTGGGTGATCTCCAGGCCGTCGAGCATGACTTGCCAGCCCACGCCCCAGGCCCCGATGGTCGGCGATTCCCAATTGTCCTCGTCGAAGCGCAGGTCGTGGTCCTCGAGGACGACGCCGAGCGAGCGCAGGCTCCGGACGTAGATGTCCTGGATGGCGTCGGGCGACGGCTTCATGATGACCTGGTACTGGAAGTGCTTCTGGACCCGGTTGGGGTTCTCGCCGTAGCGGCCGTCATCGGGCCGCCGGGAGGGCTGGACATAGCCGACCCGCCAGGGCCGCTTGTCCAGGACGCGGAAGAAGGTGTCCGGGGTCATGGTCCCGGCGCCCACCTCGACATCGTAGGTCTGGGCCAGATAGCAGCCCTGTCCGGCCCAGAACCGGTGCAGGCCGAGGATGAGGTCCTGGACGGACATCTAGTCCTTCTTCTCCCAGCGCAGGACCGGGAACTTGGCCGCCGCCACCTCGTCGAGCCGGCGGACGTAGGTGACGTGGGGCGCGTCGTGGAGGACCTGCGGGTTTTCCTTGGCCTCCCTGGCGATGGCCTTCATGGCCTCGATGAAGATGTCGATGTCGCGCCGGCTCTCGGTCTCGGTCGGCTCGATCATCAGGGCGCCGTGGACGATGAGCGGGAAGGACATCGTCGGCGGGTGCAGGCCGAAGTCGATGAGCCGCTTGGCGATGTCCAGGTTGGTGACGCCGTATTCCTTCTGGAGCTTGTCGGAGAAGACGCACTCATGCAGGGACGGCGTCTTGTACTTGAGATCGTACTCCCCTTCCAGGCTCTTGCGTATGTAGTTGGCGTTGAGGACGGCGTACTCGGCGATCTCGCGGACGCCCTTGGGCCCGAGCGACAGGATATAGCAGAGGGCCCGGACGAGGACCGCGAAATTGCCGTAGTAGGCCCGGATGCGGCCGATCGAGCGGGGCCGGTCGCCGTCGAGGGCGTAGCGCCCGTCCTTCTTCCCGGTGACGACGGGCAGCGGCAGGAAGGGCTCCAGCTCCTTCTTGACCCCGACCGGCCCGGCGCCCGGACCGCCGCCGCCATGCGGCGTCGAGAACGTCTTGTGCAGGTTGATGTGCATGACGTCGACGCCCATGTCGCCGGGGCGGACGATCCCGGTCAGGGCGTTCATGTTGGCCCCGTCCATATAGAGGAGGCCGCCCCGGGAATGGACGATCTCGGCGATCCGGCAGATGTCGGACTCGAAGACGCCCAGGGTGTTGGGGTTGGTGAGCATGAGGGCGGCCACCTCGTCGGTCATCTCCCGCTCGAGAGAAGCCAGGTCGATGGTGCCCTTCTCGTTGGACTTGATCTCCCTGACCGTGTAGCCGCAGATATGGGCCGACGACGGGTTGGTGCCGTGGGCCGAGTCCGGGATGAGGACGATCTTGCGGGCGTTGCCCCGGGCCTCGAGGGCGGCCCGGACGAGCATCATGCCGGTCAGCTCGCCGTGGGCGCCGGCCGCCGGGAAGAGGGTGAAGGCGTCCATGCCGGCGATCCGGCAGAGGCAGGTCTCGAGCGTCTTGATGAGCTCGAGGTTGCCCTGGACCAGGTCGGCCGGGGCCAGCGGGTGCGAGCCGGCGAAGGCCGGCAGGGCGCACAGCCGCTCGTTGACCTTGGGGTTGTACTTCATCGTGCACGAGCCGAGCGGATAGAAGCCCATGTCGACGCAGTAGTTCTTCTGGGACAGGCGGGTGAAGTGGCGGGTGATCTCGGTCTCGGAGACCTCGGGAAAGCCTTCGATCTCCCGCCTGACGGGCACGCCGGCCAGCAGGTCCCGCTTCTCCGGGACGTCCAGGGCGGGCAGCTCGACGGCCCGCTTGCCGGCCGCGCTGATCTCGAACACCAGGGGTTCGCGGATCTCGTTGATCATGACAGGACCTCCTGGAGCGCCCGGACCAGCCGGTCGATCTCGTCCTTCGTCCTGAGCTCGGTGACGCAGACGAGGGCCGCGTTCCCGAGGCCGGGATAGGCGGCCTCGAGGCCGTAGCCTCCGATGATGCCCCGGGCCCGGAGCCCGGCGTCGACCGCGGCCCAGGGCCGTGGAAGCTCGATCGCGAACTCGTTGAACACCGGTCCGCTGAACTTCCTCTTCACCCCCTTGACGGCCGCCAGCCGGTCGGCGGCGTAGGCCGCCTTCTGGGCGTTCTGCCAGGCCATCTCCCGCAGGCCCTGCTTGCCCAGGGTCTCCATGAAGACGGTCGCCCGGAGGGCGCAGAGGGCCTCGTTGCTGCAGATGTTCGACGTGGCCCGCTCGCGGCGGATGTGCTGTTCGCGGGTCGAGAGGGTCAGGACGAAGCCGCGCCGGCCGTCCCTGTCGACGGTCTGGCCGGTGATCCGGCCTGGCATCTGGCGGAGAAATTCCTTGCGGCAGGCCATGAAGCCGAGGTAGGGACCGCCGAAGCTGACCGGCAGGCCCAGCGACTGGGCCTCGCCGCTGACGATGTCGGCCCCGAGCTTCCCGGGAGCCTCGAGCAGACCCAGCGACAGGGCCTCGGCGACGACGGCCACGGACAGGGCCTTGACGGCGTGAGCGGCTTCCGACAGGGCCCGGACGTCCTCGATGATCCCGAAGAAATTGGGCGACTGGCAGACGACGGCGGCCGTCTTGTCGTCGAGGGCGCCGGCCAGGGCGTCCCTGTCGAGCCGCCCGTCGGGCCCGAAGCCGATCTCGACCGCCTCGATGCCGAGGTTCCGGATGTAGGTCCGGATGACGTCGCGGTACTGGGGATGGATCGAGCCGGCCACGAGGACCTTGTTCCGCCCCGTGATCCGCTGGGCCATCAGGACGGCTTCGGCCGCGCCGGTGGAGCCGTCGTAGAGGGAGTCGTTGGCGATGTCCAGGCCGGTGAGCTGGCAGACGAGGGTCTGGAATTCGAAGACGGCCTGGAGGGTGCCCTGGCTGACCTCGGGCTGGTAGGGCGTGTAGGGGCTGAGGAACTCGCCCCGGGAGGTCAGGTAGTCGACGACCGTCGGGATGAAGTGTTCGTAGGCCCCGCCGCCGAGGAACGAGAGCAGGGCGGGCCCGTCGTTCTTCCGGCCGATCGCCTCGACGCTCCGGACGAGCTCGATCTCGGACTGGGCCGGCGGCAGGTCGAGCGGCCGCTTCAGCCGGATGGCCTCGGGGATGCAGCCGAACAGGTCGTCGATCGAACCGGCGCCGGCCCGGGCCAGCATCTCCGCTTTGTCCTTGTCGCTGAGGGAGAGATAGCTCATGAACGGAATCCCCTTGTCAGGCCGGAACGGGCCTCAGTGCTCGAGACCCTCCAGGAATTTCTCGTAATCGCCAACCGACAACAGGCCGTCGAGGTCCTTCTTGTCCTTGATCTTGATGCGGACGATCCAGCCCTGGCCGTGCGGGTCCTTGTTGAGGAGGTCGGCCGCCTGGCCGAGGGCCTCGTTGACCGCCGTGACCACGCCGGGGACGGGGGTGTAGACGTCCGAGACCGACTTCACGGACTCGACGACGCCGATGGACTGGCGGACCGCCAGCTCCTTGCCGACGGCAGGCAGCTCGACGTAGATTATGTCCCCGAGCTGGTGCTGGGCGAAGTCGGTGATGCCGATGACGCCTTCGTCCCCCTCGACCTTGATCCACTCGTGTTCCTTGGTGTAGCGGAAATCGTTCGGATACATGGAATCCTCCTTGGTGACCGGATCGTTATTTCTTGGCCCTTTTGTAGAAGGGCGTGGGGATGACGCGAGCCTTGGTCCGCTTGCCGCGGATCTCGATCTCGAACTCGGTGCCGACGGCCGTGCCGTCGATGGGCAGGTAGACGAGGCCGAGGGCCTTCTTCAGGTACGGCGCGAACGTCCCGGAGGCGACGTCGCCGACGCGCTGGCCATGGTAATAGACCGGATAATGCGGCCGGGCGATGCCGGGCTCGGCCATCTCGAAGCCGGCAAGCTTGCGGGTCAGGCCCTCGGCCAGCTGCTTCTCGATGACCGGCCTGCCCAGGAAATCGCCCTTCTGCAGCTTGACGATCCACTTGAGGTCGGCCTCGAGGACGGTCGTCTTGTCCGAGATGTCGTTGCCGTAGAGCATCAGCTTGGCCTCGAGCCGGAGCGTGTCGCGGGCGCCCAGGCCGATGGGCAGCAGGCCCTGGGGCTTCCCGGCCTCGATAAGACCGGTCCAGATGACCTGCGGCTCGGGATCGGTCGTGTAGATCTCGAAGCCGTCCTCCCCGGTGTAGCCGGTCCGGGAGACGAGGCAGGGCTTGCCGGCGACCTTGCCCCTGGCCCAGTGGAAGGACTTCATCGAAGCCAGGTCGATGTCGGTCAGCGGCCGGAGGATGGCCTCGGCCAGCGGGCCCTGGATGGCCACCTGGGAGGTGGCGTCGCTCTGGTGCTCGACCTTGACGTCGAAGCCCTGGGTGTGGCCGGCGATCCAGGCGAAGTCCTTGTCGTCGTTGGCCGCGTTGACGACCAGGAAGTATTCCTCGGGACCCATGCAGTAGACCAGCATGTCGTCGACGAAGGTCGATTCGGGCGTCATCAGTGCCGTGTACTGGACCTGGCCGGGGACGAGCTTGCCGGCATCGTTGGGGGTCAGCCATTGGACAAAGGCCAGGGCATCCTTGCCCGTGACCAGGACCTCGCCCATGTGGCTGACGTCGAACAGGCCGGCCTTGGTCCGCACGGCCAGATGCTCGGGGATGATGCCCGAGTACTCGACCGGCATCTCCCAGCCGCAGAACTCGATCATCTTGCCGCCCAGACGTTTGTGCAGTTCGTTGAAGCGGGTCTTCTTCATGGTTTGAATCCTTTCTCGGAAGAAGACCAAAATTACCACAACTCGCGGACGCGTTCAAGGGACCGATCACGGCTCGGTCGCCGGCTCGCGGCCCGGCGGATGTCCGCCGGTCACATCTTCCCCAATATGTTCCGCGGCATCCTGGTCCCGGGCCGCCGGCCGCGCTTCCGCTGGCCCCGCGTCGAAGAATCCGCTCCCCGCCAGTCGGCGTTCTTTGCTATAATGGGGAGCCAAATGATCACCTTCAAAGACCGTCTCAAAGCCGCCGTCCTCGAACGCCTGAAGCCCGCTTTCCCGGTCGCCCTCGAGGACCTCGACCTGGCCCCGACGCCCGACCCGAAGATGGGCGACCTGGCCCTGACCTTCCCCTTCCAGCTGGCCAAGAAGCTCAAAAAGGCTCCCCGGGCCATCGCCCAGGAGGCCGCTCCCCTGCTCGCCGGGATCCCCGGCGTCGCCGGAACCGTCGTGGCCGGCGCCGGGTTCCTCAACCTCAGGCTCGACAGATCCGCCGTTCTGGCCGAGACGCTCCGCCTGGCCGGCCGCACCGACCTGGCCGCCGAAGAGGGCAAGATCGTCATCGAGCACACCAACATCAACCCGAACAAGGCCGCCCACATCGGCCATCTGCGCAACGCCTGCCTCGGCGATACGCTGGCCCGATGCCTCCGCTACAAGGGCGAGCCGGTCGAGGTCCAGAATTACATCGACGACACCGGCGTCCAGGTCGTCGACGTCGTCTTCGGCTTCATGGAGCTGGAGAAGAGATCGCTCGAGGATCTGGAGCGGCTGCCCGGCAGGTTCGACTACTACTGCTGGGACCTCTACGCCCGGGTCTCGGCCTACCTGGCCGGGCATCCCGAGGCCCAGGCCCGCAAGTCCGAGATCACGAAGAGGATCGAGCACGGCCAGGATCCCGAATACGGCCTGTCCCGCTACGTCTCGCGGCGCATCGTCCGGGCTCACCTAGCAACCATGGCCCGCCTGGGCATCGGCTACGACGTCCTGCCCTGCGAGAGCACCATCCTGCACCTGAAGTTCTGGGACAGGGCCTTCGAGCTGCTAAAGGAGAGGCGGGCCATCTATCTGGCCGCGGAGGGCGATAACAAGGGCTGCTGGGTCATGCGCCTGGAGGAGGACGAGGAGCGGGAGAAGGTCATCGTCCGCTCGGACGGCACCGTGACCTACGTCGGCAAGGATATCGCCTACCAGCTCTGGAAGTTCGGCCTGCTCGGCCGCGACTTCTTCTATGAGCCTTTCTCCGTCGAGAACGGCCGGACGCTCTGGATCTCGACCGCGGCGCCTTCCAACGGCGGCGCCCCGGCCTTCGGCCGGGCGACCAAGGTCTACAACGTCATCGATACCCGCCAGGCTTATCTCCAGAAGGTGGTCGTCCAGGGCCTGCGGGCCCTCAAGTACGAGGCCCAGGCGGCCCAGTCCGTCCATTTCTCCTACGAGATGGTGGCCCTTTCCCCCAAGAGCCTGGACGAGCTCGGCTACGCCGCCACGGACGAGGAGAAGGAGCGCTCCTTCCTCGAGGTCTCCGGCCGCAAGGGGCTGGGGGTCAAGGCCGACGACCTTCTCGACCGGCTCGAGGCCAAGGCCCTGGCCGAGATCGAGAAGCGGGACCCGGACCGGCCCGACGCCGACCGGCGCCGGACGGCCCGCGACATCGCCACCGGGGCCCTGCGCTATTTCATGCTCAAGTACGCCCGCAACTCCCTCATCGTCTTCGATTTCGAGGAGGCCTTGAGCTTCGAGGGCGAGACCGGGCCCTATCTCCAGTACACGGCCGTCCGCCTGGCCGGCATCTTCCGCAAGCTCAAGGAGCGCTTCGGCCTGGGCGAGGCCGACATCCGGCCCCCTGCCGGCGGCGCGCTCCTCATCCCGCCCGGCCTGGCCGAGGCCGAGGCGGCCGACTCCTGGGACCTCATCCTGACCGCCGCCTCCCTGGAAGAGGAGGTCCTGCGCTCCATCGCCGCCCTGGAGCTCTCCCACCTGGCCAAGTTCGCCTTCCTCCTCTGCCAGAAGCTCAACGGCTATTACCATAAATACCCGGTCCTGGCCGAGCAGGACGCCGGCCTCCGGTCTTTCCGCCTGCTCGTCCTGAAGACCGTCAAGGACCAGCTCATCACGGCCCTGGGGCTCATGGGCATCCAGCCGCCGGAGCGCATGTAACGCAACCCCTCCCGCCCGTCGGAGGTTTGAGAACCTTATAGCGGAGGTGAACATGATCGAAGTCCGGGAGCTCACCAAGCGGTACGGTGAGCACGTCGCCGTCAACAACCTCGCCTTCAAGGTCGAGGCCGGCCGCATCTGGGGCCTGCTCGGCCCGAACGGCGCCGGCAAGACGACGACGATGCGCATCCTGACCGGCTACCTGCCGGCCACGTCCGGCCGGGCCACGGTGGCCGGGTTCGATGTCTTCGACAGGCCCGACGACGTCAAGCGCTCGATCGGCTACCTGCCCGAGATCGTCCCCCTGTACCTGGACATGACCGTCCGGGGCTATCTGGCCTTCGTGGCCGAGATCAAGCAGGTGCCCAAGGCCCGGCGCAAGGCCGCCGTGGCCCGGGCCCTCGAAGCGGCCGGCCTGAAGGACCACGCCGGGCGGCTGATCAAGAACATCTCCCGCGGCTACAAGCAGCGGGTCGGCATCGCCCAGGCCATGATCCACGATCCGAAGGTCCTCGTCCTCGACGAGCCGACCATCGGCCTCGACCCGGCCCAGATCCGCGAGATCCGCGAGCTCATCCGCGGCCTGCGCGGCGAGCATACCATCCTCCTGTCGACCCACATCCTGCCCGAGGTCACCCAGGTCTGCGACGGTGTCGTCATCATCGACCGCGGCCGGCTGATGGCCTCGGGCTCGCTCGAGGAGCTGGCCGCTTCCTTCGAGAAGTCGGACGGCGTCCTGGTCCGGCTCCGCCGCGGCGGGGCCGAGGAAGCGGCCCTGTTCCGCGGCCTGCCCGGCGTCGATAGGGTCGCCCTCGAAGGCGACGAGATCCGGATCGAGTGGGGCCGCGGCCGCGACCTGCGCGACGACGTGGCCCGCCTGGCCCTCGACAAGGGGCTGGGGATCAAGGAGATGCGCTCGATGGCCGGCATCGAGGACCTCTACATGAAGGTCGTCGCGGGAGGGCTCGAACAATGAGCAACGTCATGTCCCTGGTCAAGAAGGAGCTGCGGGCCTACTTCTCCTCGCCCGTGGCCTACGTCATCATCTCCGGCTTCCTGCTGCTGGTCGGCTACTTCTACTACAGCCTGATCATGTGGTTCAACGGGGCGGCCATGCAGATGGCCCAGAACCCCTACTACGCCCAGCAGGTCAACATCAACGAGATGGTCTTCTCCCCCCTGTTCCACAACATGACCATCATCCTCATCCTGGTGGCCCCGCTCCTGACCATGCGCCTGCTGGCCGAGGAGAAGAAGACCGGCACAGACGAGCTGCTCTACACTTCGCCCCTGTCGATCGGCGAGATCGTCCTGGGCAAGTACCTGGCGGCCCTGATCATGTGGGCCGTCATGCTCGGGCTGACCGCCATCCTCTCCATCTTCGCTTTCGCCTGGGGCAATCCCGAGCCGGCCCCCTGGCTGACGGGCTACCTCGGCCTGTTCCTCCTCGGGGCCCTGTTCCTGGCCATCGGCCTGTTCTTCTCGTCGCTGACCGAGAACCAGATCGTGGCCGCCTTCCTGACGGTCGTCACCCTGCTCCTGCTCCTGGTCCTCAGCTGGGTCACGTCGTCGGGCGGCGGCAGCTGGCGGTCGGTCGTCTCCTACATCTCGTTCTCCGAGCACTTCGAGGACATGACCCGCGGCATCCTGGACACGAAGGACTTCGTCTACTACGCGTCGTTCTCGTTCTTCGGGCTCTTCCTGGCCCACTCGGTCCTCCAGTCGCGGCGGTGGAGGTGAGCCATGGACGCCCTGAAGAAGAACCTCAACACGGTCGCCGGAGTGCTCGTCGCCGCCGGCCTCGTCGGCTGGATCGTCTGGCCGCAGAAGAAGACGGCCGCCCTCATCGTCGCCGCCCTGGGCCTGGCCGCCCTGGCCCTATACGCCTACCTCAACCGGGCGGCGCTCGGCCCGAAGCTCTCCCGCAAGTCCCTTCTCTACTCCGGGAACATGGTCCTGGTGGTCGTCCTGGTCCTGGCCATCCTCGGGCTGGCCAATTATTTCCTGTCGAAGCACAATCACCGCTGGGACTTCACCCAGGCCAAGGTCCACAGCCTGTCCGACCAGACCATCACCGTGCTCAAGGCCCTCAAGACCGACGTGACGTTCAAGGGCTTCTTCCGCGAGGGCAACTACGGCCGGTCGGCCATGGAGAACCTGCTCAAGATCTACGCCTACCATTCGGGCCGGATCCGCTACGAGTTCATCGACCCGGACAAGAACCCCGGCCTGGTCAAGCGCTACGGCGTCACCCAGGACGGGACGACCATCATCGAGGCCGGGGACAAGGAAGGCCGCGTCACCACGACCTCCGAGGAGGACGTCACCAACGCCCTGATCAAGGCCACCCGGGAGCGGAAGAAGACCATCTGCTTCCTCGAGGGCCACGGCGAGGAGTCCGTCGAGGGCGCGGGCGACAACAGCTTCTCGACGGCCAAGGCCGAGCTGGAGAAGCTCGGCTACGAGGTCAAGAAGCAGAACCTGGCCCTGGCCGACCGCTTCCCCGGGGACTGCGCCCTGCTGGTCGTGCCCGGGCCGCAGAAGGACCTGCTGCCGAACGAGTACGAGACGATCAAAGCCTATGTCCAGAACGGCGGCCGGGTCCTGTTCCTGGTCGATCCCGAAACCCCGACGCTGCTGCCCCTGCTCCTGGCTGACTACGGCTTCAAGCTCGACAACGACATCGTCGTCGACACCGTCTCGCGGCTCCTCGGCGGCGACTACTTCATGCCCGTGGTCAGCGAGTACGAGACCCACGCCATCACCGACAAGTTCGGCTACGCCACGTTCTTCCCCTACGCCCGGTCGGTCGAGGTCGGCGAGACCAAGCCCGAGGGCGCGACGGTGACCGAGCTGGCCAGGACCAGCCCCAACTCCTGGTCCGAGCGCGAGCTCGACCAGAAGGAGGTCAAGTTCAACCCGGCCAAGGACCGCCAGGGCCCGATCGGGCTGGCCGCCGTGGCGGACTTCAAGGTCAAGCCGGCCGCGCCCGCCGCCGCCCAGGCCGAAGCGAAGCCCGGCCAGACCGCGCCGGAGGCGCAAGCCGGGACGGCCGAGAAGGACGCCCGGATCGCGGTCATCGGCGATTCCGATTTCATCAAGAACCGTTATTTCGGGCTGTCCGGCAACGGCAACTTCTTCCTCAACGTGGCCAACTGGCTGACCGAGGAAGCCGATCTCATCGCCATCCAGCCCAAGACCCAGACGCCGCGGACGATCACCCTGACGCCGTCCCAGGGGCGCCTGATCTTCCTGGTCAGCATCGTCATCCTGCCGCTCCTGGCCCTGCTCCTGGGCGTCTCCGTCTGGGTCAGGAGGAGGTCGCTGTGAAGTTCAAGACGACGCTCGTCCTGCTGGCCGTCGGCCTCGGCCTGCTGGCCATCGTCCTCTATTTCGATTCGCGCGGCGCCAAGGCCAAGTCGGCCGAGGAGAAGACGAACATGCTGATCGACGTCGCGGCCGCCGACGTCCGCAAGGCCGCCCTCGTCCGCGGCGGCGAGACCCTGGCCTTCGAGCGCGACGAGGCCGGGGCCTGGCGGCTGACGGCGCCATTCCAGGCGGCCGCCGACGAGGCCGAGGTCAACGGCCTGGTCGGCGCCCTGTCCTCGCTCCGCATCGAGCGGGTGGTCGAGAAGGAGGCCAAGGACCCGGCCGCCTACGAGATCCCGAAGACCGAGGTCTCGCTCTGGCTCAAGGGCCGGGAAGAGCCGGTCAGGCTGCTGGTCGGCATGGAGAACCCGCTCGACCAGGCGCTCTTCGCCCAGCGGGCCGGCGATCCGCGGCTGGTCCTGCTACCGTCGACGCTCAAGACGACACTCGACAAGAAGGTCTTCGATTTCCGCCAGAAGGACGTCTTCAGGTTCACGGCGTCCGACGTCAAGGAGATCCGGGTCAAGACCAGGACCGTCGCCTGGCAGGCCGGCCGCGAAGATGCCGGCTGGTTCTTCAAGGACCCCGCGGCCGCCCTGGCCGCCAAGGGCAAGATGGACTCGCTGCTGGATTCCCTGTCGGGGCTTCGGGCCAAGGCCTTCGTGGCCGAGGACAAGACCGCGGCCAGCCTCAAGGAGTTCGGCCTGGACAAGCCCGGGTACGAGGTCGCCCTGTCCCTGCCCGCCGCCGGCCGGGAGATCGTCTTCTCCCTGCACAAGGAGGGCGAGAGCTCGTACGCCACGACCTCGCAATCGACCAAGGTCATCACGTTCGAGGGCACGCTCCTGGCGGACCTCGACCGCAAGGTCGACGAGCTGCGCGAGAGGAAGGTCGCCGATTTCTACTCCTGGGACGCGGACCGCGTCGTCCTGAAGCGCGGCGGCGTCGAGATCGCGGCGGCCAGGGAGAAGGCCGCGGACGCGGAGAAGTGGGTCCTCGACGGGCCGGCCAAGGAAGAGGCCGACAGGACCCGGATCGAGGATTTCCTGCGCCGGATCGAGGGGCTCGAGGCCGCTTCCTTCATCGACGCGCCGGGCCCGCTGGCCCCCTACGGGCTCGAGCCGGGCGCCGAGATCAGGATCAGGACCAAGGACTACCAGGGCCTGGAAAAGGAGACCGTCCTCCTCGTCGGAAACGAGGACGCGGCCAAAAAGGAGGTCGTGGTCAAGAGCCCCGGCCTCGGATATCTTTTCCGGGTGGACGCCGCGTTCCTCCAGAACTGGCCCAAGAGCGCCCGGGACTGGAAAGCCGCTCCGGCCAAGCCCGAGGAGGGCCCGGGCGATAAAAAGTAGCCCGGCTTTCCCTAGAAGAGCCCGGCCTCTTTGTGCTTGGCGGCGATGGCCGCGGCCAGGGCGTCGAGGGCTTCGAGATCGGCCGGCTTCGGCAGCCCTTTGGCGACGACCGGCGGCAGGATCTCCACCTTGAGATTGGGCATGGCCGCCTTGATCATCTCGGGCATGCGCCCGGCCCAGCCGTAGCTCCCGACGATCGAGGCGAACCGGGCCTTGGGCCGCAGGGCGTTGGCCAGGACGACGGCGTTGAAGACGACCGGGTGCGGCCCGACGTGGACGGTCGGGGCCCCGACGACGATCGTGGCCGCGTCGACCAGGGCCATGGCCAGCTGTCCGATATCGGCCGCGGCCATGTTGAAGGGGTGGACTGTCAGGCCTCGCTCGACGAGGGCGGTGATCAGGCGCTCGACCATCAGGGCCGTCGAGCCGTGCATGGTCGCCCAGGGGAGGACGACCGTGTTATGCGGCTTGTCGTCGCTCCAATCACGATAAGCGCCGATGATGGAGGCCGGATCGCGGTGGATGGGGCCGTGGCTCGGAGCGATCAGTCGGATGTCGAGGTCCTTGATCTTATCCAGGTCCTTCTGGACGATCTTGCGGAACGGCATCATGATCTCGGCGTAGTAGCGCTTGGCCTCGGCCAGGATGCGATCCGCGCCGTCGACGAAAAGGTCGGTCTGGGCGATGTGCGAGCCGAAGAAGTCGCAGCTGAATAGGATCCCGTCCTCCTCGAGGTAGGTCGACATCGTTTCCGGCCAGTGGACCCAGGGGGTGTAGACGAAGCGCAGGGTCTTGCCGCCGAGATCGAGCCGCTCGCCGTCGGCCACCGCGCGGATCCGGGCCGGATCGAGCCCCAGGTGGTCGGCCAACATGAGCCTGGCCGGCTCGGACGACAGGACCTGGATCCCCGGATACCGCCGGACGAGCCAGGGGATGCCGCCGGAATGGTCCTGCTCGGTGTGGTTGGAGACAAGGTAATCGATCCGGGGAACCTCCTCGAGATAGGCTTCGAGGACCGGGAGCTTGGCCGGCTCGACGGCGTCGATCAGGGCGACCTTGTCCCGGCCCCGGACGAGGTAGGAATTGTAGCTCGTGCCGTCGGGCAGGGGGATGAGGGCGTCGAAGAGGCGGCGGTCGAAATCCGGCGCGCCGACATAATGGACGCCGGGGACGATCTCTCGGGGCTTCATGGTGATCACCTCGGTTGGATTAATTCCTAGTTATTTTATAGTATTCCCGCCAAAAATAAAGGTTCTACTTCCGATTCTCGGAGGCCTCTTCTCTCCGGCTTGGCTCGGGACCGGCTCCCGGGAGCCCAGGCCTCGGACCGGAGTCGGCGCTAGACGCCGGGGAACCTGCGCTTGGCGAAATAGACGATCTCGGGGTGCTTCTTGTAGCCCAAAGCCTGGAAGACGGCCATCGACGCATCGTTGCCCTCCTCGATCAGGCAGGCCAGGATGCCCAGCCCCTGCGACCCGAGCCAGTCCTCGGCCGCCCGGACCAGACGGGCGCCGATCCCCCGCCGGCGCAGGGACGCCTCGACGGACAGCCGGTTGATCCAGCCCTTGCGGCCGTCGTGCGTCGCCAGGATGGTGCCGGCCAGCCGTCCGGTCGCGGCCTCCTCGGCCACGAGGAAACGCACGTTGGCCAGGCCGGTCTGGGCGGCGATCCCTTCCCGGCTGTCGCGGCCCAGGGGTTTCAGCGGCAGGCCGCACCGGGCCCAGAGCTCCATGACCCGGTCGTAGTCTTCGATCCGGAAGCCGCGGATGACGAGGTCTTCAGCCATGGCTCGCTCCTCCCCCCTTCCCTCTTTCCCTTTTCCCGGCCCCGGCCTCCGTTGCGGTCAGCGCACGAACAGGATAAAGATGCCGATGGCCACTATCGAAGCCGCCAGGCCCGTCGCCGCCGCCGCCGGCCAGGATTTCTTGTGGACGCTCCGGGCCGTCCGGACGAATCTCCAGACCGCCGCCAGCCCGGCCGCCGCGTAGACGGCCAGGTAAAGGGTCTGCCAGGAGCCGGGCCGGGAAAGGATCTCCACCCATTCGGCCTGCCCCATGCCCAGGGCGGCGAAACCCGCCTCGACGGCCGACGGGAGCCAGGCCAGCAGGAGAGCTCCGCCCCAGGCCTTGGCGGCCCGGGCCAGGACGTCGCTACGGTGGCAGCCCTTCGTCCCCAGGGCCAGCAGGACGCCCGAGGCCAGGACCCAGCCGGCCAGGACAAGCGGCAGGATGAAGATCATCTGCCAGACGTAGTAGTTGTCGGTATCTATCCCGGCCACGACCGGCGCCGTCGGCACGTTCCCGGCCAGGGCCAGGACGGCCGACGACAGGGCGTAGGCCAGCGCGACCAGGCCGAGGGAGATGACGGCGCTCCGCATCGGGTGCCGCTTCCTGAACGCCTTCGCCCGGGACTTCATCTTCGTCCGGAATCCGCCCGCCATACCCTCCCTCCTCACGTCACCAGCAGGTGCTTGCTGGCGAACTGGGGGTCGGCCGTCAGGTTGATGCCGAACCGGCGCAGGCCGGCGTCGTCCCCCGGCGTCGGGATATGGGTGGTGTGGACCTCGGCCCCCTGGAGCTCCTTCATCTTGTGCAGGGCCAGGTGGGCCATGGGATTGGTGGCCGCGTTGATGGCCAGGCAGGTCAGGACCTCGGACAGGTCGAGGCTGACGCTCTTGGCCCCGAAGACGCTCGTCTTGAGGGCGCCCACGGATTCGATGATGTTCGGCGACAGTAGGGGGATGCTGTCCGGGATGCCAGCCAGGGTCTTGACGGCGTTGAGGACCAGGGCCGAGGCGGCGTGCATGAGCGGCGAGTTCTTGCCGGTGACGATCGTGCCGTCGCCGAGCTCCATGGCCGCCCCGACGAAAACCCCCTTGTTGCCCTTGCCCGCGGCCCGGGCCTCCTCGGCCGCCCGCCGGGCGGCGACGACGACCGGCCGGTCCTCGGGCTTGACACCCAGCTCCTTCATCAGCAGCTCGGCCCGCTGGACTGTCTCCTTCTCGACGAAGCCGAGCGTGTACTCGCAGGAGTAGCGGAAGTAGCGCCGGATGAGCTCCTGCTTGGCCGCCTCACGGACGACGGCGTCGTCGGTGATGCCGAAACCGGCCGCGTTGCAGCCCATGTCCGTCGGCGACTTGTAGAACGACGGCGCGCCGGTGATCTTCTCGATGATCCGCTTGAGGACCGGGAAGACCTCGACGTCGCGGTTGTAGTTGACGACGACCTGGCCGTAGGCCTCGAGATGGAAGGGGTCGACCAGGTTGAAATCGCAGATGTCAGCCGTGGCCGCCTCGTAGGCCACGTTGACCGGGTGCTTGAGCGGCAGGTTCCAGATGGGGAACGTCTCGAACTTGGCGTAGCCCGAGACAAGGCCCCGGCGGTACTCGTGGTAGATCTGGGACAGGCAAGTGGCCAGCTTGCCGCTGCCGGGCCCCGGCCCGGTGACGATGACCAGGGGATGCTCGGTCTCGACGTAGTCGTTGGCTCCGTACCCCTCGTCGCTGACGATGACGTCGACGTCCGTCGGGTAGCCCTTGGTGAAGCGGTGGGTGTAGACCCGGATGCCCTGGCGTTCGAGCTTGTTCCTGAAGACCCGGGCCGAGGGCTGATCCTCGAAGCGGGTGATGACCACGGCCCGGATCTGGATGCCCCACTCGCGCAGGTCGTCGATGAGCTTCATGGCGTCGACGTCGTAGGTATGGCCGAAGTCGGCCCGCATTTTCTTGCGCTCGATGTCCCCGGCATAGATGCACAGCAGGAAATCGGCCTGGCTGCGCAGCTCCCGGAGGAGCTTCATCTTGACGTTGGGATCATAGCCGGGGAGAACGCGGGCGGCGTGGTAGTCGAAGAAGAGCTTGCCGCCGAACTCGAGGTAGAGCTTGTTGGGGAAGCGCTCCATGCGCCCCAGGATGGCCTTTTTCTGCTCCTGGAGGTAATAGCCGTTATCGAAGCCGACGGCGTGATTCATCGGGTCCCCTTTATGAGCGAGAAATCGCCGAACAGGCCGTAACCGACCGATGAATACTCCGACCCCGGCGGCAGGCCGCCCCTGGCGCCCTGCTGGAAGGACCCGGGCCAGGCCCGGCCGAGCGGCGGATCGTTGTGGAAGGGGCCCAGGGTGTTGCGGAGCGTGCCGTAGACGACCACGGCCACCTCGTTGCGGCCGGCGGCCAGGGCGCCGGTCAGGTCGACCTCGAAGGGCGGGAAGGCGGCCGTGCCGGCCTTGCGGCCGCCGACATAGACCTCGGCCGTGGCGCCCCGCCAGTCCCCCAGGCGCAGGCGGTATGGGGCTCCGGCGCCGTCCGGGGAGATGTCGAAGGTCCTGGCGTAGCGGACGGCGGCCCCGTAAAACGGCCAGCCCTGGGCGTTCCAGGCCCCGGCCCCGAGCGGGGCGGGCGGCCTGATCTCGAAGCCCCGGGCCGCCGCGGCCAGCCGGAAGTCGCCGAGGAGATAGACCGGCTCGAGCTCGCTGTGGATGGTGAACGGACGCGACTTGATGGTGATCTTGTTCTTCCCCGCGACGACGTGGGCGCCGACGGGATATACGGCGAAGGCCCGATCGAGCCACCATTTGCCGGGAGCGGCCTGGACTTCCTTGTCGTTGACGAAGACGCGGAAAAGGCCCGGCCGCTGCTCTTCGACGACGGCCTCGAGGTCGGCGAAGTCCCTGGCGTCGTCCTTGACGACCCTGAACCAAAACACCGCCTCGAAGCCCGAGGCGGCCGGGAACTTGTCGCGGTCGACGATGTTCGTCTTGTACTGGACGGCGCTGTCCCAGGGGTTGCGGTCGAGGCCGTGGGCCTGGAAGACCTTCCGCTGGGCGTCATAGAAGTAGAGGTCCTTCTCGGTCCGGCCGGCCACGGCCAGGTCGCAGTAATCGAGGGTCAGGACGTTCGGCGCCAGGGCCTGGACGGCCAGCGGTCCGCCGGCCGGGAGCTCTTCCCAGGAGGCCGCCGGAGCGGCCGGCGGCTTGGCCCGCTCGTTCTTGACGCAGAGGAGCAGGCTGCCCGCCGGGGGCAGGGAGAACGGAGCCTCAAGCCGGCCGCCGCGCCGTTCGAACGGATAGGGCTCGGCCTTCCCGGTGAAGGGGTCCCAGCGTTCGACCGAGCCGCCGGCCAGGGTCATGGTCCCGGCGACCGTCGCCTCGGGCTCGCTGTTGGCCAGGAAGACGATCTGGCCGCCGTCGAACTCCCGCCGCTGGTGGAAGAGCCTGGCCCCGGCCGCGGGTCCCGAGAACGTGACGGCTGGCGGGCTCATCTCCCGCAGCAGGTCGAAGCCGCCGCCCGGCCCGATGTCCCGCCAGCGGTCGCCGAAAGAGGCCTGCAGCTCGCGAAGGTCCCCGGTCAGCAGGCCGTCGACGTATTCGGGCGGCGTGACCCAGGACAGTATCCGGCCGTCGCGGATGAGGAAGTCGCGGAGCAGGGCCGCGGTCGTATTCTCGAGGTTGCGCAGGCCCGGGGGCAGGATGACCAGGTTGTAGGACCGGGCGCCGACCTCGAGGCGCTCGTGCGCCGTCGAGCCGAATTCCTCGAGGGTCTTCTCGCTGACCAGGTCGTATTCGACGTGCTCGGACTCGAGAAGATGGATGAACGCCTGGAAATCGGCGCCTAGGGCCTTGAACTCGGCCGATTCGGCGGCCGGCGAATAATACATCCAGGCCGTCGTCGTCGGCTCGATGACGGCGATCCGGTTGACCTGCTGCCCCAGGCTCATGGCCACCGACAGGCGGCCGAAGTAATCGGCCAGGGTGTTGTATTGCTCCCACCAGGGCTCGTGGTCGGAGAACGAGAGCGGGTGGTCACGCTTGCGGGCGCCGACGATGGTGGCGTAGGACAGGTGCTGGTTGAGGAAGTTGACGCCCAGGGCGTATTCCCAGTCGCCGATCCGCTTCTGGTCGGCGAAGGTTAGGTCCCAGCCGCCGGCGCCGTAGGTCTCGGACATGGTCCGCTCGCGGCCGCGCTGGTTGGCCGAGCTGCGGATCTCGCGGACGGCCCGGGCGTTGCCGAACTGGGCGTCGACGGCGGTCGAGAATTCGTTCATCAGGATGTCGATGCCGGGCATGTGGGCGTAGGCGGCCAGGGCCAGGTTGTCCGGCGAGACGCGGGGCCGCGGCCACTCGTGCTCCCAGTAATGGCCGGTGAAAACGAGCTTGTTGTCCGTGGCGTAGGCGTAATAGGTGCGGGCCCAGTTCTCCAGAAACAGGTCCAGCAGCGTGGCGTAGAAATCATGCCGGACGCGCTTCCAGTTGCCCGATTCCTCGAACAGCGAGACCAGGTTCGGCCGCAGGTCGTAGCCCCGGCGGGCCAGGAAGGTCTGGAACAGGGCGGGCGTGTAGTTGACGGCCTCGCGGCCGCCGGCCGGGCCGATCTCGGCCTCGTCCTGGAAGACGCCTGGCACGGTCCGCCCGAACTCGCCGCCGATAGCCTTCTTGTAGCCGTTGAGGGTCAGGTCGAGGAACTTCTCGGTGACGTCCTTGCGCATGAGGTCGACGAAGGTGTAGCCGCCGTGCCACGGGGACGGGTCGGCCCGGACGACGTCGAAGACGTAATACCTGGCGGCGTCGCCCGGCGGAGGGGTCTTGCCGCTGACGTCCTCGAGGCCGGTCAGCGTCCGGCGCAGGACGACCAGGGGGGCCGGCCCGGAAGCCGGCGGCGGACCGTCGAAGGTCCTCATCCTCAGTCCGGAGCGGGCGGCGTCGGGGATGGCCGCCGGGACGTGGCCGCCGGCGAAGCCCGAGGGATAGGAGTTCTCGTCGTAGAGCCAGATCTTCAGGCCCAGGCGCTTGCCCTCCTCGACGGCGTAGCCGCAGAGGGCGAACCACTCGTCGGAGAGATAGGTCGTGATCAGGCCGGGGCGCGGGTGGATGAAGGCGCCGCCGATGCCGCGGGCCTTGAAGTCCTCGAGCTGGCGCTTGATCTCGTCCCGGGTGACGACGCCGTTCCAGACCCAGAGCGGGGCGCTGCGGTAGTCGGCCGGCGGGTCGGCGAAGGTCGCTCTGAAGGCCTCGTAGGTCGGCCCCTGCGGCTTCGGCGCGCAGGCCGCGAAGACGGCGGCCAGGGTCAGGGCCAGGACGGCGGCGGCCGGCGAACGGCGGATCATGGTCATGAGGCTTGCCTTTCTGTCTCCGTCGGGAATCGGGGGGCGGGAGCGGAGAGCGTCGGAGAACGAGAGCATTCGCCCTCAAATCTAGGGGAACGGAGACCCAAAGTCAAGCCGCGCCGGCCGGGCCGGAAAGGCCCTTCCGGGAAGGGAGGAAAGATGAATGGCGGAGAGGGCGGGATTCGAACCCGCGGCCCCGGTTTGAGCCAGGGCAAACGCTTAGCAGGCGTTCCTGATCGACCACTCCAGCACCTCTCCGCGGTCGGGGAACCGGGTTATTCTAGCACGAGACCGGGGAGAACGCCAAACGATCCGCCTGTTTGCGGACGGGACGGTCCCCCGGATCTCAAGGGCCGGCGGTCCCGCCGTCAGCAGGGGCCCCAGATGTGCCGGGGATGCCGCTTCTCGTATTCGGCGGCGGTTTTCCTGGTGATCTTGTGCCAGGGCTCCCCCGTCTTGGCCCCGACGATGCCGGCCAGGGCGCAGCGGCAGAGGGTCTTGTCGACCTTGGTCCGCAGCTCATGGAAGACGTCGTAGGGATCGCGCTTGAGGAAGTCCTCGGCGGTCCTGAGGCCTATCCTCTCGAGCCTGGCCGCCGTCGTCTTGCCGATGTTCGGCAGGTCGGTGAGCCTCCGGACGGACCCGGCCGGCGCTCTCACGGCTGGGCCTGCCCTTCGACCTCCCCGACGACGGCGACGTAGTTCTTGCCGTACTTCCTGGCGCATTTCGGACAGGTCGTGTACCACATATACCATTTCTTGACGGCCAGCCCCTTCCCCGCCGCGAAGGCCTCGAAATCCTTGCACCAGGCCCCGGTCTGCTTGAAGTCTCCTTCATAGATCTTGATCAGGAACCGTCCGGAAAGGGCCGCGTTGGCCGCCCCCGGAACGTCGCCGGTCACGGCGAGATATACATCCATGTTCCATTTCGAGGTATGCTCGGACAGGCACATCGCCTCCGGCGACATGGCCCCGGCCGCGGCGACCTTGGGGACCAGGCGCCTCATCACGGCGCCGAAGTTGAGGGGCATGAAAAAGAACGTCCGGACGCGGTCCTTGACGAACTTCTTCCGGTCCCAGGCGAAGATCTTCCCGTCCCAGGGCGCGGGATCGAACTTGGGGCAGCACTCCTGGTCCTTGTCGTCTACGCTCATGACGGCGCCTCCTCTTGGCTAGTATCTTACGTCTCCCGCCGTTCCGGCGGGCTCCAGGAAACGGGCGCGGGCCCCGGCGATCTTCGGACCGCCGGCGCGGCGAGGCCGCGCGGCCAGGCGACATTGGCGGAGGGAGAGGGATTCGAACCCCCGTTCCGGAGGACCGGAAAGCGGTTTTCAAGACCGCCGCCTTCAACCACTCGGCCATCCCTCCGTCGGATCTATTTCTTGGCGGACTCGATGCGCTCGAGGCCGTTCATATAGGGCCGCAGCGCTTCCGGCACGACGACCGAGCCGTCGGCCTGCTGGTAGTTCTCGAGGATGGCGCTGACCGTCCGGCCGACGGCCAGGCCCGAGCCGTTGAGGGTGTGGACGAACTCCGGCTTGCCCTTGGCCTCGCGCTTGAAGCGGATGTTCGACCGCCGGGCCTGGAAGTCCAGGCAGTTCGAGCAGGACGAGATCTCCATGAAACCGTCCCGGCTGGGCATCCAGACCTCGAGGTCGTAGGTCTTGGCGCTGGCGAAGCCCATGTCCCCGGTGCACAGCAGGACGACCCGGTGGTGGAGGCCCAGCCGCTTCAAGACCTCCTCGGCCGAGGCGGTCATGTGCTCGTGCTCGTCGAAGGACGTCTCCGGCCGGCTGAAAATCATCATCTCGACCTTGTTGAACTGGTGCTGGCGGATGAGGCCGCGGACGTCCTTGCCGTAGGACCCGGCCTCGCTCCGGAAGCATGGCGTCCAGGCGACGAACCGGACCGGCAGCGCGGCGCCGTCGAGGATCTCGCCCCGGTAGATGTTCGTCAGCGGCACCTCGGCCGTCGGGATGAGATACCAGTCGAAGCCCTCGAGCTTGAACAGGTCCTCCTTGAACTTCGGCAGGTTGCCCGTCCCGGTCAGGCTGTCGGCGTTGGCGATGAACGGCGGCAGGACCTCGGTGAAGCCCCGCTCGCGGGTGTGGAGGTCGATCATGAAGCCGATCAGGGCCCGTTCGAGGCGGGCCGCGGCCCCGAAATAGACGGCGAACCGCGAGCCGGTGATCTTGGCCGCCCGCTCGAAGTCGAGGAGGCCGAGCTTTTCGCCGACGTCCCAGTGGGCCTGGGGCTTGAAGGCGAACTCCGGCCGGCTCCCCCACCGCCGCACCTCGCGGTTGTCCTCGGCGCTCTTGCCCTCCGGCACGGACCCGTGGGGGATATTGGGGATGTTGAGGAGGGTCGTCCGGATCTCCTCGTCGAGGCCCTTCAGCCGCTCCTCGAGGGCGCCGATCTCCTCGCCGACCCGGCGCATATCGGCGATGATGGCCGAAGCGTCCTTCCCTTCCCGCTTCAGCCGCGAGACATCCTCCGAGGCCTTGTTCTTGACGGCCCGCAGGTCCTCGGTCTTCTTGAGGACGTCCTTCCTCTCGCGGGAGACGCGAACGAACTCCTCGAGACTGATCCGCGGTCCCCGCCGGGCCAGGCTAATCTGAACGGATTCAAGGTTTTCCAGGACGAACTTGGGGTCGAGCATGGGCCGATTATAGCACGTTAAAAATCGAACGTATATCCGGCCTTGACCATCAGGGTCCGTCCGGCGGAGAGCGGCTTGACCGGCAGGCCGGCATAACGGTCCGTGTTCAACCTCTCGTTGTAGACAAGATAGAGATCCACGCCTTCCCGCGGGTTGTAGCGAAGCCTCAGGTTTCCGGAGACCTCGCCGCCTTCGCTCGAATACTGAAGGAAGACGGACCCGGACAGCTTGACGCTCAGCATCGCCAGGATCCGGAGACGGGCGACGTGGGCCAGGAATTCGGCTTGCCGGGCCGGAAACCGGACCCGGTCGAACTCGTACTCCGCGGTGAGCCCCAAACCGGCCGAGACGTTCCACCGGGGACCCAGGACGGCCGAAAAACGGCGCCCGTCATAGAACGCGCCCATGGTAAGCGTGGCCGAAAACCTCACGGACCGGCCCCCGGGCGTCTCGCCGGTCACGCTGACGGCGCCGAAATTGTAACGGCCGGCTGGGACCTCGACGCCTTCGGACAGCGCGAACGGCTGCCGCACGTCCTCCCGGGAGACCTGGGGCTCGACCAGGCCGACAAAGCCGGACCGTGTCTCGAAACGCCAGGACGCCCCGACCCAGCCCGATTCGAGCGATCCGTACGAATTCCGTGTCCAGACCAGGCCGGTCAAATTGAAGTTGTGCCTGAACCAGCGGGACCGGCCGGCCGGGAGCAGCCCGTAATAGATGCTGGCCACGTACCGGGAAAAGTCGCGGCGGAGCTCGAAGCCGAGCGCCGGATCGTAATCCGCGCCGGCCCGGGAATAGGTCACCCCGTAGCCCAGGCCCTTGTTCGTCCGCCGGACCCAGCCGGCGAAAATTCGCGACGGCTTGAGGGAGAACGGCTCGTTGGCCAGGCCGTTGCGGAACGTCTGAGCCCATTTCAGGCTGACGTAGTCGTCTCCGAAGACCCGGACCTGGGCGTCCAGGCCATAGGCCAGGTCGAAGCGGCCGCCGGTCCCGAGCCGCGAGGTCAGCATGGCCCCCGCATAAGAATAGGCGTTGAAGATCTGACGCCGGACGCGGAGGACGCCCGCATTCTCGCTGGCCGAGCCAGCCGGCCCTTCGGCCTGGACATCGAGTAAGCCGATATCCCAACGGCCCAGCCTTCCGACGAGCCTGGCGCCGGCGTAAACCGGGACCAGGCGGCCTCCGTCGAGACCGATGCGGCGGCTGTAGAAAAGCCGGTTGGAGTCGACGCCTTCGAAGGCGAAATCGAAAATGCTCGCTCGCTCCTGAAAAAAGGGCCTCTTCTCTGGGAAAAAAAGAGAGAACCTGGTCAGGTTCACCTGGCGGTCGTCGGCTTCAACCTGGGCGAAATCGGGATTCACGGTCAGGTCCAGGGTCAGGTTGTTCGTCAGCCCGTACTTGATATCGACGCCGGCGTCGATCCGGCGGTTCCGGACGGTCCGGAAACCCGTCCCCGTTCCGTCCGGACCGGTTTCCTGCTGCGTCCCCGACAGCACGTGGGGCGCGACGTAAAACGGCATCCGGCTCTTGACGCCCTCGAGCGAGATCTCCTGCGCCCGGGACGGCTTGAACAGGCTCCAGAAGCCCCAGTTCGGCGGGATCGCCGGGAAGATGTCCCATTCGTTCTTGCGGGCGATGCTCCGCCAGGTGATCAAGCCCATGACGACGCGCCCGTCCCGGACCTGGAAGCGGAGGCTCGAGAGCGGGATGCGCAGCTCCGCGAACCAGCCCCGGGCGTCGCGGGCAGTCGCCACCTCCCAGAAAGAGTTCCATTCTTCGTTGACGGGGCGCTCCCCCGCGGCGTCATCGAAGACCGCCGCGTCCCAGCGCAGTCCGGCCGGCGTCGTGAAGAAGGCCACTGCGTTCTCCTTGTCGTTGAAGGTGTCGATGATCACGCCGAACCAGTCGCTGCTCGCGTCCCCGGAATCCCGCTGGCGCGAATTGGCCTGGATCCTGTCCGGCTCTCTGTCGAAGAGACGGCCTGCGACATAAAGGTACCCGTCGTCATGGGCGATCAGGACCTCGGCCCTTTCGCTCGGCTCCCGGCCGAACGTCGGGCTGTGGGTGACAAGGCCGAGCGCCGGAACGGTTTTCCAGGCAGGCTCGTCGCTGAATCCGTCGAGGCTGATGGGGACGGGGATCCGCGGGATCGTCAGGGGGCCGGGCTCGCCGGAGGCGGCGGCCGGCGGCCAGGCGTCAGGGAAGGGCAAGGCGGCCTTCGGCAGGACCAGCATAAGGACCAGGAGAGACAGGACGCGCGCGGCCGAATGAAAGGCCCGAGGCGAGCCGGAAGCGCGGCGTTCCCGGATAGGTCGGCCAGGGTGCATGAAAATCGTCTCCTCGCGTTGGATTCCCCACCAGGATAGGCGGCGGAGACAGGGCGTTCGACCTGCCTCATGGGGCCAAACGCGGCCGGCCGGGGCAAGGGGAAAGGCGCGAAGAGGTCTTGACTAAGAGGCGCGGACCCGTTTTCGGTACTCGGTCGGGGTCAGGCCGGTGTGCCGTTTGAAGGCCGTGTTGAAAACGGACTTGGAGTTGAAGCCCGTCTCATAAAGGACATCGAGGACGGTGCGCCCCTGCGATTCCATGGCCGCGAACAGCCGCTGGCTTTCGCGGATCCGGTAGGAATTGACGAAATCGAAAAAGTTCCGCTCGAAGCCGCTGTTGATGACCTGGGAAAGCTGGTGAGCGGGCAGCCCGACCTTCCTGGCCAATTCGGGCAGAGAAAGCAGGGGGTCGAGGTAGGGCTTCTGGGCCTCCATGACGGCAAGGAGCTTATCTCGATAAGCGTCCCTGACCGGCTCCGGGAGGAGCGTCTTTTCGTACTTCCGCCTGAGGGCGACGGCGATCTCGCCGGTGAAGATCTCGGGCTGACCCAGGCCGCGGATGAACAGCAGGCAGAGGAACAAGAGGAACGTGATCTCGGCGGCGATATAGAGAAGGAAAACGGCCGGCGTCGTCCCGACAACCAGCCACAGTCCGTACTCGGAAGCGGACAGCCCTCCCCAGATCATGAACCCATAAAGGACCGCCTTCAACCAGGGAAGGCTGACCTGTTCGACGGTTGAGAAGACCCCTTTGATCTCCTCGCGGTAATAGCGAAGGGAGACCAGCCCGGCCACCGTGTAGCCGAAGAGCTGGAGATAGACCAGGGCGGTTAAGATATGCCCTTCTGGAAACGGGAAGCGCCCCGTTGGCGTGAGAACGGCCCGGAGCGCCTCGGCGGAACGGAATTCGAACCGGATCAGGATATATGCGAAAGCCATGACCGCGGGCAGGGCGTGGATAAGCTGCCGGAACCTCAGGACGAAGTCCTTGTCCGTCAGGGACAGGACATAGAGATAGAGGAGCGGGACAAAGGAGAAATCAAAGGGCACGTCGATCCAGAAGAGGCGCGGGGCGACGGCGTAGATCGCGGCCCGGAGAGCCCGAAAATGCAGGAAGACCCCCCCGAGCTCCGCCGCGGCCCGGGCGGCCAGAAAGGCAGCCAGAATGAGGTTGCTTGTCCGCCTCCCCTTCTTCTTCTGCATGAGGAGGAGCGAGGCGAAGAAAAGGCATTGGAAGATTATCAGGACATGGAAGATGTTCTTGACATCGTGGTACATGGCCCTGCCTTTCCCCGATTTTAATATAAAATCCGGCGGTTTTCATCGTCCGGCCTCATCGGGCCGAACGCCGCCGGAGTCCGGATCGCTTTGACAAGCCGGCGCGATTCGCCGACAATGTTCCGGATGACAGGCTTCGTCCAGATCTATACCGGCAACGGCAAGGGCAAGACGACCGCGGCCATGGGCCTCGCCTTCCGGGCGGCCGGCCGCGGCTTACGGACCTACATCGCCCAGTTCCTCAAGGCCCAGCCCACGGGCGAGATCGAGGCCGCGAAGAAGCTGGCCCCGCTCATCCGCATCGAGCAGTTCGGCCGGGAGGGCTTCATCACGGTCCGGGAGGGTCCCGGCGACGAGGACCTCGAACGGGCCAGGACCGGCCTGGCCCGGGCCCGCGAGGCGATGCTTTCCGGCGAGTACCGCATCGTCATCCTCGACGAGGTCAACACCGCCGTCCATCTGAAGATCCTGCCCGAGGCCGACGTCCTGGCCCTTCTCGACGCCCGGCCGGCCGAGGTCGAGCTGGTGCTGACCGGTCGCTACGCCCCGGATTCCTTCATCGCCAGGGCCGACCTGGTCACGGAGATGAAGGAGATCAAGCACTACTTCGCCCAGGGCGTCAAGGCCCGCGAGGGCATCGAGAAATGAACCGGCGCCCGAACCCGTTCGGCCGCAGCCCCTTCCGGCCGCCCCTGGACCGGACCCGCTTCGAGGAGCTCGTGGCCGAAGCCCTGGACGAGATCCCATCGAGGTTCCGCCGGCTCATCGAGAACGTCAACGTCATGGTCGAGGACGACTGCCCGCCGGGGACCAACCTGCTCGGCCTTTATCACGGCGTCCCCTACCCCCACCGCAGCCCCGCGTCCTACGGCAACTACCCGCCCGACGTCATAGTCATCTATCGGCGGCCCATCGAGTCCGTCTCCCGGACAGACGACGACATCAAGGACCAGGTCCGGGACACGGTCCTCCACGAGGTCGGCCATTATTTCGGGTTGGGCGAGGCGGAGCTGCGCCAGATCGAGCGGGCCGTCCGGGAGCGGCGCCGAGGAGAACGGACATGACCAAGCCCCTGGAAGGCGTCTACGTCGCTTTGACCACCCCATTCGCCGGCGACCGGATCGCGCCGGACAAGCTCCGGGAGAACGTCGGCCGGCTCAACTCCACCGCGGTCGCGGGCTTCCTCGTCCTCGGCTCGACGGGCGAAAGCGTGTCCCTGACGGACGCCGAATCGCTGGCCCTCGTCGAGGCCGTCCTGGACGCGGCCGCCCCGGACAAGAAGGTCCTGGTCGGCACGGCCCGCGAATGGACGAAGGGCACGATCGATTTCACGGCCGGTCTCCCGGCCCGCGGCGTCGCCGCCGTCCTGGTCAGGCCGCCGTCCTACTTCAGGGCCAAGATGACCCGCGAGGCGCTCCGGGCCCATTACCTGGCCGTGGCCGACGCCAGCCCCCTCCCCGTCGTCATCTACAACATGCCGGCCCTGACGGGCCTGTCGCTCGAGCCCGGTTTGGTCGTCGACCTGGCCGGCCACCCGAACATCATCGGGCTCAAGGAGAGCTCGGGCAGCATCGGCTACCTCGAGGAAGTTGTCCGCCGCGTGCCCGGGGATTTCCACTACTTCGTCGGCTCGGGCCATGTCGTCTTCCCGGGCCTGGAGATGGGCGCCTCGGGGGCCATCCTGGCCGTGGCCAACGCCGCTCCGGAGCTCGCCGCCGAGATCTTCCGGCAGTACAAGACCGGCCACAAGGACAGGGCCCGCGAGCTCCAGCTCGATCTCGTTCCCCTGAACAAGGCGCTCACGGAGACATACGGCATCGCCGGGCTCAAGCACGCCCAGGACCTGCGGGGATTCTGGGGCGGCCCGCCCCGGCCGCCCCTGCTTCCGGTCGACGACGCGGCCAGCGCGGAGATCGCCGCGATCCTGCGCCGGCTCGGCCTGCTTACTTCTTGACGACCTCGACCCGGCGGTTCCTGGCCCGTCCCTCTTCCGTCGCGTTGTCGGCGACCGGCTTGTCCTGGCCCCAGCCGACCGCGCTCAGCCGCGAGGCCTCGATCCCGAGGGCGGCGACGGCCGCGACGACGGCCTTGGCCCTCTCCTCGGAGAGTGTTCTGTTCCCCTGCGGCGTCCCGGTATTGTCCGTATGCCCCTCGATCGACACCAGGAGGCCGGGGTTGTCCCGGAGGAGCGCGGCGATCTCGCCGACTGTCTTCTGCGACTCCGGCTTGATGCTCGCCCGGCCCGTGTCGAAATGGATCTCCAGGGCGATGCGTCCGTCCTTGTTGAGCGCGGCCAGCATGTCCCCGGCCGTGACCTCCTGGGCCATCTCGCCGATCTCGAGGATGGTCAGTTGATAGGCCGTCCCGTTGTTGTAGACCTCGACGCGCACCCAGACCGCCTGACCGGCGCCTTTGATGATCTTCATGGCGGCGTAGCCGGAGTACTCGTAGACGACCGTGCCTCCGGCGGCCTTGACGGCGTTGGTGTAGTTCCGGACGATCTGCAGCTCGGAGGGCTCCTTGAACCCTTCCATCAGGTTGTAGTAAAGCAGCGTCTTCTGTCCCTCGAGCTTCTCATACGTATCCTCGGCGACGCAGAATTCGACCGCGTCGAAGTTCGATTCGCACTCGGTCAGGACGAACCCTTTCATCCGGCCCAGCAAGGGATGATCCTGGCAGCCTTCCGCGTCCGTTTCCTGGGCCGCCAGGGCAAGCGGGAGCAGGACGAGCGCCGCCAGGATCGCCGACCAAACGGTTCTTTTCATCGGACCCTCCTTCTGACCTCCGCTCGCTGCGCGAAAGCCAAGAAACACCTTTACCAAGATATCTCTCAGAAACCCGCCGCCGTGTCTGCTCCGGCGGATTTCTGACCTCCGCTCGCTACGCGAAAGCTAAAAACACCTTTACTAAGATATCTCTCAGAAACCCGTCTCCGTGTCTGCTCCGGCGGGTTTCTGACCTCCGCTCGCTACGCGAAAGCTAAAAACACCTTTACTAAGATATCTCTCAGAAACCCGTCTCCGTGTCTGCTTCGACGGGTTTCTGACCTCCGCTCGCTACGCGAAAACCGGAAAACACCTTTACCAAGATATTTCTCAGAAATCCGCCTCCGTGTCTGCTCCGGCGGATTTCTGACCTCCGCTCGCTACGCGAGCTTCGGGTGTGACCGTGCACCCTGCTCCGACAACACTCTTCCCGCGTGTTCCGGGCCGCCGGCTCCGGCGAGGCTGACCGCAGCACAAGGAACCGTCCCGCTGCCGCTGCTACCTTCCGGTCCTGACGGGGTTCACGGGAGGCCCTTCGCGCAGGGCCCCGGCCTTCGACGCCACGCGCCCGGGCACCGGCCAGAAAGAGGGAAGCCTCGGCAGGGAATTCGACCCCACTGGAGCGGATTGTGGGCCACAGGGCACCGCTGGCTCCCCGTCTAGCACGGTCGTCCCTATTATACAGTTTTCGCCCGGAATGCGGTAAAATAGATGCTGCGAGGAGGAACTCCAAATGTTTTTCGGCGATCCGACTTTCATTCTCGTCATCCCGGCCCTGATCCTGGCCTTCTATGCTCAGGCCAAGGTCAAGGGGGCCTATGCCAGGTACAGCCAGGTCGTCGCCTCGTCGCGCCTCACCGGGGCCCAGGCCGCCTACCAGCTTCTTCAGGCGGGCGGGGCCGGCCACGTCACCATCGAAAAGATCCCGGGCCAGCTGACCGACCACTACGACCCCCGGAAGAAGGTCCTGCGGCTGTCCCAGGCCGTTCACGACAATCCCTCGATCGCGGCCCTGGGCGTCGCCGCCCACGAGACCGGCCATGCCCTCCAGGACCAGGCTCACTATCGGCCCATGGCCCTGCGTTCGATCATCTACCCCGTGGCCAGTCTCGGCTCGACCCTGGCCTTCCCGGTCTTCCTGATCGGGATGTTCTTCGGCGGCCGGAGCTCGACGACGTTCATGGACATCGGCATCCTGCTCTTCGCCGGGGCCGTCGCCTTCTCTCTCGTCACCCTGCCCGTGGAGTTCAACGCCTCGAAACGCGCCCTGGCCCTTCTGGGCGAGCGCCGCTTCCTGACCCCGGACGAGCTGGTCGGGGCCAGGAAGGTCTTGAGCGCCGCGGCCCTGACCTATGTCGCCTCGACGGCCATGGCCGCCGTGCAGCTCCTGCGCATGTTCCTGCTGCGCTCGTCCCGGGATTAGACCGGCCTTTCCCTTGACAGCCTTTTCCCCCCGGTGTAGATAGACCTCTCCCATCTTCGCAGGAGGCCGTCCGTGAAGAGAACCCGTTTCGCCGCTTTGACCGCTGCCGCCCTGGCCGCGCTGGCCCTTTCGGCGGGCCCGCTGGCCGCCCAGACGCCGCCCGATAAGTTCCTCGGCCACCGCGTCGGCGAGGACCGCAAGCTCGCCGACTACGCCCAGATCAAGGCCTACTTCGAAGGCCTGGCCCGCGAATCGAACAGGATCAAGCTGTTCACCATCGGAGAATCCGTCCAAAAGCGGCCGATCATCATGGCCGCGATCTCCACGCCGGCCAACCTGGCCAAGCTCGACCGCTGGAAGGAGATCACCCGCAGGCTGCGCGACCCCCGGGCGACGACGGTCGACGAGGCCCGCCGGCTGGCCAGGGAGGGCAAGGTCCTGGTGCTCATCACCTGCTCCCTCCACGCCACCGAGGTCGGCGCCGCCCAGATGTCCATGGAGCTGGCCTACGACCTCGTCGCCGGCAAGACGTTCTTCGACGCCGCCAGGATCCTCGACGACGTCGTCCTCCTCCTCGTCCCGACCCACAATCCGGACGGCAACCAGATGGTCGTCGACTGGTACGAGAAGTACGTCGGGACGCAATACGAGGGCGGCAACCTGCCCTGGCTCTATCACGCCTATGCCGGCCACGACAACAACCGCGACTGGTACATGTTCAACCTGCCCGAGACCCGGGCCGTGACCAAGGTCCTCTACCACGACTGGCTGCCCCAGATCCACCTCGACGAGCACCAGCAGGGCTCGAACGGCGCGCGCCTTTTCGTCCCGCCGTTCATGGACCCGCCCCTGCCGAACATCCAGCCCTCGGTCTGGCGCGGCGTCAACCTCATCGGCACCGAGATGAGCTACGACCTCCAGAAGCACGGCCTGAGCGGCATCGTCAACGGCCGCTCCTATACGGCCTGGTGGATCGGGGCCTGCGACGATACAGGCTGGCTCCACAATGTCCTGAGCTGCCTGAGCGAGGCGGCCTCAGTCCGCGTGGCCAGCCCACTCTACATCGAGCCCAACGAGATCCAGGCGGAATTCTTCGACAAGCGGATGGACTTCGTCGACCCCTGGCCGGGCGGCTGGTGGCGGCTGCGCGACATCGTCGACTACGACCTCGTCCTGTCCCAGAGCCTGATCAAGACGGCCGGCCTGCACAAGGAAGATCTCCTCTTCAACTTCTACCAGATGAACAGGGCCTCGGTCGAAAAGGTCGACCCGGGCCAGCCCTACGCCTTCGTCATCCCCGCCGTTCAGCGGGACTATCCGACCATGCTGAAGATGCTCGATGTCCTGAAGATGGGCGGCGTCGAGATCCACCAGGCCAGGGCCGGTTTCACGGCCGGCGGCAGGCTCTACGCCGCCGGCTCGTTCGTGGTCAAGACGGCCCAACCCTACAAGACCTTCGCCTGGGCCCTGCTCGACAGGCAGAAGTACCCCGACCTGCGGCAATACCCTGGCGGACCGCCGATCCCGCCCTACGACAACGCCGCCTGGACGCTGCCCCTGCAGATGGGCGTCCAGTGCGACAAGGTCGCGGAACCCTTCGAGGCCGAGCTGGCCGCGATCGAGGCCGTCCCCTACCCCAAGGTGCCGTCCCAGGGCCGGAGCGGCTACTTCCTCCTCGACACCCGCGCCAACGCGTCATACGCCCTGGTCCTGGCCCTGCTCAAGGACGGGGCGGAAGCCTGGCGGACGAAGGCCCGGGCGACGGTCAAGGGGCACGAGCTCGAGCCCGGCTGTTTCGTCGTCAGGAACTCGGCCGCGGTCAGGAAAGCCCTGCCGGCCCTGGCCGAAAAGTACGGCCTGACCGTCCTCGACGTCGACGACGTCTCCGGCCTCGACAAGGCGCCGGTCAGGTTCCCCCGCATCGGGCTTTACCAATCCTGGCGCGGCAACGCCGACGAGGGCTGGACCCGCTACGTCTTCGACGACCTGGGCATCCCCTACAAGACCCTCCACAACGCCGACATCAAGGGGGCTAAGGACCAGAAGGTCGACCTGCGGGCCGGCTACGACGTCATCGTCTTCGCCGATGAGAACGCCAACTTGATCAAGGGCGCGCGGCCCGGGGCCGGCCCGGGCGGCGCGGCCCCCGATTCGCCGCTGGCCCGGATGTTCCGCCAGATGCCAGTCCCGCCCGAGTACGAAGGCGGCATCGGCCAGGAGGGCGTGGACGCCCTGAAGGCCTTCGTCGAGAAGGGCGGCCGGCTGGTCGCCCTGAACGGCGCCTCGGAATTCGCCATCGCCGAGCTCGCCGCGCCGGCCCGCAATGCCCTGGCCGGCCTCGACCGGACGAAGTTCTTCTGCCCGACCTCCATACTCCGCATCCTGGTCGACAACACGACGCCCCTCGGCTACGGCCTGCCCAGGGAAGCCGCGGCCATGTTCGTCAACAGCCCGGCCTTCAACACCTTCGCGCCGGCCTTCGGCTGGGAGCGCAAGGTCGTGGCCTCGTATCCCGAGGATGAGATCCTCCTGAGCGGCTGGCTCCTGGGCCAGGAGCACCTGACCCGCAAAGCGGCCGTCGTCGACACCAGGTACAAGGACGGGCGGATCATCCTGATCGGCATCCGCTGCCAGCACCGGGCCCAGTCCCACGGGACGTACAAGTTCCTGCTGAACGCCCTTCTTTATCCGGACATGTGAGGCGGCGCGGCTCGCCGGATCATCTCCGGCGCTCCCGTCAGGCGGGGCTATTCCGTCAAACCGGCGGCCAGGCCCGTTGCCCAGGCCCAGGCCAGGTTGAAGCCGCCCCGGCCGCCCTGGACGTCGAGGACCTCGCCGGCGAAATAAAGGCCGCCCCGGAGCCTGGACTCGAGCGTCCCCGGCTTGACCTCGCGGGCGTCCACTCCGCCCGCGGTGAACTCGGCCTCGTTCCAGCCCCGGGTCCCCTGGACCGCGAACTCCATCCGCTTGAGGGCCCCGGCCAGGCGGCGGGCCTTCTCCCGGGGATCGCCCTTTCCGGCCGCGGCCCCCGCTTCGCCGGCCAGCTGCGGCACGAGCGGACCGAGCTTTTCCGGCAGCAGCCCGGAGACGAGGCTCCGGGTCTCCCAGCCGGCCTTCATCCTTCGGGAGAGCTCGCCGGCGACGTCCGCCGCCGTCATGTCCGGCAGGAGATCGACGACGACGGCGACGTCCCGGAGGCCGTCGCGGTTCAGGGCGATGGAAATGTCCTCGCTGATATCGAGGACGGCCGTGCCCGAAAGGCCGTACTGGGTGAAGAGCAGCTCGCCTTCGGCCGTCCGGCCGGCCCGGCCCCCGATCCGGCTCCCGGCCCGGACCAGCAGGCGCTGGCCCTGGAGGAGATGGCACATCCGGTCCTTGACGAGAAGCGGCACGGCGCTCGGCACGGGCGTGACGATGCGATGTCCGAACGAGGCGGCCAGCCCGTAGCACGAGCCGTCGGAGCCCAGCGCAGGGTAGGCCTTCCCTCCCCCGGCCAGGATGACGGCCCGGCCCTCGACGGCCCGGCTATCCGCGGCCCGGAGGCGGAAGCCCCCGGCGCGGGGCTCGACCCTCCCGACCACGAAGCCGGCCTCGACCTGGACGCCGAGACGCCGGACCTCGAGCTCGAGGACCTTGAGAACGGAAGCCGCCTGGTTCGTGGCCGGATAGACCCGGCCCTTTTCATCGGCCTGGAGGCGCAGCCCCAGCCCGGAGAAGAACTCCCGGATCTCCCGCCGACCGAACCGCTCCAGGACGGAGGCGACCAGCGCGGGGTCCGTCGAGGTGAACGAAGAGGGCGCGAGACCCTCGTTGAGGAGATTGCAGCGGCCGCCGCCGGTGGCCAGGATCTTCCTGCCCGGGGAAGGCAGCCGTTCCAGGACGGCCACCGAATTCCCGCGCCGGGCGGCGCTGATGGCCGCGGTCAGGCCGGCCGCGCCGCCGCCGACGACGGCCAGGTCATACGTGTCCGCCATGCGGTCAGTCTATCCGATTGCGGCCGGCGGCGCAAAGGGCCGCCGGCGGGGCTGCCCGGGCGGCTTCAGGCCCCGAGGATCTGGCAGGCCTTCTCGATGTTGGAGACGTCCATGATGACCGAGATGCCGTTGCCCTTATGCGCCAGCGTACCGTAGCAGTATTCGATGTTGATGCCCTCGTCGCCGAGCTTGGTCGTCACATCGGCCAGCGCGCCCGGCCGGTTCTCGAGATCGACCTTGAGGACGTCGCGCAGCTCGGTCGTGTAGTTGAGCTTGGTCAGGAGCTTGACGGCCTTGTTGAGCTGCTGGACGATCAGCTTGGCCGTGTCGTGGAAAACGCCGATGGCGTCGATGTTGATCTCGTTCTCGGCCAGGAAACTGCAGAGGTCCCCCAGCTGGGACGGTTTGTTCTCCAGGATGACGTAGATCTCGGTGATGCGTTCGACCATAGGCCTACCCCCTAGACCGGAATTTTTTCGCCCCTCTGCCCTATTCATAGCACGATTCCCTTCCCTCCGCAAATCCTCTCAATCGAAGATCTTTCCCGGGTTCATGATGCCGTTCGGGTCGAAGGCCTTCTTGATGCCGCGCATGAGGTCGATCTGGCGCCCGTCGAGCGTCAGGGGGAGGTACGGCTTCTTGACCAGGCCGATGCCGTGCTCGCCCGAGATGACGCCGCCCCGGGCCCGGCAGTCGCGGAAGAGCTCCTGGCGGACCGGATCGGTCTTGGGGCGCCACTCGCTCTCCGGCACCGGCGTCATGGCCCCGTTCTCGTAGCGGGCCTTCATGATGTGGGTATGGACGTTGCCGTCGGCGGCGTGACCGAAGGTCGGCAGCCAGATGTCGTAGCGGGCCGCGACCTCCCGCACCTTGCGGACGTGCCCGGCCACTTCGGCCCGGGGAACGGCGATGTCGAGGATCTCGACGGTGCCGGCCTTGATGGCGTCGTAGATCCTGGAGCGGATGGTCAGGACCTCGTCCTGCTTGCTGGGCGTGTCGGCGATGAAGACGTCGATGGCCCCCCTCTCGCAGCAGATCCCGGCCACGTCCTGGGAGAGGCGGTCCATCTCCTCGTCGGTCGAGGCGTCCAGGATGATCAGGAGGTGGGTGCGGCCGAGCTTGGTCGGCCAGGTCTTGCCCAGGTGCGCCTCGGTGATGACGATCGGCTCGACCTCGAGGAACTCGACGGCCAGCGGCACGATGCCGCGCTTCATGATCAGCGGCACGGTCTCCAGGGCCGGCTCGAGGGCCTCGAAGGGGACGACCAGCGAGCGCATCAGCCCGGGCCTGGCCATGAGGTGGAGGGTGAGCTTGGTGACGACGCCGAGCGTCCCCTCCGAGCCGATGACCAGGTGCATCAGGTTGTAGCCGGTGCTCGATTTCTCGAGCTTGCCGCCGAGCTCGAGGACGTCGCCCGACGGGGTGACCAGCTCGAGGCCGCGGACATAGGTCCGGATGGTGCCGTACTTTACCGCCCGGCTGCCGCCGGCGTTGGTGGCCGCCAGGCCGCCCATCATGGCGCTCTCGTCGCCGGGGTGCGGCGGGAAATAGAGCCCGGCCTCCTCGACCGTCCGGATGAAGTCGGACAGGCGCACGCCGGCCTCGGTGACGGCCATCTGGTTGTCGGCGTCGATGTCGAGGACCCGGTCCAGCCGCTCGAGCGACAGCACGATGCCGCCCCGGACCGGCACGCAGCCGCCGCACAGGCCGGTCGCCCCGCCCCGCGGCGTCACCGGGATGCCGTGGGCGTTGGCGATCCGGAGGACGGCCGCGACCTCGGCGGCCGATCCCGGCCGGACGACGAGGTCCGGCTCGCGGGCGATCTCTTTCAGCGAGAACTCGTCGTGGCCGTAATCGCGGGACTTGTCGGGGTCGGAAAAGGCCTGGCCAGCTCCGACGACGGCTTCGATGGCGGCCCGGACGGCCGGGGCGATCTTCGAGCTCATGGGTTCTCCTTGGCGCCGCTGCGCCTGATCTGGACGGGCAGGCCGATCATGATCTGCGGCCGCCCCTTGTAGGCTTCGACCAGGCCGGTCGCCTCGACCGTCTGCCCCTCGAAATCGAGCGGGCCGGGAAGCGACCGGAAGACCTCGACCGGGATGGCGGCGTCGAAGTCCGCGCCATCGGCCTCGAGCAGGTGGAAGCCGCCGCGCTTGACGGAGCGCCGGCAGAGGAAGCGGACGGTCAGGATCTCGCCCTGGCGCCGGCCGGCCTCCCCCGCCTCGACCACCGGATAGGGCTCCCGGCGCCAGAGGCCTCGGCCGGCCTGCCGGGCCTGCGTCTCGGCCGCCTTAAGCTCCCGGCGCAGGGACTCGTCGAAGGGGAACTTGAGGAAGGCGAAGGCATAGCCCTCCCGGACCAGCGTCAGGTTGAACATCTCCCCGCCGGCCAGGCGGACGAAGGCCAGGAGCCGGCCGTAACGGTCCCGCTCCTCTGGGCCGGGCAGGAGCTCCACCTCGGCCCGGTAGAGGCGCGAGAAGGCGAACCGCTTGGCCAGGAAGGCCATCATCCTGACTGTCTCGCGCTCGTCGTCGAGCTCCGGGGTATCGATGCCGATCAGGCGGACCTTCTCGTCGGCGCGCCCCTCGAGCCGGACCTTGACCGTGTCCCCGTCGTAAACCGCCGTGACCGTGCCATGAAGCGTTCCTCGGCCGCCTTCGGGGGCGGCCGGCCGCGGAGCGGCCAGGAGCAGCAACGCGGCGGCGGCCGCGGCGGTCAGGACGGGCGGAACGGCCTGGCGGATCCTCAACGGCCGAGGAGCTCCTTGGCCGCCCGGACGATGTGCGAGGCGCTGATGCCGAACCGCTCCAGGAGCTCGTCCGGCTTGCCCGAGCGCGGCATCTCGCGGACGCAGAGGTGGACCAGGGCGGCCCGGCCAGCCAGCGCCTCGGCCACGGCCTCGCCCAGGCCGCCGGCGGCGTAATGGTCCTCGACGACGACGGCCCGGCCGCCGGTCTCGGCCACCTCGCGGGCGATGGTCGCAGCGTCCAGCGGGGCGATGGAATAGGCGTCGATGAGGCGCAAACCGAGGCCTTCCTTCTTCAGCGCCTCGCCGGCCTTGAGGGCCTCGTGGACGGTGATGCCCGCGGCGATGACCGTGACGGCGTCGCCCTCGGCCCGGCGCAGGACCTTCGAGCCGCCGATCGGGAAGCCCTCCGAGGCCGGATAGAGGATGGGCGTGGCCGGCCGGGAGGTCCGGATGTAGCACAGGCCGCGGTGCGCGGCCGCGGCCGCGACGCAGGCCTCCGACGAGACCGCGTCGCTCGGGTAGAGGACGACGCAGCCGGGGATGGGCCGGAACATGGCCAGGTCCTCGAGCCCCATCTGCGACGGCCCGTCTTCGCCGATGCTGACGCCGACATGGGAGCCGCAGAGCTTGATGTTGGAGAACGAGTAGGCGGCCATGCGGATCTGGTCGTGGGCCCGGGTCCAGAAGGCGGCGAAGGAGGCCAGGAACGGGACGTAGCCCTTGGCCGCCAGGCCCATGCCGGCGCCGACCAGGTTCTGCTCGGCGATGTAGCCCTGGAAAGACCGGTTCGGGAAGGCCTCGAAGAACTTGTCGGCGTAGGTCGAATTCTTGACGTCGCCGTCGATGGCCACGACCGAGGGGTCGATGCGGCCCAGGGCGAGCAGGGCGTTGCCGTAGGCCAGCCGCGTGGCCGTCTTGTCCTTGTAGGCGGTCCGGGGCAGGCCCTGGGCGACGAAGGTCTTCTTCTTGCGGACCGGCTTGGGCTTGTGGATGAGGCGCTTGGCGTCGATCTCGGGCATCGGCCCGATCCCGGCCAGGGCCCGTTCGAGCTCGTCGGCCTTGAGCGGCTTGCCGTGCCAGCCGTTCTTGTCCTCGATGAAGCCGACGCCCTTGCCTTTGACCGTCCGGGCCAGGAGGACGGTCGGCCTGGCCGCCCGGCGGGCCTTCTTGAAGGCGGCCAGGATGCGGGCCATGCGGTGGCCGTCGAAGACGATGGCATTCCAGCCGAAGGCCCGGAATTTGCGGGCCAGGGCCGCCAGGTCGTGCTGGTGCATGGTCGGATCGGACTGGCCGAGGCGGTTGACGTCGACGATGGCCACGAGGTTGCGGAGCTTCCAGTTGGCCGCGGCGGCGGCCGCTTCCCAGACCTGGCCCTCGGCGCATTCGCCGTCGCCGAGGAGGACGAAGGTGCGGGCCGGCGACTTGTCCAGCCGCTGGCCCAGGGCCAGCCCGGCGCCGACCGACAGCCCCTGGCCGAGCGAGCCCGTGGCCGCCTTGATCCAGGGCATCCGCGGCGTCGGGTGGCCCTCCAGCGGGCTCGAGATCTTGCGGAGCCCGGCCAGATCGTCGAAGGGAACGAGGCCGGCCTCGGCGTAGACGGCCCAGAGGAGCGGCGCGGCGTGGCCCTTGGACAGGACGAACTCGTCGTTGGCCGGGTCGGTCGCGCTGCGGGTGTTCCAATGCATCTCCGAGAAGAAGAGGGCCGCGGCCACGTCGGCCGAGGACAAGCACGTCGAGGGATGGCCCGAGCCGGCCGCGGTGGTCATGCGCAGGCTGTGGATGCGGAGGCGGGTGGCGATCTTCTGGAGGTCGTCGATTCTGGCCATTATGGGAATCTCCTCAGTGAACTAGGGCCGGGCCCTTGAAGGGAGGATGATAGCACGAAATCACTGACCGACAAAGCCGCCGCCCCAGTATCGGGCGGCCGGCGGCGGGGCGCCGTCGGCGGCTAGAGGATCGGCCAGGCCCGGGGCAGGAAGATCCGCTCGTACAGGGCCATGGCGTAGCTGTCGGTCATGCCGGCGATAAAATCCCCCGCCCGGACGACGATCGGGTCGCCGGCCGGATAGGGCCGGATATAGTCGCCGGGATGCTCCATGATGTGGCCGAAGAGGTCCTCGATGATCTTCTCCGTCTTGCGAAGCTCGTCGCGGGCGGCCGAGTTGAAATAGACGTTCTGGTAGAGGAATTCCCGCAGGTCGACGACGGCCTTCATGATGCGATCGCTCATGGCGATCCGCTCCAGGCCGGCCGCCAGGCTGGCCTCGACGACGTCCAGGACCATGCGGTCGATGCGCGTGGCGTGCCATTTGCCCAGCGTCTTGACCAGGGCCGGCGGGATGTCCGCCTCGCCGATGATGCCGGCCCGCAGGGCGTCGTCGATATCGTGGTTGACGTAGGCGATGACGTCGGAGACGCGGACTATCTGGCCCTCCAGGGTCGAGGGCATGTCCTCGACGTCCTCGTCGAAGATCCGGCCCCGGCCCTTGGAGTGCTTCTGGATGCCGTCCCGGACCTCGAAGGTCAGGTTCAGCCCCTTGCCTTCGTATTCGAGCTTCTCGACGACGCGCAGGCTCTGGTCTGCATGGTGGAAGCCGCCGGGCAGCAGCCGGCGCAGGGTCTGCTCGCCGGCGTGGCCGAAGGGCGTGTGCCCCAGGTCGTGGCCCAGCGCGATAGCCTCGGTCAGGTCCTCGTTGAGGCGCAGGGCCTTGGCGATGGTCCGGGCGATCTGCGAGACCTCGAGGCAGTGCGTCAGCCGGGTCCGGTAGTGGTCGCCGAACGGCGAGAGGAAGACCTGGGTCTTGTGCTTGAGCCGGCGGAACGACTTGCAGTGGATGATGCGGTCGCGATCGCGCTGGAAGTCGGTGCGCAGGACGTGCGGCGCCTCGGGCCGGACGCGGCCCCTGGACCGGGCGCTCGGGCAGGCCCGGGGCGACAGTATCTTCAGCTCGGTCTTCTCCAGCTCTTCGCGGATGGTCATGGATGCGCTCCCCGGAACTGGCCGATTATAACCCAAGCGCCCGCCGTCAAGAAGGGGTCAAGCTTAAACGTTTTCATTTTTTTCCTGTTATCATCGAGCCCGGCTGGAAGGTCAGGAAGGAAAAAGTTAAAACGTTTAGGTTTGACCCCTTCTGATTTGCTAGAATTGGGGCATGAGCGCGATCACGACGAACGTCAAGGCCATCCTGGCCGAGCTCCCGCCCGGCGTCGAGCTCGTCGCCGCGGCCAAGACCCGCACGGCGGTCGAGGTCCTGGAGGCCGTCGAAGCCGGGGTCCCCATCATCGGCGAGAACTACGTCCAGGAGGCGGCGGCGGTCTTCCCGGCCGTCGGCCGCCGGGCCCGCTGGCATTTCATCGGCCACCTCCAGACGAACAAGGCCGGGAAGGCCGTGGAGATATTCGACCTCGTCGAAACCGTGGATTCGCTCGGCCTCGGCCGCGCCCTCGAGACGCGGGCCGCGGCCGCCGGCCGGACGATGGAGGTACTGATCGAGGTCAACAGCGGCCGCGAGCCCCAGAAGGCCGGCGTCCTGCCCGACGACGCCGAGGACCTGGTCCGCTCCCTGGCGGCCCTGCCCCATCTTCGCGTCCTTGGCCTGATGACCATGGGGCCGTTCGCGGGCGACCCCGAGGAATCGCGCCCCTATTTCCGGGAGACGCGGCGGGTCTTCGAGGCCCTCCGGCGCCTGGCCGTCCCGGGAGTCGACATGCGCCGCCTATCCATGGGCATGTCCCATTCCTGGCGCGTGGCCGTCGAGGAGGGCGCCAACCTGGTCCGCATCGGCACGGCCATCTTCGGCCCGCGCCCCCGATCCTAGCGGGCTTTCGGCTCCCCGGCCTCGAGCTCGGCCGGCTCGGCCTCGGCCTCCACGGCCGGGATCTCGCCTTCGAGGCCCTTCAGCCGTTGCAGGTCCTCGATCTTCTGGATGGACTTGTCGAGCTTGACCTGCCTCGTGGTCGTCAGCTTGCGGTACTCCGAGGCGGCGCCCTCGAGCTTCTCGCCCATCTTGGCCATGCAGTCGCCGAACCGCTCCCATTCCTTCTTGAAATTCTGGACCAGCCCCAGTATCTCGCCGGCCGTCTTCTCCATGCTGAAGTTGTCGAGCGACTGCCGGATGATGGCCAGGATGGCGAAGAGCGTGAACGGCGAGCAGAGGATGACCTTGGCCTTCAGGGCCTCGTCCATGATCCCCGGGTCGTTCTCGTTGATGAAGGCGTAGACCTGCTCGTTGGGGATGAAGACCAGGACGTAGTCCAGGGTCTTCTCCTCCGGGTTGATGTAGTCCCGGGTCGTGACCTCCTTGATCCGGGTCCGGACGTCCCGCAGGAACTGGGCCCTGGAGGTCTCGCGGGCCGTGTCGTTGTCGGCCTCGAGGTAGCGCAGGTAGCCGTTGAGGGGGAACTTGACGTCCATATTGACCTTCAGGCCCTGCGGTAGCCAGAAGGTGTAGTCCGGGCGCGAGGCGGCCAGGTCCAGGACCTTCTGCTTGATGTAGTTGACGCCCTCGATGAAGCCGGCCAGGCGCAGGACGTCCTCGGCCATGCGCTCCCCCCACTGCCCCCGGGCCTTGGTGCTGGCCAGGGCGGCGCGGAGGCGGTCGGCGGTCTCCTGGAGCCGGGAGGTCTGGTCGGCGGCGTTCCTGAGCTGGTTCGAGACCTCGCCGTACTGGTGGGCCCGTTCCTTCTCGAAGCGCTGGACGAGGTCCTGCATCTTCTGGATGTCGCCCTTCATCACGGCCAGATTCTGGTCGATGAGCTGCTTCTTGGAGTCGAGGTCCCGCTCGCTCAGGTGGACGCGGCCGTCCAGGTTCTCCTTGGCCAGCTTGAGCAGCTCCCCGGTGCTTGCCTTGAGGGCGTCCTGGGACAGGGCCCCGAAGCTGTCGCGGACGCGCCCGATCAGGGACTCCAGGTCCTGGATCTTCTGCGCCTCGGTCTCGTGGACCAGGGCCCGGGCGATCTCCCGGGTGTCCTTCTTCCGCATCGCGTGGATGACGATCACGACCAGCGCGCCGAAGACGGCGCCGCCGGCGAACAGCAGGATCTCCATCAGGACTCCTTCCCCTCTAGATCAGGATCCCCTCGCTCCAGCCGATCTTGACCAGCTCGATCCGGGCCGGATCGCTGACGCCCAGGTGGTGGCGGGTGTCGGCCAGGGCGATGTGGTGGGGGTTCATCTGCAGCGGCCGGTCGTCGCCGAAGAACTCCCGCCGCTTGGCCTGGATGATGCGCAGCCCCGTCGCGTCGGCCGCCACCGGGTCGCGGCTGAGGATGAGCCCCTTGTATTCCCAGGTGTATTCCTTGGCGTAGTGGTGCGGGCCGATGCCGTGGAAGAGCGGCGTGAACATCACCAGGACGTTCAGCCGGGTCTTGTCCTTGACCTGAGGCAGGAACCAGATCTTGGCCAGGTCGGCGCAGGTGTCGTCGTGCCAGGCCGAGGGCTGGGGCGTGAACATGATGTAGTTTTTGATCAGGCTGCCCACGCCGGCCCAATGGTGGCTGCGCATCGGCCGGGCGTTGATGAGGGCGGTGGCGTTCTGGAAGACCGGGTTCCGCAGGACCCCCCGGTCGTCGATCGCGATCCGGTCAGCGGCCACCCCGGCCTCGAGGACCCTCCGCTTCAGGCCCTGTTCGACCTCGGCCGTCGTCGGGATGTAGCGCCAGACGTTGGTCTTGATGCCGACCGTGTCCTCCGGCTTGATGAGCGCCCGCCAGGCCGCGGCGACGTCTGGTTCGCCGACGAGGGCCCGGACGCCGTCGTCGAGCAGGCGCTGGACTACCTCGGCCGGCGGCGCGCCGCCGGCGCCGATCGGGCTCGGGTCGCGGACGAGAACGACGCGGACCTTGCCGGCCGGCGCCGCCCCGGCCCCGGAGCCCGCCGGCCCGGCCGGGAACGCGCCGCGCAGAACCGGCCTGGCCGCCCCGGCCAGGGGAGCCGCCGCGGCCGCTTTAAGAAAATCACGCCGGGTGATGGGTTTCCTGTTCATCTGGTTCCCTCCTTTTGCATTTCGCCGGCCGTTCAGGGCCGGACAGCGCCGCCGCGCGGTCCCGTCATCAGGCCGGCCACGGCCTCCAGCCGGGCTTCCGCTTCGGCGGCCGAAGCCGCGTCGAAAACGACCGCGACGTGCCGGTCGAGCGCCAGGCAGGCGGTCCAGCGGCCGTTCTCCAGCCTCACGGCCCGGTCCTTCGAGCCCTGAAGGAAGGCCTCGCGGAAGGAGCCCGCCGCCAGCTCGGCCTGCGATCCCCGGCCATAGGCGACGATCAGGAGATCGCTTCGTCCGCTCCGGCCGGCATAGGGCGCCAGGACCGCCTCCTCCGCCAGGTCGAACCTCAGGACATCGGCGTCGGCCACGAAACGGTGAAAGTTGAGGATGGCGAAGCTGTGGAAATAACGGATCTTCCGGGCCTCCAGGTCCGCCGGCGGCACGAGCTCCAGGATCCCCGGCTTCCGGCCCTCGCCGGGGATGGCCGCGGCCAGGGCCCGTCCCAGATCGAGGACGAGCGCCTTCGTCTCCGGGGTCTCTTCCTCGGCGTAAACCGAGACGAAGTAGCGGTCTTTCCAGAACGACAGGAGGCCCGCCTTGTAGGTCGAGCCCTGTCCCAGGCCGGCGTCCGCGCCGTCGAGGTCGTGGGTGAAGACGCCGAAGGCGTCAGCGGACGTCCCCATGTCGAAGGCGTCCACGACCAGATCCGGCTTGCCGTCCTTGTGGAAGCGGCGGGCCACCAGGAGCTTCATGCGATAGGACCGGTAGACCTCGCCGGCGCCGTCGATGTAATCGAAGATCGAGCCGGCGTCGAAGACCTGGTCGGCCTCGGAAAGCCAGGGGCCGGCCGTCTGCGGGATATACGAGGCCAGGCGGCCGGCATCGGGCGGTTGTTGGGGTCGGCTCATCGGGGCGATCCCTCCTAGACAGGCCAGGACGGCGGCGAGAACGGCGGCCTCTTTCATTCGCCCAGATTCTATCACGCCCCTCCCGAGGTGACAAGGAAACGGACCGGGGCCGGCCGTCGTTTGCAAATTCGAGGGATTCCGTGAATAATATCCCGGAAGGAGACTCGTATGCCTGAACGCCGACGGACCGCTGCCGCACTGCTCCTCCTGGCGCTGGCCCTGTGCCTGGGCGCCTGCTCGACAAAAGACGAGATGACGGCCGTCGACATCCCGGCCACCTCGATGAGCTACGTCGTCCTGGCCTGGAGCGCCGAGGGCATGCATTTCCTCAACTCGACCTACGGCGCCGAGGTCCTCTCGGTGCCCTACAACACCCTCCGGGCCCAGGTCATCAGGCGCGGCGATCCGCCCCAGATCGTGACCAGCGGCGTCACGGTCGAGTACAGCATCGTCAACAACGCCTCCTCGTACAGCAAGGCTTCGACCGACCCGGTCCGGAGCTTCGCCCAGTTCTGGGACAACTCCCTGGGCCTGTTCGGCGTCGACCTGGCCCACGACACCGGCCTCAACCTCGTGGATCCCGGCGTAAACAACGGCCTGACAGGCACGATGCTCCTCAAGGACACGCATTTCCAGGCCGACGGCATCCCCGTTGTGCCGATCGACGACGACGACGTCTGGGACCCCTACCAGGTCGCCGAGGTCGTCGTCAAGGACTCGTCCACGGGGGTCGAGCTGACCAGGACCCGGGCCACGGTCGAGACCTCCGACGAGATCAACTGCACCAAGTGCCACGGCCAGACGATCGACGACGAGGAGATCGGCTCCGTTCTCCAATCCCACGACGACGCCGAGGAGACGACCTTCGTCGACGACGGTCAGCCCGTGCTGTGCGCGTCCTGCCACGACAGCTTGGCCCTGGGCCGGACGGGTTCGACCACGGCCGAGGAAACGATGTCCTATGCCATCCACATCTACCACTACGCCGAGGACATCGCCTGTTATGATTGCCACCCCGGCGACGACACCGACGGCAACCGCAGCACGGCCCACACCAGCAGCGACGGGGAGTGCACGAACTGCCACGGGAGCCTGACCAGCCTGGCGGCCACGATAGCCGCCGGCCGCGTGCCCTGGGCCACCGAGCCCAAGTGCGTCGACTGCCACACCTTCGTCGCCGAGGTCGATACCGGCACGGCGCTCTATCGCGACGGCGTCGGCCACGGCGGCCTGTCCTGCCCGGCCTGCCACGGTCCGGCCCACGCCCAGGTGCCGTCGAACAAGGATTCGGACAACTACCAGGCCCTGCAGTATCAGGCCAAGGCCCTGGCGCTAGGCAGCTGCAAGGTCTGCCACGAAAACTCCAAGGGCGGCGGGCTGAACGGGATCGTGACCGCCCATGGCGGCACCCGGCCGACTTCCTGCAACGTTTGCCATACGGGCCCCATCACCACGACGAACCCATACAATTACCCCCACAGGTTCCAGGCCCGGCGCCGCTAAAGCCCGCCGGCGCGGAGCGGGCTCCGGGGAGCGGAGGTCAGGATCACGGCCGAGCACTCGAGGCCGGGATCCTGAGAAATATCTTCGGAAAGCGCTTTCTTCCGATATCTCCTAGAAGCATGGCTCCGAGTTGCTCCGCCATGCTTCTGATGGTCGCTTCGATGACCGGCGCGGAGCGGACACCTGGGAGCGGAGGTCAGGATCACGGCCGAGCGCTCGAGGCCGGGATCCTGAGAAATATCTTGGGAAAGCGCTTACTCCCGATATCTCCCATCGCCGCCGCGAGAGGAAATCCCGGAATTGGGAGAAGGACCAATAATAAAGCCGGATACGCCCCCGTTTTTCGATCGTCCCCGTTTTCCGCTCCCCGGAGTCCGCTCCGCGCCGGCCCTAGCCGCGGCGGGACAGGCGGTCGACGTAGGTCCGCAGGAAGCCCAGGGCCTCGTCGGCCCGCCGGAAGACCGGGATCCGGGCGGCCTCGAGATGGGCGGCCAGCGGGTCGTAGAGCGGGCCGGCATCGATGTTGACGACCACGGGCTTGTCCGTGGACCGGAAGATCTCGATCGTCCGGGCCGCGAAGCCCCCCGGCCGGGTCAGGTCCTCGGCGTGCCCCTCCCCCGCCGGCAAGGTCTGCAGAGCCTTGCTCAGCGGCACGTTGGAGATGACGGCGCAGTCGACGCCGGGGTCGCCGATGAAGGCCTGGACGCTGTCCATGAACGCGGCGTCGTCCGCGACCGGGGTGACATCGAGCGGATTGTGGATGTCCAGGAGCTTGTCGATGCCGAGCGGCCGCAGGCTTACCAGGATGCGCTCCTTGGTCTCCGGGGCGAAGGCGGCCAGGTCGAGGCCGGCCCCGTCCTTGAGGTTGTCGGCCATCATGACGCATTCGAAACCGGCGTTGCTGGCCAGGCCGACCCGCCGTCCCCGGACCGGCCGTCCCTCGAGCCAGGCCAGGCCCTTCATGAAGCCTTCGAACTCGGCCAGGCTTCCGGCCACGATGGCCCCGGCCTGTTCGCAGAGCGCCTTGAAGACGCCGTAGTCGCCGGCCACGGAGGCCGTGTGGCTCGAGGTCGCCGACCGGCCCTCGGGGCTCCGGCCGGCCTTGTAAACGAGCACGGTCCGGCCCGTGGCGGTGATCTCCCGGATGGCCCGGGCGAAAGCCAGCCCGTCGCCGGGCTTGAAGCCTTCCATGTAAACGCTGAACGTCCGGACCGCCGGATCGTCCTTGAGATAATTCAGGTAGTCGGAGACCGTCAGGTCGAGCTGGTTGCCCAGGGAGACCGAATAGAGGGGCTCGATCGACGGCATCTTGCTCATGCGGCAGATCATGAAGGCGCCGCTCTGGCTGATCATGGCCGAGGCCGAGCCGGCCTCCTTCGGCCGGGGCAGCTTGTATCCCGGGATGAACAGGGTGTCGTAGAGCCCGGGCTTGGAGACGACGCCCAGGCAGTTGCCGCCGTTGATGGCCGGGGTGACGCGGCCGCTGGCCCGGCCTTCGGCCAGGAGGCCGCGGATGCGGTCCTCGATCGAGGCCCCGCCCTCCTTCTCGCCCATGCCGCCGGCGATCAGGATGATCGAGCGTGCCTTGCCCAGCTTGACCAGGTCCTCGATGACGCCGGGGCATTGGTCGGCGCCGAGGGTCAGGACGAACATGTCCACGGTCTCGGGCATGTCGGCGATGGACGGGACGCAGCGGCAACCCTCGATCGCCTCCAGCCCCGGTTTGACCACGGTCACCGCGGCCGGCGGGAACCCGCCCTTGAGGATGTTGTTGAGGATGACATGCCCGATGTTCATCTTCTCCGAGACGCCGATGATGCCGATGGAGGCCGGCTTGAGCAGCCGGCCGACGGCCTCGACGGGCCGGGCCGAAGGCACGACCTTGTTGCGCGAGAAGCGGCAGACGCCGTCGAGCGGCACCAGCCGGCCCCGCCTGACGACGAAGGGATTGACCTCGGCCTCCTCGAGGACGAACGGCGTCTCCGTCGAGTCCGCCGAGAAGGCGGCGGCCAGGTCGCGAAAGCGGAGCAGGGCCTCGGCCAGGACGCGGGGCGCGACCAGGGGCCGGCGGCCCCGGAACTCGGCCGCCAGCTTGCCGTAGAAGGCCAGCGGCTCGAGCAGGGCGGGCGCCTGCTCGTCCTCCAGGAGGTGGGCCGAGGCGATGGCCACGGCCCGCCCCTCCTTCAGCCGGGCGTTCATGTACTCGACGTCCAGCCCGCCCGAGCCGACGGTCAGGACGGATCCGAAGTCCGGGGAGCGCCGCAGGCCGAAGAGGATCTCCGAGCCGAACCCGACGTTGTCGAAGGCGACCTTCTCGACGACGAGAAAGCCGCGGATGGACTCGCGGACGGCCCGTCTCTCCGCCGCCCGGCTGCGGGCGACGACCGTTTTCAGCATGGCGGCGCAGGTCTTCCTGACGGCGGCCGGCTCGGCCTTGCAGACTGCCACGCCGCCGACGTCGGACTTGTGGATGATGAGCGGCGAAACGACCTTGACGACCGCCTCCGCCGTTCCCAGGGCCCGCAGCTCCTGCCTTCCCGGCGCCTTCCCGACGGGGACGAAGACGCGCCGCGGGGTGGCCAGGCCGGCGTCCTTGAGGATCTCGTAGACCTCGGGCTCGAGGAGGGAGCTCCGGCCGTCCTTCTCCGCCTGTTCGAGGACGCGGAGGGTCCTGGTCCAGCGGGTCCTCATGAGCCGAGGGCCGCCTTCTTGCCGAGGGCGAAAGCCTTGAGGTTGGCTTCTAGGATGGGCAGGCCGCGGCCGCGGAAGAGGCTGTCTATCGTCGCCAGCAGGCTCTGCTCCTTGAGCATGAGGACCGGCGCGGCCGCGCCTAGGAGGACGATGTTCTGGGCCTTGGCCGTGCCGGCCTCCTTGGCCAGCGCTTCAGCGTCGATGATGACGCTCTTCGGTGCCCGGCGGACGGCCTCGAGGACCTCGGCGACGTCGGGATAGTCGGGGATGTTCTTGTACGGCGTCGAGCTGGTGACGATGACCCCGTCGGGCCGGAGGTGGTCCATGTAGCGCAGGGCCTCGAGCGGCTCGACGCTGAGGATCAGGTCGGCCTCGCCCTTGGGGATGAGGTCGCTCCAGATCGTCCCGTCCGAAAGCCGCAGGTGCGACTGGACCGCGCCGCCGCGCTGGGCCATGCCGTGGACCTCGGCCTGCTTGAAGGTCAGGCCGTCGGCCAGGGCCGCGTTGTCGATGACGAAGGCGATTGACAGGATGCCCTGGCCGCCGACGCCCGCGAGGATGATGTCCTGTTTCATGACCTAGCTCCTCTTCTTCTTCCGCTGTTCCTGGATGCACTCGCGGACGGCGACGATGACGGACAGCCCGGGGTGCGCGATCTCGTCCTTGATGACCTGGACGTTGGCTTCGTGGTTCTTCGGCAGCGGCTCGATCGTCCGGATGTGCGCCCGGGGCACGCCCAGGCCCTCGAGCAGGCGCAGCAGTTCCTGGCCCGAGCCGTACGTCGGCTGGCCGCCGGTCATGGCCGTCGTGGCGTTGTCGAGGATGATGACGGTCATGTCGGCATCGGCCCGGGCCGCGCCGAGCAGCGGCGTGATGCCCGAGTGGGCGAAGGTCGAGTCGCCGATGACCGAGACGGCCGGGCGGAGGCCGACGTCGGAGGCGCCGCGGGCCATGCTGACGCTGGCGCCCATGCAGACGCAGCTGTGGATGGCGCTGTAGGGCGGCAGGGCGCCGAGCGTATAGCAGCCGATGTCGCTGAAGACGTTCGACAGGGCCCGCCCCTCAAGGGCCTTGTTCAGGGCCTTGAATGTGTCGGCGTGCGGGCAGCCGACGCAGAGCTGCGGCGGCCGGTTGGCCAGCGGCAGGCCGCTCGGCGGGAGCGACGGGAGCGGGGCCAGGCCAAGGGACCGGCGAACGATGTCCGGGTTGAGCTCGCCCGAGGCCGGCAGGGTCCCGTCGGTCCGGCCCGACACGGTCTTGCCGGGGAGGCCGAAAAGGCCGCGGACCTGGCGCTCGATGAAGGGATAGCCGTCCTCGAGGACCAGGATCCGGTCGACCTGGGCGGCCAGCCGGCGGATCAGCCCCTCAGGCAGCGGATAGGTCGAAACCTTGAGGAAGGACGGCGGCGCGCCGACGTTCCCGGCCACGGCCTCGCGGAAATAATTGTAGGCGATGCCCGAGGCGATGACGCCGAGCGAGCGGTCGCGGTCATTGAGCTCCAGCCGGTTGAACGGCGACTGCTCGGAGTAGCGGACCATCTCGGCCTGCTGGTCGAGCAATTGGCTGAAGCGGCGGCGGGCGTTGGCCGGCAGCAGGATCCAGTCCTTCCCGGCCCCCTTCTTCAGCTCGTTCTGGGCCCGGGCCTGGCGCGTCTCCACGGCCGAGCGGCTGTGCGAGAGCCGGGTGACCAGCCGCATCAGGACGGGCAGGCCGAGCCGCTCCGACAGGTCGTAGGCCTCGCGGGCCATGTCGTAGGCCTCCTGGTGGTTGGACGGCTCGAAGCCGGGGATATGGGCGAACTGGACGTAATAGCGGCTGTCCTGCTCGTTCTGGGAGCTGTGCATGCCGGGATCGTCGGCGCTGACGACCAGGAAGCCGCCGTTGGCCCCGGTGATGGCCGAATTCATGAACGGGTCGGCCGCCACGTTCAGGCCGACGTGCTTGAACGAAACCAGGGACCGCTTGCCGGCGAAGGAGACGCCCAGGGCTTCTTCGTAGGCGACCTTCTCGTTGACCGACCAGACGGCCTTGAAGGCCCCGCTCTCGGCCGACAGCCGGACCAGGCTTTCCAGGATCTCCGAGGCGGGGGTTCCCGGGTAGGAATAAGCGGCCGAGAGGCCGGCGTGGACGGCCCCCAGGGCTACGGCTTCGTCGCCGAGCAGGATTTGTTGGGACATGGGCATTCCTCGCGACAAGGGATTTCTACGCTAGGATATCGAGGGGAAGCGGAGGTGTCAAGCCGCGCCAGCCGGCCGCGGCGGCCTGAATCTATAATCCTGATAATTCCTATCAGGCCGTGTTGCTTTCCGCCGGCCGCCCCTGTAGAATGGTCTTCCAAGGAGCCGGCCATGATCAGACTTTCCACCAAGGGGCGATACGGCACGCGTCTGATGCTCAACCTCGCCCGGCATTACGGAGCCGGCAGCGAGGCCGTCATCCTCAAGAACATCGCCGAGGACGAGCGCATCTCCATCCGCTACCTCGAACAGATCATCATCCCCCTCAAGATCAATCGCCTGGTCAAGAGCATCCGCGGCGCGGGCGGCGGCTACACCCTGGCCCGCAAGCCCGAGGACATCAGGATCAGCGAGATCCTCCAGGCCCTCGAGGGCAATTGCTGCCTGGTCGAATGCGTCGAGGACGGGACCTTCTGCGAGTTCACCGGGTCCTGCCCGACCTTCGAGATCTGGAAGGGCGCGACCGAGCTGCTGAAGGGTTATTTTAACGGCATTTCTCTGAAGGACGCCCTGGCCCTGGCCGGCAAGAAGGCCCGCAAGACCAGGGCCATGTGCCGCTAGGCCTTCTCCAGGCCGGCGAAGAACGCCGGCCAGAAGGGATCCTGTTCCGGGACGGCCAGGGCCTCTGTCCGGCCGTCGGCCCGGCGGATCGTCCGCCGGCGCCGGTCGCGGACGACCTCCCCGATGACGGAAGCCGCGATGCGCTTCCTCTTGAGCCGGGCGATTACGCCGGCGCTTGTCCCCGGACGGACGGTCAGCAGCAGGCTGCCCTCGGCGATGGCCCGGACGGGGTCGAGGCCGAAAGTCTCGCAGACGGCGCGGACCTCGTCGGGATAGACAAAGCGGGCCTCGTCGATCTCCATGCCGACGCCGCTCGCCGCGGCGATCTCGAACAGCCCGCCCATGACCCCGCCCTCCGTGGCGTCGTGCATGGCCGTGACTCCGCCGGCGGCGGCCGCCGCCAGGGCGTCCTCGACGACGGTGATGGAATTGGCCAGGCCCTTGGCCCGGGCGACGAGGGCGGCGGGGTGCCTGGCCCGAAGCTCCCCTTCCCTCAGGCAGGCCAGCAGGGCGGCCGTCTCGATGGCCGGGCCCTTGGTCAGGATGACCTCATCGCCGGGCCGGGCCCCGGCCGGAGTGACCAGGTCCTTCTTCCGGCCCAGGGCGAAGACGGTGATGCCGCCGATCGTCGGGGCCGTGAATCCCGGATAATAGCCCGTGTGGCCGCCGACGATGGCGATGCCCAGGCCGCGGGCCGCCCCGTGGATGGAATCGACGATCCGGCCGATCGCCTCCCGGCCCGTTTCCGGCGGCAGGAGCAGCGAGTAGGTCATATAGCGGGGCCGGACGCCCATGACGGCGACGTCGCTCGCCCCGATATGGACGGTGAACCGGCCGAACATCTCCAGCGGCAGGCGGGGCATGGTGAAGATCGGGTCCTCGGCGACGACGAGCACCCGGCCGCCGCCGAGGTCGACGGCGCCGGCGTCCACGCCGGTCCGGGGCGGGACGATGACGCTCGGATCGCGCCGGCCGAACTTGCCCATGACGAGCGACCGGAAATCGGTCTCGTCGATCTTGCCGATCTTCACCGTCTCCCCTCCGCGCCTCAGGCCAGCCCGGCCTGGCGCTCGGCGGCCTCGAGGGTGTTCATCATCAGCATGGTGACCGTCATGGGGCCGACGCCGCCCGGCACGGGGGTGATGGCCCGGGCCTTCTCCCTGACCGGCTCGAAATCGACGTCGCCGACGAGGCGGAAGCCCTTGGCCGCCGTCGCGTCAGGCACGCGGTTGACCCCGACGTCGATGACCACGCAGCCATCGGGGACCATGTCGGCCTTGATGGCCCGGGGCACGCCCATGGCGGCGACGAGGATGTCGGCCTGGAGCGTGAAGCGGCGGATGTCGGGCGTCGCCGTATGGCACACGGTCACTGTGGCGTTGGCTCCCTTCCGCTTCTGGATGAGCATGGCCGCCAGCGGCTTGCCGACTATGTTGCTCCGGCCGCAGATCACGACATGCTTGCCGTCTGGGCCGTGGCCGCCCCGGACGAGAAGCTGGACGACCCCGTAGGGGGTGCAGGGCAGCGGGCAGGGCTCGCCCCGCAGCATCCTGCCGACGTTGACCGGGTGGAAGCCGTCGACGTCCTTCTCCGGCGATATGAGGTTGATGACCTTCTCCGGGTTGACGTACTTCGGCAGGGGCAGCTGGACGAGGAAGCCGTTGTAGCGCTCGTCCCGGTTGAGTTCTTCGACTTGGCGGAGGATGGCTGCTTCCGAGGCGTCGGCGGGCAGACGGATGGTTGTCTCGAAGATGCCGATCTCCTCGGCTGCTCTGCCCTTGGCCGTGACGTAGGACACCGAGGCCGGGTCCTCGCCGACGAGGACGACCGCCAGGCCGGGCGTGTGCCCCTTCTCCTTGAGCCGGGCCGCCCGGGCCTTGAGCTCCTCCCGGATCTGGGCCGAGACGTCCTTGCCGCTGATGATCGTCGCCGCCATGGGGTCCTCCTCCATAATCGCGATGGCTGTCCTCCCTACCTTAAACAAAAGGACGGGGACGGTCAAGGCGGGAAAATCGCGTGGTCGCGCCAGCCGCCGTCCTCGGGCGTCCGGCGATCGGGGCTACTTGATCGGCGGGAGGTCCGGCGCCTTGGGGTCGTGCGGCGCCGCCCGTTCGACCTCGAACACCGGGACGTTTTCCGGGGCCCGGCCTCCGAGGGTCAACCGGACGCTCCCGCCGGTAAACCTTCCCGTGACATCGAGCCATTCGCCCCTGACGTAGCGCGTGATCTCCAGGACGATGAACATCCGCCCGCTCCCGAAGCGCGCCTCGTCCTCGGCCAGATATCCGTCGACGTAATCGCCTTGTTCGGTCCGGAGGAACCGCGCCTCGGAGACGACCTTCACGCTGTGATCCTCCGGCTCCACCCAGGGACGGGCGCCGGATCGGCAGCCGGCCGAGGCGAGCGCCAGCCCCAATAACGCGGCCGGCAGGAGGACTTCAGCGACTCTCCGCATCGTTGGACCTCTCCATCTTCCAAACGACCAGGACGGTCAACGGACAGGACTGCAAATAAGCGCCGTCGTCGCGGAAGACGGCGGCGTAGGTTCCGCCGTAGGGGCCTTCGACCCTGACCCGGTTGCCCTTCTTGAAGGCTCGGTCCCGGGTGTAGAGGAATATCTCCTTCCCGAGCTGGTCGGCCCAATAGCCGGGGGCCTTGGAGGAAGATATGACGATCTCCGTCGGGCCGCTGGTCAGGACCATCGTCCGGGCCTTGCGGCTCCATCCGTCGGGCGGCCCGCCGCGGCAGCCGGCCAGGGCCAGAGCCATGGCGACGGCCAGGAGCCGGGCAACGGCGCGCCGCTTCCCCATGGTCAGCCGCCCTCCGGAAACCCGACCAAAGCCGGTTCAGGCTCTTCCTCGTAGATGAGCGGATGGTCCCTGAGGAAGCGGGCGCTGTCGATCCTCAGGACGGCCCAAAGGGCGGCCGACGCCGGGATGAAAGCTCCAAAGGACCCGGGGTGAGCGAGGAGGGCCTTCTCGACGGCGGCAAGCGCGGCCAGGAGCGCCAGCAGGCCCGCGACATAAAGCATGCCCCGGGTCTGGAGCCGGAGCTTGCCCGGGACGAAGGTGCTGGCGAAAGGCACTTTGCGGTAGCGGAAAAAGAAGGCCTCGACGCCGAGAGCCGAGAGCGCCAGGCAGAAAACGGCGTGTAACGAGGCCGCCCGCCCGTCCCGCCAGAGCCAGAGATGGGCCGCGAAGAGGAGCGCCGACAGGGGAAGGAGCCATTGGAAGAAGACCGCTTTCTTGAGACCCGAGACATAGCGGCTCCGCTCGGCCGTCTCGGTCACCCGGAAGATCCAGTTGCTCTCGAGCGCGGCAGGCACGTCGACGACGGCGCGGAGCCCGGCCAGAAGGACAAGGACGAGCAGGAGCGATTGGGCCAGGAAGAAGGCGTTGCCGGGGGCCAGGGCCTGGAGGTTCCGCCGGTTGGCGACGATCGACAGCGTCGCCAGCGCCGCCCCGGCGGCCAGGCTGTTGACCAGCACGGTCCGGTGCCGCGGGCTCGCCCGCAGGGTTTTGGTGAAGAAGGCCGCCACGGCCCGTTCCTCCGGCTTCCGGAACAGGGCCTTCCAGAGAGCGTTCCCGACGCCAGACCGCAGGCCGCCGGGCCGGAGCCTCTTCTTCGCCGCTTCCAGGGTCTTGCCGAAATGGCGGAGATAGCTCAGGGCGCAGGCCAGGCCGAAGGCGCCGAGCGACAGCCCGAGGGCCAGGCCGGCCTTCCTGGCCAGGGCGATGAACGAGGGATCGGACGTGCCCAGGAGGACCTCGTAGAGTCCGACGAACCACATGGACGGAATCCGGGAGACGATCGGCGAGCCATGGTCCTTGAGCCGGGCCAGCGAGCGGATGGCGCCGCTCGAGCCGCCGGGATCGGCCAGGAACGAGAGCAGCAGGAAGATGAAGGAGCCGACCAGGACGAAGCGGACCAGGGCCGAGGCCCGGCGATAGAGCCCGGCCGGCAGGACGGCCATGAGGAAGAAGTTGACGAAGACGCAGGCGAAGAAGACGCAGAAGCAGGCGGCGAAGGCGCTGACCAGGTGCGCGCCGACGTAGCGGGCCAGGAAGAGCAGGCTGTCCGACCGCCACTGGGCCAGGAAAAACGCGAAGGAGGCCGAGGATAAGCTGTTCATGGCCGCCGAGAAAAGGCCGATGAACGCGACGAACGAGGCCAGCTTGGCCGCGAAGACCGTCCGCAGCCGGACCGGCAGGGGCGTCAGGTTGACGAAGTCCCGGCGGTCGGGGAAGAGCATCTCCCATTCGAGGAGGGTGACGATGCCGAACATGATCATCATCAGGATGAAGATGTAGTTCTTCTCCTGCCAGGACGTGCCGGCGTCGGGAGAGAGCTCGTACCTGAAAAAGATCAGCATATAGGAGCTCCATCCCATGATGACCGCCAGCACGGCCAGGACGGCGATCAGCCGGGCCTTCATCTGGTCCTCGAAGTCGACGACGTCGTTGCGGAAGAGCCGGGTGAAGAAGTGCCTGGTCAGGAGACGGAGCTGGGCGAGCTCCTCCCCCGCGGCCATCAGCCGCCCCCCTTCATGGTCTTGACGATCCGTTCGGCCGCGAGCGCCGTGTCCTCGTGGACGACGAGCTGGCTGAAGATCTCGGCCAGCGACGGCAGGTGCATGAGGGTCCTCAGGTTGGCCACGGAATCGTTGGCCACGATGCGGCCCCGGTGGAGGATGATGATCCGCGAGCAGACCTGCTCGGTGACCTCGAGCACGTGGGAGGAATAGATGATGATCTTGTTCTCGGCGGCCAGCTTCCGGATCAGGTCACGGATGACCAGGCCCGTCGTCACGTCCAGGCCGGACAGGGGCTCGTCCAGGAGCAGGATGTCAGGATCGTGGAGCAGGGCCGCGGCGATCAGGACCTTCTGCCGCATGCCCTTGGAATAAGCCGACAGGGGGCTGTCCATGTCATGACGCAGGCCGAAGATGTCCATGAATCCGGCGATCCTGTCGCGGAGGAGCCGCTCCGGCAGGCGCCGCAGCCGCCCGACCATGGTCAGGTAGTCGCCGGCGCTGAGGTGCGGATAGATCTCCGCCTGTTCGGGGACATAGCCGAGACGCTTCTTGAAGGCTACGAGATCCCGCCGGATATCGCGCCCCTCGAACAGGATCTCCCCCCTGGTCGGCTCGAGAAGGCCGGCCAGCATCCGGATGGTCGTGGTCTTGCCCGCCCCGTTCGGCCCGAGGTAGCCCAGCACCTCGCCGGGCCGGACGGCGAAGCTGACGTCATCGACCACCGTGAAGACCGAGAACTTTTTCGAAACGCCTCGAAGCTCGATCATGCGACGGCTGCTTTCCGGAGAAACTTGGCTTCAGGATACTCCCGCGGCTGCGCCATGTCCAGGGAGCCGGTCCCGGCCGGGTCGATCCGGGTCATATCATCGGCCTTTGAAAAACCTTCCGCCGGCGTGATCCGCGCCCTTGAAATGGCGCGGGCCGGCGCGTATAATTCACCCCGATTTCGGGGAGAAGACGGAGCACGATTCGGAGGTTTGCTGATATGAGAGTCGGTATACTGACCGGCGGCGGCGACTGCCCGGGGCTCAACGCGGTCATCCGCGCCGTGACGCGCAAGGGCATCGTCAACCATGGCTTCGACATCCTGGGCATCAAGAACGGCTGGCTCGGCCTGATCGAGGGCAAGATCTATCCGCTTGACCTGAACTCCATTTCGGGCATCCTGCCGCGGGGCGGCACCATCCTCGGCACCTCGCGGACCAACCCGTTCCGGGTCGAGGACGGTGTCGGCAAGATCTTCTCCCACATCGAGAAGTTCGAGATCGACGCCGTAATCGCCATCGGCGGCGAGGACACCCTCGGGGTGGCCAAGAAGCTGAGCGACAAGGGGCTGCGCTGCGTCGGCGTGCCCAAGACCATCGACAACGACCTCTCCGGGACCGACTACACCTTCGGTTTCGATACTGCCGTCTCCGTCGTCGCGGAGGCCCTCGACCGCCTGCATACAACGGCCGAGGCCCATCACCGGGTCATGGTCGTCGAGGTCATGGGCCGGCACGCCGGCTGGATCGCCGTCGAAGGCGGGCTGGCCGGCGGGGCCGACATCATCCTCATCCCCGAGTTCCCCTTCGACCTGAACGAGATCTGCGCCCAGATCCTGAAGCGCCGGGAGCGGGGCAAGCTCTTCAGCATCGTCGTCGCCGCCGAGGGGGCCAAGCCCCAGGACGCCAGCCTGATCACCCAGACGTCCGAGCGGGACGCCTTCGGCCATGTCCGCCTGGGCGGCATAGGCAACATGATCGCCCGCGAGATCGAGATGCGGACGGGCATCGACACCCGGGTGACCGTCCTCGGCCATATCCAGCGGGGCGGCTCGCCCACGGCCTTCGACCGCATCCTGGCGACGCGCTACGGCATCGCCGCGATCGATCTGGTCAAGGACGAAAAGTTCGGCCTCATGGTCGGCCTGAAGGGCAACCGGATCGTGGCCGTGCCCCTGGAGGAGGCCCTGGCCGAGCCGAAGACGGTCGACGCCGACCTCTACGACATGGCCAAGGTCTTCTTCGGCTAGGCCGGCCCGAACGGATTGATCTTAAAAGACTTGGCCGCCGCCGGGGTTGACTTTGCCCCGCCGGCCGTGCTACGCTCCCCCCGCTTAGGAGGCGCCAGGACATGATCAGGAAGCTCACCCCGTTTATTGCCTTATCCCTCCTTCTCGCCGCCGCCCCCCTGACCGCGGGCGATATCCGGTTCGAGCTCGGGTTCGGCTGGACGCTCGTCGGCCCGACCATGAGCTCAACCTACGTCAACAGCTACAAGCCCCCGTTCACGCCGGCCGACCGCTACATCGACAGCGCGGCCGCCCAGACCCTCCGCTTCAAGCCCAAGACGACCTACGGCATGAACGGCTATTTCAACGTGCTCTTCGGCGGGAATTTCGGCCTTCAGCTCCTGGCCGATTATCACCGGCCCCACATGGGCGGCTCGAACAGCCCTTACGACGTCAGCCTGCAGTTCACGGCCTTCGAGCCGGAAACCTACACCTTCACCGTAGACGGGCCGTCCCCGGACGGGAACCTGACCGAGACGACCTTCAGCCTCAACGCCCTGGCCCGCTTCCGGCTGACCGACACGCTGTCGCTGAGCGTCTCGGCCGGGCCGAGCGTCTTCCACTTCGAGGGCAAAGCCGGCTACATCGACTACACCTACGCCGATCTGGCCCTGGTCGGCGAGGAATATCAGCTCTCCGCCGGCACCTTCCATATGGTCGCGTCCTTCGGGCCCGACACCAGGTACGGAATGAACGTCGGCGTCGAGGCCGCTTACGAGGCTTTCCGCCACGTCATCCTGGCTTTCGACCTGCGCTACTACGCCGCCGCCAAATCGGACCTGCAGCTGGCGATCATGGAGGACGAAACGATCACCGTGCCCCTCGACGAGATCGAGGCGGCTATCGGCCTGGGCACGCTGCGTGTCGATCCGTCCTATTTCCGGGCCGGCCTGGCCATCCGCTTCGTCTTCTGACCGCCGCCGACGTCGACGCCGCGGGCGGCCGCCGGGCCGGACATCACGGCCGTCTAGATCCTGGCCCGCCGCAGCCGCAGGGAATTGCCGACCACCGAGATCGAGCTCAGGGCCATGGCCGCCGAGGCGATCATGGGATCAAGCAGTATCCTGAAGAAGGGATAGAGCGCGCCCGCGGCCACCGGGATGCCGATGACGTTGTAGGCGAAGGCCCAGAACAGGTTCTGCCGGATCGTCCGGATGGTCCGCCGGCCGAGCTCGACGGCGGCGACGACCGTCCCCGGGTCTCCGGACATTAAGGTGATGCCGGCCGAAGCCATGGCCACGTCGGCGCCCGTCCCCAGGGCCAGGCCGACGTCGGCCTGGACCAGGGCCGGAGCGTCGTTGATGCCGTCGCCGACCATGGCCACGCGCCGGCCGTCCGCCTGGAGCCCGCGGATGACCTCGGCCTTGTCCGCCGGCAGGACCTCGGCCCGGACCTCTTCGATGCCGGCTTCGGCGGCAAGTGCCCGGGCGGTCAGGGAGTTGTCTCCCGTCAGCATGATCACGCGCCGGCCCGAGCGGCGCAGGGCCGCGACGGCTTCGCGGGCGCCGGCCTTCAGGGTGTCGGCCAGGCCCAGCAGGCCGGCAGGCCGGCCGTCGACGGCGACGTAGGCGACCGTCTTCCCCTCCCCGGCCAGCTTCTCCGCGAACCCGTCGAGCGGCGCGACGTCGATCCCGGCCCCGGCCACGAGCCGGCGGCTGCCGATCAGGACGCGCCGGCCGGCGGCCAGACCCTCGACCCCCAGGCCTTCGAGGGCCCGGAACTCACCGGCCGCGTCGACAGGGACGCCGTCGGCCCGGGCCCGGCGGACGACGGCCTGGCCGAGCGGGTGCTCGGAGCCGTTCTCGACCGAGGCGGCCAGGGCCAGGAGCAGGCGGGGCTCGACGCCGGCCGCCGGGATGACGTCGGTCGTCTCCGGCCGGCCGTTGGTCAGCGTGCCGGTCTTGTCGAAGACGAACGTATCCACCTTGTGGACGGTCTCCAGGCTCTCGCCGCTGCGGATTAGAATGCCGCGCTCGGCCCCCCGGCCCGTGGCGACCATGATGGCCGTCGGCGTGGCCAGGCCCATGGCGCAGGGGCAGGCGATGATCAGCACGGCCACGAAGTTGAGCAGGGCGAAGACCAGGCGCGGCGGCGGGCCGAACAGGGACCAGGCGGCGAAGGTCAGGACGGCGGCGCCGATGACGGCGGGCACGAAGCGGGCCGAGATGACATCGGCCAGGCGCTGGATGGGGGCCTTAGTGCCCTGGGCCTCCTCGACCAGCCGGATGATCCGGGCCAGGGCCGTGTCCTGGCCGACCCGGACGGCGCGGAAACGGAAGCTCCCCCACTTGTTCATCGTCGCCCCGACGACCTCCTGGCCGGGGCCCTTGTCGACAGGCACGCTTTCCCCGGTGATCATGGATTCGTCGACCGACGTCCGGCCTTCGAGGATAACGCCGTCGACCGGGATGCTTTCGCCGGGGCGGACGACGAGGACGTCGCCGGGCCGGACCTCTTCGATGGCCGTTTCCCGCTCCCCCTCCGGCCCCAGGACTCGAGCCGTCCGCGGCTGCAGTCCCATGAGCCGGCGGATGGCGCCCGTGGTCTTGCCCCTGGCCCGGGCCTCGAGCATACGCCCGAAGAGGACGAGGACGATGATGACGGCCGAGGTGTCGAAATAGACCTGCGGTTCGATCCCGGCCCGGCGGAAGAAGCCGGGGAAGACCGTGGCCGCGGCGCTGAAGAGGTAGGCCGCCGACGTGCCGACGGCCACGAGGGTGTTCATGTTGGCCGTGCCGCGCCTGAGGGCGCTCCAGGCGGCTCCGTAGAACCTCCGGCCCAGCCCGAACTGGACCGGCGTGGCCAGGGCCCAGAGGACGCGGAAATCCTGGAGGAACGCCGGCATCCAGGGGAACCAGCGCCTCATGCTCCCCAGGAAGATGGCCAGGGCCAGCAGGCCGCCCCAGACGACCGAGGTCCTGAGGGCGCGATAGTCCCTGTCGGCGGTTTCCTCGGCCGCCTCGCGGGACGCGGCGACGCCGTAGCCGGCGTCCCGGACGGCCTTGGCCAGGTCCCGCGGCCCGGCCAGCCCGGGATCGTAGAGGACGGCGGCCCGTCCGGCGGCGAGGTTGACGACCGCCTCCCTGACGCCGGGCACCTTCCTCAGGGCCCGCTCGACGTTGGCCGCGCAGCCGGCGCAATCCATCCCCGTCACCGAGAACTCGAACCTAGCCCCGGACGCCGGTCCGGTCTTCTTGATCCGGTCGCGGGCCTGCTGATCCATCTTGTCCCTCCCTCGGAGGCGTTCCGGGCCGCCGCTCCCGCCCCTGGTCCGTTCCCGCGCCGGCCCGCCTGACGGGCCGGGCGACCGCCTCGATCCCTCATAATAGCATATTCCCTAGTGTTTTAGTAGTATATCCCCCCGGCGGGGTTGCGCCCGGGGGCCCTTTGTGCTATCCTTTTGGGGCTCGGAAAGAGAAGGAGACGACTATGTCCGGACATTCCAAGTGGGCTTCCATCAAGCATAAAAAGGCCGCAACCGACGCCAAGCGCGGCAAGATCTTCACCCGCCTGATCCGCGAGATCAGCATGGCCGCCCGGGCCGGCGGGGGCGACCCCGACAAGAACGCCGCCCTGCGCAAGGCCATCGCCGACGCCAAGGGCGCGAACATGCCCGCCGACAACGTCAAGCGGGCCATCATGAAGGGCACCGGCCAGCTCGAAGGCGCGGCCTACGAGGAAGTGGCCTACGAAGGTTACGGCCCCGGCGGCGTGGCCGTCTTCCTCCAGGCCGTCACCGACAACAAGAATCGCACCGTCTCCGAGATCCGTCACATCTTCCAGAAGAACGCCGGCACCCTGAGCGAGAAGGGCTCGGTCGCCTGGATGTTCAAGCGCATGGGCTATATTGACGTCGAGAAGGCCAAGGTCTCCGAGGACATCCTGATGGACATCGCCCTGTCGGCCGGCGCCGACGATCTCAAGGACGAAGGCTCGCTCTTCGAGGTCATCACCTCGCCCGAGAAGTACGACGCCGTCCTCGAGGCCGTCAAGAAGGCCGAGATCGAGGTCGCCGCCTCCGAGGTCGGGTTCCTGCCCCAGAATTACGTCAAGGTCGAGGGCAAGGAGGCCCAGCAGGTCCTGCGCCTGGTCGAGGAGCTCGAGGACCACGACGACGTCCAGTCCGTCTCCTCCAATTTCGACATCTCCGAAGAGGAGATCGCCAGCTTCTCGCAGGCCGGGTGACGCCCCGGCACCAGCCATGCGGGTCCTCGGGATCGATCCCAGCCTCCAGTCGACGGGCTTCGGGATCGTCGAGGAGAACCGGGGCGCCCTCTCCCCCGTCGCCTACGGCGTCATCAAGCCCCGGGCCAAGCTGGCCTTCCATCTGAAGTTGGCCGAGATCAAGGCCGAGATCGAGACCCTCGTCCGGACCTACGGGCCGGCCGAAGTGTCCATCGAGAACGCCTTCTACGCCCAGAACCAGAAGACGGCCCTGATCCTCGGCCAGGTCCGCGGCGCGGTGCTGGTGGCCGTGGCCGCGACCGGCTGCGCCCTGGCCGAATACTCGGCCCTGGAGATCAAGAAGGCCGTCACCGGCTACGGCCAGGCCGACAAGGAGCAGGTCCTGACCATGGTCCGCTCGCTCCTGGCGATCGACGACGAGGCCATGCCGCTCGACGCCTCGGACGCCCTGGCGGCCGCCATCTGTCACCTCAACGCCCGGCAGTACCGGGCCAAGATTGGGGACGAGGACGCGTCATGATCGCCTACCTCCGCGGCACGCTCATCCGCAAGACCCCCGGCCGGGTCGTCGTCGAGACGGGCGGCGTCGGCTACGAAGCGGCCATCCCCGTCTCGTCCTACGCCCGCCTGGGCGAGACCGGCGGCACGGTCGAGCTGTTCATCCACACCCACCTTTCCGACGATGCCCTGGCCCTCTACGGCTTCCTGTCCCAGGACGAGAAGGACATGTTCCTCAAGCTCATCGGCGTCACCGGCGTCGGGCCGAAGCTGGCCCTGAACGTCCTTTCCGGCATCGCCCCGGCCGACCTCGAAGAAGCCATCCGCTCGAGCGACCTGGCCCGCATCTCGCTCGTGCCGGGGATCGGCAAGAAGACGGCCCTGCGCCTGACGATGGAGCTCCAGGACAAGCTGGAAAAAAAGGAAAAGCTCCTGGCGGCCAAGGGCTCGCCGGAAAAGGAGGACCTGCTCTCGGCCCTCCAGAACATGGGCTTCCGGCGCAGGGAAGCCGAGCAGGCCGCCGACCAGGCTTTGGCCGCCCACAAGCCCGGGACGGAATTCGAAAAGCTCCTGCGGGATTGCCTCAGGCGCCTGGCCAGGATCTGAAACGGGATCCGCCGGCCGAGCTCGCCCGTCAGCGCCGGTCCGGCGCGGCGTCCCAGGCGAACCTCTTCTCCGCGAACAGCCGCAGGCAGGCCGCGACGACGTCCGGGTCGTAGACGGTCCCCCGGCCCCGCTCGATCTCCGCGAGAGCCCGGTCGAGGCCGTGGGCGGGACGATAGGGCCTGTGGCTGGCCATGGCCTCGATGACGTCGGCCACGGTGACGATCCGGGACTCTAGGAGGATCTGGTCGCCCTTCTTCCGGTCGGGATAGCCCGAGCCGTCCATCCGCTCATGGTGTTCCAGGACGATGCGGGCGATGGGCTCCGGCAGGTCCACGTTCTTCAGGATGTCGTAGCCTTCGGCGGGATGCGTCTTGATGAGCTCGAACTCGTATTCGGACAGCACGGACGGCTTGCTGAGGATCTCGGCCGGGATGACGATCTTCCCCAGGTCGTGGATGGTGGCGGCCGTCCGGATCATCTCCGCCCGCTCGGTCTCGAGGCCCATCTCGCGGGCCACGGCCCAGGCCAGCTCCGAAACCCTCTTCTGGTGGCCGGCCGTATAGGGGTCCCGCTTCTCGACCATCCCGGCGATGACCCTGATGATGGAGCCGAAGACGGCCTTGATCCTCTCCTCGGCCCGCTTGCGCTCGGTGATGTCCATCGAGATCACCGTGATCTTGTCGACGGCCCCTCCCGCCGTCTCCCGGACCGGGCTCAACGTGCGGAGGAACGTCTTGCCGTCCTTCTGGCTGCTGTGCTCGTAGGTGAGCGACGATCCAGAGGCGACGACCTGGGCGATCTTCTCGGCGAACATCCGGGTCCTGTCCTGGGGATGGAAATCCCCGTAAGGCCGTCCGGCCAGGCTCTCGAGAGTCCTGCCGTGGCGCTCCAGGTACCTTCCGTTGGCGTGGATAAAGCGGAGATCGCGGTCGATGAGATAAACGTAATCGTCCGTCGATTCGATGAGGCAGCGATATTTCTCCTCGCTGGCCCGGAGCTCCTCGGCGGCCCGTTTCTGCCTGAGGCGGACCTCCTTCTGCTCCAGGGCGGAGACGACGGCCGACCCCAGCCTCTTGATGTGCTCCTTGATGACATAATCCCAGGCGCCGGCCTTCATGCACTCGACCGCCGTGTCCTCGTTCATCGATCCGGTCGTGACGATGAACGGCGTGTCGGGGGCGTTCGCCAGCGCCAGACGCAGGGCGGTCATGCCGTCGAACTGGGGCAGCTTGAAATCCGAGATGATGAGATCTGGCCGGAACGCCTCCAGGGCCGCCAGGAACTCCGGGCGCGTCTCCACGCGCGCGAACTCGGCCGCCGCGGCGACCTTCCGGATCTCCCTCTCGCACAGATCCGCGTCCGTCGGCAGGTCCTCGATGATGAGAACGCGCAGGGATCCTGTCATGGTTCCTCTCTTCGTTCCGGGGGTTGGTTCACGACCAGCCAGTAGAGGCCCAGCGTGCCCAGGGCCTCCATGAAAGACCCGTAATCCACCGGCTTGACGACGTAGCCGTTGGCCCCGAGATCGTAGGCCTCCCGGATGTCCCGGTCCTCGCGCGAGGAGGACACGACGACGACCGGGATCGTCCGCGTCCGCTCGTCCCGCTTGACCGTCCGCAGGAATTCCATCCCGCCGATCCTGGAGAGCTTGAGGTCAAGCAGGATGACCTTGGGCGGGAGCCCGGCGCCGCGCGGCGCGTAGGCCCCCCGGCCGAACAGGAAATCCAGGGCTTCGGCCCCATCCTCGACCGTGTGCAGGCGCCCGGCCAGATCGCGCCGGCCGAGGGCCCGGATCGTCAGCTCCGCGTCGGCCGGGTTGTCCTCGACCAGGAGAACGTCCACGACCCCGGGAACGTCCATGATCAAGCCTCCTTCACCGGCAGGGCGAAATGGAACGTCGCTCCCTCGCCGACGCGGCCTTCCGCCCAGGCCCGCCCGCCGTGGCGGCGGACTATGCGCTGGATGATGGCCAGGCCGACGCCCGTCCCCTCGAATTCCTTGGCGCTGTGGAGGCGCTGGAAGACGCCGAAGAGCTTGTGGGCGTAAGTCATGTCGAAGCCCACGCCGTTGTCGGTCACGGAATAGATGTTCTCCATCCCCGCCCGCTCCCCCTCGACGGCGATGACCGGCTTGTCCCTCTTTCCCGAAAACTTGAGGGCATTGGACAGAAGGTTCGTCCAGACCTGGCGGATGAGGGTCGGGTCGCCGACGGCCGCCGGCAGGGGCCCGAGCCGAAAATCGATCCGCTCCCGGACCTGCGGCGGCGCCAGCTCGCAGAAGATCGAGTTGGCCAGCGTCCGCATGTCGATGGCCGAGAGGCGGATCTCCGAATGGCCCAACCGGGACAGGGCCAGGAGGTCGTCGATGAGCTGCCCCATGCTGCGGGCGCTGTCGCCGATGACGGCGCAGACGCGCCGGCCCTCCTCGTCGAGGCACGGCTGGTAGTCCTCGAACAGGATCCGGGTGTAGCCGTTGATGGCCCGCAGCGGGGCGCGCAGGTCGTGGGAGACGGAGTACGTGAAGGCCTCCAGCTCGGCGTTGGCCGCCTCCAGCTGGGCGGTGCGGTCGCGGACGCGCTGTTCCAGTTCGATGTTCAGCTTGCGGACCTCCTCCTCGGCCGCCTTCTCGTCCTCGGCCACGCTTAAAAGGGCCCGCCGCGATTGCACGGCTTCGTCCAGCAGCCGCCTCAATTCGGCCTGGGCGTCCTGGATCTCCCTTTCGGCCTTTTTCCGTCCGGAGATATCCATGATGATAACCTGGACGGCCGGGCTGCCCCCGAATATCAGGGGCGTGGCCATGACCTGGACGTCGATGGAGGATCCGTCCAGCCTCCGGTAGACGTCCTCGGCGGGATATAGCCCTTCTTCACCGGCCTTCAGCTTCAGGACACGGGCCTGGATCGCCGGCAACGAGACGGGATGGGCGATGTCGGCGATGGACTTGCCGAGGATCTGCGCGTCCGCGTCCGCACCCAGCATGCGCACCACCGCCGTGTTGGCGAAAACGATCCGGTCGTCGCGGAAGAGGGCGATCCCGATGGGGGCGTGCTCCGTCAGCAGCCGGTAACGCTCCTCGCTCTCCCGGAGCGCGGCCATGACGGCGTGCCTCTCCGTGATGTCGTTCAGCGCTCCGATCAGGCGGACCGGCCGGCCCGTCCCGTCACGGGCGATATAGGCCTGATCGACGACATCGGCATAGGAGCCGTCCCCGCGTCGGAAGCGATACTGCCCGGACCACGAAGAAGCCCCGGAATCGATCGCCGCCTGGACGCCTTCCCGCACAGGGACCGCGTCATCGGGATGGATCCGCCCCGTCCAGGCCTCGTAGTCCCGCCTGGCCGGGCCGCCGAAGAGCCGCTCGAAGTTGTCGTTCCACCAGATCGCCCCCGTCCGGAGGTCCCAGTCCCAGATGACGTCGGAGGTGGCCCGATTGACGAGCTCGAAGCGTTCCAGGCTTTCCTGGAGCCTCTGCGACGACTGGGCCTGGCCGCGGAAATAGACCTCGCGTTGCCGCCGCCAGATCAGGCTCAAGCCCACGCCGGTGAGAACGATGAGCGCCGCCATGACGAAGATGGTCTGCCAGCGGCGCTCCCGGAGCTGAGAAAAGATTTCGGACCTGGCCGCCTGGACAACCAGGAACCAGGGCGAGCCGGGCACGTGGCGCACGGCCGCGATGACGGGGACGCCCCGGCTGTCAACGCCCTCCACGACTCCTTCTCCTCCGGTCACGGCCAGGGCCGAAGGCCTGTCGCCACGGACGACGGGCAGTCTCAGCCTGAGGGCCGAGTCCGGCCGGCCCTCGGGATCGCTGAGAAAGAGGACGTCGTCCCCCTCGCGCCGGACGATGAACGTCTCGGCCCTGATGCCCGCGCCGGGCCGCTGCCGGATGAGGGGGTAGAGGTTCCGGCGGGGGTCGATGCGCAGGATGACGCAGGCCGGCATCCCTTTCCCGTTCGAAGGAAGGTCCAGGATGGGGACCAGGAGAATAAGATGGATGTCCCCCGAAGGCTCGGCCCGGCGGAAGTCCAGGAAGGCCACCTGTTCCTGGGCCAGGCTCGCTTCGATCTCCCCCGCCGGGCAGACGGCCTGGCCCTGGATCTCTCCATGAACGCAAAAGACCTCGAAACCGCGCCGGTCCACGAGGCAAACCCGGTCATAGCGCCCGGAAGCAAGGAAATGATCGAGCCAGTCGTGAAGCAGGGGCCGGCCCGCGCCCGGATCGGCGATGAAGAGCATCACCGCCTGCCTGAAGGCGTCGTTGCGGAACAGGATATGCGCGTCGGCCAGCCGGTTACGCCGCCAGTCCCGGAGTTCCTCGTCCTTGAGCCGGGAGACGGAATCGAGCATCGTTTCCGCCTGGGCCCGGTATCTCTCCCTGTAGCTTTGAAAACCCGAGATGCTGACGGCGCCGATGGCCGAGGCGAAGAGGACGAAGAGGAGCATCAGGCCGGCGGGAGACTGGAGCGCCGCGGTCCCGGTTTCGGGCGCTCGGGGCCGGGGGCGTTCGGCGGAGGGGCCCGTAAGGAACCCGAAACGGAAGACGGCCACGGCCATGATCAGGGCGCTCACCCCCATTCCCGGGGTGAAGGGATTGAATCGGAACGACAGCCGCGCGCCGATCGCCGGGATGGCTGAGAAGCCGACGGCCGCGATCGCCGACGCGGCCAGGAGAAGCGCCTGGACCCGGGCGGCCTTGCTGAGGCGCCGGGCGGCGGACAGCAGAAGGCCGATGCTCATGGCGATCAGGAGGAAGCTGTAGCTGGCGTAGATCAGGAACCAGAGACCGGGGACGAGGGTGGCCGTGTTGGGGACCAGGAAAGGCCCGTTCGCCGTGAACCCGGCTTCGGGCTTGATCCAGAGGCTGTGCCGGCTTTCGGTCCAGAGCACGACCTGGGTGACGGCCGGGATGACGAACAGCCCGGCCCGCAGGCGCTTGGAAAGCCACGGCCGCAGGCCGCCGTAGTCGACGGCGAAGACAAGCCAGAGCACGGCGCCGAACGCGGCGAAAAGGAAACGGAGGTTGAACCAGACAAGAGCCCGGCCCGGGGAGGAGCTGGCCATGGCCAGGGCTTCCGTCAGGCAGATGAGGCTCTGGCAGATGGTCAGCCCGGCGAAAGACTTGGCCGCTCCGGCCCGGCCCCGCTGCCGCCAGGCGTAAACGGCCAGGAAGCCGGCCAGCGCCGAGGACAATACGACCAGGACAAAATAGGCGATGATTCCCGGGGGACCGGATAACATCATTTCTCCTCCGCCGGGTTCTCATAGCGCGGCGGCAGGCCGGACCTGGCCAGGAGCTCGTTGACCTCGTATTTGAGGCCGAGGATGCGCGTTTCCCGCCCCAGCGTGACGGTCTGCCAGCGGCGCAATTCGTCGAGCTGCTCGGCCAGGCGCTCCTCGGCCAGCCTGCGTTCGATGGCGCCGGTGATGGTCCTCGATATCGCCCGCAGGAGGTCCACGTCCTCCTGCGGCCATTCCCGGCGGACGCGGCATTCGTCGAAGCCGATGAGACCGAAGAGCTCGTCGTTGACGAAAAGCGGCACGATCAGAACCGATCGGGTCCCTCCCAGAGCCAGGATCTCTCTCGTCTTTTCATCGGGGATCTCCGCCAGGTCGGAACAGCTGACGACCCTGTTGCCCCTCAACCGCTCCGCCAGCCAGGCGAACTCGGCCACCGAAAGTCCCTGCAAACGGGCTTTCATGGCCTCCATGCCCGGGGCCGTCCATTCGAACGTGTTGTCGCCGGTTCCCGTCTCCAGGCGATACTCAAAGATGTAGACCCGGCTGATATCCAGGGCCGTCCCCAGCCTCCGCAGGACCTCGTTCAGGAAGCCGTCCAGGTCCGCGACGGAGGCGGCCAGAGAAGAAATGGACGACAGAGTCTCCTCGTAGCGCAGGCGCTTCTTGAGGGTCGCCTCGTTCCGGATGCGGTCCGTGACATCGAGGACGAGCGAGATCATCTGCGGCCTTCCGGGGACGGGGACGTTCCAGGAGGTGATGAACCTCGTCTCCTCCCCGGCGCGTGCGATGGGGATGTCCGCCCACAGCATCCGGCCCGGGTCTCCCGACGCTATATCCTCCGACACGCGCTTTTTAAGCCGCTCCCGGGCTTCCGGGTCCTCGTAGACGGCCTCCCAGAACCTGTCGACGCTTTCGATCTTCTCCCTCGTGGTCCGGTAGAACCTGGGGAAATTGTCGTTCATGTAATAAAACGCCGCTCCCGGTTTGGTCGAATGGACGGCCACGCCGACCGGCAGGCTGTCGAGGATCGCCTGGATGAAGGCCTCTCTTTCCTGAAGAGCGGTTTCCATGCGCCTGCGCTCGGTGATGTTCAATATAGAAGACAGGAAATAATCTTTGCCGCCGACGACGACCCGGGCCACCGATACCAGGCAGTCTATGAGCTCTCCGGACTTGACGCGGAACATCGTCTCCAGGCTGAAGGCCGGGCCCTGGCTCAGGCTCCCCGCGATCAGGCGCTCCCGGTCCTCCGGCGAGACATAAAAGCCCATCTCGCCGGGCGTCCTCCCGAGAAGCTCTTCCCTGGCATACCCGCTGTTCCGCACGAAGGCCTCGTTGACATCGGCGATCTTCGCGTCTTCGACCGAAGTCAGGCTCATGCTGATGGGGCTTCCCGCGAAGGTCTTGGCGAACTTCTCCTCCGAGAGGCGAAGCGCTTCTTCGGCCCTCTGGCGCTCCGTGATGTCCGTGCCCGAAATCAGATAATACGGCTCCCCGCCGAGGACCAGCGTGGTCCCCGAAAGCAGCATATCGCGCACCTCGCCGGATTTCCTGCGGATCCTGATCGGAACGTCCTGGATCAGGCCTGCCTCCTTGAGGCTGCTGAGGAAGCGCGTCCGGTCCGTCGCGTCGGGATAGAGCCCCAGCTCGGCGGCCGAGCGTCCAACAGCCTCTTCCCTCGAGAATCCGGTGGTCCTGACGAAGCCCTCGTTGATATCGAAGAGCGTCCCGTCGCGGATCGAGGTCAGCGACAGCGCGATCGGGTTCACGGCGAAAACCTTGGAGAACTTCTCCTCCGAAAGGCGGCGGGCCTCCTCGTTCCGCTTTCGCGCGGAGACGTCGCGGATGATCATGCTCGTCTTCTCGCGGCCTTCGCTGTCCCAGTAGACCCACGTCGAGATCTCCCCGGGGAATTTCGAACCGTCCCGGCGCAGGAAATTGAGCTCCCCGCGGAACCGTCCCGTCCGGGCCCGCTCTTCCAGGGCCGCCGCGACCCGGGGGTCGGACATGTCGACGACACCGGCGCGCCCGACGGAGCGGAGCTCTTCCGCCGTCCGGCCGAACATCTCGCAGGCCGCCGGGTTGGCGTCGAAGATCGATCCGTCCGGGGCCGTGAGGAGGATGGCGTCCAGGCTGGAGGCGAAGAGGAAAGCGGCCTGCTTCCGGCTCTCGCGCGCCTCCTCCTCGGCCCGCTTGCGCTCGCTGATGTCGCGGACTATGGCCCACATCCATTCCCGGGCTCCCTTACCCTCCCGGCTCGGGAACGTATGCAGCTCGACCGGAACGACCGTGCCGTCCTTCCTCCGATACTCCTTTTCGTAGATGGAGGAGGACCGTCCGGTTTTCATCTGGCTCTCGATGATCTCCTCCTCCCTCTGGAGCCATTTCCCGGGGGTCAGGTCCCTGAAGGTCATCCGCCGCAGCTCCTCGGCCGTATACCCGGTCAGGTCCCGGAAAGCCCTGTTCATCTCCAGGAGCCGGCCCTGGCGGTCGATGCTGACGAAGCCGTCCGGCACGTCGTCGTAGAGGTCCCGCCATTTCCTCGCCGACCGGAGGCCGGTTTCTTCCGCCGTCCGCGACGGCCCCTTCGGTCGTGATCGCTTCAGCATGACTGGCTCCTCAACGCCGCGAATGTCGTCTGGATGGGATCTGGGGGGCCGGCCGGACGGCCGGCAGCAAGACGATTAGGAACAGGCAGGATTCCCGGGGAGACCCCGGGGCCCCCGGACCCATAACGCCGTCCATGAGCGGCCCACTCATCCCCTGCCTCACGATTCGCACCCCCGGTCCCAGGTCACTACCACGGCAATTTTGCCCATGCCGCCTGTGCTTGTCAAGGAAGGCCTGAAGGCCCGCGGCACGATGGCCCCGGCCCCGAACAGGCTCGCAGGGACCGGTCCGGGCGGCGAGGCGCCTGAAGCGTCCTGGACCGGGCTCGGAACTAGAATCCGACCCCGATGAGAGCCATGAGGGTCCTGTTCTTCAGCACGCTGCCGTTCTCGGGATCCTTGAGGACGTTGGCCAGGCCGAAGTTGTAGCGTCCCTCGACCGACAGGCGGACGCCCGGCAGCTTGAATTCAACCCCGGCTCCGCCGACGAAACCATAATCGAAGCGGTTCATGTATTCCGTGATGTCCTCACTTTCGGAATCCACGCCGTTCGTCGAGGATCCCTGGCCCTTGATCATCCAGGAGCCGTAGCCGCCGGCGCAGATGACCGGGCGGACCGGACCGGCTTGAACGACCCTTAGCTTGAGCAGAACGGGCACCTGGATATAGTCGAGCAGATACTTGATTTCGACGCTTTCGACCTGGGCCTTGGCGCCCATCCGGGCATAAAGGATCTCGGGCTGGATGGACAGCGGCCCGAAGCCGAGATCGGCGGACACGCCGGCGACAACCCCGGCGTTGTTCACGAACGAGATGGGCATCGGCTCGGTCGTAGAGGCGGAGAACCGGGCCAGGCTGAATCCGCCCTTGATGCCGATGCCGGCCGCTGCGGTCTGGGGCAGGGCGGCGAAGGCCAGCAGGACTGCGAGGGAGACGAGCACTATCTTTTTCAACGATTCCTCCGGAACTTGGATTTCGGTCCCGTCCATCTTATCCGCCGGGACAGGCTCGGCCATCCTCCGCCGCGGCGGTTATGGGGGGTGAGATTCCGGCCTCCCGTCTCACCCCTGGAGGCGGGCCGGCCGGTGAGCCGCGCCGGGGAAAGGGATGGGCTTGACAGCAGATCCGGCCGGGCGTACATTATGAATGAACATTCATTCAGGAGAGGCCATGCGAAACTCCGATGCCGCCGAGGCCCGGCTCCGCCTCCGGGAGGAGAACGGCAAGAGGGCCATCATCCTACGGGCGGCCGCCCGCCTGTTCTCGCGCCGGGGCTACAGCGAGACGTCCGTCCAGGATATCGCCGATGCGGCCGGGACCGCCGTGGGCACGATCTACCTCTACTACAGGAACAAAGAGGACCTCCTGACCGGCATCTACCGCCATTCCTCGGCGCTGCTCCTGGAGCGGCTGACCGAAAGGATCGGCGGCCGGACTGACCCGTTGGAAAAGTACGCCGTCTATATCGAAGAAGCCATTGATTACGCTTTCGAGCATCCGGACTTTTTCCTGATCATCTTCGTCGATCTGCGCCGGAAGGAGATCGAACTGCCCAAAAGGCCGGCCTTCGGAAATTTCCGCCGCTTCCTGGCCCTGGGAGAGAACATCATCAGGGAAGGCCAGGCCGGCGGCCAGTTCTCCACGTCGCTGCCGGCCGCCCGGCTGAACTTGGGCATCGTGTCCATGTGGGTCGGCCTGGTCCTGACCATGGTCATCGGACCCGCCGTCAAGGCAGGGGCCGCCGATCTCCGCCAGGTCAAGGACCTGGTCCTGGCCTCGGTCCTGGAGGGGATCCGGACGCCCGCAGCGCGGCAGGCCCCCCTCCCCCGGCCGGACGTCCTGCCAAAACGGGCCGAAGGGAAAGCGCGCCGGGACGATTAGCGCAGGGCGCCGGGAGGGGCCGGGCCTGGCCCGGCGGCGTCCGGCCTGACAAAAGGCGGCAACGGAGGAAACCATGAAAAGAATCTGGGTCGCAGTGTTGATGCTCCCGGCGTTGCTCGGGGCCCAGGAGATGACCCTGTCGACGGCCGTCGACAAGGCCCTGACGGCCAGCCACGACCTCCTGGCCAAACGCAAACATATCGAGTTCCTTCAGGCCGGCAAGAAAGAGGCCCGCAGCCACTATTTCCCCCGGATCGATCTCGCTGGGTCCTATACCAGGCTGAACGATCCGGTCGACTTCGACCTCGGCTCCCTGCGAACCCTGCTCATAGGTCTGGAGACCCAGAACAAGCTGGGCGACATCGACCTGCAGATGCTGGTGAGCCGCGGCTTCGGCTTGACCGACGCCGAGACGGTCGCCTATGCCTCCCAGATAGCCTCGGCCCTGGACGCGGCCATCCCGTCCATGAATATCCACTTCCTCGATCAGGACGTCTGGCGGGCCTCCCTGGAGCTGGTCCAGCCCATCTGGATGGGCGGCAGGCTCCGCGCCCTCAACCGGGGCGCCGACCTGCAGTACCAGGAGGGCCTGGAGGAATTCCTCATCGACCGGGAAACGGTCAAGGAGGAAACCTGCCGGGTCTACTTCCTGGCCAAGCTCCTCGAGGAGGTCGCCGCCGCGAACAAGGACGCCGAGAGCGGCATCGCCCGGCACCTTCAGCAGGCCGAGAGCCTCTACAACTCCGGCCTGATCGCCAGATCCCAGCTCCTTCGGGCCAAGGTGGCCTGGTCCGAGGCCCGGAAGAACCTCGAGAACGCCGAGCTCGATCTGAAGACCGCCCGCGGCGTTTTGGCCGACCTTGTCAAGTCCGGCGATCCCGGCGCTCTGGTACTGACCACTCCCCTGCCGTTCGCGCCCGCCGCCGCTTCCCGGAGCCAAATCCGTTCGAACGTGCTGGCCGGCAACCGGGCCCTGAAGATGCTGGACATCAAGCGGGACCTCATCGGCGCCAAGAAGCGCGGCGACCTGGCCGCCTGGCTGCCCGAGGTCTACGCCTTCGGCCGCTATGAGCTCTACCGGGGCGATCTGACCTTCCTGGACCCGGACTGGGCCGTCGGCGTGGGCGTCAAGCTCAACATCCTCTCGAGCGGCGAAAAGCATTACCGGCTGGCCGCCGACGAGAAGCTCCGACAGGAGGTCGAGGAGAAGAAGAAGGGCGTCGAGGATCTCCTGACCAGGGCCTGTGACCAGCTCTATGACCAGGCCGAGTCCCGCAAGAACACCATGGCGAGCTTTCCGGCCAGGCAGGAGGAGGCCGAGGAGAACCTCCGCCTGGCCGAGTCCCGCTTCTCCTCGGGCCTGGGCATCTCCCTCGAGGTGGTCGACGCCAACCTGATCCTGCAAAAGATCCGCGCCGAGAGGGCCCAGGCGGTTTACGGATACGTCGTCTCGTGGCTGAAGATCCATGAGCTGGCCCAGAGCCTCGACGGCTATATCAAGGAAATGGAGGGAGTCCGATGAAGACCATGAAGCCCGCGATCCTGTTCGCGGCCCTGGCCGCGGCTGGCGCCTGCTCGGGAACGCCGGCCCGCGTCCAATACGGTTATGCCGAAGCCGAGGAGGTCGACGTCGCGGCCAAGATCCCCGGCCGGATCATCGAGATGAAGGTCCGGGAGGGCGATTCCCTGCGCCGGGGCGACCTCATCGCCGTCCTGCAGAGCGATGACATCAGGGCCAAGGTCGAACAGGCCAAGGCCGGCCTCCAGGCCGCCGACGCCCAGCTGCGCCTCGGTCTCAAGGGCGCCCGGGACGAGGAAAAAAGCATGGCCGAGAGGCAGTTCAACATCGCCCGGGACAACATGGAGATCGTCCAGAGGACCTACGAGCGCGTCCTCAAGGTCTTCAACGACGGCGGCATCTCAGCCCAGGAAAAGGACACGGCCGAATTCCGCTGGAGGATATCCCGGGAGCAGTACGAGCAGGCCAAGTCCTACCTGGACATGGTCAACAACGGAGCCCGCAAGGAGCAGATCGAGCAGCTCCGGGCCCAGGTCAGGGCGGCAGCGGAAAAGGTCAAGGAAGCCCAGAGCTATCAGGATGAAACGCTCATCAGGGCCCCCCTCGACGGAGAGGTGAAGGAGATCAACGGAGAGGTGGGCGAGGTCGTCAGCGCCGGATTCGCCCTGGTGACCATGCTGGAACCCGGACCCTACGTCGTCTTCAACCTGAGGGAGACCGATTACCGGGGGCTCAAGCTGGGCGACAAGCTCGACGTCGAGATCCCGGCCCTGGGACGGGCGGGCCAGATCGAGGTCTACTACATCGCGCCGCTGGCCGACTTCGCCAAGGTCGAGGCCACCCAGGAAAAGGGTTCCTGGGACATCAAGACCTTCGAGGTCAGGGGCCGCCTGACCGCGGGGGAAAGCGGCCTGCGGCCCGGCATGACGGTCAGGATCGAATGGTAGGAGCATGAAGGACTTCCTTTCGCTGGCGAGGAGCGAGGCCAGGGCCTGCCTCGGCAGCCCGGCTTTCCTCGTCCTGCTTCTCGCCGTCCCCGTGGCCCTGAACGTCCTGTTCGGGGCGATCTTCCTTCCGGCCAGGACGGCCCGGGCCCTCCCCTTCGCCGTCTGGGACCAGGATGGAAGCCGCGACTCCCGCCAGCTCGTCCGCTTTATCCGGAGCAACCCGGCCTTCGACCTCCGCTATGTCCTGGCCGACCAGGAGGAGGGGCGGAAGCTCCTGTCCCAGCGGAAGATCCGCGGCTTCATGATCATCCCCGCCGGCTTCTCCAGGAAGATCGCGCGCCGGGAGACGGCCGATGTCGTCGTCTTTGAGGACTTCACCTTCCTGCTGCCGGGCCGGACGCTGATGAAGAACCTGTACAAGGTCGAATCCTGGTACCAGAAGGACCGCCTCGAGGACTCCTTCAAGGACCGGGGCCTCATGGCGAGCGCCGGCGAGTTCCTGGCCAATCCGGCGACGCTCAATTTCCGGCCGCTCTACAACCCTTCCCTCGAGTACACCAGCTTCATGCTGCCCGGCGTCCTGCTGGCCGTGCTCTTCCAGATGATGACCCTGCTCGGCGCCACCTCCTGCTTCATGAACGCGGCGGCATACCGGGGCCGCTCCAGGGCCAGCTTCCTGGCCGTCAAGACCGCCGTCCTCTTCGGCCTCTTCCTCATCCCCTTCGCCCTGACGTACGGGGCCTTCTTCCCCCTGTTCGGCCTGCCCCAGGGCTCGGCGCCGGCGATGATCCTCGCCTTCTCCGTTTTCTCCCTGGCCTCGATCGGGATGGGCCTGGCCGTGGCCGCCCTGGCCGGCGACCGGGCGCTGGGGACGTCGCTGATCCTCATCGTCGGGGCCGTCGGCTTCACCTTCTCCGGATACACCTGGCCTATGTTCCTGTTCCCGGCGGCGTGGAAGACGATCGCCTATGTCTCCCCGCTGACCCCGTTCCTGGAGGAGACGGTCAAGATCATCTACGGCACCGGATTCCCCGTCCAGGTCTGGAAGATGGCCGCCCAGGCCCTGGCCTACCTGGGGCTGGCGCTGGCCGCGGTCAATATCAAACGGCTGGCGGGAGGCCGGACATGAGCGGCGCCCGGTCCTTCCTGAAACTCGAGATCGGCCGGGTGATCCGGGACAAGGTCGCCCTGATCTATCTCGTCATCTTCCCGGCGCTCGGCCTGCTGGCCTACGGGACCCTGTTCATGAACCGCGTCGGCCGGGACTATCCCGTAGCCCTCGTCGACCGGGACGCCGATTACGGCTCCCGTCTCGTCGGGCATTACCTTGAGAGCTGCCCCGAGCTCGAGGTCGTGTCCATCGTCCGGACCGAAGAGGAGGCCCGCGGGGAAATGGCCCGGGGACGGATCATGGCCGCGATCGTCCTGCCGGCGTCGCTCGAGAGCGATCTGAAGTCGCGCCGGCCCGTCCGGGTCGACGTCCTGGTCGACGCCCGGAACCTGGTCAACGCCAACTTCATCATGACCGCCATGCAGAAGTCTCTCGGCTTCGGACAGGCGGGGATCAAGTTCCTGATCTACAAGAAGCTGGCCCCGGCGGCCGAGGCCCGGAAGATGGTCCAGCCCCTGCGCTTCCGCTCCCGCGCCCTAGGAAACCCGACCGTGGACTACTCCTTTTTCATCCTCACCGGCGTGCTGATCATGATCCTGCAGCAGTGCCTTCTGGTCGGCTCGGCCGTCGGCGTCGCCGGCGAGGCCGAGCGGGGCGCCCTGGCCGGCACGGTCGCGGAAGCGGGCGGGGCCCTGCGCTACCTCCTTCGCCGGCAGCTGGTGTATACCGCCTGTCAGGGGCCGGTCCTGCTGGTCATCCTGGGAGGGTATTGCTGGATCCTGCGCATGCCGTCGGCCAATCTCCTGCCGCTCATCCTCTTCCTGGTCCTATTCCTCGAAGCGGTCATCGCCTTTTCCCAGGCTTTCGGCGCGCTCTTCCGGAGCCGGCAGGCGCTCCTCCAGTCGGCGCTGTTCTTCTCCATGCCGGCTTTCTTCCTGGGCGGCTACACCTGGCCTATCGAAGACATGTCGCCGGCCCTGCGCCCGCTGGCGGCCGTCCTGCCCACGACACCCATCCTGAATGCCTGGACCACGCTGACCGCCATCCCCGATTCCTTCCGCTGGCTGGGCGGGGCTTATCTGCACCAGGCCCTTCTCGCGGTCCTCTATTTCGGGCTTTCCTGGATGGTCCTGAGGACGGTCATCCGCCGCGGAGCCGGGAAAAAGGCGTCGGCCTGAGGCGTCCTCGCCGCTTCGGGAGGAAATAGACAGCTCGGGGCGGCCGGCGCCGACGCTTCAGCGCGTTCCGGCGAGATCCTCGAGGATGCTGCGGGCGGCCGCCTTGCCGGCGCCCATGGCCCGGATGACCGTGGCCGCGCCCGTGACGATGTCACCCCCGGCGTAGACCCGCGGCCGGGAGGTCCGCCCGTCGGCGGGGTTGGCCAGGATGGTCCCCTTGGCCGAGACGCGGATGTCCGGCGTCGTCGAGGAGATGAGCGGATTCGGCCGGTTGCCGATGGCCACCACGACGATGTCGCAGTCTACTTCGAACTCGCTGCCGGGGACGGGCTTGGGGCTGCGGCGGCCCGACGCGTCGGGCTCGCCGAGCTCCATCTGCAGGCAGGTCAGGCCGCGGACAAAGCCCTCGCCGTCCTCGATGACGGCGACGGGATTGGCCAGCGTCCGGAAAACGACGCCTTCCTCCCGGGCGTGCCGGACTTCCTCGGCCCGGGCCGGCATCTCCGCCTCGCCGCGGCGATAGACGATGGTCGACACCTCGGCTCCCAGCCGCAGGGCGGTCCGGGCCGCGTCCATGGCCACGTTGCCGCCGCCGACGGTCACGACCCGGCGGCCGCACAGGATGGGCGTGCTGGCGCCGGCCTGGTAGGCCTTCATCAGGTTGCTCCGGGTCAGGTACTCATTGGCCGAATAGACGCCGATGGCGCTCTCCCCGGGAATGCCCAGGAAAGCCGGCAGGCCGGCGCCCGTGCCGATGAAGAGGGCCTCGAAGCCGTCCGGGCCGAGGAGGCGATCGACGGTCTCGGTCCGGCCGACGACGAAATTGCGGACGAACTTGACGCCCAGGGCCTCCAGGTCCGCGATCTCCTGCCGGACGATGGCCTTGGGCAGGCGGAACTCCGGGATGCCGTAGGTCAGGACGCCGCCCAATTCATGGAGCGCCTCGAAGACGACGACCGAACACCCTTCCTTGGCCAGCTCCGAGGCGGCCGTCAGGCCGGCCGGGCCCGATCCGGCCACGGCGATGCGCCGGCCCGTTTCGGGCTTGCGGGCGGGCGCCTCGATCCGGCCCCCCCGGCGCTCCCAGTCGGCCGCGAAGCGCTCGAGATGCCCGATGGCCAGGGCCTCGCCGCGCCGGCCGCGGAGGCATTCCTTTTCGCACTGGTCCTCCTGGGGGCAGACGCGGCCGCAGATGGCCGGCAGGGAGTTGGCCTGGCGGATGGTCCGGGCGGCCGCCGCGAAAGCGCCGTCCGAGATCTGGCTGATGAAGGTCGGGATGGGGACGGCCACGGGGCAGGCCGCGACGCAGGGCGCCTTGCGGCACCCCAGGCAGCGATTGGCCTCGATCCGGGCCTCTTCGTCGGAGTAGCCGAAAGGCACCTCCGCGAAATTCGATGTCCGGACGGCCGGCTCCTGTTCGCGCATCGGCACGCGGCTCACCGGCCCGAGCGGCTCACGGCGGCTCCCGGTCAGGCGTTCATCAGTCGGCATGATTCGCGCTCCCTGGTCTGGCGCTCGAAATCCTGGTAGCTGCGCAGGCGCCTCATGAAGGGCTCCCAGTCGATGCCTTCGGCTTCGAACTCCGGCCCGTCGACGCAGGCGAACTTGATTTTCCCGTCGACTTCGACCCGGCAACCACCGCAGAGCCCGGTGCCGTCGATCATGATCGGATTGAGCGAAACGACGGTCGGGATGCCCTGGCCGAGGGTCAGCTTGGAGACGGCCCGCATCATCGCGGCCGGGCCGATGACCACGGCGCGCTCGAACGTCCGCCCCTGGCGCGCCAGGTCGAGGAAAACGTCCGAGACCAGGCCCTTCCTGCCGGCCGAGCCGTCCTCCGTGGCCAGCAGGACCTCGTCGGCCCAGCCTTCGATCTCGGAGCGCAGGATGATCTTGTCGCGGCTCCGCGCCCCGAGGATGATCGTGACGCTGTTGCCCGCCGCCTTGAGGGCCTGGGCGATGGGGTACAGCGGGGCGATGCCCACCCCGCCGGCGATGCCGATGCACCGGCCGTACCGTTTGATCCGGGTGGGCTGTCCCAGGGGGCCGACCAGGTCGGCGACCGAGTCGCCCTGCCGCAGCCGGGACAGGCGCATCGTGCCGGCGCCGGCGACCTGGACGATGACCTCGATCCATCCGGCTTCGCTGCAGGCGTCGGCGATGGTCAGCGGGATGCGCTCGCCGTCGGGCGTGGCCCGCAGGATGACGAACTGGCCGGGATGCCGGCTGGCCGCGATCAGCGGGGCGGACAGACGCATCCTGAAGATGTCGGGAGCAAGCTTTTCCTTGCGCAGAATCTGGCTCATCGTGCCGCAACTTCTCTCAGCTCGGAGGCGGTTCTAGCCGCAGGCCCCGGCCTGCCGGGGCCGGCGGGTAAAGGCTCGATCTCTCGATGCCCGGGAAGGATCCGCTCGAACATTCTATTATAGGCCTTTCAGGCGCCGGGGAAAACAGTGAAACCGAAAAAACGCGCGATCTTTTTCCCGGGGGCGTTCCTCCCCAAGGCGAAGGGCCAGCGGCGGGCGGAGGGGAGCCGCGGTCCAGGGGCCGGAGAAGAGCCCGGGGCGGCCCTCGCCCGCCTCAGCGTCTTGAGAAAAGGGCGGCGATGCGCTATGCTTCGCCGGAAGATCGCGGCGCCGCGCCGGCGATCGGAACGCCAGGCAGGCCAGGGAGGATCGCATGCGCAGGATCGTCAGTCTCGCGATGTTCGTTCTCTTCATCGCCACGATCGTCGTGGCCGTCGTGGAAGGCCGTCTCCATCCGGGCCGGGCGGAACATCACGTCCTGGTTGCCGGGGCGTTCATCATCGTCACCGTCATCCACATCGTCCTCAACCGCAAGGCCCTGGCCCGGCAGCTTGGCCGCCGGGACAGCTAGGTCCCGGGCCCGTCCCCGGCCCGGCCGCCGCGGCCGCCTCACGGCGGACTTGCCCGGAAACGGGAGTTGAGTAAAATAGCAGAGAGCCGCAATAATGCCTGCCATCCTCAGCCCCATCCGGACCAAGGAGGACGTCCTCTTCGAGGACAGCCTCCGGCCGAAGACGTTCGACGAGTTCGTCGGCCAGGACAAGGTCAAGGCCAACCTCAGGATCTTCATCGAAGCGGCCCGGAAGCGCGACGAGCACCTCGATCATGTCCTCCTCTACGGGCCGCCCGGCCTGGGCAAGACCAGCCTGGCCTATCTCATCGCCAAGGAGATGGGCGTCGGCATCAAGCCCACCTCCGGCCCGGTCATCGAGCGGGCCGGCGACCTCTCGGCCATCCTGACGAACATGCAGACCAAGGAGGTCCTGTTCATCGACGAGATCCACCGGCTCCAGGCCTCGGTCGAGGAGATCCTCTACTCGGCCATGGAGGACTTCAGCCTGGACATCGTCATCGGCCAGGGGCCGGGGGCCCGCAGCCACAAGCTCAAGATCAAGAAGTTCACCCTGATCGGGGCGACGACGCGGGCCGGCCGCATCACGGCGCCGCTGCGCGGCCGCTTCGGCATCATCCACCGCCTCGACTACTACCAGGACGAGGACCTCAAGAAGGTCATCCAGCGCTCGGCCAGGATCCTCAAGGTCAAGGTCGACGACGCCGGGGCCGGCGAGATCGCCCTGCGCTCGCGGGGCACGCCGCGCGTCGCCAACCGGCTGCTGCGGCGCGTCCGCGACTACGTCGACGTCAAGGGCGACGGCGTCATCACGGCCCGGGAGGCCCAGCGGGCCCTGGACATGATGGAGGTCGACGCCCTGGGACTCGACGACGTCGACCGCAAGATCCTCTCGACCATCATCGAGAATTTCGGCGGCGGCCCGGTCGGCATCGGCACCATCGCCGCGGCCATCGACGAGGAGAAGGACACGATCGAGAGCATCTACGAGCCGTTCCTGATGCGCATCGGCTTTCTCGACCGGACCATCCGCGGCCGGGTCGTCACCCCGAAGGCCTACGCCCATCTGGGCTACGAAGGCCCGCAGGCCGGCCGGAGCGGCCGGGCCAGGGCCTCCGGCCAGAGGAAGCTTTTCCGGGACTGAGCGCCCTTCGAGCGGCCATGACCTGCGGCAAGCCCCTTCGCGTCTCCGACTTCGACTACGACCTGCCGCCGGAGCTCATCGCCCAGCATCCCCTGCCCCGGCGCGACGATTCGCGGATGATGGTCGTGGACCGGCGGGCCGGCACGATCCGCCACGGCCGCTTCCGCGAGTTCGCCGGCCTCATGGGCCCGGGCGACCTCCTGGTCCTGAACGACACCCGGGTCCTGCCGGCCCGGCTCTGGGGCCTGAGCGGCCAGGCCCGGATCGAGTTCCTGTTCATCCGCGAGACCGGGCCGGGCCTCTGGGAGGTCCTCTGCCGGCCGGCGAAGCGGGTCCGCGACGGGGACGCCGTTCGCTTCCCCTCCGGCGCCGAGGCCCGCGCGGCCGGGGCGGCGGCGGAGGGCCGGCGGCTTCTCGACTTCGGCCGGACCGACGTCCGGGCCCTGCTTCGCGAATCCGGCTACGCGCCCCTGCCGCCGTACATCAAGCGGGCCCGGCAGGATGAGGCCGCCAGGCCGGAGGACATCGACCGCTACCAGACCGTCTTCGCCCGGAAAGAGGGCGCCATCGCCGCGCCGACGGCCGGCCTGCATTTCACCAGGGGCGTCCTGCGGGCCCTCGAGGATCGGGGCGTCGGCATCCAGCGCGTCACCCTGGACGTCGGCCTGGCCACGTTCCAGCCGGTCCGGGCCGATCTCGTGGCCGAGCACACGATGCTCGAGGAAACCTACTCGGTTTCCCCGGCCGCGGCCATGGCCGTCAACGCCTCCCGGTCGGAGGGGCGGCCGGTCACGGCCGTCGGCACGACCGTCGTCCGGACGCTCGAGAGCGCCTGGCGCGACGGGGCCGTCCGTTCCGGCCGCCGCTCCACGGCTCTCTTCATCACGCCGGGATTCGAATTCCACGTCGTCGGCCGGCTGTTGACGAACTTCCATCTCCCCAAGTCGACGCTGCTGATGCTCGTCTCCGCCTTCGCCGGCTACGATCTGATGATGGCCGCCTACCGCCGGGCGGTCGAGGAGCGCTACCGCTTCTTCTCCTACGGCGACTGCATGCTCATCGTTTGAAAGGCCCGCGGCCGTCCCAGACGAGGCGCTGTCCCGGCTTCGTCCGGAGGTCCCGCCTCTCGCCCCCGTAGCGGAGGATCAGCGGGCTTCCCTTCTCGGAGCGTATGACGGCCCTGACGAGCTTGCCGCCCAGCCAGGCCATGTCGACCTCGAAGCCGCCGCGGGCCCGGAGGCCCGTCACCTCGCCGTCCGGCCAGGCGCCGGGCAGGGCCGGCAGGAGCTTCAGGACGTATCGGCCGTTTTCCATGAGGTGGCTCTGGAGAAGCATCTCGGCGATGCCGGCCGTGGCCCCGAGATTGCCGTCGATCTGGAAGGGGGGGTGGGCGCAGAAGAGGTTGGGATAGGTCCCGCCGGCGTTCGACATATCGACGCCCGTCTGGCCGGCCGGCCGGAGAAGGTCCCGGAGAAGCCGGTAGGCCCGGTCTCCGTCCCCGAGCCGGGCCCGGAAGCTGATCTTCCAGGCCAGCGACCAGCCGGTGCCGATGTCCGTCCTGGCCTCCAGGCTCTTGCGGGCCGCGGCGGCCAGTTCGGGCGTTCTTTCCGGATCGATCCCGCTGCCGGGGTGGAGCATGAAGAGGTGGGAGACATGCCGGTGCGTTGGCTCGACCTCCCTGAACTCCTCCCGCCATTCCATCAGCCGGCCGTCGGCCCCGATCCGCGGCCGGGCCAGACTGCCGAGGGCGGCCTCGATCCTGGCCAGAAGCGGGTCCCGGTCTCCCAGGACGGCCGCCGCGGCCAGGACGTTGGCGAAGAGATCGCGGATGACCTCCTGGTCATGCGACGGCCCCATGCTCATCTGGGCCGTCGAGCCGTCGGGGGCGTAGAACGAGTTCTCGGGCGAGGTGGCCGGCCCCGAGACGAGCTCGCCCGTCGCCGGATCCGCGACCAGCCAATCGAGGTAGAACCGGGCCGAGCCCGTCATGATCGGGTAGATCGCCTCCAGGTACCGCCGGTCCAGCGTGAACTGGTAATGGTCCCAGAGCTCGTGGCAGAGCCAGCCGCCGGCCCCGACATGCAATCCCCAGCTCGGGTGCTCGCCCGGCGCGGTGAAGCCCCAGACATTGGTGATCGGATGGACGCACCAGCCGCCGGCCTGGTACTGCACGGCGGCCGTCCGCTCGCCCGGCTTGACGAGCGACCGGACGAGCTCGACGAACGGCCCGTAACAGGCGGCGAGGTTCGTCGGATCGGCCGGCCAATAGTTCATCTGGACATTGATGTCCGTATGGTAGTCGCCGTTCCAGGGGGTCTGGATCTTGTTGGCCCACAGCCCCTGGAGGTTGGCGGCCGGAGCCCCCTGGCGCGACGACGCGATCAGAAGATAGCGCCCGAACTGGAAGTAGATCTCCTGCAGCCTCAGGTCGTCCGGACGCTCCTTCTGCCCCGTCAGGCGCCGGTCGGTCGGGACCGCGTCGGGGGAGCCGCCGGAAAGCGTCAGGCGGACCCGGCCGAAGAGCCGGGAGTGATCCTCGACGTGCCGCCGTCGCAGGGCCGCATAGGATCGGGAGGCGGCCCGCCGGAGATCGTCCGCCGTCGCGGCCAGCGGGTCGGTCCCGCGATACGGGGGACACCCGGGCCCGTAATCCGTCGCGGCGGTCAGGATCAGGACGACATCGTCGGCCCGGCTGACCTCCAGGGTCTGCCGCGAACAGGTCACGCGCCCTCCCCTGGCGATGGCCATCAAGCGGGCGGCGTAACGGACGCCATCGCCGCCCTTGCCGTCGGTCAGAACGCCGGTCATCAACAGGTGGTCTTCCGCCGCCCGCGTCTCGAAACGCTCCGGCCGGGTCAGGGCCGCCTTGAAGCTCAGGGCCCCCTTCCTGTCGGCCGCCAGATGCACGACCAGGGCCCGGTCGGGGAAGCTCGAAAAGACCTCGCGCCGGTAACGGACCCCGTCCTGACGGTAGGACACGCCGGCCAGCCCGCGCTCGAGATCGAGCTCCCGGCGATAGCCGTCGAAAGCCGACGTCTTCCCGAAATCGAGCCACAGGTCGCCCAGCGTCTGGAAGCAGCCGTACGGGACCTCGGCGCCGTTGCCCTGGCCCGAACCGGCGCCCAGGCAGACCTGCGTCCCGAGGGTCAGTTCCGTGGCTTCCTTGTACTTGCCCGCGAAGAGCAGCCGCCGGATCTCGGCCAGGGAAGCCGCGGCCCCGGGGTTGTCGTTGTCGTCGGGGCCGCCCGACCAGAGGCTCTTCTCGTTGAGTTGCAGCCGCTCCCGGCCCACGCCGCCGAAGACCATGGCCCCCAGGGAGCCGTTGCCGACGGGCAGGGCCTTGAGCCATTCCGGATCGTTTCGCCAGCCGTCCCTGATGTCCGGCGCCGCCGCGTCGGCCGGGCGGTCGTACCAGAGCTTCGGGGCGGCCCGGCGGGGCGTCTGGCCGGCGCAGCCGAAGCCGAGCCCGAACCCGACCAGGAAGGGAATCAGCCGGCGCCCGGGCCGCGATCCGGCCCTCGCCGCTCGAAAGATCCAGGCCCGTTCCCTGCGCGAATCCATGCCGGTCGTTCTCCGTGCCTGCCTTTATGCCCCCGCATGTTAATACTTCCCGGGCCTGGAGGGAAGACCGGCCCCGCGGGCCGGCCCGGCTTGAATTAGCCGGACTTCTCCGGTAGGATGGCCCTCGCCAAGGCCGAGGGCTATGACAGGTAAGCCGGAATCGTTCGACAGTTTTCTGGACTCGCTGACCCCCTTCCTCCTCTCCGAGCTCAGGGCCCTCGGCTATGTCGCGCCTTCCCCCGAGAGGGACGATCTGCTCCAGGAGATCCGCATCCGCATCTGGCAGGCCCTAAGGGAACGGAAGGGCGAAATAAATTTTTTCAACGCCTATGTAAAAAAGGTGGTTTTATCTGTCTTTATCAATGCAGGCAGGAAGATCAGTCGTGAAAGGAAGATCTTCGATCCGTCAGGATGCGACGAGAACCGGATCGGGAAGAAGGGGCAGGATCGCGTGGAATCGAACGACATGCTGAAAGACATCCTGGCCGACGCGCTGCAATCCCTGGGCCGGGAGAAGCGGCGGGTCGTCGAGCTGCGCTTCGAGGGCTTCTCCTTCGCCGAGATCGCCCAGCTGAACTCCTGGTCCCTGCGCAAGGCCCAGAGCGCCTACTATCGCGGCCTCGCCGATCTGCGGGATAGTTTGGCAAAAAGGGGTATCCATTATGAAGACTGACCTGGCCGGTCTGATGGAGGCTTATCAGGCCCATCTGGAAGACCAGGAGCGCGGCGCCTGTTCGGGCTGTCCGGCTCCCGAAGGCCTGGTCCGGCTCCTGGAAAGGCAGGCCGGACGGAAAGAGCGGAAGATGATACTGGATCACGTCGCGGGCTGCGTCGACTGCGCCCTTCTCCTGAAGTCGGCCCTCCGGCTGTCCGGCGAGATCGACAGGGTCCTCGGAAGGGACGGCGCCCTCCGGATCGCCCCCCGGGAAGGGGCCGCGGCCGGGACGGGCGGACCGCGGTTCCTGCTTGGCCGCCGGGCGGCCTTCGGGGCGCTGGCCGGGGCCCTGGGCCTGGCCATCGTCACCTATTCGGTCATCCGGCTGGCCGAGAAGCCCGTCGTCCGGGGAGCGGCGGGGCCCCAGGTCCGGCTGATCAGCCCAGTCAAGGGGGCCTCGGTCCCGGCCGGCGAGATCGAGTTCCTCTGGGAGACGGTCCCCCAGGCCGCGCGCTACTCCCTGGAGATTTTCAACGGCTCCCTGGAAAGGCTCTGGCGCAGCGGGCCGCTCACCGAGGTCCGGCTGCCCCTGCCGGAAGACGCCCGGGGGGCCATCCGCCCCGGCGAGAGCTATTTCTGGCGGGTCACCGCTGTCTTGAAGGACGGCCAGGAGCTGGCCTCGAAGCTGGCCGAGTTCTCGGTCGGAAAAATGCCGGCCTAATATCCCCCCGTCAGCACGTAAGGCGCCCAGAGACAGGGATGGGCGTACCCCTTTTCCCGCATGGCCTTCTTGGCCGCCCGGACGGCCGCGGCCTTGTCCTGGCCGCGGAAATAGGCATCATAGAAGAGCTTCATGAACGCCGCCCCGGCCTCGTCGTTGACCGGCCAGAGTGTTGACAGGACCGACCGGGCTCCCATGTAGAAAAAGACCCTCGGCAGGCCGAGGTTGCCCTCGTTCATCACGATCGTGCCCCTGCCCGTCTGGCAGGCCGACAGGACGACCAGGTCGGCGCGGCACCCCAGACCGTACATTTCCGAGACCTGGAGATAGCCGTCCTCCTCGTCGCCCTCCTCGGGGGCCAGGCGGAGGGCCGATCTCAGGGGGTGGTTGTCGTCGGAAAAGGCGTGGCAGGCCAGGTGGATGAGCCCGTAGGAGGCCAGGTCGACGCCCTTCAGGGCGCTCTCGGTGGCCTCCCGGCCCTCGAAGACGTCGATCCGGCCCGGGGCGAAGCGCCCGGCCAGGTCGGCGATCTCCTTCCTGACGTGAGGCAGGGGGGCGATCTCGAAGCCGCTCCGGCCGTAAACATCATCCAGGACGGCGCTCGGCGAAAGCGGCGCCGTTCCCGAAAGAAGGCGGGCCGGCCGCGGGTATTTCGAGACGCCGAAGGCGAGCGTCCTGGAGCCGCCGGGGGCAGCCGGGCCCGGCGCGGCGGACTCGAGGGACGAAGCCGATGGCGCGTAGGACACGGCGAAGCGGTCGATGAGATAGGCCGGCTTCGCCGGGCCGGAGGCGGGCGGGACCAGGGCCTCGAACGGCAGCCGGAAGAGCATGCCGTCGGGAACGATGATCAGCCGGTCGACCCCGGCCCGAAGGCCGGATACGGCGGGCTCGAGCAAGACCTGGTAGAGCCGCCGGGCCGCCGGGAGCCCCTTGGCCGCATCCATCGAGGAATCCTCGAGAAAGCTCAAGTATCCCGTCAGGGCGCCCTGGAGGAGCTTGGCCGGCGGCAGCTCGACGAGGCGCAGGGAGTCCTTGGTGACGCAGAAGAGGATCGAAGCCGTGTCGCCCAGGAGGTACTCGAGGACGGCCGTCCGATCGTCGAGCCGGCCCTGCAGGACCTCCAGGGAGATGGGCCGGGGAGAACGGATCGTCCGGCCGGCTGACACATACCGGTCGAAGACCGCCGCGTCCATCAGGTCGTCGATCCGGACGAGGCTCTTTTCCAGCTCGTCCCGCGCCTCCGGGCTCAGGCCGCCCCGGGCCAGGGTTTTCAGGAGCTCCGCCCGTTCCCGGCCGAGCTTGGCCTCGTCGAGATCGGCCGCGGCCGCTTCCGGGCGCGGCGCCGCGCCGGAAAGCCGGTTCCGGAACTCCAGGAAGGACCGGGCCCTCAGGTACTCGGACAGACGGAACATCTCGCGCCCGTAGATCTCCCTGTCCTCCGTCCGGGAGAGCTTGAGATAAAGGCCGACTAGGGCCTGAAAGGGCTTGAGGGACCTGCCGATGAACTCGGCCCGCTGGATATCGCTGACGATGCCGGAGAACCCTTCGCCGACGATCCGCAGGGCCAGCTCGTAGTTCTCGATGGCCTGGCCGTAGTCCTGCCGCTCCTCGGCGCAGCGGCCCAGGCCGAAGGCGGCGCTCAGCCGCAGGAGCGGCATGTCCGTGCGCTCGGCCAGGGTCCTGGTCTCCTCGAAATGGGCCTGCGCCTCGGCCGTCGCTCCCGTTTGAACCGCTATGTTGCCGAGCAAGGAGAGAATTTTTCCGATGACAAGGGCCGGGGCCTTGGTCCGCCTGGCCTCCTCGAGGGCCGGAGAAAGGATCTTGCGCGCCTCCTCCAACCGGTTCTGGTCCAGATAGACGGCGGCCAGGCCGGCCAGGGCGTCCAGGCGGAATGATTCCCCCTCCAGGACCGTATCGATCTCGAGATATAAAGTGTAGCATTCCAGCGCCCTCTGCTGGTAATCCTCGGATTCCAGCCGTCGGCCGAGGCCCAGGAACATGTTGCCGAGGTTTAGAAGGAGCGAGGATTCGAAAGCCTTCGTCGAAGGTCCGGGCAGGCGCGAGGCCGCGTTCAACAGGTATTCCTTGGCTTTTACATAGTCGCCGATCGAGCCATAGGTCACGGCGATATTGTTCAAGCACGATACGAAATCACGCCCTCCCTGCAAGTCCTTTTCCAGGTAGTTCAGTGCTCGAAGAAAGAAGCTCAGGGCCCGGGAGTATTCGCCCCTCATCGCATAATAGGTGCCGACCCTTTTGGCGGCTTTGGATGCTTCGAGGTTGTAGTTGAGGGCGCCGGCCAGATCCAGGGCCCGGAGGCTGAGCTTCAGATACTGGGCCTGCCCTTCCTTAGTGCCGGCATAATTGACGCTCCAGACAGAAGCGATCCTGAGCTGATAGGGCCGGCTGGCGATCCTCACGGCCATGCTGTCGGCTGCCGCGAATCGCCCGTTGGAGCCGGCGATGTCGCCGGCCTCGCGCAGCTCGAGCGCCTCGATAAAAGCCTGCTGGACGGCCAGCTCGGCCTTGAACATGGCGGCTTCGGCCGGAAGCCCTTGTCCGCGGGCCCATTCGACCGCCGCCCGCGAGCTCCGGAGGGCCTCCTCGCGGCGGTCCGTGCTGAGGAGAAGGTAGCCAAGGGCATGGAAGGCGCTGGCCCTTTCCGAAGATTTCGTCTCCGGGCTGGCGATGCCCTCCTGGAAACGGGCGATGGCTTCTTCGTAGGCCCCCTTTTCCATAAGCGCCCGCCCCGCGGCAAGAAAAGCCGGTTCGGACTCGGCCAGCCTTATCCCGGCGGCGCTTGTTGGCAGAGCGGGCGCACCGGCCCAGGCGGCGATCAGGGCCAAGAGCGCCAAAACCCGCTGCTTCGTGGCAAAAAACGTCATTATTAATGAAAAGCCGTCCGAGACGACTCGGGACATTCTAGGGAAAAACGGGGTTCACGGCAAGCCGGCCATGCCGGCTTCACAAAAATATTTTTTCCCGGCGACGACAACGCGCCGCGATATCTGTCTTTATCGGTAGGAGCGATCCCAATTTCACGAGGAGGAGGCATCCATGTCGAAAAGGAAAAACAGGGTCGGATTGTTTCTCGTGCTCATCGCCGTGCTCTTTCTGGGCCTCGGCTCGGGCGGCCAGAAGATCGACAGGCCGGTCGCGGACGGGACGCTGGGCCCGCTGGTCGAGGTCCACGGCCCGGAGGTCGCTTACGTGCCCCTGACGGCCAAGTACGTCACTTATGACGGCGTCGTCCGCAAGGTCGCCCGGATCTCGGCCGCGACGCCCGGGGTCAAGTGCAACTGCCCCAACTGCTGCGATGGAATGTGCTATGTCATGATCTATTCCGATCTCCTGGGCGGCAAGGCAGGCACGCTGAGCATCTATTACCTTTGGATAGACTGCTGACCAGAATGGAGCGGCGGCCTTCCGGCGTCAGGGGAGCGCCGGAAGGCGCCTGCCGCTCGATCGCCCGGCGGCCCCGCCGCCGGTCCTCGGAATAAACGGGCGGCATAAGGAGACTGCTTTGAAGATCAGGAATGTCAACGGGGCCGATGGCTTCGAATGCCATTGCGGCTCCTGGCTCGAACACTGGCTCAAGCACAGCCGGCAGGCCCTGCCGCGCTATTGCTCCGAGGTGAACTGCTTCATGAGGCCGGAGGTCGCCGCCCACGTCCAGAAAGACGGCGAGCCGGCCGACCCCTCCTGGTACGTCATCCCGGTCTGCCGCGGCCATTACGACAAAAAGGGCGAGTCGTTCAAGATCCACGACTCGATCGAGCTCGTCCCCGTAGACGGCGACAAGAGCTGAAGCCCCGATATCGCGGAACATTTCCGACGCTCCCCCGACGTCGCCGCCCCTTTTTCCCGCCTTTTTTTTGACAACGATTTTGCCTCTGGATTATCATGGCTTCCGGATCGGACATGGATATCAAAGCCCGGATCGCCAAAGCCGTCGAGGATCGGCGCGACGCCATCCTCGGCTTGAGCCGCCGCATTCACGCCGATCCCGAGCTGGCCTTCGAGGAGGTGCGGACGTCGAGCCTGCTCCGGTCCCTGCTCGCCGCCGAGGGGTTCGAGATCTCTCCCGCGACCGGCGCCCTGCCGACGTCCTTCCGGGCCGTTCACCCGCCGGCCGGCGCCGGCCCCCGGGTGACCTTCACCGCCGAGATGGACGCCCTGCCCGGCCTGGGCCACGCTTGCGGCCATAATATCATCGGCACCGCCGGGGCCTACGCCGCCGTCGTCCTGAAGGACGCTCTCGACGGCAGCCCGGCCGGCACGATCGAGGTCGTGGCCACGCCGGCCGAGGAGCGCGGCAGCGGCAAGGTCCGCCTGATCCGGGACGGGGTCTTCGCCGGCACGGACGCCGTCCTCCAGATCCATCCCCACATGCTGGACACGGTCGTTTGCCAGGCCCTGGCCCGGCGCACCCTCGTCGTCGAGTTCTTCGGCAAGAAGGCCCACGCCGCCGCCGCGCCCCGGGAGGGCCGCAACGCCCTCGACGCCCTGGTCCTTTTCTACCATGCCGCCGCCCTGCCGCGGTCCAAGTTCCCGCCCGGGACGCTCTTCCACGGCGTCATCGAGGCCGGCGGCGAAGCGCCGAACATCATCCCCGACCACACCCGCGGCCGCTTCTCCCTGCGGGCCGATTCGATGGCCGGGCTCGAGCGCCTGGTCCGCGAAGCCAGGGACCAGGCCGAGAAAGCCGCCGCGGAGACAGGATGCCGGGTCTCGATCACCGAGCCGGGGCCGGGCGTCACCACCTTCCGGCGCAACCGCGTCCTCGAGGACCTTTTCGCCGGGCTCTTCGAGGAGCGGGGCCGCAGCGAGCCCCGCCAGGTCCGCGACTCCTACGGCTCGACCGACCTGGCCAACGTCTCCTGGGTCGTCCCGACGATCGAGCCCATGATCAAGGCCAGCGACTTCCCCATCCACACCGAGGGCTTCGCCCGGGACGCCGTGGGGCCGGGGGGCGAGCGGGCCCTCCTCGACGGCGTCTACGTCCTGGCCGCGGCGGCGGCCCGCCTCCTGGCCGATCCGGCTCTCCTGGAGAGCGTCCGGGCCGACTTCCGGGCCGGGAACGACGACGCGCCGGGAGAGGCCGTTTGAGACGGCCGGGCGCATGAAAGGCCTCGCCGCCTTCGATGGCCGCCCCGGCGGAGCGACCGTCGTCATCACCGATTCGGGGCTGGGCGGGCTCCTGATCTGCGGCGAGCTGGAGCGGCGCCTGCGCGCCACGGCCGGCGACGAGCCGGTCCGCCTCCTCTACGTCAACGCCTGGCCCGACGCCCGGCACGGCTACAACGACCTCCCGGACCTGGGCGCCCGGGCGGCGGTCTTCGACCGGGCCCTGGCCGCCATGACGTCCTTCCGGCCCGATCTCATCCTGATCGCCTGCAACACCCTGTCGGTCGTCTACGAGGCGACCTCATTCAGCCGCTTCCCCGCCGTGCCGGTGACGGGCATCCTCGACGAAGGAGCGGCTCTGTTCGCCGAGGAGCTCCTTCGCGACCCGGCCGGCTGCCTGGCGCTCGTCGGAACTAGGACGACCATCGGCTCGGGCGAGCACGTCCGGCGCATGGCCCGCAGGGGCCTGGACCCGGCGCGCGTCGCGGCCGAAGCCTGCCACGGCCTGGCCTCGGTCATCGACAAGGACCCCGACTCGCCGGACGTGGCCGGCCTAGTCGAGGAGTGCGTCCGCCGGGTCGCCGCCCGCATCCCGCCCGGGGCGCCCGTGTACGCCGGGCTGGCCTGCACGCATTACGCTTACGCCGCCGAGGCGTTCCGGGCCGCGCTAGGCCGGCAGACCGGATCGAGGGTCGTCGTTCTGGACCCGGGCGGGCGCCTGGTGGACGGCCTGGTTGAAGGGCTGGCCCGCCGGCCCGCCTCATCCGGTCCCCGGCCCGTCCCCGTCGAGGTCGTCTCCAAGGTCGAGCTGCCGGAGGCCCAGCGGCGGGCGGTGGCCCGGCGCCTCGAGCCCCTGTCCGCGGCGACCGCCCGCGCCCTTCTCGACTACCGCCACACCCCCGATCTTTTCCAGGGAGAAACGCCATGAAGATCCTGCTGCTGACCGGCCCGGGCGGCGACGCCCAGGGCTGGGGCGACATGAAGGTCACCGAATCCATGCGGGAGGCGGCCGAGTCCCTCGGCCACCCGGCCCGGATCGCCTACGTCGCCGACGAGGCCGAGTTCCACCGCCTCCTCGACCGGCCCGATTTCGACATCGTCTGGAGCGCCCTCTACCACATCACGCCGAACGAGGCCTTCATCGGCCGCAACGCCGCCGGCACCTGGGTGGCCGACGTCCTGGACGAGCGCCGCATCCCCTACATCGGCTCGAACAGCCGGGTCATGCGGGCCATGATCGACAAGTTCGAGACCCACGAGATCCTGGCCGCGGCCGGCGTGGCCGTCCCGGCCCACGTCCTTCTCCGCTCCGGGGACGCCGCCGCCATGGTCTCCTACCCCGCCTTCGTCAAGCCCATCTGCGAGTCGCGGTCGGTCGGCATCTCCGACGACAGCGTCGTTCACGACGAGGCTGAGCTGCGCCGGCGCATCGCCTTCATCGAGAAGGAATTCGACGAGCCGGCCCTGGTCGAGGAATTCCTGCCCGGCGACGAATACACCGCCCTGGTGCTCGGCAACGGCCGGACGCGCGAGGTCCTGCCCGGCCTGGTCACGGTCGAGGATTCGCACTACCGGAACTACCGCATCCTGCGGAGCGACCTGCGGGGCGTCGGCCTGACCCGGGTCGGCCTGGCCGGGGCCCGGGCCGACGAGGCCCGGCGGCTGGGCGACGCCGCGGCCGAGGCCATGGGCTGCCTCGATCACATCCGCATCGACATGCGGGTCGACCGGACGGGCAGGCTGCGCATCATCGAGGTCAACGGCATCCCCGGGCTCAAGCCGCACAAGAGCTGGTCGCCGCAGATCTACACACTCTACCACGGCTCACCCCAGGGCGAGGGCGAGGATTACCGCCGGCTGATCGGACGGATCGTCGAGGCGGCCGGCGCGCGCTACGGCCTGGCCTGAGGGTCAGCGCGAGCCCTGGGCCAGGGGCCTCGTCAGCCACTCGTCTATGAGCCGGGTCCAGGCCGGCCGGGCCGGGACGGGCTTCTCCGAGATGAGCCTGGTCAGGGCGTCCCGCCAGAGCTCCGCGTGCTGCAGGGTGGTCAGGCGGTTGCGGAACATGGCCGCGCCCTTGCGGGGATCGCTCTCCATCTTCCCGAGGATGCCCAGGACCTCTTCCCTGAACCCCCGGGCCCCGTAATACGCGAGATAGGTTTGCCAGGCCTCGGCGACGCCCCGGGCCGCGGCGAGCGGGCTCGAGACGCGGCGGAGGTCCCGCCGGAACTCCCGCTCCTCTCCCCCGTCGAGAGCCCGGAGCCCGCGCCCGGTGACGCGGTAGGGGTGGATCTCGAAAGAGGCCAGGCGGCCCGCCCGGACCTCGAGCGCCAGGCAGAACCCGGTCCGGCGGTAATGGAGCTCGGCCGGCTGGAAGAAGGCGAAATTCCCCAGGCTGTAGGCGATGAGCCGGCCGCGGCGCATTTCGAGCCCTTGCGGCACGTGCGGATGATGGCCGATGACGCAATCGGCCCCGGCGTCGGCCAGGGCCCGGAAGGCCGCCGCCACGTACGGCGGCGGGAAAGGTATGTACTCCAGGCCGGCATGGCCGATGGCCAGGACGAAATCCCCCCGCTTCCTGGCCCGCCGGACCTCGCTGGCCAGCCGTTCGATCTCCCAGCCGCAGGTGCCGGGGCCGCCCGTCGAGGCCGTCAGATCCTCGCCTTCGCCGAAATTGACGACCGTGACCCGCTCGCCGCCGGCCTTCAGGCGCAGCGGGGCCGCGGCCTCGGCGTGCGAGAGGCCGGCCCCGACCGTGCGGATGCCGCTGCGGCGGAGGACCCGGAGCGTTTCCTTGAAGCCGGCCAGGCCGTAGTCGAAGACGTGGTTGTTGGCCAGCGTCGCCGCCTCGAACGGCACCGCGGCCAGGCCGGCGGCATGGGCCGGCAGCCCCTTGAAGACCGCGCCGCTCTTCCAGACGGGCTTGCGGGCCGCGGTCAGGGCGCACTCGCAATTGACGATCCGGAGATCGGCCCGGCGCAGGACCGGGAGCATGTCCCCGTAGACGGCCTCCGGGTCCGCGGCCACGATCGGCTCGAAGGCCCGGATGGGGGCCCAGTCGGAGGCGACGATGATCCTGGCCATCCTACTTCATGAGCTCCGCGAGTTTCTTGGCGTGCCCGGCGATGACGGCGATCGTCGAAGCGTCGGCGTCATAGACCGAGTACCAGCCGGCCGGTTCGTGCGGCGGGTCGCCGACCCAGGGCAGGCCGCCCGGCCTGGCTTCGCCGGCCCAGGCCCAAAAATTGTCGCCCATAACGGGACCGCCCGCGGCGATGGAATCCTCGACGAGCCGGTAGAGGGCCGCGTAGTAGAGGTCCTTCGTCGCCGTCGTCGAGGCCGGGTTGTAGTTGTCGCGCTTCGTCGCCCAGTCCCGGGCCAGGCCGAACTCCTCGAGGACCAGGGGCTTGCCCAGGGCTTGCGCCTCCCCGGCCAGCTTCCGGAAATAGGCGATGGCCAGGGGCTCGGCCTTGGCCTTGTAAGAGGCCGGCCGCCGGGGATCGTACCAGCCCCAGTTCTGCGGCCAGATGTGGATGGTGGCGTAATCGATGCCGGGCGAGCCGTGGGTCCGGATGAAGTCCTGGTCCTTCTCCTCGGGCGGCGCGCCCTCCGAGCCGGTCGTGACCATGTGGTTCGGGTCGAGCGAGCGGATGTAGGCGGACGTTTCGTCGATCCAGCTCTGCGGCGAGCGGCGCGGCTCGTTCGCCAGCTCCCAGGAGAACACGGCCGGGTCGTCCCGGTACTTGAGCCCGGTGTAGGGATTGGTCCGGCCGACGATCATGGCGATGTGGTCGCGGAACCAGTCCTGGCATTCGGGGTAGCCGTAGAACCTGGCCGAGTAGGCGATGAACTTCGGGTAATCGCCGGGATACGGGATGGGCGTCTTCTCTTGCCAGGAGACGTACTGGGCCATGCCTCCCGACCATTGCCAGAAGTTGTTGAGGACCATGACCGCCCGCTGGCCGCGCTTGCCCATCTCGGCCAGCAGGAAATCGAGCCCGTCGAGGACGCTGCCGTTGTATTCGCCGGGCCGGGTCATCAGGGCCGGGACCATGCGGAAGGGCTCCGTGTCCGGCCCTTCGGACGAGGCCATGACCCGCAAGTTGGTGATGCCGAGGTCGCGCAGCCGGTCGAGCTCCCGCAGCAGCCGCGGCCGGTCGCCGCTCGGCCCGTCGACGGCCAGGTTCATGCCCTGCCAGAAGTTGGCCCCGGCGAAATAGTAGGGCCGTCCGGACAGCATGAACCTGCCGTTCCGGACCGTGACGAAGGCGGCCGGCGCGGCCTGCGGACCATTCCCGGCGGCCGGTCCCGGAGCCTTATCGCCCCGGCAGCCCCAGGCGGCCAGGCTCAACAGGAGGATCCCGAGGACGGTCTTGCGCATGTCGCTCTCCCTCCGCGATGGGCTGGGGGCATCATAGACCGCGGCCGCGCGGACTGTCAACCGGCCTCACCACTTGTGGAAGACGAAGAAGACGGCCAGCAGGATGAAGCCGAAGCCGACGAGGTAGTTCCACTTCAGGTCCTCCTTGAGATAAAGGACCGAGAAGCCGGCGAAGACGACCAGGGTGATGACCTCCTGGATCGTCTTCAGCTGGGCGGCCGAGAAATGCCGGTGGCCGAGGCGGTTGGCCGGGACCTGGAAGCAGTATTCGAGGAAGGCGATCGACCAGGATACGAGAACGACCTTCCACAGGACCGCGTTCTTGTACTTGAGATGCCCGTACCAGGCGAAGGTCATGAAGACGTTGGAGATGGTCAGAAGGGCGACCGTGGCCATGGCGTATAAACCTCTTCAGCGGGCTCTTTGCGGGGGGGGTGATCCAGGCCCCGGCGAAGGCCGGGACTCGCGCGAAAGGCTCGTTCAGCGAGTTATGATACGCCTCGGGGAGGCCCCGGTCAACGGCGCCGGCCTTGACACGCCGGCGGGGGGAATCTACTATCGGCATCCCGATCCCCCGGCCAGGAGGCGCATCATGACGGAACGCAGGCAAGCCCGGATGACCCTTCGATGGGCGGCCCTCGCCCTGGTCCTGTTGGCCGCCGGCTGCGCCGCGGGCCCGGCGGGCCGGACGCCGGCCGGGGCCGCGGGGCCTGCGGTAGTTCCAGCTCCGGCGAGCCTGAAGGCCCGGCCGGGATCGTTTGTCGTAGGAGCGCGGACGAAGATCGTCTTCCCGGAAGACCAGGCCGGCCTGGTTCCGGTCACGGCCTATCTCAAGGACCTGCTCGACCGGCCGACGGGGCTCGATATCGCCGTCGAGGCCCGGCCGGTATCTTCGACCGCCGCCCCGGCCGGAGCCGGGTCCATCCTCCTGCGCCTTGACGACATCTCCGCCCGGGTGGGCGCCGAAGGCTACCTCCTCGACGTCGCGCCGGACGGGATCGAGATCCGCGGCGCCGCGCCGGCGGGCCTCTTCTACGGCGTGCAGACCCTGCGCCAGCTCCTGCCGGCCGTCGTCGAAGAGCCCTCGGTCGCGGGGACGCCGGGCCCGGCGGCCCTGACGGTCCCCTGCGTCACCATCGAGGACAGGCCCCGGTTCGCCTGGCGCGGGGCCATGCTCGACTGCTCCCGCCACTTCTTCCCCAAGGAGTTCGTCCTGCGCTGGATCGACATCCTGGCCGCCCACAAGCTCAACACCTTCCATTGGCACCTGACCGACGACCAGGGCTGGCGGATCGAGATCAAGAAGTACCCCAGGCTGACCGGGGTCGGGGCCTGGCGGGTCGACCGCGAGGACCAGCACTGGAACGCCCGCGAGCCCCAGCAGCCGGGCGAAGCCGCGACGTACGGCGGCTTTTACACCCAGGACGACGTCCGCGAGGTCGTCGCCTACGCCGCCTCGCGCTGCGTCACCGTCGTGCCCGAGATCGAGATGCCCGGCCACGCCATGGGGGCCCTGGCGGGCTATCCGGGGTTGTCGTGCACCGGCGGGCCCTTCACGGTCAAGCCCGGCGGGTACTGGCCCATCACCGACGTTTTCTGCCCCGGCAACGACGAGACTTTCGCCTTCCTGGAAGACGTCCTGGCCGAAGTGGCCGGTCTCTTTCCCGGTCCCTTCATCCACATCGGCGGCGACGAGGTCGACAAGACCGAGTGGCGGCGTTGCCCCAAGTGCCAAGCCCGCATGAAGGCCGAAGGGCTCAAGGACGAACAGGAGCTCCAGAGCTACTTCACCCGGCGCATCGAACGGTTCCTCGAAGGCTTGGGCAAGCGCCTGCTCGGCTGGGACGAGATCCTCGAGGGCGGTATCGCGCCGCGGGCCACGGTCATGTCCTGGCGCGGGACCGAGGGCGGCATCGCCGCCGCCCGGGCCGGCCACGACGTCGTCATGTCGCCGACGTCGCACTGCTATATCGATTATTATCAAGGCGATCCGGCGGTCGAGCCGCCGGGGATAGGGGGCTACGTGCCCCTCTCCAAGATCTATGCCTTCGAGCCCGTGCCCGAAGTCCTGACCGCGGCCGAGGCCGGGCATATCCTCGGCGGCCAGGCCAATCTCTGGACGGAATACGTTTCCGACAACCGGCACGCCGAGTACATGGCCCTGCCCCGCCTGGCCGCGCTGGCCGAAGTGGTCTGGTCGCCCAGGGAACTCCGGGACTGGCCCGGCTTCGCGGCCCGGATCGGCGGCCTTCTCCCCCGCTACGCCAAGGCCGGCCTGAATTACTCCCGCAGCGCCTGGCTCGTTAACGTCAAAACGGCTTCGCGGGACGCCGGCAGGCGGGTCGAGCTGACGCTCTCGACCGAGATCCCCGGCCTCGACATCCGCTACACGACGGACGGCACGGAGCCCGGTCCGGGTTCGAAGCGCTACAGGAAGCCGATCGTCCTCAAGAGGACGGGCCGGGTCCGGGCCGCGGCCTTCCTCGGCGCCGAACGGATGAGCCCGGCCGTCGCGTCCGAGAGCTTCACGGCCCACGCCGCGCTCGGGCGCCAGCCGGTCCTGGCCTTCCCCTTCAGCCCGCGGTACGCCGCCGGCGGCCAGGCCGGCCTCGTCGACGGCCTGCTCGGCTCGCTCAACGCCGGCGACGGCCGCTGGCAGGGTTTCGAGGGAACGGACCTCGATGCCGTCATCGACCTGGGCAAGCCCAGGACCGTCCGCGGCGTCGCCGTGCGCTGCCTGCAGAACATCAACTCCTGGATCTTCTTGCCGGCCTCTGTCGAGCTCTCCGTCTCGACGGACGGCAGGTCCTACGAAACGGTCGGGCGCGTCGGGAACGACCTCTCGCCGCGCCTGGGCCAGGCCGTGATCAAGGAGTTCGGAGTCGGCTTCGCCGCCCGGTCCGCGCGCTTCGTCCGCGTTTTTGCCAGGTCGATCGGGGCCGTGCCCGACTGGCATTACGGCGCGGGCGGCAAGTCCTGGATCTTCGCCGACGAGATCGTCGTCGAGTAGACGATCTCCTGGCCCGGACGCGTCTCGAGCTCGATCATCCCCTGCCGGGGCAGCGCGCCCGCCGGGTCGGCGCCGCTGACCCTGACCCCCAGGCCGCCGAAGGGATCGGCCAGCCGCAGCCGGCCGCCGGCCTTCGACCGGACGCGCAGCTCGACCGTCCGCCCCGCCCGCCATGAGGCGTCGATCTCGAAGCCGCCCCGGGCGCGGAGACCCCGGAAGCGCCCGTCGGCCCAGGCCGCCGGCAGGGCGGGCAGGACCTGGATGAAGCCCCGGTGGGATTGGAGGAGCATCTCGGCCAGGCCCGCGGCTCCGCCGAAGTTGCCGTCGATCTGGAAGGGCGGGTGGGTGTCGAAGAGGTTCTTCAGGGTGGATTGGCGCAAGAGGGTCAGCAGATTCCGGTGGGCCGTCTCGCCCTCGAGCAGGCGGGCGTAGAAGCTGACGATCCAGGCCCGGCTCCAGCCGGTCTGGCCGCCGCCGTGCTCGAGCCGCCGGGCGATCGTCCGCCTAGCCGCCTCGAAGAGCTCCGGCGTCTCCGGGGTGATCTGGGCCAGGGGGTAGAGGGCCAGCATGTGGGACATGTGGCGGTGGCCCGGCTCCGCTTCGTCATAATCCTTGATCCACTCCTGGACGTTCCCGTGTTTCCCGATCTGGAGGGGAGGCAGGCGCTTTTCGAGCTCCTTCAGCCGGGCCGCGAATCCGGCGTCGAGGCCCAGGATCGAGGCGGCCCGGACGCAGTTCCCGAACAGGGCCCGGGCGATCTCGACGTCGATGGTCGCGGCGTAGGTCAGGGATTCCGGCCGGCCCGTCCTCGGGTCGATATAGGCGTTCTCCGGCGAATGGGACGGCGCCGTGACCAGCCAGCCCTCGGGCGACGGAACCAGGAAATCGGCGACGAACTCGGCCGAGCCCTTCATGACCGGGTAGGCGACATTGCGGAGGAAGGCCGTGTCGCCGCTGAACTCGTAATGGTCCCATAGCGAAAAGGTCAGCCAGGGCCCGGCCAGGGGCGAAACGCCCCAGACGCCGTCGGCGACGCCGGTCCGGCCGAAGGGATCGGTCAGGTGGTGGAGGGTCCAGCCTCGCGTGCCGTAGGTCTTTCGGGCGGTCACCGCGCCCGGGACGGTCAGGCGGCCGATGAAATCGGCGAGCGGCGCGACGCATTCGGACAGATTGGCCGCCTCGGCCGGCCAGTAGTTCATCTGCAGGTTGATGTTCGTGTGGAAGTCGGAATTCCAGGCCGCCTCGAAGTCCTGGTTCCAGAGGCCCTGGAGGTTGGCCGGCAGGACGGCGGGACGGCGCGACGATCCCATGAGCAGGTAGCGGCCGTACTGGAAATAGAGCGCGGCCAGCCCCGCGTCCTCGCCGCCGGCCCTGACCCGGGCCAGACGCTCGTCGGTCGGGAGCGCGGCCGCCTCCGGCGATCCTCCGAGGTCGAGAGCGACGCGATCGTAGAGCGAGCGGTGCTCGGCGACGTGGCGGGCGCGGAGCTCCCGGTAATCCCTGGCCCGGGCCCGGGCCAGGGTCCCGGCGCATTCCGCCGCCGGATCGACGCCGGGATCGCAGGCTAGGAGGGCCGGGTCGTAGTCCGTGGCCGCGGCGAGAAGGATGGTCAGGCACCGCGCGTCCTCGACCCGGAGCCCCTCCCCCGCCGGGCCCACCCGGCCGCCGTCGGCGACGACCGCGAGGGCCGCCGCGAAGCGCAGGTGCGCGCCGCCGGGCCCGGTCATGGGATCGGGCCGGTCGACGATCTGCCCGGAAAGCAGGAGCCCGTTCCGGCCGATCGCTTTCGTCACCGCGTCCCTGGCCCGGGTCAGGCGGATCGAAGCCGCGATCCGCGCCCCGCGGGCGGCTTCCAGGCGGATGACCAGGACGTCGTCGACGGCGGAGGCGAAGGCCTCGCGCCTGACGGGGACCGCCTCGGGTGTCTCGGCGGCGACGCCGGCGATGCCGTCACGGATATCGAGCCAGCGCTCGTAGCCCGTCCCGGCCCGGACGTCATCGAGGTCGATGAGGAGATCGCCGAGGGGCTGGTAGGACCGGATCCGCGGCGGCCTGCCCAGCAGGTGCTTCTCCGCCAGGGCCGAGGCTTCGGCGTAGCGCCCTTCGAACAGGGCCCTGCGGACAAGGGGCAGGCTCTCGAGCGCCGCGGGATTGTTGTTGTCGATGGGGCCGCCCGCCCAGACCGTCTCCTCGTTGAGCTGGAGCTTTTCGCGGTCCGGGGAACCGAAGACCATGGCCCCGAGACGCCCGTTGCCGACGGGCAGGGCCTCGTTCCAGTCGGCGGCCGGCTGCCGGTACCAGAGCCGGTCCCGGCCGGGGGCAACCGCCCGGCCGGCAGGAACGGACCGGTCGGCGGCGCAGGCCCCGAAACCCAGTACGGCGGCCAGGAGAAAGGCCGAAGATACGGAAGGTACGGCCCAGCGGCGGGCGGGACGCCGCGGCCGTCCGCAACGTAGAAGAACCGGGATGGCGCTCATGGGGCCCTTATAGCCCGGTGTCCCGGGAACTGTCAATCCGCCGGACGCTAATCGAGCTTCTTTCTGAAGCGGGCGATGCTCAGGCTCAGGACGAAGGCGCCGAGCGCGGCGAGCGGGAGCATCTGGTCCCAGATCTCCGGCCAGCCGGCGCCGCGGATCATGAGACCGCGGATCATGGTGAAAAAGTAGCGCGTCGGGATGGCGCGGGACACGGCCTGGAAGAACGGCGGCATGCTCTCGATCGGGATGACGAATCCGCCGAGCAGGATCATCGGCATGATGAAGAAAATGGCCGTGAAGATGGCCTGCTGCTGGGTCCGGGAGATGGTCGAGATGAGCAGGCCGAAACCCAGGGTGTTGAGCATGAAGGCCAGGCAGGCCAGGAGGATCAGCCCGAGGCTGCCCCGGACCGGGACGACGAACCAGAACGCGGCCACGGCCAGGACGAACGCGGCCTCGACGAGGCCGATGAGCACGAACGGCAGGAGCTTGCCGACGATCAGCTGGTGGGGCCGGATGGGGGTGACGATCAGCTGCTCCATGGTCCCGGCCTCCTTCTCGCGGACGATGCCCATGGAGGCCAGGGCGATGGTCATGACCATCAGGATCAGGCCGAGGACGCCGGGGATCATGAAGTTCCGGCTCTTCAGCTCCGGGTTGTACCAGACCCGGACCCGGGCGTCGACCTGGACCGGCCGGATCCCTCCCCGGCCCTGGACCCGCTCGAGGCGCTCGAGGAGCAGGCGCTGGGCGTACCGTTTGGCGATCATGGTGGAGTAGTTGACGCCGATCGTGGCCGTCTGGCTCTCGACGCCGTCGGCGATGATCATGACCTTGCCCGGCCGGCCGCCCGCCAGGTCGTCGCCGAAGCCGCGGGGGATGACGAAGGCGGTTGACGCCAGGCCCCGGTCGAGGTAGGCGTCGATCGCCTCCAGCCGGCCGACCCGGGCCCGGACCGAAAAATAGCCCGAGTTGAGGAAGCCGGCGATGAACTCCCGGCTGGCCGCCGAACCGTCCTGGTCGCAGACGACCGCCGGGATGTTGCGGACATCGAGGTTGGCGGCGTAGCCCAGGAGGAGCAGCTGCAGGATCGGCGAGAGGAACAGGAGCGGGAAGAGCCGGCGGTCGCGCCGGAGCTGCAGGAACTCCTTGTGAACGATGGACAGGATGGCCTTCATGCCCGAGCCCTCCCCCGCCGCGGCCGCGGCTCCTTTTCGCCGCGGCCCATCCGGGCCGCGCTGCCCCCCAGCGCCAGGAGGGCGAAGGCCGCCAGGAACAGGATCTGCGGCCAGACCGCGGCCAGGCCGGCGTCCTTGAGGACGATGGCCCGCAGCGCGGCCAGGAAATACCGGGCCGGCACGAAGTAGGTGATGGCCTGGACGACGGCGGGCATGTTGCGGACGGGAAAGATGAAGCCCGAGAGGATGAAGGTCGGCAGCATACTCGTCAGGAGGGCCAGGAGGAAGGCCACCTGCTGGGTCCGGGTGATCGACGAGATGAACAGGCCCTGGCCCAGGGCGCCGCAGACGAACAGGACCATGGCCAGGAGGAGCAAGGGATAGCTGCCTTTGATGCCGACCCCGAACAGGACCTGGCTCAGGAGCAGGACCAGGTGGGCCGAGCCGAGCGAGATCAGGGCGTAGGGGATCATCTTGCCGATGATGAGGTCCGGCGAGCCGAGCGACGAGATCCGCAGCTGGTCCATGGTGCCGCGCTCCTTCTCCCGGACGATGGAGGAGGCGGTGGAGATCGTGACGATGACCATGAGTATGAAGGCGATCAGGCCGGGGATGAGGAAGTTGGAGCTGCGGAGCTCGGGATTGTACCAGACCCGGACCTCGGCCGCGACCGGCGCCGCGAGCCCGCCCAGGCCCCGCCGGGCCAGGGTCTCGAGCGTGATCTTCTGGGAATAGGTCTGGAGGATGGCGGCGATATAGCCCCCGGCCGTGGCCCCGGTCATGGCGTTCGAGCCGTCGAGCAGGACCTGGACCGAGGGGCTGCGGCCGGCCAGGAGGTCCTCGGCGAACCGGGGCGGGATGACCAGGGCGGCCCCGATGTCCTCCCGGGCCATCAGGGGGTCGATGGCCGTCGTCATGGGCAGGACCGCCTTGAGGTCGAAGTACTCGGTGGTGCTGAACTGGTCGACGAGCTCGCGGCTGGCCTGGCTGCCGTCACCGTCGACGACCGCCAGGGCGATGTGCTTGACGTCGAGGGTCAGGGCGAAGCCGAACATCAGGAGCAGGAAGGCCGGCAGGAAGATCATGAAGCCCAGCGAGCGGGAGTCCCGGCGGATCTCGCGGAACTCCTTCTTGACCACCGACCGGATGCCGCCGAGCGTGGGGCCCTTCACGGCTTCGCCTCCCCGGCCGCGGCCGGCCCGGGGGCCGCGTTCGTCTCGATCTCGTGGATGAAGACGTCCTCGAGGGAGGGCATGATGCGGTCGACGCGCCGCACCGCGATGCCGGCCCGCCCCAGCCGATCGGCCAGGAGACGCCGGCCCTCGGCCTCTTCGCCGACGCCGACGTGGAGGGACAGCCCGAAGATCGAGGTGTCGACCACCCAGGGCTCCTTCTGCAGGATCTCCAGGGCCTCGACCGGGCGGTCGCAGGCCACTTCCAGGATGGGATGGCGGATGGCCGCGGTTTTGAGCTCGGTCGGGCTGCCGCCGGCCACGATCCGGCCGGCGTGGATGAGCCGGATGTCGTTGCAATACTCCGCCTCGTCCAGGTAATGGGTCGTGACGAAGATGGTCATCCCCTGTTCCGAGAGGCCGTTGATGAGCTCCCAGAAGCGCCGCCGCGAGGCCGGGTCGACCCCGCCGGTGGGCTCGTCGAGGAAAACGATCCCGGGCTCGTGCAGGACGGCGCAGCCGAGGGCCAGGCGCTGCTTCCAGCCGACCGACAGCGTCCGGGCCAGGCTGCCCTCGCGGCCGCGCAAACCGGCCATCTCCAGGACCCAGGGCAGGCGGGAGGCGACGGTCCCGCGGTTCAAGCCGTAGGCGCCGCCGAAGAAGCGGATGTTCTCGGCCACGGTCAGGTCGTCGTAGAGCGAGAACCTCTGGGACATGTAGCCGATCGAGCGCTTGACTTTCTCGGGCTCGCGCCGGATGTCGAAGCCGCCGACGGAGGCCGTGCCCGAGGTCGGATCGAGCAGGGCGCAGAGCATGCGGATGGTCGTCGACTTGCCGGCCCCGTTGGCGCCGAGGAAACCGAAGATCTCCCCCTTCTCGACGGAGAACGATACCGCGTCGACGGCCGTGAAGGCGCCGAACCTCTTGCTCAGCGACTTGACCTCGACGGCGTTGGCGGGCATGGCGCGCTCCTCTCGTTCCCCTCCTGACCCTAGTTCCCCAGCGCTTTTTCCAGGCGGGCCTGGGCCAGGACGAGATCGATGGCCGCCTGGACCTTGGCGGTCCTGGTCTGGAGCTGGAAGACCTCAGCGTCCAGGACGTCGGTGTTGAGGGCCACGCCCTGGCGGAAGCGGTCCCGGACCAGGCGCAGGTTCTCGTCGGCCTGGCTGACGGCGGCCGCCGCCACCTCGGTCTTGCGGCGGGCCTGGATCAGGGCCAGCCGGCTCTGGGTGACCTCCAGGACGGCCTGGTCCGCGAGGAGCTTCCGGCCGTCCCGGGCCTGGGCCAGCTGGGCCCGGGCCTGGGCGGCCTGGTTCCTGGTCTGGCCCCAGTTCCAGACGTCGAGCGAGACGGACAGGCTGACGTCCCAGGTGTCCTTGAACTCGTCCAGGGCCGGGAGATAGCGTGAGTTCGGGCGCATGGAGTAGTAGTTGCCGGCCAGCGAGACCTGGGGGTACCAGCCGGACCTGGCGGCCTTCAGCCCGGCCTCGGAGGCCAGGATACGGAACTCGGCCGCCTTGATCTCGGGCCGGCCGGCCAGGGCCGCGTCAAGGAGGGCCGCGGCGGCCTCCTCGTCGCCGGGGACGCGCCCAGCCTGGCTCTCGGCCGAGGTGGCCAGCTCGATCTTCGTATCGACGGGCAGGCCGATCAGGTTCAGGAGCGCGGTCTGGGCGACCTCGACGGCGTTCCGGGCGTCGATAGCCGCCAGCTCGGCGTTCGAGAGCTGTATCTCGGCCCGCAGGACCTCGTTCCTGACCAGCAGTCCCTGGTCGAAAAAGGCCCGGACGTCCTTGAGATGCTCCCGGACCTGGCCGACGGTCTCGGCCACGATGGCCTCATATTGAAGGGCCCGGGCCAGGCCCCAGTAGGCGCTCTTGATGGCGAAGACAAGCTCCGAGCGGTCCTTGGCCAGGTCGAAGCCGGCCGACCGCTCCAGCATCCGGGCCGACCTGGCGCCGGCCTCGAGCCGGAAGCCGGTGAAGACCGGCTGCTGGACCGAGAGGCGCAGGTTCCAGTTATTGAAGTAGCTCTGGGAGACCACGATCGGGTTCGGCGAGACGGGCAGCGTCACCTGGAAGTCGGGCACCTCGCTCAAGCGGGTGTAGCCGGCGCCCAGCCGGACCGAGGGCAGGCGGGCGGCGGCGACCTCGCGGGCCCGGGCGGCCGATGATTCGGCCCTCATCCGGGAGGCGTGAAGGGCCGGGCTGGCGTCGAGACCCGCGGCGACGGCCTCATCGAGGGTAAGCGATCGCGTCTGGGCCAGGCCGGCCAGCGGGAAGGCCAAGAACGCGGCGATGGCGATTAATTTCCTGGTCATGATCGACCTCCGGTGATCGTCCCCTGGGGGGATCGTCCCTCAAGCGAGCTGGGCTGGATCTCTCCTCCAGGAGGCGGTCCCTCTTTTGTGACGGAAATGAAGACGTTCTCCAGTGACGGCGCCAGAACCCGCCGTTGCGCGACGGTGATGCCGGCCGCGGCCAGGGCCGACTCGATGCGGGGGATCTCGCGGTCCGGGTCGCCCACGACGGCGTTCAGCCGGTCGCCGAAGAGCTGGACCTCGGTGACGCCGGGAAGGTCCTTCAGCACGGCGAACGCGCGCCGGATCTCGGGACAGATGATCTCGACGACCGCGCCGCGCATGAGCCCCTTGAGCGCCTGCGGCGTGTCGGCGGCCAGCAGCCGGCCGCCGGCCAGCAGCCCGACCCGGGTGCAGCGCTCGGCCTCGTCCATGTAGGGCGTCGTCATGACGATGGTGATGCCGGTCCGCAGGAGCCCGGACAGGATCTTCCAGAAATCGCGGCGCGAGACGGCGTCGACGCCGGTCGTCGGCTCGTCGAGGAAGATGATGCGGGGCGTGTGGATGAGGGCGCAGGCCAGGGCCAGCTTCTGTTTCATGCCGCCGGAGAGGCGCTCGGCCAGCCGGCCGCGGAAGGGCGTCAGGCGGGTGAAAGCCAGCAGCTCCTCGCGGCGGGGCTTGAATCCCGGGACGCGGTGGATCTCGGCGAAGAACTCGATGTTCTCGTCCACGGTCAGGTCGCCGTAGAGGCTGAACTTCTGCGAGAAATAGCCGATCCGGCTCTTGAGCGCCTCGGCCTCTTTGACGACGTCGCGTCCCAGGACCGCCGCCCGGCCCGAGCTCGGCGCGAGCAGGCCGCAGAGCAGGCGCAGGATCGTCGTCTTGCCGGCGCCGTCGGGGCCGACGAGGCCGAACATCTCCCCTTCCGCGATCGAGAGGTCGAGGGAGCGGACGGCCTCCACGGTCTCGAACGATCTGGAGAGACCGCGCGTTTCGACGGCCAGTGCGGCCATGGCCCGGTCCTCCTAGCGGCCGGCGTCGGCGGCCCGGAGGACCGCGTCGGCGGGCAGGCCCGGCTTGAGCAGGCCCTCCCGGTTCTCGATCTCGACCTTGACCCCGAAGACAAGCTTGATCCGGTCCTCCCTGGTCTGGACGTTCTTGGGCGTGAACTCGGCCTCGGGCGAGATGTAGGTGATGCGGCCGGGGAAGGGCCGGCCGGGGTAGCTGTCGATCTCTATCTCGGCGGCGTCCCCAAGGCGGATCCGACCGACCTCCCGCTCGGGCAGGTAGATCATGACATAGACGCTGTCGAGCGCGGAGACGGTGACCACGGTCGCGCCCGGCGAGACGAGCTCGCCGGCCTCCAGGGCCTTGTGGGTGACGATGCCGCCCGCGGGAGCAGTGATGGCGCAGTCGGCGATCGTTTTGGCCAGCAGGTCCGCGGCGGCCCGGGCCTGGGCCAGGCGGGCTTCGGCGGCCTGGATCTCCTCGGGCCGGGCCAGCCGGCGGACCTTGTTCAGGGTCTCGGCGGCGGCCGTGCGCTGGGCCTCGGCGACGATCAGGCGGGCCTCGGCGTCGTCCTTTTGCTTGGATGTGACGCTTCCGGTCTTGGCCAGCTCGCGCATGCGCCTGGCGTCGTCGGAGGCCACCTGGAGGCCGGCTTCGGCCTGTTTCAGGGCGGCCTCGGCCTGCTGGATGTCCTCTTTGCGGGAACCCTTGACCAGGAGGGCGAGCTGGGCTTCGGCCAGCTTGACGCCGGCCTCGGCCTGGCGCAGCTGGATGTCGGCCGCGGCGTGATCGATAGTGGCCAGGACATCGCCCGGCTTGACCCGGGACCCCTCGTCAAAGGCCAGGGAAAGGATCTGGCCGGAGACCTTGGAAGCGACGTTGACCTCGATGGCCTCGATCGTGCCCGAGGCAGTGATGGCCTTCTCGTCCTTGCCGCCCGAGCAGGCCAGCGCGGCCAGCGGGATCAGGACGACGACTATGATCTTCGATCTCATAATGCGCTCTCCTTTCGGGGCCCGAACAGGGCCGGGGTGCGGGCCGAGAGGTCGAGCCGCCCCTTGTCGGTCAGGATGCCTTGGAAAAAGACCTTGATGATCGATTCGAGTATCTCCGCCGGCGACCGGCCGGTGCGGCGGACCTCGTCGGGGGTGACGAACTGCTGGACCAGGCCGAGGAACATCCGCAGGAGGAGATCGAGGTCGACGTCGGCGCGGAAGATGCCCTCGCGGCGGCCGGATCCGAGGACGATCCGGAAGTTCTTGAGGATCTTGTCCCGCCGGAATGCATCGATCTCCCGCCAGATGTCGGGGGCCGTCCGCTGGATATCCCTGGCCAGGAACGGACCGAACAGGGAGATCCGCTCGGCCAGGAAGCCCAGGAGCGCGGCCATCTTCTCCACGAAGCCCAGGGAGGCGTCGTCGATCCGGTCCTCGATGCCCGCCTGGATCTCGTCCATGATGCCGCGCACGACCTCCCGAAGGATATCCTCCTTGCTCCGGAAGGCTTTGTAGAGCGTGGCCTTGCTGATGCCGAGCAGGCCGGCGATCTCGTCGGCGGTCGTTCCCTGGAAGCCCCGCTGGAGGAAAAGGTCCCGGGCCGCGGCGACGATCCTCGCCCGCGCCGCGGGCCCGGCGTCGATTTCCCGCCGTCCCGGTCTGGATACTACGGAAACTCTTTTGGTTTTCACAGTTATATTATAAATACAAATTTTGCCTTGTCAAGCAGAGGCGTCAAACCAATTTTTCAGGCTTCGACGATGCCCAGGGGCGGGGTGGTCTTCCACCGGCCGCGGGTGAAGTCCGGGATGTCTACCGGCCGGCCCTTCAGGGCCACGCTCCTGGCGCTGGCCCCGACGATGGCGCTCCAGGCCGCGGCGTCGTAGACGTCCTGGTCGAGCGGCTCGCCCCGCCGCAGCGACTGGACGAGCCGGTAGTCCTCGATATAGTCCATGCCGCCGTGCCCCCTCCCCTCGCCCTTCGCGGCGATGGCTCGCCAGAGCGGGTGCTCGTATTCGGCGGCGAACTTCTCGAAGTCGTCCCACTCGTGCGGCTTGGCGGCCCGGCCTTCGACATAGATCCGGTCGGGCCACTTGTGGGCCAGGCCCCGCGTCCCCTGCACCAGGTTGATGCGCGTGTACGGCCGCGGCAGGTTGGTGTCGTGGATGAGGATGATTGTCTTGCCGAGCTTGGTCTTGATCAGGCTGGTGTTGACGTCGCCGAGAACATAGCGCTCCCCGGCCTGCGGCGAATCCGCCCCGAAGCTCGCCACGGCGTATTCATGGAGGCCCCTGGCCGGCGAGCTCATCGAGACCAGGTAGTCGAAAGCGTCGCCGCGGTTGACGTTCAGGCACTGGGCCACCGGCCCCAGGCCGTGCGTCGGGTAGAGGTTGCCGTTGAGCTTCTGGGCCCAGGCCCGCCGCCACAGCCCTTCGCCCTCGTCCGAGAATTTGACCCCGCGGAGGTCGTGAAGGTAGCCGGCCTCGGCGTGCAGGATCTCGCCGAGCAAGCCCCGGCGGACCAGGTTCAGGGTCATGAGCTCGATCCGGTCGTAGCAGCAGTTCTCCATCATCTGGCAGTGCTTGCCGTACTTCTCGGCCGCCTCGACCAGGGCCCAGCAGTGCTCGATGGACATGGCCGCCGGCACCTCGGTCGCGGCGTGCTTGCCGTTGCGCATGGCCGCCAGGCAGACCGGCACGTGCCACTCCCAGGGCGTGGCCGTCATGACCAGGTCGAGGTCCTCGGTCTCGCACATGCGCTCGAAGTCCCGCTCCCCGTTGGAGTAGCCCCTGGGCTGCGGCTGGCCGGCATCGACTACCCACTTTTGGGCCCGCTCGACATGGGCCGGCCGGATGTCGCAGATGGCCTTGATCTCGACGCCGTCGATCTGGAGGTAGTTCTGGACATGGGCCGAGCCCATGCCGCCCACGCCGACGAAGCCGACTTTAACGGTCGGCAGGGCCGGCGCCCGGAACTGCGTCCGGGCCTGGCCCGGGGCCGGCGACGGCTCCCCGGCCTTGAGGCCCAGGCCGGCCACGGCGGCGCCCAATCCGGCCGCGGCGCCGATCTTCAGAAAGTCCCTCCGGCTCCGGCTGGCGCGGTCTTCGCTCATGGCTCCTCCTGGTTGATCGGTGATGGGATTTCTCAGAATATGCGGAAAGACAGGCCGCCGAGGACCTGGACGCCGCCCACGTTGACGTTGACGTCGAGGGACGTGCCCCGGCCGGTCCGGATGGATTCGCAGCACGCTTGGCCGAAGATCGAGAGCCGGCCGGCGACCTTGACGGCCGCCGCCAGCATCAGCCGCGGCGCCGCCTTGTGCCCTTTGTACTCGAGGTCCGCCGTCGTCCATGTTTCGCGGTAGCTGTGGAGGCCCACCCCCGCGCCCAGCCGCAGGGCCGCGGGCCCGACCTTGATCTGGTAGAAGGCCACGACCGGGACGGACGTCCGGCGGAACTCCAGGGGGTAGGTCTCCTGGCCGCCGTCCCCGGCCACGGCGAAGCCCTTATCCGAGAGGCGGCTGAAGCCGACGGCCAGCCCGACCGGTCCGTGGAGCTTGAGCCAGACGTCTCCCGCCAGGACCGCACCGGAGCCGTAGATTCCCCGGTAGGCCGAGGAAGACGGGGAGAAGACGCCGCCGGCCAGCGAGACCGAAAGCTCCTGGGCCGGCGCCGCCGCGGCCGCGGCGAGCCCCAGCGCCAGGCCGGCCAGAAAGGCGGCCGCCCGCCGGGCTCTCATCGGATCCCCCTCGGGCCCGCGGGCCGGATGGTCCGGCCGGAGGAAGCCGCCGCCGCGGGAACCGCGGCGGCCGAGCGCCAGGCGTTCTCGCGCGAGCGGTTGCTCTCCAGCCCCGTCGGGCCGACCGCGGTCAGGACATAATAGTATTCGCCTCCCGAGACGGCGCCCGTGTCGCTGAAGGACGTCCCTACGATCGGCTCGTCGTTGACTTTGACATAGCCCAGGTGCGAGGTCGTCGTCCGATAGACGTTGTATCCCGCCGCGTCGGCCTGGGCATCCCATTCGAGGTTGACGGCCGCCAGGGTATTGAACAGCGAGCGGTAAGTCTCCCAGGCGGCGGTCAGGCGGGCCGGGGCGGCCGGATAGCCGTCCCTGATGGGCTGGGCCAGCCCGGCCAGGAGCCCCGTGGCGCCCCTCGCCGCGGCCGTGAAAAAGTCGAGGTTGAGCCGGTCGAGCGTGTCGGTCGTCTGGTGATAATAGGGATTGTTCAACGGGTAATCCTCGATGGCCAGGAGGGCCGGATAGCCGTTGTCCCAGAAAGGCGAATGGTCCGAGTAGATGATCGAGGGATCGATCATCCTGGCCGTCGTGACGACGCCGTACTGGGCCCCGGCGATGGCGAAGAGATCGGCCAGCCAGGCCGAACTGTCGTTGACGATGATCTGGAGGTCCTCGGGAACGGCATTGGCGTAGGCGATCATGTCCAGGTTGATGACGCCGAGGATGCGCTCCCCCCTGGCGCGGGCCGCGTCGGCGTAGGCCCGGCTGCCCCAGAGGCCCCATTCCTCCGCCGAGAAGGCGACGAAACGGACGCTGTAATCGAGCGGATAGCCGGCCAGCGCCCGGGCCGCCCCGAGCACGGCGGCGGCGCCGCTGGCGTTGTCGTCGGCGCCCGGCGCCAGGGTCTGGCGCGTCGCGGACGGCGAGGTCGAGTCGTAATGGGCGCAGATGATGTAAAAGTCGCCGGGAAAGCTCTCCCCGGTCTTCTCGGCGACGACGTTGCGCGACGTGTAGCCCGAGGAGAACGTGAACGATTCGAAATGGACGTCGTCGAGGCCCAGGGCCGAGAACGAGGCGTAGAGCGAATCGCCGGCCGATTCGCAGTTGGTGGTCGAGGCGTAGCGGGTCTGGAGATCCTGCAGGGTCTGGACGTCGGCGGCCAGGCTCGAGGACGAGACGAGCGAAACGATGGACTCGACAAGGGGGTCCTGGACGGCCGCGACCGGGGCGGCCGCCGCGGCGGCCGGCCGCGACCGGAGGTAGGGCAGGACCGAGCGCGCCGGCAGGACCTTCGACGGCAGGCCGGCGGGGACCTCCGCGGCGGCGCTACCCCGCTCCGTCCAGAAGACGGCCGTCCCCGCCTCGACGGCGACGGCGCGGCCGGCGGCGCGAAGGGAGTCCAGGGCCCCCGGCAGGCCGGTCTCGACGAGCAGGTACTCGGGCCGGGGCGCGTTCCGGTCGAGGACCGAGAAACGGATGCCGCTCCGGCGCAGCATCGTCATGTCGTCGCGGTCGGCCAGGGCCAACAGGCAGGTGGCCAGGTCCTGGCGGACGTCGATCCCGAGCCGGACCAGGGTCCCGAGCGGCAGCGTCGCGGTCTTGGGGATGCGGACGAGGGCCAGCGCGCCGCCGCGGCCGGCCGGGCGGTCCGGCCGGGCCGGGCCCGGTCTGGCGGACAGGAGAACGATGGAGGCCAGGATGAGCGCCAGGCAAACCTTGGTGCGCTTCATATTCAATTGTATTACCAGATTTCGGCCGGGAGGGTCAACCGGGTTATAATCGGCCCGGAGGTTTTCGATGAACCTTAAGCAGCGCGCGCCCGAACGCCGTTTCATGGCCCTGGCCGTCAGGGAGGCCCGCAGGAACCTCGTCCGGCCCGACGGCGGGCCGTTCGGCGCCTGCATCGTCAGGGACGGCCGGGTCGTCGCCGTCGCCCGGAACACGGTCCTGCGGCACGACGCCACCTGTCACGCCGAGGTCAACGCCATCCGCAAGGCCTCGAGGAAGCTCGGCGCCTTCGATCTGAGCGGGTGCGAGATCTACTCGACGGCCGAGCCCTGTCCGATGTGCTTCGGGGCCATCCATTGGGCCCGCATCGGCACGGTCTATTACGGGGCCGGCATCCGCGATGCCGCCCGGGCCGGCTTCCACGAGCTGCGGATCTCGAACGCCCGGATGAAAGAGATCGGGCGGAGCCGCATCAGGCTCGTCCCCGGCTTCATGAAGGACGAATGCCTGGATCTCTTCCGGGCCTGGATGGCCCTGCCGCAAAAGACCGATTATTGACCGGCCGCCCCCGCTCCCCCTTTTTGCGGCAGAAAAGTCGATGCTTCCCTTTTTCCCTTGACAGGAACCGCGGCCGGGCCTATGATGCCCCGGACATGGACAGCCGGAACGACCTGAGACCCGCCGCCGCCGCGCTGTCCTCGTGGCTCTGGAACTGGTGGGCGGTGCCAACCGCCCGATAAGTCCTTTCCCCCCGCCCCTCCCCCTTTTCCGGGGACTGGTGCGGCCGGGCCCGAGATCGACGGTTCCCGTCACGGGACCGGCCCCGACCTGACAAGGTGGGCGGTCCCCTGCGGGGACGGCCGCCCGAACGCCCGGTCCCCGAGGCCTCGACCCCCGAAGACCGGCGACAACGCCGTGAAAGGACTTTGACCACCATGCGCTTCGCATCGCGCCGAGACGAATTCCTGCCCCGGGCCTTCTACAACATCAAGGCGGACCTGCCCGAGCCGCCCAAGCCGCCCCTGCATCCCGGAACGAAGGCGCCCCTCAGGCCCGAGGACCTGGAAGCGATCTTCCCGAAAAGCTTCATCCGCCAGGAGGTCGAGACGGCCCGCGAGGTCCCCGTCCCCGGCCCCGTCCTCGAGGCCTTTGCGGCCTTCCGGCCCACGCCCCTTGTCGAAGCCACGGCCCTCGAAAAGGAGCTCGACACCCCGGCCCGCATCTTCTACAAGTACGAGGGCGCCGGGCCCGTCGGCAGCCATAAGACCAACACGGCTCTCATGCAGGCCTTCCTGGCCGCGAAGGACGGCGTCCGGACGCTGGCCACGGAGACCGGCGCCGGCCAGTGGGGCTCGGCCCTGGCCTACGCCGGCTCGCGTTTCGGCATCGAGACGCGGGTCTTCATGGTCCGCTCGAGCTACCGCCATAAGCCGGGCCGCCGGGCCCTCATGGAGATGTTCGGCGCCAGCGTTCTCGAAAGCCCCAGCCCGGCGACCGAGGCCGGGCGGAAGTTCTACGATCAGGACCCGGACCATCCCGGCAGCCTGGGCATGGCCATCTCCGAGGCAGTCGAGGTCACGCTCAAGGACCCCGGCGTCAAGTACGCCCTCGGCTCCGTCCTGGACAGCGTCCTGATGCATCAGACGGTCATCGGCCTGGAGGCCGAGAAGCAGATGGAGGAGCTCGACGCCGTTCCCGACACGGTCATCGGCTGCGTCGGCGGCGGCTCGAACTTCGCCGGGCTGGCCTTCCCCTTCGTCCGGCACGTCCTGGCCGGACGCCGCCGGACCCGCTTCGTCGCCGTCGAGCCCGAGGCCTGCCCCACTCTGACCGGGGGCAAGCTGGGCTACGACTTCGGCGACAGCGCCGGCCTGACGCCCCTTCTCTTCATGCATTCCCTGGGCCCGGACTTCGTGCCGCCGCCGCTCCACGCCGGCGGCCTGCGCTACCACGGCATGGCCCCCCTGGTGAGCCACCTGGCGGCCCGGGGCCTCATCGAGCCGGTCGCGGTCGGCGGACAGGCCGTCTTCGACGCCGGCGCGCTGTTCATGAGGACCGAGGGCATCCTGCCGGCGCCGGAGTCCGCCCACGCCGTCGCCGTCGCGGCGGCCGAGGCCCTCAGGGCCAGGAACGAGGGGCGTCCCCGGACGATCCTCTTCAACCTGAGCGGGCACGGCTTCCTCGACTTCGACGCCTATGCCCGGAACGGCAATGGCCGCGCGGCCTGAGCGTCCGCCCGGGCCGGGCGCCGGCGGCACGGTCGAACATTTTGCCAAGGGCCACCGTCTTGTATTAATGTACGATTTGCCGGGGAGCGGCCCGACAGGCCAGCATATCCGAGCCCGGCGCCCAGGAGGTCAGCATGATCAGGATCGCGAAAGCCGCCGTTCCCGCCCTGGCCCTGCTCGGGCTCGTTTCGCTCGTCCGGCCCGCCGCCGCGCCGTCCCCGGACGGCGCGCTCGCGGCCCGGATCGACGCCGTCATGGCCGAGGTCTACAAGCCGAACCAGCCCGGCGCGGCCATCATCGTCCGCCGCAACGGGCGGACCCTGTTCCGCAAGGGCTACGGGCTGGCCGACCTCGAGCTCGGCGTCCCGGTCGCGCCGGACATGATCTTCCGCCTGGGCTCCATCACCAAGCAGTTCACCGCCGTTTCGATCCTCCTGCTGGCCCAGGAGGGCAAGCTCGGCCTCCAGGACGAGATCACCAGGTTCCTGCCCGACTATCCGACCCAGGGCCGCAAGATCACCGTCGAGCACCTCCTGACCCACACCTCCGGCATCCAGAGCTACACCGAGTTGGCCGAGTGGCTGCCGCTCTGGCGCAAGGACTTCACGGTCCGGGAGCTCATCGCCCTCTTCAAGGACAAGCCCATGCAGTTCGAGCCCGGCCGGAGCTGGGCCTATAACAATTCGGGCTATATCCTGCTCGGAGCCATCATCGAAAAGGTCTCCGGCAAGACCTACGAGCAGTTCGTCGAGGAGCGCATCTTCAAGCCGCTGGGCCTGAAGGACTCCTCCTACGACCATACCGAACGCGTCCTCCCCCGCCGCGTCCGCGGCTACCACGCGGACAAGGACGGTTTCGTCAACGCCCCGTACCTGAGCATGACCCAGCCCTACGCGGCCGGGTCGCTCCTCTCGACGATCGACGACCTGGCCGTCTGGAGCGATGCCGTCCTGTCCGGCCGGCTGGTCGGGAAGGAGTGGCTCGACAAGGCCTGGACGCCCTGCCGGCTGGCCGACGGCGAATCGAGCGGCTACGGCTACGGCTGGTTCATCTCGGATTTCGCCGGCCACCGCTCGATCGAGCACGGCGGCGGCATCAACGGCTTCACGACCTACGAGCTGACCTTCCCCGAGGACGGGATCTTCATCGCCATCCTGACCAACAGCGCCGTCGCCGGCCGGGCGCCCGAGGCCCGGGCGGTCAAGATCGCCTGGCTGACGCTCGGCCTGACCGAGCCGAAGCGGAAGGCCGTGGCCGTCCCGGCCGCCGAGCTCGACAAGCTCGCCGGGGTCTACGCCGACGAGCAGAAGAACGAGTACCGCATCAGCCAGGAAGGAGGCCGGCTCTTGGCCCAGAGGCAGGGGGGCTCGAAGAGCGAGCTCTATCCGGCCTCGCCGACGGAGTTCTTCCTGAAGGACAATCCGGCCCGCTTCCTGTTCGTCCGGGACGCCGCCGGCCGGACGACCGGCCTGCGCATCCTCTCCCGGATCGGACCGGTCCAGGTCTTCCCCAGAACGGACAAGGCCCTGCCTGCGCCCCCGAAGGAGATGGCGCTCGATCCCGGCCTCTACGACCGCCTGGTCGGAGACTACGAGCTGACCCCGGGCTTCATCATCAGGATCCTGCGGCGCGGCGACACGCTCATCTCCCAGGCCACGGGCCAGCCCGAGGTCCAGCTCTTCCCCGAGTCGCCGACCCGCTTCTTTCTCAAGGTCGTCGACGCCCAGGTCGATTTCGTCCTCGACGCCGACGGCCGGACGACCGGCCTGGTCCTCCACCAGGGCGGACAGGACCTGCCGGCCAGGAAGCTCCAGACGCCCTGAGGCGGGGGGAACCCCTTCGCCGCCGCGTTCGTATATATGGGCAAGAGAGTTTGTGCCATCAGGGAGGTCGGACCATGCCACTGAATAAGAACAAGATCGGGATCGCGATCGCGATCGCCGTCCTGGCGGTCCTCGCCGCGGCTTGCGAGGCACCGCGCAACACGAGGAGGGAAACCCGGACGGTCGATCCCGGAGGAGCGGCCCGGGTCGAAGCCCGGATCAATATGGGCGCCGGAGAGCTTAGGATCCGCGGGGCCGGACAGACGGCCCTGCTCGACGCCTCGTTCGAGTTCAGCCGCGAACGCTACCGGCCCGAGGTTGAATACCGCCTGCTCGGCGACAAGGGCGTCCTCGACGTCCGGCACGCCCGGCACCGCAACTTCCATTTCGGCCTGGGCACGAACCGGAACCGCTGGGACCTGGTCCTGGGCAACGCCCTGCCGCTCGACCTCAACATCGACCTGGGGGCCGGCCGCAGCGATCTCGACCTCCAGGGCCTGAAGCTCCAGCGGGTCGAGATAGACATGGGTGTGGGCGAGATGAACCTCGATCTGCGCGGCCCGCACGACGCCGGCTTCCTGGTCAGGATAGACGGCGGCGTCGGCAGCGGCGACCTGCGCCTGCCCGCCGAGGTTGGCGTCCGGGTCAAGGTCGACGGCGGCCTCGGATCGGTCGACGCCCACGGCCTGACCAAGCAGCACGGGGCCTACGTCAACGAGGCCTACGGCAAGAGCGCCGTCAGCATCGAGGTCGAGATCGACGCCGGCATCGGCAGCATCGACCTGCGCTGCGAGCCCTCGCCGCAGATGAATATCTAGGGCCGCGGGGCCGGCCCTCAGACCTCCTCGAGCTGCGCGGTGAAGTGCCGCAGGAAGGGGGATTCGCGGACGATGCGCAGCCCCCGCACCTTGTCCCGGTTCTTGTGAAGATCGATGAGCGCCTCGGCGACGTAGCCCAGGTGCGAGGCCGTGTAGACGCGCCTGGGGATGGCCAGCCGGACCAGCTCCAGGGCCGGGAAGGCTTCCGCCCCGCCCTTCCCCTTCTTCCTCCCGAACATGACCCCGCCGATCTCGACCGCCCGGATGCCGTACTCGCGGTACAGGGCCACGGTCAGGGCCCAGCCGGGGTAGCGGCCCCGCGGGATATGGGGCAGGAAGCGGTCGGCCAGGATATAGACGGCGTGGCCGCCGAACGGCTTCAGGACGGGCACCCCGGCCCGGTCCAGGAGCCCTCCGAGGTAGGCCACCTGGGCCGTCCGGTGCTCGAGGTAGTCCTCGTCCAGGACCTCCTTGAGGCCGCGGGCCATGGCTTCGAGGTCGCGGCCGGCCAGTCCGCCGTAGGTGGTGAAGCCCTCGCTGATGATGAGGTTGTTCTTGATCCTCTCGGCCAGGGCGTCGTCGTCCAGCGTGACGAAGCCGCCGATGTTGACCAGGGCGTCCTTCTTGCCGCTCATGGTCGCCCCATCGGCGTAGGAGAACATTTCCTGGGCGATCTCCAGGACGCTCTTCTTGGCGTAGCCCTTCTCCCGCTTCTTGATGAACCAGGCGTTCTCGGCGAAGCGGCAGGCGTCCAGGAAGAAGGGGATGCCGAAATGGCCGCAGGCCTCGCTCGTCTCCTTTATGTTCTTGAGCGAGACTGGCTGGCCCCCGCCGCTGTTGTTGGTGATCGTCATCATGACCAGCGGCACCCGCTCCCGGCCCCGCCGTTCGATGAACTTCTTCAGCCGGGCCACGTCCATGTCGCCCTTGAAGGGCTCGTCGGCGTCGGGGTCGTGGCCGGCGGCTCCGACCAGGTCCTCGGCCCGGGCCCCCAGGACCTCGATGTTGGCCCGGGTGGTGTCGAAATGCGTGTTGCTCGGGACGCTGTCGCCCTTCTTGAGGATCGAGCCGAAGAGGACCCGCTCCGCCGCCCGGCCCTGGTGCGTCGGGATGACGTGGCTGAAGCCGAAGATGGAGCGGACCGATTCCTGGAGGTTATAGAAGTTGCGGGCCCCGGCGTAGGACTCGTCGCCGGTCATGATGCCGGCCCACTGGTTGTCGCTCATGGCCGAGGTGCCGGAATCCGTCAGCAGGTCGATGGTCACCTTCTCGGCCGGCAGGCCGAAGGGGTTGAGGCCGGCCTGGGCCAGCAGGGTCTCGCGTTCCCGGCGCGTCGTGGCGTGCAGCGGCTCGACGGCCTTGATGCGGAACGGCTCCATGGGCGGCTTGATGTCTGACATCGGTCTCTCCTTCCTCGCCGCCTCCCGGACGGGCCGGGGCCGGCGTTGATCTCTTCTAGAACGCCGTCAGCCGGCGGAACTGCCGGAACCGCGCTTCGACCAGGTCCCGGTCGAGCGCCAGGAAGCGGCCGATCCCGAAATCCTCGATGGCGAACGAGGCCATGACGCTGCCGTAGACGGCGGCCCGGCGGACGTCGCGGGCGGTCAAGGCCCGGCTCCGGTCGAGATGGCCTAGGAAGCCGCCGGCGAAGCTGTCCCCGGCCCCGGTCGGGTCGATGACGTGCTCGCAGGGATGGGCCAGGGCCCCGAAGACGAAGTCCCGGCCGAAAACGAGCGCGCCATGCTCGCCCTTCTTCAGGACGACGAGCGACGGGCCCAGGCCGGCCAGGGCCCGGCCGGCCAGGATGAGGTTCGTCTCGCCGGTTATCAGGCGGGCTTCCTCGTCGTTGGCGAAGAAGATCGTGCTCCGGCCGAGCTCCCGGAGCAGCGCCTCGCGCTTCGTCTCGATCCAGAGGCGGATGGTGTCCATGGCCACGACGGCCGGCCGGCGGAACTGGCGCAGGACGAACTCGTGGTGCTCCGGGTTGAGGTTGGCCAGGTAGACGATGCGCGAGCCCCGGTAGGCCGGCGGGACTTCCGGCCGGAAGTCGGCGAAGACGTTGAGGTCCGTCCTCAGGGTCGTCCTCAGGTTGGGGTCGTTCCCGTACTTCCCCTCCCAGTGGAAGGTCTTGCCGGCCTTGACCTTAAGCCCGGCCAGGTCGATGCCGCGGGACCGCAGGAAGGCGATAGTCTTGCGCGGGAAGTCGCGGCCGACGACGCCGACGACGCGCGGCCGGGTGAAGAAGCTGGCCGCCAGCGAACAGTACGTGCCCGAGCCGCCGACGATCCTCTCCCGGTCGCCCCACGGCGTCCTGATGGTGTCGAAGGCGACGGACCCGACGATGACCAGGCTCATGACGCCCGCTCCGGCCCTAACCCAGGTACTTTCCGACGATCGGCGCCAGGGCCCTCTTCGTCGCCGCCGGGACGGCCGCCGGGGCGGTCACGATGGCGTTCCGGAGGGCCGAGCCGCAGTCGCAGCCGGGCTTCGCGTCCTTGCCCATCGCCGCCACGGCCTTCCTGATGACCTCCTTGGCGTTGGCCATGTTGAAGGACAGGTTCTGGAGCACGATCTCGACCGTGACCGGTTCCTCGGTCTCGTGCCAGACATCGTAGTCCGTCACCAGGCAGAGGGTGGCGTAGCAGATCTCGGCCTCGCGGCAGAGCCGGGCCTCGGTGGCCGCGGTCATGCCAACGACGGTGCCGCCCCAGGACCGGTAGGCCTTCGACTCGGCCTTCGTCGAGAAGGCCGGGCCGTCGATGCAGACATACGTGCCGCCCAGGCGGGCCCGCAGGCCCAGGCCCGCGGCCGCGTCGTGGAGGGCCGCCGCCAGGTCGGGGCAGACCGGCTGGCCCAGGCTGACATGGGCGACCAGGCCGCCGCCGAAGAACGTGTTCGGCCGGCGGGTGCGGTCGAAGAACTGGTCGGGCAGGACGATGTCCCGCGGCGGCAGGTCCTCGCGGAGCGAGCCGACCGAGTTGATCGAGATCAGGCGCTCGACGCCCAGCTTCTTGAATCCGAAGATGTTGGCCCGGTACGGAACCTCGGCCGGGAGAAGGCGGTGGCCCTGGCCATGGCGCGCCAGGAAGGCCACCCGCCGGCCCTCGAGGGCGCCGACGACGTATGGTCCCGAGGGCTCGCCGAAGGGCGTCCGCAGCCGGACCTCCCTCCTGTTCCTGAAACCCTCGATCTCGTAGAGCCCCGTGCCGCCGAGGATGCCGATCGTCGCCACGGGCGGCGCGCTTTTCTTTGTCCCGGCCATGGATCCTCCTCGTTTTGATATACCTTTTTCGGCGAGGCCGAGTCAACCCCCGCGTAGATTGCATTTTTCCCATGAAAACGATATCTTTTATGGACCATGAAGTACGTTTATCTCGACGCCTCCTCGGGGCTCAGCGGGGACATGTGCCTCGGCGCCCTGCTCGACTTGGGGATCGACCCGGCCCTCTTCCGGGAGCGGCTGGCCGGGCTGCGCCTGCCCGTCGAGATCGCCGTCCGGCGCGTCCGCCGGGGCGGCTTCGCCGCGCTCAAGGTCGACGTCGGGATCCGGGGCCACGAACACAACGAGCGGACCCTGGCCGACGTCGAGCGGATCATCGCCAGGAGCCGTTTCGCGGCGGCCGTCAAGGACCGCTCCCTGGCCGTCTTTCGGCGCCTGTTCGAGGCCGAGGCCAAGGTCCACGGCCGCAGGCTCAGGGAGGCCCACCTTCACGAGGCCGGCGCCGACGACGCCCTGGTCGACATCGTCGGGACGGCCTTCCTTCTCGAGGAGCTGGGCGTCGGCGAGGTCTTCTGTTCGCCGCTCAATGTCGGCTCGGGCTGGGTCGACACGGCGCACGGACGCCTGGCCGTGCCGCCGCCGGCCGTGGCCGAGCTGCTGAAGAAGGCGCCCGTCTATTCCGCCTGGGTCGAGTCCGAGCTCGTGACCCCGACCGGCGCGGCCATCGTATCCGCCCTGGCCGCTAAGTTCCTGCGGCTGCCCGAGCTCGTCTACGAGAAGATCGGCCGCGGCGCCGGAACGAAGGAATTCCCCGAGATCCCCAATATCCTGAGGGTGTATTACGGCCGGGCCGGCTCTTTCGACCCGGGCAAGGGCGTCTACATCGTCGAGGCGACGATCGACGACTCCACCCCCCAGCTCCTGGCCCACTTCCTCGAGCGGGCCCTGGAGGAGGGCGCGCTCGACGCCACCCTCTCCCCCGTCGTCATGAAGAAGAACCGGCTGGGGACGAAGCTCTCGCTCCTCGTCGAGTCGGCCCGCCTGGACGCCCTGATCGAGGCCGTCTTCCGCGAAACGACCTCCATCGGGGTGCGCTTCTATCCGGTCGAACGCCGCGTTCTCGAGCGCGAGATCCGCCCGGTCCGGGTCGACGGCCGGCGGATCGGGCTCAAGGTGGCCCGGCTCGGCGGCCGGCCGGTCAACGTCCAGCCGGAGTACGACGACCTCGTCGCCGCGGCCCGAGGGACCGGCAAGCCTTTGAAGGAGATCGCCCACCGGGCCGTCAGCGCCTTCCCCGGGAAGCGCTGACCGCGGCCGGAGGCGGAACGACAACATGGACACCAGGAAGATCGAAAAGGGCGTGGCCCTCATCCTCGAGGGCGTCGGCGAGGACCCTCGCCGCCCCGGCATCAAAGCGACGCCGAAGCGGGTGGCCTGCATGCTGGCCGAGATCCTCGGCGGCTCCGAAGCGGAGGCCACCCGCAACCTCCGCGTCATCGAGGACGAGAAGCACGACGAGATGGTCCTCATCAGGAACATCCCCCTCTACTCGATGTGCGAACACCATCTTCTCCCCTTCGCGGGGGTGGCCCACGTGGCCTATATCCCGAAGTCCGGGCGCATCGTCGGACTGAGCAAGATCGCCCGGGTGGTGGAGGCCCTGTCCAGGCGGCTCCAGGTGCAGGAGAGGTTGACGAAGCAGATCGCCGACCTGCTCGACCGGCACCTCGAGCCCCTGGGCGTCATGGTCGTGATCGAAGCCGAGCACATGTGCATGTCGATGCGCGGGGCCAAGAAGCCCAAGTCGATCACGGTGACCTCGGCCGTCCGCGGCGTTTTCCGGAAGAACGCTGCAACGCGGGCCGAGGCCATGATGCTAATCCGGGGAGGATCCAGCAATGTCAACGAGCTCCGAAGCTAAAAGAACTTTTTTCGTCACGACGCCGATCTATTACGTCAACGACGTGCCCCACATCGGGCACGCCTACACCACCGTCATCGCCGATGCCCTGGCCCGCTTCCAGAAGCTGGCCGGCAAGGACGTCTTCTTCCTGACCGGGACGGACGAGCACGGCCAGAAGATCGAAAAGGCGGCGGCCGAGAAGGGGACGACCCCCAAGGCCCTGGCCGACTCGGTCGTCGGCCGGGCCCAGGGCCTCTGGAAGGCCCTGGATATCGAGTACGACTTCTTCGTCCGGACGACCATGGATTTCCACGAGAAGGGCGTCCAGAAGCTCTTCCAGCTCCTGCTCGACAGGGGCGACATCTATAAAGGCACTTACAAGGGCTGGTACTGCGTTTCCGACGAGAACTTCCTGGCCGACGACATCCCCGTCGACGCCGACGGCCGCAAGACCTGTCCCGACTGCGGCAAGAAGGCCTCGGCCGTGTCCGAGGAGACCTATTTCTTCCGGCTCTCGGCCTACCAGGACAGGCTCCTGAAGCTCTACGAGGAGCATCCCGAGTTCGTCCGGCCGCAGAGCCGCCTGAACGAGGTGGCCAGCTTCGTCCGGGGCGGGCTCAAGGACCTGAGCATCACCCGGACCACGGTCAAGTGGGGCATCCCCGTGCCGGGCGATCCCAAGCACACCATCTACGTCTGGTTCGACGCTTTGCACAATTACGTCACGGCCAGCGGCTACGGCTGGGACGAGGCCCGCTTCGAGAAGTTCTGGCCGGCCGACGTCCAGCTCGTCGGCAAGGACATCCTGCGCTTCCACGCCGTCTACTGGCCGGCCTTCCTGATGGCCGCCGGGCTGCCCCTGCCGCGGACGATCTTCAGCCACGGCTGGTGGCTCAAGGACGACACCAAGATGTCCAAGTCCCGGGGCAACGTCCTCGACCCCCACGTCCTGCTGAAGACCTTCGGGCCGGATCCGATCCGCTACTTCCTGCTGCGCGAGATCCCCATCGGCCTGGACGGCAACTTCTCCCACGAGGGCTTCCTGCACCGGGTCAACTCCGACCTGGCCAACGACTTCGGCAACCTGGTCCAGCGGACGTTGACCATGATCGGCAACTATTTCGGCGGCGCCATCGAAGCTCCCGGCGAAGAGACGGCCGAAGACGCCGCGATCCGGACGGAGTTCGACGGGCTCAAGGGGCGCGTCTTCGATCATTTTCAGGCCTGCGCCCTGAACAAGGCTCTCGAGGAGATCTGGTCCTATATCAGCCGGGTCAACAAGTACCTGGCCGATCACCAGCCCTGGATCATGGCCAAGGACCCCGCCCTCCGGCCCCGGCTGGGCCGGGTGCTTCTCCAGGCCGCCGCCGCCATCCGCGGGGCGAGCTACCTCGCCTATCCGGTGATGCCCCGCTCGGTCGACAAGGTCTGGGGCTTCCTGGGCGAGGCCGCCGGGCCCGCCGGGGTCCGCTGGGAGGCGATCGATTTCGGCAGCTTCGGCCCCGGCCGCAAGGTCGGGACGCCGCAGGCCCTCTTCCCGAGGGTGGCGCTGAAGGATTTCCTGGGCGACGAATCGGCCGCCGGTCAGGACTCCGGCCCCGCGGCCGGGCCCGAAACGACGAAGGGAGCGACGAACATGGACATCATCACCTACGAAGAATTCAAGAAATTGGACCTCCGGGTGGCCCGCATCCTCGAGGCCGAGCGCGTCCCCGGCGCGACCAGGATCCTCAAGCTCAAGATCGACATCGGCACGGAGCAACGGCAGATGGTCGCCGGCGTGGCCGAGACCTACACGCCCGAGGAGCTGGTCGGCAAGAGCCTCATCGTCATCTGCAATCTCAAGCCAGCCGTCATCCGGGGCATCGAGTCCCAGGCCATGCTCCTGGCCGCCATCACCCCCGACAACAAGGCCCTCATCCCCTTCTTCGACCGCGACATCGCGGCCGGGGCCATGGTCAAGTAAGGACCCGGGCGCCGAGGACGGCCTCGATCCGGGCCGCGGAGATAGGCCCTTCGCGCAGGAGCCGGGGCGCCTCTCCGGCCAGATCGACGATGGTCGAAGGCCGGCCGCCGGGCGCCGGGCCGCCGTCGATCACCAGGTCGACCCGGCCGCCGAAGAGGTCCGCGATCCGCCGCGGATCGGCGATCTCGGGCTCGCCCGCCAGGTTGGCGCTGGTCGCGGTCAGCGGCTCGCTCATCTCCCGGACGAGGTCCCGCAGCCAGGCCAGCGGCGGGAGGCGCAGGGCGATCGTCCGGCCCGGCCCGAGCAGGCGGTCGGGCAGACCGGCGGCGGCCGGCAGGACGAGGGTCAGCGGACCAGGCCAGAACTCCCCGGCCAGGACCTTGAAGGCGCCCGGCGGGTCCGGCGCCACGACCTCCCGGACCATGTCCAGGTCGGAGACTATGAACGACAGCGGCTTGGACGCGTCGCGCTTTTTCAACCGGAAGACCCTGGCCACTCCCCCGGCGTTGAAGGCCGCCGCCCCCAGGGCATAAAACGTCTCCGTGGGATAGGCGGCCACGGCCCCGGCCAGCAGGCCGCGGGCGATCTCCCCGGCCGGGAACGGCTCTCCGGGGGCGAGGGTAACGATCCGGGTCTTGGTCAAGGATGGCCTCCGCCGGGATGGTAAGCCGGGACTTGTCTAAAAGTCAAACGCCGGGGCCCGGGCCGGAGGACATTTGACCTGTTTTGGGCACAGCCGGGCCGGCCGGCGGCCCGCGGCCTCCCAGGGCAGGCCTGGCATATTTTTTGCTATAATGCTTTGCGAACAGGAGGAAAGACATGAAAAAGCTGATAGTCCTCGCGGCGGGACTGCTCCTCATCGTCCCGGCCGCCGCCCTCGCCGATTCGGTCCAGCTGCGGCTGGGATACTTCATCCCCCGCTTCTCGGCCGACGTCACCGGCAATCCCAACAGCCTCTGGGCCATCGAGCTCGACCAGATGAGCTTCGCCAAGAAGGATTACCAGGGCAGCATGATCGGCTTCGGCTACGACTACTTCGTCGGCAAGAACATCAACCTCTGCCTGGCCCTGGACTTCTACAATCAGAGCGAGGTCGGCTACTACAACGACTGGGTCGTCAACACGCTCGAAGAGGGCGACTTCGCCTTCCCCTATGAATACTACATGGGCAACGACATCACCCATTCCTTCCGGGTGTCCTCGACGCCGCTGCAGCTGTCGGTCAAGTTCCTGCCCCTCGGCCGCCGGGTCAGGCTCGTCCCCTACTTCGGCGGCGGCGGGAGCCTGGTCTTCTGGCGCGTGCGCATGTTCGGCGACATGGTCAACTTCGCCGATCCCTGGGTCTATACCGATACCGAACTGGGCGACGTGGACATCTATCCCGTGGAGCAGGTGCTGGGGCGGGAGAACGGCATCTCCTTCGGCTGGCACGCCTTCGGCGGCTTCCAGTTCCCGATCAGCGAGCGGGCGACCGTCGAGGCCGAGGTCCGCTATCATTCGGTCAAGGCCAAGCTCGAGGAATGGTTCGCCGGGTTCGACGACTTCGATCTCGGCGGGCTTTCTCTGACGGCGGGATTGAGCTTCTGGTTCTAGGCGCGGAGCTCGATCGCCGGGGCGCGTCCTTCCGGGACGCGCCCTTTTTTTGTTCTTTTCCCGATTTTGGGAGAATCCCTTTCTTCGGCTTGGCTCAGGGCCGGCGCGGAGCGGAGTCGTCGAAGCGACCATCAGAAGCATGGCGTAGCGACTAGGAGCCATGCTTCTGGGAGATATCGGAGAAAGAGCTTTTTTTCAGAAATTTCTCAGAATCCCGGCCTCGAGTACTCGGCCGTGATTCTGACCTCCGCTCCCCAAAGTCCGCTCCGCGCCGCCCCGTCGCCGCCTCGAGAGGGAATCCCGGAAATGGGAGAAGAACTTTAAACTTGCCGCTGGATCCCGGGACTCAGCGCTTTATGTCGAGCTTGAGCGGCTGGCTCCGGTCGAAGCGAATGACCAGCCGGCCCCAGGCGGAGGCGATGACGATCCGGCCGGTGAAGCGGCAGGGGAACTCGTCCCCGGCGAAGCCGGCCCGGACGTCCTCCCCGGCTTCGAAGAAGTCCAGCAGGAACGGCAGGGCGAAGCTCTTTTCGCCGTTCGCCGGCAGGCTCTTGTCGCCGGGGATGGCCCCGGCCAGAACGGGCCGGCCGCTGAAGAAGAGCTCATAGTCGATGGCCTCGACGATGAGGTCGTAGCCGTTGAGGTTCCTGAACAGGGGCTTGAAGACGACGTCGGCCCCGCCGACCGTCAGGTCCAGGACGTCGAGGGCCGGCAGGTCGATCTCGGGGTCTTTGAAGATCGGGAACTCCCCGCTGTAGGCGAAGGGCGCTTTCTGCTCCTTCTGGCGCTCGTTCCGGAAGTACATATCGCCGACGATGTCGCAGAGGGCCCGGCCCTCGATCGGCCCGACGGCCTTGAACAGCAGCTCGTAGGTGATCTTGACCGGCAGGGCGATGAGCGTCCGGCCGCCGCCCGGCACGGCCAGCGGCGCGTCCAGGGAGACCTCGGTGTTGATGTACTCTTTCTGGTCGATGCGGACCCGGTAGCGGTAGCGGACGAGCTCCCGGGGGGCCGCGGCCGGGTTGGACACCAGGACATGGAAGGCCAGGACCAGGCCCGACGAGCTGAGGTCCTTGATGACCTTCTCCGTCAGGGTCAGGACGACATCGTCCCGGGCCCCGGCGGCCGGGGCCGCCGCGGCGCCGGCGACGGCCGGGACGAGCCCCAGGCCGAAGGCGGCCAGCGCCAAAAGGGCTATCGAACGCGTGCGGTTGTCCATGTCGACATCACAGGATACCCAAAACCCGGCCCTCTGACAAGGCCGGCGAAACGCGCCGGACGGGACAGGGCGCCGGAAACGCCGGCCGGGCCCGGCCCCCATTTCCCTTTGCAGTCCGGGCCCGCGAATCCTATAATGAGGGTCCATGCCCCGGCCGCTCTCCGGGGAGGAGGGACAACGATGAAACTTCGCGGATCGGTCCTCGTCATCCTAGTTCTGGCCGCGATCCTAACGGCCGGCTGCGGCCGGAAGGGACAGGCCCCGGCGTCCGCCGGCCCGGGCCCCAAGCACGACCAGGCCGTCTACGTCAAAGAAGGGCCCGAGAGCCCCGAGGCCAATTTCCTGGCCGCCGACCTGACCGGCTTCGTCCACCCGACCGACCCCAAGGAGTTCACCAAGCTCTTCCACCTGCCGCCCGTCCAGCAGGGCCGCACCGGGACCTGCTGGGCCTTCGCCGCCACCTCGCTCCTCGAATCGGAGCTGCGCCGCCAGGGGCAGGCCGAGGTCAAGCTCTCCGAGATGCACACGGTCTACTGGGAATACGTGGAAAAGGCGCGCCGCTTCGTCCGGGAGAAGGGCCAGTCCTTCCTCGGCCAGGGCTCCCAGCCCGATTCAGCCCTAGTCCGGATCAAGCAGTACGGCCTGGTCCGCGAATCCGACTACAGCGGCCTCCCCGCCGGCCGGACCGCGCACGACCACGGCGCCCTGTTCCGAGAGTTCCGCGAGTACCTGCAGGGCCTGGCGGCCGGGAACGCCTGGGACGAGGCGGCCGCCGTCAGCGGGGTCCGGGCCATCCTGGACAAGCACCTGGGACGGCCGCCGGCCCGGATCGACGTCGACGGCCGGTCGCTGACGCCGCTCGAGTACCTGGCTTCGCTCGGTCTCAAGCCGGACGATTACGTTTCGTTCACGAGCTTCCTCTACGGCCCCTTCTACGCCAAGTGCGAGTACAAGGTCCCCGACAACTGGCGGCGCTCGCAGGACTACCATAACCTTCCCCTCTACGAGTTCTCGCTGGCCCTGCTCCGGGCCCTGCGGCGGGGCTACTCCACGACCCTGGCCGTCGATTTCTCCGAGCCGGGCTACCTCGGCCTGGATGACCTGGCCATGGTCCCGACCTTCGATATCCCCTCCCAGTACATCGACCAATCCAGCCGCGAGTACCGCTTCGCCAACGGCGTCTCGACCGACGACCACGCCGTCCATTGCGTCGGCTACATCGAGGAGGCCAAGGGCAACTGGTTCCTGATCAAGGATTCCTGGGAGAACGCCTGGTGGGGCCGGGCCAAGGGATATTTCTTCTACCAGGACGACTACGTCCGCCTGAAGTGCCTGATGTTCATGGTCCACAAGGACGGGGTCAGGGAGATGCTGGAGAAGTTCACGGCCGCCGAATGACCAAGCTGGCTTTCGATTTCCCCGACCGGGCCCTGTTCGTCCGGCTCTTCGGAGGGGACGTCTATGCCGTCGGCGGCTCCGTCCGCGACCGGATCCTCGGCCGCCCCTCGCCGGAGGTCGATCTGCTGGTCGCCGGCCGGCCGCTCGAAACGATCGTGGCCCGGCTGGAGAAGCACGGCCGGGTCGACCTGGTCGGCAAGAGTTTCGGCATCATCAAGTTCACCCGGCTGGGACGGACCTACGACGTCGCCCTGCCCCGGGTCGACCGGGCGGCGGCCGCGGACGTCCGGCGCCACAAGGACATCGTCGTGGCCGCCGACCCCGGCCTGCCCGTGGAGAAGGACCTCGAGCGGCGGGACTTCCGCGCCAACAGCATGGCCGTGCGTCTCAAGGACGGCGCCCTCATCGATCCCTTCGAGGGTCGTCGGGACACGCTGGCCCGGCGCCTCCGCCTGACCAACCCGTCGGCCTTCCCCGACGACCCGCTGCGCGTCGTCCGCGTGGCCCGTTTCGCCTCGGTCCTGAGCTTCCGGGTCGACCCCTCGATCTACCCGGCCGCCCGGGCGGTCGACCTGTCCGGTCTGAGCGTCGAGCGGGTCAACGACGAGATGTTCAAGCTGCTCCTCGATTCGCCGCGGCCGTCGGTCGGGCTCGAGGAGATGTTCCGCCTCGGCATCCTCGAACAGTGGTTCCCCGAGCTCCAGGCCCTGACCCTGGCCATCCAGGACTCGGTCTTCCACCCGGAGCGTGACGACTACGGCCATCACACCGTTTGGGCCCACATCAAGCTCACCGTCGATCAGGCCGCCGCCCTGGGGCGCCGGCGCGAGCTCCCGCCGCCGCGGCGGCTGGCCCTGCTCCTGGCCGCGCTGTACCACGACCTGGGCAAGGCCACGACGACGCGTTGGGAATTCAAGCGCGGCCGCATGGCCGTGACCTCGGCCGGCCACGACATCCAGAGCGAGCGGGCCGCCCGCCGCGTCCTGCTCCGGTTCAAGGTCCAGACCTGGAACGGCTGTCCCATCGGCCGCCTGGTCCCGCTTCTCATCCGGGTCCACCACCGGGCCGGCGAGCTCTGGAACAGCCGCGAAGACGTCACCCGGAAGGCCTTCAACCGCCTGGCCGCCGACGTCCAGGGCGAGATCGAGCTCGTCGTCCTGCTCGACGCGGCGGACCGGGCCGGCCGGGGGGCCCGCCTGGTCCGCGGCCTCGACCGCCAGGCCCGCTGGCTGTTCAGGAAGTTCGACCAGCTCCGGGTCAACCGGGAGACGATCAAGCCCCTGGTCATGGGCCGGGACCTCATCGCCCTCGGGGTCCCGCCCGGCCCGGAGATGGGCCGCCTGCTCAAGAAGCTCTACCGGGCCCAGCTCGACAACGTGTTCGACACCAAGGCGGCCGGCCTGGCCAGGGCCCGCCGCCTCCTCGAAAGGACGGCGCCATGACCATCCTCGTCGCCGGCGGGGCCGGCTACATCGGCTCGCACACCGTCCGGGAGCTCGCCCGGGAGGGCTTCGACGTCCTGGTCCTCGACAACTTATCGAGCGGCCGGCGGGAGCTCGTCGCCGGGGTCCCCTGCGTCGAAGCCGACCTCCTCGACCGGGAAGCCCTGGGCCGGATCTTCCGCGACCGGCCGATCGGGGCGGTCCTCCACTTCGCCTCGCTCATCCAGGTCGGAGAATCGTTCGCCAACCCCCGGAAATACTACACCCACAACCTGACGACCAGCCTGAACCTGTTCGACGCCATGCTCGAGGCCGGAACGAAGGCCCTGATCTTCTCCTCCACGGCCGCCGTTTACGGCGAGCCCGAGACGACCCCCATCCCCGAGGACCATCCGACGCGGCCGGCCAACCCCTACGGCCGGGCCAAGCTCATGGTCGAGGACATCCTCCGGGATTACGAGCGGGCCCACGGCCTGCGCTCCATCTCGCTTCGCTACTTCAACGCCGCCGGCGCGGCCCTCGACGGCACGGCCGGCGAATGCCATTCCCCCGAGACCCACCTCGTCCCGAACGTCCTCTTGAGCCTCCTGGGAAAGGCGCCGCGGCTGAAGGTCTTCGGCGGCGACTTCCCGACGCCCGACGGGACGGCCGTCCGCGACTACATCCACGTCACCGACCTGGCGGCGGCCCACGTCCTGGCCCTGAAGAGGCTCCTGGCCGGAGAGGCCGGAGACGTCATCAATCTCGGCACCGAGGCCGGGCGGTCGGTGCTGGAGGTCATCCGTACGGCCGAGAAGGTCACCGGCCGGCCGGTCCCCTACGACCTCGCCCCCCGGCGGCAGGGGGACGTGGCGGTGCTCCTGGCTTCCAAGGCCAGGGCCGCCCGCATCCTGGGCTGGGCCCCCCGTCTGTCGTCGCTCGAGACGATCGTCGAGTCGGCCTGGAACTGGCACCGCAAGGCCGTCTGAGCCGCCTTATACCCCTTTCCGGCGTTGACGGTCCGGCGGACCCTGTGGTATAAAATACGATTGAAAATGAAGCGCATACACCATCTCCGCCCGGCCGGATTCGCCCTCGCCTTGATCGTCTGCCTGCTGGCCTCCTGCTCGTCCCCGAAGCCGCCCCGGACGGCCCCCCGGCCCGTCCCCGCGCCGGCCCAGGCCAAGCCGCAGGCCGTCGAGACCCCGGCGCCCCAGGCCGAAAAGCCCGCCGTCCAGGCGGAGCCGGCGCCGCGGCCGGCCGACCAGGAGGACAAAGACGCCTCCCAGGCGGCCAAGCCTGACCCCGACGAGAAGGACCCGGCCGTCCTTCTCGAGGCGGCCTACGCCACGGTCGAGGAGGCCCAGGCGGCCATCGACAGGGAGGACATGGACGGCGCCCTGGCCAGGCTCGACGAGGCCTACGGTTACCTCGTCCGGGTGGCCGTGCCGGCCGATTCGCCCCTTCTCCAGGAGAAACACGACCTTCGCCTGCTTATCGCCCAGCGCGTCCAGAAGATCTCGGCGGCGCACACGACCTTGTCCCATTCGGTCAACGGCTCCATCCCCCTCGTCGAGAACCAATGGGTCGCCCGGGAGATCAAGTCCTTCCAGACGGTCGAGCGGGCCGCCTTCCTGGACTCCTACCGGCGCTCCGGGCAGTACCGGGACATGATCCTGGCCGAGCTGCGCAAGGAAGGCCTGCCCGATCAGCTCTCCTGGATCCCGCTCATCGAGAGCGCCTTCCGGCCGCGGGCCCTGTCGCGGGCCAGGGCCCTGGGCATGTGGCAGTTCATCCGTTCGACCGGCTTCCGCTACGGCCTGAAGCAGGATAAGTACGTCGACGAGCGCATGGACCCGGCCAAGGCGACGCGCGCGGCCATCCTCTACATGATCGAGCTTCACGACATGTTCGGCGACTGGATGTCGGCCATCGCCGCCTACAACTGCGGCGAGGCCCAGGTCCAGCGGGTCATAAGGGCCCAGAAGGTCGGGTACTTCGACAGCTTCTGGGATATCTTCGCCAACCTGCCCTTCGAGACGGCCCGGCACGTGCCCCGCTTCATCGCCACCCTGCTCATCGTCGCCGACCCGGCCAAGTACGGCTTCGAGCTGCCGACGCCCGACCCGCCGGTCGTCTTCGAGACGGTCAAGGTCAACGCCGCCGTCAAGCTGGCCACCCTGTCGCAGAACCTGGGCCTCGATCCGGCGGTCCTGGTGTCCCTCAACTCGGAGCTGCGGCACGACTCCACTCCGAACTACGCCTACGACCTTCGGGTCCCGGCGGGCTACGGCGAGAAATGCCTGACCTGCATCGCCTCGCTCCCCCAGTACATCCCCCCCGACGTCGTCACCGACCGGCACACGGTCCGCTCCGGCGACACCCTGGGGGCGATCGCCCGGCGCTACCGGACGTCGGTCGCCGCCCTCCAGCGCCTGAACGGCCTGAGGGGCACCCTGATCCGCCCGGGCCAGGTCCTCCGCGTCCCCTCCCGGGGCGGCGCGGAAGTCCCGGCCTCGGCCCCGGCCCAGGCGGCGGCGCCCGGCGAGAAGGTCACGTACACCGTGCGCGGCGGCGATACCCTGTTCCAGATCGCCCAGTCCTTCAAGACGACGGTGGAGAAGATCAAGGCCGACAACAGCCTGTCGTCCGACATCCTGTTCATCGGCCAGAAGCTCGTCGTCTCCTCCGGCAAGACCTCCTGACCGCCTCTTCGCGGCCGCGCCTCAGACCAGATCGCCTTCGACGCCCAGTCCCGGCTTATCGTTGAGCACCAGCCTGTCCCCGTCCACGACGACCCCCCGGAAGGGATCGTTGGAGATGAGCAGGGCGCCGTCGAGATCGGCATAGTCGAAGAGCGACGCTACGGCGGCCGCGGCCGAGATGCCGAGGGAGGTCTCGACCATGCAGCCGATCATCAGCTTCAGGCCCAGGGCCCGGGCCATGCCGGCCAGGCGCACGGCTTCCTGGACGCCGCCGCACTTCATCAGCTTGACGTTGACGCCGTGGAAACACGGCGCGATCCGGGGCAGGTCGGACGGCAGGATGAGGCTCTCGTCGGCGAAGACGGGGATCTTGACCCGTTCCTTGAGCCAGGCATAATCCTCGAGCCGGTCGGCCGGCATGGGCTGCTCGATGAGCTCGACGCCCTGGCCGGCCATCCAATCGATCATCTCCAGGGCCTGCTCCCTGGTCTTCCAACCCTCGTTGGCGTCGGCCCGCAGGGGCTTGTCGGTGACGGCCCGGATTCCCTCGATGATCTTGCGGTCGTCCGCCGTGCCGACCTTGATCTTGTAGACGCCGAAGGCGGAGGCCTCCCGGACCTTCTCCTGCATGACCGGGACCTCGTCGATGCCGATGGAATAGGTGGTGGTCATGATCCTGTCGCGGCCGAGGCCGAGCAGCCGCCAGAGCGGGACCCGGAGCTTCTTGGCAAACCAGTCTAGGACGGCCATGTCCAGGGCGGCCTTGGCGGCGTGTTCGCCGGGGCCTACGGCCTCGATCTCGCGGAACCGGACGGCGTAATCGCCGAGGTCCCGCTCGAGGACCGGGCGGGCCTTCTCGATGAAAGCCGCCGCGCTCTCGGCGGTCTCGTTGTAGCGGGCTATGGGCGCGGCCTCGCCCAGGCCGACGATCCCGTCACGCTCGATCTTGACGAAGGCGTTCCGCCGCGTCGTCCAGGTGCCGCGGGACAGCCCCCAGGCGTGGCGCAGCTTCAGGTCATGGATCTTGACGGTCACCCGCGTCGTACCGGAAGCGGCCGCGGGGGCCTCCGACGGCTTGGCGGAGCAGCCGGTGAGCAGCGATCCGGCCGCGGCCGCGCCGGCCAATTCGAGGAATTCCTTGCGTTTCATGGCGTCACCTCTCTTCCGGATTATACCCGAAAACATGGGCCATGATGCCGTTTCCCTGAATGAAGGGCGCCCACCCGGTTCGCGGTCTCCCCGGCCGGGGGCCGGTCTTGTGTCCCTTCTTCAACAAGGCTATGATGGTCTCTCGGCCGCCACGAGGAGGTGCCCGATGTCCAAGAGACTGTTCGCCGTGTTGCTCATCGCCCTCTCCCCCGCCCTGGCCTGCGCCGGCCAGGACCGGCCCCCGGCCGCCAAGCCGGCCGGCCTGCCGCCGGACCTCGCGGCCGTTCCGGCCCGGGCCGTCGTCATCCATACGGTCGAGAACATGTTCAGCGGCCCGACCGACGGCGTCGACGTGGTCAGCCAGGCCCTGCTCGGCGACAACGTCACGGTCCTCAAGCTGGAAAAGAACGCGGCCGGCGAGGATTGGGCCCGGATCGAAACCCCCGACACCTACCTGGGCTGGGTTTCCGCCTCATCCCTGCGCGTCCTGAAGCCCGGCGACAAGCCATATGCCGGGGCCGGGCGGGTTTTCGTGGTCACTGGCCTGATGGCCAACGCCTATCGGGAGCCGGACGTCACCGCCCACAAGCCGGCGCTGGCGGCGCCTCTCAGCGCCGTCCTCGAGATCGCCGGCGAGAAGAACGAACGCTGGCTCGAGGTCCTGCTGCCGGACGGCGCCCGGGCCTGGATCCAGAGAGGAGACGGGATTGTCGGGCAGGGGCCCTGGACCTGGCCGCGCCGGCCCGGCGCCGACATGGCGGCCCTGGCCAAGCGCCTCCTCGGCGTGCCCTACCTCTGGGGCGGCACCACGCCTCTCGGCATCGACTGCTCGGGCCTGGCCCAGCTCGTCTACAAGATGAACGGCGTCCCCATCCTCCGCGACGCCGGCATCCAGATGACCGACAGCGGCCTCCTCGAGGTGCCCAAGGGGCGGGAACAGGCCGGCGACCTGGTCTTCTTCGGCGACGCCCCGGACGAAATCGGCCACGTCGGCATGATGATCGACGGCGAGTATTTCATCAACGCCACGGTTCACGAGACGCCCTGCGTCCGCATCGACCGCCTGGCCGACAAGTACTGGGCGAAGATCTACCAGGCCGCGCGGCGCCCTATGTAAGCCAGTAATAAGGGCTCTTCTCCCGTCTCCGGGCTTCCCTCTCGCGGCGGCGATGGGCCGGCGCGGAGCGGACTTTGGAGAGCGGAGGTCAGAATCATGGCCGAGCACTCGAGGCCGGGATTCTGAGAAATATCTTAAGAACGCTCTTTCTCCCGATATCTCCCAGAAGCATGGCTCCGAGCCGTTCCGCCATGCTTCTGATGGTCGCTTCGACGACCCCGCTCCCTGCCGGCGCTGAGCCAAGCCGAAGAGAGGGGTTCTACCGGAATCGGGAGAAGAACAAAAAAAAGGGGCCCGGCCGAAGCCGGGCCCTGATCCGTTTCGCGTTCCTTACTTGGCCGCGGCCGGCTTCTTGGCCTCTTTCTTCTTCTTCTTGGTCTTGGCCTTGAATTCCGCGTCCACGAGCTCGATCATGGCCATGGCCGCGCCATCGCCTGCCCGGCGGTCGAGCTTGACGATCCGGGTATAGCCGCCCGCCCGCTCCTTGAAGCGCGGCCCGACGTCGGTGAAGAGCTTCTGGACGGCGCTTTCCTTGGTCAGGTAGGCCAGGGCCTGGCGCCGGGCGTGCAGCGTACCCCGCTTGCCCAGGGTGATCATCTTCTCGGCGATCGGCCTGATCTCCCTGGCCTTGGCCAGGGTGGTCCGGACCCGCTCCCTCTCGAGGAAGGAAGTCGTCAGGTTGCGCAGCAGCGCCCGGCGATGGGCGGTGTTGCGCCCGAGCATTCCTTTTTTAACCTGGTGCCTCATGCCTCAGTCTCCTTTTCGGGCGTGCCGGCCTTGACCTCCGCCTGGATCCGCTCGATCAGCCGGGGATGGAGTTCGATGTTCAGCCCGAGGTTCAGATTGGCCAGGGTCTCCTTGATCTCGGCAAGGGACTTGCGGCCGAAGTTCTTCGTCTTGAGGAGCTCGTCCTCGGTCTTCTGCACGAGCTCGTAGATCCTCTCGATGCCGGCCGAGCGGAGGCAGTTGTTGGAGCGGACCGAGAGCTCCAGGTGATCGATGGTCTTGGCCAGGACGTCGGCCTGGTCCAGCAGCGGGATCTCCTTCTTCGACGAGGCGGGCTCGCGCTCGAGCGGCTCGTCGACGACGTTGAGGAAGATGCCGAGGTGGTCGCGCATCATCTTGGCCGCCTGGGACAGGGCGTCCATGGGCCGGATGGCCCCGGTCGTCCAGATCTCCAGGGTCAGGCTCTCGTAGTCGATGCGCTTGCCGACGCGGGCCGGCTCGACCTTGTAGTTGACCTTGAGGACGGGAGAGTGCGAGGAGTCGAGCGGGATGAAGTCGAGGCTCTGGTCCTCGTCGAGGTTCTGGTCGGCCGGTATGTAGCCGCGGCCGTTCTTGACCACCATCTCGGACTCGAGCGTGCCGTCGATGTCGAGGGAGGCGATGGCGATGTCCTTGTCCAGGATCTCGATGTCGGCGTCGTGGGCGATGTCTGCCGCGGTGACCGTGGCCGGGCCCGTCTTCTTGATCGTCATCCGCCGCGGCTCGTCGCTCTGGAGCTTCAGGGGGATGGATTTCAGGTTCAGGATGATGTCGGTGACGTCCTCGACCACCCCGGGGATGGTCGAGAACTCGTGCAGGACGCCGTGCAGCCGGACGGAGGTGATCGCCGCGCCGGTGATCGAGGACAGGAGGATGCGCCGCAAGGCGTTGCCCACGGTCACCCCGTAGCCCCGCTCGAACGGCTGGGCCATGAACTTGCCGTACTGGGGCGTCAGGGTCTCGAAATCGCACTCCAGGAACTTGGGTCTCTGGAAATTCGTCTCAGTCATGGGACCTCCTCCTTACTTGGAGTACAGCTCGACGACCAGATGTTCCTCGACCGGCAGGGTGACGTCGGCGCGCGTCGGCAGGGCCTTGACCCGGGCCTTCATCTTCTCCCAATCGACCTCCAGCCAGCCCGGCACGGTCTTGGACCGGTTCGAGGCCACGACGGCCTGGATGTCCTCGCTCTTGGCCGAGCGGGGCCGGAAGGCCAGGACGTCGCCCGGCTTGACCAGCGTCGAGGCGACGTCGGCCTTGTGATCGTTGAGGCGGAAGTGGCCGTGCCCGATGAGCTGGCGGGCGTGGCCCCGCGACAGGGAGAAGCCGCTCAGGAAGACGACGTTGTCCAGCCGGCGCTCGAGCATGGACAGGAGGTTCTCGCCGGTGACGCCCTTCTGCCGCTCGGCCCGCTTGAAGAAGAAGCGGAACTGCTCCTCGGACATGCCGTAGTACCTTTTCATCTTCTGCTTCTCGCGCAGCTGGATGGCGTAGCCCAGCACCCGCTTGCGCGAGCGGCCGTGCTGCCCGGGCGCGTAGGCCCGGCGCTCCAGGGGGCACTTGTCCGTCAGGCACTTGGCGCCCTTGAAATAGAGCTTGTTCTTCTCGACCCGGCAAAGCCGGCAATCGGCTCCTTGGTATTTCGCCATGATTATCCTCTCCTCAGACCCGCCGGCGGCGGCGGACGCGGCAGCCGTTGTGCGGAATGGGCGTCACGTCCTTGATGGTCTTGATCTCCAGGCCGGCGGCCTGCAGTGCCCGGATGGACGACTCGCGGCCGGCGCCGGGTCCCTTGAGCCGGACGTCGACGTAGCGGACGCCGTAGTCCCGGGCCTTGGTCGCGGCATCCTTGGCCGCCAACTGGGCGGCGAAGGGCGTGCCCTTGCGGGCGCCCTTGAATCCCGACGTTCCGGCGCTGGCCCAGACGACCGTGGCGCCGACGTGGTCGGTGATGGTGATGATCGTGTTGTTGAAGGTGGACTGGATATGGGCCACCCCGAACCCGACTTCGCGCCGGGCTTTCTTCTTCTTGGCAGTGGTTTTAGGCGGCATGGCGGCGGGCCCTCCTTACGCTTTCTTGGCCGTTTCTTTGAGCTTCTTGATCCGCTGCCCCTTGACTCCCTTGCGGGTCCGGGCATTGGTCTTGGTGCGCTGGCCCCGGACCGGCAGTTTCTTCTTGTGCCGGAGCCCGCGGTAGCAGCCGATATCGACCAGCCGCTTGATGTTCAGGGTGACTTCCTTGCGGAGGTCGCCTTCGATCTTCTCGCGCTTCTCGATGATCTGCCGGATCTTGTTGACCTCGTCCTCGGACAGGGCCTTGACCTTCTTGTTCCTGTCGATCTTGGCCTCGTCGAGGAGCTGGCGGCTCTTGGACCGGCCGATGCCGTAGATGTAGGTCAGGCCGATCTCGATGCGCTTGTCCGGCGGGAGGGTGATGCCTGCGATTCGTGCCATGGATGTACCTCGTCTATCCCTGTTTTTGTTTGTGCCTCGGGTTGGCGCAGATGACCCGCACCACGCCCTTGCGCCGGACGATCTTGCAGTTCCGGCAGATCTTCTTCACGGAAGCTTTGACTTTCATCGTCCCGTCCTTTATTTGAAGCGATAGGTGATCCGGCCCTTGGTCAGGTCGTAGGGCGACAGTTCCACCAGGACCCGGTCCCCCGGCAGGATGCGGATGAAATGCTTGCGCATCTTGCCCGAGATGTGGGCCAGGATGACGTGCTTGTTCTGGAGCTCGACCCGGAACATGGCGTTCGGCAGCGTCTCCAGGACGACGCCCTCGGCCTCGAACATGTCCTGTCTAGGCATGCGGTCCCTCCTTGGCCGGGCGGGTCCCCGTCCCGGCGCCGGGCGGCCGGGCGCTCAGTATCTCCGGGCCGTTCTCGGTCATGGCCACGGTATGCTCGTAGTGGGCCGAGAGGCGCCGGTCCCTGGTGATGGCCGTCCAGCCGTCCTCGAGAACCTCGACCTCGTAGCCGCCGGCGGCGATCATCGGCTCGATGGCCAGGGTCATCCCCGTCCGGATCTTGGGGCCGCGGCCGGGCGCCCCGTAGTTCGGGACCTGGGGCTCTTCGTGCAGGGCCCGGCCGATGCCGTGGCCGACGAACTGGCGGATGACCGAGAAGCCTTCGCTCTCGACCGAGGCCTGGATGGCCGCCGAGACGTCCGAGAGGCGGTTGCCCTCCTTCATCTGCTCCAGCCCCTTGCCGAAGGACCGCTCGGCCGCGGCGATCAGGGCCCGGGCCTCGTCCGAGATCCGGCCGACCGGCGCCGTCAGGGCGGAGTCGCTGTAGAAGCCCTCGTAGAGGACGCCGAAGTCCAGGCTGACGATATCGCCCTCCTGGAGGATGCGCCCCGAGGGGATGCCGTGGATGATCTCCTCGTTGACCGAGATGCAGACCGAGGCCGGATAGCCCCGGTAGCCCTTGAAGGCCGGCACGGCGCCGAGCTCCCGGGTCCGCTTCTCGGCGTAGAGGTCGAGGTCGCGCGTCCGGATGCCGGGCCGGATGAGCGGCTCGAGCTCGCCGAGTACCGCGGCGGCAATGCGGCCGCTCTGGCGCATGGCCTCGAGCTCGGCGGCCGACTTGAACGTGATCATGCTCATTTCCCCGCCTCGGCCGCCAGGGCCGGCTCGGCGTCGAGGATGCGCCGGACCTCGCGGATGACCGCCGCGGCCGGGCCGTTGCCGTCGACCCGGTGGAAGCGGCCCCTGGCCGCGTAGCGGGCGACCAGCGGCTCGGTCTTGGCGTAATGGGTCCGCAGCCGCTCGCGGATGACGTCCGGCTTGTCGTCGTTGCGCTGGACCAGGGCCCCGCCGCAGACGTCGCAGACGCCGGGGGTCTTCGGCGGCTTGGTGACGAGGTGGTAGATGGCCTCGCAGTTCGGACAGATGCGGCGATGGCTCAGCCGCTCCAGGACGACCTCGTCGGAGACCCTGAGGTCGATGACGATCTCGGGCCCGGGCAGGCCGGCGGCGTCCAGGCTGTCGGCCTGGGCCACGTTCCGCGGGAAGCCGTCGAGGACGTAGCCGCCGCGGCAGTCGTCCCGGGCCAGGCGCTCGCGGAGCAGGGCCAGGACCGTGTCGTCGTCGACCAGGCCGCCCTTGCCCATCTGGGACGCGGCGACCAGGCCGAGCGGCGTTTTGTCCCGGACGGCCTCGCGCAGCAGGTCCCCCGTGGAGACCTTGGGCAGGCCGTAGGCCGAGCGGAGGGCTTCGGCCACGGTCCCCTTCCCGCTGCCGGGGGCGCCCAGGAGGATGATCCTCATCCGCGCCTCCCGCGGATGCGGCTGCGGCGCATGAAGCCGTCGTAGTGCCTCATGACCAGCTGGGCCTCGATCTGCTGCATCGTGTCCATGGCCACGCCGACGACGATCAGGATCGAGGTGCCGCCGAACATCATGACGTCGATGCCCAGGCCCTGGGTGATGAACTTGGGCAGGTTGGCCTCGAGCCAGGGGCCGATCCAGGGCAGGCCGAGGACCTTGAACCCGGTGAACAGGAACTCCGGCAGGATGGCCACGGCCGCCAGGTAGATGGCGCCGGCCAGGGTGATGCGGCTGAGGACGTCATCGATGTAGTCGGAGGTTGTCTTGCCCGGCCGGATGCCGGGAATGAAGCCGCCGTACTTGCGGAGGTTGTCGGCCACGTCGACCGGGTTGAAGATGATCGAGATATAGAAATAGGTGAAGAAGATGATCGAGGCGATGTAGAGCAGGTTGTAGAGCGGCATGCCCATGCCGAATTGCTCGGCGATGCTCTGGGCCCACGGCGCCTTGATCAGGCTGGCCACGGTGGCCGGGATGCTGATGACCGAGGCGGCGAAGATGATCGGGATGACGCCGCCGGTGTTGACCCGGAGCGGCAGGTGCGTGCTCTGGCCGCCGTAGACCTTGCGGCCGACGACGCGCTTGGCGTAGGAGACGGTGATGCGGCGCTGGCCGCGCTCGACGAAGACGATGAAGGCCACGACGGCGGTCATCAGGGCGCCGAGGAAGATCATCTTCAGGGGATCCATGGTGCCCGTCTTCAGGCCCTGGATCATGCGGCCGAGGGTGGCCGGGAAATCGACGACGATGCCGGCGAAGATGATGAGCGAGATGCCGTTGCCGATGCCCCGCTCGGAGATCTGCTCGCCCAGCCACATGACGAAGACCGTGCCGGTCGTCAGGGTCAGGATGGTCAGCAGCTTGAAGCCCCAGCCCGGGTTGATGACGACCGAGGCGCCGGCCGGCGTCCGCAGGGCCTCCAGGAAGATGGCGATGCCCACGGCCTGGATGAGGCAGATGACGATCGTGCCGTAGCGGGTGTACTGGGTGATCTTCTTCCGGCCCAGCTCGCCCTCCTTGGACAGCCGCTCGAGGTAGGGCCAGACGACCGTCAGCAGCTGGAGGATGATCGAGGCCGAGATGTAGGGCATGATGCCCAGGGCGAAGATGGTCATCCGGGACATGTTCCGGCCGGAGAAGAGGTCGATGAAGCCGAGGAGGGAGCCCTTTTGGCTCTGCCAGAACTCGGCCAGGGCGGAGGCGCTCAGCCCCGGGTTGGGGATGACGCCGCCGGCCCGGTAGACCGCCAGCAGGAGAAGGGTGAAGATGACCCTTTTCCGCAGCTCCGGGATGCTGAAGATGTTGCGGATGCTGTCTAACATCAGTCTTTCCCGATGACGACGGCCCGGCCGCCCTTGGCTTCGATCTTGCGCTGGGCCGAGGCGGAGAACTCGTGGGCCCGGACGGTCTTGGCCGAGGCCAGGTCGCCGCGGCCGAGGACCTTGACCCGGCCGCCGGCGCCGGGGATGAGGCGGTGCTCGGCCATCTCGGCCGGGCCGATCTCGTCCTTGCGGATCTTGGCCAGGCGGTCCAGGTTGACGACGGCCGTCTCCTGGCGGAAGATGTTGGTGAAGCCGCGCTTGGGGATGCGCCGGGTCAGGGGCATCTGGCCGCCCTCGAAGCCGGGCAGGCGGGAATAGCCGCTGCCCTGGAGCTGGCCCTTGCTGCCAGCCCCGGCGGTCTTGCCGTGGCCGGAGCCGGGGCCGCGCCCGACGCGCTTGCGTCCCTTCCGAGATCCGGGGGCCGGTTTCAGGTTGCTCAGGTTCATCGTTCCTCCACCGCTTCCACCTTGAGGGCATGAACGATCTTGCGGATCATCCCCCGGACCGCCGGCGTGTCGGCCAGGACCGCGCTGGAGTTGAGCTTGCGCAGGCCCAGCCCCCGGGCCGTCTGGCGCTGGTCCAGGGGGGTGCCGATGAGGCTGCGGACGAGGGTGACCCGGACGAGGGGGCCGGCGGCGGCCTGCCGGACGCTCCGGGACGCCTTGCCGGTTTTCTTGGCGACTTCGCTCATAACGCACCTTTCGCTTTGCCGCGGATCTTGGCCACATCCTCGGGATTGCGGACATGGCGCAGGGCGTCCAGGGTCGCGTTGGCGACGCTGATGGGGTTGCTGCTGCGCAGGGACTTGGTCAGGATGTCCCGGATGCCGGCCAGCTGCATGATCACCCGGACGGCGCCGCCGGCGATGACGCCCGTGCCTTTCGAGGCCGGGCGGAGGACGACCAGGCCGGCCCCGTCGATGCCCTTGACCAGGTGCGGGATGGTCGTCTCGGCAAGGGGCACCCGGATCATGCTCTTGCGGGCCGCTTCGACGCCCTTGGCGATGGCCTGGGGCACTTCGCGGGCCTTGCCCTTGCCGATGCCGACCCGGCCGCGCTCGTCGCCGACGGCGACGAGGGCCGAGAAGCTCAGGTTCTTGCCGCCCTTGACGACCTTGGTGACTCGGCGGATGGAGATGACCTGGTCCTTGAGCTCCATGCCCTCTTCGTCGAGGACCCCGACTTTCCTTTGGTGTCTGCGATCGTCCACGTTGCTGTCTCCTTGTGCGTCCGTTCGCTCAGAACTGGATGCCTTCCTTGCGGATGGCGTCGGCCAGGGTCTTGATCCGTCCGTGATAGGGATGGGTGCCGCGGTCGAAGACGACCTTGTCGATCTTGGCCGCCTTGAGCCGCTGGCCCATGATCTCGCCGAGCAGGGCGCAGGCGTCCTTGTTCTTGGTCCCCTTGGCCTTGGCCCGGAATTCCTTCTCCAGGGTCGAGGCCGTCAGGAGAACGGTCCCCTTCCGGTCGTCGATGACCTGGGTGTAGACGTAGGCATTGCTCTTGAACACGTGGAGACGGGGCCTCTCCGGCGTGCCCTGGACCCGTTCGCGGATCCGCTTCCGGAGACGGTCGTCCCGGACCTTACGTTCGCTGGTCTTGTCTTTAAGCACCGGTCACTCCCGCTTTGCGTTCTTTCTTGATGAGCCGCTCGCCCAGGTACCTGACCCCCTTTTGCTTGTAGGGGTCCGGGATGCGGAGGCTCTTGATGTCGTCGGCCACCTGCCCGACCTTCTGCCGGTCGATGCCCTTGACCGTGAGCAGGGTCGGCTTCTCGGCCGTGATCTCGATGCCGGCCGGGATGTCGTAGACGATCGGCCGGGAATAGCCCAGGCTGATCTCGAGCTTGCCTTTGTCGAGCTTGGCCTTGTAGCCGACGCCGACGATCTCGAGCTGCTTGACGTAGCCCTCGGTGACGCCGACCAGGGCGTTGTGGGCCAGGGCCCGGCCGAGGCCGTGGTTGGCCCGCGAGGTCTTGCTGTCGTCGGCCCGGCTGAGGACCAGGCTCGAGCCCTCCAGGGCGGCCGTGATGCCCGGCTGGAGCGGGGTCGAGAGCTTGCCCTTCTTGCCCTCGAACTCGATCCGGTCCGGATGGACCGTGACCTTGACGCCCGCCGGAACGGCGATGGGTTTCTTCCCGACTCTGGACATGATTCCCTCTCTCCCCGCCTACCAGATGCTGCAGAGGACTTCGCCGCCGACCCCGGCTTCCTCGCAGGCCCGCCCGGTCAGGACGCCGCGGGACGTCGAGACGATGGCCAGGCCCAGGCCGTCCAGGACCTTGGGGACGGCGTCGCCGGTGCAATAGATCCGGCAGCCGGGCGTGCTGACACGCTTGAGGCCGCTGATGACGCTCCGGTTGTCCTCGGTGTACTTGAGCGTCACGTTGAGGATCCCCTGCTTCTTGTCGTCGATGACCTTGTAGTTCTTGACGTAGCCCTCTTCCTTGAGGATCTTGACGACCTCGATCCCCAGCCGGAAGGCGGGCGCGTTGATTTCCCGCTTCTTGGATTTCACGCCGTTGCGGATCCGGGTGAGCAGGTCCGATAAAGAGTCCATGGGTCTTCCTTTCTCCGATCTCACCAGGACGACTTGGTCACGCCCGGGATCTCGCCCTTGAGGGCCAGCTCGCGGAAGCAGAGGCGGCAGAGATCGAACTTCCGGTAATAGGCCCGCGGACGTCCGCAGAGCCGGCAGCGGTGCCGGACCCTGATGGCGTACTTGAGGGGGCGGACCATCTTGGCCTTGCGCGCTTTGGTTGCCATATCGACCTCGCTTCTCAGGATTCCCGGAACGGCATGCCCAGATGCTTGAGGAGGGCCAGGGCCTCCTTGTCCGTCCGGGCCGTCGTGACGATGGTGATGTTCATGCCCCGGGGCCGTTCGACCTTGGTGTAGTCGATCTCGGGGAAGACCAGCTGGTCGCGCATCCCCAGGGTGTAGTTCCCCCGGCCGTCGAAGGACGTGGCCGGGACGCCGCGGAAGTCGCGGACCCGCGGCAGGACGATGTTGACCAGCCGGTCGAGGAACTCGTACATCCGCCGGTTGCGGAGGGTGACGTAGCAGGCGATGGGCTGGCCCTTCCTCAGCTTGAAGGCCGAGATGGATTTCTTGGCCCGGCCGACGCCGGGCAGCTGGCCGGTGATCTGGGCCAGCTCGGCCTTGGCCGTGTCGAGGAGCTTGATGTTGCCGATGGCGTCCCCCGCCCCGACGTTGACGATGATCTTCACCAGCCGGGGCACGGCCATGATATTCGTGATGCCGAGCTCCTTCTGGAGCTCAGGAACCACGTCCTTGCGGTACTTCTCGTATAAGCGGCTCATGGGCGGTACCTCACTTGGCCTTCTCGATGAGCGTGTCGCAACGGTGGCAGTAACGGTCCTTGGTGCCGTCCTCGTGCCGGCGGCTGCGGGCCCGGACGCCCTGGCCGCACTCGGCGCAGTAGAGCATGACATTGGCCACGGCGATGGGGGCTTCCTTCTCCATCACCCCGCCCTGCTGGTTCCGGCTGCGGTCGGCCTTGACGAAGTGCTTGACGAAATTGATCCGTTCGACGATGACCCGGTTGGTCTCGGGCACGAGCTTCAGGACCTTGCCCTGCTTGCCCTTGTCCTTGCCCCGGATGACGACGACGAGATCGTTCTTCTTCAGCGCGATCTTGGACATCAGAGGACCTCCGGCGCGAGGGAGACGATCTTCATGAACTTCCGCTCGCGCAGCTCGCGGCCGACGGGCCCGAAGACGCGCGTCCCGACGGGCTCCCCCGCCTTGTCGATGATGACCGCGGCGTTGTCCTCGAAGCGGATGTAGGAGCCGTCCTTGCGGCGGAGCTCCTTGCGCGTCCGGACGACGACGGCCCGGATGACCTTGCCCTTCTGGATCTTGCTCTCGGGGTCGGCCTCTTTGACCGTCGCCGAGATGATGTCGCCGATCCGGGCGATGTGCCCGACCGCGCCGCCGATCGGCGTGATCGCCTGGATCCTCCGGGCGCCGGAGTTGTCGGCGACCTTGAGCATCGTGCGCATCTGGATCATTGGGCGTCTCCCGTTCCCGGCTCCTCGGCCTTGGCGGCCAGGGGGTCAGTCTGGATCGGCGTCGCCGTCAGCTCGGGCGTCAGGCCGATGACGGCCAGGACGCGCCAGCGCTTGGTCTTGCTGATCGGCCGCGTCTCGATGATGCGGACGACGTCGCCGACCTTGCAGGTCCCGGCCTCGTCATGGACGAGGAAGGTCTGCTTGCGGCGGATGGTCTTGCGGTACAGGGGGTGGCGGATCTGCCGCTCCACCTGGACCGTGACCGTCTTCGTCATCTTCCTGGCGATGACGGTCCCGACCTTGGTGGTCTTCCGGGCTTTCGTGGAAGTGTCCATGGGCTACTCCGTGGGCGCCGTCGTCCGGTTCAAGAGGGTCTTGATCCGGGCGATGTCCCGCTTGATGGTCTTGATCTTCATCGGGCTCTCGAGCTGGCCCAGGGACTTCTGGAAGCGGAGCTTGAAGAGCTGGTCGACGAGCTCCGCCTCCCTGTGCTTCAGCTCTTCGGCCGAGAGTTCTCTGAGTTCCTTGATCTTCATCTGAGCTCCCTCGCTTCCCGGGAGATGAAGCGCGTCTTGATGGGCAGCTTGTGCGCGGCCAGGCGCATGGCCTCCCGGGCCTCTTCGGGCTCGATGCCCTCGAGCTCGAACAGTATCTTGCCCGGGCGGATGACATCGACCCAGATCTCGGGGTCGCCCTTGCCCTTGCCCATGCGGACCTCAGTCGGCTTCTTGGTGATCGACTTCCAGGGGAAGGTCCGGATCCAGAGCTTGCCTTTCCTCTTCATGTGCCGGGTTATGGTGATACGGCCGGCTTCGATCTGCCGGGACGACAGCCAGCCGCACTCGAGGGCCTGGAGCCCGTAGGCCCCGAAGGTCAGCGTGCCGCCGCGCAGGGCCGTGCCGCGCATGCGCCCCCGCTGCTGCTTGCGGTATTTGACTTTGGCGGGCATCAACATGGCTAGATCTCCTCGACCTCGGCCATCTGGGAGGTCATCTTGGGCTTCTCCACGTCGCCCCTGTAGACCCAGACCTTGATGCCGATCTGGCCGTAGGTCGTGAAGGCCTCGGTGAAGGCGAAGTCGATGTCGGCCCTGAGCGTCTGCAGGGGCAGCTGGCCCTTGAGGTACCACTCGGAGCGGGCGATCTCGACGCCGCCCAGGCGGCCGGCGCACATGACCTTGATGCCCTTGGCCCCCATCTTGAGGGCGAACTCGACGGCCTTGCGCATGGCCCGCCGGTAGGCGATCCGCTTTTCCAGCTGGACGGCGATGCTCTCGCCGACGAGCAGGGCGTTGAGCTCCGGCTTGTCGACCTCGCGGATGTCGACGTAGACATCGCGCTTGGCGATCGTCTCGAGGTAGGACTTGAGGCTCTCTATCTCCTTGCCGCCCCGGCCGATGATGATGCCGGGCCGGGCCGTGTGGATGATGACCCGGATCTTCGGCCCGACGCGCTCGACGTCGACGCCGGCGATGCCGGCGTGGAAGTACTTCTCCTTGATGGCCTTCTTCATCTTCAGGTCTTCATGGATGAGGCGGGCGTAGTCCGGGCCCTTGGCGAACCAGCGGGACGTCCACGGCTTGTTGAAGCCGAGCCGGAATCCATAAGGGTGTGTTTTCTGTCCCACGGTCATTTCCCCTTTTCGTCGAGATATATGTGGACGTGGCTGGTCCGCTTCTGGACCCGGTAGGCCCGTCCCTGGGGCGCCGGCCGGATGCGCTTGGCGATCGGGCCGCCGTTGATCTGGATGCGCGAGATGTAGAGCGTGTCGACGTCGACGTCCGGCGATTTCTGCTGGGCGTTGGCGATGGCCGAGCGCAGGACCTTCTCCAGGATGGCGCTGATCTTCTTGCGCTCGCTGAAGCGCAGGATCGTCAGGGCCTCCCCGACGAAGCGGTCGCGGACCTGGTCGGCGACCAGGCGGCCCTTCTGCGGGCTCATGCGCACGAACCGGGCAATGGCGTGGGCGACGGGAGTTGGCTGGGGGGCGTTCATTTCTTTTCCACCTTCAGCTGCTTGGCCGTCTTCGACGTGTGGCCCTTGAAGTGCCGCGTCGGCGAGAATTCTCCGAGCTTGTGCCCGACCATGTTCTCGGTGACGAAGACCGGGATGAACTTCCGGCCGTTGTGGACGCCGATGGTCATGCCGACCATCTCGGGGATGATCGTCGAGCGGCGGGACCAGGTCTTGACGACCTGGCGCTTGGCCGCGGGCGTGGACAGGGCCTGGACCTTCTCGAGGAGGTGGTCGTCGATGAAGGGGCCTTTGCTAAGCGATCTGCTCATGGTTACTTGCTCCTGCGCCGGACGATGAAGGCCTGGGTCCGCTTGTTCTGGCGCGTTTTGTAGCCCTTGGTCGGGATGCCCGTCGGGCTGACCGGGTGCCGGCCGCCCTTGGCCTTGCCTTCGCCGCCGCCGTGCGGATGGTCGATGGGGTTCATGGCCGTGCCGCGGACGTGCGGCCGGATGCCCTGCCAGCGGCTCCGGCCGGCCTTGCCGATGCTGATATTCGAGTGATCGGCGTTGCCGATCTGGCCGATCGTCGCCCGGCAGTCCAGGTGGACCTTGCGGATCTCCGACGAGGGCAGCCGAACCTGGGCGTAGTCCCCTTCCTTGGCCAGGATCTGGGCGCCGGCCCCGGCCGACTTGGCCACCTGGCCGCCCTTGTCCTTGCGCAGCTCGATGTTGTGGATGACCGTGCCGAGCGGGATGAACCGCAGCGGCATGGCGTTGCCCGGCAGGATGTCGGCCTGCCGGTCGGTCGAAACGACCTCCTGCCCGACCTGGAGGCCGGCCGGGTAGATGATGTAGCGCCGCTCGCCGTCCCGGTAGCGCACCAGGGAGATGAAGGAGGAGCGGTTGGGGTCGTACTCGACGGTCTCGACCTTGCCCGGGATGTCGATCTTGTCGCGCTTGAAGTCCACGACGCGGTAGAGCTGCTTGTGCCCGCCGCCGCGGTTGCGCATCGCCAGGCGGCCGCGGCTGTCGCGCCCGCCCGACTTGGACAGGGAGACGAGCAGGGGCTTGTAGGGGGCGTCCCCGCTCAGCTCGTCATAACGGTTGCCCGTCCTGTGGCGCAGGCCGGGGGTCATTGGCCGGTATGTTTTGATGCCCATGTTACGCCGCCTCGAAGTATTCGATCGGCTTCTCGCCTTGGCGGAGCCGGACGTAGGCCTTCTTCCAGTCCCTCCGCCGCCCCACGTTGCGGCCGACCCGGCGGACCTTGCCCGCCTTGGCCTGGGTCCGGACCTCGGCCACCTTGGTCTTGAACAGCTGCTCGATGGCCCGTTTGATCTCGATCTTGTTGGCGCTCCGGGCGACTTCGAAGCAGATGACCCCGCTCTGGGCCTTGAGCTGGGTCGTCTTCTCCGTTATCACCGGGCGCAGGATGATTTTATGGGGGTCTTTGATCACGACAGTTTCTCCAGGACGGCCTCGAACGCCCGCCGGCTGAAGACGACCGACTTGTGGGCGAGGACGTCGTAGATATTGAGCCCCGCGACGTCGACCGCCTTGACCCGGGGCAGGTTCCGGGCGGCCCGGAAGAGATGGGCGTTCTCGGGCGTGTCGACCAGGAGGGCCGAGTCGAGGTTGTAGGCCTTGAGCAGGGCCACGGCCTCCTTCGTCTTGGGCTCCTTGACCTCCAGGTCGCTGGCGATCAGGAGCTCGCCGGCGGCGTGCTTCTGGGCCAGGGCGGCGGCCAGGGCGCCCCGGCGGGCCTTCTTCGGCAGCTCGTAGGAGTAGTCGCGGGGCTGCGGTCCGAAGACCGTCCCGCCCTTCCTCCAGAGAGGTGAGCGCGTGCTGCCGACGCGGGCCCGGCCGGTGCCCTTTTGCCGCCAGGGCTTCTTGCCGCCGCCGCTGACGGCGGTCCGGGTCTTGGTGGCCGCCGTCCCCTGGCGCTGGTTGGCCCGGTAGTTGACGACGGCTTCGTAGATCAGGTGGTCCTTCGCCGGCCCGGCGAAGACGCCGTCGGGCAGGTCCACCTGGGCGGCCGTCCGGCCGCTGCGGTCGATGATGTCGAGTTTGGCCATGGTGCCTTCTTTCCCGTTCATTTCGCCCGCGCGGGAGCCGGCGCGGCCTTGCGGACCAGGACGTATCCGCCCTTGGCGCCGGGCACGGCGCCCTTGACGATGAGCAGGTTCTGATCCTTGTCCGTGGCGACGACCTTGAGCTTGCGGACCGTGACCCGGTCATGGCCCATATGGCCGCCCATGCGCATGCCCTTGATGACCCGCGAGGGGTAGGACGAGGCGCCGATCGAGCCGGGCGCGCGGTGGAACATGGAGCCGTGGGCGGCGTCGCCCCCGGCGAAGTGATGGCGCTTGACGACGCCCGCGAAGCCCTTGCCCTTGCTCGTCCCGATGACGTCGATCGTCTCGCCGATCTCGAAGATGTCGACCAGGACCTGGTCGCCTTCCTTGACCGCGGCCAGATCGGAGCAGCCGACCTCCTGAAGCTTCTTGACGACCGGCACGCCGGACTTCTTGAAATGCCCGGTCTGGGGCTTGGTCGCCCGGCGGACGGCCCGCTCCTCGACGAAGCCCAGCTGGACGGCCGGATAGCCGTCCGTTTCGGGCGTCTTCTTCTGGATGACCGTGCACGGCCCGGCCTTGAGGACGGTGACGGGGACGACGTTGCCGGCGTCGTCGAACTGCTGGCTCATGCCGATCTTCTTGGCGATCAGTCCCTGGATCATGGTCATTCTCCCGTCCCGGAGGCCTGGATCTCGACGTCGATCCCGGCCGGCAGGTCGAGCTTCTGGAGCTCCTCGATCGTTTCGTTGTTGTATTCGCTGATGTCGATGAGCCGCTTGTGGATCCGCATCTCGAACTGCTCGCGCGACTTCTTGTCGACGTGCGGGGAACGAAGGACGCAGAACTTGTGGATGCGCGTCGGCAGGGGGATGGGACCGGCCACGCTGGCGCCGGTCCTTTTCGCCTTGATGACGATGTCCTTGACGGACTGGTCGAGCAGGCGGTGATCGAAGCTCTGTAAGCGGATTCTGATCTTTTCCATCGTTCGTTCCTCTGTTCTCGCTCGGGCTCTCCCGGGCCCCGCGGCCCGCGGACCCTCGGCGGCCTCGCTGTTACTCGATGATCTCGGTGACGGTGCCGGCGCCGACCGTCCGGCCGCCCTCGCGGATGGCGAAGCGGAGGGCCTTCTCCATGGCGACGTCGGTGATCAGCTCGATCTCCAGGTTGACGGAGTCGCCGGGCATGACCATCTCGACGTTCTCGGGCAGCTTGACCGAGCCGGTGACGTCGGTCGTCCGGAAGTAGAACTGCGGCCGGTAGCCCTTGAAGAACGGCGTGTGCCGCCCGCCCTCTTCCTTGGTCAGGGCGACGACCTGGGCCCGGAACTTCCGGTGCGGCGTGATGGACCCGGGCTTGGCCAGGACCTGACCGCGCTCGACCTCGTCCTTGCCGACGCCGCGGAGCAGGGCCCCGATGTTGTCGCCGGCCTGGGCCTGGTCGAGGAGCTTGCGGAACATCTCGACGCCCGTGACAACGGTCTTGCGGGTCGGGCGGAGCCCGACGATCTCGCACTCGTCGCCGACCTTGACGACGCCGCGCTCGACGCGTCCGGTCACGACGGTGCCGCGGCCGGTGATCGAGAAGACGTCCTCGATGGCCATCTGGAACGGCTTGTCGACCTCGCGCTGGGGCTCGGGGATGTAGTCGTCCATGGCCTTGACCAGCTCCCAGATCGGCTTGGCGCCGTCGCCGGCCGGGTCTTCCAGGGCCTTGGTGGCGCTGCCGCGGATGACCGGGATCTTGTCGCCGGGGAAGTCGTACTTCGAGAGCAGCTCGCGGACCTCGAGCTCGACCAGGTCGAGGATCTCGGGGTCGTCGACGAGGTCGCACTTGTTCATGAACACGACGATGGCCGGCACGTTGACCTGGTGGGCCAGCAGGATGTGCTCACGGGTCTGGGGCATGGGGCCGTCGGCGGCCGACACGACCAGCACGGCGCCGTCCATCTGGGCCGCGCCGGAGATCATGTTCTTGATGTAGTCGGCGTGGCCGGGGCAGTCGATGTGGGCGTAATGCCGCTTCTCGCTCTCGTACTCGACGTGGCTCAGGGCGACCGTCAGGATCTTCGTCGCGTCGCGGCGGAACATCTTGGCGTCGGCCTTGGCGACGTCGTCGTAGCTCTTGGCCTGGGCCAGGCCTTTGGTCGCCAGAACCTTGGTAATGGCGGCCGTCAGCGTCGTCTTGCCGTGGTCGATGTGACCGATCGTCCCGACGTTGACATGGGGCTTCGTCCTCGCAAACTTTTCTTTCGCCATCGCTCACCTCCTGTATGGCTTACGAACTCAATGACGCTTCCTTAGGCGTCGGCCCGGAACGGGATGCGTCCCTCGATCCGGGCCACGATCTCATCCTGGACGCCCTGGGGCGTCCGCTCGTACCTTGCGAATTCCATGTTGAAGACGCCGCGGCCCTGGGTCAGGGTCCGGAGCGTCGTCGCGTAGCCGAACATCTCGGCCAGGGGGGCATGGACCATGATGACGCGGGAGCCGCTGCGCATCTCCATGCCCTCGATCTTGCCCCGCCGGGCGTTGAGGTCGCCGACGATGTCGCCCAGGTACTCGTCCGGGGCGACGACCTCGAGCTTCATCAGCGGCTCTAAAAGCGCCGGGGCGGCCTTGGCCGCGGCCTCGCGCCAGGCCAGGGAGGCCGCGATCTTGTAGGCCACGGGCGCCGCGTCGGTGTCGTGGGTCGAGCCGCCGATAAGGGCGGCCCGCAGGTCGGTGGCCGGGAAGCCGGCCACGACGCCGGCCTCGCAGGCCTCGCGGACGCCGTTCTCGACGTCGCCGACGAACTCGGCCGGGACGCTCCCGCCCCGGGTCCGGTCGACGAACTCGACGCCCCGGCCCCGCTCCAGGGGCTCCAGGGCCAGGACGACGTGGCCGTAAAGGCCCTTGCCGCCGGCCTGGCGGATGTACTTGCCCTCGCCCTCGGCCGCGGCCTGGATGGTCTCCTTGTAGGCCACCTGGGGCTTGCCCAGGTTGGCCCGGACGCCGAACTCGCGCTCCATCCGGTCCATGACGATCTCGAGGTGCAGCTCCCCCATCCCCCGCAGCAGCGTCTGGCCCGTCATCGGGTCCTGGCTGACCTTGAGGGTGGGGTCTTCGCGCTCCAGCTTGGCCAGGGTCGCGGCCAGCTTGGCGTGGTCGGCCTTGGTCTTGGGCTCGATGGTCGCGGCGATGACCGGCTCCGGGAAGCGAATGGACTCGAGGACGATGGGATGGCTCTTGAGGCAGAGCGTGTCCCCCGTCGAGATGTTCTTCATCGAGCCCATGGCCGCGATGTCCCCGGCGTAAACTTCCTTGACCTCGGTCCGCTTGTTGGAGTGCATCTCCAGCAGGCGGGAGAGCTTCTCCTCCTCGCCCTTGGCCGAATTGTAGACGGCCTGGCCGACCTTGGCCTTGCCGGAATAGACCCGGAAATAGGCCAGGCTGCCGAGGAAGGGGTCGTTGGCGATCTTGAAGACCAGGGCCGAAAAAGGCGCGTCGTCGGAGGCCGGGCGCGTCTCCTCGGCCTGGGTCCGGGGATGGCGGCCGGCGACCGGCCGGACGTCGACCGGCGACGGCAGGTAATCGACGACGGCGTCGAGGAGCGGCTGGACGCCCTTGTTCCGGAAAGACGCCCCGTAGAGAACGGGGACGGCTTCCTGGGTCAGGGTGGCCCGGCGGACGGCGGCCCGCAGCTCAGGCGCCGTCACCTCGACTCCGTCGAGGTACTTCGCCATCAGGGCGTCGTCGTGCTCGCTCAACATTTCGATCATATCCTGTCGTTTCCGTTCGACTTCCTCGCGGTCCTCGTCCGCGACCTCCCGGACGGTATAGTCCGTCCCCAAGAGGTCCTGACCCCAGTCATAGACCTTGCGGTCGATGAGGTCGATCACACCGCGGAATCCGTCTTCCCTTCCCAAGGGAATCTGGACCGGCAGAGGCTTGGCCGCCACCCGCGTCCTCAGCATGAGGACCGCCCGTTCGGGGTCCGCTCCGACCCTGTCCATCTTGTTGATGAACACGATCCGCGGCACCCGATACTTATCGGCCTGGCGCCACACTGTCTCGGACTGCGGTTCGACGCCGCCAACTCCACACAGTATGGCTATCGCGCCGTCGAGCACCCTCAGGGAGCGCTCGACCTCCGCGGTGAAATCCACGTGACCGGGTGTATCAATGATATTGATACGGTGGTCACGCCAGGCGCACGTCGTCGCGGCCGAGGTGATGGTGATCCCGCGTTCCTGCTCCTGGACCATCCAATCCATCACGGCCGTTCCGTCGTCCACCTCGCCAATCTTGTAGGTCATACCCGTATAAAAGAGCATCCGCTCGGTCGTTGTAGTCTTGCCGGCGTCGATATGGGCCATAATACCGATGTTCCGTACTCTCTCGATCGGGTATGACCGCATAAACCGTTCGCTCCATATCGACCCGAATCACAGACCGAGCTCTTTCTTGAGGACTACCATTTATAATGTGCGTAGGCCCTGTTGGCCTCCGCCATCTTGTGCGTGTCTTCGCGCTTCTTGACCGCGCCGCCGCGGTTGTTGATGGCGTCGAGGATCTCGGCCGAGAGCTTATCCTGCATGCTCTTGCCGCCCCTCTCCTTGGCGTACTTGACCAGCCAGCGGAAGCCCAGGGACCAGGACCGCCCCGGCGTGACCTCGATCGGGACCTGGTAGTTCGCGCCGCCGACGCGCCGCGACTTGGTCTCGAGGAAGGGCCGGACGTTCTCCAGGGCCTTCTCCAGGATCTTGAGGGGATCTTCCTTGGTCTTGGCCTTGAGGATGTCCATCGTCCCGTAGACGACCCGCTGGGCCGTCGTCTTCTTCCCCTGGCGGAGGAAGAGGGTGATGAACCGGGCGACCACCGAGCTGCCGTAAATGGGGTCGACCGGCGCTTTGCGCTTCTTGATGATTCCGCGTCTGGGCATGAAAAAAGCTCCTGGCTAGGCCGCGGCCCGTTTCTCTTTCGGCTTCTTGGCCCCATAGCGGGAGCGGGCCTTGCACCGGTTCTGGACCCCTTCGGCGTCGAGCGTGCCGCGGACGATGTGGTAGCGGACGCCGGGCAGGTCCTTGACCCGGCCGCCCCGGATCATGACGATCGAGTGTTCCTGAAGATTGTGCCCGATGCCGGGGATGTAGCCCGTGACCTCGATGTTGTTCGTCAGGCGGACGCGGGCGACCTTGCGCATGGCCGAGTTCGGCTTCTTGGGCGTCGTCGTGAACACCCGGGTGCAGACGCCCCGCTTCTGAGGGCAGGCGTCGAGGGCCGGGGATTTACTCTTGTATTTCTTGGGCGTGCGCCCCTTGCGGATGAGCTGGTTTACGGTCGGCAATGAAAAATACTCCTCTACACAAGATTCCTCAAAAGGTTTTATTCATCCCCAGGGGGATAGCCCGAGACGAATAGCGCGATATTAGCAAAATTTGGCCATCCTGTCAAGGAATTTGACATCCCTTTCGGTCCGCCGGGAATCAGACGTCCGGCAGGATATCCTCCTCTTCCTTCTCGGGGAGGAGCGGCTGCATCTCCTCCTTGAGCTCGACGTTCCGGTAGTACTTGTAGCCCGTGCCGGCCGGGATGAGCCGGCCCATGATGATGTTCTCCTTGAGGCGCCTGAGGTAGTCGACCTTGCCGTAGAGGCTGGCCTCGGTCAGGACCCGGGTCGTCTCCTGGAAGGAGGCGGCCGAGATGAAGCTGTCCGTGCTCAGGGCGCTCTTGGTGATGCCCAGGAGGAGCGGCCGGGCCTTGGCCGGCTTGCCGCCCTTCTTGATGACCTTCTCGTTCTCGGCCTGGAAGACGAACTTGTCGACCTGCTCGTCGACCAGGAACTCGGTGTCGCCGACCTCCTCGACCTTGACCCAGCGCAGCATCATCCGGATGATCGTCTCGATGTGCTTGTCGTTGATGGCCACGCCCTGGAGCCGGTAGACGGCCTGGACCTCCTTGAGGAGGTACTCAGCCAGCTCCTTCTCGCCCAGGACCCGGAGGATGTCGTGCGGGTTGACCGGGCCGTCCATGAGGGCGTCTCCGGCCCGGATGCGCTCGCCGTCGGAGACGGACAGGTGGGCGCCCTTGGGGATGAGGTATTCCTTCTCCCCGCCGCGCTCGTTGCGGACCGTGATCTTGCGGTAGCCGCGGACGAGGCCGCCGATCTGGGCGGTGCCGTCGATCTCGCTGATGACCGCCGGCAGCTTGGGCCGCCGGGCCTCGAACAGCTCCTCGGCCCGGGGCAGGCCGCCCGTGATGTCCTTGGTGCGGGCCGCCTCGCGCGGGATCTTGGCCAGGACGTCGCCTGCGAAGACAGTTTCGGAGTCCTTGATCTGGAGGTTGGCGCCCGAGGGCAGGAAATACTTGCGCAGCAGGACCGGCTGGCCCTTGTCGTCGGTCCGCTTCGGGTCGATGATCTCGATCTGGGGCTGGAGCTTCTCGTCCTTGGGGTCGATGATGACCTGGGTGATCAGGCCGGTGAACTCGTCCTGGACCTCCTCCATGCTGACGCCGAGGACGACGTCGTGGAAACGGATCGTGCCCGACTCCTCGGTCAGGATGAAGGTGTTGAAGGGGTCCCACTCGGCGAAGGCCTGGCGGGACTTGATCTCCTGCCCTTCGGGCACGAGGATGCGGGCGCCGTAGGGCACCTGGTAGTGCTCGACCTCGCGGCCGCGATGGTCCAGGACGGCGATGTTGGCGCTCCGGTTGACGACGATGAGCGTGCCTTCCTTGTTGGTGACCGACTTTAGGTTGTTGAACTTGAGGACGCCCTCGTTCTTGGCTTCCAGCTTGGACCGCTCGGCGCCGCCCATGGCGATGCCGCCGACGTGGAAGGTGCGCATGGTCAGCTGGGTGCCGGGCTCGCCGATGGACTGGGCGGCGACGATGCCGACGGCCTCGCCGAGCTCGACCATCTTGCCGGAGGCCGGCGAGCGGCCGTAGCAGAGCTGGCAGATGCCGCGCTTGGATTCGCAGCTCAGGACCGAGCGGATCTTGACCCGCTCGATGCCCAGGTCCTGGAACTGCTGGGCCACCTTCTCGGTGATCTCCTCGTTCATATCGACGATCGTCTCCCCCGTGTCGGGGTGGACGACCTGCTCCAGGGCCACCCGGCCGACGATGCGGTCGAGGAACTGCTCGATGATCTCGCCGTTCTCGACGATGGCCGAGACGTTGATGCCCTTGAGGGTGCCGCAGTCGTGCTCGTCGACGACGACCTCTTGGCAGACGTCGACAAGCTTGCGGGTCAGGTAGCCGGAGTTGGCCGTCTTGAGGGCCGTGTCGGCCAGGCCCTTGCGGGCGCCGTGGGTTGAGATGAAGTACTGCAGGACGTTCAGGCCCTCACGCAGGTTGGCCGTGATGGGCGTCTCCAGGATCTCGCCCGAGGGCTTCGACATCAGGCCGCGCATGCCGGCCAGCTGGCGGATCTGCTGCTTGTTGCCGCGCGAACCGGAGTCGGCCATGACGTAGAGCGGGTTGAGCTCCTTGCCCTCGAGGCTGATGCGCTTCATCTCCTCGATCATGGCCCCCGAGACCTTGTCCGTGACCGTGCCCCAGATCTCGACGACGCGGTTGAAGCGCTCGCCGGAGGAGATGGTGCCGTCGCGGTAGAGGTTCTCGATGGCCAGGACCTCCTTCTCGGCCTTGTCGACCAGGGCCTTCTTTTCGCCGGGGATGACGAAGTCGTCGATGCCCAGGGAGAATCCGGCCCGGGTGGCGTAGGTGAAGCCGAGCTGCTTCAGGGCGTCCAGCATCTGGACGGTCGGCTGCAGCCCTGATTTGAGGTAGGTGTAGAAGACCAGGTTCTCCATGCCCTTCTTGCGCAGAACCCCGTTGACGTAGGGGTGGCCCTTGGGCAGGACCCCGTTGAAGATGATCCGGCCGGGGGTCGTCTCGACCAGGTCTTTCTTGAACTCCTGGACCGGGCAGGTCATGACGCCCTGGTCGTCGTAATAGACGGCCAGGTTCATGAACGGGCCACTGAAGCGCAGCTTGATGATACTCTGGAGGGCGACCTCGCCGGCCTCCATGGCCAGCAGGGCGGCCTCGGGGCTGCCGAAGATCCGCCCCTCCCCCTTCATCCCCTTCTTCTCCAGGGTCAGGTAGTAGCAGCCCAGGACCATGTCCTGGCTGGGGATGGTCAGGGGCCGGCCGTGGGCCGGCGAGAGGATGTTGTTGGTCGAGAGCATCAGGGTCTGGGCCTCGATCTGGGCCTCGACCGAGAGCGGGATGTGCACGGCCATCTGGTCGCCGTCGAAGTCGGCGTTGAAGGCGGCGCAGACGAGCGGGTGGATCTGGATGGCCTTGCCCTCGACGAGGAGGGGCTCGAAGGCTTGGATGCCCAGCCGGTGCAGGGTCGGCGCGCGGTTGAGGAAGATCGGGTGCTCGCGGACGACCTCCTCGAGGTAGTCCCAGACCTCGGGCCGCTCCTGCTCGTGCCACTCCCGGGCGACCTTGACGCTGGGAACGAGGCCTTCCTTCTCGAGCTTGTTGAAGATGAACGGCTTGAACAGCTCCAGGGCCATCTTCTTGGGCAGGCCGCACTGGTTGAGCTTGAGCTCGGGGCCGACGACGATGACCGAGCGGCCGGAATAGTCGACGCGCTTGCCCAGCAGGTTCTGGCGGAAGCGGCCCTGCTTGCCGCGCAGGGCCTCGCTCAGGGACTTGAGCGGCCGGCGGTTGGCGCCGAGGTGGACGCGGCCCCGCTTGCCGTTGTCGAAGAGGGCGTCGACGGCCTCCTGCAGCATCCGCTTCTCGTTGCGGATGATGAGCTCGGGGGCCTTGAGCTCGATGAGCTTCTTCAGCCGGTTGTTGCGGTTGATGACCCGGCGGTAGAGGTCGTTGAGGTCGGAGGTGGCGAAGCGGCCGCCGTCGAGCCGGACGAGCGGGCGCAGGTCGGGCGGGATGACCGGAACGACGTCCAGGACCATCCACTCCGGCCGGTTGCCGGAGCGCTTGAGGGCCTTGAAAACCCGCAGGCGCTTGGCGTAGCGGAGCTTGCGCTGCTGCGAGGTCTCCTTCTTCATCAGCTTGCGCAGCCGTTCGGCCTCCTTCTGGATGTTGATCTTCTCCAGGAGGACCTTGATGGCCTCGGCGCCGATGGAGGCCTCGAACTTGTCGCCGTACTTTTCCTGGGCGTCCTTGTACTCCTCCTCGTTGAGGAGCTGCTTTTCCTTGAGCGGCGTGTCGGCCGGGTCGATGACGATGTAGGACTCGAAGTAGAGGACCTTTTCCAGGTCCTTGATGGACAGGTCGAGGACGAGCCCGATGCGGCTCGGCGGGCTCTTGAAGAACCAGATGTGGGCCACGGGCGAGGCCAGATGGATGTGGCCCATGCGCTCGCGGCGGACCTTGCTCTTGGTCACCTCGACGCCGCAGCGCTCGCAGATGATGCCCCGGTACTTCATCCGCTTATACTTGCCGCAGAGGCACTCGTAGTCGTTTATGGGTCCGAAGATCTTGGCGCAGAACAGGCCGTCCTTCTCGGGCTTGAAGGTCCGGTAGTTGATGGTCTCCGGCTTGGTCACCTCGCCCCATGACCAGCTCTTGATCTTGTCCGGGGAGGCGATGCTGATTCGGACCCGGTCGAATTCGAGCCGCGGCCGGGGCGCCGAGACGATCGGAGGTCGGATGTCCATTAAGCTTCTCCTTTGCCCGGCTGGGGCACGGCGATGCCCCAGGGCAGGACGTCGTCCTTCTCGCCCTTCTCGAGCTCGAAGTTCAGGCACAGGCTCTGGAGCTCGCGGATGAGGACGTTGACCGATTCGGGGAGGCCGGGCGTGAAGTCGAGGTCCCCCTTGACGATGGCTTCGTAGATCTTGGCCCGCCCCTCGACGTCGTCGGACTTGACCGTCAGGAGCTCCTGGAGGCAATAGGCGGCGCCGTAGGCCTCGAGGGCCCAGACCTCCATCTCGCCGAACCGCTGGCCGCCGAACTGGGCCTTGCCGCCGAGCGGCTGCTGGGTGATGAGGGAGTACGGGCCGGTCGAACGGGCGTGGATCTTGTCGTCGACCAGGTGGAACAGCTTCATCATGTAGATGTAGCCGACCGTGACCTCCTGGTCCATGAGGTCGCCGGTCATGCCGTCGTAGAGCGGCGTCTTGCCGCTCTCGGGCAGGCCGGCCTTCTTGAGGAGCTGCTTGATCTCGTTCTCGCTGGCCCCGTCGAAGACCGGCGTGGCCATCCAGAACCCGAGGGTCCGGGCGGCCCAGCCGGCGTGGGTCTCGAGGATCTGCCCGACGTTCATGCGGGAGGGGACGCCGAGGGGGTTGAGGACGATCTCGACCGGCAAGCCGTTGGGCAGCCGGGGCATGTCCTCCTCGGGGACGATCTTGGCGACGATGCCCTTGTTGCCGTGGCGGCCGGAAACCTTGTCGCCGACCGAGAGGCGCCGCTTCATGGCGATGAAGACCTTGATCGACTGGATGACGCCGGGGGCCAGCTCGTCACCCTTCTTGAGGGTCTCGACCTTCTCTTTAAAGATGCCGCGCAGGGCCTCGATCTGGCGCTTGACCTTCTTATCCAGGTCCTTGATCTCGCGGTCGCGGCCCTCGTCGTCGCTGAGCTTGAGCTTCAGGGCGTCCTCGAACTCGATGGCCTCGAGGACCTTGTCGGTCAGCTTGGCGCCCTTCTCCAGGCTCAGGCTCTCGATCTTCTGGGCCTTCTCGACGGTCGCGCCCTTGAGCAGGGCCTTGACCTTGTCCCACTTCTCGCGCTCCATGATCAGGATCTCGTCGTCGAGGTTGCGCTTGAGCGTCGCGATCTCGTCCTTCTCGATGGCCTTGGCCCGGGGGCCCTTCTCGATGCCCCGGCGGGAGAAGATGCGGACGTCGATGATGGTGCCCTCGACGCCCGGCGAGCAGTAGAGGGAGGCGTCCTTGACGTCCAGGGCCTTCTCGCCGAAGATGGCCTTGAGCAGCTTCTCCTCGGGCGACAGCTGCGTCTCCCCTTTCGGCGCGACCTTGCCGACGAGGATGTCGCCGGACTTGACGTGGGCGCCGATGCGGACGATGCCGTTCTCGTCGAGGTTGCGGAGCAGGTTCTCGGGGACGTTGGGGATGTCCCGGGTGATCTCCTCGGGGCCGAGCTTGGTGTCGCGGGCCTCGATGGTCTCCTCGACGATATGCAGGGAGGTGAAGGCGTCGTCCTTGATGAGCTTCTCGCTGACGATGATGGCGTCCTCGAAGTTGTAGCCGCGCCAGGGCATGAAGGCGCAGAGGACGTTGCGGCCGAGGGCCAGCTCGCCGCCGTCGGTGCAGGAGCTGTCGGCCAGCACCTGGCCGCGGACGACCTTGTCGCCCCGGCGGATGATCGGCCGGTGGTTGGTCGAGGTGTTCTGGTTGGTCCGCAGGAACTTGGTCAGGGTGTAGAGGTCGGTGCCGACGTCGTAGCTCCGGGCGCCTTCCTTCTCGTCGACCCGGACGATGATCCGCTCGGCGTCGACGAAGCCGACCGTGCCGCTGCGCTTGCAGACGACGACGTCGCCCGAGCCGACGGCCACGAGGTCCTCGATGCCGGTGCCGACGAGCGGCGCCTCCGGCCGGATGAGGGGCACGGCCTGGCGCTGCATGTTCGAGCCCATCAGGGCCCGGTTGGCGTCATCGTGCTCGAGGAACGGGATCAGGGCCGCGGACAGGGAAACAAGCTGCTTGGGCGAGACGTCGATGTAGTGGATCTGCTCGCGGGGGATGTTCTTGAAGTTGCCCTTCTCGCGGGCGCTGACGACATCGTTCGTGAACCGGCCGCGGTCGTCGACGACGGCGTTGGCCTGGGCGACGTTGTACTTCTCCTCTTCCCAGGCGGTCAGGTACCAGCAGTAGGGCTCGACCGTCGGCAGGCGGCGGGCCTTCTCGGCCTTGAGCCGGTCCATGGCCTTGGCCATCTCGTCCTTCTTGACGATGTCGCCGATCTTGTAGTCGCTGCTGCCGGGGTGGATGACCTTGACGAAGTCGATGATGCGGCCGTTCTCGACCTTGCGGTAGGGGGTCTCGACGAAGCCGTACTCGTTGACCCGGGCGAAGCAACTGAGGGAGGAGATCAGGCCGATGTTCGGGCCTTCCGGCGTCTCGACCGGGCAGATCCGGCCGTAATGGGAGTTCTGGATGTCGCGGACCTCGAAGCCGGCCCGCTCGCGGCTGAGGCCGCCGGGCCCCAGGGCCGAGAGGCGCCGCTTGTGGGTGATCTCGGCCAGGGCGTTGATCTGGTCCATGAACTGGGAGAGCTGGGAGCTGCCGAAGAACTCCTTGAGGGCGGCGATGACGGGCTTGGAGTTGATGAGGTCCTGGGGCATGGCCGCCGCCAGGTCCGCGGTGATGGTCATCTTCTCCTTGATCGTCCGCTCCATGCGGGTCAGGCCGATGCGGAAGGCGTTCTCGACGAGCTCGCCGACCGACCGGACGCGCCGGTTGCCGAGGTGGTCGATGTCGTCGATCGAGCCCTCGCCGAAGCGCAGGTTGAGCAGGTACTTGAGGACTTCGACGTAGTCCTGCGGGCCGAGGGTCTTCTCTTCGAGCGGCGTTTCCAGGCCGAGCTTGATGTTGAATTTCAGCCGGCCGATGCGGGAGAAGTTGTATTTCTGGGGGTTGAAGAAGAGGCTCTGGAAGAGGTTGTGGGCGCTCTCCTGGGTGTGCGGCTCGCCGGGCCGCAGCTTGCGGTAGATCTCGCCGAGGGCCGAGGGCGTGTCCTTGCGCAGGTCCTTCTTGAGCGTCGTGCTGATGATCAGGCCGGCCCGGTCCTCCTCGGGGTAGAAGACCTCGAACGGCTCGCCCCGGCCCGTCAGGATCTCCAGGGCGGTATCCTCGAGGGGCTCGTTGGTCCGGACCTTGCCCTTGATGGCCGTCAGCGAATAGGCCCCGAGGAGGTCCTTCTTGAGGACGGGCACGCGGGCTACGCCGGCGTCCTTGAGGGCGGCCAGGGTCTCGGGGGTCAGCTTCTTCTTGGCCGGCGCCAGGACCTTGCGGCCCTTGGCGTCGGTGACGTCGTCAGCCGGGGTCCGGCCGAGGAGGCCGTCGGAGACCTCCCAGTAGAGCTTGCCGTCCTCGACGACGACCTTGGCGGTCTTGTGGAAGAGCCGCAGGATCTCCTCGTCGCTGCCGTGGCCCAGGGCCCGGAGGAAGACGGTGGCCAGGAATTTCTTCTTGCGGTCGAGGCGGACCCAGAGCAGGTTCTTGGCGTCGTGCTCGAACTCGACCCAGGCGCCCCGGTAAGGGATGATCTTGGCGATATAGAAGCCCTTGTTCTCGGCCTGGCGGAAGAACACGCCGGGCGAGCGCTGCAGCTGGCTGACGACGACCCGCTCGATGCCGTTGAAGATGAAAGTGCCCTTCTCGGTCATCAGGGCGATGTCGCCGAAATAGACCTCCTGCTGCTTGATGTGCTTGAGCCGCTTGGCCTTGGTCGTGGCGTCCTTTTCCCAGGAAACGAGCTGGACCTTGAGCTTGAGGGGGATGGAATAGCTGTAGCCCTTCTGGATGCACTCCATCGGGGAGTACTTTATCCTGAGGCCGACGCGGTCGCCGCAGTGCTCGCAGAGCGGCAGCTCGATCTTGCGGGCCGCGCCGCAGAACGGGCAGACCTCCTTGTCGGAGATCTCCATGTCCGCGGGGAGCAGGGTCTGGCAGGCAGTGCACTTGGCCCGGGAATTCTCCACGCCCTTGAGCCGCCCGCACTTGCATTCCCACGTCCCGATCGAGTAGCTCAGGAACTCGAGCTCCGTCGTCTCCTTGAAGTCGGAGATCGGGAAGACGTCCTTCAGCGCGGCTTGCAGGCCGACGTCCTTCCGCTCCTCCGGCAAGAGCTCCATCTGGAGGAAATCGCGGTAGGACTGCGTCTGGATGTCCAGCAGATCGGGCATCGGGAAGACCGCCTTGATCTTCGAGAAATCGACCCGCTCGCGGTACGGTTGTCTAGCTTCTTTGGCCATGCTGTCTCACTCTCACGCAGGGATCGAGTGTCCTTGGTCGAGGGACCAGTCCATCGGACGCTCAGACGACCGGGTCACTTATTGAATCTCGATGACGGCTCCGACTTCGGCGAACTTAGCCTTGATGGCTTCGGCCTCTTCCTTGCTCACGCCTTCCTTGAGCGGCTTGGGGGCGCCGTCAACGAGGTCCTTGGCTTCCTTGAGCCCGAGGCTGGTGACCTCGCGGACGACCTTGATGACGTTGATCTTCTTGTCGCCGACGCTCTTCAGGACGGCGGTGAACTCGGTCTTCTCTTCGGCCTTGGCGGCTTCGGCGGCGGGGGCGGCGCCGGCCATCATGACCGGGGCGGCCGCGGCGGCGCTGATACCGTACCGGCTCTCGAACTCCTTGATGTAGTCCGCGAGCTCGAGGATCGTCAGACTGTCCAGGTGGGAGAAGAACTGTTCCTTGGTGAGTTTTTCCATATCACGCTCTCCTTAATAATTATGAGATTTCAGGTGTTTTTCGTCTTCTTGAGCTCGCCCAGCAGGATGCCCAGGTTGCCCAGGGGCGCCTGCAGGGTCCGCATCAGCCGGTGCAGGGGGTTGGCCATGAGATACCCGATCTGGCCGATCAGGGCCTGGCGCGAGCCGAGCTTGGTGACCTCGTCGAAGCGCCCGGCCGGCAGGATCTGGCCCTCGACCTGGCCGCCCTTGACGGCCAGGATCTTGCCCTGGTTGGAGAAGTCCTTGAGGATCTTGGCCAGGGCCACGGGCTCCTTGTCGGCGAAGGCGACGGCGGTCGGCTTCTGGAAGATCGGCCGCAGGGCCTCGGGGCACTTCTCGCCCAGGGCCCGCAGGGCCAGCCGGTTCTTGATAACCTTGTAGGCGTAGCCGGCCTTGCGCAGGGTCTTGCGCAGCTCCACGGCCTGGGCCACGGTCATGCGCTTGAAGTCGATAAGGTAGAAAGTATCGTTCGTTTCGAAGAGACGCCCGAGCGTCTCGACGATGGGCTGCTTGGCTTCCTTTTTCACGGCGCTCTCCTCTAGCTCTCGAGAATGTCCTCGGTGATCCGGAAGGACGGGCCCATCGTCGAGGACACGAACATCGTCTTGATGTACTTGCCCTTGGCGGCCGGCGGCTTGGCGTGGACGATGGCCTGGATGAAGGTCCGCATGTTGTCGACCAGCTTCTCCTCGGGGAACGAGACCTTGCCGACGGTGGAGTGGACGATGCTCGTCTTGTCGACGCGGAACTCGACCTTGCCGGCCTTGGTCTCCTCGACGGCCTTGCGGATGTCGAAGGTGACCGTGCCGGCCTTGGGGTTGGGCATCAGCCCCTTGGTCCCCAGGATGCGGCCGAGCTTGCCGACGCCGCGCATGACGTCGGGCGTGGCGATGACGATGTCGAAGTCGATCCAGCCGCCGGCGATCTTCTCGATGAGCTCGTCGCCGCCGAAGTAGTCGGCCCCGGCCTCCTCGGCCTCCTTGATCTTCTCGCCCGCGGCGATGACGCAGATTCTCTTGGTCTTGCCCGTGCCGTGGGGCAGGACGACCGTGCCGCGGACCATCTGGTCCGAATACTTGGGGTTGACGCCCAGCCGGATGTCCACGTCGACGGATTCGTCGAACTTGGCGAAGTGGGCTTTCTTGAGAAGGGCGGCGGCCTCTTCGAGGGTGTACATCCGGGCCTCGTCGCCCTTGACCTCCCGGGCCTTGACGGTGTTCTTGCCGTGCTTACTCACTGATGATCTCCAGTCCCATGTTCTTGGCCGTCCCCTCGATGATCTTCTTGGCCGCCTCGACGTCGTAGGCGTTGAGGTCGGCCAGCTTGATCCGGGCGATCTCCTCGATCTGCTTGGCCGTGACCTTGCCGACCTTCTCCTTGTTCGGCGTGCCGGATCCCTTGGCGATGCCGGCCGCCTTCTTCAGGAGGTAGGACGCCGGCGGGGTCTTGACGACGAAGTTGAAGGACTTGTCCTTGAAGACGGTGATCAGGACGGGAACGACCGTGCCCTCGTCCATCTTCTTCGTCCGGTCGTTGAACTCCCGGACGAAGCCCATGATGTTGACGCCGTGCTGACCCAGGGCCGGCCCGACGGGCGGTGCGGGGCTGGCCTGGCCGGCGACGATCTCCAGCTTGATCTTGGCGACGACTTCTTTCGACATGAACGGCCTCCTAAAGCTTTTCCACCTGCAGGAACTCGAGCTCGACCGGCGTCGACCGGCCGAAGATGGTCACCAGGACCTTGAGCGTGCTGCGCTCGGGGTGGACCTCCTCGACGATCCCGTTGAAGTTGAAGAACGGGCCGTCGATGATGCGCACGGCCTCGCCCTTCTCGAACGAGTGCTTGGGCTTGGGCTTCTCCGACGTGGTCTCCATGTGCTCGACGATCTGGCCGACCTCCTTCTTGCTCAGGGGGGTCGGCGTCCGGCCCGAGCCGACGAAGCCCGTCACTTTCGGGACCTGCCGGATCATGAGCCAGTTCTCGTCGTTCATCTCCATCTCGACGAGGATGTAGCCGGGATAGGAGCGCTTGGTCGAGACGACCTTCTTGCCGGCCCGGATCTCGATGACGTCCTCGGTCGGGATGATGATCTGGCCGACCTGGTCCTCGAGATGGCACTCGATGGCCTTCTGCCGGATCGACTCGGCCACGAACTTCTCGAAGCCCGAGTAGGTATGAACGACAAACCAGTTCTTTGCCATCGTCCCTATCCTTGCCTCACCCGAAGAGGTTCTTGACCTGATTGAGGAGCCAGGCGAAGATGACATCCATAAAGAACAGGAAGAATCCGAAGAAGATCGTGGCGGCGATGACGACGATGGTCGTGTTGATGACCTCGTTCTTGGACGGCCAGGTGACGCGCTTGAGCTCGGCCCAAACGTCCTTGAGGAAGTTCCACAGCCGCCTGTACCAGCGAGCCTTCGTCTCGTTCATGATGTTCTCTCTTTCGGGGACCGGCGGCCGGGACTTCAGGCCCGGTCTCCCCTCCTCCGGGAGCTGGAATGGCAGGTGAGGCAGGGCTCGAACCCGCAACCTGCGGTTTTGGAGACCGCTGCTCTACCAATTGAGCTACTCACCTGTCGTCCTTATTTCGATTCCTTGTGGATCGTGTGCTTCCGGCACGACGGGCAATACTTGCTGGTCTCGAGCTTGTCGGTCTGCTTCTTCTTGTTCCGGGTCGTGCTGTAGTTGCGCCTCTTGCACTCGCCGCACTGGAGCGTGATGATCTCTCGCATATCGGTCCTTCCCGGCCCCGGCGGGCCCTTCTCGGAATCAGGAAAAAGCCCAAGACCAGAATTGAACTGGTGACCCCGTCCTTACCAAGGACGTGCTCTACCAACTGAGCTACTTGGGCTCGGCAACCTCTAAAGAGCGGGAAACGGGATTCGAACCCGCGACGTTCAGCTTGGAAGGCTGACGCTCTACCAACTGAGCTATTCCCGCGTCGCCCGGCTTCCGGCTCGGAACGCCGGGTTCCTTTAACGACGAAAAGCCAATCGCGAAGAAGGCGGGGGAAATGGGCAGGGAAGGATTCGAACCTCCGAAGCGTTTCCGCAACGGGTTTACAGCCCGTCCCATTTGGCCACTCTGGAACCTGCCCTCGTTATGGTGCATCGTCTTCGCCTTCGTTCGCCCGTCGAAGCCAGCGAAGGGATTCGAACCCCTGACCCGCTGATTACAAATCAGCCGCTCTACCTGCTGAGCTACGCTGGCGTGCCCTTCGCTAGTCTCGCCGCTCGCCTTCGGGAAAAATGCAGGAAATGGCAAAAAAACGGAAAAACCTCTCTCCTCGAGCTCGAATGTGTTCTTTTTTTTCAGAGGGTTATTCTGAAATATATAGAACGACCGAGGGTATGTTAGAGAAAAACCCGGGGCTTGTCAAGGGCTTCTTTTGAGGTTTTCCGGAGTTCCGGCGCGGCCTCCGGCCCCGGCGGCCCTCGGGAAAGAGGGCGAAAATTTTCGGCTCTTCTCCCGTCTCCGGGGTCCCCTCTCGCGGCGGCGATGGGAGATATCGGGAGAAAGCGCTTTCTAAAGGTAGCATGATAGCGAAACGCACCTCCTTGACGGGTAACCTGTGCTAGATTGCCCGTTGGGAAAACTCTTAAAGGAGGTGCGCAGTTGTATTTTATCGGCGTGGACCATCATAAGCAAGCCTC